>Ga0187892_10000287_pt1 | contig 135865 bp, 116 predicted proteins | sample MA1701073metaG_FD_139345 | JGI IMG/M metagenome (GOLD analysis project Ga0187892, IMG submission 139345) | Bio-ooze microbial communities from a basaltic lava cave in the Kipuka Kanohina Cave System on the Island of Hawaii, USA - MA170107-3 metaG ... | reverse complement strand
CGTCGATCTCCACCACTGATCCGAGCATGCGTTCCATCCATCTGCACCTCCCCGCCCCTACACTAATCTCCACGAGAAGGTTGTCTCACGGATTATTGGCACGGGGGGATGCACGAAGCCCCGCCTGTGACCTATACGTGACCTACAGATCCGAAAACTGGTCGGGGCGCCGAGATTTGAACTCGGGACCCCCTGCGCCCAAGGCAGGTGCGCTACCAGGCTGCGCTACGCCCCGACCTGAACCTAGAACGTGCCGCCGGCGATATCCGCCAGCTTCTCCTTGTCGGCTGCGTTGGGCATGTGGTTCAGCCGGAGGAGGATGTCCGCGAGCGTCCTGACCGACGCGGGCGCCGCGGCGTCCTTGCCGATGGCCGCGAGCTTCGGCTTGTCCTCGGCCGTCGCGGCATGCTGCAGGTGCATCAGCGCGTGCGCGAGGGTCCGTTCGTGGGCGGTCGTGGCCTTGTCGTCGATCAGGCCCTGCAGCGTCTTCTTCTCCGCGTCACTCGGGAAGTGGTTGAGCTTCAAGAGAATGCCGGCCATCGTCTTCACGGCCTTGGAGTCCTGCGAGGCTTGAGCCGGCTGAACCAGGCCCGCGGCGGCAATCGAGACCATCAGGACGAACGTGAGGCGACCGAGGTGTTTCATGGCGGTCCTCCGGAGGGAAAGGGCTGCCCGGCATCTTAACACCTCGCATTCCGCCCGCGGGGACGCGCTACAATGTCACGCGCTTTTCGACCGGCACGGGGCCGTTCGATGCTCTCAGGGTGACAGGGAATTCCACATGGCAAAGACTGCAGCAAAGAAGCCGTTCAAGGCCACGCCGGCGACCAAGCGTCGTTCGCGGGGCGACGTCGTCAGGCAGATCGCACAAGGCACCGGCCTCAAGCCGAGGCAGGTCAAGGAGGTCTTCGAGGGGCTCACGGCGCTCATGGCCGCCGACCTCAGCAAGCGTGGATGCGGCGAGTTCAACGTGCTCGGGTTGATCAAGCTCCGGACCGTGAACAAGCCGGCCACGCCGGCGAGGAAGGGTCGCAACCCGTTCACGGGCGAGGACATCATGATCAAGGCCAAGCCCGCCAGCCGGAAGGTCCGCGCTCGCGCCCTGCGGGCGTTGAACGCGATGATCTGACGATCGACCTGACTCGCCGGCCGGTCTCGCCCAGGCCGCCCGGCGGGTCAGGGACCGATCTTTCTTTTACGCGACCACCCACCTCCCGTACGATAGGCCTCCTGTAACGGACCGGGAGGAGGGCAGAATCATGCGCAAAGCAGTTTGGGTCATGTCCGCGGTCGCCGTGGCGGCTCTGGTGGCGTGCGCGCCCGCGGCGCCGGCCACGCAGGGCACGCCCGACGACGAAGTCGTGCTGCGCGGGATGGCGGCGAGGTACTCCGCGTCGTTCAACGCCGGCGACGCCGCGGCGCTCGCGCGCATGATGACCGAGGACTTCGAGAGTCTCGGCCCCGATGGCGTGCACACCAGGGGTCGGACCGCGTTTCAGCAGATGGAAGAGGCGAGCCTCAAGGACCGGCAGGCCGCCGGCCTGAACCTGACGCTGAACGCGACGACCGGCTACGTGAAGTGGATCGACGCCAGGCACGCGGTGGTGGGCGGCACCTACTCGATGACGGGACTCCCGCCGGGGGCACCGGACAAGGGCGCCTGGGTCGTCGTCGCCAGGAAGGAAGCGGACGGATCGTGGCTGACGCAGAACTCGCTGGTCTCGGAGTTCGTCGCGCCGCCTCCGCCGCCTGCTGATCCGAAGAAGGGCAAGTAGGGTCGCGCCGCCGTGCCGCCGGGCTTCAGCCCGGCGGCCGGGCGGGCTCGGCCTCCCGCGCGGCGAAGCCGCTCCGGGCGAGCGGCCTCCACGCCACGTCACCGCGCAGGTACTGCACGAGGCCCTGCAGCCGCCAGATGAGATGCAGCTGGCGGTAGGGGAAATGCTCCGCGAAGCAGAAGCACACGAGCAGCGCCATGTCCTTCCACCGGTTGTAGCGCTTGTAGGTGATCTCTTCGAGGAGGACCGATCCGATCGAGATCATCGTGGCGAAGGCGTAGCCGAAGATCAGGAACTGCACGAAGAACTCGCGGCTGAGCACGCCGAGATAGGCGGCCAGCGCAATCGTGATCATGCCGCCGAGCTCGACCACGGGCGCGAGAAGCTCCCACACCCAGAGGTAGGGCAGCGCGACGGCGCCGATCCGCCCGTAGCGCGGGCGAAAGAGCATGTCGCGGTTCGGCCACAGGACGTCGAGCAGGCCTTTCTGCCAGCGGGCCCGCTGGCGGGCGAGCGACCGCGCCTCCGAGGGCACCTCGGTCCAGCAGACCGGATCCGGCACGAAGCTGATGTGGTAGTCCATCTGCTCTTCGCGGAGCCTGCGATGCAGGCGCATGACGAGGTCGATATCTTCGCCAATCGCGGATGGCCGATAGCCGCCGACCTTCCGCACGAGGTCGCGCCGGAAGATGCCGAACGCGCCCGAGATGATCGTGAGCATGTTGAAGAACGCCCAGCCCTCGCGGCCCACGAGGAACGCGCGGAGGTACTCCACCACCTGGATCCGCTCGACGGTCTTGACCGGCAGACGAACTTCGTGCATGTGGCCCTGCTCGATGCGCGATCCGTTCAGCACGCGGACGATGCCCCCGGCGGCGACCACGCGCGTGGGGTCGGTCAGGATCGGCAGGACGATGCGGAGCAGGGCGTCGCGCTCGAGAATCGAGTCGGCGTCGACCACGCAGATGTACGGGCTGGACGCGGCGTTGAGCGCCGCGTTGACCGCATCGGCTTTGCTGCCGCCGGCCTCTTTGTCGACGACGAGCAGGCGGGGCTCGACCTGGCTCATGTACACCGCGTGGACGGGCTTCGACTCGACCTCCTGGACGTAGACCATGTCCGTTTCGAGGAGGTCGAAGCGCGCCTTGAGGGCGTCGAGCGTGCCGTCCCGCGACCCATCGTTGGCGACAATGACTTCGAGCTCCGGATAGTCCAGGGCCAGAAGCGACTCCACCGCCTCGACGATGGTTCGTTCCTCGTTGTGCGCCGGAACCAGCACCGAAATGGGCGGCGCCAGCGGTGACACTCGCAGCCGTTCGGGCCGCACGAGTCCCAACTGCCGCTGGTGCCGGGCGCTCGAGTAGATGGCGATGACGAGCAGCGCCAGATACACCAGGTTCGACGCCAGGTAATAGAGGAAGAGGAGCGAGTTGGCTGCGTTGAGGAAGGCGATCATCGGGCCGGGACCTGCCGCGCGCGGGGCTTCCGGCCGTTGCGGGCGCGCCGCGCACCCGTCCGCAGCTGGCTCAAGACCCAGCTGACGATCGCCCGCTGGCGCGCGGTCCGCGCGGCCGTCTGCGCGCGCTCGAGGAGCGGGACGAGCGCCGCCGCGCGCGACCGCGCGAGCAGCCGCGCCACGGCAAAGCGCACGCGGCGCTCGCGGTGACCGCCGAGCGCCGACACGAGCAGGCGGCACGCGCCGAGATCCAGCACGCGCAGCAGAATGCGCTCGGCCGTCTCGCGCGCCGCGCCCGTGCCCGCCAGCCGATTGACGTGATGGAGCATCGCGCCCGAGGACTCGAGTTCCGACAGGAGCGCCTGGAGCGCGTACCGATCCTGGCGCGCCTCGGCGAGGTCGAGGACCTCCTCGACATGCGCGTCGAGGCGGGCCAGACCGGTGGCCGACCGCAGCCTCACGAACCGGTTGCGATCGCAGAGGCCCTCGATCAGCATCGGAATGGCCCGGGGGTGCTGCAACTGGCCGAGGCCGACGATCGCGCGCAGGCGGACGAACCACTCGTCGTCCTCGGCCAGCGCGCCGAGGACGGACAGGGCGACGTCGAGGGGGGCCGACGCGAGCGCGCGGGCCGCCGACGCGCGCACTTCGGCCTGCGGGTCGCAGGCGAGCAGCACCAGGGTGTCCTCGGTCAGGTCGCCGTTGGCCAGCTCGCCCAGCACGCGGGCGAGGATCGGCCGTGTCTCCGGATCGGCTCGGTCGAGGTACGGGACGAGCACCTGCGGTTGATTCCGACAGCACGCGAGCAGCGCGTTCTGAATCGGCACCGCCGCCAGGGTCTTGAACCGGCCTGCCACCAGGCGATCGAGGAGCGGTGTCGCCGCGGCCGCGAACCCCAGGCGGCCGAGTCCGCGCACGGCAATCATGACGTGGCCGAGGTTCCGGCTGTCGAGCGCTTCGGCCAGCGGCGGCACGGCTTCCGGCGCGCGCATGCGGCCCAGGGAGGCCAGGGCGCGCCGGCGGCGCCAGCCAACCAGTCGGCGCGCGTGCTGAATGCGGAGGTCGAGCAGGCCGCTCCGCCGCAGACAGGCGACGAGCGCCGCCGCCTCGCTCGCGTCGGCCAGCTCCAGCCGGTCGAGGAGCATCGATTCGACGATGTCGCAGCTCAACCGATCGTCGCGCCAGGCCTCCGGCGCGACGGCGCCGCTCAGGATGTCGTCCCACTGCCGGCGGATTTTGATGACGCGCTGGTCGCGCCGCCGGAACAGCCGGCTGCGCCACCCGCGCCGGAGCAGGATGAAGGCCAAAAGCAAGGCAATGGCGGCGATGGTCAGCAGGATCGCTTCGAGGACGATCCCGGCCGGCCCGAGGCTCTGGATCCAGCTAAAAGCGGAGGACATACCCCATCCCCGCGCTCGTTTGCGTGCGGCCCTGCGTGCGCGCCTGGCGGGCGACGTAGCCGAGGACGTCCTTGCCGTCGGCAACCTGGATCCGCACGCCTGCGCCGACCGTGCGGGCGGAAAAGCGGCCGATCTGATCAGCGAGCGCGAAGTTCTCCGTGCCACTGGCCACGAACACCTGGCCGACGACCCGAGCGCCGATCGGAGCGTTCAGCCGTGTCAGACTCGCGGGTCGCCACGCCGTGCCGAGCTCCGGAAACCGGCTGCGCGCCGCCGTCACCGATACCGACACCGTCCAGTCCCTCGGCAGGTAGAACAGCGCGCCGGGCGTGAGTGTGACCACATCCGCCGCGTCAAACCACAGCCGCCGGGCGTGCAGCGTGACTTCAACGCCGCGGACCGGCCGCCGGCTGTCAAACGTCAGCCCGCGGCCGTATTCCAGAGCGACCTCGCCCCTGGACACCACGCCGCTTGCGCGGCCGGCCGATCCGGCTATGGTGACCCAGGCGCGGCCGGCCAGCGTGCGGGTCACGCCGGCCGACCACCGAGCGGCGTCGAGGCCCGCGCGGCAGTCGTACCGCACGCCCGCCGACGTCGTCCATCTCGTGCGCTAGGTCGATCGCAGGACGCCGCCGACGGCGTGCGATCCGAGCGACGTGAAGTTGTAGCGGTCGGTGTCGGCGTTGACCGTGAGGAGGTGCCGTCCGGGTTCGCGGACCGACGCCAGGCCCTGCCGCGCCTCGGCGCTCAACGGGTCGACCTTCAGAGCCGTGCCGAACAGCTCGCGCGCCTCGGTCAGCCGGCCGAGCGCGCGAAGCGTGCGGCCCAGCCCGGTCAGGATGTCGACGTCATTCGGCGCGCGGACCAGCAGGCGCCGGTACTCGACCTCCGACTCGGTCCACCGGCCCATCCAACCCAGAATCCGGGCGCGCCAGCCTCGGGCCTCGAGGTCCTCCGGCGCCTCCTCGAGGCGGCGGTCAATGAGCCTGAGGGCGTTTGCGAAGTCCTGGCGGTCGGCCAGATCGCGGGCCGTGGCCTGCCAGTCGGCGGCCGGGCGCCCGGGGGCCTGGACGGGCTCCGCCAGGGCCGGGCCGGCGAGCAGGCAAAGCCAGACGACACAGAGCGATAGGGCCTGAAAGGTCACGCACGGCTCGCCGGTGTTGAGCCGCGCGGCCGCACGCCACGCACGGGTCGCTGGGGCTCTCGCCGGCTTATCGGTAACTGGCCAGGACGCCTTGACTGCAGGGGCTGACCGCATACCGAGGGGGAGCAAGCCGGTCCCGCCCGGCCGGAAGGGGGGCGGCCCGGGATCGGCCGATAACATACTCGCCGGTTCGACCGGTACGACGACATGGCCGACGCGCTTTCGACTCCCTCGGCGCCCGCGCCGGGGGGCCTGGAACAGCAAGCCCGGTCGGTGCTGGCCCGCCTCAGCCGCGCCGTCCAGCGGGCGTCGATCTACCCGCACGGCCATCCGGCCGTCTCGCACGGCCTCGGTCCGCTCGTCCAGGCGCTGGCTGATTTCGTCGGCGAGGGCACCGTGTCGCTGGCCATCGGCCGTACGCGGATTCTCGTGGCCGTCGGCTCGAATCCGCCCACCGAGCACGAGTCGCCCTGGCTGGCCGCGCGATTGTTCGACAAAGGCATCTCGGCGATCGTGATTGACGAGGTGATCGACGCCCAGGACATCACGAGACTCATCGCCTGGCTGGCCGGCGCGGCCGGATCGCCGATCCACGCTCAGCCCGATATTGCCGGCGTCCGCCTGTCCCGTTTCGACGGCAGCCGCATCAAGTTTCACGAAACGGATACGCCGCCGGCAGAGCCGACGCCGGAGGCGTCGATGGCCTGGCAGGCCCTGACCGCCTCCCTCCTCGACGGCGTGGATCTCGGCGGCGCCGACTGGCAGGATCCGGCGGTCCTGGCCGATCGGATTCGCGAGGCGATTCTCGCCAGCGAAGGCACCGGCATCGCCGACCTGTCGAGCCGGCTCGTCAGCCTGCACGACCAGCTCGTGGAGCTGGATCGCGACACGCGCGAAGTGGCGGCGCGCAAGCTGGCCTCGCTCATCGAACGGCTCCTCCCCGAGCTTCGCGGGACACTTCTCGTCGTACGGTCGGATGACGAGCCGAAGAAGGTCGAGTTAATCAACGAGGTGCTCGATTACCTCTCCGTGCCCGTGGTCCACCACATCGTGGAGAACCTCGGCGTCGAGCGCGTGCCCGTGCCGCCGGCGTTCGACCGGTTCCTGCGCAAGCTGGCGCGGCTGTCGCTCTCCGATCCGAGCATCGCCGAGGGGCTGGACCACCGGTTCCGGGAGGCAGGCCTGCCGATCTCGCTCCTGGCCGGCGCGGCGCCCGATCCGCGGCGGCCGTTCAACGAGGTGCCGGCCGGCGCCGAGGGGCAGGCGTTCGTGCCGGAGCAGTACCGCTCGCGTCTCGACGAACTGACCCGGTCCAGCTTCGCCGGCGCCGGCTCGCCGCTCGGGGAGGATCCCACGGACGCCACGGCCGTCGACCGGCACGTCGGGCGCATCGCCCGTCTGGAGGCAGGGCGGGCCACCGGCGGCGGCAACGATAACGACGTGACCACCTACCTGCGCTGCCTGCGGGAACTGGCGCCGCGGGAGCTCGCTCGCCGCGGGCTCGATCCACTCGCCGAGACGGCCGAGCTGATGCTGAGCCTCGTGGGTCGCAGCGAGCTCGAGGGCGAGGCCCGCGTGCTGGTCGAGAGCAGCCTCGAGTTCTACCGCCTGCCGGCCACGGTCGAGCTGATCCTGGCCGTCATCGCCGAGGCGCCGGATCTGCACGCCCGCGCCGCCGGCGTCCTGCTGTCGGCCGGCGGCCGTGAATCGGCCCGGATCGCGGTCGAGTGGCTCAAGGGCGGCAGCGACGTGACCGCGCGGGAGCACGTCGCCGCGGCGCTGGCTGAGATCGATCAGGCGGTCTTCCGTGACGTAGTCGCCCCCGAGCTCAACACCAACCGCCGCCTCGCCGAGAGCATGGCCGGCGCCCTGCCCGCCGTGGAGCCCTCGCGCGCGATCGATCTGGCCATTCAGCTCGCGTCCAACGCCGCGACGGAGGTGCGTCGCAAGGCGTACGTGTGGCTGCTCGCGACGCCGCTCACGTCCAACAAGCTGGGGCTCGTGCTGCAGCGCGCGCTCGACGACGTCGATCCGCGGGTGATCCTCGTCGGCCTCGAGGCCGCCGAGGCCCGTCCCAGTCCGGGCGCGACCGAGGCGCTGCTCAAGTTCATCCACCGGCGCGCCAAGCCCAAGATCCAGCCGCTGCAGGCCCGCGCCGTGAACGTGCTGGCGGCCAGCGGGCCAGATGCCGTCAAGGGGCTGGCCAAGGCGCTTGGCCAGCGCCGGGTGATGTGCTCGGCCAAGGCGCGCCGCCTGTCGCTCTGCATGGCGGCCGCCCTCAGCCGGTCGACCGAGCCGGGGGCGAAGGCGGCCGCGCGCGCCTGGCGGACGTCGCTCGCCAGCGTCATCTCGTGGATCGCCCGGACGGAGGCCGAGAAGCCGTGACGTCGCCCGTGCTGGACTGGCTCCGCCAGATGAACAGTGCGCTCACTGTGCGCTACCTCTACCCGGCGGAGCACCCGCGCGCCGTGGCCGTCGTCAAGGCGCTCGAAGAGGCCACGTTGCGCCTGACGGCCGATCGACCCGAGGTTTCGCTCTTCGTCGTGGAGGGCCGCGTGGCCTGCGACGGCGACCTCGTGCCGGGCTCCGACGGGCTGGCGGCGCGAACCTTCGAGGCGCTTCACGCGTTCGGCTTCGATCGGATCACGATCCGGCGCGGCGCGACGAGCGACGAGCTGACCGCGCTGGTCAACACCCTGTCGGGCGCCGCGCGGCCCGCGGCCGCGTCGGAGCCGCCGCAGTCGTCGGCCCACATCCGATTCTCGGTGCTCGACGCCGTGGACTACCAAGCGGTCGTCCGGGACGCGTCCGAGTCGTCTCTGCTGACCGCGGTCGAGCTGCCGGAGCTCTGGCGGCAGATCGACGAGAATCGATCGCTGAACGTCGAGGCGCTCGACGGCATCCTCGCGCCGCTCGTCACGGTGGTCAGCGGGCCGGCCGATGCGGTGCTTCCGCTGGCCACGCTGCGGAGCCACGACGAGTACACCGCCACGCACGTCACGAACGTCGCCGTGCTGACGATGGCGCTGGCCCAGGCGGTGGGGCTGCCGCCCGCCGCCGTGCGGCAAGTCGGGATCGCGGCGCTCCTGCACGACATCGGCAAGATGAAGGTGCCCGTCGAGATCCTCAGCGCGCCCGGCCGGCTGACGCCGGAGCAGCACGCCCTGGTCCGGCGGCATCCCGAGATGGGGGCTCGCATGCTGCTCGAAACGCCCGGCGTGCCGTCCCTCGCCGTGGTCGTGGCCTACGAGCACCACCTGCAAGCCGACGGCGGCGGCTACCCGAGCGTGCCGAGCGGATGGCGCATCAACCTGGCCAGCGAGATGACGCACATCGCCGACGTCTACGACGCGCTGCGCACCAACCGGCCGTATCGGGCCGGACTCGATCACGGCGCCGTCACTGACACCATGCAGCGCGATCGCGGCGCCGTCTTTCCGGAGGCGCTCCTCGACGTGTTCTTTTCGCGCATCATTCCCCGGACGCGTGGCGACGCCGGCCGGCATCACTCCCCGCCGCACCGGTACGATCAGGCCATCACCTAGCCGGCCGGAGCCGGCGGCCTAGAGCAGATCGCGGCGTCGATGGTAGGTCACGCGGTAGTCGTCGCCGCGCTCGGCGAAGTGTCCCTTCAGCCGGTCGATGGGCAGGATCGTCCACGGCGCGAGGCTGAAGTAGCCGTTCTTCGTGAACACCAGATCGTCGGCGATGTAGACCGCGACATGGAAGATGTTCATCTCGTCGTCTGACAGGGCCACGATGTCGCCGAGCTGCAGCGCGTCCTGCACCAGGAAGTAGTCGCGGTGCAGCTCCTGCAGGGCGATCTCGGGATCGAGCAGGCGATCGTCCGGGTCGTCGTTGAAGAAGTTCAGCGCCGTCCAGAAGCAGTTGGCCAGCTGCGGCTTCCTGAGATCGGCCACGCTGACCTTCGGATAGCGATAGAGCAGCCGCCGCGCCGTTTCCGGCAGGAGGTGCGTGATGTCGATCGACTGGTTCACCCGGCTTCCCGCGATGGACTCGAGCAGGGGACGGATGTCGGTCTTGCGTCCTCCACGACCCCAGTACTCGACCAGGCTGTCCAGCCGGGACGCGTCGGTGGCGCGCAGCGACACGAGCACGGTCGCCTGACTCAGGAGCCGCTTGAGGAGCCGCTGGAGTTCGGGCCCGTTGCCAATCCGGCCCCGGACGAGCTCGAGATCGGCGAAGAAAAGAAAGCTGCCGTCGCGATAGATGAGCGGATCGACGAGCGCGCGGGTGCCTGGGGCCAGACCGGCGCCCAGCCAGGCGTCCGGCGAGGTGCCGAAGAACCGGTACGCGGCCTGCTGGAAGAAGTTGAGGGGGCTCGCGGCCAGCCCGCGGTACAGGCGGGCCCGAACCTGCGGCTTGATGGCGCGGACCAACTCCGGATCGGGCGCTACGGCGAAGCCGCCGTGGCGGGCATCGGGCCGGGCCTCCGCCAGAAGCTGGATGGCCTCCTCGTCGGAGAACCCCGCCGCGAGGAATGTCTGCTTGACCCCGTCGATCGACGTGCGCGGGAAGTACCAGAGCGGCGGCGCCACGGGGCCCGCGTCGGTCGGAATGAACTCGGCGGGTGGAGAAATCACGACTGGCGTTTCGGTCAACTCACCCCAGGACGGCTGGTCCTGGGCGTCGGCCTGAGGGCTGTACCCCAGCAGGGGAAGGGGCCTCAGGAGCAGGAGCAGGATCCCGGCCGCCACCACAACCATCGCGATCGGTCGCCACGGGCCGGCCTTCTTCGCGTTCACCTGCCGTACCTTCGACATCGGTAGAACCGCCTCCTCAACCGGTTGGCTGGGCTTCACGGGACCGAGCGGGAGCCGCCTGGCGCACACCCAGACCGTGAGCTTGCTGTCGAATACGTCGCCTCGTTGAGACCCGTTTCCGTCGCCACGGCGGCGAAGTACCCCCCCGGATCCCCGGTCAGGGCGACCCGTCTACCGTGGCGGGGGACCCACCAGGAACGCGACCAGGCTCGCGACCTGGCTGAGCGTGAACTCGCTTAAGAGGTCTTCCGGCATGAGCGATGTGGGGGATTTCTGGCGGACCTTGACCTGCGACTTCAGGACGGTCACCGGCCGGTCGAGCGCTTGAGGCGTCACGAGCACGACGCGGACCGCATCTTCGCGCTGCACCATGCCGGCCACGATCGTGCCGTCCCGCTTCTCGATCAACGTCGACTGGTACTGGTCCGGGATCGTCCGGGACGGCCAGAGAATGGCCTCGAGGATCTCGGCCTTTTTCAGCCGCGCGGCGAGCGTCGTGAGATCGGGGCCGACGTCCTTGCCCATCGACCCGAACCGGTGGCAGCCGCTGCAGACCTTGTCGAACACGGGCCGACCGTCGGCCGGCGCGGCCGACACGAACTGAGGGTTGCCGAGGACCTCATCGACGATCTGCTGCCGGGGCATGCCGGCGACCGTCTGGCCGACGAGGCCTGCCATCGCCAGGACGATCCATTTCGAGGCCGGCCACATCGACTGAAGTATAAACTGCTGTCGTCGGACCCGGGCATGGTGGGGAATGTCCTGATCGCCCTCGTCGCGCTTCTCGCGCTGCCGGCGCCGCCTGTGGCGGGGCAGGCGAGCGCCGCGCCGTCGAGGCTGATCGTCGTCACGGCCGGCGATGACATGAAGTTCAGCGTGACGGAGATTCAGGCCCGGCGCGGCGAGCGGCTCAAGATCCGCCTGTCGGCCGTCGGCACGGCGCCCCGGGCCGCGATGGCCCACAACCTGGTGGTGCTCCGGGCCGGCACGAGTCAGATCCCGTTCGTGGTGGCCGCCCAGGAGGCCAAGGCCACCGACTACATCCCGGCCGACCTGAAGAATGAGGTCTTGGCCGCGACGATCCTGATTGGCAACGGCGAGTTCGCCGAGGTGGAGTTCACGCTGCCGGCCCGGGCGGGCACCTACCCGTTCGTGTGCACGTTTCCCGGCCACTTCGCCAACGGGGCGCGCGGCGTCATCGTCGTCAAGTAGGGTTTCGGCGGTGAGGCGCCGCGAGCGGAGGGTTGCATGCGGTACACCAGACGGGAAGTCGGTCGGCTCACGCTCGGCGCGCTTGCGGCCGCGGGCCTGACGGGGCTCGAGGCGCGCCGGGGCGCGCCCGCGCAGGGCAGCCGCTCGCGCATCAACGGCGTGCGCATCGGTGCGATCACCTACAGCTTTCGCTCGATGTCGAACGTCGACGACATCATCCGCGCGATGGCGGACATCGGCCTGGGCGAGGTCGAGCTGATGTCGAATCACGCGGAGGCGGCGGCCGGCGCGCCGAGCGGCCGGGCAGCCGGCGCCGGGCGCGGGGCTGGCAACACGCCCGAGGCGCAGGCCGCGCGCGAGGCGCTGCGCGAGTGGCGCCGGTCGATCTCGCGCGACACCTTCAGACCGGTCCGCCAGAAGTTCGAGGCCGCCGGCATCGGCGTCAGCCTTCTCTGCTACAACATGAGCGCCAACATCAGCGACGAGGACATCGAGTACGGGTTTCTGATGGCCGAGTCGCTCGGCGTCCGCGCCATCTCGACATCGACACTCGTGTCGGTTGCCAGGCGGGTCGCGCCGTTTGCCGACCGGCACCGGATCCTGGTGGGGTTCCACAACCACTCCAACCTCACGGACCCGAACGAAGTCGCGACGCCCGAGAGCTTCGACGCCGTCATGTCGTTCTCGAAGTACCACGGCGTCAACCTCGACATCGGGCACTTCACGGCGTCCAACTTCGACGCGGTCGCCTATCTCGACAACCATCACGCGCGCATCACGAATCTCCATCTGAAGGACCGCGGACGCGACCAGGGCGCCAACGTGTCCTGGGGCGCCGGCGCGACGCCGATCCGCGAAGTGCTGCGGCTGCTCCGGCAGAAGAAGTACGACATCCTGGCCAACATCGAGTTCGAATACCGGGGCGATGACGTCGTCGGCGAGGTCCGGAAGTGCTTCGAATACTGCAAGGCCGCGCTACAGAGTTGACGGCGACCGACTCGAGCGGCGGTCGGACCCGCTGACAGCAACGTAAGTTGACCTGACTCGAGCTGACACGATGTGTCAGCAGCGACATCGAGGACCGTCTCAAGAACCGGCACTCGTCTTGCAGTTTTGAGGCGGCGATGTCCACGCCCGTCGCCGACCTTTCCGAAGCGCTCGCCCGCGTGCAGGCCGCCCTGGACGACCTGGCCCGGGCGATCGAACGCGACCCGACTCCGGCGGCAGCCCCGCCGCCCTCGCGGCAGGCCGATGCACCCGCGATCGGGCCGCCGCACCCGGGCGGCCTCCGCGCGATCGGTCCCGCTCAGTTTCCCATCGCCCGCATCTGACGGCCCTTCCGGTCCCGCCGGGGCGACGCCTCGGGCCGCCGGCTCCGATGTATAGTGCTCCCGCTCACTCCAAGGAGCTGGACATGAAGATGCTGATCCGCTGCGCGTTGGTGATCGTTCTGGCCGTGACGGCGGTGCCGATGGCCGCGCCACCGGCCGCGCGCGAGCCCGCCCTGGCGCCGGCCGGCGACCGTGTCGAACGGGCGCTGCCGAAGCCGAACTACGATCTGGCGTCGCGCTGGACGTCGGCCAAGGTCGGCAAGTACGTCTTTTCCACGGGGGTGACGCCGCACTGGCTCGAGTTCAGCGACCGGTTCTGGTACGACTACGAGACGCCGGCCGGCCGCAAGTGGTGGGTGGTCGATCCCGTCAAGAAGACGAAGACGCCGCTCTGGGACAACGCCAAGATGGCCGCGCAGCTCACGCGCATCCTGCGCACGCCGTACGACGCGCAGCACCTGCCGATCGGGACGATTCGCTTCATCGACAACGACACCAAGATCCGCTTCAGCGTCACGCTCCCCCGCGACTCGAGGGTCGAGAACGCCGCAGGGCAGGAGCTCACCGGCGAGACGCAGACCGAGGAGAACCAGGTGCAGGGCGGCGGCCAGCGCGGCCGCGGCGGCCGGGGCACCGTGCAGCAGCAGGAGGGCGGGCGCGGCGCCGCCGGCCAGGCTGCCCAGACGAAGCCGTGGTGGCTCGAGTACGACATCGCCACCGGGACGGTCGTGCTGAACGAGAAGTACGAGCCCGAGCGGCCCGAACTCCAGTGGGCGCAGGTGTCGCCCGACAAGCAGACGATCGTGTTCGCCCGCGGCCACAACCTCTTCATGATGGACGCCAAGAACTACGAGCTGGCCAGGAAGAAGGCCGACGACCCGGCCGTTCAGGAGACGCAGCTCACGACCGACGGCGAGCGCTACTACGGCTACGCCACGAGCAGCGCGGGCGGCCAGAACCAGGAAGAACAGCAGCAGCAGCAGCAGGAGCAGACGCAGGGCGGAGGCGGCGGCGCGCAGACGACGCAGACCGAAATGGACAAGAAGTTCGGGCCGCGCTCGCGGGCCATCGGCGTGTCCTGGTCGCAGGATCACAAGAAGTTCTCGGTCCAGCGGTCCGACAACCGGAAGGTCGCGGATCTCTGGGTCATCAACGCCCTCGCCAATCCGCGCCCGCGCCTCGAGACCTACAAGTACGGCATGCCGGGCGAGGAGAACCAGACGCAGGTCGAGCTGCACGTCTTCGACATCCCGACCCGCCAGGCCGTCAAGGTGAAGACCGAGGCGTTCAAGGATCAGCAGATGAGCCTGTCGACGGCGCCGACGACGAACCTGCAGCGGGAGAAGCAGGAAACGGCGTCGCGATGGCTGGCCGCGACCGGCGACAAGGTCTACTACAGCCGCACGAGCCGCGACCTCAAGAGGATCGACATCGTCGAAGCCAACACCGCAACCGGCGATTCCCATGTCGTCGTGCCGGAGCGATCGAATACCTACATCGAGCTTCAGCCGGTGCGCCTGCTCGCGGGCGGCAGGCAGCTCATCCACTGGTCCGAGCGCGACGGCTGGGGCCACTACTACCTCTACGACACGGGCGGCACGCTCATCCGCCAGCTCACGTCCGGCGAATTCGTGTGCACGGGGATGGTGTCGATCGACGAGAAGAACCGCGTGCTGTACTTCAACGCGGTCGGCCGAGAGGCGGGCGAGGACCCGTACTACGTGCACCTCTACCGCGCCAACATCGACACGGGCGAGATCAAGCTGCTCAATCCGGGCAGCGCCTCGCACAGCGTGTCGATGAACGACAAGAGCACGTTCTTCGTCGACAACTACTCCCGGATCGACATGGCGCCGGAGTCCGCGCTCTATGACGCCCAGGGCGCGAAAGTAATGGACCTCGAGAAGACGGACGTGTCGGCGCTTCTCGAAGCCGGCTTCAAGTACCCCGAGCCGTTCAGTGTGAAGGCCGACGACGGCATCACGGACCTGTACGGGACGATGTACAAGCCGTTCGACTTCGACCCGGCGAAGAAGTACCCGATCATTCTGTACGTCTACCCCGGGCCGCAGACCGAGTCGGTGACGAAAACGTTCTCGCCCCGCAACGGCAGCGTGGCGCTCGCCAACGTCGGCTTCATCGTGATCGAGGTGGGCAACCGCGGCGGCAACCCGCAGCGCTCGAAGTGGTACCACACCTACGGGTACGGCAATCTGCGCGACTACGGCGTCCCCGACAAGAAGACGGCCGTCGAGCAGCTGGCCAAGCGGCATCCCTGGATCGACATCGAGCGCGTCGGCATCTGGGGCCACTCGGGCGGCGGCTTCATGACGGCGGCGGCGATGTTCGGCTATCCCGACTTCTTCAAGGTCGGCATCTCCGAGTCGGGCAATCACGACAACGCCATCTACAACCGCTGGTGGAGCGAGAAGCACGACGGCGTGAAGGAAGTCGTCAAGGACGACAAGGTCACGTTCGAGTACGACATCGACAAGAACCAGGACATCGCCAAGAACCTGAAGGGCAAGCTGCTTCTGATCACCGGCGACATGGACAACAACGTCCATCCGGCCGGCACCTTCCGGGTGGTCGAGGCGCTCATTCGGGCGAACAAGCGCTTCGACTTCATGATCCTGCCGGGCATGCGGCACGGGTTCGGCAACATGGGCGACTACGTCTTCTGGCGGCGGCTGGACTACTTCTCGCAGCACCTCTTGGGGGCGGCGCCGACCGACACGGACATGGTCGAGCTCATCCGGGAGCAGCACCAGCGCCGGTGACGCGTCGAGAACGTCGCGCGGCGAGCCGGGTGGCGCGAGGCGGCCGCCCGGCCGCCCGCGCGCCCTGGCGGCGCATCGCGCTGGCCGGGATCCTCGTGGTGCTGGCCGGGACCGGGCTCTGGATCTGGACCGGCGACGTCGTGCCTGTTCGTGAGGGCGCGCCGAGCTGGTCGCCCGACGGCCGTCAGATCGTGTTCTACCGCGAGCGGGACGCCGGCAGGTCCGACCTGTACGTCATGGACGCGGACGGCGGCCGGTCGCGCCCGATCTTCGAGACGCCCGGCGCGAGCGAGGGCGCGCCGGCCTTTTCGCCGGACGGCCAGTCCGTCGCCTACGACACCGACCGCGACGGCAACTTCGAGATCTACGTCATGCGCGCCGATGGCACGGGCCATCGGCGCCTGACGTCGCATCCGGGGCGGGACCTGGCGCCGGCCTGGTCGCCCGACGGCCGGTGGATGGTCTTCATGTCCGATCGTGACGCCCGCCCGGAGTTCGACGTGTTCCGGATGAAGGCCGACGGCACCGAGGTGGAGCGGCTCACGTCCGGCGCCACGCACTGGTTTCCCCAGTTCGCGCCCGACGGCGCGCGGATCGCGATGCATGTCTGGCGCGACGTGCACGTGATGGATCTCACCACGCGCGCGCTCACGCGCCTGACCGTCGATCCGGAGAACGGGATGTACCCGACGTGGTCGCCCGACGGCCGCCGGATCGCCTTCATGAGCGGGCGCACGGGCCCTGCGGAGATCTACACGATGAACGCCGACGGCACCAACCAGCAGCTCCTGGTCCGGATGCGGACCGGCAGCGCGATCGATCCGCGCTGGTCGCCTTCGGGCGACCGGATCGCGTTCGTGCACGTGCCGGAAACGTCGGTGCACGACGACCAGCGGGCCCGTCACAGCCGGGAGATTTACGTCGTCGACGTTGCCACGGGCGCCCTGACGAAGCTCAGCCGGTGAGGCTCACCTCGGCTCGCCGCGCTGGCGGGTGCCGGGGGTGGCTGCCTCTCCGCCGGGGCGCGCGGGAACCTCGACACAACAAAGGGTCGGAGGACCGTGCGGTCCTCCGACCCTTCGTGCCTCTCTCGAAGCGACGGCTCGCGGTGCGTCCAGCTCTACCGGCCGCCGCCGCGCGCCGGCGACAGTCCCTGTTCGGCGTCGATCGCGAGCAGGCCCGACGCGCCCGGCGGCATCGCGCCGCCCGCGCCCATCGGGTCTGGCCGCACGGTGATCGTGCTCGTGTAGGCCTTGCCGTTGGCGGTCATCGTGATCTTGTAGACGCCGGGCGGGACGCGGCCCGCGCCGCCTCCGCCGCCGCGGCCGAAGCCGCCGCCACCGCCGCCCCCGCGGCCCGCTGGCGGACCGTCCCCGGCCGGGAGCGTCAGGCACGCGCCCCCGCCACCCGGGAACTGACCGCCGCGGCCGCCGCCTCCGCCTGCGCCGCCGCCGCGCCCGCCGCGGCCGGCGGCCTCGGCGCCCGCCGGTGGCGGCGCGGGGTTCCAGCGCATGCCCCATTCGACGCGATTGACGCCCGCGCGCGCCGGGAACGCCCCCGTGCACGTCCCGGTGCCGCCCACGTCCGTGATCTCGAACCGCACCTCGCCCATCACGCGGTCGCTCAGGTAGTAGTTGATGACGGCGTTGCGCGTCGGGTTCGGACCCTGAAACGCGAGATTGCCGCCGTTGTGCTGCGGCTGGATGCTCCACCACTGGATGGCCGGCCGGCTCTGGAAGAGATGCGCCTCGGCCTGCTGCACCGGCGGCGTCATCTGCTGGAGCGGCGTGATGTCGTCCATCACCCAGATGCCGCGGCCGTGCGTGGCGGCAATCAGGTCCCCGTCGCGCGGGTGGACGATCACATCGTGGATGGCGACGGTCGGCATGTTGTTGTTCAACCGCTGCCAGCTCTGCCCGCCGTTGAGCGAGTAGAACACCGCGAACTCGCTGCCGGTAAACAGGAGGTTCGGGTTCTTCGGGTCCTCCTTCACCGTGTACAGCGGATGGCCGTCCGGCAGGTTGGCGCGGATGCTGGTCCACGTCTTGCCGTAGTCGGTCGTCTTGAACACCCACGGCGTGTACTTCGCCATCCGGTGGCCGTCGATGGTCGCGTAGGCGACGCCGCGTGCATGGTGCGAGGCCTCGACGCGGCTCACCCAGAGGTCGGCCTGCGGCAGACCGGGCATGCCGGCGGTTCCGACGCGGGTCCATGCCCCGCCGCCGTTGCGCGTCACCTGGATGTTGCCGTCGTCAGTGCCCACCCAGATGGTGCCGGGTTCCACGGGCGACTCCGAGATCGTGATGATCGTCGCGTGGTACTCGGCGCCGCCACCGGGGTTTTCATCGGCTGTCAGGCCACCGGATCGTCGAATCGTACGCTCCGGGTCGTTCTTGGACAGGTCGGGGCTGATGAGCCGCCACGTCGCGCCGCGGTCGGGCGTCATCAGCAGGTGGTTCGACCCGACATAGAGGGTCTTGTTGTTGTTCGGCGACAGATGCAGCGGCGTCGACCAGTTGAAGCGGAGCGGCCCCATCTGCTGCGGCTGCCGGCCCCAGTTGTTCTTCTCGGCCCGATCTTCCATCTCCGCCGTAATGTACTGGTCGTAGTTGACGATGGTGTTCTTGTTCGGGCGGATGTTGCGGCGCTCGCGCGTCTCGATGTTCGACCAGCCGATGTTGCCGCCCGAGACGTCCGGCTGTGACTCCGTATAGACAATCCGCCAGTCCTCCGGGTCTATCTCGGCGTGGTAGCCGTCGCCTCCCGAGAGGTTGTACCAGTCGCTCGTGTAGATGGCGGCCGCGCGGGTCGCGGCGGGCCCGCACGAGCTGCCCGCGTCCTGCAGCCCGCCGCAGACGTAGTACGGCTCGCGCATGTCGGCCGCGACGTCGTAGTACTGCGTGACGTTGATGTTGTTGAACCGGAGCGACGACTCGCCGTCGTCGTGGGTCAGGTTCAGGCCGCCGTCGCTGCCGACGTAGTAGCGGCCGCGGTTGTGCGGGTCGAGCCACATGGCGTGGTAGCAGTGGCCGCCCTGCGGCGCGCCCGTGCCCAGCCAGGTCTTGCCGCCGTCCATCGAGCGGCGGTAGTTGATGTTGTAGCTGAAGATGTATTTGTCATCGACCGGGCTGATCTGCACGTGCATGTAGTAGAACGGCCGGCTGATCGTCCGATCGAGGAACGTCCACGACTGGCCGCCGTCCTCGGATCGGTACATGCCCGCGCCGAGCTTGGTCATGTCGGCGCAATCCGGATTCTGCGGCGGGGGCGCCGGAGCGCCCGGCGCGCCGGGGAATCCCGCGCCGCCGCCGCCCCCACGGCCGCCGCACTGCGGCTGGAACCCGTGCTCGATGTGCGCCATCAGCACCTTGGGATTGGTGCGCGCGACGGAGATGCCGATGCGTCCGAGGTCGCCGGTCGGCAGGCCCTTCATGCCGATCTTGGCCCACGTCTTCCCGCCGTTCGTCGTCTTGAAGATGCCGCTGTGCGGCCCGCCGCTCTTCAGCGCCCAGGGATACCGGATGCGCTGCCAGAACGCGACGTAGATGACCTCGGGGTTCACCGGGTCCATCGCCATGTCGATCGCGCCCGTCTGCGGGTCGTTCGGCAGGCCTTCCGTCAGCTTGTTCCAGTTCCTGCCGCCGTCGGTGGTCTTGAACACGCCGCGCTCGCCGATCGGCGCCCAGATGTTGCCGATGGCGGCCACGTACACGACGTTCTCGTTGGCGGGGTGGAGGAGGATCTTGCCGATGTTGTACGTCTCCTTGAGCCCGACGTTCGCGAACGTCGCGCCGCCGTCCGTGGACTTGTAGATGCCGTCGCCCCAGGCGGCCGTGTTGCGCCCGCACTCCTCGCCCGTGCCCACCCAGATGATGTTGGGATTCTTCTGGTTGACCTTGACGTCGCCGATCGACGCCGCGCCGTACCGGTCGAAGATCGTCGTCCACGTCGTGCCGGCATTGGTGGACTTCCACACGCCGCCCGACGCCGCGCCCGCGATGACGTGCGCGAAGTTGGTCTCAAGCGCATCGACGGCCGAGATGCGTCCGATCAGGTTGGCGTTGCCGACGTTGCGCCAGCGAAGATCGCGGACCATGGGATCCGTGATTGGCGTGCCGGACTGCGCAGCGAGCGTGGCGCCGGTGAGACCGATCGCGGCCGCAGCGATCAGCCGGGCCCAGCGAGACACGTAGGCGAGCATAGAGATCCTCCCGAGTAGTTCCATCCGCCGTATCGAAGGGGAAGGCGGCTAATACTGCCAGACCCGCCCGGCGCTTGCAACTGCGACGGAGGGCCCGACGTCAGCGCCGCGCCTCCCACCAGCGCCGGAACGCCCGGAAGGCCTGACCCCGGTGTGCCACGGCGAGCTTCGTCGCGTCGTCGACCTCGCCGAGCGTGCGGCCGTACGGCGCATAGAAGAAGATCGGGTCGTAGCCGAAGCCATACTGCCCCCGAGGACGGTCGGCGATCTCCCCGTCGACGTGCGCTTCGCACGCGAATTGGGGTTCCCGGGCCTCCAGACGCTCGACGTAGGCCAGCGCGCACACGAACCGCGCGGACCAGGGGCGCGGGTGGACGCCGAGTTCCCGGTAGAGGCCGGCGAATTTTTCGGCGTAGGTTGCGCCCGGGTAGCGCGCGCTGGTCACGCCGGGCCTGCCGTCGAGCGCGTCGATGACCAGCCCCGAATCTTCGGCGACCGTCGGCAGGCCGGACACTCCCGCGTAGTACCGGGCCTTGAGCCGCGCGTTCTCCGCGAACGTGCGGCCGGTTTCCGCCGGCGCCGGAACGTCCGGCCAATCGGTCAGGACCTTCAGGTCCGCGGACAACCCGTCGAGGACCAGCCGGATTTCCCGTGCCTTGCCCCGGTTGGTCGTGGCGACGAGGAGGATCGTCGGTATAATCACACCCCTCCAGGAGTTCCCCATGATACGCAGCCGCTCGAAGCTCGTCGTGCTTGCGCTCGCCAGCGCCCTGGCCTTCGTCCTTGGCGCGTCACCGGATTTCATCCTGCGTGCCGCGACGAACGCGGTGGGCGGCGAGAACCCGATGGCCGCCTGGCAGGATCCCCCGCCGGCCCAGGAGCCGCCCGCCGGGCGGGGCGGCCGCGGCCAGCAGCCCGCGCAGCCGCGCCCGTACGGCGAAGTGATCACGAGCGCCGCGAAGACCGACGACGGCATCTTCAAGATCCACCGGATCGGGGAGACGCTCTTCTATGAAATCCCCAAGGCGCAACTCGGCAAGGACTTCCTGTGGAACACGCAGATCAAGAAGACGACGATCGGCGCGGGCTACGGCGGGCAGGCCGCGGGCAGCCGCGTCGTGCGCTGGGTGACGAAGGGCGATCGCGTCCTGCTCCTCAACATCGACTACAGCGTCGTGGCCGACACCTCGAACCCGATTGCCGCGGCGGTCGACGACTCGAACTACCCGGCCATCGTCCGCGCGTTCAACGTCGCGGCGTACGCGCCGTCGGGCGATCCGGTCATCGACGTGACGTCGCTCTTCATGACGGACGTGCCCGAGTTCTCGGTGCGGGGCCGCGTCGGCGGGCGCGGGTACGACCAGAGCCGGTCGTTTCTCGAGAAGGCCGTGTCGTACCCGGAGAACATCAACGTCGAGGTGACGCAGACCTTCACCGGCGGGGATCCCGGGGCGGCGCCGGCCGGCGGGCGGGCGGCGGGCGCGCGCGGCATGCGCGGCTCGAGTGGCACGGTCCTGACGCATCACAGCATGGTGAAGCTGCCCGAACGGCCCATGATGCCGCGGCTCTTCGACGAGCGCGTCGGCTACTTCACGCAGGGGCTCATCGACTACGGCACCGAAGAGCACCGGTCGGTGCAGAAGCGCTTCATCACGCGCTACCGCCTGGAGAAGAAGGACCCGAGCGCCGCCATGTCGGAGCCGATCAAGCCGATCGTCTACTACGTCGATCCGGCGACGCCGAAGAAGTGGGTGCCGTACGTCAAGAAGGGCATCGAGGACTGGCAGGTGGCGTTCGAAGCGGCCGGGTTCCGCAACGCGATTCTCGCGCGCGAGGTGCCGCCGAACGACCCCGACTTCAGCGGCGAGGACGCCCGCTATTCGATGATCCGGTGGCTGCCCTCGACGACGGAGAACGCCTCGGGTCCGCACGTGCACGATCCGCGGACGGGCGAGATCCTCGAGGCGGACATCCAGTATTACCACAACGTCCAGAACCTCGCGAAGAACTGGTACTTCGTGCAGGTCGGTCCGCTCGACCCCCGCGCCCAGAAGCTGCCGCTGCCCGATGACCTCATGGGCGAGCTCATGCGCTACGTCGTCGCGCACGAGGTGGGCCACACGCTCGGGTTCCAGCACAACATGAAAGCCAGCTCGACCTACACCATCGAGCAGGTGCGCGATCCCAAGTGGGTGAAGGAGATGGGACACACGCCCACGCTCATGGATTACTCCCGCTTCAACTACGTCGCGCAGCCCGAGGACAAGATCGACCCGCAGGACCTCATCCCGAAGATCGGGCCGTACGACAAGTGGGCGACGATGTGGGGCTACAGGCCGATTCCGGGGGCGCGGACGCCCGAAGAGGAGAAGTCAACGCTCGACAAGTGGGCCCGCGAGCAGGACGAGAAGCCCTACCTCCGCTTCTCGACCGAAGGCAGCGCCGGCAGCGATCCCGGCGACCAGACGGAGGCGGTCGGCGACGCCGACGCCGTGCGGGCGACGACGCTCGGCCTGAAGAACCTCGCGCGCGTGTCCGAAATGCTGCTCTCGGCCACCAGCGCGAAGGTCGGCGACCCCTGGGACGAGCTCGAAGAGGTCTACGGCCGCATGGTGAGCCAATGGCAGACGGAAATGAACCACGTCGCCCGGCTGGTCGGCGGTTTCACGTCCCAGCAGAAGCACATCGGGCAGGACGGCGTCCGGTTCGTGATCGTGCCGCGTAACAAGCAGACCGAGGCGGTGCAGTTCCTGCTGAACAACGCCTTCCAGGCGCCCATGTTCATGATCCGGCCGGAAATCCTGCGGCGGATTCAGGCTACGGGCGTCGTCGACCGCGTCCGCACGGCGCAGAACTCGATCATGGGCAGCCTCCTGCAGGCGGCGCGGCTCGATCGGATGGTCGAGCAGCTGGCGATCGACGGACCGGCGGCGTACTCGCCCATTGCCTTCCTGACCGAGCTCAGGCGCGGCGTCTGGGCCGAGCTCGACAAGCCGGCGGCGCCGATCGACATCTACCGCCGCAACCTGCACCGCTCGTACCTCAGCACGGTGGACAACCGGCTGAACGAGGGGGCGACGCCGCCGAGCGACGAGGTGCGGTCGCTTCTCCGCGGCGAACTGCGCGCGCTCGACCGGCAGCTGCAGGGCGCCATCCCCGGCGTCACCGACGAAACGACACGCCGGCACCTGCAGGACGCACGCGATCAGATCGCGACGATTCTCGACCCGCGCGCGATGCGCACCCGACCGGCCGGCGCGGCCGGCGCCGGGGGACGCGGCGGCGGCGGCGGCGCGTGGCGGTGAGGGGTGAGGAGAGAAGAGGAAACCTCAGTATTTCAGAATCCGCCCCACGATCTCGCGCTGGCGCTCGATGAGGGCGGCGAGGCCCCGGTCGGCCAGCGCGAGCAGGGCGTCGAGCGTCGCGCGATCGAACGGCTTCGATTCCGCCGTGCCCTGGACCTCGATGAACCGGCCGCCGGCCGTTTTGACGACGTTCATGTCCACGTCGGCCCTGGAATCCTCGTCGTACGCCAGGTCGAGCAGGGGCTCGCCGTCCACGACGCCCACGCTCGTGGCCGCGACGTAGTCCGACACCGGCACCCGGGGAATCGCGCCCTGCTCGCGCAACCGCTCGAGCGCCAGCACCAGCGCCATGAATCCGCCGGTGATCGACGCCGTGCGCGTGCCGCCGTCGGCCTGAATCACGTCGCAGTCCACCCAGATCGACCGCTCGCCGAGCTCCGCAAGCGACGTGACGGCCCGGAGCGATCGTCCGATCAGGCGCTGGATCTCCTGCGTCCGCCCGCCGACCTTGCCGGCCGACGCCTCGCGCGTCGTCCGCGTTGACGTCGCGCGCGGGAGCATGCCGTACTCGGCCGTCACCCAGCCCTTGCCCGTCCCGCGCAGGAAAGGCGGCACGCGGTCTTCGACGGACGCGGTGCAGATGACGCGCGTCAGGCCGATCTCGATGAGCACGGAGCCCTCGGCGTGCATGAGGAACTGGGGGGTGAGGCGGATCGGCCGAACGGCGTCGGCGGCGCGTCCATCGAGTCGGGTCATGGTGAAGACTGGGTCCTTCGCACCCATCGCAACGCCCGCCGGAAGGGCTGCCGCAGGTCGAGATGTCCGGCCAGGGTGTCCACCTCCTGGCCTTCAATCAGGATCTGCACGCCGGTCACGTCCGGCAGGTTGGCCGTGACCGCATTGACGATGGCGTAGACGGCGAGCGCCTCGTTCTGCGATCCGCCGGAGTGGCCGCGCGACGCGTCCGCGCTGAGATCCACGTACGCCTCGCCCCGCCCGCCGAAGAACACGGCGCGGAGCGACGTGCCAGGCGGGATGGCCGATACGAGCGCGCCCGTCGGCGCGGCGAGCTGTGCCTCGAGAATGTAGCGCGCCTGCTCGGCGGCCGTCGCCCCGTAGCGCACTTCGCGTGCCACCGACACGAGATCGAGCCCGTCGTCGGAGACGTAGAAGAGCGTGGCCTGGATGCGACGCGCCTCTTCGACTGGCGGAGGCGGGGACGCGGGCGGCGCGTCCTCGGAGGTCGTGAGAAACCCCGGCAGCGCGGCAAAGACGAGCCACACCCCCGCGGCAGCCAGCACGCTGCCGAGCCCGATCAGACCCCAGAGCGCTCGACGGGAGCCGGCCGGCGCGGCGTCGGACCGGTCGCCTCCGGTGGCCGCGTGTCGCTCGCTCATCGTCCGGTCCGCAGCGGATCGAGGTCCGACGCGCTCAGCCGCATGTCGGCGATGGACGCGACGAGCGCGTCGACCACGGCCGCGCCCAGGGCGCCGCTCGTGAGCGCCGCCTCGTCCTCCGCATGGGTCAGAAAGCCCAGCTCCACCATCACGGCCGGCATGTGTGCGCCGGCCAGCACGCGCACCGGGCCGAGGTCCACGGCTCGCGGGTGCAACGGCACGCCCCGCTCGTTCAGCCGGCCGGCCAGCATGGCGCCGAACGCGGCCGATCGCGTCGCAAAGGGCACCTGCGCCAGGTCCCATGGCACGGCACCAATCGACCGCGTGCCGCCCCCGATCGTGGGCACGGTGAACTTCGTGAGGCTCGCCGGCAGATCCGGATAGTCGTCGAGACCGAGCGACAGGACCTGGACGCCGCGGAGCTCCGGTCGCACGGCCGCGTTGGCGTGGAGGCTGACGAACAGGTCCGCCTTGTTGTAGTTGGCCAGCGCAGACCGCGCGTCGAGGCCCACGTCGTCGTCGCCGTCGCGGGTAAGCAGGACGCGCAGGCCCAGGCGACCCTCGATCGCGGTCTTCAGCCGGCGCGCGACGTCGAGCGTCAGGTCCTTCTCCCGCGCGCCGGACGACCCGATGACGCCGGTGTCGGCGCCGCCGTGTCCGGGATCGATGACGACCGTGCGAATGCCCCCTGCGGGAGGGGGCGGCGCCGGCGCGGGCGGCGACGGCCTGGCCGGGTCCCCCGTGGCGACGCCACCGGGACGATCCGGCGGCGTGATACCGGGCAGGGGCGTGCCCACCGGCGCGCCCGCCGACGGCAGCGGCGGCGGCCTGGGTGGCGGCGGCAGCAGTTCGATCGAGACGCGCGTCAGATCGCGATCGTCGTCGCCCCGAATGACCACGGCCGAAGGGCCCAGGCCGACGACGACCGAAACGCCGTCGATGCGAACGCCGGTAATGAAATCCGGCACCGCGCCGGAGATCGGCGTCGCGTCGAGCGCCACGGCGTCGAACCGGATGACGAGGCGGGTGCCCTCGCGCAGGACGCGCCGGGGCGCGGCCGGCTGCACCTGCAGGACCACGCGGCCGCCCGTGGCCGTGCGCTCGACGCGCCCGGTAATCTGCGGCACGCGCACGTCGCCGACGAGGATCAGCCGCGAGGGTCGCCGAACGACGACGGCCTGGCCGACGGCCGGTCCGAGCGCCTTCTGCAGGAAGTCGAACGGCACCTGCCAGGTGTTGCCGTCCCGCTCGATCGGCCCGTCGAGCGAGACGATCTTCCCGGCGACCTGCACGAACGACTGGCCCGGTACGGAGATGATGCGTTCTCCACGGGTCTCGATGATGAGCCCGCCCGCGAGAAAGTCTTCCGTGAACTTCAATCCGAACAGTCCGCCAAGCTGGGCGAGCGAGAAGACGAGCCGTTCGCGGCTGCCCGTGGCGCGGACGCTCAACGAGCGGCGTCCCTCCGGCGAGTAGATCGTATAGGTGCCAGCGGCCTGACCCTGCCAGAGCGACGGGGCGACGCCGGCCGCGAGCCAGAGCCCGGCGAGGGCCAGAACACCGAGGACGCGGCTGTGCGGCGAAAGACGCAAGAACGCCATCATAGCGCCCCAACGCGGCTTCCCCTTACTATCAGCCCGCCATGCCGCTCGCCGGATACTCGGGCACGTCGCTCGTCAAGAAACTCGGCATCAAGCCGGACTCCATGCTGGCGCTGGTCGACGCGCCGCGCGGCTTTCGCCGGGCGCTCGCGGGCCTGCCGGGTGGCGTGCAGATCCGCACGCGGGCGGCGGGCCGTCCCGACCTCGCCGTCTGGTTCGTCACCTCCGCGCGAACGCTCGACCGGCGACTCGCCGCGATGGCCCGCGGCATGGGCGCCGGCCTCTGGATTGCGTGGCCGAAGAAGGCGTCCGGTGTCCAGACGGACGTGACCGAGGACGTCGTTCGCGCGGCCGGGCTGGCCCGGGGGCTCGTCGACTACAAGGTGTGCGCGATCGACGAGACCTGGTCCGGCCTCAAGTTCGCACGACGGAAGTAGGACCGTAGGACCCGGGACGAGGGACCGGGGACGGTCCGCCCCGAAACACCACCCGATCGGCCAGCCAGTAGTTCGCGATGCCACAGGCCGCGATCGCCAGAACCGCGGCCGGCACGGGATGCAGGCCGGCGGTCCCGACCAGGACGGCCATCACGACGGCGTTCCCGGCAAGAGACACGACCCCGTTGGCGGCCGTGAACCGGACCAGCGCGCGAGCGGATTCCGCGGGCGTGAGGGCTCGATCGCTCCAGGTCCAGCACAGGTGCCAGAAGAAGTTGTGGAGCACGGCCGCGCTGACGCCGGCGACGGTCGCGGGAAGGTAGGGCACCGACGCGACGTCCGTGAGCGTCCAGATGACCACGACCTGCACGAGGATGCCGAGCGCGCCCACGGTGTTGAACCGCCCCACGCGTCGCCAGGCGATCATCGATCGCCCCGGCCGGGAATCGGCTCCGCGCGGTAGAGCGTCCGCGCGTTGGTGACCGCCGAGACGATCAGCGTCACAAACAGCCCCGCGGCGGCGATGGCGCCGCCCACATCGAACAGCCGGTACGTCCGGCCGAAGACCTCGGCCGTCGGGTGCACGAGGAGCGCCAGGTTGCCGACCGACAGCAGGATGCGCAGCTCCGTGGGACCCAGGTTGAAGTAGGTGATCGTGAACCGGCCGACGCTGTGCGCGGCCAGGTACACCTCGATCGACAGCATGAAGTAGGCGATGAGCAGCGCCGCGGCAATCGCCGGGCTCATGTAGCCCGAGAGCGCCAGGCCGCCCAGGAGGAACAGCGTGCCGAACGCGTCGACGACGTGGTCCACGTAGTAGCCGTAGCGCGGTCGCTGGTGGCTCCGGACGCGCGCCAGCGTGCCGTCCAGGCTGTCGCCGAACCAGTTCAACGCCAGGCAGACGATCACGAGGAGCAGTCCCACCGGCGTGACGCTCGCCAGCCAGTACGACAGGCCCGCTCCGAGCATGGCGGCCAGGGCCAGCGCGGTAAGGTGATCCGAGTTCACTCGAGCTGGCATGCGGTGCGCCAGCCAGATCAACGTCCGCTTTTCCAGAGGCGCGAGCACGCTCGAGAGCACGCGCGTGGCGTCCTGGAAGGCGTGGCGGCTGGTGGATGCGGCGCGGACGGTGTCCATGGTCGTGACCTCCTGCCAGGGAATGCGCGATTCGCCGGGGCGCGGGCTCAGTGAGCCGCCCGGATCGCCAACGACGCATTCCCCGGTGGACCCCACGGCGTGCGGGGACCCTGGGAGCGTCTATGCCTGCTTCTCGTCTCCTGTCGCCCTGGCGGTGGTCGCCGGCCGTCTTCATGGCGGCGGCGGCCGTCGCGACGCCGGCGCCCGTCGGCGCCCTCCTCACGCCTGAAGCCATCGCCGGGTGGACGCGCTATGTCGCGGCCACCGACCGGCGCATCGCTCAGGAGCTCGCGTCGCGGGACCGCTTTCTCGTACAGGACTTCCGTCCCGACGCGCCGGCCAACCGGCGCGCCGTCCTCGGCGGCCTGATCGTCGTCGAGGCCATGACCACGTCAGGGCCGAGGGGCGAGGCTCTCGTCGTGCCCGACGCGATGGTCCACCACTGGCGCGGGGCGGTGCTGATTCCAGGGGTGCGGCTCGACGCGGTGTTGCGGACCCTCCAGGGCGGGGCGCCCGGGGCCCGGCAGGAAGACGTCCTCGCGTCGCGCGTGGTCGAGCGCGGCCCCGACTGGATGCGCGTCTTTCTTCGCTTGCAGCGCCGGAAATTCGTGACCGTCGTCTACAACACCGAGCATCTGGTCACGTTCCGCCGGCACGGCGCGACGCGCGCGTCGAGCGCCAGCACGGCGACCCGCATCGCCGAGATCGAATCGCCCGGGACGCCGGCGGAACGCGAGCTCTCGCCGGGACACGATCGCGGGTTTCTGTGGCGCTGGAACGCGTACTGGCGCTACGAAGAAGCGCCCGGCGGCGTGATTGCGGAATGCGAGTCGATCTCGCTCAGCCGCGACATTCCGGCCATCATCCGCTACATGGTGTCGTCGCTCATCGCCAGCACGGCCCGCGAGTCGATGGATCGGACGCTGGCAACGCTGCGCGCCAGGTTCTGATCCCTGCCGGCACGACGGCCGCCGCACGTGCCGGCGCGGATTCAGGACCCTTCAGGCGTCCGCTCGGCGGTCGCGGCCCTCCGCGTCGCGGCCGAACGCCGCGCGCGTCGTTGCCGGCTCGATGATGGCAAATGACAGGAGGACGGCGACCGAAGCGGCAACGAGTACGGCGGCGGCCCCGGTGCGACCTGCCGCGGCCAGTGCCGCGCCGGCGAGAACCAGGACGGCCACGAACAGGCCGTCGGCCAGCCGCAGCCAGGGCGCGGACTGCTGCCGCTGCGTTCGCCATTCCGCCGGGTAGGACCGGACCGTGAACCAGAGGTGGAGGCGCAGGATCGTGGCCGACAGGCCTGCGGTCAGGCCTCCCAGAACCAAAGGGAGGCCGAATCCGCTGCCCATCCAGTCTCGCGCGAGCCAAAGACCTCCGACGAGCAGGAGGTAGGCCACGCTCGCGGCACCCTGGTGGAACTGCCACCACCCCTGCGACGGCGCAGGCGGCGGTCCCGGTTGGCTCGCAAGCGGCTCGCTCCTGGTGCGCACGAGTGCCTGCGCGAGTTCGTGCGCGGAGCCAAAGCGCGCCGCGGGGTGCTTCTGGAGGCACGTCCGAACGACTGCGTCGAGCGTGCCGAGCGCCGGGTCGGAGGCCGGCCGCGCGACGCGACCGAGTGGTGTCGGATCGAGTTCGAGAATCCTGGCGATGGTCGACACCGTGTCCGTGCCGCTGAACGGGTGCCGCCCGGTGGCCAGCTCGTAGATCATCACGCCCAGCGCGAACAGATCCGACCGCGCGTCGACCGGCTCGCCGCGAATCTGCTCGGGCGACATGTAGGCCGGCGTGCCGACGACGCGCCCGCCGGTCGCATAGGTGGGATCGGCGGACGCCTCGCGCACGCGCGCGAGGCCGAAATCCAGGATCTTGAGGTCGCCGCCGGGTGTCCGAATGACGTTTTCCGGCTTGAGGTCGCGGTGGACGATCCCGCGGTCGTGGGCCGATGCGAGCGCCTGGGCGATCCGCAGCGCCGTGTCGAGCGTCCGCGTCGGCCCGAGTGGGCCTCGCGCGAGCTCGGCGCGAAGCGTCTCGCCAGGCACGTACTCGCCGGCAATGAACACCTGCCCGTCGAACTCTTCGAGCGCGTACACGGTCGCGATGCCGGGATGCGCGAGCGCGGCCGCCGCCCTCGCTTCGCGGCGCAGCCGGTCCCGGTGTGCCGCGTCGCCCGTGAATTCGGGTGCCACGGCCTTGAGGGCGACCCGACGACCGAGCCGCACATCCTCGGCGAGATACACCACGCCCATGCCGCCGCGGCCGAGGACCTGCTCGATGCGGTACTGCCCGAGCACGTGACCCACGGGGAGCGTCAACGTCGCGGCGTCCGAGGCAGCCGCCACCGCCTGCGCACCGTCGAGGAACGCGCCGGCTCGCTCGTGCGCCTCGAGGAGCGTCGCGACTTCCGCGGCAAGCAGGTCATCGCCCGAGCAGACGTCATCGAGGAAGGCCTGGCGTTCGCCGGCCGGGTGCGCAAGCGCGCGGTGGAAGAGGTCGTTGACCTGGCGCCAGCGCTCCGGCGAAAGCGACGAATGTTCGCTCACGGCGACGCTCCGCCCAGCTCGCGCACGAGCCAGGCCCGCGCGGCGGTCCAGTCGCGTTTGACCGTCGCCGGAGAGATCGACAGGGCCTCGGCCGTTTCGTCCACCGAGAGGCCGCCGAAAAAACGCAGTTCGACGATGCGGGCCTGCTGCGGATCCAGTCGGGCGAGCGCGCCGAGCGCGCGGTCCAGTGCGACCAGGTCCACGGACGTGTCCTCGCCTCCACCCGCCAGGAGTGCGTCGTTCAAGGTGACTTGGACGCGGCGGCCGCCGCGCTTGGCGGCGCCGCGGGCGCGCGCGCGTTCGACGAGCAGGCGCCGCATGGAGATGGCCGCGATGGCCACAAAGTGCGTGCGGTTCTGCCAGCGGCGCGCCTTGTCCCGCGCCAGGCGCAGGTAGGCCTCGTGCACGAGTTCAGTCGCCTGCACGCTCCTGGCCCGCTCGCGCCGGACGTACGCGGCGGCCAGCCGGCGCAACTCGGCATACACGTCCGCGGCGAGGTCGCCGGCCGGCGGTCCGGCCGTCGGTTTGCCGTCCCGGGGGCTTCCGTCCACGGCGAGTGGGATTATCGCAGGAAAGGCGGGGGCTGATATTGTAGGAGGCTCGTTGCGCCCGTTTCCTTCCACTCTGGTGTGTTCATGACCGCACAACCGAACCTGCCCGACGGCCGGCGTCCCGGCCGGAGGATCCGCATGCTCGTCGCGCTCGCGCTCGTGCCCGGTCTGACCGGCTGCGGGAGCGGCTCCCCGCCGGCGCAGCAGGGCGGGCCGCCACCCGCGTCCGTCGAGATTGTCACGCTGACCGCGAAGCCCATCGAGCAGGCGACCGAGTTCGTAGGCACCATCAGGTCGCGCCGATCGACGACGATCCAGCCCCAGGCGGAGGGCTTCGTCACGGCCATTCTGGTCCGATCGGGAGACCGGGTGAGCGCCGGCACGCCGCTCTTCGAGATCGACGCGACCCTGCAGCAGGCGGCCGTCGCCAGCCTCGAGTCGGTGCGCGCGGCGCGCGTGGCCGACGCCGCGTTCGCCCGCCAGCAGGCGGAACGCGCCGCCAAGCTCCTGTCGGTCGGCGCGATCAGCCAGCAGGAGCACGATCAGGCCGTCACCCAGCAGAAGACGGCCGAGGCGCAGCTCCGAGCCGTTGAAGAGCAGATCCGGCAGCAGCGCGCCGAGCTGGCCTTCCACCGTGTCGTGGCGCCGACCGAGGGCGTGGTCGGCGACGTCCCCGTGCGCGTGGGCGATCGCGTCACCCGGGGCACGGTGCTGACGACGCTCGACGACAACACCGGTCTCGAGGTGTACCTGAACGTGCCGGTGCAGGAGGCGCCTCGGCTCAAGGTCGGTGTGCCCGTGCAGATCTTGAACGAGGCGGGGGAGACCGTCCGGACGGAACGTGTGAGTTTCATCGCGCCCTCCGTGAACGACGACACCCAGACCGTGCTCGTGAAGGCCCCGCTCGAGGGGCGTCCGGGCCAGTTCCGGACCGATCAGTTCGTGCGGGCGCGCGTGGTGTTTTCCGTCGCGCCGGGGCTGACCGTGCCCATCGTCGCGGTCAATCGGATCAACGGCGTGTACTTCGCGTTTGTCGCCGAGCCCGGCCCGGGGGGCGGACTGGTGGCGCGGCAGCGCCAGGTCACGATCGGTCCGATTGTCGGCAACGACTACGTGCTCGTGGGCGGTCTCGCGGCGGGCGCGCGGCTCATCGTCTCCGGCATCCAGAAGATCGGCGACGAGGCGCCGGTCGTGGCGGCGCCGCCCGCGCCGCCGGCGCCTGGCGCCGGGCGGGGGACGACTCGATGATCAGCGACCTCTTCATCCGCCGGCCGATCCTCGCGACGGTCGCGTCGCTGATGGTGCTGCTCGCGGGGGCGATCGCCATTCCGACGCTGCCCATCGCGCGCTTTCCGAACCTCACGCCGCCCTCGGTCACGGTCTCGGCCTTCTACACCGGCGCCAACGCGCAGACGGTCGAGAGCGCCGTGACGACGCCGCTCGAGCAGGTGATCAACGGCGTCGAGGGCATGCAGTACATGCGGTCGGCGAGCACGAGCAGCGGCTTTTCGAGCATCACGGTCGCCTTCACCATCGGCCGCGATCCGGATCTGGCGGCCGTCGACGTGCAGAACCGCGTGAACCAGGCGCTCGGCCGCATGCCGGCCGACGTGCGGACCAATGGCATTTCGGTCACGAAGAACACGGCCGGCTTTCTCGGCGCCATCGGGTTCTATTCCGACGACAACCGGTACGACTCGGTCTTCATCAGCAACTACCTCGACCTGTACGTGCGGGACGCGTTCAAGCGCGTGCCCGGCGTCGGCAACGTCATCATCTTCGGCGAGCGCAAGTACGCGATGCGCCTGTGGATCGATCCGGACAAGCTGGCCGCGCGGGGACTGACGCCGGGCGACGTCGTGGCGGCGCTCCGGGAGCAGAACGTCCAGGTGGCGGCCGGCAGCGTGGGCGACTCGCCGTCGGCGCCGGACCAGCTCTTTCAGCTCAGCGTGCGCGCGGCGGGCCGGCTGCGCGAGGTGGCGGAGTTCGAGGACGTCGTGGTCAAGGCCGGCCGGGGCGCCGCGCTCGTGCGCGTGCGTGACATCGGCCGGGTCGAGCTGGGCGCGGAGAGCTACGCGTCGCGGCTCCGCTTCGGCGGCGTCGAAGCGTCGGGCATCGGCATCCAGCTCCTCCCGACCGCCAACGCCATCGAAGTGTTCGAAGGCGTGAAGCGGGAGCTGGATCGGCTGGAAAAGAACTTCCCGCCCGGCTTCAGGGCGCAGATCGCGTTCGACAACGTCGGCGTCGTCCGCGAGTCGATTCGCGAGGTGCTGTGGACGCTCCTCGAAGCCATCGGCCTCGTCGTGCTCGTGATGTTTCTGTTCCTGCAGAACTGGCGCAGCACGCTGATTCCGGCCGTGACGATCCCGGTGTCGCTCATCGGGACGTTCGCGTTCGTGAAGCTCTTCGGGTTCTCGATCAACACGCTCACCCTCTTCGGGCTCGTCCTCGCGACGGGCATCGTCGTCGACGACGCCATCGTCGTGATCGAGAACATCGAGCGCCACATGCGGGAGTACAGGAAGAGCGCGCTCCGCGCGGCGGTGGACGGCATGCGCGAGGTGTTCTCGGCCGTGGTCGTCATCGGCATCGTGCTGGTCGCCGTGTTCGTGCCCGTCGCGTTCTCGCCCGGGACGACGGGCCGGATGTACCAGCAGTTCTCGCTCACCATTGCCTTTGCCGTCGTGCTCTCGGTCTTCAACGCCGTCACCTTCACGCCGTCGCTCTCGGCGCTCCTCCTCGACCGCGAGCCGCACGAGCACGGCTGGTTCTTCCGGTTCGTGAACCGGGTCATCGACGGGGGCACGCGGTTCTACGTGCTCACGGTGCGGGGGGCGCTCGGCTGGCGCGGCGTGATGCTCATCCTGTTCCTCGTGGCGGGGTGGGGCACGTACGCCGTGTACCGGCTCGTGCCGTCGTCGTTCGTGCCCGACGAGGACGAAGGCTACTTCATCAGCGTCATCCAGGCGCCGGCCGGCGCGTCGCTCGAGTACACGACGAACATCGCGAAGCAGGCGGAAGGCATCATGCTGAAGCAGCCGGAGATCATCGCCGTGTTCTCGGTGGCGGGCTTCAGCTTCTCGGGGTCGGCGCCCAACCAGGGCCTCATGTTCGCGAGGCTCGACGAGTATCACAAGCGGCGCGATCCGAGCCAGTCGCTGTCGGCCGTCATCAACCGCGTCGGCGGCGAGCTCGCCGGCATCTCGGACGGCATCGTGGCGCCGTTCGCGCCGCCGTCGCTGCAGGGACTCTCGGTCTTCGGCGGGTTTCAGCTCGAGGTGCTCGACGGATCGGGCGGCCCCATCGAGAATCTCGCGAACGTCACCTACCAGCTCATGGGGCGGGCGGTCGGCACGGGCAAGGTCTTCCGGCCGTTCAGCAGCTTCACGGCCAACGACCCGCAGCTCGTGGTGCAGATCGACCGCGACCGCGCGCGGAGTCTCGGCCTGCCGATCCGCGAGGTCACCGACGCGCTCGGCGTGCTGCTCGGATCGCAGTACGTCAACGACTTCGATTTCAACAACCGCGCGTATCGGGTGTACGTGCAGGCGGATGAGCGGTTTCGCGGGCAGCCGTCCGACCTGCGGCGGTACTACGGCCGCGCGGCGAACGGGCAGATGGTGCCGCTCGATACCGTGGTGCGCCTGAGCGAGACCACGGCGCCGGCCGTGATCAGCCACTACAACATGTTCCGGTCGACGGAGATTTCCGGAGCGCCGATACCGGGCGTGAGTTCGGGCGAGGCCATGCAGGTCATGGAGCAGGTGGCCGGTGAGGTGCTGCCGGCCGGCTTCGACTACGCGTGGTCCGGGCAGTCGCTGGAGGAGAAGCAGGCCGGGGCCGCGGCCATGTACATCTTCGCGCTGAGCATCATCCTCGTGTATCTGGTGCTCGCCGCGCAGTACGAGAGCTGGGTGCTGCCGTTCATCATCCTGCTCGGCGTGCCGCTCGCCGTGTTCGGCGCCCTCGGCGCCCAGTACCTCCGGAACTTCTCGAATGACGTGTTCTGCCAGGTCGGGCTCGTGATGCTGATCGGGCTGGCCGCGAAGAACTCCATTCTGATCGTCGAGTTCGCCGAGCAGCTGCGGCGCCAGGGCCGGTCCATCGTCGACGCGGCGGTGGAAGCGGCGCGGATCCGCCTGCGGCCCATTCTCATGACGTCGCTGGCCTTCATTCTCGGCGTGATGCCGCTGGCCCTGGCGACCGGGGCGGGATCGGGCGCGCGCAATTCCGTGGGGACGGCCGTCGCCGGCGGCATGGTGGCGTCGACGTTCCTCTCGATTGTCTTCATTCCCGTGCTGTACGTGACCATCCGCACGCTGGCGCCGGGCCGCGTGCAGAGCGGAGGCCACGCATGATCGCGCGACCCTCGTTCAGGTGGACGGCGATCGCCCTCGGCGCCCTCGCGGGGGCTGGCGGCGTCGCGCTCGCCGCGCAGGCGCCGCCGGCGGTGACGTTCGAGCAGGCCGTCACGCGGGCGATCGACCGCAACCCGACGATCGCGCAGGCGGCGACAGCCGTGGCCCGCGCCGACGTGCTCCTGGAGCAGGCACGCGTGGCGCTCATGCCCACGTCGTACATGCGCATCACGAACGTCACGCTCGACGGCGCGCGGGGGTTCAGCGAGGGCGTGTTCCAGCCGCAGAACCAGTTTTTCTTCATGCCGACCGTGTCGGTGCCGATCCTGTCGCTCCGCCAGCGATCGGCGGTCGACCAGGCTCGCGACCAGATCGAGGTCGCCACCCGATCGACGGCCGAAGTCCGCCAGCGCGTGGCCGTGGCCGCGGCCCAGGCCTTCCTCGGCGTCATCGTCGCGCGACGCCAGCGCGAGGTCGACGAGCGGGCCCTCGACGCGGCGCGCGCCCACCTCGACTACGCGACGCGCCGCCTCGAGGGCGGCGCGGGCAGCCGCGTCAACCAGCTGCGCGCCGCACAGGCGATGGAGAGCGCGGCAGCGCGGCTCGAAGGCACGCGCCTGGCGCTGCGGCGGGCGCAGGAGGCGCTCGGCGCGATCCTGGCGGAGGACGGACCCGTCGATGCGGCCGGCGAGCCGACGTTCGAGACGCCGGGCGCCGTGGAAGAACCCGATTGGTCGGCGGCACGGCCCGACCTGCAACTGCAGGCGGCCCTGCGCCGCGCCAACGAACGCGTGATCCGCGACGCCTTCAGGGACTGGATCCCGACGGCCAGCGCGACGTTCGACCCGCAGCTCGTGGCGCCCGCCGGCGTGTTCCAGCCGTCCCGCACGTGGCGCCTGACGGTGACCGTGACGCAGCCGCTCTTTCAAGGCGACCAGCGCCGCAGCCTGGAATCGCGGCTGGCCGACGTCGGGCTGACCCAGGCGCGGCTGGCCGACGCCTCGATTCGGATCCAGGCGCGGTCCGAGATCCGCGTGGCGCAGGCCGCCGTGGAGAGCCACGAACGGGCGCTCGCCAGCGCCCGCCAGGCCGCCGAACACGCGGCCGAGGTGCTGCGCATCACGACGGCCGCGTTCGAGGTGGGCGCGACCACGAACCTCGAAGTCATCGACGCGCAGCGAACGGCGCGCGACGCGGAGTCGGCGGCCGCCTTTGCGGAGGACGCCGTCCGCCGGGCCCGACTCGATCTACTCGTCGCCCTGGGCCGGTTTCCCCGATAGAGTACTGGAGCGTGGCGGGCCGACGCGCTCGCCGCGTCGCTCCCTGGCGGCCGGCCGCGGGCACGAACGGTCCGTGTTTTCAACAAGTTAGGGGCCCTAATGCGCGGCCAGGCTCGGGCCGATGCATCAAAAAGAGGAGACGTCTCGGTCCGGCCCCGTGGCGCCGGCGGCGTGCCCCCGGGCGGGGCGGCCGGTTCACGGACGCGAATCGTTGACACCCACGGCCTCGCAACGTCCCCGCCCGCTGGTCCTGGTCGCCGATTGCGACCAGGCGCTGCGGGACACCGCCCGCGAGGAACTCGCCCGACACGGGTTTGACGTCGCGGACGCCCCGAACGGGCGCGAGGCCCTCGACCTCGCCCGCACGGCCTTGCCCGACCTCATCGTCATTGGCGGCGCCATGCCGGTGCGCGAGGCGCTCGATTTCTGCATCGCGCTGCGCGTCGAGCCGCGGCTCGGCCACCTGCCCGTGCTCTTCGTCACCGAGCGGAATGACGCTGAAGCTGTCAGCCTCGCCTTCGAGGCGGGCGCCTCCGACTTTGCGTTTGCGCCGACCAACTGGGCGCTCTTTGCGCAGCGCCTGCGGTTCCTCCTGCGCCAGGGCCAGGCGATGGACGATCTGCGGCGGCGCGCGAGCGGCCTGGGCCGCGTCCACCAGATCGCCCAGCTCGGCCATTGGGAGGCGGATGCCGCGTCGGGCGAGATGATCTGGTCGTCCGAGGTGCCGGGTCTTCTGGCCGTCCCGCACCGGCCGTCGCCCTCGGTCGAGGACTACCTGTCGGCCGTCCATCCCGATGACGTGGCGACCCTGCGGAACGCGATTGACACGGCCGTCGCGTCGGGCCGGCCGTTCGCGCTCGATCACCGGCTGCGCGAGCCGGCCGCCGCCGACCGATTCGTCCACACGCGGGCCGATGTCAGCCAGGACGGGGGGCGCGGCACGCGGCTCGTCGGGACCATTCAGGACGTGACCGAGCGCGTCGAGTCGCAACACAAGATCCGCTACCTGGCCTTCTACGACAGCCTGACGAATCTGCCGAACCGGCGCCTGTTCACCGAGATTCTGGCCCGGCTGGTGGAGCGCGCGCGACGGCAGCGCTCGCTCGTCGCCGTGCTGTTCCTGGACCTCGACAACTTCAAGCGGGTGAACGACACCTTCGGCCACGCGACTGGCGACAAGCTGCTGAAAGTGGTGGGCGAGCGCCTCAGCCAGACGGTCCGTCGCGACGACATCCTGGCCCGGCCGCTCGGAGAGCCCGAGAACGCTGTGTCGCGCCTGGGCGGCGACGAGTTCGTCGTGGCCTTCGGCGGGCTGGGGCAGGCGGAGGACGTCGCGCGGCTGGCCAGCCGGATGCTGGAAGAGATCAAGGCGCCGATGCGAATCGACAAGACCGAATTGTCCGTGTCGGCCAGCGTCGGCATCAGCCTCTTCCCGCACGACGGCGACAACGAGGAGACGCTGCTTGGCAACGCGGACGCGGCGCTCTACTGCGCCAAGGACGGCGGCCGCAACTGCGTGCACTTCTTCGACCGGTCCATGAACGAGGCGGCGCTGCAGCGGCAGCTCCTCGAGGGCGAGCTGCGGCGCAGCGTGTCGCGCGGCGAGTTCGCCCTGCACTATCAGCCGCAGGTGGACATCGCGACCGGCCGCATCCGGAGTGCCGAGGCGTTCATCCGGTGGCGGCACGTCGACCTCGGCCTCGTGCAGCCCGCCGACTTCCTCGGCGCGGCCGAGCAGACCGGCCTCATTCATCCGATCGGCGAGTGGGTGCTGACCGAAGCCGTACGCCAGATTGGCGAGTGGCGGGCGAAGGGCCTGCCGCGCGTGCACGTGGCGGTCAACGTCTCGGCGCCGGAATTCCGCCGGCCGGACCTGGCCTCCTCCATGGCCGCCATTCTCGACGAAGCCGGCCTCGGCGCCGATGCCGTCGAACTCGAGATCACCGAAGCCACGCTCATGGACAACGTGTCGATTGCCACGGGCGTGCTCGCCCGGCTGAAGTCGTACGGCTTCCGCATCGCGCTCGACGACTTCGGCGTCCGCGCCTCGTCGCTCACCACGCTGAAGCAGTGGCCCATCGACGTCCTGAAGATCGACCGGGCGTTCATCCGCAACATCGCGACCGACGCCGCCGACGCGGCCGTGGCGGGCGCCATCATCTCGCTCGCGCGCAACCTGCGGGTCGAGCCGGTGGCCGAGGGCGTCGAGAAGGCGGCGCAGCGCGACGCGCTCGCGGCGCTCGGCTGCGTCCGCATGCAGGGCTTCCTCTTCGGCCGCCCCGAATCGGCCGAGGCCTTCGAGGAACGGCTCGTGGCTTCGGCCCGCGGCGCCGCCCCGGTCCCCGCCCGCACGCGCTAGTTCTCCAGTTCTCCAGTTCACCAGTTCACCAGTTGACCAGTTTCCCCTCTCTCCCTTTTGGGTTCTAATCTGATCGTCTTGCCGGCCACGCTGCCGAGAATCGCCCTGACTTCCGAATGGCGCGGCTTCGCGCTCGCGGGTATTCCGCTCTTCGTCGTCTGGGCGGCGGTGTCGGTCCCGACGTCGTCCGCCCGGACGCCGCAGGGGGCGGCGAAGCCCGACGAGAACCGCTTCACGCCCGTGGTGCTGGTGCCTGGTGGCGAGCTGGACGAGCCAATGGCGTTCGAGGTGCTGCCAGACGAGCGCGTCCTGATCGTCGAGCGCAAGGGCGTCGTCAAGCTCGTCGATGCCGTCGCGCGAACGGTCGAGCGCGTCGCGACCATTCCCGTCAACACCAAGTACACGAGCGCCGAGGGCACGACGACGGAGGCCGAGGAAGGTCTGATGGGCCTGACGATTGACCCGCGGTTTGCCACGACGCGGTGGGTCTACATCCTCTACGCCCACCCGACCGAGTCGAAGCACGTCCTGTCTCGATGGGAGATGCGGGACGACGTGCTGGTGGCCGGGAGCGAGCGCCAGCTCCTCGAGTATCCGACGCAGCGCGAGGTCTGCTGTCACACCGGCGGCGGCATGACCTGGGACGAGGCGGGGAACCTGTACCTGGCTACCGGCAACAACACCGGCAACATGCCGTTTTCGACGACCGACGAGCGGCCGGACCGATCGAGCTGGGACGACCAGCGGTCGTCGGCCAACACGAACGACCTGCGCGGCAAGATCCTGCGGATTCATCCCGAGCCGGACGGCACGTACACGATCCCGCCGGGCAACCTGTACCCGCCCGGCACGCCCCAGACGCGGCCCGAGATCTACGCGATGGGCCTCCGCAACCCCTGGCGCCTCTCGCGCGACACCAGAACGGGCTCTCTGTATTGGGGCGAAATCGGGCCCGACGCCCCCGAGGACACGCCGAACGTCGTGCGGGGCTACGACGAGTTCAATCAGGCCCGAGGGCCGGGCAACTTCGGCTGGCCGTACTTCATTGGCGACAACTTCGCCTACCCGATCTTCAACTACGAGACGAGCGAGGCCGGTCCGAAGAAGGACCCGGCGCGGCCGACGAACACCTCCGTCAACAACACGGGCCGTCGCGACCTGCCGCCGGCGGTGCCGGCCGTCGTGTACTACCCGTACGGCGTGACGGAAGAGTTTCCGGAAGTCGGGAGCGGCAGCCGCTGCGCAATCGGCGGGCCCGTTTATCGTCGCGTGGACCGCCCGAACGCGACGCGGTCGTTCCCAGACTACTACGAAGGCAAGTGGCTGGCCGCCGACTTCTCGCGCGGCTGGATCATGTCGATCGCGCTGGATGAGGCCGGCCGGTACCGGTCGATGGAGCGGTTCCTGCCGGGCTACCGGCCGGTCGAGATCATCGACCTGAAGTTCGGCCCCACCGGCGACCTGTACGTGCTCGAGTACGGCAGCAACTGGTTCCGCAAGAGCGACGACTCGAAGCTCGTGCGGATCGAGTACAACGCGGGAAACCGCGCGCCCGTGCCGCAGATCTCGGCCAGCCGCCCGGGCGGCACGGTGCCGTTTCAGGTGACGCTCTCGTCGGCCGGCACGATCGACTACGACGGCGATCCCGTGACTTACGCCTGGCGCGTGGAAGAACTTGGCGGGACCGGCGCGCGGACGTTTGCCGGTCCCACCGTCTCGGTCACGTTCGACACGCCCGGCGTCTTCGACGCCACGCTCACGGCGACCGACCCGGCCGGCGCGTCGGCCACCCGTACGGTCACGATCATCGCGGGGAACGAGCCGCCGGCCGTGACGGTTTCTGTGTCCGGGAACCGCACGTTCTTCTTTCCGAGCCGGCCGATGACGTACGCGGTCGCCGTCCGGGACCGCGAGGACGGCGCTACGGCGGGCGGCGGCATTCGTCCGGCCGGCGTCGCCGTCAGCATCGACTACGTGCCGGAAGGCTTCGACGTGTCGGCGCTCCGCCAGGACGGTCAGAGCGTGGACGCGACGACGCGGCTTGCGGTGGGGCGGGCGCTCATGGCAACGTCCGACTGCCGCGCGTGCCACAACCTGGACAGCGCCAACCAGGGGCCGTCGTTCACGGAGATCGCCGCGAAGTACCGGCCGGATCCGGCGGCGGCCGACAAGCTGGCCGCGAGAATCCGGACGGGCGGCACCGGCGTCTGGGGCGACAAGACGATGCCGCCGCACGCGAGCCTCAGCGAGCACGAAAGCCGGCTGATCGCCCGCTACATCCTGGGCGTCGCGGACACGGCCATCAACGTCCTGCCGCTCTCGGGCTCGCATCGGCCGGTGATTCCGGCCGGTGATGCGGGCCGCGGGTCGTGGTTGTTCCGCGCCGTCTACACCGATCGTGGCGTGCGGGACATCCCGCCCATCACCTCGGAAGCGCTCGTCGTGCGGCGGAGCGCCGAGATCGCCGCCGGGGCGGCCGATCGGATCCAGGGGGCCGCGACGCGCGTCGAGAACAACGGCGCCGGTCCCCTGGCTGCCGTGCCCACGTCAGGGTCGTACCTTGGCTTTGCCGTGGACCTCACGGGCATTCGGGCCGTTGAACTCTTCGCGCAGACGGCGGCGAGAGAGAGTCATGTGGGCGGCACGGTCGAGCTACGGTTGGACCGGCCGGATGGTCCGCTGGCGGCCCGCGCCGTCATTCCGGCTCCCGGCGCAGCGCCCCGGGGCCGCGGCAACCTGCCGGCGGCGCGGCTGCCGGTGGCGGTCGGCGGCGAGCGCGATATCTTCCTCGTGTTCAGAAACGATGCGGCGAAGCCGGGCGCCGCGCTGATGGTCGTGACGATCGTCCGGTTCACCATCACGTAGCGGGAGATTCGGCGGAGACAACATGGCACGGCGCCTCGGTATGGGACTCGTGGGCCCCGGATTCGTCGGGGCGCACCACATCGATGCCGTCCGCCGGCTCGGCTTCGTGGACGTCGTCGCCATCGCCGGCAGCAGCGAGACGTCGGCGCGGCGGAAGGCCGACGCCCTCGGCGTGCCCAAGGCGTACGACAGCGCGGCAACGCTCGCCGCCGATCCCGACGTCGACGTCGTGCACAACGCCACGCCGAACTACCTGCACGGCCCCGTGATCCGCGCCGCGCTCGCGGCCGGCAAGCACGTCGTGTCCGACAAGCCGCTGGCCGTGACCGGCGCCGAGGCGCTGGCGCTCTGGCGCGAGGCGCGGGCGAAGGGCGTCGTCCATGCCGTGACGTTCAACTACCGCGGCAATCCGCTCATCCAGCAGGCCCGGGCGATGGTGGCGGCCGGTGAGGTGGGCGACGTGCGCTTCGCCCACGGCAGCTACCTCCAGGACTGGCTGCTCGAGCCGACGGATTTTTCCTGGCGCCTGGAGCCTGAAAAAGGCGGGCGGAGTTCGGCCGTGGCGGACATCGGATCGCACTGGTGCGATCTCGTGCAGCACGTGGCGGGCCGGCGCATCGTCGCCGTTCTGGCCGACCTCGCCACCATGATTCCCACGAGGCTCCGGCCGGCGGGATCGCCCGAGGCCTTTGCCCAGGCGGACGCCGGCGCGAGGGAGCCGTTCGCGGTGGCGTGCGAGGACCTGGCGACGGTGCTGGTGCGGTTCGAGGGCGGCGCGCGCGGCGTGTTTTCGGTGGGCCAGATCTGCGCCGGGCACAAGAACGATCTGTGGTTCGAGCTGAACGGCGCGCGGGCGTCGGTCCGGTGGCGCCAGGAGCAGCAGAATGAGCTCTGGATCGGCCGGCGCGACGCGGGCAACATGACGCTCGCCAAGGACCCCTCGCTCCTCGGTGCCGAAGCGCGGCCCTACGCGCATCTGCCCGGCGGGCATCAGGAAGCCTGGGCCGACGCGTTCCGCAACGTCGTGCGGGACGTCTACGAGTTCATCCGGAGCGGGGCAAAGCCGGGCGCCGCCAGGCCGCCGGCCTTTGCCACCTTCGAGGACGGCTACCGCGCCGCAGCCCTGGTGGACGCGATCCTTCTAAGTCACGACCGGGGCGGGGTCTGGACGGATCTGTCGTACGCGAGCGTCTGACCTGAGGATTCAGAGGGACACACGATGAAGCTGGGAGTGTTCACGCCGGTCTTCGGCCGGCTTACCACGGGCGAGATGATCGAGAAGGTGCGCGCGCTCGGCCTCGAGGCGGTCGAGCTCGGGACGGGCGGCTGGCCGGGGCACGACCACGTGGATCCGGACGCGCTGCTGGCCAGCGCCGCGAAGGCGCGCGAGTTCCGGCAGATGATTCAGGACGCCGGCCTGGCGATCAGCGCGCTGTCCTGCCACGGGAATCCCGTCCATCCGGACGCGGCCGTCGCCGCCGGGTACGACGACGTCTTTCGCAGGACCGTCCGCCTGGCCGAGCGGCTCGGCGTGTCGGTCGTCGTCACGTTCTCGGGCTGTCCGGGCGACGCCGAGGCCGCGGCGCATCCGAACTGGATCACCACGGCCTGGCCCCCGGAGTTCCTCGAGGTGCTCGACTGGCAGTGGGAACGCAAGCTTATTCCGTACTGGTCCGAGGCGTCGAGATTCGCCGAGGGGCACGGCGTGCGCGTGGCGCTCGAGGCGCACCCCGGCTTCATGGTCTACAACGTCGAGACCGCGCTCCGACTGCGTCAGGCGGCCGGCGCCAACCTGGGCGTGAACTTCGACCCGAGCCATTTTTTCTGGCAGGGCGTGGACGTCCCGGCGGCGATCCGCGCGCTCGGCCCGGCCATCTTCCACGTCCACGCGAAAGACGTCGCCATTGATCCGCACAACGTCGCGGTGAACGGCGTGATCGACACCAAGAGCTACCGCCGCCTGGCCGAGCGGTCGTGGCTCTTCCGCAGTGTCGGATGGGGGCACGGCGAAGGCGAGTGGAAGCGCATCGTCTCGGCGCTCAGGCTGGCGGGCTACGACGGCGCGCTGAGCATCGAGCACGAGGACGCGCTGGCCTCGATCGACGAGGGCCTGCGGGCGGCCGTCGACCTGCTCCGGCGCGTCATCCTCACCGAGCCTCCGGTCGAGGCATGGTGGACGTAGGGGGCGGTATACTCGGTGTTCGGGTTCGGCTGTCCACGCCGTCCCTGCTCCTGAGCCGCCCATCGAGTCATGACGTCCGACACGGTCATCGCGCGCGTCCTCGGGGGAGGCCTCGTTCTCGCGTCGGCCTTGGGCCTGAGCGGGTGCGGCCTGCTCAAGACGATGGCCGTGAAGACGGTGGCGAACACGCTCTCGGAGAGCGGGGACACGATTACGGCGCATGACGATCCCCAGCTCATCGCGGACGCGATTCCGTTTACCCTGACGCTCTACGAGTCACTCCTCGAATCGGTCCCGCGACACGAGCCGCTCTTGCGAACGACGTGCGCCTTGTACGCGCAGTACGCCTTTGGTTTCGTCGCCGCCGAGGCGGAGGCGATTCAGTGGGACGACTTCGATCGGTCGAAGGAGATCAACGAGCGGGCGCTGCGGCTGGCCGTGCGCGGCCGCGACTTCTGCTGGCGCGGGCTCGAGGTGCGGTTCCGCGGGATCGCCGAGGCGCTGAAAAGAGATCCGGCGGCGGCGCTCCGGCGTGCCAAGCGCGAGCACGTGCCGCTCCTGTACTGGTCGGCCGCGTCGCTCGGCGCGGCGGTGTCGGCCGGAGGGCTGAATCACCCCGAGCTCCTGAACAACTGGCCGACGGTCCGGGTGCTCGCCGAGCGCGCGCTCGCGCTGGACGAAACCTGGAACCACGGCGCGCTCCACGAGCTGATGGTCACGGTGGAGAGCCAGGGCGAGGCGTTCGGCGGCTCGGAGGCGCGGGCGCGCCGGCACTTCGCGCGCGCGGTCGAGATCCAGAAGGGCCTCTCGCCCGGGCCGCACGTCGCCCTGGCGATGGGTGTCGTGAAGTCGAAGCAGGATCGGGCGGAGTTCGAGCGCCTGATGAAGGAGGCGCTGGCCATGGATCCCAATGCGAACCCGAGCCAGCGCCTGGTCGTCCTAATCACTCAGAGGCGCGCCAAGGTGCTGCTCGACCACGTGGACGACATGTTCGTGGGACTGCGCGCGCGATCGCGAAAGTGGTGACACGGAGAATGCCTATGTTCGGGAGAACCCCCTCACGACTGCTGGTGACGCTGGCGATTGCCGCCTCGATGGCGGCCGTCCAGGCGCCGGTCGTCATTCGCATGGGCACGGTGGCGCCCCGGACCTCGCCCTGGGTGGACGCCTTGCAGAGCATGGGGCAGGCGTGGGCGACGTCGACGGCCCAGCGCGTCCGCTTCACGGCGTTTGCGGACCGCCCGAGCGAGTCCGAAGTCATCGACAAGATGGGCACGGGCGGGTTTGCCGCCGGCGCGCTGTCGGTCGTGGGGCTGGCCGACATCGACGAGGCGTTCAACGTGCTGGCCATCCCGTTTTTCTTCGAGTCGGATGAGGAATTGATCCACGTGCTGGACCGGCTCACGCCGGTCCTGGCCGAGCGGCTCAAGGCCAGGCACTACCAGCTCCTGCTCTGGGGCCACGGCGGCTGGGTGCAGGTGTTCTCGAAGCAGCCGATTCGGACGATCGCCGATCTGCAGAAGGCCAAGCTCTTCACGAGCGAGGGCAATGCGAAAGTCGTCCAGTGGTACACGGCCAACGGCTTCCACCCGGTGCCGCGGCCGGCGGGCGACATTGCCGTGCAGTTGAAGCTGCCGACGGGCGCGATCGACGCGACGCCCGGCGTGCCGCCGCTCGCGCTCGCGACGCAGTTCTATCGGGACGCGCCCTACATGTTGAACGTGCGCGTCGCGCCGCTCGTGGCCGGCGTCATCATGACCGACGCGACCTGGAACAGGATCCCGCCTGACGACCGCACGCGTATGCTGGAGATTGCCAAGAAGACGCAGGACGGGTTGTTTGCCGACGCGCCGGGCCTCGATGCCAGGCACATCAAGGAGATGGAGGCGAACGGCCTGAAGGTGATCGCGCTCAGCCCGACGGAGACGGCCGCCTTCCGGACGAAGGCTGACGAGATGACGGCCAGCCAGCGCGGGTCCATGATTCCCGAGGCCATCTACGACATGGCGGTCCGCGAGCGCGACGCCTTCCGGAAGTCCAAGCCACGCCGATGACGTCTGGCGCGGGCGCCTGGCCGCGCGTCGCCCTGGCCCGGAGCGAGGAGTTCGTCGCCACGCTCGCGGCCTTCGGCGTCATCCTGCTGCCGCTGTCCGAGGTCGTCCTGCGCCGCCTGTTCAGTACCGGCATCGCGGGCCAGGCCACGTTTGCGGTTCATCTGACGCTCCTCCTCGGGCTCGTCGGTGCGGCGATTGCCGCGCGGGACGGAAAGCTCCTGGCGCTCGCCACGGGGGCGCTCGTGCCCGAGGGCCGCTGGCGCACGATCACGTCGGTGGGGGCCGCGTTCGCCGGCGCCACCGTGTCGCTCGTCCTCGCCATCGGCGGCATCGGGCTCGTCCAGTTCCGCATCGAGGAGAGCCGCGAGATCGCCTACGGCATTCCGGCCTGGTGGTTCTACCTGGCGTTTCCCGCGGCGTTCGGGCTGATCGCGGCGCGGCTGATCCTCCGGGCCTTGTCGGGGTGGAAGGGGCGGCTCCTCTTGGCGGTGGGCGTGGCGCTCGCGACCTGGGTGGCCGTCCAGCCCGCCATCCTGTTCGATCGCCCGATGTGGCCGTGGCTCGCGGCCCTCGGCGTGGGCGCGATCATCGGCATGCCGATCTTTGCGCTCCTGGGCGGCGCGGCGCTGGTCTTCTTCTTCGTCCAGGGCGACAACGCGATTCAGGCCGTCATCGGCGGCATCACGCAGCTCACCTCGGGCGACCTGCCGGCGATCCCGCTCTTCACGATCGCCGGCTTCCTCCTGGCGGAAGGGAACTCGTCGGAGCGCCTGCTCAGGTTCTTCCGCGCGCTCTTCGGGTGGATGCCGGGCGGGACGGCCGTGGTGACGGCCGTCTTCTGCGCCTTTTTCACGCTCTTTACGGGCGGGTCGGGCGTGACGATTCTCGCGCTCGGCGGCCTGCTCCTGCCGGCGCTCCTCGCCGACGGCTACCGCGAGCGGTTTTCGCTCGGCATGCTCACGGCGGCCGGCTCGCTCGGCCTCCTGTTCCCACCGTCCCTGCCGCTCATTCTCTACGGCATCGTCGCCGGCGTCTCGATCAGCGACCTCTTCATCGGCGGGTTCCTGCCGGGCGTGCTGATGCTCGGGGCGCTCATGGCGATGGGCGTGCGCGAGGGCCTGGTCTCCGCGCGGCCGCGCCAGCCGTTCGCGCTTCGTGAAGCCGCGGCGGCGACCTGGGTCGCCAAATGGGAGCTGCTCCTGCCGGTCGTGATCATCGGCTCGCTCCTGGCCGGCGCGACGACGGTCCAGTCGTCGGCGCTCGCGGCGCTCTTCGCGTTCGTCGCGCAGCGGTTCATCCACCGCAGCCTTACGAACGTGGGGGACGTGCTGGGAGTGATGTCGAAGTCGGTCGCGCTCGTGGGCGGCATCCTGGTAATCCTGGCCGTGGCGCGGGGGTTCACGGACGCGCTGGTGTTCGCGGAGCTGCCCGACCGGCTCGCCACCTGGACCACGACCAACGTCACGTCGCCGTGGGTCTTTCTCCTCGGGCTCAACGTCGTCCTCATCGTCGTCGGCGCGATGATGGACATCTTCTCGGCGGTCATCATCATCGTGCCGCTGATCGTGCCGATTGCGATGCACTTCGGCATCAACCCGATTCACCTGGGCGTCATCTTCATCGCCAACTCGGAGCTCGGCTACCTCACGCCGCCGGTGGGGGAGAATCTCTTCGTCGCGTCGTACCGGTTCAACAAGCCGATTCTGGAGCTCGCGCGCGCGATGCTGCCGATGTACGTGATTCTTCTGGTCGGCGTCCTGCTGATTACCTACTGGCCCTGGCTCTCGACGGGGCTGCTGGAGCTTTTCGGGCGGTAGGGGGCGGCGGCGATCAGATCACCCGGACCTGGGATCCGTACGGCGCGAGCGGCGCGTCGTTGGTGACAAGCAGGGCGGACCCCGCCCGCGTCTGGGCGACGAGCAGCCGATCTAAAGGATCTTGGTGCAGCGCCGAAGATCGGACCCGTACGCGGCGGGAGGGCCTGCTGGCGGCCGCCGAGGAAGCGTTCGAGGACCTTGTCTGGCAGGGGGTCGTTGAAGTCGTCTGGCCATTGACAATAGTCACAGTATGTGACTATTCTGCGCCGTGCCCCGCGACCCGCGCGAGTTCCTGCCGCTCAAGGACCTCGTGTTCCGGATCTTGGTGGCGCTCGCCGACGGCGAGCGCCACGGTTGGGGCCTGATTCGGGCCCTCGACGAGGCGGCCGGGACTGGCCGCCTGCTGCCGGGCCATCTCTACCGGACGCTGGACCGCATGCTGGATGACGGGCTCGTGGCGGAGCGCGCGTCGGCGCGATCGCCTGCGACGCCGAGGACGCCGCGCGGCGCGGCACCGACCCGCTTCTTCCGGCTCACGCCGCTCGGCCGCGAGGTCGCCCGCACGGAGACGGCGCGTCTGGCCGGTCTCGTGGCCCGCGCGCGCGCGAGCCGGCTCCTCCAGGAGCGCCGATGAGGCCGCTCGGCGACTGGTGTTACCGCCTGATCCTGCTTGCGTTTCCCGCCGAGTTCCGCCGGCGCCACGGGCTCGCCATGCTCGAGCAATTCCGCGAGCAGCGGGGCCAGTGCGGCAGGCGGCGGCTGGCCCTTGCCGGCCTCTGGCTGCGCGCCGTGGGCGACGCCCTCCGTCACGGGCTCGCGCTTCGATGGGAGCGCTCGCCGCTGAAGCCGGGGTTCCGTCCGACGATGCGCGGGCGGTGGCTCGCCGACATCCGCGACGCCGTCCGCCTCGTGGCACGCCGGCCTGCGACCACCGCCGTTAGCGTCATCGGCCTGGGCATCGGGTTGACCGCGACCATCAGCGTGTTCTCGATCTTCAACTCGGTCTGGGCCGTCGATCCGCCCGGCGTCAAGGACCGGCACAGCCTCGTCGCGGTCAGGTCGATTCAGTTTCGCGGGCCGTCGGGCGGTGCAGGCGTGCGTGGCTGGTCGCTGCCGGAGGCGGACATCGCCCTGCGCCAGATGACGTGGCTCGACGGCGTCGCCGCCTCCGGACCTGTGCAGGCGATCGTGCAGGCCGGTGATGAGGTGCGGAGCGCTTCGCCCACGGCCGTCTCCGGCGCGTACTTTGCCGTGCTCGGTTCGCGACCCGTCATCGGCCGGCTTCTCGGACCGGAGGACGACCGTCCGCACTCGACTGCCATCGTGATCGGCGAGGCGTTCTGGCGCGACGTCTTCGACGGCCGCGCCGACGCGCTCGGGTCGGCGGTTCTCGTGGGCGGTCGGCGCATGCAGGTGGTCGGCGTTGTGCCGAGACATTTCGCACGCCGGTTCTCGCCGAGCCTTCGCACGGAGCCCGACACGCCCGTCTTCATTCCCCTGGCGGCGGTTCGTGACTGGCCCGACAGCGGCGACGCCGATCGGGGTTGGCTGTCGATCGCCGGACGCCTGCCGGCCGCCATGGATCGCCAGACTGCGGCACAGGCCGCCGCCGGGGTCGCGCGTGCCATCGAGGCCTCTCACGGCCGGGAGTCAGGCAGCGTCTCTCTTGACCTCGAGGACTACGGACTGGGACGGAGCGGCGCGGATCCGTCCTTTCTCATCCGATTCGCGGCGCTCAGCCTCGCAGGGCCGTTCGTCCTGCTGCTGATCGGCTGCGCGAACGTGGCGAATCTCCGCCTCGCTCAGTCCACGGAGCGTGCGCCCGAACTGTCGGTCCGCCAGGCGCTCGGCGCATCGCGCTGGGATTTGCTGCGCCTGCTGCTCTTCGAAGCCATCGTGGTCGCGGGACTCGCGCTGGCCTGCGGGTGGTTTGGAACCCACGTGCTGCTGGCCCGGTTGTCGGGTGTTCTACCGATCGCGGTAACCGTCGACGGCCGCGTGGCCGTCTTCGCGGCGGCGATCGCCGCGGCCGCGGTGCTGCTGGCCGGCCTGGTGCCCGCCCGGCTGGCCGCCGCACGCACGGCTGCCCAGGCCCTGCGCCAGTCCAGGCAGGCCGGCGGTGCGCCGCACGCGCGGCTGCGTCATGGGCTCGTCATCGTGCAGGTCGCGTTGTCGCTCGTGCTGCTCACCATGGGCGCACTGATGACGAGGACGATTCAAGCCATCTACCAGGCGCAGCCCGCCGCGATCGAAGAGATGCTGACGGCGCGTGTCATCCTTCCCGAGGCCGATGACCGGCACCGTGCCGCCTCGCTGGCCCAGACCCTCGCCGCGTGGGTCGAGCGCGATCCCCGCGTCACGAGGGTTGGCGTGACCGAAGGCACCGAGATCTTCGGGGGTCGCGGAGCCGTCCGCGTCTTCCTCCCGCTGGACACGGCGGACACACGCCGTCATGCGACTCAGTTCCGTGTCACCCCAGGCTGGTTCAGCGCGTTCGACCTGAAGCCGCTCGCGGGCCGCACCCTGACCGCCTCGGACGAAGGCGACGTGGCCGTTGTCAATCGGTCGATGGCGGCGACGTTCGGCCCGGGAACCGCCGTGCTGGGCGCCACGATTCGCATCGGCGGTTTCGATCCGAAGGAGGCGCCGGCGACAGTCACCGTGGTGGGCGTCGTGCCGGACAGCGTGCGGCAGATCAACCGGCCCATGCGGGAGGAGCCGATCGTGTACCGTCCGGTCGAATCGCTGGCGCCGGCATTCACCGTCGTGGCCCGGACCGAACGGCCCGACGATGTCGGCCGCGATCTGAGCCGGGCCATCGCCACCCTGGATGGACGGATCCCGTGGGTGCGGGTGGAGTCTGCGTCGGCAATCCTGTCCCGCGAAGCCGGACCCTTTCAGTTCTTTGCCACCGCCGTGGGCACGCTGGGCGTCACGGCGCTCGTGCTCGCGGCGAGCGGCCTGTTCGCGGTAATGGCGTATCTCGTGTCGCTCAGAACGCGTGAGATCGGCGTGCGCGTGGCGCTCGGCGCGACGACCGCCGACGTGGCCGCCCTGGTTCTCCGGCAGGTCGGTCGGCTGACGGCGGTTGGTGCGGCGACGGGCTTCCTGCTCGCGCTGCCCGTGGCGTCCGTCCTGCGATTTCTCCTCGTGGGTGTCTCGCCGTTCGATCCGCGCGCGCTCATTCCCGTTGTGGTCATCCTGGCGGCGACGGCGCTGGCGGCCGGCTGGGTGCCCGCGCGACGGGCGGCGGCGGTGGACCCGGTGCGCGCGCTGAGAGCGGACTAGGTCCGGACCAAATCGCACACTGAACCCCCATCAGCGACGCCGGACGCAGGAGGTGGGAGATGCACGCGGAGACCGAGAGGCGCAGCGGGGCGCAGCCGCCCGGCGATCGGGCGATCTGCCAGCGTCTGGCCGACGAGATCGACCGCGCCTGTCCCGACGCGGACCACGAGGTCTGGCACGCCCATCCCGTCTGGTTCCTCGACGCGAGCGTCGAGGACTGACCGACCCCGGCGGCGACGACGCGTCGCGCGCTGACGCCGGCCGCCGACTTGCGATATTGTGGGGCCCTCTTGCCACAGGAGACCGATGCCCGGAACACGTGTTCAAGGCGATGAAGCAGGTGGCATGAAGCCGCTCCGTCTTCGTCCCGGCGTCATTCTCGGCGTGCTGCTTGCGCTCCTCTGGTTCGTCCTTCCCGCGGTCTTGCCCGACGACTACGCGCTCTATGCCCTGGGCGGGGCGGTCGGCTCCGTGCTGCTGATTCTCATCTGGTGGCTCTTCTTCAGTCGCGCGCCGTGGCTCGACCGCCTGGGCGCCATCCTCTTCGCCGTGGTCGCGGTCATTGTGACGAAGCGCCTCGTCCACGTCTCGATCGCCGGCGGGGCGATGGGGTACCTGCTCTACGTCTATGCCGTGCCGGTCCTGAGCCTGGCGCTCGTCGCCGGTGCCGCGGTCGGCCGTCGCCTGTCGCGCGGCGGCCGGCGCGCCGCGATGGCCGGCGTCATGCTCCTTGCGTGCGCGTCGCTTCTCCTCATCCGGACCGACGGCATGTACGGCGCGCGGGCGGAGATTCGCTGGCGATGGACGCCGACCGCGGAAGATCGCCTGCTCGCCCGGACCGCCGGGGAACCAGACCCGACGCCGCCGGCGCCAGTCGCCGCGCCGGCCGACATGCCGGGCGCGACGACCGGTGGAGGCCGGATCGCCAGGCCCGGCGAAACAGGCGGGGCGGCCGTGTCGCCGTCCCCTTCCACCGAGGTCACCCACATCGCCGAGTGGCCCGGCTTCCGCGGCCCCGGGCGGGACAGTGTCGTCCGCGGCGTGCGGATTGACACGGACTGGTCCACGTCGCCGCCGGCGGAGATCTGGCGAAAGCCCATCGGCCCCGGCTGGTCGTCGTTCGCCGTCGACGGCACTCGGATCTACACCCAGGAGCAGCGGGGCGAGGACGAGATCGTGTCGTGCTACGACCTCGCGACCGGCGCGCCGGTCTGGCGGCACCGCGACAAGGCGCGCTTCTGGGAGTCGAACGCCGGCCCGGGCCCGCGCGCCACGCCGACCCTCAGCCGCGGCCGTGTCTACACGTTCGGCGCCACCGGCATCCTGAACGCGCTCGACGCCCGCACCGGCGCGGTCGTCTGGTCGCGCAACGCGGCGTCGGACACGAAGAAAGAGACGCCGATGTGGGCCTTTGCCGGCTCGCCGCTCGTCGTCGGCGATCTCGTCGCGGTGGCGACCGCGGGCGTGCTCGCGGCCTACGACCTCGACACCGGCCGGCCGCGGTGGATCAGCTCGATCCACGGCGCGGGCTACAGCTCGCCGCACGTGGCGACGATTGCCGGCGTGACCCAGATCGTCCTGCTGAACGGCGACGGCGCCATCGGCGTCGTGCCGGCCGACGGCACGGTCCTCTGGACACACGCCTGGAACACGGACGGCATCGTGCAGCCGGCGGTGATGGACGGGGGCGACGTCCTCATCGGCAGCGGCTCGGGCCTGGCGGAGGTCGGCGTGCGCCGGATCGGCCTGACACGCCGTGACGCCGGATGGACCGTTCAGGAGCGCTGGACGTCCACGGGGCTGAAGCCGTACTTCAACGACTTCGTCGTGCACAAGGGCCACGCCTACGGCGTCGACAGCAGCATCCTCGCGTGCATCGACCTGACAGACGGCAAGCGCGCGTGGAAAGGCGGGCGCTACGGCGCCGGCCAGGTCCTGCTCCTGGCCGATCAGGATGTGCTGCTCGTCGTCTCGGAGGACGGCGACCTGGCGCTCGTCTCGGCCACACCAGACCAGTTCACGGAGCTCGCGCGCGTGGCGGCGCTCGAGGGCAAGACGTGGAACCACCCGGTGCTCGTCGGCGACGTCCTCCTCGTGCGCAACGGCGAGGAAATGGCGGCGTTCCGGCTGAAGCTGGCCGGGCGATGAGACGCGCACCGCGAGGCGCCAGGAAGCACTCGGCCGTGCGCCATCCTCGGCGCTGTGCCTGATTCGGATGAGCGAGCTCTGCCGAAATCATCCCGTCATCACGACCGATCGCGATGACTTCCGCAGCTACCCGCCGCAGCAAGCATCACGTGATTGCGCTGATCTGTCCGCCGTAGCCAGTCGCGACCGGAGGCCCGACGAGCGCACACGCGAGTCTGACGATGGAAGGCGCCCGAGTTTGCGCGCCGGCGGCGGTTCGTCGGATCATGGCACCGACTCGATGGGCGATCGGTCCACGCTCTTCACCGCGCTGGCCCTGCGCGAACGCGCCGTGGATCGCGGCCTGGATGCGGACCGGCGCGCGGTCCGACGCCTATGGAAGGCGGGTGAGATGCACGCGGAGACGAAGAAGTACAACAGGGCGCAGGCGCCGGGCGATCGGGCGATCTGCCGGCGGCTGGCCGACGAGATCGACCGGGCGCTTCCCGACGCGGACAACAGGGTCTGGCACGCCCATCCCGTCTGGTTTCTCGACGGGAACCCCATCGTCGGGTACACCAAGCTGCAGGACTCCGTCCGGTTGCTCTTCTGGAGCGGGCAGTCCTTTAAGCGCTGTTCTCAGGAGGCGAGTCCCGCGAGAGAGCGAGCAAGGGGTCCGGGGACGAAGTCCCCGGAGGGGGCGCGAGGGAGCGGCAGCGATCGAGCCTCGCGAACGGAGCGGGACATGCCTAAGCGCTGTTCTCAGGAGGCGAGTCCCGCGAGAGAGCGAGCCAGGGGGTCCGGGGGACGAAGTCCCCCGGAGGGGGCGCGAGGGAGCGGCAGCGACCGAGCCTCGCGAACGGAGCGGGCCTTGCCTAAGCGCTGTTCTCAGGAGGCGAGTCCCGCGAGAGAGCGAGCAAGGGGGTCCGGGGGACGAAGTCCCCCGGATAAGGTGGAGGCGGCGGGAGTCGAACCCGCGTCCGAAAGGCCTGTCGCCGCCGGACTCTACATGCGTAGCCGCACTTGGTGGTTCGCGCCCGGCATCAAAGCGCGGCGAAAGCGCCGGGCACTAGTCCGTGGCGTCTCGCGCGGCGGTATCGGACGCTCCACCGCGCCAGCCGGCTGAATGGCGTTCGTCCCCGGCCCGCCGGCTGATCGGGGCGAACGTCGCGCACCTAGTTAGGCCGCGAGCGCAAGCTGCGTGTTCGCAGTTACGTGGTGTGTCCACCGGTTTAACGAGCGTGGCGGACCAAGCTCGGCATGCATCCCGCGGTCCCTTGCCCCCGTCGAAGCCGTGTCGCCCCCCCAGAGCCGGAAGAACGCAGTTGCCTCTATTCTGCCCAATCTGGAGCGCGTGTGCCACCAGGCCGATAATGGATAATGATTTCCAATGTCGGCACCCGCGAAAACCCGCGTTCAAGAGGCCGTTGAACGCTTTGTCGCCCGCGTGCGGCACAACCTCGACGTGCACCTGGAGATCCTGACGGCCGACCTCGTCCGCGCCGCCGAAGACGACATCGCCACGCGCGTCGCCGCGGCAGAACGGCAGGCCGCCGATTCGACGCGGGTCGCGGCCAGTCCGAACGCGGAAGCGCGACTGGATCTGCTGGCCACGCTCGTCGGCGCGATGCGCCTGCTCGACGAGGCCGAGACGCTGCGCGCCATCCTGGCCGCGCTGGCGCGCGGTGTGTCCGCCGAGGCCTCGCGCACGGCGGTCCTCCTCGTCGACGGCGACACGCTCCGGAGCTTCGCCGATTTCGGCTACGCGGTCGGTCCCCGGCCGGCCGACGTGCCCGTGGACAGCTTCAGCGCGCTCGCGCGCGCGGTGAACGAGAAGCAGCGCGTGGCGCTGTCGGCCGCCGCCGCGTCCTTCAGCGGCGACGTGCCCGCGTTCCTCCGGCCCGCCACCGGGCACTCCGGGCTGGTCGTCCCCGTCGTCGTCGGCGGCAACGTCGTCTCGCTCGTCTACGCCGAGGGCCCGGACCGGTCGACCGCTCCGGGCGCGTCGGTGTGGATTGAAGCGATTGAGCTCCTGGTGCGACACGCCTCGTCGAGGCTCGAGAACGTGACGTCGCGCCGGACCGTGGAAGTACTGTCGACATCCGCGTGAGACGGCCCGGCATGAGAGACACCAGGCTCCATCGGAGCGTCCGAGCCCCGATCGTGGCGGCCGGCGTCGTGGCGTCGGTCGTGTGGGCCCACGGCCGAACGGCTGGCGGCGCGTCGGAGCCGAACGTCCAGGCCGAGGCCGTGCTGTGGCTCGCGCCCACGCCCGACGAGACGGCCGCGCGCGCGGAACTCGCGCGGGGGGTGTCCGAGCTGGCGGCGGGCCGGCCCGAGGTCGCCCGGCCGGTATTCGAGAAGGCGGCCGCCGATCCGATCCTGGGCGGCTACGCGCGGCTCCTGGGCGGCCGCGCCGAGATCGCGCTGGGGCGGCCGGCCGAGGCCGCGCGGCTCGCCGGGGAGATCCGCCGGTCCACTCCGGCCGGAGCCCTCGCCGAGGCCGCGCTCCTCTTGTCGGCCGACGCGGCTGAGGCCGCGGCCGACTGGAGCGCCGTGGTGTCGGCGCTTCGCGCGCTCGTGGAGGTGAGGCCGGCCGCGGCGGCCTGGCTGCGCCTCGGCCGCGCCGCCGAAGCGGCCGGCGACAAGGACCTGGCGCGCGAGGCTTTTGCGCGCGTGCACTACGAGCATCCCCTGGCCGCCGAAGCCGCGGAAGCCGGGTCCGCGCGCGCCCGCCTCGCGGGCGCGCCTGTCACGCCAGGCCGCGAGAGCCTCGCGCTCGACCTGGCTCGCGCGGAACGCCTGTTCAACGGCCGCCGCCATGCGGACGCCCGGCGCGCGTTCGAGCCGCTTCGCGCGCTCGTGGCCGGCGATGAGCGGGCGATGGTCGAACTCAGGCTGGCCCAGTGCGACTACTTCCTCAAGCGACATGTGGCCGCGCGTGACGCCCTGCGCGCCTACCTTGATCGCGACCCGCAGCGGCCTGCCGAAGCCGAGTTCTACTACCTGAGCACGCTGCGCGAGATGGGCCGCCACGAGGAGTACGTCGGGCTCGTCCGCACGTTCGTGGACCGCTACCGCGACCTGTCCTGGGCGGAGTCGGCGCTGAACGATCTCGGCACGCACTACATCCTCACGAATGACGATGGCCGGGCGGCCGAGGTGTTTGCGGACGTGTACCGCCGGTACCCGACAGGCGCGTTTGCGGATCGGGCGGCGTGGAAGGCCGGCTGGTGGGCGTACAAGAGCGGCGACTGGTCAGAGACGATTCGCCTCTTCGAGTCGGCGGCGGTGGCGCTTCGCCGCGCGGACTATCGGCCGGCCTGGTTGTACTGGGCGGCGCGCGCGCACCTCAAGGCGGGGAACGCCGAGGCCGCGCTGGCGGGCTACCGTCGCGTCATCACCGACTACCGCAACTCGTACTACGGCCGCGAGGCCACCGCCGAGACGGAGCACCTTCTCGCCGCCGTGAGCCCGGATCTGAGAGGTCCTGTATCACCGGCCAGCCGCGATCTGCCGCCGACGATCGTGCCGGACGCGCCGCCGCCCAATGCCGTGCTCGTCCGCAACCTCCTCGCCGCGGGGCTGTACGACGACGCGATAGCGGAACTTCGCGCGATCGCGCGCGACACGGGCTCGACGCCGCTCATCGAGGCGACGATCGCGCTTGCCCTGTCGAAGAAGGGCGAGCTGCGGCCGGCCATCACCGCGATGCGCCGCGCGTATCCGCAGTTCATGGCCGCCGGCGGCGAGGCGCTGCCGGTCGACATGCTCCGGGTCATTTTCCCGGTCGACTACTGGGACCTCATCCACCGGCACGCGCAGGCGAGGAACCTCGATCCGTTCCTCATCCTGGCCCTCGTGGCCCAGGAGTCGACGTTCCAGGCCACGGTGCGGTCGTCGGCCAACGCCTACGGGCTCATGCAGATCGTGCCGGCCACGGGCCGGCGCTACGCGCAGCGGCTCGGCATCCGGCCCTTTGCCACGGCGCGCCTCACCGAGCCCGAGATCAACGTCCGCATCGGCACGGCCTATTTTGCCGACCTTCTGCGCCAGTTCGGCGACGTCGCGGCGGCACTGGCCGCCTACAACGCCGGCGAGCAGCGCGTGTCGCGCTGGGTCGCCGAGCGGCCGGGCGTCAGCCGCGACGAGTTCATCGACGACATCCCGTTCCCCGAGACGCAGAACTACGTCAGGCGAATCCTGGGGACTGCCGAGGATTACCGGCTCCTGTACCAGAACCGTCGCCCCTGACAGCCGCGGTTCCGCACCCCTCCCGCCGTTGCAATCGCCCGCCGATCGGTGGCCTAATGGCGAGGCATGTCGGCGACTCGTCCGCGCACGTCCGCCAAAGCCGCGCGGTTCACCGAGTCGGTCATCCGCGAGATGACCCGGCTCGCCAACGCGCACGGCGCGGTGAACCTGTCGCAGGGGTTTCCCGATTTTCCGGCCCCCGAGGCCATCAAGCAGGCGGCGTGTGAGGCCATCCTCGCGGATGTCAATCAGTACGCGGTGACGTGGGGCGCGAAGCCCCTGCGTGACGCGATTGCCGCCGACGTCCGGGGCCGGTACGGGCTGGCCATCGATCCGGAGACGCACGTCACGGTCTGCTGCGGCTCGACCGAGGCCATGATGTCCACGATGCTCGCCATCGTGGATCCGGGCGACGAAGTCATCGTGTTCGAGCCGTTCTACGAGAACTACGGGCCGGACGCGATCCTCTCGGGCGCGACGCCGCGCTTCGTGCGCCTGCGCGAGCCGGCGGCCGGCGCCGACTGGGCGCTCGACCTCGACGAGCTCGGCGCGGCGTTCTCGAACCGCACGCGGGCCATCATCATCAACACGCCGAACAACCCGACGGGCAAGGTCTTCACGCGCGAGGAGCTGACGGCCGTTGCGCGCCTGTGCCAGCACTGGGGCGCGCTGGCCGTCACCGACGAGATCTACGACCACATCGTGTACGACGGCGCCGAGCACGTTCCGATGGCCACGCTCGACGGGATGGCCGATCGCACCGTCACGATCAACAGCGTATCGAAGACCTTCAGCGTGACCGGCTGGCGGGTGGGCTGGACGATCGCGCCGGCCGATGTGACCGGGGCCATCCGCAAGGTGCACGATTTCCTGACCGTGGGCGCCGCGGCGCCGCTCCAGGCCGCGTCGGCCGCGGCGCTGGGCTTACCCGCGTCGTACTACCGCGACCTGGCGTCGACGTACCGCACGCGGCGCGACCGCCTGATGCGGATCCTCGAAGAGGCCGGCTTCATCTGCTACGAGCCGCGCGGCGCCTACTACATCATGACCGACATCGCCCGCTTCGGCTTCCCGGACGATGTGGCGTTCGCGCGGCACCTCGTGACGGACGTGGGCGTCGCGAGCGTGCCGGGCAGCAGCTTCTACCGCGATCCGGCCACCGGACGCACCAAAGTGCGTTTCTGCTTCTGCAAGAAAGACGAGACGCTCGACGCCGCCGCGACGCGCCTGGCGGCGCTTCGCTCCGGGGCGCGTCAGTAGCGCATCGCGAGGCCGAACCAGAGGCCCTGGAACTTGAGGTCGCCCGTGTCGCGCTCGATCGTGAGAAGCGTCGACGACTTCCGCCAGCCGACCTGCACGCCCAGATTGTTCGTGACGTTCACCGTGCCGTGGAGGTCCCAATCCAGGAACGTGCCGTTGTACTTCCCGTTGATCTCCGGCACGTTGAACCCGCTCACCTCGAAGTCGATGGCCAGATCCGGCAGCACGTACGCCCGACCGTAGACGCCGACGGCCGGCACGACCGTCTTCGCTTCGAGCCGCTCCGTGGCAAAGGACGACGCCACCTCGGCGGTCATGTCGATGAATCGCGCCTCACCCACGACGCCGAGAAACCCGCGGCTCCGATAGAGGAAGTCGTACTCGTAGCCCAGACGCCAGACGCGCCAGGAGAAGGCCGATTCAATCGGCAGGCTGACCGGAAAGACCGTGCCTTGGAAGGTGATCTCGCGCGTGAACGTGGTCTCGGCCGTGTACTCGATCGGGGTGTACTGCGCGCGCAGGCGATGCTGTTTGGCCGGCCGCACGACAAACCGGAAGTCCTTGAACCGCGTTTTTTCGAAACCCAGGTCCGACGCGAAGTCGATGCGGCTGCCGACCACCTGGAGGTCGTCGCTCGAGATGACGCCGAACAGCGCCGGGTTCCACCAGGTCGTGCCGAATTCCACGTGATACCGCTCGCCGAGCACCGCCTGCCGCTGTTCCCGCGATGCGGGCTGCGCAAGGGCATGCACCGGCGCCAGCAGCACGGCCGCCGACGCGAGGCTGACGAAGATCCTGGAAACGCGCGGAACCCGGACATTGGCTTGCATGAGGCGGCCTCCTGAATTCGGACGTGCCTCATCCGTTATCGGCCTGAGCCAGTCGGGCAAATACCGGCGGGGATCAGCGATAGGCGGGCGCCGAGTTGGCCTGATTCCAGCCGAGCCGGAGCACCGTGACCTCGACCCGGCGGCGGCCGAAGGCGAGCGCCTCGTGGCAGCTCCACATGTAGAGGTCGATCTCGCGGCCCTGGACTTCGGGGCCCGTGTCGAGCACCGTGTAGATGCCCCGGTGCGCCTCGGGCACCCGTGACACCTCGATCACGGAGCCAATCGGGAGGACCGTCGGGTCGGCCGCGGCGATGCCGGCCCGGACGTTCACGCCGGAGGCGGTCGTGTGGCCCTTGCAGTAGGCCGTGGCCTCGAAGGCGAGCCGGGCGCCCGGCTGGGGCGCCACGAAGGCCCCGGGGGCCGTGGTCTCGTTCGTGGCCAGCCGGGAGTCGATGACCGTGGCCTGGTACAGCAGGAAAAACGCCCCGGCCGCCAGGCTGGTGGCGAGGAGCTTCCGCCGAAGCGACCGGGACGGCATCGACATGGGGCGGTCAGTCCAGGGTAACCGGCCTGCCAGGCGAAAGTGAAGCGAAAGATGGAGGCGGCTTCAGTAGTGGGCGAATCCTGCCGGCAAGGGCTCCCGACCGGCCGGACGAACCAGCCAGGCGCCAGGCTCGCGCTCAAGCCGCCCGACCGGCGTGCAGGCGAGTCCGCCCGCGCGGGCCACAGCAGCCAGGAAGCCCCGACGCCGGCGCGGCGGCACGGCGAAGAGCAGCTCGTAATCCTCGCCGCCTGCCACCGCGTCCACGACCGCGTCGCGGCCCATCCGCCCGCTCCACACGCGCGCGCCCGGATGCACGGGCACCGCGAGGGCGTCGATTGCGACGCCGGTGCCGCTCGCCTCCGAAAGCCGGCGTGCGGCCTCCGCAAGGCCGTCCGACAGATCGATCGCCGCCGACGCCGACCGGCTGGCGGCCACGAGCCGCCCGCAGCGCACGCGCGCCTGCGGGCGGTGGTAGCGATCGAGGCACTCGCGACTGGCGGCGTCGGGCGCCGCGTCGGCGGCGGACGCGGCGAGCATCGCCAGGCCGGCGGCCGCCGCGCCGAGCGATCCCGTGACGTACAGCTCGTCGCCGGGCCGGCCGCCGCTTCGGCGGAGCGCGCGCCGGCGGCGCACCGATCCCAACGCGGTCACATCGACGACGAGGGGCCCCGGCGATCGTGCCAGGTTGCCGCCGACGAGCGCGGCGCCCTCGGCCTCGGCCTCCGCGATCACGCCGGCGACGAGATTGTCGAACTCGGCGATGGGGAGCGCGGGCGGCAGCGCGAGGCTGAGCACGACGGCGCGGGGCCTGGCGCCCATGGCCGCCAGATCGCTGAAGCTGACGGCGACGGCCTTGGCACCGATCGCGCGCGCGGTCGTCCAGGCGCGCCGGAAGTGCACGTCCTCGATCAAACCGTCCGCGGTGACGACGTCGAGCGCGCCCCGTTCCGGCTCCACCAGCGCGCCATCGTCGCCGATGCCGGCCACGATCCAGGCGGGTGGCGCGCCGACCCTGGCGCGGAGGCGGTCGATGAGCGCGCGCTCGCCGATGTCGGCGACGGTCGCGCCGGCGCGGGCGTCAGGCACAAGCACCCCGCTTTGCCGTGTGGGGAGGTCGTATGAACCTGCCAAGCAGGTGGAGCCGCTCTGTAAGCCGCGCTTCAGGCTTCCTCACCACGGAGGCGTGCACACCACGCGGCATCACGGCTCACTTTGTCGTGAAACATCGGCTCAAGCGACCATCCGAGCCATCACGCACAAAGCAGGGCCCCTCATGATACCCAAAACGCGGGGGTCGATGTCGCGCGAAGGCGTGGCCGGGGTCCGCGGGCGTCAGCCGGCCGCCCGCTGGGCGTCTTTCAGCACCTGGTCGACCAGCCGCTCGAGGTCCGCGGCTCGCGCGAGGAGACGTCCGTCGGATCCAGCGGCCGACATCCGGGCGCGAAAGAGCTCGTCGGTGACGTTCAGCGCGGCAATCACGGCCACGCGCAGGGGGTCGCTCGTCGTGAGCTCGCGCGCGGCGAGCTTCATCTTGTCATCGAGATACGCGGCGAGGTCGCCGATGTACTGCGGGTCGAGCTCGGTACGGATCGCGTAGCGCTGGCCGTGGATCTCGACGTGGATCGTCTGCTGCGCCGCCATGCCCGCCCCAATCTCAGAGGTTGAGCTTGTCGATCTGCGCGAGCATCTGCGCCACGCGCGTGCGGATCAGCTCGCGTTCCTCGCGCAGGGCGGCAACCTCGGTCGAGGCGGTCGAGGCCTCGCCCAGTCGCGCGCGCGTCGCGTCGAGCTCGCGCGCGAGCCGCCCGGCCTCGTCGGCGGCGCGCTGGCGCTCGGCGCGCAGGGTGTCGATCATCGTGACGAGCTGTCGGACCTTCTCTTCCAGGCGGTCGAGCGGCTGAAGGTCGTGGGCGGAAGCGGCGGCGGCGCGTGCCATGAACGGAGTCCTTCCGGGATCGTCGAAGCGGCCGTTACCCCCGGAGCCTGGCGCCGTGATCGCGTTCGAGCGCCCGGACGATCCGGTCAACGGCCAGCTGCACGTCACTGTCGGTCAGCGTGCGGCCCGGATCCCGGAACGTCAGGCGAACGGACAGACTGACCTGGCCCGCCGGCACGCCCTGGCCGCGATAGCGATCGAATTCGCGGACGCCCACGAGCGTCTCCGGCGCGTTGGCCCGAATCGTGCCACGAACGTCCGCGGCAGGCAAGCGCTCGTCCACGACGATCGACACGTCGCGGACGATCGAGGGGTAGCGGGGGAGCGGCTGGATTGCGAGCGACGCGGCGCCGGCGGCGTCGACGGCCGCCGCCAGATCGATTTCACCCGCGTAGATGGCCTCGCCGGGCGCCAGCCCGCGCGCCTCGACCAGGTCGGCCCGAATCTGACCGACCCAGCCCAGAGCGAGCGCCGCCTCGCCGGCGCCGGTCACGACCTCGGCCGCTCGCCCCCGCGCGAACCACGGGAGATCGGCGGGCCGGGTGCGGACCTCGACGCCGACGGCTTCGGCGAGGACGTCGGCCACCCCCATCGCATCGAACAAATCCACGGGCGTCGGCCGCTCGCTCCAGTGGTCCGTCCGCAGGCCCGTGAGGATCCAGCCGACGCCGGGCCGCTCGCCCGACTGGCGGAAGGTCGATCCCATCTCGAACAGGCGGACGGTGTCGGACTCGCGCCGGCGGCTGTACGCCAGCGAGTCCAGCAGGCCTGGCACGAGCGACGGCCTGAGCACGGCAAACTTTTCGGACAGCGGGTTGGCGATGGCGAGCGGGGCCTGGCCGGCCGGCACGAACGGCGCCGCGGCCGCCGCGGGCAGGAAGGTGAAGGTCACGGCCTCCTGCAGGCCGGCGGCCGTGAGGATCCGGCGCAGCCGCCGCTCCCGCGCGACGCCCGGCACGGGACCGGCCGACGGCACGCGCACAGCCGGAAAAGTGGCCGGCACGCGGTCGAACCCCCAATGACGACCGACCTCCTCGATGAGGTCGATTTCTCTCGTCACATCCACGCGGTGGGCCGGGACGTCGACCTGCCACCCCTCGGCGTCCGCCGACGGTTTGAACCCCAACCTCGACAGGATGCGCACGACGTCGGCGTCCGGCACGATCTCGCCCAGCACGAGGCCGATGCGCGCGCGCCGGAGCCCGACGCGCCGGGCCGGCGCGGGCCTGGGGTAGATGTCGGCCACCGGGCCGGCGGCGTCTCCGGCGCCGGTCTGTTTGAGCAGCGCCAGCGCCCGCTGAATCGCCCGAACCGGCGAGGTAATGTCCGCGCCGCGCTCGAACCGGGCCGACGCCTCGGTCTTGAGGCCCAGGCGCTTGCTGGCGGTCCGGACGACGGCCGGCTGGAACCAGGCGCTCTCGATGGCAATGCGCGTGGTCCGCGCCGAGACCTCCGAGTCCTTGCCCCCCATGACGCCGGCCACGGCCACCGCCCCTTCGCGATCGGCGATCACGAGCATCGTGTCGTCGAGCGATCGGGCCTGTCCGTCGAGGGTCGTGAGCTTCTCGCCCGCTCGCGCGCGCCGCACGCGAATCTCCGGGCCGCCGAGCCGCGCGATGTCGAACGCGTGCATGGGGTGGCCCATCTCGAGCATCACGTAGTTCGTGATATCCACGACGTTGTTGATGGGCCTCACGCCGACGGCGGTGAGGCGCCCGGCCAGCCAGTCCGGCGACGAGCCCACGCGCACGTCGGCCGTCGCCAGCGCGTAGCGCGCGCACCCGGCATCGCCAATCGACACGGGCACGGGTGACGCGCCGACAGGCGCCACGGGCGGGGCGTCGCCTGGCATCGGCTTCAGCGGGAGATCGAACGCGGTGGACACCTCGCGCGCCAGGCCGTAGATGCTGAGGCCGTCAGGCCGGTTGGCCCAGACTTCGACGTCCAGCACGTCGCCCTCGATCGCGCCCACCTCGAAGCCGCAGCCCGTGAGGCGCACGGCCACTTCCTTCGGCGCCGGCGGCACATCGACGAACTCCCGCAGCCAGGACACGGGCGCCTTCATGGCGCCACCTGCCCGAGGAAACGCACGTCGTTCTCGTAAAACATCCGGATGTCGTCGATGCCGTACAGCCGGAGCGCCAGCCGTTCGATGCCGATGCCGAAGGCAAAGCCCGTGTACCGCTCGGCGTCGTACTTCACGGCCTCGAAGAGCGCGGGATGGACCATGCCGCAGCCGAGCACCTCGATCCAGCCCGACTGCTTGCAGAGCGCGCAGCCTCGGCCGCCGCAGCCCTGGCACTCGACGTCGAGCTCGGCCGACGGCTCGGTGTACGGAAAGAAGCTCGGCCGGAAGCGGGTCCGCACCCGGCCGTCGAAGAAGCGCTCGGCGAAGATCTGCAGGGTGCCTTTGAGATCCGCGAGCGTGATGCCCTCGTCGACGACCAGTCCCTCGACCTGCATGAACATCGGCGTGTGGGTCGCGTCGATGTCGTCGCGCCGGTAGACGCGGCCGGGAGCGATGATGCGGACCGGCGGCTGGTGCGCTTCCATGTGGCGGATCTGCATGCCGGACGTGTGCGTCCGCAGGAGCGTGCGTGGCCGGCCGCCGCCCGGCGCAGGCACCGGGGTCGCGAGGTACAGCGTGTCCTGCATGTCGCGCGCCGGGTGCTCGGGCGGCATGTTGAGCGCTTCGAAGTTGTGCCAGTCATCCTCGAGCTCGGGGCCCGCGATGATCTGGTAGCCCATCGCCTGGAAGATGTCTTCGACCTTCTCGCGGACGACGGTGAGCGGGTGGCGCCGGCCGAATGGCGGCCGGCGGCCGGGCAGCGTGACGTCCACGGCGCCGGCCGGCGTGGCGGCGGCGAGGAGCAGCTTGGCCCGGGCGTCCAGCTCGAGTTCGACTTCCTGTTTCAGGCCGTTGGCCAGGGCGCCAAGCGTCGGCCGCTCGTCGGGCGGCGCCGAGGCGATGGACTTGACGAGCGCCGTGACGCGGCCGTGGCCGCGGCTGAGAAAGCGGTCCCGCACCCTGTCGAGCTCGGCGATCGTGCGCGCGCCGGCGAGCGCCGCCCGGAACTCCTCCCGAAGCTCGTCGACGATCCTCATACGTCGCGGGCCGGCGCGGGGCGCGTCACCTCAGCGAGCGGGCTGGGCCAGGTGCGCCTGTTTGGCGAGCGACTCGAACGCGGCCGGGTGATGCACGGCGAGGTCGGCGAGACTCTTCCGGTCGAGGCCGACGCCCGCGGCCTTGAGCCCGCTGATGAACTGCCCGTAGCTCAGCCCGTGCTGGCGCGCGGCGGCGTTGATCCTGACGACCCACAGCCGCCGGAAGTCCCGCTTCTTGCGGCGCCGGCCGGTGTAGGCGTAGTTCAGCGCCTTGTCGACGGCCTCCTGCGCCGCCTGATAGAGCTTGCTCTTCGTGGCGTAATAACCCTTTGCGCGCTTCAGCAGCCGCTTCCGCCTGGCGCGCCGGTGGGCGCCTCTCTTCACGCGAGACATGGTGCGAAACTCCTCTGTTCACCCGTTCAGTCGTACGGCAACATCCGCTTCAGCCGGCTCCGGTCGGCCGGCGAGACCTCCTCCGTGCCGCGCATGTGGCGCTTGCGGCGCGTGGGCTTGCTCGTCAGGATGTGCCGCTTGAACGCCTTCGAGCGCATGAACTTGCCCGAGGCGGTCTTCTTGAAGCGCTTGGCCGCGCCTCGATGGCTCTTCAACTTTGGCATGTCGGTGTGGTTCCTCGCTGTCTCGTTCGGCGCGCCCGGCCCGGCGCCGCCGCCGGGGCCAGCCCCGCTAGCGTCGCGCCCCTGGCTTCGGCGCAAGAATCGTGTGCAACTGGTTGCCTTCTCGAAGCGGCTCCGTCTCCGTGATCGCGACCGCCTCCAGGTCGCCGATCAGCCGGTCGAGAATCCGGCGCCCGATTTCCGGGTGGGCGTTCTCGCGCCCGCGGAAGAAGATCGTCGCCTTGACTTTGTCGCCGTCGGCCAGAAAGCGCTCGATGTGCTTCTTCTTGAACTGATAGTCGTGCTCATCGACCTTCGGCCGGAACTTGATCTCCTTGACGTCGATCGTGCGCTGGTGCTTCTTGGCCGCCCGCGCGCGCTTCTGCTGCTCGTACTGATACTTGCCGAAGTCCATGATCCGGCAGACCGGCGGCATGGCCGTGGGCGAAATCTCGACGAGGTCCAGCCCCTTGGACCGGGCCAGCGCCAGCGCCTGCGGCGGCGGCATGATGCCCAGCTGCTGACCGGTGTCGTCGATGACGCGAACTTCTCGAACCCGGATGCGTTCGTTGATCCTGATGCGGTCGTCCCGTCGTGGGCCGCGATCGAAAGCGATAACGTCCTCCCATGAAAAACCGGTCGCCGCACCGGTGGGCTACCGGGCGCCGCTGCGGGCAGCGATCTCCGCGTTCGCCGCCGCCAGGAAGTCGGCGATCGACCGCGCGCCCTGGTCGCCGCCCGCCCGCGTGCGGACGGCCACCGTGCCGTCGGCCGCCTCCCGATCCCCGAGCACGAGCATATAGGGGACCTTCTGCAGCTGCGCCTCTCGAATCTTATAACCGATCGTCTCCTGGCGCCTGTCCAGCGTGGCCCGCAGCCCCCCGGCCGCGAGCGCCGCCAGCACCGCGTCGGCGTACGGCAGGTGCCGGTCGGCGATCGGCAGGATGACGACCTGGACCGGGGCCAGCCACAGCGGAAACGCGCCGGCGTAGTGCTCCACGAGCAGCGCCACGAACCGCTCGAAGCTCCCGAAGATCGCCCGGTGGATGACGACCGGCCGGTGCTCGGCGTTGTCGGCGCCGATGTACTTGAGGTCGAAGCGCGCGGGCAGCTGGTAGTCGAGCTGAATCGTGGCGCACTGCCACGTGCGGCCGAGCGCGTCCATGACGTCGAAGTCGATCTTCGGACCGTAGAAGGCGCCGTCGCCCTCGTTCACGACGTACGGCATGCCGGAGGCGTCGAGCGCGCGCCGGAGCTCGGCCTCCGCGTGATCCCAGGCGGCCCGCTCGCCGAGGAACTCGACCGGCCGCGTGGCAAGCTTGACGGAGTACTCCAGCCCGAAGTCCCCGTACACGCGCCGCACGAGGCCGAGCAGCCGACCGACTTCGTCGCCAATCTGCGACTCCATGACAAAGCAGTGGGCGTCGTCCTGCGCGAACTGCCGGACGCGCGTCAGCCCCGAGAGGACGCCGGACGCCTCGTTGCGATGGAGCGGCGTCTGCTCGTGAAAGCGCAGGGGCAGATCGCGGTAGCTCCGGACTTCGCTCGCGAAGACGAGCATGTGGCCGGGACAGTTCATCGCCTTGACGCCCATCTCGACGTCCTCGGACTGGACGAGGAACATGTTCTGGCGGTAGTGCTGCCAGTGCCCGGACGTCTCCCAGAGCGCCTTGTTGTAGACGAGCGGCGTCTTCAGCTCGATGTAGCCGGCGGGGACGAGCACGTCCCGCATGTAGGCCGCGAGCACGTTGTAGAGCGTCGTGCCGTTGGCGAGCCAGAACGCGGCGCCCGGCGCCCACGGATGGAACGTGAACAGCCCCAGGTCCTTGCCGAGGCGACGATGATCGCGCCGCTTGGCTTCTTCGATTCGATGGAGGTAGCTCTTGAGCTCCTGATCGGTGAAGAAGGCGGTGCCGTAGATGCGCTGCATCGGCTGGTTGCGCGCGTCGCCTTTCCAGTAGGCGTTGGACGTCGACAGCAGCTTGAACGCCTTGAGGCGGCCCGTCGACGGCACGTGCGGCCCGACGCAGAAGTCCACGAACGTCTCGCGGTCCTTGATCGTGTAGCACGACACGACCTGCTGGCCGGCCGTCTTCTCCTCGATGAGCTGGACCTTCAGGGGCTCGCCGCGCGCGGCGAAGAACGCGACGGCCTCGGCGCGCGGCCACATCTGCCGTTCGTAGGGCAGGTCCTCGGCCGCCAGCTCGCGCATCCGCGCCTCGATGCGCGCCAGATCCTCCGGCACGAACGGTCGCTCGACCACGAAGTCGTAGAAGAACCCGTCGTCGGTGGCCGGACCGATGCCGCACTGCGCGCCGGGAAAGAGCTGCGTCACGGCCGCGGCGAGCAGGTGCGCCGTCGAATGCCGATACAACGCGAGCGCGGGTGAGTCGCCCGGCAGGACCAGCCGCAGGGGCGCGTCCGTGTCGAGCGCGTGGCTCAGATCGACCATCCGCTCGCCGACCATTGCCGCCAGCGCCCTGCGGACGAGGCGCTCGGGCAGGACGCTCGCGGCAAACTCGCCGACGGTGGTGCCTGCCGGTACGGTCTTTTCTGCGCCGTCCGGGAGGGTGATGGTCAAGTGGGCCATGGGCAAGCTTCGGACGTCCGATCGCCGCTCGGGTTCAGCGTGTTCGGCATCGACGTCTCAAGGTGTCGTGTTGGTAGGCACGGGCGGACTCGAACCGCCGACCTCCTGCATGTCAAGCAGGCGCTCTAACCAGCTGAGCTACATGCCTATGAACGCGCCGGCACTTCTCCAGCGAGGCCGCTCCCGCCGCTTCCGAACGCCCAGTATACCGTGACCGACCGCCCGGTCCGGCCTATCCCGTCTTCTTGATCAGAAGGTACCGTGCGCGCGCGCGTTCGATCGCCCTGGCGAGGGGCTCGTCGGTGGCCGGCGGCAGTTCGTCGAAGCCAATCCGCGGGATTTCGACGCCGTAGGTCGGCCGCAGCCCGCGCTCGTGGATCGGGTCCTTGCCGTCCACGGTGAAGTACCGCGCGTGGGTCAGCCACAGGCCGTGGTTGTCCGGCAGCTTCACGAGCTTCTGCACGGCGGCGATGCCGGCCGTGGGCTCGCCGACGAGTTCCGCGCGGTCGTTGCCGACGAGCGCGGCCGCGAAGACCTCGGCGGCATGGGCCGTGCCGTTCGAGACGAGCAGCACGAGCGGAAGGGTGATCGCACCGTCGCCCGGGCCGGCGTCGGTCGTCGTCCGATCCGTCCCGCGGCCGACGCGAACCGCCAGGGTGCCGCTCTTCACGAACAGGCGGGCCGCCGCGACGCCGTCCTCGGGCCGGCCGTCGGCCGTCCCGCGCAGGTCGATGACGGCCTGCGTGATCTTGGCCTTGGGCGCCGCGTCGAAGATCTGCTTCAAGGAGGTCGCGACGCTCGGCGTGAAGCTGGTGACGCGCACGTGCAGCGTCCCGTTTGGCAACACGCGCTGCGTGACGACGGGGCCGGTCGGCGCGGTGCGGACCAGGTCGAACGTATGCGGGTCTGCGGCATTGCCGCGAATCACCGTGAGCGAGACCTTGGAGCCCGGCGCGCCGCGGAGCAGCCGCATGCCCGCCAGGCCCGACAGGTCGCGCGTCGCGCGGCCATCAATCTGGCGCACGTAGTCGCCCGTCTGCAGGCCCGCGCGGGCCGCGGGGGACCCGTCGCGAACGCCCACGACCCTCAGGTAGAACTGGCGCGTGACGACGAGTCCGACGTCGCCGGCCGGCGGCGGCGTGCCCGCTTCGATGGCGCGCACGTCGTCGGGCAGCAGAAAGGCACTCGACGTGTCGAGCGTGTCGGCCAGGCCGCGCATGGCGCCCTCGAGTACCTTCTCCATGTCGACCGGCTCGACGTAGGCGTTCATCACGAGCGACAGCACGTCCTCGAAGACAGCCTGGTGCGGAAAGTCTGCGGCGGCCTGGCGCCGCTGGGCCCCAAGGAGGCCCCCGACGGTGACAAACGCGACAATCGGTGTCGCCACGAGGACGACGAGCCAGCGCGACCGGGAAGACATGAGGCAATTCTAACTGGAGAACTGGAGAACTGGAGAACTGGAGAACGGGAGAACGGGAGAACGGGTGAACGGGTGAACGCTACCTCAGTTCTTGAAGAGCGGGCGGCCGTCGAGGGAGGCCGGTACCGAGAGGCCGTAGTAGGCCAGCACGGTCGGCGCGATGTCGATGATGCGGGGCGAGGTCGTGCCGATGGGCTTGTTCGTCACCAGCACGCCGGCGGTCGTGCGGTAGTCGAAGCCGCCGTGGTCGCCGCTCCATTTCTTCATGTTCGGGTAGACGATGCCCGGCGGCGAGCCGCCCAGGCACGTTTGCCAGGACACGCGATAGCCCTCCTCGAAGCCGACCTGGAGGTCCGACGCCTCGCCCAGGTACTCGCCGGCATAGACATCGTCGCGCTTGTACACGGCGCGGACGATGCGCTGCTTCGTCTCGGGGTCGACGAGGCCGGCCAGGAGCTTCGCCGCGAGATCGTCAGCCAGTTCGGCGGCTTCGGCGCCGGGACTGACGATGCCGCGGCCCTCGCGGCCGCGGAGGTTGAAATAGATCTGACCCAGGCCCATGGCATAGGCCCGCGTGCGGCTCCAGTCGACGTTCTCCCAGAACTCGCCGCCGCCGAACAGATCGTCGAGGTTTTTCTCGCCCGGCGTCTGCCCCTCGAGCACCATGTAGCCGTTCTGCACGAGCCAGGTGTTGAGGTTGACGGCCTTGCGCCACGAGTGGAAGCCGTGGTCGGAGACGATCATGAGGGTCGTGCCCGGCTCGAGCTCTTCCATGACGGCGGCCACGAACTGGTCGGCGCGGCGGTACACGCTGCGGATGGCGTCGGCGAACTTCGCGGCGAGCGCGCGGTCGTGCATCGGGTGCGCGGGATCGATCAGCCGATACATCATGTGCTGCACGCGATCGGGCGACTCGATCACGCCGACGAGCAGATCCCAGTTCCGATGGTTCAGGCGATCGAGAATGATCTGCGCGCGGTCGTCGAACGCGCGGTACAGGTCGTCCAGAAAGACGGCCTCGTCGAGGCGGCCCTCCTCGAGCGGCCACGTGGCCTCGGCCCAGCCCAGGGTGCGGAACGGCCCGTGGCGCTCGTAGAGATCCGCGGCCAGGCTCGCCGGCGAGGAGATGGGCGTCGGCGGCGCGTCGGGCCGGAAATGGACGGGAGAGACGTAGAGGCGCAGCTCGGTGTCCGCGGCCACGAGGTACATCTGCACCATGCCGTGCAGCCGGACGAAGACATTCAGCCGGAAGTCCACGTTGATCCACGTGCTCCACTCGCCGGCCTTCAGACTGATCTTCTGGTCGCCGAGCGCAATCGTCGCCGCGTGACGGCCGCGCGTCCACGTCACGGTCAGCGGCACGGTGAGGTACTCCTGGGCCTCCAGCTCCGCAAAGGCCGCGCGGTCCGTGTCCGGAATCGGTCCCCGGTCGAGCATCGCGTTCATCCTGGCGCGCACGATCGGGTTGGGCGGTCCTTCGAGTTCCCGGCGCGCCGTCTCTCCGTGGAAGTCGAGGCGTCTGATGATCCCGCCGAATTCGGTCGGCCGCTCTTCGAGCCGGCTCACGTCCGTCGCGAAGTACGAGAAGAAGCCGATCGTGCCACGGATGTCGGGCAGCGGCAGCCCGGCCAGCAGCTCGCCGTTCGGCACGTCTTCGGGCGGAAACGTGATGGGGACGGTCAGCACGCTGCTCCGGACGCCCGCGGCGCCGGCTGTCACCCAGAACGACGTGCCGCCGCGCGTGGAGAACACCTTGGGACGCCGGATCGGGATCCAGTTGAACAAAAAGGCGGGCGGCTCGCGACGCACCATGCCCAGGTCGATGTTGTAGGTGCCGACGTCGCGCACCAGGAAGTCGTAGATGTTGTGCTTGCCCGGATTCACGCCCGTGGCGAACGACGCCCACGCCGTGGGCGACTCCGGCGACACCGTCGTTTCGAGGGGAAAGAGCCCGCCGCCGTACATGACGCGCTTGAACGCCGGCATGTGGCCCTCGTCGACGTACTGGCGCACGAGGTCGGGATCCAGACCGTCGAAGCCGAGGATGACGAGCTTCGGCCGGTCCGCGGGGGCCGGCGTCCGTCCGCAGGCGGCGACGGCGAGGGCCACGGCGGCAGCGAGGGCGACGCGACGCATGCAGAAGAGTGTGCCGTGCCCGGCGCGCGAGACGCAAGGTCGGCGATGGGCGCGGCCGCGTTCGGGTGGTACGCTACTCGCATGCGCATCCTCGGCGTGGACTTCGGCCAGCGACGCATCGGCCTGGCGCTCTCTGACGAGACCGCGCTCCTGGCGAGTCCCTGGCAGAGCCTCACCGCCGGGGCGACGCCCGAGGACTCCGCGGCCGCCGTGGCGGATCTCCTGCGGCGGTCCGAGCGCGTCGCCGCGATTGTCGTCGGCCTGCCCAGGCGTCTCAACGGCACGGAGACCGATCAGACCGGGCCGGCCCGTGCGTTTGCGGCGGCGCTTGGCCGGCTGACGAAGCTTGACGTTCACCTGCAGGATGAGCGGCTGTCGAGTCACGAGGCCGATCGCCGCCTGGCCGAACGGGAGCGCGACTGGCGGCGCCGCAAGGCGCGGCTCGACGCGGCCGCGGCGGCCGTCATCCTCCAGGACTTTCTTGACGGGCGTCCGGGCGGGGCAGTGGCGTCGGGAACAGGCGACGCATGCTGAAGCGCGGCCTGGCGCTCGCCGTGCTGGCGGCGGTCCTCGCGTCGGCAGGCGGTTGGATCGTGTACCGGCGGATCCACACGCCGTTCCGGGCGTTCGCCGGCGACGAGGTCTTTGTCGATCTGCCGGTGGGCACAAGCATCGCGGCGATTGGCGACCGGCTGGCCGCTGCGGGCGTGGTGTCCGACGCTTGGACCTTCCGCATTGCCGCGCGCCTGGCGGGCGCGGATCGCCGCCTTCAGGCCGGTGAGTACCGATTTGCCGATCCCGCCACGCCGGCGGCCGTCGTCCAGCGGATCGGCGCCGGCGACGTGTTCACGCAGCCGGTGACGTTCCCGGAAGGGCTGACGATCGGCGAGATGGCCGCCCTCTTCGAGCGGAGCGGTCTGGGCGCCGCCGCGGACTTTGCCGACGCCGCGAGCGATCCGGCCCTCGTCTCGTCCCAGGGGCCCGACGCCCGCAGCCTGGAGGGCTACCTGTTTCCCGACACCTACGGCCTGCCGCGGCACGCGCGCGCCGGCGAAGTGGTGCGGGCGATGCTCGCGGGTTTCGACCGCGCGTTCGACGCCGAGCTCCGGGCGGACGCCGCCGCGCGCGGCTTGTCGGTCCATGCCGCCGTGACGCTGGCCTCGCTCATCGAGAAGGAAACCGCGCGGGCCGACGAGCGTCCGATCGTGTCCGCCGTGTACCACAACCGGCTCCGGGTTCGCATGGCGCTGCAGTGCGATCCGACGGTGATTTATGCGCTCATGCTGGCCGGGACATGGAACGGCAACCTGCGTCGCGTGGACCTCGCGGTGGATTCGCCGTACAACACCTACCGGTTTCCCGGGCTCCCGCCGGGTCCGATCGCGTCGCCCGGCCGGGCGGCGCTCGAGGCGGCCGTGCGCCCCGCCGACGTGCCGTACCTGTACTTTGTCAGCCGGAACGACGGGTCTCACGTGTTTGCCGAGACGCTGGCCGAACACAATCGCAACGTCGCCGTCTGGCAGGTGCGCTACTTCAGAAAGCGGAGCTAGTCGCCCCACTTGAGCTTCTCGCGCAGCATGTCGAAATGCGTGCGGCGCGTGACGCGGACGAGACGCACCACGCGCGGCGCACGGGCGATCTCCACGAGGTCCCCTGCCTCGAGCGGCACGCCGTACTGGCCGTCGAACGTCAGCACCACGTCCGACTGCGGTTCGAGAATGGGCCGCAACGTAATGGCCGCGGCCGCGGGCAGGACGAGCGGTCGGTTCGTCAGCGTATGCGGGGCGATTGGGGTCAGCACGAGCGCATCCACGCTCGGATGGACGATGGGGCCGCCCGCCGAGAGGTTGTAGGCCGTCGACCCCGTGGCCGTGGCGACGATGAGGCCGTCGGCCTTGACGTGGCACACGGCCTGACCGTCCACGACGACGTCCAGCTCGAGCATGCGCGAGAGCGCACTTCTCGTCACGACAATGTCGTTCAGCGCCAGCCGCTCGGCCACGGGCCGCCCGGCGCGGACGACGCGGCCGACGACGACGAGCCGCGTCTCGGTCGCGCACCGGCCCGCCGCAAACGCGTCGAGGGCCTCGGCTAGCTCCCCCCGCCCAATCTCCGTGAGGAAGCCGAGGCGCCCGAGATTGACACCAAGGATTGGCGGGTCATCGGGCGACTGCGCGATGGCGGCCGCGGCGCTGAGCAGCGTGCCGTCGCCCCCGAAGGCGATGACGAGATCGACGCCGCGCCCGATCGCCTCGCGCGAGACGGTCGGCACGCGGTCCGACAGGCCCGCCCCGTCGGCGCTCTCGCGCTCGACGACCGGCGTCCAGCCGTGGCGGTCGAGCCAGGCCGCAGCCTCGGCGAGCGCCGCCAGCGCGTCCGGCAGCGTATGACGGGCGATGAGGCCGGCGCGACGCGTCATGGGCGGGCGAAGAGCAGCAGGAATTCGCGGTTGCCTTCCGCGCCGGTAATCGGCGACGGCTCGACCGCAAGCGGTTTCAATCCTACCCGAACGGCCTCGGTCTGTACCGCCTCGACGACGCGGGCGTGCACGGCCGGGTCCCGCACGATGCCGCCCTTGTCGACGTCGCGCCGGCCCGCCTCGAACTGCGGTTTGACGAGCGCGATCGCATGCGCGCCCGGCCCGAGGAGCGGCGGGACGACGGGCAGAATGAGCGCCAGCGAAATGAACGCGACGTCGATGGTGACGAGATCGAACGTGCGCAGATCCGGCGGCAGATCCTCGGGTGCCAGGTAGCGCGCGTTCACGCCCTCCACGCAGACGACGCGGGCGTCCGTCCGCAGCCGCCAATCGAGCTGACCCGCGCCGACGTCCAGGGCCACGACGCGCGCCGCGCCGCGTTGGAGGACGACGTCCGTGAAGCCCCCGGTCGAGGCGCCGAGATCGAGCACGGTCCACCCCGTGACATCGAGGCGGAACGTGTCCAGGGCGTGGGCCAGCTTGACGCCGCCCCGGCTGACCCACGGGTGATCCGGCCGTCGGAGCGCGACGTTGGCGGACGGGTCGACCAGCGCGCCGGCCTTGCTGACCGGCGCCCCGTCGACCGACACGTCGCCGGCGAGCACGAGCGCGCGGGCGCGCTCGCGCGACGCCGCGAGGCCCCGAGCGACGAGCAGCTGATCGAGACGGACGCGCGCCACCACTCAGGCGTCCCGCCGAAGACTCCAGTCGGCGATCTCGGTGAGGCGTCCGGCGAGGCCGTGCCGGTCGAGTGTGGCCCTGGCGCGATCGACGGCGTCCGCCGCAAGCTGGCGTGACCGTTCCACGCCGTAGAGGGCGGCGTAGGTCGCCTTGCCGGCGGCCGCGTCCTTGCCCGCAGTCTTGCCGAGCGTGGCCTCCGACCCTTCGACGTCGAGCACGTCGTCGACAATCTGGAAGGCCAGGCCGAGGTCGCGGGCGTACTCGTCGAGGGCGGCGAGCACCGGATCGGAGGCGCCGACACCGATGCCTCCGAGCACCGCGGACGCGCGAATGAGCGCGCCGGTCTTGCGCCGATGCATGTCTTCGAGGGCGGCCGCATCCGTGATGGCCGCCACGCGCGCCGGCACGCGTCCCGCCGCCGCCAGGTCGATCGCCTGGCCGCCGGCCATCCCGCCGGGCCCCGCCGCATCGGCCAGCACGCGGATGGCGGCCAGCCGGCGGTCCCGGCCGGGTTCGCCCGGTCCCGGTTCCTGGGGCGTGTCGGCCGATCCAGCCAGCTCGGCAAACGCCATCGTGTGGAGACCGTCACCCGCGAGGATGGCCAGCCCGTCGCCGTACACCACATGCGACGTCGCCCGCCCGCGGCGCAGGGCGTCGTCGTCCATGGCGGGCAGATCGTCGTGGATGAGGGAGTAGGCGTGCACCATCTCCACCGCCAGGGCGAACGGGAGGGCGAGATCGTGCGCGGAGGCGGGCGCGCAGTCCGTCGTCGCCCCAGCACTCTCGGCCGCGGCAAGCGTCAGACAGGGGCGCAGGCGCTTGCCGCCACCCAGCAGGCCGTAGCGGAGCGCCTCGCGCAGCAGCGGGGGCACGTCGCTCCGCCCGAGCGCGCGATCGAGCGCGGCGTCAATCGTGCGTCGCAGACCGTCGAGGTAGGTTGCAAGCGGCACCGGCGCGGTCGCCACCGTCGGTCACCGGTCGTCGGAATCGACCAGGCTCGAGGCGTCCTTGAGTTCCCCCCGCTCGGTGAGCTGCTCGATCCGCCGTTCGGCGGCGCTGAGCTGATCGTGGCAGTAGCGGGACAGCGTGACGCCGCGCTCGAAAAGCGACAGCGACGTGTCGAGCGGCAGGTCGCCTTCCTCGAGCTGCTTGACGATCTGTTCGAGCTCCGCAATCGCGGATTCGAAGTCCTTGATCGAATCACTCATGTCGATTCCACGCGGCATCCGATCTCGCCCTCGGCCAGCGTGACACGGACGCCGTCGCCCGGCTGCACGGCCGCCCGTGAGCGAATGATACTCGTGCGGGCCTCGTTCCAGCACACCGCGTAGCCTCGGCCGAGCACGGCGAGGGGGCTGAGCGCGTCGAGACGACCAGCCAGTTCGCGCGCGCGGGCGCCGGCCGTCGCGTGCCGCGCCATGATGCGCGCGCGCAGCTGATCGTCGGCGCGGGCCACCGCCGCGGCCAGCGCGGCCATCACGACGCGCGCGTCGCGCCGCTCGAGCCGCCGTGCGAGGGCGTCGAAGCGATGGCGCCGCCGGCCGAGGCCGGCGGTCAGGGCGGGCGCCAGACGCAGCGCCAGGTGCCTGACGTCGCGGCCGCGGAGCGCGACGCCCACGGGCCACTGGCCGAGGCGCAGGGCCAGCCGCCCGAACCGCTGTCGATGCCGGTCCACGAGGTAGCCGACGGTCTGACGGAGCCGGTCTTCCGCGCGACCGATCCGCATCCGGAAGTTGTCGGCGCGGTCCACGACCAGTTCCGCCGCGTTCGAGGGCGTGGCCGCCCGCACGTCGGCGACGAAATCCGCGATGGTGACGTCCGTTTCGTGGCCGACGGCCGCGATCACCGGTACGGGACACGCGGCGATGGCTCGGGCCAGGCTTTCGTCGTTGAACGCCCAGAGGTCCTCGATGGAGCCGCCGCCACGCCCGATGATGACGACGTCCACCTCGGGTACGCGGACGACCGCGCGCAGGGCCGCGACCAGATCGCGGGCGGCGTCCTCGCCCTGGACCCGCGCGGCCCGGATGACGACGCGCGCCGAGGGATGGCGGGTCGTGAGCACGCGGAGCACGTCCCGAATCGCGGCACCGTCGAGCGAGGTCACGACGCCAATGCGGCGCGGCAGGACCGGCAGGGGACGCTTGCGCGCCAGGTCGAACAACCCCTCGGCCTGGAGCGCGCGCTTGAGCTGCTCAAACGCGGCCTGCAGGGCGCCCAGGCCGTGCGGCTCCAGCACGTCCACGACCAGCTGGTACTCCCCCTTCACCTCGTACACGCTCAGGCGGCCGCGCGCGACGACGTGCATGCCGTCCTCGGGCTTGAACCTGAGCTGACGGGCCGTCGTGCGAAACACGACGGCGCGGAGCTGGGCGTAATCGTCCTTCAGCGTGAAATAGAGGTGGCCCGAGCTCCAGAGCCGGCAGTTCGAGATCTCGCCCTCGACGTGGACCGCGCCAAATCGGCCCTCGACGAGGGCCTTGAGTCTCGCGGTCACCGCACTCACCGTCAGCGGCCCGCCGCGTTCCCGATCCGGCGCGTCGTCGAAGGGGAGATCCAGCCGGTCGACCATGTCAGCGCGTGCGGGCGGGCTGCGCGACCAGCGCCTCGATTTCCTGCGCCGACAGGCTCAGCCGCTCGATCGTCGTGGCGCGACCGGTCGCCTCGTCCGCCGTCACGACGACGCCGTGCAGGCGCGGATTCTCGCTGGCGGTTTCGAAGCGCTGCGGAAGGCCCGTCAGAAAACGCTGCAGGATCGCCGAGCGTTCCACGCCAATCACCGAGTCGTGCGGACCGGTCATCCCGGCGTCGGTGATGTACGCGGTCCCCCGGGGCAGGACGCGTTCGTCGGCCGTCTGGACGTGGGTGTGCGTGCCGACGACCGCGGTCACGCGGCCATCCAGGTACCAGCCCATCGCAACCTTCTCGGAGGTCGCCTCGGCGTGGAAGTCGACAAGCACCAGCCGCACGTCCGGACCCGCCGCCGCAATCTCGTCGAGCACGATGCGAAACGGGTCGTCGATGGCGGTCATGAACACCCGGCCCATCACGTTGACGACCGCCACCGAGGCACCCGAGGCCGTGCGCGCCACGTAGGAGCCGCGCCCCGGCGCACCCGGAGGCATGTTGGCCGGCCGGATGAGACGTGGCTGGTCGGCAAAGTAGGGCAGAATCTCCTTCTTGTCCCACGTGTGATTACCGCCTGTCATCACGTGAATGCCGTACGAGAGGAGATCGTCGGCGACGTCGGGCGTGATCCCGAACCCGGCCGCGGCATTCTCCACGTTGGCGACGACGAGGTCGATCCGATGGTGAGCGACGAGGGCCTCCAGGCCGCGGCGGACGAGTTCCCGGCCCGGCCGACCGACGATGTCGCCGATGAAGAGGAGACGCATCACGCCGGGTCCACAGGGACGCGCAAGACGGCACCGCGACGCTCGTCGATGCGCGGCAGCACGATACGCAACTGGCCGCTGGTGACGACGCCGCGCGCCCGGCCGGCGTCCACGGCGCCCCCGATCCGCACCGCTCGCGCAAACCGCCCATAGCTGCGCTCGGCGAGATGGAAGCGGGCGCCGGGCTCCGACGCGGGTGGCAGCTTGGCGCCCACGACCAGAATCGCCTCGCGGCGGATGGCCACGCGAAGCGAGTCGGACGGGACACCCGGTACGTCAATCAGGATCTCGATGGTCGAGGCCGTCTCGACGACATCGAGGGGCGGCCGACATTCGGCGCTGAGCGTGGCGGCGCGCACGACGTCGCGGTCGAGCTCGGCGAGCAGGCGGCGAGCCGTCTCGGCGAGATCGGCCGCGTCCTCAGCGGCGATCGGGTCCAGGTTGAAGGGGTCGACCACGGGACTTCCGATCATATAGGGCCGTCATTCGCCGCGTCGTCCGAGGGGCCGAGCCGGCCCGGCTACTGGGCGTTTGATATATGAGTTGTATAGACTAAGATAATATATTTGACATCAACTAAGATCGTGTGGCACTATGGCGTCGTTCGAGCGGCCGCGTGACATGCACCTGGCCGCCCGACTCACTCAGCAAAGGAGAGAAACCGCCATGACCCTGACTCGTTGGAGCCCCGTTCGTGACCTTGCCGCTGTCGAGATCGACCGGCTGAACCGCATGTTCGACGCCGCGTTCTCAGGCGAGCCGCTGACATCCGGCGCCTGGGTCCCGGCCGTCGACATCTACGAGACGCCCGACAAGGACGTCGTGGTCAAGGTCGAACTGCCCGACATGAAGCGCGAGGACATCAAGGTGACGTTTGAGAACAGCGTCCTCTCGATCGAGGGCGAGCGTACCTACACCGGCGACGTCAGCCGGCAGGACTTCCATCGCGCCGAGCGCGGGTACGGCGCGTTCCGCCGGAGCTTCTCGCTTCCGGCCACGGTCGACGCCGGCCAGGTCGCCGCGACCTACCAGGACGGCGTGCTGACCGTGCGGCTGCCGCGTCGCGAGGAATCGCGGCCGCGCCAGATCCAGGTCACAGGCTAATCGGCCAGGCGAACGGGGACGCCGGGTGTCGTCACGCTGACGGCGCCCGGCGTCGTGTTCTTGAGGCCACCAGATGGCCGGAACTGATGCGGCGCCGGATCCGTCGAACCTGACGTGCTGACCTTGCTGGCCGTGCTGGTCGGTCTCACGCTCCTGGCGTTTTTCGCCGCGGGCCTGGTCGTGCTCGCCCTGGTCGCGCGGCTCGTGTTCTGGCTGCTGTTCCTGCCGTTCAAGCTGCTGTTCTGGCTCCTGAGCGTGCCGTTTCTGGTCATCAAGTTCCTGCTCTGGCCGGTGGCCGGTCTGCTCCTGCTCGTGGGACTCGCCGCGGGCGCCGTGCTGCTTGGCGTGAGTCTCGCCGTCGCTCTTGCCGTTCCGCTCGTCCCGCTCGCGGCGCTGGTCTTCGTGATCTGGGCTCTTCTTCGCTTGATGCGGCGGCCCGCCGCCGCGTAACCTCTCGCGCGTGACCGGGTGGGCGAGCGCGCTGCTTCGCGTGCACCTGGCCTGCGCGTTGTCGGCAACCGCCCTGTTCTGGCTGGCGGCGTCGATGCCGAAAGGCGGTCCCGCCCACCGACGCGCCGGCCGCTGGTTCTCGCGTCTCATCTACGCCGCTGGCATCACCGGCGGCCTGCTGGCCGTCGCGACCCTCCTGGCGCCATCCTGGGTCCATCTTCCCGATCCTGCGCTCGACGAAGCGGCGCGTGCAGCGGCCACACGACAGACGCGGCGTCTGATGTGGCTGGTGCTGTACGTGCTGGTGATCGTCCTCGCGCCCGTCCAGCACGGGTTGGCCGTCGTGGCGGCCGGACCGCGGCCGCCGGCCATGCGCACCTGGCCGCACGCGTCCTTGAGCCTCGCGGCGATGCTCGGCACCGTCATTCTCTTGCCGCTGATCGTCGTCTGGCAGGAGCCGACCTGGCTGGTGCTCGCCCCGCTGGGCTTCGCGATCGGGGTCCGCCAGCTCGCCTATGCCGCCAGGCCAGCGGCGACGCCCGTCGAATGGCAGCGCGAGCACCTGACGAGCCTCATCACGGCCGGTGTGGCGCTCCACACGACGCTCTTCGTGTTCGCGGTCTCGCGGACGCTGCAGTGGTCCCTGCCGGGCTGGCGTGCCTGGCTGCCCTGGGTGGTTCCGGTGCTGGTCGGCCTGCCGATCATGGCCTGGCTGCGGGCGCGGCACGGGCGAGACGGGCCCGGGCCGTCGCGTCACCGGGACGCGCGTGCGTAGGCGTCGGCGGCGCGCAGGAGCGTCACTTCATCCCACGCGCGACCGGTCAGGTGCAGGCCGACCGGCAGACCCTCGCGCGTCATGCCGCACGGCACGCTGATGGCGGGCAGGCCCGAGAGCGGCGCGCTCACGGTGAACACGTCGGCCAGGTACATCTGGATGGGATCGGCGTTCCGCTCCCCGAGCTTGAACGCCGCGGTCGGGCTGGTCGGCGTGGCGATCACGTCGACGTCGGCAAACGCCACGTCGTAGTCGCGCCGGATGAGCGTCCGAACTTGCTGGGCCTTCAGGTAATAGGCATCGTAGTAGCCCTCGCTCAAGACGTACGTGCCCAGCATGATACGGCGCTTGACCTCGGCGCCGAATCCCGCGCTTCGCGTTCGTTCGTACATCGCCTCGAGCGTGGCCACCCCCGGCGCCCGCTGCCCGTACCGGACGCCGTCGTAGCGCGCGAGATTGGAGCTGGCCTCGGCCGTCGCGACCAAATAGTAGACGGGGATCGCGAACCGGCTGTGCGGGAGGCCGACCGTCCGGACAACCGCCCCGAGCGCGGCGAACACCTCGAGGCTCCGCTCGAACGCCGCCGCGACGTCGGTGTCGATGCCGGTTTCCAGAAGGTCGCGGGGCACGCCGATGCGCAGGCCCGCGGCCCGGCCGTCGAGCGAGGCCGCGAGCGGCTCGACCGGGCGTCGCGCCGACGTCGCGTCTCGCGGGTCCGGGCCGCTCATGACCTCCAGCGCGAGCGCCGCATCCTGGACGGATCCCGCGATTGGACCAATCTGATCGAGCGACGAGGCGAACGCAATCAGCCCATAGCGAGGCACGCGGCCGTAGGTCGGTTTGATGCCGACCACGCCGCAGCAGCCGGCGGGCTGCCGGACCGACCCACCGGTGTCCGATCCGACGGCGATGGGGATGAAGCCGGCGGCCACCGCGGCTGCGGATCCCCCGCTCGATCCCCCCGGCGTCCGATCCCGCGCCCAAGGATTGCGCGTCGGTCCGTACGCGGAGTGCTCGGTCGATGACCCCATCGCGAATTCATCGCAGTTCGTCTTGCCGAGAACGACCGCGCCGGCGCCCACGAGCCGTTCGACCGCGATGGCGTCGTACGGCGGCCGGTAGCCTTCGAGGATGCGGGAACCGGCCGTCGCCGGCATGCCCCGCACGAGGATGGTGTCCTTGATGGCGATCGGCACACCGTGGAGCGGCCCGGCGGGCGTTCCCTGCGCGTCGAGCGCGCGGGCGCGGGCGATGGCGCCCTCCCGGTCGACGTGCAGGAAGGCGCCGAGCGGCCCGTCGGCCGCTGCGATCCGGTCGAGCGCCTGCCGGCAGGCCGCTTCGGCGGTGAGTGTGCCGGCGGCAATGGCATCCCGCAGGGCGACCGCCGACGTCGGCGGGGCGGGCATCAGAGCACCTTCGGCACGCGAAAGAGCCCGACGTCAGCGGCGCCGTCGGGCGCCTGGTCGAGCAGGGTCCGTCGATCGAGCGACGTCCTCGGCGCGTCGTCGCGCCACGCGGCCGCGGCGTCGAGCGGGTGCACAGTCGGTGGGACGCCCGTGGTGTCGGCCTGCTGCACGATCTCCGCGTAGGCGAGAATGTCGGACAGCTGCCGCGTGAAGAGCGCGATCTCCTGGTCGGTGAGCTCGAGACGCGCCAGACGCGCCAGGCGTCGCACGTCATCTGACGTCCAGGTCGAGCCCATCCGGGCAGGATGCTAGCATGGCGTTATTCGCCTGAGTCGCCCTCACGCGCGGAGGTTGTCGATGCGCCCGATCGTGGCCGCCGTTCTGGCGGCGTCCGTCCTGCTCATGCCCGCGTCGGTCCGGGGCTGGGGACTCGACGTGCATCGGTTGATCACCCGCCGCGCGCTCGACGGGCTGCCGCCGGAGGTCAAGCCGTTCTTTGCGGCGCAACGTGACTTCATCGCGGAGCATTCCGTCGATCCGGACATGTGGCGCATCGTCGGCCTCAAGACCGATCGCGGCGATGAGGATCCGAACCACTTTCTCGACATCGACGGCCTCGACGACCCGCGGCCGTTTCGCAACGTGCCGCGCGACTGGCCGGCATTCGTCGAGAAGTACGGCGCCGAGCGCGCCAATCGGGCCGGGCGCCTGCCGTGGCGGGCCGAGGAGATCTACCGGATGCTGGTGCAGCGTTTCCAGGATGTGGGCAAGGGCACCCCGGGCAGTGCGGGCGACAACGCCCGCTACCTGTCGGCCGTGCTGGCGCACTACATCGAGGATGCGCACCAGCCGTTCCATGCCGTCGTCAACTACGACGGCCAGCTCACGAACCAGCGCGGCATTCACGCGCGCTTCGAAACGGAGCTCGTCCTCCGCAACCTCAAGACGCTGAAGCTCGCGCCGGTGACGATCCGGCCCATCCCCGACTTTCGCGCGTTCATGTTCGAGACCATCCTCGCGAGCGAGGCGCTCGTCCAGCAGGTCCTTGACGCGGACGGCAAGGCAACCGAGGGGCGCGACTTCTACGACGACGGCTACTTCGCCGTGTTGCTGGCGGGGGCGGGGCGCGTCATGGAGCGGCGGATCAGCGAGTCGGCCAGCGGCGTGGCCAGCGCGATCGTGGCCGCGTGGACGGAGGCCGGCAAGCCGGCGCTGCCTGTCGCGAAACCCGCCGGGCCGGTCCGGATTCGGCGCTGACCGCTCCCGTGAGCCTGGACGTGTACCTGGTGCCGGTGGGCGCGACCCGGCACGAACTGTACAGCGAGTACGAAGCCCCCGAGCCGGAGCCTGAGCCCGAACCGGGCCGGCCGTCCTGGTGGCGCGTGCAGATGGCGCGGTTCCGCGCCACGCTCGCCGAGGCCGAGCGCGAGCGCCGGCTGCGCGAGCGGGGCGAAGCCGGCGTGGGCGGCGGCGTCTGGCGCGCGATCATGCGCCGGATTGCCGAGACGATCGCCGAGCAGCGACTGCTCTGGCAGCTGCGCGGCCAGCCCGCCGCCCGCCTCGTGCACCCGCTCGACGTGCCGGCCGCCGAGGCGCTCCGGCTCATGCGCGCGTCGCTCGCCGGCGACCTGGCCAAGCACCGGCGCTGGTGCGTCATCGACGCGCTGATCGCGGTCGTGCTCGGGCCGCTGCTCTTCTTCGTGCCAGGCCCCAACATCGTGGCGTATTACTTTGTGTTTCGGGCGGTCGGCCACCTGCTCGCGCTGCGTGGCGCCTCGCACGGCCTGTCACGCACCGTCTGGGAGACGGACGCATCGGCGCCCCTCTCGGCGATTCGCGCGGCCCTCACGCTGCCCCGCGAGGATCGACGCCGGCGTCTCGACGACATCGCGAGCGCGCTCGGCCTCCAGCACGTGACGGGCTTCGTCGAACGCGTCGCCGCGCGGCCGATCTGACCGCACGCGGATGGTATACTCCCGGCGCCGTGACTCTTCGTGAGCTGGCCGAGCGGCTCGGGTGTCGTCTCGAGGGTGATGGCGCGATCGAGATCGTGCGCGTCGCGGCGATCGACGACGCGGGACCCGGCGAACTCACGTTCCTGTCCAATCCCAAGTACGCCTCGAAACTGCCGATGACGCGCGCGTCCGCCGTGATTGTCGATGAGACGACCACGGGCGCGCCGTGTGCCGTGCTGCGTACCGCGCACGTGTATCTGGCGTTTGCCGACGCGGTCACGCTGCTGATGGCGCCCGCGCCTCCGGCGCAGGGCCGCAGCCCGCTCGCGAGCGTCGACCCGACGGCCGTGATTGGCACGGACGTGGCCATCGGTCCGTTCGCCTGCATCGGACCGCGCGCGCGCATCGGCGCCCGGTCGATCGTGTACCCGCACGCCGTCATCGGCGCCGACGTCGAAGTCGGCGAGGCCTGCGAGATCCGCGCCCACGCGTCCGTGCGCGAAGGCGTCCGCCTTGGCGCGCGGGTGATCGTGCAGGACAGCGCCGTGATCGGCAGCGACGGCTACGGCTTCGCCCGGCGCCCGGATGGGACGCACCAGAAGATCCCGTCGGTCGGACGCGTCGTCATTGACGACGACGTCGACATCGGCGCCGGCAGCACGATCGATCGACCGGCTGTGGGCGAGACTCGCATCGGCGCCGGCACGAAGATTGACAACCTGGTGCAGGTGGCGCACGGCGTCAAGATCGGTCGGAACGTGATGCTGGCCGCGCAGGTGGGCATCGCGGGCAGCACCGTCCTCGAGGACGACGTGATGATGGCGGGCCAGTCGGGCGCCGCCGGCCACGTCCGCCTCGGCCGGGGCGCGACGGTCCTGGCCAAGTCGGCCGTGACGAGGGACGTCAAGGCCGGCGCGCAGGTGGCGGGAATCCCCGCCGGCGACGCGGCCGAGTGGCGCGAGGCGGCCGTCCTGCTGCGGCGCCTGCCCGAGCTGCGTCGCACCGTGGCGGCGCTCGAGGCGCGCCTGGCCGAGCTCGAGGCCGCGCTCGGGCGCCGCGGGTCGCGTCCCGACTTCCCCCTATAATCAGGGACATGATCAAACGCGCGCTCAGTGTCGTCGTGGCCGTCGTGTGGCTCGGCGGCGCCACCGGACCGGACACGATCATCCGGCCCACCAAGTTCGACTACACGATGACCACGCTGGCCAACGGGCTGCAGGTCGTGTTCCTCGAAGATCGCTCGACGCCCATCGTGCATCTGGCGCTCTGGTACCACGTCGGGTCGAAGGACGAGCGACCCGGGCGTACGGGGTTCGCACACCTCTTCGAGCACATGATGTTCAAGGGATCGCGCAACGTGCGACCCGACCAGCATCCGTCGTGGATCACGAGCGTCGGCGGACAGGCCAACGCCTTCACCGACGAGGATGCGACAGTGTACTGGGAGACCGTGCCGGCCCAGTACCTGCCCCTCGTGCTGTGGCTCGAGGCGGATCGCATGGCCTCGCTCGAGGTCACCGAGCAGAAGTTTCTGACCGAACGGGAGGTCGTCAAGGAAGAGCGGCGGATGCGGTTCGAGAACCAGCCGTTCGGCCGACTGTCCGAGATCATCTTTGACAAGGCGTTCAAGGTCCATCCGTACAAGCATCAGACCATCGGCAGTCTGGCCGACCTCGAGGCGGCGTCGATTGCGGACGTGCGCGAGTTCCACGCCACGTACTACGTGCCCAACAACGCGACGATCGTGCTGGTGGGGGACTTCGAGACCAGACAAGCCCGCGAGCTGGTCGAGCGCTACCTCGGCAAGGTGCCGGCCGGGAAACCGGTGCCGCGCGAGATCCCGAAGGAGCCGCCGCAGAAGGGCGAGGAGCGGCACACCGTCACCGAGCCCTGGCCGCTGCCGGCTGTGATCGTGTCCTACCACATCACCTACGACGGGCACCCGGACGCGTACCCGCTGCACATCCTGGCCAAGATTCTGTCGGACGGCGAAAGCTCGCGCATCTACCGCGCGCTCGTCTACGAGAAGCAGCTGGCCGTGGCGGCGTTCGGCGAGGCCAAGCTGATCGAGCATCCCAACCTGTTCTACGCCGTCGCGATCGTCGCGCCGGGCCGCCGCAGCGAGGAGGTCCAGCGCGAGCTCCAGGCGCAGCTCGACCGGGTGAAGACCGACGGCGTGACGGCCGAAGAGCTCAGCCGTGCCAAGCGCCAGTTCGCCCGCGACTACATTCTCGGTCGCGACACCGTGCAGCAGAAGGCGCTTCATCTCGGCCACGCGGTCGTCATCCACAACGACATCAAGACCGCCGACGGCGAGTTCGATCTGTTTCAGAACGTCACCATGGCGGACGTGCAGCGTGTCGCGCGCACCTACTTCACGGCCGAGTCGCGGATGCTGCTCACCGTGCAGCCCCGGGCGGGCGAGGTTGCGCCCCGGCCGACGGGGGGTGGCCGGTGAGGCCCGGCTCCGTCGGACGACGCCTGGTCGCCTGTCTCGCCCTCGCGTTCGCCGCAAGCGCCGTGACCGTCGCTCAAGTCCAGTGGCCGGTCAGCGGACCGCCCGCGCCGCTGCCGGCGCGGCCGGTGTCGTTTCCGCCGTACCAGCTGAAGACGCTGGCCAACGGCCTTCGCGTGCTCGTCGTGCTCCATCACGAGCAGCCCTCGGTCAGTTTTCGGCTGCTCGTGCAGGCCGGCGCGATGCAGGAACCGTCCGCTCGTCCGGGCGTCGCCAGCCTCGTCGCCACGCTCCTGAGCCAGGGCACGACGACCAAGTCGGCCGGCGAGATCGCCCACCTCATCGAGTCGGCCGGCGGGATCATCGGCACCGGGTCGCTCAACGAGCTGTCCTACGTGAACGGCGCGGTGATCAAGGACCAGATCGACCTCGTGCTCGGCGTGGCCTCCGACATCGTCCAGCGTCCGGCCTTCGCGCCCGACGAGATCGAGCGCCAGCGGAACCAGGCGTACTCGGCGCTGAAGGTGAGCTACGACGATCCGGACTACGTCGCCGACCTGGTCTTCGACCGTCTGGTTTACGGCTTCCACCCCTACGGCCGGCCGAACCAGGGCACGCCCGAGTCGATCGCCCGAGTCACGCGCGACGATCTCGTCACCTACCATCGCACCTGGTTCGTCCCGAACAACGCGCTCCTCGCCATCGTCGGCGACCTGACGGCTGATGAGGCCTTTCGGGCGGCCGAGCGGGCGTTCGGGTCGTGGCCGCGCCGGGAGGTGCCGCCGGTCAAGACGATCGACCCGCCCGCACCCGCCCGGCGCGTCGTGGTGATCGACCGGCCGGGCTCGGCGCAGACCGAAATCCGGGTCGGACACCTGGCCGTGCCGCGCACGCATCCCGACTTCGTGCCGTTCGACCTCACGATGCGCGTCCTCGGCGGCGAGGGCGCCAACCGGCTGTTCGGCGTCCTGCGCACCGATCGCGGGCTCACGTACGGCGCCTCGGCCGAGCTCCACACCTTCAAAGCGAGCGGCAACGTCGTCGCCGAAACCGACACCCGCTCGGCCGCCACGGGCGAGGTGCTGCGCCTGCTGGTCAACGAGTTCTTTCGGCTGCAGCGAGAGCCCGTGGGCCCGGGAGAACTGCGGGGCGCCCAGGACTACGTCGCGGGCAGCTTCCCCCTGACCATCGAGTCACCGTCGGCCATCGCCCAGAAGGTGCTGGCCCACCTCTTCTACGGCCTCGACCTCGAGGAAATCGAGCGCTACCGCGACCGGGTGGAACGGACCACGCCGGCGGACATTCAACGGGTCGCGCGGCAGTTTCTCAGGCCGGAGCAGTTGTCGATCGTACTCGTCGGTGACGCCGCGGCGTTCGTGGACCAGCTGAAGGCGCTCGGGTTCAGCGACTTCGAGCGCATTCCGCTCGGCGAGCTCGATCTCAACACGCCGTCACTTCGGCGCGGCGGCACGGCGCCGGCCCCTCCCGTCGAGGATCCGCCCCCGGCGTGACCGTCCCGCCCGGCGCGCGCGTCCTGATTTCGTGCGGCGAGGCGTCCGGCGATCTCTATGCCGCGGCGCTCGTGTCGGCGATGCGCGCCCGGGATCCCGGCGTCTCCGTGTTCGGATTCGGCGGAGCCCGCCTGAAGGCCGCCGGGGCCCGCCTCGTTGGCGACTACCAGGGGTTCTCGGTGACGGGCCTGGTTGAGGCGCTCGCCGTCCTGCCGCGCTCGTACGCCATGCTTCGCCGCCTGCGGCGCGCCGCTGCGGCGGAGCCCCCTGACGTCTTCGTCGCCGTCGATTTTCCCGACTTCAACTTCCGTCTGCTGCCGGCCATGCGACGGACGGGCGCGCGCATCGTCTACTACGTGAGCCCGCAGATCTGGGCCTGGCGCCCGCGCCGTCTGCGCACGCTCCGCCGGTACGTCGACCGCATGCTGGTCATCTTCCCCTTCGAAGTGCCGTTCTACGAGCAGGCCGGCGTGCCCGTCGAGTTCGTGGGGCATCCGCTCATCGACCTTGCCGTGGCGGCGCGATCGCGCGACGCCTGGCTGCCCGGGCTCGGCCTGGATCCGCGCCGCCCCGTCGTCGGGCTGCTGCCGGGCAGCCGTCCCAACGAGCTGCATCATCTGGCGCCGCTCCTCGCCGCCGCAGCCGTGCAGATGGCCGGGACGGTGCCGGACGTGCAGTTCCTCGTCGCGCGGGCGCCCGCGCTCTCCGACGCCCTCCTGCAGCCGCTCGAAGCGCTCCGGCGCGCGCGCATCCCGTACGCCGCCGTCGAAGATGCGACGGACGATGTCCTGGCGGCCGCTGACGTCGTCGTCACCGCGTCGGGCACGGCGACGGTCCAAACCGCGCTGCACGGCACGCCGATGGTCGTCGTCTATCGGCTGTCGCCCATCACGTATGCGCTCGCGAAGCGATTCGTGCGCGTCGGCACGTTCGGCATGGTCAACCTGGTCGCGGGCCGACCCGTCGTCCCGGAGCTGATTCAGGACGCGCTGACGCCGGCGGCGGTGGCGCGCGAGGCGGTGGCGCTCTTGACGGATCGGGCCCGAGCGGACGCCATGCGGCGCGACCTGGCGGAGGTGCGGGCGCGGCTCGGCGCGCCTGGTGCGTCCGCGCGCGCGGCACGGGCAGTGCTAGACTAAAAACCGATGCGTGCGATCGCGATGCTCGTCATGACGGCGGCCGTCCTGGCCGCGCCGCTCGAAGCCACGCTCTTCATTCCCACCGAATTCCGCGAGGTCGTGCGCGACGCCGGTCTCATCGTGCGCGGACGCGTGACCGATGTTCGCGCCGTCGAGGTCCGCGGCGTCGGCGTGGACACGGTCGTCACCGTGGCCGTCGAGGCGGTGATCAAGGGACAGAGCGAGGCGTTCGTGTTCCTGCGCGTGCCGGGCGGGGAGATCGGCCGCTACCGCTTCGTCGCCGTCAGCGCGCCCGTCTTCCGGGTCGGTCAGCGCGCGGTGTTCTTCCTGCATCGAGGTCCCGACAGCGCCTGGCGGCCCGTCGGCCTGACGATGGGGGTCTATCGCGTGCAGCCGGACCCGATCAGCGGACTCCCGGTCGTGCCCCCGCCGGTCGTCGGCGGACGAAACGCGCCGGTCAGGGGCCCGGCGGTCCGCGGTGACGCGCGTCGTCGGCTGATGCCGGTCGCCGAGTTTGAGTCGCTCGTGCGGCTCGTGATGCTCACGCCGGCCGGCCAGGCCGTCCCGCGGGGTGGCCGGTGATCCGGCGACGCGTCACGTCGCTCGCAGTCATCGCGCTCGCGCTGATGCTCTCGTCGGGCGTCGAGGCGTACCTGCTCTTTGGCATCAGCTGGCCGCCCGGCTCGCTGCCGATTCGCTACTACGTGACCAACCGCGATGTGCCGGGCGTGACGGCCCTGCAGCTGCAGACGGCCACCGATCGGGCGTTCGGCGCCTGGGCGGGCGCGCCGAACGTCACGCTGGGATCGCAGTTTGCAGGATTCGTCGGCGCCAATCCGCACGTGGCCGACGGCGCCTCGGTCATCGGCTTCGTGTCACGGCCCGACCTGCCTCGGGTGCTCGGTCAGGTGTTCTTTCAGTACGACATGGTGACCGGCGTCATCACGGAGTCTGACATTTTCCTGAATTCGATTTTCGAGTGGTCGGTGGCCCCCGGCGGCGACGTCAACCGCTTCGACGTGCAGTCGGTGATGACTCACGAGCTGGGGCACCTGCTCGGGCTGGGCCACTCCGCGCTCGGCGAGACGGAACCGCGCGCGGGCGGAGGCCGCAACGTGCTCGGCAAACGCGCGGTCATGTTTCCCATCGCCTATCCGCGCGGCAACGTTGCCGATCGGACGCTCGAGGCCGACGACCTCGCCGGCATCTCGGACATCTACGGCAACGCCGAGGCCAACCGGCTGCTCGGCTCGATCAGCGGCCGCGTCACGCTGAACGGCGCCGGCGTCTTCGGCGCTCACGTGACGGCGTTCAACCCGGCGACCGGGGCGCTGTCGGCCGGCTACGCGCTCGACAACCAGGGTCGGTTTGTCATTGGCGGGCTGCCGGCGGGTCTGTACATCGTCCGCGTCGAGCCGCTGGACGATATTGACCTGACGAGCGTGTTCTCGGAGGACACCACCGTCAATATCAACTTCCGGCCGATGTTCTACGGGAAACAGGTCGCGGTACCTGCCGGCGGCGCCGGGCCGTCGATCGAGATGCAGGTGCGGGCCAAGTGAAGCACGCCGACCTTGCGCTCGGTCTCGCGGGCGTGCTGGTGGCCGCCGGCTCCGCGGCGGCCCAGACGCCGGCGTCACCGGCACGCGCGAAGGAACTGTCCGCGGGCGTCGTGTGGGCGGGGCCCTTGTCGTTCGGGTCGGCGAACGCGGACCTCATACGGCCGGACGGGTCGTCGCTCACGCTCTTCGAAACGAAGAACTCACTCGGCCCGGGCTTTGGCGTTCGGGCGGGGCTGGCCTTTGAGGTCCGGCGCGGCTTGTGGGTCGAGGTCGTGCCGGGCTGGACGCGTGCGTCGCTCCGGACGGAGATCGGCCGCGACGCCGAGAACGCCGACATCGGGCCCATTCGCGCGCGGGTCATGCGGTTCTCGATCGAAGGCGCCGCGCTCTACTACTTCCGCGTGCGCGGGAAGACGGCCTGGTTTGCGCGGGGCGGCGGGGGCTGGGCCAAGGAGCTGGCTGACGGCAACGCGCTGGCCGAGGACGCCGTGACCGGCAGCGGCGGTCTGGGCCTGCGCCACTGGTGGCGGGAAGGCCAGCGCGGCAAGACGAAGAGCCTCGGTCTGCGAGCCGAGTTCCGGCTCGATCTTCGCCGAGGCGGCCTGACGCTCGCCGAGCGCGGATGGCGCGCGGCGCCGGCCGCGGTCGGCCACCTGATCGTCGGCTTCTAGACCGGCGCCGTCCGGGTTGAGGGCAGGGATCGGCATGTCACTGGATTCCTTCGGGACTCGTCGGACGCTTGCGGTGGGCGCCGACACCGCGGACGTGTTCAGCCTGCCCGCGCTCGAGGCGGCCGGCTTTCCCCAGGTGGGCCGCCTGCCGTTCTCGCTGCGCATCCTGCTCGAGAACTTGCTCCGCCGCGAAGACGGGACCACCGTCACGGCCGACGATATCCGCGCGCTCGCCGGCGGCGGACGGACCGACGCCGAGATCTCCTTCATGCCGGCGCGCGTCCTCCTCCAGGACTTCACGGGCGTGCCGTGCGTGGTGGATCTCGCGGCCCTGCGCGACCGCCTGGCGGAGCTCGGCGGCGACCCGGACCGGGTCAACCCCCTGCTGCCGGTGGACCTCGTCATCGACCACTCCGTGCAGGTCGACTACTTCGGCCGGGCCGACGCGCTGCAGCTCAACGCCGACCTCGAGTACCAGCGCAATCGCGAGCGCTATGTGTTCCTGCGCTGGGGCCAGCGCGCGTTCCGCGGTTTCCGCGTGGTGCCGCCGGCCACCGGCATCGTGCATCAGGTCAACATCGAGTACCTGGCCCGCGTCGTGTGCCTGGGCGACGTCGGCGGCCGCACGACCGCCTTTCCCGACACGGTGTTCGGGACCGACTCGCACACGACGATGGTCAACGGCCTGGGCGTGGTGGGGTGGGGCGTGGGCGGCATCGAGGCCGAGGCCGCGATGCTCGGTCAGGCGAGTTCGATGCTGATTCCGCCGGTCGTCGGCTACAAGCTGTCGGGCCGGCTGCCTGAAGGCGCGACGGCGACGGACCTCGTGCTCACGATCACTGAGGCCCTGCGCACGAAGGGCGTGGTCGGTGCGTTCGTGGAGTTCTACGGACCCGGCCTGGCGCACCTCACGATTGCCGACCGCGTCACGCTCGGCAACATGTGTCCCGAGTACGGCGCGACGGTCGCCGTGTTCCCGATCGACGGCCTGACGCTCGACTACCTGCGACTGACCGGTCGCGACGCGGCGCAGGTGGCGCTGGTCGAGGCCTACGCCAAGGCGCAGGGACTGTTCCGCATCGACACCACGCCGGACGCAGACTATGCGGATCGGCTCGAACTCAATCTGGCCTCCGTCGAGCCCAGCCTGGCCGGTCCCCGCCGGCCGCAGGATCGGGTGTCGCTCGCCCGCGCAGGCGAGTCGTTTGCCGCGGCCCTGCCCGATCTGCAGAAGGCGATCAAGAAGCCGGCCGCCAGCGCGCGTGCGGGCGGGCGGGGTGGCGCCGCGGTGGCCGAGGCCGTCGCGACGGAGCTCGAACACGGTTCGGTCGTCATCGCGGCCATCACGAGCTGCACGAACACGTCGAATCCGAGCGTGATGATTGCCGCGGGTCTCGTGGCCAGGAAAGCCGTGGAGCGCGGGCTCACGCGCCGGAGCTGGGTCAAGACCAGCCTGGCGCCAGGGTCCAAGGTCGTGACCGAGTACCTCACCAAGTCCGGCCTGCAGCCGTACCTCGACGCGCTCGGATTCCAGCTCGTCGGCTACGGGTGCACGACCTGCATCGGCAACAGCGGCCCGCTGCCCGAGGCCATCGCGGCCGAGGTCCGCGACCGCGGGCTCGTGGTCTGTTCCGTTCTGTCGGGGAACCGCAACTTCGAGGGCCGGATTCAGCAGGACGTGCGGGCCAACTACCTGGCGTCGCCGCCGCTCGTCGTCGCCTACGCACTGGCCGGCACGCTCGATATCGACCTGACGACCGAGCCGCTCGGCGAGGATGGCGATGGCCGGCCCGTGTACCTGAAGGACATCTGGCCCTCGTCGGCCGAGATTCAGGAGACGATGCTCGCGTCGGTGACCTCGGAGATGTTCCGGACGCAGTATGCGAGCGTCTTCGAGGGCGACGCCCGGTGGCGCGCCCTGCCGGCGCCCGCGGGCGGCCGCTTCGCCTGGGATCCGGCCTCGACCTACGTACGGCGGCCGCCGTTCCTCGAGGGCGTCTCGCGCGAGCCCGCGCCGCTTGCCGATATCAGGCAGGCGCGCGTGCTGGCGCTCCTCGGCGACAGCATCACGACGGACCACATCTCACCGGCCGGCGCCATCAAGGCCGACAGTCCCGCCGGACAGTACCTGCAGGCGCAGGGCGTCGCGCCCGGAGACTTCAACTCGTACGGCGCGCGCCGCGGCAATCACGAGGTCATGATGCGCGGGACGTTCGCGAACGTGCGGCTGCGCAACCAGCTCGCGCCGGGCACGGAGGGCGGCTGGACGACGCACGTGCCCGACGGCCAGGTGATGACGATCTACGACGCGTCGGTCAAGTACCGCGACGCGGGCGTGCCGCTGGTCGTCCTGGCCGGCAAGGAGTACGGGTCCGGGTCGTCACGCGACTGGGCGGCCAAGGGACCCATGCTCCTCGGGGTCCGCGTCGTCCTGGCCGAGAGCTTCGAGCGCATTCACCGCAGCAACCTCGTGAACATGGGCGTGCTGCCGCTGGAGTTCCCGGCGGGCGCGTCGGCGGCGTCGCTCGGCCTGACCGGCCGCGAGGTCTGTGATTTCGAGGGGTCAGGCGCGTCGCTTGCCGCGCGGTCTTCCGTGACCGTGCGAGCGGTTCGGGCGGACGGCACGCGTGCCGAGTTCACGGCCCGCGCGCGCGTGGATACTCCCGAGGAGCTCGCCGCCTTCCGTCATGGCGGTATTCTTCCGTACGTCCTCCGGAGGCTGGCGACATGAGCGTGCGAAAGTCGGTTGGCGTTGCCGTCGCCTGTCTGACCGTCGGTGCGGTTGTGGCCGCCGCTCCGCAGCGTGGCCGGGCCGGCCAGCCCCCGCCCCCGCCCCGACCGCCCGTCCAGACGCCGCCGCCCCGCCAGCAGACGCCGGTCTTCAGGGCCGGCGTCGAACTCGTCCAGGTGGACGTCGTCGTGCGCGACTCGTCGGGGCTGTCCATTCACGGGCTCACGGCCGACGATTTCGTGGTGCTCGACCGGGGCAAGCCGCAGTCGATCGTCACGTTCAAGGCCGAGCGGCGCGAGCGGGCGGTCGCGGCGCCCTCGTTCGCCAGCCACTTTCCAGCGACCACGCGTCTTGACGTGTCGAGCAACCAGACGGCGCAGGCCGGCCGCCTGATCATCCTCGTGCTGGACGACCTCCACGCGTACCGCGGGCGCGACGAGACGGTCAAGACGATCGCGCGCGGCATTGTCGAGGACCTCGGGGCCGACTCGCTGATGGCGCTGCTCATGACGAGCGGCAATTTCAACGTCGAGGTGACGGAGGACCGGTCGCGCGTGCTCGCCGCGATCGACCGGTTCAAGGGCGCCCGGGCTGTCCGCCGCCCCATGCAGGCCGTCGACAACCGGCGGGGTCCCAACGCCGACCTCCAGGAATTCGACGCCAACATGCGGCTCTACAACACGCTCGAGAGTGCGGCGCGCCTGTTCAGCGCGAGCGACGGACGGCGCAAAGCGTTCGTGCTCGTGTCCGAGAACCTGGCCAAGGACGTCTCGGGCGTGCTGCAGGTCCGCGAGCTGCCGGGCGATCAGATTCAGGGCGGCGAGGCCTACATCGCCGGCAACCTCGAGGGCATGAACGTCATGCCGCCGTTGCAGACGCATGCGATCGAGCTGCTCGAGGCGCTCGAGTCGATGCGCAAGTCGAATGTCGTGACCTACGCCATCGACCCGCGCGGGCACGTGTCGTCGCAGGACCTCATGCGGGAATGCATGCCGGCGTTCGGCCTCGACGACGATCCCTGCGTCGGCGCCGGCGGCGGCGGGCCGCCCTCCTTCACGTCGTGGGTCCGGCTGGCGCAGCGGGGGCTCGAGCACATCGCCGGCGCCTCCGGCGGCTTCGCGATCGTCGACACCAACGACTTCACGGGCGGGATCGATCGCATCATCGACGACCTCGACAACTACTATCTGCTCGGCTTCTACACGGAGGACTCGAAGAGCAGGGGCTACCGGCGGCTCGAGGTGCAGGTCAGGAATCGACCCGAGTTGCAGCTGCGCTACCGGCGCGGCTATGAGATCGGCGCCGAGGCCGGCGCCGAGCCGAAGAACAAGGATCCGCTCTTCGCGCTGACCGCCGGCGCGTTGCCGAAAGCGAACGTGCCGCTGCGGCTCGGCGCCGTCGTGCTGCCCGGATCGGGCAAGGACGCGCGCGTGCCGGTGGCCATCGAGGTGTCCGTGCCGCGGCAGAGCATGGAAGAGGCCGACGCCCGGCTGCGCGACCAGATCCGGTACGCCGTCACCGTGGTGGACATGAAGGGCGCCAAGGTGCGGGAGGCCAACGGCTACGGGGCCAACCTGGTCCTGCGGCCGCGCGCGCAGGCCGGCCCGGCGCCCGACACCGTGACGTACCAGATTGGACTGGCGCTCAACCTGCCGCCCGGGCGCTATCACCTGCGCGCGTCCGCGTCGAGCAGCAAGCTCTCGGACGGCGGCAGCGTCTACTTGCCGGTCGACGTGCCCGACTACACGAAGGAGCGCGTCGCCGTCAGCGGGTTGATGCTCGGCTACGGCAGCGGGCCGCGCGTGCCCGCGGTGGCGAGCGCCGTCTCGCCGGCGCAGCGCCTTGGCAACCGGCTGGCCGGCATTCCGCCCCCGGCGCGCGGCAGCCCGCCGCCGGTGCCGGGCGGCGTGCCGTTTCCGCCCACCCTCGACCGCGAGTTCCACGTCACCGACGATGTCGTGCTGTACTTCGAGGTCGCGCGCCGCGATCGGGCCCGCGAGGTCGCCATCGACGTCATGGCTGTCGACGCCGACGAACGCGTCGTGCGCCGCTACGGCCAGAAGCTGCCGGCTGCCTCGGCCGGCAAGGTCACCGTGCGGCTGCCGCTCCGGGACATCGGCCCCGGCGCGTACCGCCTCCGCGCGTATGCCTCGGACGGCGTGAACGACGCGTCGAATGAGGTTGCCATCATCATCAAGTGACCGCCGCGGGGCCGCGCGCCCCGGCATTCTGGCCTCGGACGTCAAGGCCAGGGCGCGTGGGTTCGGCTTCGATCTCTGCGGCATCGCCGAGGCCGGCCGGCCGTCGCGCCTGGGGCGGCTGGCCGACTGGATCGACCGCGGCCTCTCGGGCGATATGGCGTACCTCGCCCGCTCCCGCGACGAGCGGATGGACCCCGCCCGCGTCCTGCCCACCGTCCGGTCCATCATCAGTCTCGGGGTCGTCTACAACACGAATCGGCCGTACTCGACCGACGTCCGCGAGCCAGGCCGGGCGGTCGTGTCGCGGTACGCGTGGGGCGACGACTACCACGACGTCCTGCGCGGGCGCCTGCGGCCGTTCGTCCGGTGGCTGGCCGAAACGGCCGGTTCGGGGTTCGAGGCGTTCTCGTCGGTCGACAGCGGACCCGTGCAGGAACGCGTCTGGGCCGAACGGGCGGGGCTGGGGTGGATCGGCAAGAACACCTGCCTGATCAATCCGAAACTCGGGTCGTGGCTGTTTCTGGCCGAGGTCTTGACCAACGCCAGTCTGGTGGCCGACGAACCCGGCGTCGACCAGTGCGGCTCCTGCACGCGCTGCCTGGAAGCGTGCCCGACCGGTGCGATTGTCGAGCCCTACGTCGTGGACGCCACACGCTGTCTTTCGTACCTCACCATCGAGACGCGCGGGAGCGTGGAGCCCTCGCTTCGGCCGTTCCTGAGCCGCGAGGTGTACGGCTGCGACATCTGTCAGGACGTGTGTCCCTGGAACCGTCGCGCGGCCACGTCGGACGATCCGGCCTGGCAGCCGCGGGCGCCGCTCGGGTCGCCGCGGCTGATTGACCTCTGCCGGATGATCGATGACGACTGGCGCGGACTGATCAGGGGCAGTGCGATGCGGCGCGCCGGGCTCCGGCGGATTCGCCGCTCGCTGGCCTACGCATCCGCCCGACTGCCGGCTGGGGACAAGAGCACCGCGCTCGACGCGCTCGCGGCCCACGCCTCGGGCCGCGACCCGGACGTCGCCGACGCAATCGCGCGGGCACGGACGGCGGACTGAAGACCTGGGCCGGAGGACCGGAGGACCGAGGACTGGTAAGATTTCGTCCATGCTCCATCGATCCTTGTTCGCGCTCGTCGTCGCTGGCGCGCTCACCGCGGTGGTCGCCGCCGAAGACTGGCCGCACTGGCGCGGCCCGATCGGATCCGGCGTGTCAGCCGAAACAGGCCTGCCGGTCGCGTGGAGCGCCTCGTCGGGCGTGGCCTGGACGGCGCCGATTCGCGGGTTGGGCATTTCGTCGCCGATCGTGTCCGGCGATCGCGTCTTCGTGACGTCGCAGGTCGGGCGTGGTGTGGCGCGGCCGGGTCCGCGCCTCGTGCAGGGCTCGGATGCGGCGGCGGCGGGCGAGGTACCGCTCGGCCGCGGCGGCGCGGCGGAGTCCCGGCCTGGCGCCACGTTTCTCGTGACCGCCTTCGACCGCGCGAGCGGGCGCAGGCTCTGGGAGCATGAAGTGCCGGCCGAGGGCGACCTGCCGCCGGTCCACGAAAAGCACAACCTGGCGTCATCCAGTCCGGTGACAGACGGCCAGCGCGTCTACGCGTGGTTCGGCACGGGGCAGCTCGTCGCGGTCGACGTCACCGGGCGCCACATCTGGAGCCGCAATCTGGCCGCCGAGTACGGCCCGTTCGCCATCAACTGGGGTCACGCCAGCTCGCCGACCGTGTACCGCGACCTGGTGATCCTGCTCTGCTATCACGACCGCGCCTCGTACCTGCTGGCGCTCGACGCGCGGACCGGGGCCAACCGCTGGAAGGTCGATCAGGCGGCGGGCACGACGTCGTACAGCACGCCGCTCGTCGTCGAGACCGCCGGGGGCGCCGAGATCGTGGTGAACTCCAGCACCGGCGTCGCCGGTCATCGGGCGGCGACGGGCGAGCTCGCCTGGCAGTTTCGCGAGGACAATCGCTTTCCGGTGCCGATGCCGCTTCAGCACGGCGGCATCGTGTACACGAGCCGCGGCTACCGGAGCAGTCCGTTCATGGCCATCCGGCCGGGCGGCCGGGGCGACATCGCCGCGAGCGGGCACGTGCTGTGGCGCGTGCCCTCGGGTGGGCCGTACATCTCGTCGCTCGTGTTCTATGACGGGCTGATCTACATGATGGGCGACGTGGGCGTGCTCACCGTGACGGATGCGAAGACGGGCGAGCGCGTGCACCAGGAGCGGCTGGGCGGGGTGTACAGCGCGTCGCCGGTCGCTGGCGACGGCAAGGTGTACATCCTCAGCGAGGACGGCGAGACGATCGTGCTCGCCGCCGGCCGCACGCCGCGCGTGCTGGCCAGAAACCGCCTGAACGCGCGCCAGCTCGCCTCGCCGGCCATCTCGGGCGGCCGCCTCTTCATCCGGTCGGACGACGCGCTCTTCGCCATCGGCCAGTAGGCGCTGGTAAGATCGGCCCATGTCCCTGGCGCCGACGCTCCTCCTGTCGATGCCGCAGCTCGTCGATCCGAACTTCGCGCGATCCGTCGTGCTCTTGTGCGAACACGCGGCCGAAGGGGCCTTCGGCCTGGTGGTGAACCGGCCGTCTGACATCGCGGCGGCGGACGCCGTGCGGCTCGAACCGCCGGTCGACTCGCCCAACGATCTGCCGCTGCTCATCGGAGGGCCCGTCGAGCCGCAGCGCGGGTGGATTCTCACCGCGCACCCGCCCGACGACGTGGAGCACCGTGCGGTCGGGGCGGGGTTGTACCTGTCGGCGTCCCCGCTCTTCCTGCGGCGCGTGTTGAACGCGCGCCCGTGGCCGCGGCGGACGCATGTCCTGGCGGGCTACGCGGGGTGGGGCCCCGGTCAGCTCGACGCCGAACTCGCGCAGTCGGCCTGGCTCACGCTGCCCGTGGAACTGGACCTCATCTTCGAGATCCCGGCGGCGGCGTCCTGGGCGATGGCGATCCGCCGGCTCGGCGCCGATCCCCATCTCCTGCAGATGGGACACGGCGTGCACTGATGAGGGGGACGCGCTGACGCTCGTCGCCCGCGTCGCCAGCCATGCCGGCGGTCCCGCGCTCGTGGCGGGCGACACCACGGTCGAGTATCCCGAGCTGAACCGACGATCCCGGCAGGTCGCCGAGCGTCTCCTCGCACTCTACCGCGTGCGCGATCTCAATGACAGCCGCGTGGCCTTCTCGGTGCGGCCCGGGGTCGAGTGGACCGCGGTCGTCCTCGGCATCTGGCGGGCTGGCGGCATCGCCGTGCCCCTCTCGGTCACCCATCCGCCACCCGAACTCGAGCACGTGATTCGAGACGCGCAGGCGGCGACCGTCGTCGCCGACGCGGCATCGGCCGCAGAGCTCGAGCCGCTCGCGCGGGCCCTCGGCGCGCGCTTCGTGGCGGTGGGCGCGCTCGCGGCGCCTGCGGCCGCCGCTGTCGCCGAGCGCCCCGGCGGCATCGGCGATCCCTTTGTTATCGAGTCGCGGCGGGCGCTGATCCTGTATACGAGCGGGACCACCGGTCGTCCCAAGGGCGTTGTCAGCACGCATGCGGGGCTCGCGGCCCAGATCGGCACGCTCGTGGGCACGTGGCGCTGGTCGGCGTCGGACCGCACGCTCCTCGTGCTGCCGCTTCATCACGTGCACGGCATCGTGAACGTCGTGGGGTGCGCCCTGTGGGCGGGCGCGGCGTGCGAGGTGCATCCCGGGTTCGACGCCGCGGCGGTGTGGCCCCGACTGGGATCGGGCGACATTTCCGTCTTCACGGCGGTGCCCACCATCTACCACCGGCTCGTCGCGGCCTGGGAGGCCGCGCCCGACGCCACGCAGCGCCGGTGGGCGGCCGGCTGCCGGCGCGTGCGGCTCATGATGTCGGGCTCGGCCGCGCTGCCGGTGCCGCTCCTCGAAAATTGGCGCGCCATCACAGGCCACGTCCTGCTCGAGCGGTACGGCATGACGGAGATCGGCATGGCCCTCGCCAATCCTGTCGACGGCGAGCGGCGCCCGGGCTTCGTGGGTGGGCCGCTGCCGGGCGTCGAGGTCCGGCTGGTGGACGGCCAGGGACGGCCGGTCGCCGCCGGCACGCCGGGCGAACTCGAGGTGCGGGGCCCCGGAGTCTTCCTCGAGTACTGGCGAAAGCCGGACGTGACCGCCGACGCCTTCCGCGACGGCTGGTTCCGGACGGGCGACATCGCGGTCCTGGAGAACGGGTCGTACCGGCTGCTCGGCCGGGCCGACATTGACATCATCAAGACGGGCGGCTACAAAGTCTCCGCCTTGGAGATCGAAGACGTCCTGCGCCGGCACCCGGCGGTGGCCGAGTGTGCCGTCGTCGCGGTGGCCGACCCGGAGTGGGGCGAGCGCGTGTGCGCCGCCGTCGAGCTCGCGCCCGGCGCCGCGCCCGATGCGGAAGATCTCCAGAACTGGGCGCGTTCGCAACTTGCGGCCTACAAGGTGCCGAGAGCGGTCCGATTCGTGCCGGCGCTGCCTCGCAACGCCATGGGCAAGGTGATGAAGCCTTCCGTCGGCGCGCTCTTCAGGTCATCCCAGTCGTGAGTCCCGCGGCGCTGTCGCTCGCGGCGCTGCTCCTGGCTATCGGCCTGTCGATGACGACGCGGATCAACGTGGGGCTGGTGTCGATCGCGCTGGCGTGGCTGGTCGGGACGTTCAGCGCCGGCCAGAGCGCCGAGGCCGTCATGCGGGGGTTCCCCGCCTCGCTCTTTCTGACGCTCTTCGGCGTCACGCTCCTCTTTGCGATCGCGGACGCCAACCGCACGCTGGAGCGACTGGCCGAGCGGACGGTTCGTCTGGCTGGCGGCAGCGCCCGGGCGCTGCCCCTCATGTTTTTTGCGGCGGCCGGCCTCGTCTCGGCGGCCGGGGCCGGGGCGATTTCCAGCACGGCGCTCGTGGCCCCGCTCGCCATGGCGGTGGGCGCTCGCGCCGGCGTGCCCGCGTTTCTCACGGCGCTCATGGTGGCCAACGGCGCCAACGCGGGTAATCTATCGCCGGTCAGCGCCGTGGGCGTCATCGCCAACACCAGGATTGCGGCCGCCGGGCTCGGCGATCACCCGGGCAGGGTGTTCCTCGCCAACTTCGTCGCGAGCCTCCTCGTCGCCGTCGCCGCCTACCTCGCCCTGGGCCGCCGGCTGCCGGGACGGTCCGCCGCCGGCTCGAAGACCGCAGTCGGCGGGACCGGTGATGCCTCACCGCTCGCGCCGGCGCAATGGATGACGGTGACCGTCGTTCTGGCCTGGATCGTCGGCGTGCTGGTACTCGAGCTTCCGCTGGGACTGTCGGCCATCGGCGCGGCGGTCGTGCTGGTGGCGGCGCGCGCCGTGGATGAAGTGGCGGCGCTCGCCCTCGTGCCGTGGGGCGTCATCATCATGGTCACGGGCGTATCCACGCTGGTGGCGCTCCTCGAGGCGACGGGCGGGATGGACCTCTTTACGGGCGCGCTCGCGCGCCTGGCGACCCCCGAGAGCGTCAACGGCGTCGTGGCGTTTGTCACCGGGGGGATCTCGCTCTTCAGCAGCACGTCAGGCGTGGTGCTTCCGGCCTTCCTGCCGACCGCGCCCGGTCTCGTGCAGCAGGTTGGCGGGGGCGACCCGCTGGCGGTCGCGCTCAGCATCAACGTGGGGTCGTCGCTCGTGGACGTGTCGCCGCTCTCGACGCTCGGCGGCCTGTGCCTCGCCGCGGCCGCGAAACCAGGCGAAGCCCGACCGTTGTTTCGTCGCCTGCTCGCCTGGGGGATCTCGATGGCCGTCGCGGGGGCTATCCTCTGCCAGTTGCTGGCCGGGGTGGTGGCGTCGTGGTGACGGGATCCCAACCCACGACGGCCGTACCCCTCGAGTCGCGGTCGGGGCTGCCGGCCTGGGCGACCGCGGAGCTGCCGCTGTCGCCCTCGCCGAAAGGCCTCGGGTGGCTGGCGGCGGTCGGACCGGGCGTGATCGTGCTCGGCATTTCGATCGGGTCCGGCGAGTTCCTGCTCGGCCCGGCGGTCTTCGTGCGACACGGCCTCACGCTGCTCTGGGTCACGACGGTCGCCGTGGTCCTCCAGACGATTTTCAACACCGAGCTCATGCGCTATACGCTGGCCACCGGCGAGCCGGTGCTGACGGGCTTCATGCGCACGCGGCCGACGTCGTCCTTCTGGGCCTGGTTTTATTCGATTCTCTACATCCTGCAGACCGGCTGGCCCGCGTGGGCGGCCAACGCGGCCGGCGCCGTGTTCTTCCTCTGGGCGCGGCGTCTGGCCGGCCCGCTCGACGCGTCGGCCGTGTACTGGATTGGCGTGTCGACGTTCCTCGTGTCCATAGCGATCCTGCTCGTCGGCCGGCGCATCGAGCGCACGCTCGAGGTGCTGAACTGGGTGCTCATCGCCTGGATTCTGGGTGCGTTCCTGATTCTGGCCGTGTTCTTCGTGCCGGTCTCCACGTGGCTCGCCGCCGGCGCCGGCCTGGTCGGCTACGACACGGCGGCCGGCGCATTCAACCTGCTGCCCGAGGGGCTGGATCCGGTGCTGCTCGCGGCGGTGGTCGCCTACTCCGGCTGCGGCGGCATGACGAATCTCACGCTCACCAACTGGGCGCGCGATCGTGGGTACGGCATGGGCGAGCGCGTCGGCTACATTCCGGCGGCGGTCGGCGGCGCCAAGGTGCACCTGGCGCACACCGGCTTCATGTTCACGCCCGACGCGGCCAACCTCGCGCGCTGGCGCGGGTGGTGGCGGATCGTGCGGGCGGACCAGTGGGGAGTGTTCTTTCTGGGCGGCGTGCTGGGCATGGTGCTGCCGGCGCTCCTGTACGTGGAGTTTCTGACGCCCGGGACGGAGATCCGCGGTCTGGGCATCGCGGCCGCGCTGGCCGCGAGCGTGGGGGAGCGTGCCGGACCGATCCTGGCGGGCACGATCGCGATGCTCGGCGCCTGGCTGCTCTTCAAGACGCAGCTCGACAACATGGAAGGCATGGTGCGCGCGCTGACCGACGTCCTGTGGACGGGCAGCGGCCGGTTGCGCGCCTGGCGCGGCGGCGATGTGAGGCGGGTGTACTACACCGTGCTGGGTGCGGTGGTCATCTGGGGCGTGATTGCGCTCGGGCTGGCCCAGCCGGTGGCGCTCCTCCAGATTGGCGCCAATGTGGCGGGCGTGGCGTTCATCATCACGTCGCTGCACCTCCTGTACATCAACACGCGGCTCCTGCCGCCGGCGCTGCGGCCGCCGCGATGGCGCCGGCTCGCGCTGGTGGCCATGGCCGTCTTCTACGGGTACTTCTCGGCGCTGTCGATCTCCAGCCTGATCGGACGCTGACGGCCATGATGATGGACCCGCTTCCGAACTTCGTCGGCGGCCGATGGGTGCCGTCCTCCGGTGGCGAGACGCTCGACGTGTCGAATCCGGCGACGGGCGAGGTCATCGCCCGGACGCCGCTCTCGACCGGCCGCGACGTGGATGCCGCAGTGGCGGCGGCGGCCGGCGCCTTTCCGGCGTGGAGCGAGACGCCGCCCGTCCTGCGCGCGCGGGCGCTCTTCCGGTTTCGCGCCCTGCTCGAGGACCACGTCGAGGAGATTGCGCGCATCGTGACGACCGAGCATGGCAAGACCCTCGCCGAGTCGCGCGGCAGCGTGCGGCGGGGCATTGAATGCGTCGAAGTCGCCTGCGGCGCTCCGTCCCTCCTCATGGGCCAGAGCCTCGAGAACGTGGCGCCCGGCATCGACTGCACGGTCATGCGTCAGGCCATTGGCGTGTGCGCGGCCATCGCGCCGTTCAACTTCCCGGCGATGGTGCCGCTCTGGTTTCTGCCGTTCGCCATTGCCTGCGGCAACACGTTCGTGCTGAAGCCGTCCGAGCAGGTGCCGCTCTCGCAGCGCCGGATCTTCGAGCTCCTCGAGCAGTGCGATCTGCCGCCCGGGGTGGTGAACCTGGTGAACGGCGGGCGCGACACGGCCGAGGCGATCTGCGATCATCCGGGCATCCGCGCCGTGTCGTTCGTCGGGTCCACGCCCGCCGCGCGCGCCGTCTACCAGCGCGCCACGGCTGCCGGCAAGCGCGTGCAGGCCCTCGGCGGCGCCAAGAACTTCATGGTCGTGATGCCGGACGCGGATCTCGATCGCGCGATCCCCGCGATTGCCGAGTCGTTCTATGGGTGCGCCGGCGAGCGGTGCCTGGCGGGCAGCGTGCTCGTGCCCGTCGGACCGGCGCACGCGCCGGCGCGCGACCGGCTCGTGGAGGCGGCGCGCGCGCTGGTCGTCGGCGACGGCCTCGCGCCCGACGTGGCGATGGGCCCCGTCATCAGCCGGCGCCACCGCGACCGCGTGCTCGGCTACCTGGACCTCGGCGTCGCCGAGGGCGCCTCGCTCGTGCTCGACGGCCGGGCGCGCCGGCTGCCGGCCAGGGGGTTCTTCGTCGGCCCCAGCGTGTTCGACGATGTGCAGCCGGCCATGCGGATCGGACGCGAAGAGATCTTCGGCCCCGTGGCGGCCATCGCGCCCGTTCGCGACCTGGACGAGGCGCTCCGCGTCATGGCCGCGCACCCGAACGCCAATGCCACGTCCATCTTTACCACGAGCGGACGGACGGCGCGCGAGTTCGCCCGGCGCGCCACGGCCTCGATGGTCGGCGTCAACATCGGCGTGGCCGCGCCGATGGCCTACTTCCCGTTCGGGGGCGCGCGCGACAGCTTCTTCGGCGACCTCAAGGTGCACGGCCGGGACGCGTTCGAGTTCTACACCGACAAGAAGGTGACGATGGCCAGGTGGGTGGGGTGAGGGAGCTGGAGAACTGGTGAACTGGAGAACTGGTGAACTGGTGAACTGGAGAACTGGAGAACTGTGACGAGTGATGAGATCGTCAGGCTCGCCCGTGCGCACACGATCTTCGAGTGGTCCGCGCAGGCGTCCGTGGACCCGATTGCGGTCGATCGGGCGAAGGGCGCGTGCTTCTGGACGCCGGAAGGGAAGCGCTACCTCGACTTCAACAGCCAGCTCATGTGCGTGAACATCGGGCACGGCGACGAGCGCGTCGTCCGGGCGATGGCAGGGCAGCTCGAGAAGCTGCCGTACGCGAGCCCGTTCATGGCCACCGAGCCGCGCGCGCGCCTGGGCGCCAAGCTCGCGGAGATCGCGCCCGGCGACATCAGCACGTTCTTCTTCACGAACGGCGGCGCCGAGGCCAACGAGCACGCCATGAAGATCGCGCGGTGGGTCACCGGTCGTCAGAAGATTCTGGCCTTCTACCGGTCGTACCACGGCGGCACGGCGGGCGCCATTTCCGCGACGGGCGATCCGCGCCGGTGGACCGAGCCGTCCATGCCGGGCATCGTGCACGTGCTCAATCCGTACCATGGCGTCGAGCGCGGCTGGGATACGGCCGACCGTGCGCTCGCGTACCTCGAGGAGGTCATCGCGCTCGAGGGGCCTGGAACGATCGCCGCCTTCATTCTGGAGCCGGTGGCCGGGACGAACGGCGTGCTGGTGCCGCCCGACGGGTTTCTGCAGGGCGTCCGGGCGCTTTGCGATCGCCACCGCATCGTGATGATCGCCGACGAGGTGATGTCAGGCTTCGGCCGGACCGGCGAATGGTTTGCCGTCAACCACTGGCAGGTCGTGCCCGATCTTCTGACGATGGCCAAAGGGCTGACGAGCGCGTACGTGCCGCTCGGCGCCGTGGGGTTGCGGGCGTGGGTGGCCGACGTCTTTCGCGACCGCGTGTTTGGGAGCGGCCTGACCTACAACAGCCACCCGCTCGCGTGCGCCGCCGCGCTCGCGACCATCGCGGTCTACGAGGAGGACGATCTCATCGCGCGCGCGCGCCGCATGGGCGAGCGGCTCACGGCGCACCTTTCAGACCTCCAGGTGAGGCATCCGTCGGTCGGTGCCGTCCGGTCGATCGGACTCTTCGGCGTGGTGGAACTCGTGCGCAACCGGGCCACGCGCGAGCCGCTCGCGCCGTTCGGGTCGACGTCCCCCGAGATGGCCGCGCTCGGCGCGTTCTTCCGGCGCGAGGGGCTCTACACCTTCTTCCGGTGGCACTCGTTCTTCACCAACCCGCCGCTCTGTATCACCGAGGAAGAACTGGCCGAGGGCTTCGGGGTGATCGACAGAGGCCTCCGGGATCTGGAAGGGCAGCTCGGGTAGACCCGCACTCCTTCATTGCGGCATTGCCCCATCGCCTCATTGCCTCATGCCATTGCCCCATTGCCCCATTGCCCCATTGCCTCATTTCTCGATCACCAATGGGAGTCCGAGTCGCTTCGCTTCGACGTTGAACGCCGTGAGGTCCGAGGCGAGCACGCGCACGAGCCGGTCCGTCTGCACCTTCAGTTCGGCCGACAGGTCTCTGAAGATCGCCGCGGCGTTGCCAATCGGCCGCCCGTCGCCCCGGTTGACCACGGAGAGCAGCGAGGCCAGCCGGTTGTTGATCTTGATCGGGAAGTTGAGCGGATCCTGACCGCTCTGGTTCCGCACCTGATAGATCTCCTCCTCGACCGCGCTGAGGTTGCCGACGAGCGTATCGCCGCGTGCCTTGAGCTGCGCGTCGGCCGACTTCGACAGGCGATCGGCGACGTCCGTCTTGATACGGCGAATCTGCATCACGGCGTTGTTGGCTTCGCTGGTCTTGTCCCGGATCTGAATGGCCAGATCGAACTGCGCCTGGAGGTCGGCATCCGTGATGTTTGGGTGCAACGGGTGGCGCCTGACGCGGAGCGGCTGCGTTGACGTCCGGCCGTCGGCCGTGAGGCGGACTTGGTACGTGCCCGGCGCCGCGGCCGGACCGGTGACGTTGCCGCCCCACAGGATCATGCCGGGGAACGAGGTGGCGGGCGGATAACGCAGGTCCCAAGAGACCGACTGCAGCCCCGGGCCCATCGAGGCGGCCTGCGGGCCGCCACCGCCCCCTCGGCCGCCACCGCCGCCTCCGCCTCCACCGCCGGCGCGACCACCACCCACGGCGGCCGGCGAGGCGGCGGCGCCGCCGGCAAACGATCGGACGACGCCGCCGGTGCGATCCAGGATGTCGATCGACAGACTCTGGACCGGCCGTTTCACCCAGTAACGAATCGTCGCGCCGCCAAAGGATCGAATCGCGTCATCCGGCGTGAAGAGCACGACGTCGGTGGCGGCCACCGTGGCCGGGCCGAACTGGCGCAGGGGGCCGATGTCGTCGAGCACCCAGAAGGAGCGGCCGTGTGTGGCAATCACCAGATCGGTCTCTTCCACCCAGAGATCCGAGATCTGCACGTCCGGCAGGTTGAGCGAGAGCGAGTGCCACGTGTCCCCGTCGTTGTACGAGTAGTAGACGCCGTGCTGGGTACCCGCGTACAGCATGGAGCGACGCTTGTGGTCCTCGCGGATGACGTGCGTGTAGTCGTTCGTGTTCAGGCCGCTCGTGATCGTGGTCCAGCTCTTGCCGAAGTCCCGCGTGCGGAAGAGATACGGCGCGTGGTCGCCGAGAAGCGGTCGCTTGACGGCCGCGTAGGCCGTGCCCGCGTCGAACGCGGACGCGTCGATGATGCTGACGCGGCCGAAGTCGGGCATGTCCGGCGGCGTGACGTTCGTCCAGGATCGTCCGCCGTTGCGCGTCACGTGAATCAGGCCGTCGTCCGATCCGGCCCAGATCACGTTGACGTCCACCTTCGAGGGCGCCAGCGCGAACACGGTGGCGTACACCTCGGGGCCGTTCATGTCGCCGGTGATCGGGCCGCCCGAGTGGCCGAGCGTCGCCGGGTCGTGCCGCGTCAGGTCGCCGCTGATGCGGGCCCAGTCCAGGCCGCCGTTGGTCGTGCGCCAGAGGTGCTGGGTGGCCGTGAAGAGCATTGCCGGGTCGACCGGCGAGAACACGATCGGAAACGTCCACTGCACGCGCTCCACCAGCGCGCTCGCCGGCTCGCCCGAGAACATGCGCGGGTACGGATGCACCTCGCGGCTCTGGCCCGTGCGCCGGTTGGTCCACACGAGAAACGAGCCGTTGTTGCCGCCCGCGAAGAACTGGTCCACGTCGCGCGGGTCGGGCGCGATGTAGCCCGGCTCGGCGCCGCCCGGACTGTACGCCGTCGCCGCCGGACCGCCGCCGCGCCCGCCCGCCCCCCCGCCGCCCCCGCGCCCGCCGCCCCCGCCCGACTCGTTCGGCAGGCAGACGGTGCTGCCGTCCTGCTGCGCGCCGCAGACGTGGTAGGGGAGATGCTTCGTCGTGATGACGTGGTAGTACTGCGCCGTCGGGAAGTCCTGCGCCGTCCAGCCGCCGCCGCCGGCCATCGACACCGCGCCGCCGCCGTCATTGCCGATCACCAGGTGCTGCGGGTTCTCGGGGTCCACCCACAAATCGTGGTGGTCGCCATGCGTGCCGCCGCCGACGTTCGACAGCGTCTTGCCGCCGTCGGTCGATCGGAACGCGCTCGTGTTCAGCACGTACACGGTGTCGGGCCGGGCCGTATCCGCGGTGACGTGCGTGTAGTAGAAGGCGCGCTGCCGGATGTTGCGGCTGTCGTTCACGAGCGTCCACGACGCGCCGCCGTCGTCCGATCGGAACAGGCCGCCGTTCTCGCTCTCGATCAGCGCGTACACGCGATTCGAGTCCGCGCCGGACACCGAGACGCCGATGCGGCCGACGAGGCCGGCGGGCAGGCCCCGATGGCGCGTGATCTCCGTCCAGGTGTCGCCGCCGTCGGTGGACTTGAACAGCCCGCTGCCGGGTCCGCCGCTCGACATCGTGTATTCCTTGCGGAACGCCTCCCAGAGCGCGGCAAACACCACCGACGGGTTGCGGCGATCGATCCAGAGGTCGATCGCGCCGGTCTTGCTGTCGCGGAAGAGCACGCGCCGCCAGGACCGGCCGCCGTCGGACGACTTGAACACGCCACGCTCGTCGTTCGGCACGCCGTGCTGTCCGAAGGCGGCGACGAGGACGACGTCGGGGTTGGTCGGGTGGATGCGGATCTTGGAGATGTTCTGGGCGTCACGCAGCCCGACGTGCGTCCAGGTCTTGCCGGCGTCGGTGGACTTGTACACACCGTCGCCCGGCTGGATGTTGCCCCGGATGCAGGCCTCGCCCATGCCGATGAACACCACGTCTGGATTGGACTCGGCGACCGCGACCGCGCCGACCGACGAGCTCGCGATCTGGCCGTCGGTTACCGGCGCCCAGGTGTCGCCGCCGTCGGTCGTCTTCCAGAGCCCGCCACCCGTCGCACCGAAGTACGCCTCGCGCGGGCGTCCGACGACGCCGGAGACCGCGATCGATCGCCCGCCGCGGTCGGGTCCGATGCTGCGCCACTGAAAGAAGCGGAGGAGCGACGGATCCGCGCCCAGGCCCGCCCCTGGCTGGCCGGCCTGCGCGCGTTCGCTCGCGATGCCGCTCGGACTCCAGGCGAGCGCGGCGAGACCGAGCATCGCGATCGATCCGAAACTCCACCGGAGTGTGAGGCGTGACATGGCGCTCCTCCAGGCGAGCAAGCTTACTGCAAGGAGAAACGGGAGAAACTGGAGAACTGGAGAACTGGAGAACTAATCCCGGATTGCACTTGAACTGGCGTCGTCGAGGCGACTGTCGCGGCCCGATGGGGAGGGCCGGAAATCGGCCCGGAGGACGCGAGCTTTTCGAGCGCGACGTCCGAAGCATGTTTGGTGTCCCAGCGGGCAGGACTCGCGCGACTGCGTCAGCGCGAAAAGCGAGCGGACGAAGGAGCCGATTTCGAGGGCCAGCGACCGGAGCCTCGATGACGCCAGTTCAAGTGCAGTCCGGGATTGAACCGCCGCGCGGTCTTAGCGCCTGACCGCAATGCCCTGAATCTCGAACTTGGCATTCTGGAGAAGGGGACCGGATCCCACAAACGCCCGGGCTGGGAACTCGGCCTTGAAATACGTCCGGTACACCCTGTTGAACGCGTCGTAGTTTGCGACGTCCGGGCAGTAGACCTGCACCGTCACGAGATCGTCCATCGTCACGCCGGCGGCCTTGAGCGAGTTCTGGAGGTTGTTCAAGGCGGCCGTGGCGGCGGCCTCGGCGGTGTCCCCCGTGCCAAGCACGCCGCCAGGCGAGTCCCCGTGAGCCTATCGTTTCAGCAGGGTTTCCATGAAGGCGAGGGCGCGCGGGTCTTTGGAGCGGCTCAGGGCGCCGACGGCTTCCTTCCGGACCGACGGCGTCGTGCCCGTGCGGGCCAGCTCGAGGAGCGCGGGAATGCTCTCGTCGGCCGGCAGGCGGGCCAGCCCGGACACGGCACGCCGCCGGACGTTGTCGTCCGCGTCCGTGTCGATGAGTGTCGTCGCTTCGGCGATCACGCCGGCGCCGCCGCGCTGCACGAACCAGTACACGGCTTCGGCGCGGATCCGGGCGTCGGGATCGCGCGTGAGCGTCCGCAGGGCCTCGACCGTCCCCGGCTCCCGCGTCAGCCCCAGCGCGCCGACGAGCAGGCGGCGTTCGTCCACGTCCCGCTCGGCTGCGAGCATCTTCTGCAGCGATACGAACCCGCGGGCCCCGCGCGTGCCGGCGAGCGCGTGCGCGGCCTGACGCCGCGCGTCACGATCCGTGCCCACGGCCAATCGGTCCAGGGCCGTGTCGGCGGCCGGGTCGCGGTGGAGGGAGATCGCCGTGATGGCGGCCCCGGCGATGTTCCGGCGTGCCTCCAGGGGCAGATGGCCGACACCCATGCCGGCGACGAGGCCTTCGAGGAAGCGCAGGCTCTCGGCTGGCGTCACGCCGCTGAGCCACTGCAGCGTCCGGCCGCCCGCGTCAATGGGGCAGTCGTCGGCCAGCGTGCGGACCCGCTCGACGCCGCGGTCGACGAGGCGGACGAGCACGACCAGGCCCGTACCCGCCTCGATCGACACCGGGGTGGCCGGCGGCGCAACCGCGGGCACGACCATCGAGCCGATGCCGGGCGGGTTCCAGTCCACGGCGTAGCCGCGCGCGTAGGGACCGCGGTCGCTGTAGTGGGTGCTGCACAGCTCGCGATCGCCGGCCACGAGCGGCACGCGCCAGAGGAGCCAGACCGGCTCGGCCCCGGCGAGCGCGGCCACCTCGCGGTCGATCGCGCCCCCCTGGCGCGTTTCCACGCGGCCGTTCTGAATGAGACCGGGCGGGACCTGCTGGACCGGCTCCCTGGTCGCGGCGGCCAGACCCGCCGCGATACAGGCGGCGAGCGTCAGGGCGATCGCCCCGCCCAGGCGGCCCGGCGTCACCGGATGATCTCCATCAGGTAGTCGGCCGCCACCTTGGACCGCGGGGCCATCGCCGACAGACGCTCCACGATGGCGCGCTTCAGCTCGAGGTTGGCCTCCTTGCGCGCGATGCCGACGAGCCCTTCGGCGTTGTTCTGGCTCGACAGCGCCGAAATCACGGCCTTGCGCGTCTCGGTGTCCTGATTGGCGCCGTAGAGATCCACGAGCATCGGGCCCGTCTTTTCGGATCGAATGCTGCCGAGCGCCCGGATCGCCCGGGCGCGGACGGCCGGGTCCTTCTCCGTCTTCACGATCTGCAGCAGCTGATCGAGCGCCTGCATCGAGCCGAAGGCGCCGACCATGTGCATCCGGAGGTCCTTGTCGGCTTCCTTCGTGTAGAGCGCCCAGAGTTCCGCCGGCGCCGCCACGTTCGTCAGCCCGCCCACGGCCTGCTGGCGGAGCATCATCGGCGCGTCGGCTGTCGACACGATGTTCATGAGCGCCGGTGCGTTCCAGGTCTGCGTGTACGCGTCGATCACGGCGCGCCGCACCGTGAGATCCGACGTGGACTCGTAAATCTGCCTGAGCTCGTTGGCGGTCGTCTGCCGGTCCTTGTTCGTCCGGATGTAGCGGATGGCCTCGAGCTGGAGGTCCGGGTTGCCCTGGCCTTTCGCGTAGTTGAGCAGGATCTGGTGCGCGCGCGGCTGCGTGCTCTGCGCGAGGACGTAGAGGGCCCGGCGCTTGACCTGGAGCGAGTTGGTCGCGTTCAGCACGCCCTCGAGGAGCGGAATCGCGCGGTCGGGCTCGGCGTGCTGCATGGCCTGAATCGCCAGCAGCTTGAGGTCGTCATCGGGCAAGGTCGACGGATCGACCCGGCGCACGTCGTTCTCGAGGACCTTCGCGTCGCCGAGGTACCGGCTCTGCGGCTGGTCGCGGCGCAGCTGGGCGATCGTGGCCAGTGCGTCGTCGTTCCGGCGCAGCTTGTACTGCGCGTAGGCCTTCCAGTACAGGGCCGCGTCGGCGCGCGAGCCCTTCTGGGCGATGACGCGGTCGCAGCGCGCGATGGCCTCCTCGTACTTGCGCTGATGGATGTACGACACGCAACTGCCGTAGGAGCCGTCCGACTGGAGCGCGTAGTCGAGAGCCTCGCGGGCCCCCTGCATGGCCACACGGGCGGCGGACATGTCGATGCCGAGAAGCGCCTCGTCCAGCACCCACGGCGTCACGACCGGCGGCGCCGGCGTGAGCGGCCGTGGCGCCGGCGGAACGATGACGCGGGGCGCCTGAACCGTCACCGGCACCGGGGGCGCGGGCGGCGTGGGCGGAGGTGGCGGCGTCTGCGCCGCGGCCGCCGCGGGAAGTCCGATCGTTGCCACGAGCATTGCCAGTCGTTTCATAACCGTGTCCCTCGTTGTCGGTCCGGCGTCAGCGATCGCGCGGGTCGGTCGACACCGCGCGCACCTTGAACAGCAAGTCTTCGTCGTCGATGCGCGCGCGCAGCGACCGCACCGTCTCGCGGTCGACGTGCTCGGGTCCGCGCGCGACTTCCACCAGCACGGGTTCCAGATCCTCCAGCATGGCCGCCAGCACGCGGTGCCCGGTCTCCTCGGCCGTCGCCCGGTACAGCCGCCCCGACGCGACGAGGTCGGACGCCGCCAGGCGCGCGAACTCGAAGCCGTCGTCCATTGGCTCGGGCGTGTTCATGAGCTCGACGAGCAGGAGCTCCGTCTGCTCGAAATGCCCGCCGAGCGCCGCGAACAGCGCCCGCTCGCGGGCGTCGCGGATGTCGGCCGCGCTCGGCGCGACGGCGGCGCGACCGCCGGCGGCGCGGTCCGTCGGCCACAGGCGCGGCCCGGCGACGACCGCCACGACCAGCGCCGCCACGGCCGACAGCGGCACGAGCGCGCGCCACGTGACGAGCGGTCGTCGCGGCGGCAGGGCCGCCGACACGCGGGCCCAGACGATGCGCTCGAACCCGTCGGGCGGCTCCGGCACGTCCACTGCGTCGGCGGCGCGAAGCGTGTCGCGAATCTCCGCCCAGGCCGCCTGGCACGCGGCGCAGGCGCCGAGGTGCGCGTCGATCCGCGCCCGCTCGTCAGCCGGGAGTTCGCCGTAGAAATGCAGGACGAGCTCGTCGTCGCCGGGATGGGTCTGAGGCCTGGTGTCCGTCATCACGCTTCCCACTTCAGCTTCGGCGCGCCGTCGGCGACGGCATGCATCGCCCTGAGCGCCACGCGCATCTTGCGAACGGCCCGGAACACCGCGTGTTTGGCCGCGTTCGTCTTGAGATTCAGCGCGCCCGAGATCTCCTCGATCGTGCACCCGTGGTAGTGACGCATCAGGAACGCCGCCCGCTCCTGCGCGCTGAGATCGCCGAGCGCATTCCGCAGCCGATCGCCGATCTCGCCGGCAAACACCAGATCGTCCGGTGACAGGCCGTCGTTCGGCTGCGGCCGCCGATCCAGCACGTCGTGCGCTTCGCCGGTCTCCCGATGAGGCCGCGCCCGCAGGTGATCGATCGCGCAGTTGAACCCGATCCGGTACAGCCAGGTCGCAAAGTTCGACCGCGCCTCGAATCGCGCGAGCTGACGGTACGCGCGCACGAACGTATCCTGCACCACGTCTTGGGCGTCCTCCGGCCGGCCGGTCATCCGGTAGGCCAGCCGGTAGATGTTGCGGCTGTGTCGCTCGACCAGCACGCGGAACGCATCCTCGTCGCCGCCCTTCGCTCTCGCGACGGCGGCCGCGTCGTCGAGGTGCATCTGGTTCCTTAGACGGGGGGGTGCCATTCGGGTTAGCGCGACGGGCGAGGGGGTCGTACCTCGACCGAGGTACGACCCCGGATCTACGACGTCTTACGTAGAGGGGCGGTCTGGCGTTCGAGGTCGGCGAGCGTGCGCGCCACGCCGTCGGCCAGCGGCGTGACGCGAAAGCCCAGGTCGCGGGCCGCCTCCGCCGAGGCGACCGGCCAGTCGTGGCGGAAGATCTCCACCGTGTCCGGGGTCAGGCGCGGCGGCCGGCCGGAGGCGCGCGCAAGCGCGACCTCGATCCGGCCGACGAGTGTGGCGGCCCAATACGGAATCCGGCGCGGCAGCCGCGCCCCGCGCAGGCGCTGGAGGACCTCGAACGGCGCGATCTGCGGCAGGTTCTCGCCGCCCAGTTCGTAGGCCGGCAGGGGTGACGGATGTTCGAGCGCGGCGACATGCGCCGCCGCCACGTCGTCGACCCAGGCGTACGACCAGATGCGATCGGGACCGATGAGGCCCGGCAGCCGTCCGGCCAGGTGGTCGGCCAGCAGCCGGCCCAGCAGGTTGCCCTCCGTGGGCGGTCCCGGTCCGTACACGACCCCGGGGTACAGGAGGACGAGCGGCGCGCCGGCATCCTGGGCGCGGCGCGCCACTCGTTCGGCTTCGGCCTTGGTCCGCTGGTAGTCGTTGGCGCGGAGCGGCGCATTGCGCCCGGCCGGCGGGCGCGCGAGGAAGGATGACGTGTACACGACGCGTCTGAGTCCGGCCTCACGCGCGGCCTCGAGCGCGTGCTCGAGGCCGCCGACGTTCACGCGATGGAACTCCCGCGGGTCGCGCGCCCAGACGCGCACGAGTGCGGCCGCGTGGCACAAGGCGTCCACGCTCCGCGCGGCCGCGATCAAAGCCGCGCGGTCGCGGACGTCGCCGTCGATCGCGCGGCCGGGCAGCGCCGCGGCCGAGGCCTGCCGCGCGAACACGACCGGCTCGTGCCCGCGCGCGACGATCGCCCTGACGATGGCGCGCCCGAGGTACCCGGTGCCGCCCGTCACGAGCACGCGCATGCGCCGGATTATGACAGCGGGCGCGTGCTATTCTGCGACGGATGCTCAAGCGGCAGACCACGGGCTCCGTGGTGTGCGCCTCGTGCGGGTACCTCGTCGGCGTGAACGACGACCGGTGCTACCACTGCGGCCGCCGCAACCCGGGCCTGTGGGGCTTCGCGCCCGCCCTCCGCAGTCTCGGCCACGACCTCGGCTTCGTGCCGCTCGTCATGGGCATCTGCATCGTCGTGTACGCGCTCATGCTCGTCGCGGCGCGGGATGCCAACGTCGAGGGCGGCGTGCTGACGTTCCTGGCGCCCAACCGGGTCGCGCTCGAGCTCTTCGGCGCGAGCGGCGCGTGGCCGGTGTTCTACCTCGGCAAGTGGTGGACGGTGCTGAGCGCCGGCTGGCTCCACGCGGGCCTCATGCACATCGGGTTCAACCTCCTCTGGATTCGGCAGCTGGCGCCAGCCGTCGGCGAGTTCTACGGGCCGGGCCGCATGGTCATCATCTATACCGTCGCGGGCATCGCCGGCTTTGCGGCCAGCTCCGTGGCCGGGCTGCTGCCGATCCCGATTCCGTTCCTCCGCGGCGGCGGCATCACGGTCGGGGCCTCGGCCTCGATCTTCGGGCTGCTCGGCGCGCTCGTCTACTACGGCCGGCGCAGCGGGTCGCGGTTCATTTCGGGCCAGGTGATGAGCTGGGTCGTGTTTGCCGGCGTGTTCGGCCTGATTCTGCCGGGCATCGACAACTGGGCGCACGCCGGCGGCTTTGCCGGCGGCTACCTGGCCGGGCGGCTGCTCGATCCGCTGACACCGGAGCGCATCAACCACATGGCGATCGCGGTCGTCTGCCTGGCCGTGTCCATCCTCTCGATCGTCGTTTCCCTCGTGCACGGCCTGACCCAGCTCCGATAGAATCGGCGCCCGCATGAGGAGACCCGTCGTCCTCATCACCGGCGCGTCCGGCGAAATCGGCCACGGCCTGATCGAGCGGCTTGCCCTTGACGCGGCGCGCCCCATCGTCACGCTCGACATCGCGCCGCTCGACGCGGGCCTTGCCCGGCTGGTGCACCGCGAGATCTCCGGTTCCATCCTGGATCGGGCCGCGCTCGAGCGCATCCTTGCGGAGTTCGAAATCGACCTCGTGTTCCACCTCGCGGCGCTGCTCTCCACGCGCGCCGAGTTCTCCCCGGTGACGGCGCACGAGGTCAACGTCGAGGGCACGCTCCATCTGCTCGAGTTCGCCCAGCGCGAGGCGGAATCGCACGGCCGCCCGGTCGGGTTCCTGTACCCGTCGTCGATCGCCGCGTACGGCCTGCCGGACCTCGACACCAAGCGGCGGGCCGGCCGCGTGCGGGAGCACCAGTGGGCCCAGCCCGCGACGATGTACGGGTGCAACAAGCTGTACTGCGAGCAGATGGGGCGCTACTACGCGCATCATTACAAGCGGCTGGCGCCCGAGCCGCAGGCCGGGCGCGTGGATTTTCGCGCCGTGCGGTTTCCGGGCCTGATTTCGGCCGTCACGCTGCCTTCGGGCGGCACGTCCGACTACGCGCCGGAGATGATTCACGCGGCCGCCCGGGGCGAGGCGTACGCGTGCTTTGTGAGACCGGACACGCGCATCCCGTTCATGGCCATGCCCGATGCCGTTCAGGCGCTCGTTGCGCTCGCCCGCGCCCCGCGGGCCTCGCTCACCCAGACCGCGTACAACGTCGGCGCCTTCGCGCCCACGGCCGAGGAAATCCGCGCCGAGGTGCTGCGCGCGTTTCCCGAGGCCACGGTCACGTTTCAGGTGGATGCCAAGCGGCAGGGCATCGTCGACTCGTGGCCGGAGGACGTCGACGACAGCGCCGCGCGTCGCGACTGGGGCTTCGCGCCGAAGCACGACTTCGCGCGGGCGTTCGGCGAGTACCTGGTCCCAGAGATTCGCAAGAAGCACACAACGCCGTAGCTGGGGCCGTCGGACCGTGGGACCCGACCGTCGGACTCAGGACCCAGGACCGGCTAGAATGACTCATGCCGTCTCTCACCGTCGTTGATGTCGGCACGTTCGCCGTTCCCGAGGGCAAGCGTCTGGTTCTGGCCCTCGAGCAGGACGCCGGCATCGATCAGCTCCATGCCTGCGGCGGGCGAGCCCGGTGCACGACGTGCCGCGTCGAGTTCGTGGCCGGCGAGCCCGAGCGGCGCACGGCGGCCGAGCGCCAGGCGCTCGACGCGCGGGGACTCACCGGCGTGCGGCTGTCGTGTCAGATCCTCTGCGACCACGACATGACGGTCCGCGCCATCAGCCGGCTCGCGGGGAGCGGTCGTCCCGACCCCGGGCCCACGCCGCAGCCGTTCATCGAGCCGCCGCCGGAGTACTGACACGCTCCGCGCGGAGACGGCCGTGATCGACCCCGCGCTCCTCGTTCGCGCCTATCGCGAAGGCATTTTTCCGATGGCGGTGGAGGGCGGTGAGATCGCCTGGTTCTCGCCGGACCCGCGCGGCATCCTGCCCCTGGACGCGTTCCACCTGCCCGATCGACTCGCACGCGTGCTGCGGCGCGGCGGCGTTCAGATCGAGGCCGATCGCGATTTCGAGGCCGTGATCCGCGCCTGCGCCGTGAGACCCGGCGAAGGCACGTGGATCAGCGAGGAGATCGTCCAGTCCTACCTGGCCCTGCACCGGCTGGGCCTGGCGCATTCCGTGGAGGTCCGGCGTGAGGGCCGTCTCGTCGGCGGCCTCTACGGCGTGCACCTCGGCGCCGCGTTCTTCGGCGAGTCGATGTTCCATGTCGAACCGGACGCGTCGAAGGTCGCGCTGGCCGCGCTCGTCGATCGGCTGACCCGCCGCGGATTCCGGCTGCTGGACGTGCAGTGGCTCACGCCGCACCTCGAGCGCTTCGGCGCGGTCGAAATCCCGCGCAAACGCTATCTGGTCGCGCTGAAACAGGCCCTCGCCAGCGAATGCGTGTTTTGAGGCCGAGGCCACGTTTTCTGAGCCGAACGGCCCTAGTATGGGGTCGGGAGGGTCTGATGGAGCGTCGGCTCATGCGAGCGATTCGAATTGGCCTGATCGGTGTGTTCGCGTTGCTACTCGCGGCAGGACCTGCCGCCGCGCAGGGATCGGGCGGTCAGAACACCGCGATGCTGGCCGCGGCGGCGACCAATCGCCCGATCACGCTGGCGGTGGCCGGGGGGCTGAACTCGGCGAGCATCAACCTGCCCGTGGACCTGTTCCTGGACGTCGGCATTCCGGAACTCGAGTTCTCGACGGGCCGTCTCGTCGGCTTCATCGGCGGCGTCCTGGCCGACATCCCGATGGCGCCGGACCTGGCGTTCGAAACCGGCGGCCTGCTGAGCGTTAAAGGCGTGACGGAACGCCTCACGTTTGAGGGCGTGGGCGCCAAGGCGGACGTCCGCATGACGTACCTCGACGTGCCCGCACTCATCCGATATGAAGTGGCGCCGTCCGCGTCGCACACGCTCAGCGTTCTGGCGGGCGTGACCACCGGGCTGCGATTGAGCGCGAGGGTACGCGTCACGGCCGACGGCATGAGTGAGACCCTGACGATTACCTCTGAAGTGCCCACGTTCGATTTCGGCCTGACCGTGGGCGGACGCGTTGACATCGGCCAGGGGTTCGGCGATGTGCGCTACACTCACGGCCTTCGCAATCTCGCGAGTGAGCCGGGGCCCGGCGGCGAGACCGTCAAGCACCGCGTGATCTCGTTCATGGCCGGATGGAGGTTCTAGCGCGTCAGTGCACGGTGTACGATCCGCCGGCCCCGTACGGCTCGGCCAGCGTGAACGGCGCGATGCGGACGTCGAACGCCCGCCGGTCGGCCGTGACCATCTGGTAGGTCCCTTCCATCGTGCCAAACGGCGTCTGAAGCGGGCATCCAGAGGTGTACGTAAACGACTGCCCCGGTTCCAGGACGGGCTGCTCACCGACGACACCCGGGCCGCGGACCTCCTCGACGTGACCGTGGCCGTCGGTGATGACCCAGTGGCGGGACAGGAGCTGCACGGTCACGGGGCTGCGGTTGGAGATCGTGATCGTGTACAGAAAAAACCAATGCCCTTGATCCGGGCGCGATCGCTCCGGCGCGTACTCCGAAACGACGGAGACCTCGACGCCGTCGGTCGTTGCCCTGGACGTGGCCATCGGGCCTCATGATGGACGATCCCGCCAAGGCCGGGCAAGGCGCCGCGCCGGAAGGTCTCTGCGCGACCTGCCGCCACGCGCGCGAGGTCGAGAACAGCCGGGGCAGCCGCTTCCTCCTCTGCGAGCGCTCCCGCACGGACCCCAGGTTTCCCCGATACCCGCCGCTGCCCGTCCTGCGATGCGCGGGCCACGAGCCTCGCCTTACCGATCTGTAACGCCACTCGCAAGACTGCGACCGCCGCGGGCCCTGACCCGAGCGCGCCCGGTCGCCCCGATTGCGGGCATTTCAGGCTGCCCGCCCCGTACGTCGCGCGATCTCAACCGCCCGTGAGACTCGACCTTTCGCCGAAACTGGCCTGAATCCTGCAATGCCATGTACGGACTCTAACGATTCTGGTGATCGCTGACACATGACTGCACCCTCGAGCCTCCCCAACGCGCCGTCGCGGGCTCCCGAAGGACCGTCCTCCCGGGCCCGGGCGTACACTCCCGGTTTCGCGGACGAACTGGGCGACCGTCAACTGGCGTTCGACCACGCCACGGCGACGTCGCTCGAAGTGCTCCGCTTCAAGAAGGAGTTCAGCGACTCGCAGGAGTTCGAGGTCGCGCTGCGGGCCCGCGTCGAGACGGTCCGCGATCTGCAGCACCCATCGCTCGCCGCGATCCGGTCGGTGGAGCGGCTCGAAGGCGAGGGGCTGTCGCTCGTGTCCCGGCACGTCTCGGGCCGGCGCGTGTCCGAGCTGGTTCCGAAGGCGCGCGGCCCGGTGTTTGCGCTCGAGCTGATCCGGCAGGTCACGCCGGCGCTGGCCACCCTCCACCTCGTGGACGGCGGCATCGCGCACGGTGCGCTTTCGGCCGACCGCATCATCGTGACGCGCGAGGGCCGGCTGGTGCTCGTCGAGCACGTCCTCGGCGCGGCGATCGAGGCGCTCGCCCTGCCCCGCCAGAGGCTGGTCGACTTTGGCCTGGTGGTGCCGGCCGGCGACGAGCCGATCAAGTTCGGCGGCCGTACCGACATGGCGCAGCTCGGCTTTGTCGCGCTGTCGCTGCTCCTCGGCCGGCCGCTCGGTGCCGCCGACTATCCGGACCAGGTGCCTGCGCTCCTCGACGAATTCACGCAGGGCTGCGGCTCCGCGATCGTGTGCGGCAAGCTGCGGAGCTGGCTCGAACGCGCGCTCCAGATCGGCGACCGGCCCTTTGCGTCCGCGCGCGAGGCGCACGACGCCTTTGGCGATCTGCCGGACGACATCGACGTGCAGGTGGCCGAGTCGGCCCGCACGCTCCTGGCGTTTCCGTCCGGCGATCCGGCGGGCGCGCACGCACACGCCGCGGCGCCGGCGCAGGCCCAGAAGCCAGCCCCGAAGCCGGTCCATCACACGCCTTCGGAGGAAACGCCGGTGGATCCATCCCGCGGGAGCCACAAGGTTGACACGTTTACCCGCGTCACGGCGGCACCGCCCAGCCGCTTCAGCGGCGCCGCGTTCTGGCTCGTCGCCGGCCTGGCCGTGCTCGCCTCGCTCGAGGCCGTCGCCATCGTCGTGCTCGCGGCCGGGTCGGGCCGTGATGTCATCGAGCTCCGGTCGCCTCGCGCCGACACGATGCGGACGCTCGCGGCGTCGTCGGTCCTGCCGCCGTCCGCCTCGACCCAGGCTGTAGCTGACTCGCTCGCGACGGCCGGCGCAACGCAGACACAGCCGGGAGTGGCCGGTGTGCCGCCCGCCTCCGTCGAGCCGACGGCGCCCGTGCCGGCGGGTCCACGCTTCGGCGGCCTGACCGTGTCGTCATCGATCGAGCTGGAGGTCTTCAAGGATGGCCGGGCGATCGGATCCACGGCGACGCCCGTCGCCGTCAACGAAGGATCGCACGACCTGGAGTTTGTGAACGACACGCTGGGCTTCCGATTCCGGCAGACCGTCGCGGTCAAGGGCGGCCAGATGACCACCGTCAACATCGCGGTGCCCAACGGCCGCGTGAGCATCAACGCCGTGCCGTGGGCCGAGGTCACGATTGACGGCACGCCGGCCGGCCAGACGCCGCTCGCCAACATCTCGCTGCCCATCGGCACGCACGAGATCGTGTTCCGACACCCGCAGCTCGGCGAGCGCCGGCAGACGATCGTCGTCAAGGTCGACGGACTCACGCGGGTGAGCCAGACCTTCCAGCAGCACGTCCCGAACTGACGCGAGGTCGACCATGAGGAACCGGCAACAGCAGATGCGCACGGCATGGGTCCTGGCGTCGTTGATGCTCGTGGCGGCGCCACGCGCCTTCGCGCAGGACACCTTGACGCGCGCCAAAGGCTTCTACGCTTCCGCCGATTACGAGGAAGCCTTGACTCTCCTCGAAACCCTCAAAGGCAAGGCGCCGAGCACCGAGGTGGCGGCCTACCACGTCTTCTGCCTGGTCGCCCTCGGGCGGTCGGACGAGGCGAGAGTGGCTATTGAGGGCATCGTGCGCACGGACCCGCTGTTTCGGCCCTCGGAGGCGCAGGCCTCGCCGCGGGTGCGGTCCTTCTACGAGGACGTCCGGCGGCCGCTCCTGCCCGACATCACGCGGCAGCTCTACGCCAAGGCCAAGGGCGCCTACGACCAGAAGAGCTGGGCGCCGGCGCTCGCGGATTTTGATCGCGTGATCGCGCTCGTTGACGAGATTGTGGAGACGGACGCCAGTGTTTCGGACCTGCGGACGCTCGCGGGCGGGTTCCGCGACCTGACGAAGGCGGCGCTGGCGCCGCCCCCGCCGCCGCCCGCGCCCGAACCGGCACCCGTGCCGGTGACGCCTCCGCCGCCCCCGCCGCCGGCGGAACCCGAGATCTACGGCGTGGAGAACGCCGATGTGAAACGCCCGATTCCGCTCGACAAGACGCTGCCGCCGTGGCGGCCCGAGAACCCGACTGAAGAGCGCATGAGCTTCTCAGGCGCCGTGGAGCTCGTGGTCGGTGAGAACGGCAGGGTGCTGTCGGCGAAGATCATCGACAGCGTGCACCCCCGCTACGACGCCGCGCTGCTCGCGGCGGCCCAGACGTGGACGTTCCGGCCGGCGACGAAGAACGGCGTGCCCGTGAAGTACCGCTACGCGGTCGGCGTCAAGCTCGGTCGATAGACCAGATACGATAGGGCCATGCCGTGGCATGGCATCCAGCCTGCGCAGTTCACGTCACGCGCGAGAACGGAGAAGGGCGCTCCACCGTCTGAAGCGCCCGCTGGACCCGAAGCGCCCCGGGAGACGCCGGGCCTCGTGCGCGGCCGGGCCCTGATCTTCTGGGATCCCAAGGCGCCGCCCGGCACGAAGAAGCTCGACGCCGTCGACACGGACCAGATCACGCCCGCCGCCGACTGCGTGTCGGAAAGCCTCGAAACGCTCGACGAGCGCTGGAAGGCCGGGGCGTTCCGGTACCTCATGCCCGGCTTCCGGGCGCGCGTCCACCGCGGCGAGACGTTCGTCATCGCCGGCGATCGCTTTGCGATCGGCTCGTCGCGCGAGATGAGCCCGGCCGGCCTGAAGGGTGTCGCCGAAGAAGCCGGGCTCGAGCTGGTCGTCGTCTGCGGCCAGAACATGGGCGACATCTTCCGGCGCAACGCCTTCAACCTCGGCCTGCACGTCGTGCAGAGCCCGGAGGCGGTCGCCGATGCCCATGACGGGGACGAATTCACGTTCGACCCCGTCTCGCGCGAGGTGGCGAACGTGACGCAGGGGCGGACGTATCAGCCGGTGCCGCTCTCGCCGAAGGAGGAGGAGATTCGCCGGAGCGGCGGCATCTTCGCAGTCGGCCGGCGCGAGCTCGCCCAGTCGCTGGCGACGACGCCCGTCGTGGACTTCGCGGACGAGGCGCTCGCCCGGGACATGTCCACGACCGAGCAGATCGTCTGGGCGCACCGCGTGGACCAGTCGCTCCGGCGGGCCGATCTCAAGCCCGGCGCCACCGTGCGCGTGTTGGCGGATCTTTTGCCGGCCTCGGACGGCACCGCGCCGTTTGCCATCCATACGTTCAACCAGATCACGGGTGGGCAGCTCATCTACCCGAGGCAGGCCGCGATCGCGAACGACCATTTCGTGTTCACCGGCAAGCCCGAGGACGACAGGCAGACGGCCATCGGCCGCGCGTTCGCCGCCGCGCACGGCCTCGAGAAGCCGTACTACGCGACGCCCGGCGACGGCATCTTTCACTTCTATTTCCCGGAGCAGGGCCTGGTGCTGCCGGGCCAGTTCATTCCCGGCGCCGACTCGCACAGCCGCGCCTACGGCGCGTACGGCGCCGTGGGCATCGGTGTCGGGTCGACGACCCTCGGGTTCGGGTGGGCGACGGGCTACATCTACTTCACGCTGGCCAGGCAGCGGCGCGTGGTCTTCACCGGCCGGCTCAACCCGTGGGTTGGCGGCAAGGACATCGTGCTCGAACTCCTGCGGCGGTGGGGCGCCCGGCAGGCCCAGGGGATGTCGGTCGAGTTCGTCGATTCGGCCCTGGCGCTGCCGATGGTCGCGCGCAACACCATCGCCAACATGATGGCCGAGGCCGAGGCGATGAACGGCGTGTTCGCGCCCGACCGCGTGACGTTCGACTGGTACCGGGCCAAGGGCATCGTCGATCTGCCGTACCCGGCCGTCCGACCCGGCCCGGACGCGTTGTTCGAGATCGACGAGACGTTCGACCTGGCCGCCGTGACGCCCATGATCGCCAAGCCGTACAGCCCGGGCAACGCGTTTCCGGCCGACGAGGTCGCGCAGGAGCGCCTGACGTTCGACAAGGCGCTCATCGGGTCGTGCACGAACGGGAGCTACGACGACCTCCTGCAGGCGGCGCTCGTCTTGCGCGCGGCGCGCCGGCAGGGCGTCGAACGAACCGCGCGCGAGTTCCGCGTCTTCCCGGGGTCGGGCGGAGTGGGCCGCTTGATCGAGCGTCCGGATCAGCGGCTGGAGGGCGAGTCCATCGCTGACGTCTTCCGCGCGGCCGGCGCCGAGATTCGCCAGTCCTGGTGCGGGCCCTGTTTCGGGCAGGGGCCCGACGCGCTTCTGCCTGGCGAGCGGGCCATCACGTCGTTCAACCGCAACTGGCAGAACCGCATGGGGCGGGGCGGCGAAGGCTACCTCGCGAGCCCCGCCGTCGTGGCCGCCTCGGCGCTCCTCGGCTACATGGGTCCGCCCGGCGAGCTCGGACTCGTGTGGGAGCCCGAACGCTATGCGGTCTAGCGTTCGCCTGCTGGCCGTTGTCGTCGTGGCCGGCGCCGTGGCCGCGCCCCTCGCGGCGCCGCAGGTGCCGGAACTCACCCCGGCGGCCGGTCTCGTCGTCGAGAAGTCCGCGCGCATGAAGCCAGGCACGTACCGGCTGCCCGCGCCGACGGACGGACCCGTCATCACGATTCGCGGCGCGGGCGTTCGCGTCGACTTTGCGGGTGTCAGGCTCGAGGGCGGAGATCCGCTGGCCGATCCGGACACGTACGAAGGCACGGGCATCCTGGTCGATGGCGCGTCCGACGTCACGATCGAGAACCTGACGATTCGCGGCTACAAGGTCGGCATCCACGGCCGCCGGTCGCCGCGGCTGCACATCACGCACAACGACCTCAGCTACAACTGGAAGCCGCGGCTCTGGAGCGGCATCGAGAAGGAAAGCCTGGTCGACTGGATGTCGTTCCACAACAACGAGAAGGATGAGTGGCTGCGCTTTGGCGCCGCCATCTACCTCTCGGAGGCCGACGACGCCGAGGTCGATCACACCATCGCCGTTCAGGGCCAGAACGGCCTGATGGTCACGCGGTCGACCGGCCTCAAGATCTGGAACAACACGTTCGCGTGGATGTCGGGCATCGGCATCGGGCTCTACCGCACCTCCGGCAGCCACATCGTCAGCAACCGGCTCGACTGGAACGTCCGGGGCTACAGCCACGGCTTCTACAACCGCGGGCAGGACTCGGCCGCGCTGCTCATGTACGAGCAGTCGAGCCGCAACATCGTGGTCGGCAACTCGGCCACGCACGGCGGCGACGGCCTGTTTCTCTGGGCGGGGCAGTCGACGATGGACACGGGCCAGGGCGGCGCCAACGACAATCTGTTCCAGGACAACGACTTCAGCCACGCCGTCGCCAACGGCATCGAGGCGACGTTCAGCCGGAACCGGTTCATCGGCAACCGCGTTGACGACTGCTGGCACGGCGTGTGGGCCGGCTACAGCTACGACTCGCTGTTTCTCGCCAACACGTTCGCCGACAACCAGGACGGCATCGCCATCGAGCACGGCCAGAACATCACGATCACCGGCAACCGCTTCCGCGGGGACGAGACGGCCATCCGGCTCTGGGCCAACGCCTCGCAGGATCCCGACTGGGGCTATCCGAAAGCACGTGACACACGGAGCCGCGACCATGTCATCACCCAGAACGAGTTCATTGCGACCAAGGCGGCCGTGAACCTGCTGCGGACGTCGAACGTGCGCGTGGAGTCGAACGCCTACGCGACGGTGCCGACGCCGCTCACGACCGGACTCGACGTGCGCGGCGTGGCCTTCGAGCCTCCGGTGCCGCGCCCGCCGCCGGTGTCCGTGCCCGCGCCGCCCGCGTACCCGGGCGCCATGGACGCCAAACTGCCGGCGACCGCCCTGCGCGGCCGCGCCACCATCATCGTCGACCGGTGGGGGCCGTACGATTTCCGGTCCCCGAAAATCTGGCCGGTCGGCAAGCCGGGCGACCGCCCGCTCCTCCTGCGCGTGCTCGGGCCGCCGGGCAAGTGGACGCTCAAGTCGATTCGCGGCGGCTCGACGTCGGCCCGCGAGGGCACGATTCCCGCTGACCTCTCCGTGGCCCTGAGCGGGCGCGGCACGGACCTCGAGGTCGTGCTCGAGTACGTCGGCGAGGCGATCGTCACGCCGCGGGGCGTCCGCGTGCCGGCCAGCACGCCCGTGCCGGTAAGGTATGCGGCATTCGATCCGGGCGTCGACTGGACCGTGAAGTACTGGGCCTTCGAGCCGACCGAAGATCCGCTGCTGGCGCCGGGGCCGTTTGCGGCCAGGCTGGCCAAGGCGCCCGACAAGACCGAAACGCTGCCGCGGCTCGACATCCTCGGCGGGCGCGCGATCGCTCCGGGCCTGCCGAACGACCGCGTCGCCCTCCGCGCCGACGGCGTCGTCCAGCTCCCGAACGGCCTCTACGAACTCGCCGTCATCAGCGACGACGGCGTGCGCGTGTGGATCGACGATCGCCTCGTCATCGACCGCTGGTCCGTGCACGAGTCGGCGGTCGATCGCGTGCCGCTCACGGGCGGCCGGTACCGCATGCGCGTGGAGTACTTCGAACTGACGGGGTGGGCGGAGCTGAAGGTCCTGTTCGTCAAGCGCTGATCGTTCCGGCGCCTGCCGTCCGGGCGCCGATCAACCGAAAGCCTGGCCATGTCTGAGATGCTGATTGCGCTCGTCACGCTCACGTTGCTCGAGATCGTCCTCGGCGTCGACAACATCATCTTCATCTCCATCCTGTCCTCGAAGCTGAGGGCGGCGGAGCAGAAGCGCGCGCGGCGGCTGGGCCTCATCGCGGCGATGGTCATGCGCCTCGCCTTGCTCTTCTCGATCGCCTGGATCGTCCGGCTGACCGACCCCTGGTTCCACGTCTACGGCCATCCGGTCTCGGGCCGCGACCTGATCCTCATCGGCGGCGGCCTCTTCCTCCTCGCCAAGGCCACCTTCGAGATCCACGACAAGCTCGAAGGGCAGGCCGGGCACGCCTCGGGCAAGGTGGCGGCCTCGTTCGCCAGCGTCATCGGCCAGGTCATGCTGCTCGACATCGTCTTCTCGCTCGACTCGGTCATCACGGCCGTGGGCATGGTCAACGACGTTCGCATCATGGTGGCCGCCATCGTCCTGTCGGTGCTCGTCATGCTTCTGGCGGCCGAACCGATCGGCGCGTTCGTCGAGCGCCACCCCACGATCAAGATCCTGGCGCTGTCGTTCCTCCTGCTCATCGGCATCTCGCTCGTCGCCGACGGCCTCGGACAGGACATCCCCAAGGGCTACATCTACTTTGCGATGGGCTTTTCCGTGTTCGTCGAGATGATCAACATCCGCATGCGCCGCCGCACCGAGCCCGTCCAGCTCCGGCAAGCCTACATAGAGGCAAAAGAGCCTCTACCATGAAGGCCATGAAGAACATGAAGGCCCCCGAAACGTCCGGGCGGGAAAAGCCTTCATGCTCCTCATGTTCTTCATGGTAGAAAGCCGTTGTGACTGCGAACGGTGCGTTGATGCGGCGGGTGATGGCAGTGTGTGTCGCGGCTGCGGGCGCCGCCGGAGTGGTCGCGGCGCAGGGAACCTACGTGCCCCAGCGCGTGTACGACGCCGCTCGCGGGGCGTTCGCGGACTTCGAGGTGATGCTGGCCGACGTCGCGACCGCCAACGTGCCGCGGCCGCTCGCGTCGGAGATCTCGAAGGGCGGTCTCGGCGTGCTGGACGGCAAGACGGGCGAGACGCGACAACTGTTCGCGCGCGAGCTCGTCTGCCCGACCGACGACGACTACTTCCGGCGGTTCGTGGAGGCGATGGGCGATCACCCCGGTGAAGGCACGTCGACCGTCGCGGAGAAGCGCGAGGCGACCGAGCGCTTCTACTTCGCCCAGTGCGTCAAGGACGAGACGATGGCCGAGTCGATTGCGGACGCCTACCGGGCCGCCGCGGCGGCCGGACCGCGCCCGCTGGCCGTGCATGTCAACGGCGCGTTTCACAGCGACTTCGGCGCGGGCACGGCGGCGCGCACCATCCGGCGGCTCCCCGGCGCCCGCGTGGTCGTCGTGACGGTCGTGCCGGTCGCGAACCTGGATGCCCTGTCGCCGGCTGAATCCGAGCGGGCGCGTGCCCACTACCTCGTGTACACGATTCGGCTCAAGGCGCCTGGCGCGCCCGCGGGCGAGTGACGTCGGTGCGGATCCTTCCGCATAGGCGGCTCGGTACCATTCTGCTCGTCGCGTTGGTCGGCGCCTGCACGGGGCCCGAGGGCAACCCCAAGGTGCCGGCCGGCGCCAGGAGCTCGGGTGGCCTGCACGCCGTCATCGAAACGGACCGGGGCGCGATCGAGATCGAGTTCTTCGCACGCGAGGCGCCGCGGGCCGTCGAGAACTTCCGCCTGCTCGCCGAGCACGGCTACTACGACGGCCTGACGTTCCATCGCATCGTGCGCGGGTTCATGATCCAGGGCGGCGACCCCGCGGGCCGAGCCCGGGGCGCGACGGCGAGCCCAGCCGGCCCGTCACGCCGCCCGTCATTCGCACGATTGCGATCCGGCCCTGACGCGCGGCGTCCTTCTGCGCGGCCAGCGCCTTGAGGTCCACCTTGCCGAGCAGGCCGCGCAGCGTGTCGAGACCATCGGCCTTCGAGGCTTCAACGGACACCACGAAGCGCCCGCCCACGATGACGACGATCTCCCCGGCGCGTTTCTGAGCGTCCCAGGACTCGACCGCCGGCCATCCCTGGACCAGGAGCCGCTTCATCGCCGCGCCGCCCACGTCCCCCGCATAGTCCTCCGGCAGGCTGACGACCATCGCGGCCAGGGCGAGCAGGCACTCGCTGCTGAACCCTGTGTCCGACAGCTGGAGCTTCACGCGCGCGTCGTCCCGCGTGAGCACGACGCTGGCCAGCGTGTACTTGGCATCGGCCGAGACGTCCACGGCCATGGCGCGCGGCGGGGCGCTCGTCCAGCCGTCGACGGCCGGCAGGAGCTTCTCGAGCGCCGCCGGCGGAACGGGCGGCACGGTCCTGGTCTGCGCGGCAGCCGGAGCGGCGGCGGCGAGGGCGATCGACGCGGCCACGGCCGTCGGGAGTGCGGTCATGGCGACCTCCTTTGAGCCCGCGAGCGTACGGATTGAGCGCCCAAAGACGGGCCGTTGTCAAGACGGGCCGCCAGCCTCGCGGTGGTAGACTCTCGCCTCACGCCAGGAGGCTCGTATGAAGACGTCGTGGCTCGCCGCGTGCCTCGTCGTGGCGGCGTGCGGCGGCGGCACGCCGTCCACTCAGGGGAGCGCGTCCGCGGCCCCGCCGGCCGACACCGGGCCCGCGCAGCCCGCGACACCGCGTGTCGCGGCCTGTTCGCTCATGACTCGGGCCGACGTCCGGGCGCTCCTCGGCCGTCCGGTGTCCGACGGCCGGCAGGAGGACGCGGCAGAACTGTCGACCTGCCAGTACGGCGTCACCATCGGGGCGGGCGCGCCGCCGATGGTGCTGCTGACGGTGGGCGTGTTCTCGGGCACGCGGCCCGGGCAGGCCCAGGGCGTGTACGACATCGCCAGGCGCAACGCCGCCGGCGTGGAAGCCGTGGCCGGACTGGGCGACGAGGCGTACTGGGACGATCTGCTTCACACGCTCCGCACGGTGAGGGGCAACGTGCAAATCGACGTCACGATCGCCTCGGACCTCGGCGGCCTCAAGATGGCGCGCGCCGTGGCGGAGAAGCTTCTCGGCGCGCTGCGGTAGCGGCCCGCGCGGCGAAGGAAGTACGTAGGAACCGCCTTGTCACAGCCCCTGCAGTACGCTGGCGCCGACGATGCGCGTCAGAGACGACGGCACGCTGACTCTCTCGCCGACGGACCTCGCGTACTTCCTCGCGTGCCGCCACCGGACCGCGCTGGAGCTGTCGGTCGCGCAGGGCGTGCGCACGCGGCCCGTCTGGGACGACCCGCTGCTCGAGGCGCTGTTCGCGATGGGAGAGCAGCACGAGCGCGACTATGTCGACGCGCTGCGCAGGTCGGCCGCACGGGTCGTCGATCTCAAGGACGACGCCGACCCCGCGTCGGCCACGGCGAGGACGCTCGACGCCATGCGCCGCGGCGCCGACGTCATCGTCCAGGCGGCGCTCACGAGCGGCCGCTGGTACGGCCGGCCGGACGTACTGAGGAAGGTCGATCGGCCGAGTCCGGGACTCGGCGCCTGGTCCTACGAGCCGGAGGACACCAAGCTCGCGCGCGAGACCCGCGGCGGGACCATTCTCCAGTTGGGCCTCTACTGCGAGCTGCTCGAAGACGCGCAGGGCGTGGCGCCTGAGAAGTTCCGCGTCGTCGCGCCCGGCGACACAGGTCACATCGTCCGCTCGTACCGCTTCCACGACTACTCGGCGTATTTCCGGCTCGTCAAAGCGCGATTCGAGGAGGAGGTCGCCCGCGGGCACGAGGACCTCGAGGCCGCGTACTATCCCGAGCCGGTCGAGCACTGCGACATCTGTCCGTGGAGCCCTCGCTGCGAGAAACGCCGCCGCGATGACGATCATCTCTCCCTTGTCGCACGCATCTCGCGCCTGCAGCGCCGCGAGCTCGAGCCGCGCGGCGTGACCACCGTCGAGGCCGTCGCCGACCTCGGCGACCCGATCCCGTTCAAGCCCGGCCGAGGCGCCTTGGAGACCTACGAACGGATCCGCGACCAGGCGCGCCTCCAGGTCCGGTCGCGCCACGAGGAGCGAATCGCCCACGAGCTGATTGAACCCGTCGTGTCAGAAGAGCCCGCCGGTCTCGCCCGTCTCCCGTCGCCCTCGCCCGGCGACCTCTTTCTCGATCTCGAGGGCGATCCGCTCGCTCCCGACGGCGGCCGCGAGTACCTGTTCGGCCTCGTCAGCGTCGAGCCGGACGGCGTTCGGTATCAGCGCTGGTGGGCCGACGATGCGGCGGGGGAGCGACGGGCGTTCGAGGAGGTGGTGGAGGTCATCGTTGCACGGCTCCAGGCGCATCCCGACATGCACGTCTATCACTACGCGCCCTACGAGCCGTCGGCGCTCAAGCGCCTGATGGGGCGATACGCCACGCGCGAGCGCGAGATCGACGAGCTGCTCCGCGGGCGCCGCCTCATCGATCTCTACGCCGTCGTCCGTCAGGGCGTCCGTGTGGGCGTCGAGCGGTACTCGATCAAGAACCTCGAGCCGCTCTACGACTTCACGCGCGACGTCAGTCTCAAGGACGCCAACCGCGCGCTCCGCGTGATGGAGCAGGCGATCGAGTTCGGGCGGCTCGACCTGGCGACACCGGAGGTCCGGCGCGTGATCGAAGGCTACAACCGAGACGACTGCGTCTCGACGCTCCGCCTGCGCGACTGGCTCGAAGCGCGGCGCGACGAGCTCATCGCCAGGGGCGGCGTCGTCGATCGCCCGCCGCTCGTTCCAGGCGAAGCTTCTGAGGAGCTGGACGAGAAGGCGCAGGCTGTGGAGGCGCTGCGCAGGCGGCTGCTCGACACCCTTGGCGGCGTGCCTGACGACCCGGCGGCGCGCACGCCGGACCAGCACGCGCGCTACCTCGTCGCGTATCTCCTCGACTGGCATCGCCGGGAGGACAAGGCCGACTGGTGGGAGTACTACCGCCTGCGCGAGCTGCCCGAGGAGGATCTCTTCGAGGAACGGCGGGCTGTGGCCGGCCTTCGGTACGTCCAGGACGTCGAGCAGAGGAAGAAGAGCGTGGTTCAGCGGTATTCCTTTCCGGAGCAGGAGCTCGACCTCAGGCCGAACGACACGCTGAAGACGCAGGACGGCAAGACTTTCCCCAGCGAGATTGTCGCGATCGACTACGACGGCCAGTTTCTCGACCTGCTGGTCGGGCCGTCGAAGAGGCACCAGCGTCCGACTGCGCTCTTCGCCCACAAGTACTTTCCGAAGGACGACATCGAGCAGTCGCTCTTCGATCTCGGCCGCCAGGTTGCGGATGCGAACGGCGTCGCGTCGCTTAGGCCATCTCCGGAGCGGGCGCTGCTCTTGCGCGAGCCGCCGCGGCTGGCGTTAGGGCCCTTCGAGGCGCCTGGCGCGGGCGTCACGGAGTACGCGGTCTCGATCGTCACTCGGCTCAATCGCACCGCGTTGGCCGTCCAGGGACCGCCCGGATCGGGCAAGACGTACACCGGCGCGCACATGATTCTGGCCGCCGTCGCCGCGGGGATGAAGGTGGGGGTGACTGCCAACAGTCACAAGGTCATTCGGAACCTGCTGGCCGCGGTCGCCGGGGAGCGCGCACGTCTGACGTCACCTCCGGATGTCCGCCTTGGCCACAAGTGCGGCGCCGACGAGGTTGACGAGGTTTCCGGTGACGCGGGAGTCGAGATCTTTCGTGACAATGACGCCGCGTGCGCCGCGCTGGCTGACGGCTCCGTGAATGTGCTCGGTGGCACGGCGTGGCTCTGGTCGAGGCCGGAGTCCGTCAAGTCAGTCGATCTCTTATTCGTGGACGAGGCCGGCCAGATGTCGCTGGCCAACGTCGTCGGCATCGCGCGCGCCGCGAAGAGCGTCGTCCTGCTCGGCGATCCGCGCCAGCTCGACCAGCCCACGAAGGGCAGTCATCCCGTCGGCGTGGACGTCTCAGCGCTCGAGCACATCCTCGGCGGCGCGCAGACGATGACGCCGGACCGGGGGCTCTTTCTGCCGATCACGTGGCGCCTGCCGCCGGCGATCTGCGGGTTCACGTCGGAGCTTTTCTACGAGAACAAGCTCGAGTCGAAGCCCGGCCTCGAGCGCCAGGCGCTGCGCGGCAACGGCGAATTCGAAGGGGCGGGCTTCTGGCTGCGGCCGATCGACCACGCCGGCAACCGCAGCGCCTCGGACGAGGAGGCGGCTGAAGTCGCGCGGATCGTCTCGCTCCTGCTCGCGCCGGGCTCGCTCTGGATTGACGAACGCGGCACGGGACGCCAGATGACGCCGTCCGACATCCGGATCGTCGCGCCGTTCAACGCGCACGTGCACCGCATCAAGAAGCAGCTGGCGCTCGTAGGGCGCTCCGGGTTTGGGAGCGCCGAGGATGGGTGGACCGCCGATGAAATCCCCGTCGGCACCGTAGACAAATTCCAGGGTCAGCAGGCGCCGGTCGTTGTCTATTCAATGGCGACGTCACGCCCCGAGGACGCGCCGCGCGGCATGGAGTTCCTGTACAGCCTCAACCGGCTGAACGTCGCGACATCGCGGGCGCAATGCGCGTGCATCGTCGTCTGCAACCCGCGACTCTTCGAGCCGGAGTGCCGGACGCCGCGGCAGATGGCGTTGGCGAACGGGGTGGCGAGGGTGAGGGAGAAGGTGGCACCGTGAGTCGCATGAAGGGTGGTCATCCGAGGGATTGGACAACCTGTGGGCTGTTAACCGGAGGGCTGCTGGTTCGAATCCAGCCCGAGGAGCCAATTTCAAAGGTCAAATCTCCTCAGGGTTCTGAAGAAAACGGCCGTTCTGGCTGAGTGAGGAAACTCGCCTCCCGGAGGGTTGGTCGGCGGCAGACGAGTTTTAGAAGAGTTCTTTTTCCCCGATCTTGGCCGCTGGCCATCCTGCCCGACGTCTTGGCGGGCAAAGCTGGGCTAAGCTTTGGGCCGAAGTCCGCTGGCCTGCTCGCCAAGACCAGTACCTCAGCGTCGGCGAAGACTTGAAGGGTCTCCTGAACCATGGCCGAAGGTCCGCTACTTGCCCGAATGGAAGATCGAGTCACCCTCGACAAGGGAGAGGGCGATATCGCGTATTTCCATGCCTTGGCTCTGCAACTTGAGTACTTGACCAAGCTCGTCGCTGCCGGCGTAGTCGCATGCGTCGCCGATGACGCCGACAGGCACCGGTACTCCCTTGAGCACAAGCTCGTGAGGGCAGACTCGCTGGGCGATTGGCTGGACGCCTTGACCGCCGCCCTTACCGGGCCGGCGGCTCAGAGTTTCCTGCCGCAGGCAGCCCCGTTGGCGCGGCAGCTCACGGAACGTGTTGGGGAGGGCGATTGGCGTCATGCGGCAGTCTCGAAGGTACGGAATGTCGCCGAGAACCTCGGTCTTGACCAGCCGGTCGGTGGAAAGGTCGCGCTCCGTCAGGCGTTTCAGATCGGCTCTGCGATTCGCAATCGAACGAGAGGACACGGAGCAACGACGAGCGGCCAGTGTGCTCACGTCTGCCCGGATCTGGCAGATGCGATCTTGCTGATCCAGAACAATCTCGACCTCCTTCAGCTGCCATGGGGGTACCTACATCGCAATTTGAACGGCAAGTACCGCGTTTCGCCGCTGAACGGAGACTGTTCGGTCTTTGACTACCTGAAACGCACGCGAGAAGTCGCCTTGCCGAACGGCGTGTTCATTTACCTCGATCGACCCGTACCGGTTTCTCTGGTCTTCAGCGACACCGAAGTCGCGGATGTCTTGCTACCGAACGGGAACTTCCGGTCAGGCTCATTCGAAGCACTCTCATACGTGACCAACGACGTCGCCCGGTACGAAGGGGCTGCGTGGGCAGCAACGCCTGGACCGTTGCCGGCGAGCGAAAGCGAGGGCGCTTCGGTACTTGAACAGTTCGGCAACACGTTCGCCAATTTGCCCCCGCGCGTCGCCGGCTACGTCCCGAGAACCGCACTTGAGAACCGACTGCAGGAGGAGCTGAAGCGAACTGACCGACACCCGATTGTCACTTTGACCGGTCCCGGTGGAATCGGCAAGACCACGCTGGCGATAGCCGCAATCGATGCGATCGCGAGCATCCCACCTTCGCCTTATGACGTCATCGTGTGGCTGAGCGCTCGCGACATTGACCTTCTGGACACTGGTCCAAAGCCCGTCGCGCCACGCGTAATTCGCAAGAACGACATCGTCCGAGCACTCGTCGCGCTCTTGGAACCGACTGAGCGCGCTAACGCGGGCTTCAATCCTGAGCTGTACGCTCAACGTTGCTTGGCCACAGGCGCAGCCGGGCCAACGTTGTTTGTCTTTGACAACTTCGAAACCATTGACAGCCCTTCTGACGTGTTCACGTGGATCGACACGCACGTCAGGGTGCCCAACAAGGTACTCATCACCACGAGGTTTCGTGACTTTGTAGGGGACTATCCGATTGAGATTGGAGGAATGACCGAGGAGGAAAGTCTCGATCTGATTTCTCGGCACTCCAATCGACTTGGAATCGAGAAACTACTGGATGCCGATTACAAGCGGGATCTGATTCGTGAGTCTGATGGGCACCCGTACGTGATCAAGATTCTTCTAGGTCGAGTGGCTCAAGAAGGCCGGGCAGTGTCGCCCGAAAGGATCGTTGCGTCGTCAGATCATCTTCTCACTGCCTTATTCGAACGTACGTACGACAAGCTCAGGCCGGCGGGCCAACGGGTCTTTCTGCTGCTCTGCAGCTGGCGCGTATTTGTGCCAATCCGGGCCGTGTCAACGCCCGTGAGACAACCCGAGGTTTGCATTTACTGTAGCGCCTCCGCGCGCGCGTGCAGGCGATCGTGTAAGTCGTCGAACGCAAGCCCGCCGTCGAAAAGACCCCCAT
>Ga0187892_10000286_pt1 | contig 136033 bp, 148 predicted proteins | sample MA1701073metaG_FD_139345 | JGI IMG/M metagenome (GOLD analysis project Ga0187892, IMG submission 139345) | Bio-ooze microbial communities from a basaltic lava cave in the Kipuka Kanohina Cave System on the Island of Hawaii, USA - MA170107-3 metaG ... | reverse complement strand
CTTAGCGTGGCCGGCGCCTCCGCCGCCACAGCAGAGCCAGCGCCGCGGCCAGACCAGCCGGAAGCCAGATCCAGAGGAGTTCGCTGGCCATGACGCGCCAGCCCCACTCGGAGAAGAACGCGGAGACGCCGATGGGTGAGACCTCGATCGGCCGGACGGGGAAGAAGTACCGCCCATTGGACAACGGCGCGAGGAAGGCGACGCCGACCCCGCCATTGGTGAAGGCGTCGAGCACGCCGTGCGAGGCCGTCGCCAGCGCGAGGTAGGCCCAGAGCCGGCCGCGTGAGGGAGCAGACCCGGCCAACGGCAGCAGGAGCGCGGCCAGCGCCGCGGCGAACGCGAGCGAGTGAGTGAGGCCTCGGTGGCCGAGGAGATCTCGGTAGGCGATCCCGAGGCGAAGGCCGACGACATCGGCATCCGGAAGCACGCTGGCCAGCGCGCCGAGCGCGAGGACGCGGACCGAGATGTGTCCCGGCAGTACGATCGGGGCGAGCGCCACCGCGACGGCAGCATGCGAGAAGATCGAGGCCACTAGACCACCCGAATATTCACAGTGACGGAGAGGCCCTGGCCCCACCACCGGGGAGCGAGCTCGATGCCACATTCCGCCGTGCCGGAAGCGAAACCGCCACCGCGCACCCCGCAGCACCCGACGACATCTTGCGAGCTCGTCCGGCGCGTAGAACTCCGTACAGCGAGGGCTGACGCGGTCTCCATTCGACCTCCACGTACTCCCGAAAATACCGCTTGAGTCTGTAGTTGCGACAGACCCTTGCCCTTCCCGCGCCATGGACCGATGCGGTCCTTGACAGGCGCTGCCGCGTCCGGATAGAGTCCGCCGGGCGTCCTCTTCGGACAGGCTGTTCGCATAGTGAACACCGAGCGGGAGGGCCACGTGAGGCCGCGCGACGAAGGATCGACGACAGTTCGTCGGGCGCTCTCCCCGCTCGACATCCTGGGCCAGCACGGGTGCGATATCCGTAGGCCGGAGGGCATGACTATGGTGACGCGACGGACCTTCCTGAGATCGGCAGCGGCCGGCATCGGCGTGGGGGCGTTCGGCCGTCCGCCGGTGGCGCGGGGCCAGGCCAAGAGGTTCCAGGGCGTGACGATCAATGGCGCCATGTTCCAGCACGTCTGGAACACGCAGCTCAAGGAGTACATCCCGGAGTTCGAGACGAAGACGGGGATGAAGGTCAATCTCGACCTGCAAGCGTTTCCCGTCTACAACCAGCGGGCCGACCTGGAGCTCTCGACCAGGGGCAGTGCCTGGGACGTCTTGAACGTCACCTTCATCTACTCGGGCCGGTGGGTCGGCGCGGGATGGTTCACGCCGCTGGAGGAGTTCGTGCGCGACCGGAACCGGACCGAGCCGGAGTGGAATGCCGATGACTTCGTCCCCGGGACCATGGCCCCGTTCGTGGACGCGAAAGGGAACCGCTACGGCTTCCCCTGGGAGGCCGGGACGATGCTCCTGGGGGCCAGTCGGGGCGATCTCATCGAGAAGGCCGGCCTCAAGCTGCCCGAGACCTTCGACAACTTGGTAGCGGTCTGCGAGGCCGTGCACGACAAGGATGGCGTCAAGGCCTTCGTCGCCGACAAGCTCCACCATTGGAACTGGATTCCCTACCTCATGGGGTACGGGGGCAGAGTCTTTCGCGATCCCCCCGAGGACCTCATGCCCATGCTCGACACGCCGGAGGCGACGCGGGCCGCCGAGTTCTACGCCGACCTCCTCCGGCGCTTCGCGCCTCAGGGCGTTCTGTCCTTTACCGACGATCAGACCATGACCGCGCAGCTCACGGGGCGCGCTAACATGCGGACGCAGGCGCTGCCCTGGCTCGCCACGATGTCGAGGTCCGACAAGAGCGTGGTCAAGAGCACGGTGCAGTACGCCATGATGCCGGCCGGGCCGGCGGGAAACTTTCCGGGTTCGAACTCTCACGCGCTTGGCATTCCGCTGGGGGCGAAGAACAAGGAGGCGGCCTGGGAGTTCATCAAGTGGGCGGTCAGCCCGGAGCTGACCACCCGGATGCTCGTGGAGAAGGGGTACTCGGCCGTCTGCCGGCGGTCGGTCATCGAGGGCCCGGAGTTCCGGAAGACGATGACCCTGAACGGGCAAGATGTGGGGGCGCTCTACGTCCGGGTGCTCGCGCTCGGAGGCAAGACCGGCTACATGAAGTACCGCACCGTCCCCGTGTTTCCTCAAGTGGGCGACAAGATCAACAAAGCCATGGAGCGCATTGTCACCCGGCAGCAGTCGGCGGCGGAGGCGCTCAAGCAGGCCCAGGCCGAGGCGGTCACCGATCTCAGGAAGGCCGGCGTGAAGATCTGACGGGCGTGGGCGGCCTGCCGCACCGCACCGGCGGTCGCGCCGCCACCCGCGCCGGCGGCTATGGAGCGGTCGTCAGTGCCCGGGGCCGGCTCGCCCGGAACCCGTTCCTGGTCGGTCTCGCTCCGTCTCTGCTGGTGCTGGGGGCAGTCACCATCCTGCCCACGCTGTACCTCATCGCCACGAGTCTGACGCCCCTCACCCTCACCAACCCTGACACGGCGGCCGACTTCTCCCGGCCGCACGCGAATTACCTCGCGCTGCTGGCCGACTCGCGGTTCCACAACTCGGTGTGGGTGCAGGTCAAGCTCTCGGTGGCCACCGTCGGCCTGCAGCTCCTGGTCGGCCTCGCCCTCGCGCTGGTCCTGAACCTCCGTTCGGGCTTTCTCGAGGTCTGCCGCACCGTGTTCCTCCTTCCGATGGTTCTTCCACCCATCGTGGTCGCCATCATCTGGAAGGTCCTCTACACCCCCGACATCAGTCCGGTGCTCGCCGGGCTCCGAGCCCTCGGACTCCCGGCGCCGGCGCCGATCACCGAGCCGGGTCTGGCCCTGTGGGCAATCGTGCTGGCCGATGTGTGGGAGTGGTTCCCGTTCACGATGCTGATGACCCTGGCCGCGCTCCAGATGCTTCCCGAGCAGCCCCTGGAAGCGGCGCGGATCGACGGGGCCAGCGCCTGGCAGACCTTTCGGTACATCGTGCTGCCGCTCCTGCGGCCGGCACTTCTGGTGGCGGGACTCTTCCGCCTCATCGACAGCGTCAAGGCCTTTCCCTTGATCTACATCCTGACCGATGGCGGGCCCGGCACCGTGACGGAGGTCACGAACTATTACGCGTTCGTGCAGGCCTTCAACTTCTCCTACCTCGGCTTCTCCAGCGCGATCACGGTGGTGATGGTGGCGGCGACATTCTTGTTGTCCTGGTGGATCGTCCGGCTCGTGGGCACGGAAGTGGAGGTCGAGTAGCATGGCCCGGCGGCGGCTGCGGCGGACGCTCGTCCATCTCGTGGTCCTCGGGCTCATCACCATCGTGACGTTCCCGCTGCTGTGGCTGTTCCTCATGTCGATCAAGCCGGACCGCGACATCCTGGCCAGCCCGCTGGCCATCGTTTTCCGGCCGACGTTCGAGCATTACCTGGCCCTGTGGGCGACTGACTTCCGGGGATCTTTCGTAAACAGCACGCTGGCCGGCATCAGCGCCACGCTGCTCGCGATGCTCATCGGCGTGCCGGCGGCGTATGCGCTCTCCCGCGGGCGCTTCAAGCGGGAGCGTAGCCTTGCCCTCTGGATCCTGGCCAGCCGCATGGCGCCGCCGATCGCGTTCACCATCCCCTTCTTCCTCGCCTACCGTTACCTCGGGCTGCTCGACTCCATCACTGGCCTGGTGGTCGTGTACCTCACCTTCAACCTCTCGCTGGTCATCTGGATGATGCGGACCTTCTTCGACGGCACGCCGCGGTCGCTGGAGGAGGCGGCCTGGATGGACGGCGCCACCGTCTGGCAGGGATTTCTCAGAATCGCGCTCCCGCTGGCCGCGCCCGGGCTGGCCGCCACGGCCATCTTCTGCTTCCTGTTCTCCTGGAACGACTTCTTCTTCGCCCTCATCCTCACGCGGAGGCAGGCCATGACGGCGCCGGTGGCAGTGGTGAACTTCATGAACTACGAGGGATGGGAATGGGGCAAGATCGCCGCCGGCGGTACGATGGTGATGCTGCCGGTCGTGCTGTTTTCGCTCCTGGTAAGAAACTATCTCGTCCGCGGCCTCACCGCCGGCGCCGTCAAGGGTTGAGGGACCGCCCCCCCGGGCGGCGACAGTATCGCCCCCCGGGGGGGAAGGGTCAGGCTGCGCGGTTAGCGAGACTGGAACGTAAGGTCGAGGCGCACGGTGTCGCCCTTGCGCACCTGGGCGATCGCACGGAGGAATCATGAGCTGGGACACGGTCACCGTCGAACGCCAGGGATCGATCGCCATCGTGCGCATGGCGCGCCGGGAGAACCTCAACGCCTTCAACCGGGAACTGACGGTTGAGCTGACCGAGGCGGCGCGCAGCTTCCACAACGATCACGAGGCCCATGCCGTGATCCTGACCGGCACCTCCCGGGCGTTTTCAGCCGGTGCCGATCTCAAGGAAGTCCGCTCCGCAGCGAGCTTCGCGGCGCAGCGCGAGCGGAGTCATCTCGGGCGCCATCTCTGCCGTGCGTGGGAGGAGATGCCGCAGACCACGATCGCGGCCATCGAAGGGCCGGCGGTCGGGGCTGGAGTGGCCCTGGCCATCAGCTGTGATTGGCGCGTCATGGCGAAGAGCGCCTTCTTCTACGTTCCTGAAGTCAGGATCGGCTTGACACTGCAATGGCAAGCGATTCCCCGGCTGATCACGCTCGTCGGGCCGGCTCGCGCCAAACGTATCGTCATGCTGTGTGAAAAGATGGGGCCGGAGCAGGCTCTGGCCTGGGGAGCATGTACGCGGCATACGAGACGCTGTCGGCGCCCATGAAGCAGCTCCTCGAAGGTATGACAGCGGTCCACGACGGTGAGCACGTCTACCGCGGCCGCTACGAGGGCGTGCGCGAGGAGGGCAAGGCCTACCCGAAGGCCGAGCACCCGGTGATCCGCACCCACCCCGTGAGCGGCCGCAAGGCCCTGTTCGTCAATCGCGGCTTCACCACGCGCATCGTCCAGCTCGCCAAGCACGAGAGCGACGCGGTGCTCGAGATGCTCTACCGCCACGTCGAGACGCCGGAGTTTCACTGCCGGTTCCGATGGCGCCCGGGCTCGATCGCCTTCTGGGACAACCGCTGCGCCCAGCATCACCCGATGTGGGACTACTACCCGCACCGGCGCCGCGGCCTCCGCGTGACAATCCGGGGGGACAAGCCCTTCTACCGGCCCTGATTGCGCCGGCGGCCCTTCTCAGCATCGGGCGGCGCGCCTCGACACCCTCCCGACCGGGGCGGCGCCGATCACGTGGTAGCGAGAGAGCGTGCTGCCAGCTCGCATGAGGGACTGACCGTCGGGGCCGCGATCCCGCCGCCCAAGCCAGCACACGGCGAAGACATTGGTCGAGGCGAGCGGGATGCTCGAGCGGGTTTCGCATCCTGCGTGTGGCGACATCGCGCTCGCCGGCATCCCGATTCGCCTCTCCCGTACGCCCGGAGCGGTTCGCCGGCCACCGCCGGCGCTCGGAGAGCACATGCGCGAGGTGCTCCGCCCGGGCATTCGGCGCCCGCGCCCCTGATCCAGCTACCGGTACGCCTTCGGCAATCGGCTCATCGAGCACCCCCCGATGAACAACGTGCTGGCCGATTTCTGCCTGGAGTCGGAAGCGGCGACGGCGCTGGTGATGCGCGTGGCGCGCGGCTTCCACTAGTCGCCGAACGACGAGCGAGGTCCTTGACAGGCGCTGCCGCGTCCGGATAGAGTCCGCTGGGTGCCTTTCTCGGACAGGCTGTTCGCATAGTGAACACCGAGCTGGAGGGCCACCTGTGAGGCCGCGCGACGAAGGATCGACGACCGTTCGCCGGGCGCTCTCCCTGCTCGACATCCTGGGCCAGCATGTCCCGGGGGCAGGCCTAACGGAGATCGCCAGGCGGGCGAAGCTCCACCACGCGACGGTCTACCGGCTTCTCTCCACACTCGTCGCCGCAGGGTTCGTCGCCTACGGGCCAGAGACCCGCAAGTACCGGCTGGGACTGAAGATCCTGGACCTGGCGGGCAACCTCGTGGAGAACATCGAGCTCCGCGAGGTAGCCCGCCCGACGCTCCTACGGCTCGCGGCGCAGACTGGGGAGACGGTGCATCTGGCCACGCTCGATCAAGACGAAATGGTCTTTCTGGACCGCGTCGACGGGCTACAGCCCGTCACGCTCAGGACACGCGTGGGCTTCCGTGCTCCCGCCCACGTGACGGCGGTCGGCAAGGCCTTCCTCGCCTTCAGCTCGCCAGCTGCCGTCGAGCGGCTTCTGCGGTCCAGGCCACTCCTGCGGCACACCGAGCACACGATCACTGACCGCGAGACCTTCCTCGGCCACCTGGAGACCGTCAGGCGACAGGGCTTCGCCCTCGACAACGAGGAGCACCGCCTTACGATCCGCTGTGTCGGTGCGCCAATCCTCGATCACGCCGGTGTCCCGGTGGCCGCCGTGAGCATCGCGGGCCCGATGTTCCGCCTGTCGAACCGGCGCATCCGGGCGCTCGCCACCCTCGTCAAGGAGGCCGCGGCGCATATTTCCGCTGCCCTCGGCCATGCGGGAGGGCGCGCGGCACCGCTGAGACCATTCATCCCGACCCACAAGAACGGGCCCCAGCCACTGAAGGAGCGAGGGAGATGAAGGAGGACACTGGCATGGCGACCCCGAGCGGCGCCTCTCACTGCACGCGACGCGGCTTCCTTCGTGCTATCGGCCGGGCAGGGGCGGCCGGCCTGCTCGCCGGCTCGGTGCCCACGCGGGTCGGCGCTACCGCGGATTTCAACTGGCGGAAGCACGCCGGCACGACCCTGCGCTTCCTCGGCTGGAACGACCTCTGGTCTATGACCATGGACAAAAAGGTCCCGGAGTTCGAGAAGCTGACCGGCATCAAGCTTCACTGGGAGCACCTCCCGCAGGAGCCGAATCGCCAGAAGGCGCAGACGGAGCTAACCGCAAAGAACAAGGATCTCGACCTCTTGTGGGTGGCGCCGCACGTCGAGGGCGTCAAGTACCTGCGCGCCGGCTGGCTGGTGCCGCTCGACGAGTACCTGTCGAACGCGAGTCTCGTGCCGCCCGACTTCGACGTAACAGATTTCGCGCCCGGCTTCTGGCAGACCTGCCGGATAGACGGCAAGCAGGTCACCATGCCCACGCTGGTCGAGGTGGCCTGCCTGATCTACCGCAAGGATCTGCTGGAGGCCAAGGGCGTCAAGGTCCCGACCACACTGGAGGAACTCGAGGCGGCCGCGGCCAAGCTCCACGAGCCGCCCGGTGTCTACGGCATCGTCAACCGGGGCACCGTCGCCCAGGCGCCCGTGACCTGGTCCAGCTACCTCTACAACTTCGGCGGCAGCTACCTGGACCGCGAGCGCAAGTGCGCCATTGATCGGTCCGAGGCGCTCCAGGCGACCGAATACTACGGCCGCCTCCACCGCCAGTACGGCCCACCGGGGATGACTTCGCTGAACTGGCCCGAGGCGAGCTCGGTCTTCGCCCAGGGGCGGGCCGCCGTCGAGACGGACACCAACGGCTTCCGCAACATCTTCGACGATCCCCAGAAGTCGAAAGTCGTCGGCAAGGTCGGCTACGCCTTCTTCCCGCGGGGCCCGGCTGGCAATACCCCCGGAGTCTGGACGGCCGGCCCCTCCATCAGCACCTACTCAGAGAAGAAGGAAGCCGCCTGGTACTTCATCATCTGGGCGCTCAATGGGCCGAGCCAGCTCTACACCCACCTCAGCGGTGTGGCCGCCTCACGCCGCTCGGCCTGGCAGTCGCCCGCCTATAGGGAAAAGGAGAAGGACCCGGCCTGGGCCGAGGTGACCTTGAAGACGATGGAGATGAGCAGCCGGGGGTACAGCCCCGAGGTGGTCGCCGTCGGCGAGGTGCGCAACCGCGTGGGAGAGGTGATCGTCAAGGCCCTGGAGGGGCTCACCGGCGATCGCCTCAAGGCCGAGGCGGATAAGGCCTGCAAGGACATCCAGCGGATCATGGCGCGCACCGAGAAGACGTGAGACGGGGCCCGGCGGCCGTCGGGGCCCGCGCCCGCCCGGCTGCCGTCCTCCGCCCGGCGACGCGGGCCGGGCGGGGCGGTCTCCTCGACCGGTACCCGCACCTGATCTTCCCCGCGCCGAGCGTGGCGGCCCTGCTAGCCGTCATGGTCTTCCCGTCGCTGTTCAACCTCTACATCAGCCTCACCGAGTGGTTCGCGGCCAGCGCCGCCCGCCCCGAGTTCGTCGGGCTCGCGAACTACGTCCGGCTTGTCACGGAGGACGAGGTCTTCCCCGCCGCCATCGGCCGGACGCTGTACTTCACCCTCCTGGCGGTGGGGTCCCAGATCCTCCTGGGCCTGGGGATCGCGCTGGTGCTGCACCGGGAATTCCGGGGCCAGGCCCTGGTGCGATCGGCATTCCTGCTCCCGACGATGGCGACGCCGACCGCCATCGCCCTGGTGTGGGTGCTGATCTACCATCCAACGCTGGGGGTGCTGAACTACACGCTGACGGTGGTCGGCCTCGCCCCCCAGGAATGGCTCGCGCGGAGCCAACTCGTCATCCCGTCCCTGGCTCTGGTGGACACGTGGCAGTACACGCCCTTCGTGGCCCTGGTGCTCGTGGCCGGCCTCGCCGCGATGCCGCTGGAGCCGTTCGAGTCGGCCCGCGTGGACGGAGCCGGGCCCTGGCAGGTCTTTTGGTACATCACGCTGCCGCTCCTCCGGCCGACCCTGGTGGTGGCCGCCCTCTTCCGTGTCATCGACTCGCTCAAGGTCTTCGACACGATCTACGTGATGACCCAGGGTGGCCCGGGGCGCGCCTCGGAGACCCTCAACCTCTATGCGTTCCGGACCGCCTTCGAGTACTTCCACGTCGGTTACGGGGCCTCGCTCTCGCTGAGCCTGGTCCTCCTGGTGTTCCTGGTGAGCGCGGCCCTCGTGCGGCTCCGGCGGGCCGGGGAATCAGGGTGATGGTCCGGCGGCTCCTCTTCTACCTTTGCCTCGTCTTCCTCCTGAGCCCCTTCCTGTTCGTCTTCGCCTGGATGGTGCTGTCGAGCCTGAAGAGCGGCGTCCAGCAGACGGCGTGGCCGCCAGTGTTCCTTTTCCGGCCGACCCTGGATAACTACGTGACCGTCTTCCGATCCATCCCCTTCTTCACCTACCTCGCGAACAGCCTGATCGTGTCGGTCGCCGCCACCGGGCTCGGGCTGGTGCTGGGACTGCCCGCTGCCTACAGCATCGCGCGGTGGCGGCAGTCCCGGCTGGCCCTGGCGATCCTCACCGCCAGGATGGTGCCGTGGATCAGCTTCCTCCTGCCCTGGTACCTTCTGTTCACCAGGCTCGGGCTCATCGACACCCACCTGGCGCTCGTCGTGACCCACCTGATCATTACCTTACCCATGACGATCTGGCTGATGATTGCCTTCTTCGAGGACATTCCGGTCGAGCTCGAGCAGGCAGCGCTCATCGACGGCTGCTCGCGCCTGGGCGCATTCTTGAGAGTGGCCGTCCCCCTGGCTCGGCCCGGGATCGTCGCCGCGGCCGTCCTGAGCCTGATCTTCTCGTGGAATAACTTCATCTTCGCCCTCATCCTGGCCGGAGGGAAAACGCGAACTTTGCCGATCGCCATCTACCAGTTCGTCTCCTATCACGACGTGAACTGGGGCGCGATCATGGCGACGGCGACCCTCATGATCCTGCCCGTGTTGCTCCTCACGCTCCTCATCCAGCGCCACCTGGTACGAGGCCTGGCCCTGGGCGCGGTGAAGGCGTAGGAAGATTTGACCACCAGCGTAGAATCGCCGAGAGTGCCGGCCTGGAGGTGATGTCGGGGTGCCGGGGAGAGCGTACGTTCTTCTCTCGTGGCTGACGGTGGCCGCGGTGGTCGTCGCCTGGTGGGCGGTGACCGCGGGAGGGTTCGTCTCGCCGTTCGTGTTGCCGTCGCCGCTGGAGCTGGTGCGCGAGCTGCGGGAGCTGGCGGCCCAGGGCTACGCCGAGAAGCCGCTCGCCCAGCACGTGCTGGCCAGCCTCGCTCGCACGTTCACGGGGCTCGGGCTGGGCCTCGCCGTCGGCATCCCGGTGGGGCTCGTCATGGGCGCCAGCCCCGCCGTCTACGCGATCCTCTCGCCGATCTTCGCCTTCCTGCGGCCCATCCCACCCATCGCGTTCATCCCGCTCATGATCCTCTTCTTCGGCATCGGAGAGTTCTCCAAGATCTTCCTGATCTTCATGGCGGCGCTCTGGTACGTGGTGCTCAACACGTCGGCCGGGGTGCGGACCGTCTCCCATGATCTCCTGCGCGCGGGGCAGAACCTCGGGCTCACCCGGCTGCAGCTCTTCCGGCACGTGCTGTTCTGGGCGGCCCTGCCGCACATCCTGACCGGCGTCAAGACCGCGACCGCCGTCTCGTGGGCGATCGTGGTGGCGGCCGAGCTGATCGCCGCCCAGGCCGGGCTCGGGTTTCTCGTCATGGACGCGGCCACGTTCTTCCGCGTCCCCGACGTCTATCTTGGCATCATCTTCATCGGGGTGATCGGGCTGGCGCTCGAAGCCGTGACCCGCTCGCTCGAGCGCGCGCTGCTCCACTGGCAGGGACGGTAAGCGTGCCCGCCCGCATCGAGCTGGCCCGGGTCGGCAAGGTCTTCGCGGGCCTGCACCGGGGCCAGGCGCCGGTGGCCGCGCTCGAAGACGTCGACCTCGCCATCGCCACCGAGCAGATCGTGACGGTCATCGGGCCCTCGGGCTGCGGCAAGACCTCACTGCTCAACCTGGTGGCGGGATTCGAGCGGCCGACGACAGGGACGATCCTGGTCGACGGCCGGCCGCCAGAGCGCCCCGGGCCCGACCGCTCCTTCGTCTTCCAGTCGACCGCGCTCTTCGCGTGGCTCACGGTGGAGGACAACGTCGTGTTCGGGCCGAAGCACCGCGGGGAAGCCCCCGAGCGTTATCGTCGCCGCGCCGGCGAGCTGATCGAGGCGGTGGGGCTCGGGGGCTGGGAGCGCCACTACCCCTACCAGCTCTCGGGCGGGATGCGGCAGCGGGTGCAGCTGGCCCGGGCGCTCATCAACCAGCCGGCGGTGCTTCTCATGGACGAGCCCTTCGGCGCGCTCGACGCGCAGACGCGGGCGCGCATGCAGGAGCTGCTGCTCGGCATCTGGGGCGTGTACCACCCGACGGTGCTGCTGGTCACGCACGACGTGGAGGAGGCGATCCTCCTCTCCCACGAGGTGCACGTGATGACGCGGAGCCCAGGTCGCATCAAGCAGAGCGTCCCGGTGCCGTTCGCGATACCCCGCAGTCTGGACCTCGTGGGCTCCCCGGAGTTCGCCGCTCTCAAGTATTCCCTGCTCAAATCCCTGTGGGAAGAGATGCCGTGATGTGGGAGGAGATGCCATGAAGCGAGCCGTGCTGACCATCGTGCTGCTGGTGATCGTTCTCGCCGCGCCCTCGCCGGCCGCGCCACAGGCGCCGATCAAGATTCGCTTCGCCTGGCAGCCGTACAACGCCGTCCTCTTCTACACCGCGCGCGACCTGCGTCTGTTCGAAAAAGCCGGCCTGGACGCCGAGTTCGTGAAGTTCACCGCCGGACCGCCCCAGTTCGCCGCGTATCGCAGCGAGAGCATCGATGCCGGGCTGTTCGGCACCGCCGGCTTCGTGGTCGGGCTCTCCCAGGGCCTCGACCTCAAGAACTTCTACATCCAGATCCTCTCGGCCTACGCCGACGGGCTCGTCGCGCGGGCCGACAGCGGGATCCGCGCGCTGGCTGATCTCCGCGGGAAGAAGATCGGATTCCTGCGGGGCACCAGCGCGCACCTCGGCCTGATCACGGCCCTTGGCAAGGCGGGACTGAGCCCGGGCGACGTCCAGATGGTCACGATGGACATCACGAACATGGTGCCGGCCTTTACCAACCGCGACGTCGACGCGGCCTACGCCTGGGAGCCCTGGATCTCCCGGATGGAGGCGGCCGGCGGCACGGTGATCGTTCGCTCGAAGGACGTGGGCCTCAACACGTCAGACCACTGGGTGGTGCGGGACAAGTGGGCGAAAGCCAATCCCGAGGGCATGCGACGGCTGGTCCAGGTGGTGGATCTCGCCCACCAGGCGTTCATGCGGGACAAGAGCGTCGCCATCCGCGCCACCGCGGAGAACCTCGGGGTGACGGAGGCGGTGGCCCGGCACATCGTGGAGATCAACCCCACGCTGAGCCTGCGGCAGATGGTCGATCCGAGCTTCGAGCTGTCGCTGGTGCCCGGGCCGGGTAATCCGGGGGCGGCGGGAATGATCCAGCAGGTGAGCGATTTTTTGCAGGCGCAAGGGATCCTCAAAGCGAGGGTCGACGGCCCGGCCGCTGTGGACGGCACGCACGTCGCCGAGTATCTGCGGTCGCGCCGCTAGCTCGACTTCGCCTCGGCGGCGCCCCGCGCCCGCCAGGCGGCCACGAGCTGGCCGATCAGGAGCAGCGCGGCCAGGGCCAGGAACGCGGCCGACAGCGGGCGCTCGACGAAGATGAAGGCGTCGCCGCGCGCCATGATGAGCGACTGGCGGAATGACGTCTCCAGCATCGGGCCCAGCACGAGCGCCAGGACCAGCGGCGCGGGATCGAAGTCGAAGAGACGCATGAGGTAGCCGACCACCCCGAAGGCAAGGAGGATCCAGACGTCGGCGAAGGCGTTGTTGACGCTGTAGGCGCCGACGATCGTCAGGACCAGGACCGAGGAAAGCAAGTAGGGGCGCGGGATGCGGAGCGCGCTGGCAAAGACGCCGACGAGCGGCAGGTTGAGGACCAGGAGCATCAGGTTCCCGAGGTACATGCTGGCCACCACGCCCCAGAACAGCTCGGGGCGCTGCTGCATCAGCAGCGGCCCTGGACGGATGCCGTGGATCATGAGCGCGCCGAGGAGGACGGCGGTGGCCGGGGCGAAGGGGATGCCGAGCGCCAGGAGCGGCACGAAGGCCCCGCCCGTCGCGGCGTTGTTGGCCGCTTCCGGCCCGGCCACGCCCTCGATGGCGCCCCGGCCGAACTCCTCCGGCCGCCGCGCGAGACGCTTCTCGACGGCGTAGGAGGCGAGCGGCGCCAGGATCGCGGCGGGGCCAGGGACGATGCCGATCAGAAACCCGATCACGCCCCCGCGCAGCCAGGGCGCCACGCTCCGGCGCCACTCCTCGGCCCGCGGCCACAGCTCGGCGAAGCGCACGTGGCGGACCGGCGCCGGCGGCACCGCCGCCGACGCCAGCCACAGGATCTCGGCCACGCCGAAGAGTCCCATGACCACCGGGACGAAATCGACGCCGCCGAGCAGGTGCAGCGTCCCGAAGACATAGCGCTGGTAGCCCGTGACCGGCTCCATGCCGACGGTGCTGAGCATGAGGCCGAGGAGCCCCATGAGCAGGGCCTTGAGCGGCGACCCCCGCGCCAGGCGCGAGAGGACGACGAAGCCGAAGACGATCAGCGCGAAGTACTCGGGCGGGCCGAACTCGAGAGCGGCGAGGGCGAGGACGGGCGCGAGCAGCATCAGCCCGGCGACGCTGATCGTCCCCGCGACGTAGGAGCCGACGGCCAGGGCCGTGCCGGCGCGCCCCTGGCGCGCGAGCTGGTAGCCGTCGATGGCGGTGATGACGGAGGTCGACTCGCCGGGCACATTGATCAGAATGGCGGTCGTGGAGCCGCCGTACATGGCCCCGTAGTAGATGCCGGCGAGCATGATGATGGCCGTCGTGGGATCCATTGCGAAGGTGAGCGGGATCAGGAGCGACATGCTGGCGATCGGACCGATCCCGGGCAGCACGCCGACGAGGGTGCCGAGGACGGCGCCGGCGAGGGCCGCGATCAGGTTCACGGGACTGAGCGCGACAGCGAAGCCGCCGAGGAGATTCTCGAGCACGGTCACGACGGCGCCCGGCTCAGGGAAGCGGGACGCCGAGCCAGCGCCGGAAGAGCAGATCGGTGGCGAGCGTGGCCAGCACGGCCACGGCGAGGACGACGGGCAGGCGCCGCGCGCCCAGGACCAGCATCGTGGCGCCGAACAGGAAGAGCGCGCCCGCCAGGTAGCCCACGCGCGACATCAGGAGCACGCCGGCGGTCGAGACCGCCACGATCAGCGCCGGTCCCCAGGACCATACGATGGCCGGCGGTTGCTCATCCGCGCCCCGCCGCGCTGCCCGCGCACGCTGCATGCCGCGCACGGTCACGAGGGCGGCGCCCAGCACGAAGCTCCAGCCGAGGAGCAGGGGAAAGGCCGCCGGGCCCGGCTGATCCCACGTGCCGAGGGGCATGGCGTACGCGTCGCGGAGGTACGCGAGCCCCAGGGCCACGAGGACGAGGCCGGCGGCCGCGTCCCGCACGGCGCGCCTACTTCTTCGTGGGCAGGCCGAGCATCCGGATCAGCTCCCCGTTCTGCTCGAGGCAGGCAGCGATCTTCTTCCTCGCCGCGCCCTGGTCCAGGTACTCGATCTCGTAGGCGAACTCCCGGGCGAAGTCCTGGTACGCCTGGCTCTCGAGCCCCTTCTTGAAGGCGTCGTGCACCGTCCGCACGATCTCCGGCGGCGTGCCCTTGGGCAGGAGGACGACGTTGAAAACCCCCGCCTGGATGTCGTGCCCAATCTCCCTGAAGGTCGGCGCGTCGGGATACCGGGAGTTACGCTTCGCCTGGAAGACGGCCAGCACCCGCGCCTTGCCGGCTTCCGCCTGGGCCCAGACCTCGCCGGGATGCACGGCGATCGCCTCGATGTGCCCGCCGAGGAGCGCCGTCACCGCCGGGGCCGCGCCCGCGAAGGGCACCGGCGTCAGGGTGATCTTCGCGTCCTGCTGGAGCCGGATCAGCCCGAGGTGGCCGAAGCTCCCCGCACCGTGGTGGCCGACCCGGACCTTCCCCGGATTCTCGCGGACGTGGCTCAGGAGGGCCCGGACGTCGGGCCACGGGGCGTCGGCGCGGACCGCGAGCACGATCGGGTTGTTCCCGAGGTGGATGACCGGGATGTAGTCCTCCGTCGAGTAGGGCAGATCGCTCAGGTGCGGCTGGGTGGTAAGGGGGCCGGCGGCGGTGATGCAGGTGGTGTAGCCATCAGGCCGCGCCCGGATGCACTCGCTGGTCGCGATGGTGCCGGCCCCGCCCGGCCGGTTCACGACCACGATCGTCTGCCCAAGGATGTCGGACAGGACCTTGGCGAACGTCCGGCCGATCATGTCCGTGATGCCACCTGCCGGCCACGGGATGAGCAGCGTGATCGGCTTCGTGGGATACGAGGCGGCCGGCGCCGAGCCAGCCGCCAGGGCGAGCATGACAGGCAGGGCCAGAGCGGCGGTGATGAGTCTTCGCATCGATGCTCCTCCCCGGGCCGTCCAGGCCGGGCGGCCCGCTACTCTTCGGCCAGCGCACTGCGGGCCTCGCCCGCGGCGTCCCGGCGGCCGTCGTCGCCCAGCTCGACGACGACGCGATGGATCGTGCCCGTGAAGACGAAGGGACAGACGTAGGCGTCGCTCACCGGCACGGCGCCGTCGCGGCCGCAGAAGACGCCGCCGGCGATGCCGTGGAGCGGCCACGTCTTCGGCACCTCGTTGGCGCCCACGCGACGGTCGTCGACGTAGAGCGCGCCCCGGCCCTGGCGCGCCCCGGTCCTGGTGAACTCGTAGCGCAGGCGGCGCGCGCCCGCGGCGACCGGCACGTCGGCCACCATCGCGTGGCGCACGGTCTCCGAGTAGACGTACTCGTGGACGAGCCGGCCGTCCTTCATGTAGAGCACGTAGCCGCCAAAGCGCGTGCCCGCGGCCAGCAGGACCCCCTCGGCTCCGGCGGGTGGGATCTCGACCTCGGCCGTGATGCTGTAGGACCGGTCGGTCACGTCGGGCGCGTTCAACCGGTCGATGCGCGCCATGCCGGGGTAGTACACGTAGCGGCTGCGGGCCAGCGCGCGGATACGCTCGAAGACGCGCTCGTACTCGCGGTCGTCGAGCGGCAGCACCGCGAAAGCGCCGGCCTCGGCCCACCAGCGCTCCACCAGCTCGCGGAGCCTGTCGGGATGCTTGTCGGCGAGATCGTGACATTCCGCGAAGTCCTCGTCGACGTGGTACAGCTCCCAGCGGTCGGCCTCGAAGTCGGCGCCTTTCTCGTGGCGGGCCACCGCCTTCCAGCCACGGTGCCAGAGGGCGCGGTCGCCGAGCAGCTCGTAGTGCTGCGTCTGCTTGCGGGTCGGGGCATCGGCGCTCTCGAAGGTATAGGCCAGGCTCGTGCCGTGGACCGGCAGCTGCGGCACGCCGCGATAGGCCGTCGGAGCCTCGATGCCGAGGATCTCCAGCACCGTCGGAACCACGTCGATCACATGGTGGTACTGCCCGCGGAGCCCGCCCGCTCGGACGCGGCGGGGCCAGTGCACGACGAGCGGCGCCCGGATGCCGCCGCCGTGCGTGTCCTTCTTGTACCACTTGAGCGGCGTGTTGCTGACCTGCGCCCAGCCCGCGGGGTAATGGTTGAAGGCATGCTCGCTGCCGAGCCGGTCGAGGGCGCGCAGAAGGTCGTCCACCGTGTCGCGCTCGTAGCCCAAATGCCGCCGGGTGTTGACCGAGCCGAGGGGGCCGCCCTCGGGGCTGGCCCCGTTGTCCGAGAGGAGAACGATCAGCGTGTCGTCGAGGCGCCCGAGGCCGTCCAGGAACGCGAGCAGGCGCCCGATCTGGGCGTCGGTGTGCTCGAGGAACGCCGCGTAGACCTCCTGGAGCCGCGCGCAGACCCGGCGCTCGTCCGGCGAAAGCCGACTCCAGGCCTCGACGCCCGGGTTGCGCGGGGCGAGGTCAGTGCCCGGCGGCACGACGCCGAGCCGCTTCTGGCGCCCGAGGCGCTCCTCCCGCGCGACGTCCCAGCCCCGGTCGTAGCGGCCGCGATACTTCTCGATGAAGGGGCGCGGCACCTGGTGGGCCCAGTGGCAGGCGCCGAAGGCGAGATAGAGGAAGAAGGGACGTTCTGGCCTGGCCGACTGCTGGTCGCGGACGAGGGCGATCGTGCGGTCGACCAGGTCCTCGCTCAGATGGTAGTCGGGCCAGTCCGGCGCGTCGATGGGATGGTTGTCCTCGAACAGCTCCGGGTGCCACTCGTCGGTCATCGCCCCGTGAAACCCGTACCAGCGATCGAAGCCGCGGCTGACGGGCCAGGCCTCGAAGGGCCCGGCGGCGGTGGTTTCGGCCAGCGGCGTGAGGTGCCACTTGCCGGCGGCCAGGGTGCTGTAGGCGTGATCGCGCAGGATCTCGGCCAGCGTGGCCGCGCTCGGCGCGATCCGTCCCCGGTACGCCGGGAATCCCGTCGACCACTCGGTGATGATTCCCATGCCGACCGCGTGCGCATTGCGACCGGTCAGCAGACACGCTCGCGTCGGCGAGCACATGGAGGTGACGTGGAAGTTCGTGTAGAGGAGGCCGCCGGCGGCGAGGCGGTCGATGTGCGGCGTGGCGATGTCGGAGCCGTAGCAGCCGAGGTCGGCGAAGCCGACATCGTCGAGGACGACGAAGACGATGCTGGGGGCGCCGGCCGGAGCCCGTCGCGGCTCGGGCCACCATGGCGTCGACTCACGGTAGGTTCGGCCGATCACACCGCCAAAACCACGATCGGGGTTGATCGCCATGGGCTGCGCGTCCGTGGCGGGCACGTTATCCCGGGCCGCGGTCGCAGTCAAGCGAACGGCCGGCGTTTGCTGCTGCGCGTGAAGGTTCAAACGGGGACTCCGCTTGAAGCGGAGCCCGAATGAGATCAAGGGGCAGCCGCCGACAGTTCCGCCTATCGCGATCTCGGCGGGTAGGCCGGGATGAAGTTGTCGCGGTTGGGCATCCTCACCTGGGGGAGCGTCTGTGCGTTCATCACGTCGCCCTCCGCGATGACGCCGTTCAGATTGAGCAGGTAGGCCGTCAGTGCATAGACCTCATCGTCCGTCAGCGAATGCGACTGCTGGTAGGGCATCGAGCGCCGCAGGTAGTCGAAGACGGTGGTGGCGTACGGCCAGTAGCTTCCGACGGTTCTCACCGGCGTCGGCCCGGCGAGCGTGCCCTGACCGCCGACGAGCCGATCGTTCGGCTGGCCCGCGCCCTTCTCACCATGGCAGGACTGACACTTCGCCGCGTAGACTACGGCGCCAGCGCCGGCCGTTCCGGCGCCAGGCGGCAGACCGCTGCCGTCGGGCGGGATGCTGATGTCCCAGCCGGCAATCTCGGCCGGCGTGGCCTCGCGGCCGAGGTTGGGTCCGTCGGCGGCGCGCGCGGGCGTGATCGCCGTTACGGTGAGGCCGAGCAGGGCGAGCGCGGCGAGGCTACGTGTACACATTCTTCACCTCGCCACTCGGCGCCACGCTCCAGGCCTGGATGGCGTTGTAGTGGTAGAGGAACTGGGTGCCCTTGTCGGCGACGAGCTTGTCGCGTGTCGGCTGGATTGCGCCCGCCTCGTCGGTGGCGCGGCTTTTGAGCACGGCCGGCCCGCCGTCCCACCGCCACGCCATGCGGAATCTCGTCAGCGCCTGCGACAGCACCGGCTCCGTCAGCGCCGCCTCGCCCCAGGTCCGGCCGCCATCGGCGGAGACTTCCACCTTCGTAATCTTCCCGGCCCCCGACCACGCCAGCCCGGAGATCTCGTAGAGCCCGGGCCCCTTCAGCGCGAGTCCGGGCGAGGGCACGGTGATGACCGACTTCACCTCCATCGGGTAGGTGAACATCAGCGACTTGCCGCTGGCCAGAAGGTCGGTGTACTTCGAAGTCTCGTCCTTGGTCATGGTGGGCCCGGCGGTGACCTTGATCCGCCGCAACCACTTGACGCTCATGTTGCCCTCGTAGCCCGGAAGGAACAGGCGCACCGGATAGCCGTTCTCCGGCCGGAGACGCTCACCGTTCTGGTAGAGGGCCACCAGGGCGTCGTCCATCGCCTTCGCCATCGGCACGCTCCGGCTCATCGCCGCCGCATCCGCACCCTCGGCGAGGAGCCACTGCGCGCTGGGGTCCGCTCCGGCCTCCGCCAGCAAGATCGCCAGCGGCACGCCTGTCCACTCGCTGCACGAGACGAGGCCGTGGATCGCTCCACAGGACGCCGTGGGTGGCGCTGGACTCAGGTTGGGCCGGCTGTTGCCTGAGCACTCGATGAATTGAATGCGCGACACCATCGGATAGCGCAGGAGGGCATCGATCGTGAACACCAGGGGCCGCTTGACCAGACCGTGAATGAGCAGCCGGTGAGCGCTCGGGTCGATGTCCGGCACGCCGCTATGGTGGCGCTCGAAGTGCAACCCGCTCGGCGTGATCATCCCATTGAGTCGCTCGAGCGGCGTGCGGGACGCGCCGCTACCGGTCGTGCCCGGCTGGGAGCCGATCCCGGAGCGCTGAACTTTGTCCTCGTGCTTCGCCGGGGACCCGTAGCCACTCATCCCCGCCCCCGGAGCCTGCATCCAGGGCGGTATATTCGGTGGATCCGCACCCGCTGCCGACCCCGCCGACAGCATGGTGAGGCCTCCCGCGCCGATGAGGGCGACGCCCTGGGTCAGAAAGATGCGGCGATGCAGCAATCCGTTCCCAGCGACTTCTTCCAGTGAGACATTTGGTGGGCTCGAGCTCGGCATGTGTGTTCCTCCCCGTCACGAATCCGTGATGAACGGACGTGCCGGAACGGCGCTCCCAAGTGAGCGGCGACTCTAGCGCGCTGGACGCGCCTCCGCAACTGGCGTCGCCCGCCGGCACGAAGCTTAAGGGCGGTCTATACACAGCTCCATGACGTGTGTGCAGTGATCCACCCCGACACACCGGCGAAATCCAAGCCTTTCGTAGAACTGCGCGGCCGCGGGATTCTCTGTGCGCAGATGGAGGCTGTCGAACCGGCCTCGCGACGCCTTTATGACTTCCGTGACCAAGTGCTGGCCAACCCCGAGCCGCCGGTACATCAACCGGACGTACAGGTGCCGCACTCTGCCTACGTTCAGCTTGGCGGTATACGGATCCACGTTGAGCCCACAGACGCCGACCATTTGCCCAGCGATCCTGGCGACGAACAGCGCCTCGCCGGGCCGGTCAAACCGATTAGCTCCGCTGGTCCACTCCTCGGCGAGCCGCCGAATGAAGCGCAACCCGTATTGCTCGCTCTCAGCGATCAAGGCATCAAGGCAGTCGGCCGGTGACTCGTTCAACCGTTCGATGCGCGTGGGCATCCCCGTCCCGGCCGTCTAACGATCTGCGGTCGAGCGGCCGACGACCACAGCCGTCTGAAGAGGTGGTGTCCCGTTTGATGTTGAAAATCCAGGGCCCTGCTTCCGGTAGTCATATCATTCGACGACACCAAGCCGCATCACGGTGGCCACGTGGGAGTCGATTCAGTACGTGCCGGCGTTGGCTCTGGAGGCCGCGGTGGCGACCAGTTCGCGCTCGAGGGGGGTGAAGCGGCCCCGCTGCATCAGGGCGCATGAGCGTTCCCAGTTCGCCTCGAGGTCGTCGGCGACGTGCCCCTGGCAGCGCCAGATGTTCGAGACGGCAGTGGCGCCGAACACGTTCTCCTCTCGACGCAGCACCGGGTCGAAGACGTCACGGGTCTTACCGGTGACCCGTCCCGGGTCCACCATCCCGATGGTCGTCATGTTCATCTCCCTCCGTGGGTTGGTCTGGACGGCCCTGAGGCACGGACAGTGCCCCAACCCCCTGGGCCGATCGTAGCATCGGGAGCAACGCGGCCTATCGTCGACGAGCGGCTCGTAGGTCCACCAGCGGTCCGCCCCGATGTGGCCAGTCCCCGCTCGGAGCGCGATGCGGAATCCCCAGGCCTGCGCGTGGCATCCTAGTCCGGGGTCAAGTTCAGTTCCGGGGGGCTCGATGAGGCTTCAAGAGAGGCTCGACGCGATCAGGGAGCAGGGCAAGACGCGCATTCCGCTCGAAGCCCAGGCCGTCCTGCGCAAGAATATCGATGACCTTCGCGCCGCCGGGATCTTGATCCGGGTCGCCAGGGCGGGTTCCCCGGCACCTCACTTCACGTTGAACAACGCGGCGGGCCAGCCGGTGAGCCTCGCGGGGCTGCTCGCTCGGGGGCCGGTCGTGCTCTCTTTCTATCGCGGGCGCTGGTGACCGTACTGCAACGCAGAGCTGGACGCTCTGCAGCAGGCCCTCCCTGACATCGTGGCCACCGGCGCCACCCTGGTCGTCATCTCGCCTCAGGTGGCGCGCACGCCGCGCGAGATCGAGGAACCCAAGCCGTTGTCGTTCGAAGCGCTGCGCGACTTCGGGAACCAGGTGGCCGAGCAGTATGGTCTCGTCTTCACGCTGCCGGACGACCTGCGCGCGATCTATCTCCGGTTCGGCATTGACCTGGCTCACGGCAACGGCGACGGCACGTGGCGCCTGCCCATCCCCGCCCGTTTCGTGATTGACCGCGGGGGCATCATCCGCGCGGTGGACGCGGACCCCGACTACACCCGCCGGCCGGAGCCGGCGGCAACGGTGGAGATCCTCAGGAAGATGTAGACCGCCTGGCGGACTCGCGGACCGGCACCCGGGCCCTAACCCGCCCGGGCGCGGCTAACGGACCGGTGGGCCTCGGGGGTCACGCCCGGTTCAAGGCCGGTAGACCTCGGCATCGGGGTAGAAGGCGTACCAGCCGAACCAGTAGACCACGTGGCCGCCGAGGCGGGGCAGCGTCTGGCCGGTCGCGGGCTCGACCAGCCGCTCCTCCTCGACGCGCCAGCGCGCGCCGGTGGTCTTCTCGACGAGCTCGCCCGGGGCCGCGCCGGCCTGGAAGGTCATCGTCCCGCGCTCATACGCCCGCGCCGAACGCCCGTCCGCCTTGCCCACCACGACGACGTTGGTCACGCCGACGCGGTCGTTCACCACCGGCGCCCCCCGGAGCGTGTCGAGCGGATAGACCTTGTGGGCGGCGCCGATCCGGACGGCGAAGACCAGGTCCTTCGTGCGGAGCTGATCGCTGCGCGGCGAGACGGGGAACATGGTGTCCGGGCTGGCAAAGTAGCGCCCGTACGGGCGCCCCGGAGAGTAGTCGCGCGCGTAGCCGGTCTTGATGTCGAGGACCGTCGTGTCGGGGTGTTCGGTCCGCCACTCCCTCCAGCTCGTGACCACCACCGGCAGCACCGTCAGCCGGACGGCGGTCCGGGCGAGCGGCCCGACCACGGGCTCCCCCCGGAGATGGTTCCAGAGGGAGTTCGTCTGGTGATCGTACATGAGCTTGTTCGACCGGAAGAGCAGGCCCGAGGAGCCGAAAGTGTACGTCGTCCCCTGCGCGGTCGCCTGGTAGAGGGTCCCCGACCCACAGAGCGTTCAGTAGGCCAAGGCGACCGCCACGCCGCCGACGACATCGTTCGCCATTTCGTGCCAGTCCATGATCCGGTGCGGATACGCGCGGCTCTGCCCGTTCAGGGTCACCCCGAAGACCGGCTCGTCGTCGGTGAGGTAGGTTGCCCGGGCGGCCGGGATATGGGCCGGGTTCGTGAGGGCCGGGATCCCATCCTTGGCCACCCCGCCCCAGACGATCTCCTCCATCCGGACCCGAGACGGAATGCCCGGCGCGAACCACTCGAGGAACGCCGGATCGATGAGGCTCAGGAGCTGGCCCTTCCACGCGATGAACTCGGGAGGCGGCGTGATGTCGGTCTGCTTCTGGAGCCACTCCACCCACCGAGGCCACGCCGGCCCGAAGCGCTGCCCGGAGAGCGTCTCGAGGACGCCCACGGGCAGCTCCGCGGGCACGGCGAGGTCGAAGCGCAGGAGCTCGATCAGCGCCGGGATCGCGCCGCGATCCCGGCTGCGCTTGAGCGCAGCGTACGCACGCACCTGCACGTCGGTGGGCTGGTACGGGAGAGCCTCGTAGAGGAGTGCGCCGGTCGGAGTCCGCGTCTGCGCTGCGGCCGGGACCGTCAGCAAGAGCGCCACCGCGAGGAGCCAGAGTGTCGCCACTGGCAATCTCCTTCCAGGCGCCCGTCCCGACGCCGTCGACACTATCCCACGGCGCGCGGCGTGGGTTGTCACGAGCGTGTGAATTCTGCGAGGCCAGCGATCGATCCGGTTCTGGGCTGCACGCGCGAGGCCATGGTGCCACTCCTTGTGTGCCGGGTTAAACCTGATGTGGCGGGAGCGCTCCTCGAAGAGGGCCCGGCGCTCGCGTCGTCACCGTCGTCCATGAAACGGCGGTCCAGGCTGCAGGCGGCGCAAGTCGTGCTGAATTGCGGCGGGTCATCCAGTCGGTGAGCTCCGTGTCACTCCGACCAGGCGGGCAACGCCGTGGTGCCGGCGACCACCCGGCGAGAGCGTATACGCAGCGGCTGACTGCTGCGAGCCAGCGAGCCGGCCCGTCTACCGGCTGAACCCGGACGCCAACTTCAACGCGGTGGCGTGGTGGGCGGCGCTGGTGTTGGCGCCGCGCTCGGCGGCGGAGGCGGCGGTGGGGGCACGGGGGGCGGCGGGGCCACATACGCGGGTCGCGCCGTGCGCGCCTGTCCGGGTATCTGGTGCCCCTTCGCGTACATGCACTGCTGATAGGCGATGTCGTATCGACGCTGAATGGCGCCACCAGCTGTTTGGCCGGCGCTCGCTCCGACCGCCGTCCCTCCGAGGAGGCCTGCACCTGCGCCAATGGCGGCTCCCGCTCCTGCGCTGCCGGACGCGGCGCCTATCGCCGCACCCACCGCAGCCCCTCCCAGAGTTCCGAGCGTGGCGCCGGTCGCCGTGCTCTGCGCCCCAGCGTCTTTCGGCTGCGCCCCGGTTTGCTGCGCCGCCCACGCCCTGCATAGGGCATCATCCGCCTGAAATATCTCGAAAGGCTTCCCTGTGCCCGGGAGCACCATGACGCTCGGACCCGTGGGAATGGTCGTGCACGCGCTCCCGAGAACGAGGAGGGGCACCAGGCCCCATCGTGTCAACATGCCCGGCTCTCCTATTCCCAGGATTCCCTCGAGGGAGAGATAGTCGCGGGCGGGGTGACGGTCACCCAGCCGCCAGGACACTCCTGGACGTCGGGATAGTAGGCGCGAGCCCTCTCGCAGTAGTACCAGACGGCCACCTCCTGCTGGACGTAGTTGGGCCCTCCCTGCTCGGCGAACGCCCGCGCTGAGAAATAAGGGTACGGTCTGAAGCCGTAATGGCCGTGCAAGGGCGCACCGACGAAGATCTTCGTCCCAAAGCCCGGATGGCCGCGGAAACGGTGGCCTTTGAACCCGAACCCTGCGTGGAAGCCGTGGTGGCTCTTGAACCCGCCTTTGAAGCCATGACGGCCTCGGAAGCCCTCAGCCCCGCTCGAGGGCGCGGCTCCGAGGACGAGCGCCGTGGCGGCGATGAGTGCCGACGCGAGCTTCTTCATGTTCGGTTTCCTCCTGTGAGTTATAGATGCCCCCGGATCGCTCAGTTATTCTCGGAGGACGCCAGTTCACACTCTTTTTACAAACCGCGCCGGGGACGACGGCCTCTCTCTCGCTCGCTCCTCGCCCTCCCCGACGGAGACCGTCTCGAACCCCACAGACTCGTTGCGCGACCACGAACTCTCGTTCAGGATGCGAGCATGAGACTCCCGCTGGACTACGACTCCCGGCCCGACCTCGAATCCGTCAAAGGTCTCCTCCTGGACATGGCCACCGAGCGGTCCCTGGACACCCTTCTGTTGCTCGTCGTTCGCCGCCTCGCGGCGCGGCCGCCGATCGCGTTGGTCCGGATCTGGCTCGTCGGCCCCGGGGACATCTGCGCCGTGTGTCCGATGCGCGCGGAGTGTCCGGACCAAACCGCCTGCCTGCACCTGGTGGCCAGTGCCGGCACGCCGTCCGCGGAGTCGGGTGAGGACTGGTCCCGCCTCGATGGGCACTTCCGGCGCTTCCCCCTGGGCGTACGCAAGGTCGGTCAGATCGCCGCCACCCGACAGGCCATCGTGATCCCGGACCTCGCGGCGGACGGCACGTGGATCGCTCGGCCGGACTGGGCGCGGCGTGAGGGGATTCGCGGGTTCCACGGGCAGCCCATCATCCACCGGGGGGACGTGATGGGCGTGGTGGCGGTCTTCGCCCGGATCCCGGTGCCGGCGGCAGCCCCACCGTGGTTGCGGATCCTGGCCGACCACCTGGGGACGGCGATCGCCAACGCGCGCGCCTTCGAGGAGATCCACCGGCTCCGCCGGCAGCTCGAGCGGGAGAACACCTACCTGCGGCAAGAGCTCACGGACGCCCAGACGTTTGGCCGGATCGTCGGACACTCACCCGCGCTCCGGAACGTCCTGCAGCAGATCGAGCTCGTCGCGCCCACCGACGCGACCGTCCTCATCCTGGGGGAGTCCGGGACCGGCAAGGAGCTCGTGGCCCGCGAGATCCACGCACGGAGCGTGCGCCGTGATCGCCCGATGATCAAGGTCAACTGCGCGTCCGTGCCGCGCGAGCTCTACGAGAGCGAGTTCTTCGGCCACGTCAAGGGGGCCTTCACCGGAGCGCTTCGCGACCGGGTGGGGCGCTTCGAGCTCGCCCACGGGGGGACGCTGTTCCTCGATGAGGTGGGGGAGATCCCCATCGAGCTCCAGCCGAAGCTCCTCCGCGTGCTCCAGGAGGGCCAGTTCGAGCGCGTGGGCGAGGAGCGGACCCGCACCGTAGATGTCCGGATCATCGCGGCCACGAACCGAGACCTCCGGCGCGAGGTCGAGGCGGGACGGTTCCGCCAAGACCTCTACTACCGGCTCAACGTGTTTCCGATCGAGGTGATCCCGCTCCGTCAGCGGCAGGAGGACATCCCCGTCCTGACGGCACACTTCCTGGAACAGTCCGCGCGAAAGCTGAACCTGCCCACGCCGCGGGTGACGCCAGCGGACGTCCTGCCTCTCCAGAGCTACTCGTGGCCCGGGAACGCCCGGGAGCTCCAGAACGTAGTGGAGCGAGCGGTGATCAGCGCCCGGTTCGGCCCGCTGCAGTTCCTCCTGCCCGAGGCGCCGGCCGCTCCCACGGCCACGCCCCCGGGGCCATCGCTCGACGACATCGTGCCCGAAGCGGAAATGAGCCGGCGTGAACGGGACAACATGCGCATCGCGCTCAAGAAGACGGGTGGGAAGATCTACGGACACGGCGGAGCGGCCGAACTACTCGGCATGAAGCCGACGACCCTCGCCTCCCGGGTCCAGAAGCTCGGGCTCGACAACTCCCGGTAGCCCCGTCGCGCCGGGGACGGCGCTCCCCTGTCGGGCCCACGAGCCACGAAGACTCGTGATCCCGCCGTCAGGTTCTCGTGATTCCGCGAAGTCTTCGTGTCGGACCCGTCATCGGCTCGCGGTCCGATTGCGCTTGGATCGAGACCACTTCCACGCCGCCTCAGTACCTGGCACGCGCGATGCTCCGCCGGTCCGGTGACGTCGTGAACGCCACCCGCGCTCGCCGGAACGGCGCGCGAGACGGCCGAATCACAACACGTATCAGATTCAGAGGAGGATCACGGATGCGCGCACTGGTTGCCGTGGTGGTAGCGCTCGGAGTACTAGCCGGAGTGAGTGGCCTCGCCGGGGCCGCGGATCTCCAGGACGTGAAGGCGCAGATCAAGAAGGGCGGGTCGGGCGACTGGCTCCGGCAGCACTTCGCGAAGGATCTCGGGCCGATCGCCCTGACCCCGGGGGGGACGGGCACGCTCGTGGTCCTGTACTCGAAGACGGCCGACCTCTCCGTGCCCTTCTGCACGGACTTCGACATCGTGATGGGGGTCAAGAAGGGCCGGGTGACGCAGGGCTGGAACTGCCGCGGTGACGGGTGCGCGGACTAGGCGAGCCGAGACCCCGGAGCCTGCGGGCACGGGCCGCTCGTCCCTCGCCGAGGGCGCCTGGCGAGTCCTTGAAGGCACCAGTTGCCTCGACGCCTCGGGGTCGGATGACGCCGGTCGAGGAGGAGACGCTGCGGCGGTGGCGCGGCCTCCTCCTCGCCGGCGTGCTCAGTCTCTTCGGCTTCTGGGTCCCGCTCGGCGTCGTGATCGCGTGGTGGGCGTGGTGACGGCAGTCACACGGTCCGGGTTTGGACTGGGCATCGAGCTCCTGTGAGGCTCCGCGGGGCTCGTCCGCAGCGCCAGTCGGCAGCGGGTCCTCCGGTCCGTGCACACCCGTCGCACCCTCGCAGGACGATCGTCGGGCGCGTTGCCGGTCGACATGGGAAAGGCCTGGCCGATACCCGCTCCGCCGGCGGTCGTTCGAGCCACCCACATTTTACATCCTGTTCACAACTCGGGCCTCGCGCTGGCGGACACTGGGGGCCTGATGCCGTCCACGTCTCTCAAGGGAGGTCATGCGATGTCCAGGATCTCGGAGATCGAACGGCCCGGACTGGCCCTGCGGGTGGCCTACCGTATCGGGGAGCGCATGTTCGGCGTGGTGCCGACGCCCGAAAAGGTGATGGCCCATCGGCCGGCCCTGATGGTGGCGCTCGGCGGTCTGCACACCGCCCTGGAGCGCTGCGGCCTCATCGACGCCCCGCTCCGCGCGCTGCTCAATGTGCACGTGGCGCGCGTGTACGCGAGCCCCTACTGAGTGGACATTCGTCACGCCGTCGGCGTGAGGGTGGGCCTTCCGGAGTCGAAACTCGCCGCGCTCGCTCGGTACCGCGACAGCGCAGAGTTCGCGCCGCGCGAGGTGGCGGCGCTCGAGTTCGCCGAGCAGGTGGCGCGGGACGACCAGGAGGTCTCTGAGGCATGCTGGGCGCAGCTGCGCGAGCACTTCTCCGAGGCCGAGGCCGTCGAGCTGATGTTCATCGTTGGGTACCAGACCTTCGCCAGCAAGTTCGCCAAGGCATTCGCGCCGGTCCCGCAGGGCCTGGCTTCGCAGGCGTTCGTCCCGCAGCTCGAGACCGCACCCGCGGAGGCGGCGGGCAGAGTCTGAGCGTGATCCGCCGGTTCATCGCGGCGCTCGCGCTCGCCGGCGCGACCCTTGGTCCGGCCGTGGCGGTCCTGACAGGGGCCGCTGAGCCGGATCGCGCGCTGACCGCCGCCGAGCGGGAGCGCATCGACCGCGGCGAGCTCGTGGGCCGCACGCGGCCGGTCGACGGATTCCCGTGGCCCGAGGTCACGGTCTACGCGCGCGTGGCGGCCGCCCCGGCCGAGGTCATGGCCACCTACGCCGACTTCGACGCGCAGGCGACCGTCCTGCCCGAGATGGTGCAGAGCCGGATCGTCGGCCGGGACGGGCCGACGGCCTGGCGGGTCTTCTACGAGTACGACGTCGCCGGCCCCAACGAGCGCTACACGGTGACCGTCCGGCTCGGACGGGTGACCGGCGGCTACGGCGCGGCGTGGGACCTCGTCAGGGCACGCTACGCGCGCCGATTGGCCGGAGAGATGCACGTGGTCGAGAACGGCGCCGGGAGCCTCGTTCGCTACGTCAGTCGGGTCGACCCGGGGACGCTCGGCGTCACGCTCGGCTCGCCGGAGTCCGTGGAGCGACGGCTCCGGGCCACGGTCCAGGCCTTGGTGCGCCATGTCGAGCGGCTCCGCACCGAGCGGCCCGACGCGCTGGCGGCGCTGGTGCGGACGCTCCTGCTGGCCGTAGATGGCGGGGCCGAGTCGGATTCTCGATAGCCGCGAGGAGTCCACGCGTGCGTGACAACTCGAGAAACACATCGTGCTAGCCCTTCGGACTGACGGCCCCTCCCTCCCGGCCGGAAAGGAGCCCTCCATGGATCGTCGGACCCTCATCGGCGCCTCCCTGGCCTTCGTCGCGCTGGGCGGCACCGCCGTCCCCGCGCCCGCTGGCGACGTCGTGCCCTTCGACCCGAAGGCGTTCGCGGCCGCGCAGGAGGCCGGCGACGGCATCGTCGTCTTCGTGCATGCCCCCTGGTGACCCGTCTGCAAGAAGCAGGAGCCTGTCGTGCATAGGCTCTCGACGGACCCCGAGTTCACCACGGTGAAGGTGTTCAAGGTCGACTTCGACTCGAGCAAGGACCTGCTGCGCCAGTGGAAGGTCACGCAGCAGAGCACGCTCATCGCGTTCAAGGGCCGGACCGAGCGCCGGCGGTCCACCGGCGAGACGGAGGCCGGCGCCCTCCGCAAGATTTTCGAGGCCGCGCGCTAGCAGGCGGCGGGCGAGGGGACGGCATGGGCGCCGTGGTGCTGAGCTTCGCGGCCGGCGTGCTGTCCGTGCTCTCGCCCTGCGTCCTGCCTCTTCTGCCCATCGTCGTCGCGAGCGCCCTGCAGCACCACCGGCACGGCCCGCTGGCCCTGGCCGCCGGGCTCGTGCTCACCTCGGCCGCCACCGGCCTCTTCTTCGCCTCGCTCGGCCTCGCCCTCGGCGTCGACCGCGACGTGGCCCGCACGGTGGCGGCCACGCTGATGCTGGTGGTGGGGGTCGTGCTGTTGGTGCCGCGCCTCCAGGCGGCCTTCTCCGGGCTGGCGACGCCCCTCGCCACGAGCGCCGACTGGCTGGCGGGCCGGCTGCCCGTCGGGCTCGGGGGCCAGTTCGCCCTCGGGGCGCTGCTCGGTGTCGTATGGACGCCGTGCACGGGCCCGACGCTCGCGGCCGCCGTGACCCTGGCTGCCCATAGCGAGAGCCTGCTGCGCGCCGGCACCGTCATGCTGGGGTTCGGGGTCGGAGCCGTGGTGCCGGTGCTCGCCGTGGCCTACGGCTCGCGCCACGCCCTACTCGGACACCGCGCTCGACTCGCGACCCTCGCCGCCGTCGGCCGGCCGCTCATCGCGGTGTTGCTCCTCGTCGTGGGCGCGCTCGCGCTCACCGGCGGTGACAAGGTCGTCGAAGCGTGGATGGTCGAGCACATGCCGCAGTGGCTGCTCGACCTGACGACGCGGATCTGAGCCCCGCGCCCGATCAGGCCAGGCCGCCGGCGGCGTCGCCGGCGCCCGTCCGCGCGTCACCCCTCGTCAACTCAGCGTCGCGTGTCGAACGGCGGCTGCGGCTCGTAGTCATAGCGCACGAGCCACCATCGGCCGTCGCGGCGCGCGAACATCCAGAAATCGCGGTAGTAGTGGTCACGACCCCACCCGTGAAATCGCTGGTTGATCTCGACGAGCGCCGATCCGTTGACGATGTAGATCCGGTGGATGCGGTCGTCGAACTCGACCCGACCGAGCTTCGGATCGGCGAAGGCCCTCAGAGCTTCGGCGCGGGCGCGTAGGCGGAGAGGATCTGCTCGACGTCCTTCCGCTCCCACCCCTCGCCGACCGCCCGGACCAGCCGGACGATCGCCGCTTCGTCGCGGCTTCTCGGAACATAGTCCCGCACCCGTGCGCCAGTGGCGTGCTCGGCTGACCCGTTGTTCGTGGCGATCGCACCAAGGGTCAGGGCGACCACGAGCGTCGCCAATGGGGCGATTCTCTCAGTCACGGTAGGATCCTTTCCGCCAGATCGGCGTCATGACATCCGTCGTGACCATTTTTAAGATCCGGTCCTGCTTCGCGCGGGGAGCGTGGTCGAGACGACGATGCGCGTGCCGTAGGGACCAAGAACCAGGGGACCGCGAACGTTGATGCATGCTACGGCCCGGCAGTCCCGCCCGGCGGCGGCTGGCATTCGGGCCGAGCGCCGGCCGCACGGAAGGCGCTGGCCCCGCGCGACCGGCCCCACCCTTCCTAGGACCTAGCGAATCCTCCGAATCGTGATCCGGGCGACCGGGTTGCGCCAGTCGCGCGCGCTGGGCCCGAAGTCGCCGATGCCATGGATGCCGGCGTGGATATGGACGTAGCCCTCCTCGCCGCCCGCCGGTTGCGCACCCCCGCCCGGGCCGCCGCATTCCGTGAAGTTCGGGCCGGGGATGCTGGCGCATGTCTCGTCGTTCCGCTCGGTGCCGGCGTCGTAAGCCGGCGAGAAGTAGGTCAGCATCTCGTTGCCGCGGGGCGCCCGCACCCCGTTGAGGGCGAAGAACCCGTCGTTGGTCGGGATGAGCATGGCCGCGACGCTGACGTGGTCCGCCCCGCGGCCGGCGTCCACCACAACCGTCTTCGTCTGGCCGGGCGAGACGAAGCCTGCCGGTGGCGGTCCGGAGTCGGCCACGTCACGGACGCCGGGCGTGGCCAGAAGCAGTGCAGCGAGTGGGGCCGTGGCGCCCTCCTCGGCCAGGATCGCGAGCTCGGGGCTCGCCGGCTCGCCGAGGGTGAAGAGTGTCACGCCCTCGCGGTGACTGGCGACCAGGACCGGGGTAAATGTCTGCCCGCGTGTCAGGTTCGTCACCGTCACCTCGAACCGCGGGCCCTGGGCGTGAGCGGTCTGGCTCGCCAGGAACCCGCCCGCCACTATCAGACCTATCAACAGCAACCTCGTGCGCCTCATGTGGCCCTCCTTTGAAGGGCGGAGTGTGAACCGCACGGTCGGTGTACCGCGCGTGCAGGAGGCGCGTGTCAACAGGCTGTGAATCTTCCGGCGAGGAAAGGTCGGGGTGGGTTACAAGGAGCTGAAGCGGCGAATCGCATATGGCAGCGGCTCAGAACCCTCGTAAGGCGGAGGGGGCGCATTCCGAGCCCACTCGGGACGGAATCGGCTCGATCACGCCGAACATCTAAAGGCCCAGCGAAGGGGGCCGACCGCCAACGTCTCACAATTCCAGGGAGGAGATCGTCATGGCAGCGAATCCGGTCGTGTGGTTCGAGGTGCTGGGAAAGGACGGCAAGCGACTTACGGGACTTCTACGGGCAGCTACTCGACTGGCGGATCAAGGTGGACGACAGCCAGGGTTCGGTCAAGGGCTACGGAGAGGTGGAGGCCGGCCCGGGGGGCATCCCCGGCGGTATCGGGCAAACACCTGATGGCAGCGCCGGGCACGTGACCTTCTACGTGTCGGTGGCCGATCCCAAGGCGACACTCGACAAGGCCACCAGGCTCGGTGGCAAGACGGTGATGCCGCCGACCGACGTCGCACCCGGGGTGAACGTCGCTCTGTTCGCGGATCCCGAGGGGCACATCATCGGGCTTTTCAAGCAGCAACCGCAGGGGTGAGCACTAACTGAGACTAGGGGTTAGGGAGTGCGACTCCCTAACCCCTTCGGACCTTTGTCCGTGTTCTGGCTGTGATCACCTCGAAGCGGTGTGAGCGCCCTTCCCAATCTCTCCGATGTGGCGCTCGGCGTCGGCCCTCAGTAGCATGCCCACAAGTCGCCCGTTCGACGTGGTGATCAGCACGTGCTCCTTCCGCTTGAGCGGCTCGGTGACCTCTTCGAGCGCGAGATGGGGGCGGAAGGTGGTTGGCCCCGGCCGCATCGCATCCTCGGCAACCGTCGTCGGGTCACCGTCGAGCGCGGCCGCCTCGAGTAGGCCGAGCACCACCGCCTCCTCGTCAACGACGACGCAGAGGTCCCATCCGGCGGCCCGAACCCGCCGGGCGACGTCGCCAAGGCGCTCTCGCCACTGGCAGGTCGGCACGTCACGCCGGGCGGCGTCGCCCGCCCGCGGATGGCCCGCCATCGTGCCCTCGCGGGGCAGCCCGCTCGCGAACCAGTCCATCTTGCCGGGCGTGTAGCGAAAGACCCGCTCGAAGCCGAGCGTGCGGAGCCGCGCCGCGGCCCGGGCGCTCATGTCTCACTGATAGTCGTAACAGTAGACGATGACCGCGCGGTCGCGGCGGAGGCGGCCGACTTCCTGCTCCAGCCGGCTCAGAGGAATGCTGAGGGCGCCGGCGATGTGCTCCTGCTCGTACTGCTGTCGCGGCAGAACCTCCACGAGCTGTGCGCCGTCGGTTGTCAGCGCCTGCACATCCTCGCGCCGAATCTCGGTCGCCATGGCCAATCCGCTGGGAGCAAGAGTCGCGCCAGCGAGGGCAGCTCGGATCATGCGAGTGGGCGGAGCGCCCTCAAGCTCGGGAATAAGCGCCGCGTGTCCAGGGTTGATCAGATATGACCACCGCGCGCCCGACGATCTTGGCGCTCTACTGGCTCACGTTTTGGCTGTCGCGCGTCGGGTGATGAGAGGCGGTAAGTGTCTCCCCTTCTCTTGGTCGGTCCGGGAATGTTGCCGTTGCATCCCGGTGTTGACATTGTGAGAGGCCTGGAGATTCCGGGCCGGAAAAGGGAGGACGCCATGAAGCGCGCAATCCTCGTCGCTTTGGCGCTGTTCACGCTCGCGGCGCCCGCGTTGGTTAGCGCGAGCGGCCGGGTGGACGACATCCGCCGGCCCACGCTCGACATCGTCCAGGCGCCCTAGACTCCCACACCGCGCGCGACCGGGGCGCGCCGCTCCGGCGGCCCCGGTCGAAACTCTTGCTGGCGGAGTCGCAGCCACGGTCGTGGGAATAGGGCGCGCGGTTCGAGGGTTCGAGGTAGCGAGGGAGAGCGCCATGAATCTGCGTTGTTGGGGTCAGCTGCGATGGCTAGGCCTCGCGATTCTTCTCGCCGGGGCTGTGATGCTGACCGCGAGCGTTGTCGTGCCGCCGCGGACACCGCTCGATGCCGTGCCCGAAACGCGGAGTCCCGGCTGCGATCGCATCGACTCCGCGTGGATCTCGGAGTGCTGAGCGGCGCCGGGCCGCGCTGACCGTGCGCTCAGACGTGGCGCGTCGTGCCGGAGATCCTGCATCAGCTGACGATTCGGGCTCGGCCGGCACAGGTTTATCGCGCGTTGACGACGGCCGAAGCGCTCGCGGCCTGGTGGACGCGGGACGTCGTGGCGGAGCCGGCGATCGGCTCGGTCGCTCAATTCGGGTTCAACCGCCGCGAGGTCGTCTTCCGGATGTTCGTGCAGGAGCTCGAGGAGGAAAAGCGGGTGCGCTGGCGATGCCTTGGCGGGCACCCGGAGTGGAGGGACACTGAGATCACGCTCTCACTCTCTGCGGTCGCCGACGGCACCGTCGTCCGCTTCGCCCACGGGGGGTGGAAGTCGAGCGACGGCATCTTGGCCGTCTGCAGCTTCGACTGGGCCTGCTACCTCGCAAGCCTCAAGAGCTATCTGGAGACCGGTTGCGGCTCGCCGCATCCCGGATAGTCATCGGGGCGCCGCGCTGTCTGGTTAAGGGCCCGAATCATGCCTAGATGGCAGCCGTTCGACGCGCCGGCTTATTCCGAGCCCCGGGAATAGATTGCCCGGCTGCGGGGTTACCATCGTCGAAGAGGCCGGAGGGGATCCTGATCGGCTGGAGTTCCGGCGGCGGGCACGTTGCAGAGTTCGAGCAGGTGGCGCTGGTCCACCTGGACGCGCTGTACCAGGTGGCCCTCCGGCTGACGCGGAACCGTGCGGAGGCCGAGGACGTCGTCCAGGAGGCCTTCCTCAGGGCGTTCCGAAGCTTTGACCGGTTCAACCCGGGGACGAACTGTCGAGCCTGGCTGTTCACGATCCTGAGGAACGTCTTCCTGAACCGCGTGAGGAGGCACTGGCGGGAAGTGCTCGAGGCCGATGTGGGAGACCTCGTCACGACCGAGGCCGCGAGCGAGGGGCGGCTCGTTCCCGGGAACCCGGAAGAGGAGTTGCTCCAGACGGTGCTGCACGGCGACGTGGATCGCGCCCTCAAGACGCTGCCGCTGCCCTTTCGAGAAGCGGTCGTGCTCGTCGACCTCGAGGGCCTGAGCTACCGCGAGGTGGCCGAGGTGCTCGGCTGCCCCGTCGGGACGGTGATGTCGCGGCTCTCGAGGGGGCGCGCGCTTCTGCGGCCAATGCTGGGACGCTTCGCCAGGGAGCACGGGTACGTGAAGGAGGATGAATGAACTGCGCGGAGGTTCGGGCCAGGCTCCATGCGTGCGTGGACGGCGAGCTGACGGTCGGTGAGATCGCGGCGGTCGACGGTCACTGCGAGGAGTGTCGGGAGTGTGAGACGCTGGCCCGGAGCGAGCGCGAGTTCAGGCGGCTGCTCCGCCGGCAGCCTCGCGAGGCCGCGCCGCCGGAACTGCGCGCGCGGATCCTTCGCAGCGTTCGCCGCGAGGCGCGGGTGGCGACGTCGCGGCGGTGGGTACTGGTCCCCGCGGTCGCCGTGGCGACGGCGCTGGTGGTTGCCGTGCTCCTGCCCTGGTCGCGCCAGGCGCCGCCGCTGGTCGCCGAGCTGGTGGACAAGCACATCGCCTACGCGCAGATCGAGCGGCCGGCCGAGCTGGCCTCCGGTGACCGCGGCGAGGTGGCCGAGTGGTTCCGCAGCCGGGCGGGCATGCGCGTGACCGTTCCCGACTACTCGCCCTCCGGAATCCAGCTGGTCGGCGCCCGGCTGGCCGACGCGCACGAGCATAAAGCCGCCTATCTGCTCTACGAGAAGGGTCGGACGCTGCTGTCCGTGTTCATGGTCCCCGTGTCGGGAGCGGAGGGGCAGTTGCGCGGCCGGGTCGTGCCCTACCGGGGCCACGACTACCTCGCCTACGAGCAGAAGGGATTCCGGACCATCTCGTGGACGGACGGCCAGACGCTCTATGGTCTCGTCTCCATGCTCGACTACCAGGCGCTGCTCGAGTGCGCCGACCGCTTGCGCCTGGAGCGCGCCAACCAGACGCGGCTCTGAGATCCATGTCGCTTCTGCGGCGTTCGATCGCGCTCGCCGTCCTCGTTGCACTCGCGTGTACGACGGCGGAGGCCGTGACCCTCCGGACCAACCGGGCCAAGGCGCTGGTGCCACTGGACGAGATCATTCCCGGCGGTCCGCCGCCGGACGGCATCCCGGCGATCGACCGTCCGAACTTCGTCGTGCCGGCAGACGCGTCCGCCTGGCTCAAGCCCAAGGAGCCGGTTCTCGCGCTGACGATCGGCGGCGATGCCCGTGCGTACCCGCTGCAGATCCTCATGTGGCACGAGATCGTCAACGACGTCGTTGGCGGCGTGCCGGTGACGGTCACCTTCTGCCCGCTCTGCAACTCGGCGCTGGTCTTCGAGCGCGCCGTGGACGGCGCGATCCTCGACTTCGGCACGTCGGGGATGCTCTATAAGAGCGACCTCGTCATGTACGACCGCCAGAGCCACTCGCTCTGGTCGCAGATGGAGGGGCGCGCAATCGTCGGCGACCGCGCCGGCACCCAGCTGACAGCCCGCCCCGTCAACACCATCGCGTTCGAGGACTGGTATACGACCTATCCGCAGGGCAAGGTGCTCTCGCGCGCCACCGGACACCGCCGGAGCTACGGCGGGAACCCCTACGAGTCGTACGATGCGCCGACGCTCGGCCCGTTCCTCTATCACGGAAAGCTCGATCCCCGGCGGCCGCCGAAGGAGCGGGTGGTTGGCGTCGCCATCGGTGGGGCCCGGCGCGCGTACCCCTTCCCGCTCCTCGAGAAGCATCGCGTCGCGCACGACACGGTCGGCGGCCAGGGGATCGTGATCTTCTACCAACCCGGCACCCTCTCGGCCCTGGACGACAGCGAGATCGCGAAGTCACGGGCCGTCGGCGCGACGGCGGTCTTCAGCGCGCGGCTCGGCGACCGCACGCTGACCTTCGAGGCGACGCCGGAGGGCTTCCGCGACGGCCAGACGGGCTCGCGCTGGAATTTCTTCGGCGCCGCGGCGAGCGGGCGTCTCACCGGGCAGCGCCTGACACCGGTGCAGCATGTGGACGCCTTCTGGTTTGCCTGGGCGGCGTTCAACCCGACGACGACGCTCTGGACCGGGCCGTAACGGACGCCCGCGGCTGGTTCAGCTCCTGGAGGCGCTCCAGCGCGACGGGAGTACCGTGATGGATCTGGTCCGAGCCGGTCAGCCGGCCACGTCATGGCGATGAGGCGCGTGGCGGCGCTGCTCAGCGCCGCCCTCCTGCTCCGGGGCGCCGTCTCCCCACTGGCGGCCGAGACGGCCATCGACACCGCACTGTGGCAGGCAGCAGGCGTCACCGCCGTTCCACCCGTTCGCGTGTCGCCTCTGACGCTGCCTGATGTCGGGGGCGGGCAAAGGTGGTCCGCCCTGTTCCGGTCCACTCGGGGTTCCGGGCTATTCATTGGTGCGCACGCGCGATGGCCGAGCGGTTCGTCATTGACGGGGCCAGAGCAAGTGCGCGCGGTTCGGGGACCCGAAGATTCATGACCACCACACGGGACCGGGCGATGCTCACGCGTGCAGCGGATGTTCCGCCACCGCCAGGGCGCCTGACCCGCCGCTCCGTATCCTGGCGCGGTCTGGATCACGCGCTATCAGCCTCCCACGTTCTCGGCGGTATCGCCGCGTTCGTGGCGATCGCCTTTCATGCCGCCGCCACCAGTCGCCTCGGACGCCTGCTGCCCGCTGGCGAGAGCCCGATCTTCGCCAGCCTCCGGGACTATGCCCCCGCGCTCGTCTGGGCCTCGCTGGCCGGGCTCGCCACCGTCTGCGCGGCCGAACTACTGTTGCGTTCGTGGGTGCGCGAGGTCCGGTCAACCGGCGCCAGCGGACGGCCAGTGGCGCGATGGCGTCCGGCGGTCGCCCCCGCGCTCGAGCTGGCTGCGGCAGCGGCGGCCGGCGCGAGCGTACTCAGCGGCTCGAGCGCCGGGCTGGCCGCCGCGCACACCGCGCTCCAAGGGGCGATCCTGCTGCGTGTTCTCGTCATGCCGTGGACGAGCGACCGGCCGGGGAGGACCGTCCACCTCCTGGACCTCGACGAGCGACGTCCTCTCGTCGTCATCGCCTGCGCGTTCGTGCTGGGCGCCGCGCCCGTGCTCCTCGACCCGGGCCTCCGCCGCCTTGCCGACCACGTCGTCCTCGACGCAGCGGCCGCCCGGGCGCTGAGCCGGGCGCTGCCGCCGATGTTCTCCGGGATCACGGCGGTCTGGGCGGCGGCGTCGCTACTGGTCCTGCTCGCGGCGGCCCGGGCGGCCTGGGCGCGCCTTCCGGCCGCTTCGAGCCTCCGGCCCGCGCTCGATCGCCTCCCGTTCGCCCTCACGTGCGGGGCGGCGGCCGCGGCCTTCGTCGCATCGCTGGCGCCGGCGATCGCCTGGGAGCTGGATGCGCTCGACCTGGAGGGCGCGCTACCGGCGCTCGTCCTGGTGGCCGCCTCGACTGGCGGTGCGCTGGGCCACGCGGCCTTCGGCGCGCTCGCGGCCCTGGCGCCGCCGGGGGCGATGACCAGCCGCGCCGGCATGCTGGCCCTGGCCCTCGCGACCGCGCCGGCGCTGCCGGCGCTCGCGTTGCTGGCACGGCGCGCTCACGGCCGGGCGGCGTGGCCGGGCGTGCTGCTGGCCAGCCTGGCGATGAGCGCCGCGCTCGGCCTCACGGCGCTCTTCGGTGGCTTCTTCAACCCGTGGTTCACCGTCTTCTCGTACCTCAAGTCGTTCCTCTTCAAGGTCGCGACAGTGTACGCGGCGGGCATCAGCGCGCTCGCGCTCGACACGTTCGCAGGACGGCCGGCGCGTCGGGCCATCGTCGAGCCCCGCGTCGATGGCAGCCCACCCGCGCCCCGCCCGGCACGCCGCCACGTCGGGCAGGCGGCGGGGGCTCCGCGCGACCGGCGCGCGGCCATCGCGATCGCGGCGGCGCTTCCGCTGAGTCTGCTGCCGTTCGCGGCGCTCGAGCGGTGCCCGGAAGCCAAGGCGGCCATTCTCCAGTTCAGCGAGCAGGCGATGGTGGAGGCGGCGTACGCGAAGGTGCTCTCGCGGCTGCCGGGGCTCGATCGGTGGATCCGGCTCGGGCAGTTGCCCGCGCGCGCCGGCGGCACCGACCCGTGGCCGCAGCCCTGGGTCCTCGAGCGCGTGGGGCCCTCGCTCCTGCCGCCCGACTTCAACCTGGTGGTCGTCGTCGTAGACGCCCTCCGCGGCGACGCCTTCCGGTCCGCCGGCTATCGTCGCGACCTGACACCCTTCCTCGACCGCTGGGCACGCGAGGATGGCGTCTCCTTCCGGCGGGCCTACAGCCAGGGCGGCGGCACGTTCGCGGCCGTCCCTTTTCTGATCGCGGGGCGCAGCCGCCTGGACCTCTATGGTCCCGGCCTCCACCGCGAGAACGTCTACCTCAAGCTCGCGGAGGCGGAGGGCATCGGCCACGTGATGGCGGTGCACGAGTTCGGGCCGAGCGCGCTGTTCCCGCCCCACGTGCGCGTGATCGGGCCGGGACGACGGCGCGCGGTGGGGGCCGACCGCTCGGCGGCCGCCGCCGACGTGCTCGGCTGGGCGCGGGAGGCGATCGAGGCGCTCGATCCCCGCGAGCGGTTCTTCGTCTACGTCCACCTGCTGGACGTGCACAATGACTTGTGGAAGAAGGCCGAGGGCCGGGACTTCGGGGACGCGCCGCGCGACCTGTACGACAACAACATCTCCTACGTCGATCGCGCCTTCGCGCGCTTCGTGGACTGGCTCCGGGATACCGGCCGCTACGAGCGGACGGTGGTCGTGTTCACGTCGGATCACGGCGAGCAGTTCGGGGAGCACGGCGCCAGTCTCCACGGCCACACCCTCTACGAGGAGGACCTGCGCGTGCCCCTGATCCTGCTCGCCCACGGCGTGCGCGGCCGCTTCGAGGACGTGCCCGTCGTCAGCTCCGACGTGGTGCCGACGCTCGTCGACCTGGCCGGCTACGCCATGCGGCCGCCCTACGAGGATCCGCGGACGGGCGTCTCGCTGGTGCCGCTGCTGCGCGGCGGCGATCCCGGCCGCTATCTCCGCCGCGACGTGGTGGGCCGCGCCTCGTTCAAGCGCACGTACTTCCTCTACCGCAACTGGCGGTGGAAGCTGACGTGGTCGGCGGACTGGGACGTCGTGCAGCTGTTCGACACCGAGACCGATCCCGGCGAACGGCGCAACCTCGTGCGCGAGGCCGGCGCGCTGGCGGCCGAGCTCGAGCGGGAGCTGCTCGCCTACCTTGCGCGCGTCGAGGGCCGCGCCTATCGCCCGGTGCTGAACCCGTAGGGATCCTACAAAATCCTCCGCTGACGAGAATCGCGTCGCGCGTGCTCGCGATGACCGGGGTCGACAAGCGCATCGAGGCATGGATGGTCGCGCACATGCCGAGCTGGCTGATCGATCTGACAACGGCGATCTGACCAGCAAGGAGCTGATCTCCACCACGGGCGGCTATGCCATGGCCTGTCCTTCGCCAAAGCCGCGTCCGACTCGGTGACGACGATCCATGCTCGCGTGACAGGCCAGGAAGGCCAGGAGAGTGTAGACAGCGAGTCGGAGGCAGGGCGGTCGGTAGCTGGGGCCATCGGGCCGGCCACGGAAAGAGGTGGAGCTGGGCGAAGGACAGGGCGCCGCGGGACAGCCGATCCGACCCGTCCCGTGGCGCCGCTGTCAGCCTGACCGCCTGGGGTTGAAGTCGGGCTGGAGCTGGAGCGCGTCGGCGATCTTCGTCACGGTGTTGAAGCACTGCACGACCTCGACCGTCTCGGTCAGCCCCTGCTCGGTGAGCCCGAGCCGTCGGGCCTCGCGCAGATGCAGATCCACGCCGTAGTCGGACTTCGCGGTGAGCGACGCCGCGAAGGCCAGAATCTCCTTGGTGAGCCGATCGAGCCTCCGATCGGCGAACGCCTCGCGGGTCGCGGTCCAGTAGCTCTGGAGGAATCCTGGATCCCGCGCCATGTAGCGGAACACGGCCGGCGGCTGGTCCATCGCGTAGAACGCCTGGATGTCGTGAAAGACGCGCTTCACATCCGCGCCCGCCTGGGCAGGGTCCACGAGGGGCGCCAGCGGCTGGCGCATCGAGGGCGAAAAGTCCAGGGGCAGCCTGAGCCCGTCGGCTACCGCGTTCAGCGCATGGGTGACGCCGGCGACGTAGGCGAGCTCGTACCAGATCTGATTGTCGGCCAGTCCTTGCAGCTTCCCGGCTGCACTGTGGGCGACGATTCAGTACTCGCAGACGTTGATTGCGCTCACCATGGTCGCGATCAGCTCCTTCTGGCCACGGCTGAGGGCCCCGTCGGCCATCGCCCGGCGTGAGCTGCGGCCGTACGGCCGGCCGAAGTCGGGGATGGTCAGGAGGACGCGGCTCATCTTCGGCACGAAGTCGATCTTGAACCACGCCTTCGTGGCCTCGCAGAACTTCTGGTCCTCGGGCTGGAGCTCATGGGCTTCGGTGATACGGACGATTTCCATATGGCTTCCTCCAGATCAGACCTGGGGTTGGCGATGCCTTGCCGACATAGCCGCTCTCGAGTTGGCCGCCGACCGCAGCGGCTTGAGGGTCCCGCCGGAGCGACGAAGAAGTAGGCCTTCGGTGTCCGGCGCCGGGCCATCTCGGTAGAGGGCCTCGATCAGCGGGCAGTGGCTGCCAGTGCCTTCGCTGCATCGGGCGACGGTCTCTTTCAAGACTCGCTCCATCACCTTCAGGTCGGCGATCTTGGCCCGGACATCATCGAGGTGCGCCGCAGCGACGATGCGGGCTTCGGCGCACGGACGCCGTCGATGGTCGGCCAAATCCAGGAGCGTCCGGACCTCTTCGATCGAGAAGCCGAGCGTCCGCGCCCGCCGGATGAAGGCCAGCCGCTTGAGGTGCGCGGCCCCGTAGAGCCGGTAGCCGCCCGGGCTCCGCGCTGGCGCGGGGAGGAGCGCCGTGCGCTCGTAGTAGCGAATCGTCTCGATGTTGCAGCCGGTCCGCTTCGACAGGGTCCCGATGGCCAGGGGCGCTGACACGGTCGCCATTCCGACCTCCTCCTGCTCCGAAAATACCGCTTGAGTCTGTAGTTACTACAGGCTTTACGGTTACGCCAGAGGGGAGAAAGGCGCCGAGCCGACCCGTTGGAGGGACGACGCGGGGAGCTTCTGCGGCCCCTCGGAGGGAACGCGCGATGCTCGAGATCAAGACGGCCGACGAGTTCGTGGACCCCGAACTGGAAGCCAGATGGGCCGTCCGCCGGGCCGCCCGGCAGGCGGACGTCCTGCGCCAGGTTCTCCAGGAATTCGTCGAGCGAACCGGCCCGATCTCCGTGGAGACGATCATCGCGGCTCTTCCAGACCACCCTCCCCAGGCCGTGCGCGACAGCCTCGACAAACTGGACGAGGACGACTTGATCCAGCTCGATGACGGTCGGGTGGAGATCGCCTACCCCTTCTCTGCGCTGCCCACCGCGTTCGTCGTTCAGCTGGCCAGCGGCCACGAGCGCTTCGCCTGCTGCGCCATCGACGCGCTGGGGATCGCGCCGATGGTGGGGCAGGAGGTCCAGGTGCGCGCGGGCTGCCACCACTGCGGCAGCCCGCTGGAGTTCTCCGTCACCCCGAACGGGCCAGGGCCCGAGGCCCGCGATGTCATGGTCTGGGTGGGCAAGCGGGGCGAGGGTGAACGGCGCATCACCGCCTCACTCTGAACGGTGCTCAACTTCTTCCGGTCGGAAGAGCACCTGAGAGCGTGGTGGGAGGCGAACCCGGAGGTCCCGGGGGCTGGGGCCACCGTCGTCGAGGGCTTCAAGCTGGGGAAGCGGATCTTCGGTGGGCTCCTCTCACGGGGGTAAGGATGGCAAGCCGACAGGTCACCGTCTTCTGGTCCACCACCTGACAGTCCTGCCACGCGGCGAAAGAGTTCCTTTCGTCTCATGGTGTTGTGTTCACGGCGAAGAACGTCGCGGAAGACGCTGCCGCCCGCGAGGAGCTGATCGCCAAGACAGGGCGTATGGCCGTCCCCGTCTTCACGGTCGATGATGAGGTGATCGTGGGCTTCGACCGCGGCCGCCTGAAGCGGCTGCTGGGGGTCTGAGGGCGATGGAGGTTGGCTGCCCGGACTGCGGCGAGATCGTCCCGGTGCCCCCGGACGCCAAGCCCGGAAACCTCCTCGAGTGCCCGAACTGCGCGGGCCACGCCCTCCGCTTGAGGAGCGAGGACGGGCGCTGGGCCGCGACGCTCGCCCACCACGTGAGCTGTCCCGCCTGCAACGACGTACTGACACTGCCTGAAGACGCGAAAGCCGGCGATGACGTCGAGTGTTGCGGGCGCCGCTACCGGTTGACCTTCGAGTACGGGGCGTTCGCCGCCGAGGAACGCCGCCTGGGCGGTCGAGAGGAGGATGTATGAAGCTGGGAGCGCTCGGGGCGAGTCTCGTGGCGTGGGGCGGTGCCGCGCTGTCATCGCTCTGCTGCCTCTTGCCACTCACTGTGATCGTCCTCGGATTGGGGAGCGGCGCCTTCATGGCGGTCACCATGCAGTACCGATGGGTCCTGATCCCGGCTGGCGTGCTGGGCGTCGCCACGGGGTTTCTCCTGTACGCGCGCGAGCGAAGACGGTGTACGGTGCTCGGCTGCCGGATGGCGGGAAGCCGAGTGACGCTGGCCGTGCTCATCCTGGCGAGCGCTGTCGTCGCCACGTCGATCGTGCTGGACCGCTTCCCGGAGATGACCTCGGACCTGCTCGCGGGCCCGGCTGGTAACGGCCAACCCCCGGGCCGGGCACGACATGAAGGGCATGGATGGGAGGTAACACCATGAATCCCAAGGCCGGGTTCTGGCTTGCTCCACTGTTTCTGCTGCTGGTCACGCACGCGGTGCTCGCCGCCCCGTCGACGGTCGTGTTGGCGGTCGATGGGATGACGTGAGGCACGTGACCCCTCGTGGTCAAGCGAGCCCTGGAGGGGCTCAAGGGCGTGCAGCGCGCTGACGTGAGCTTCCGGGACAAGGAGGCTCGAGTGACGTTCGAGCCGAGCCAGGTCAGCGTGGATCAGCTCATCGAAGCTGTCAACAAAAGCGGCTTCCGCGCTTCCCTCAAGCGGGGAGAGTGAGCAGGAGACGGCAAGGCGCGAGGACTCGGTTTCAGGCGGTCTGGAACGCGGCCTGGATCGCCCCGTCGAGGTCAGCGGGACGCACGGGCTTGAACAGACACTTGAAGACCTTCAGCGCCTGCAGGCGCGCGTAATCCTCCTCGCGCAGCCCCCAGCCGGTGATGAACAGGATCACCACCGTCCGGTCCACCGCGCGCAGCCGGTCGGCCAGCTCCCAGCCGTTCATGCCGGCCATGCCGATGTTGGTCAGCACGACGTCGAAGCGGCCGGGCCGGTGGACCTCGAGCGCCGCCGGGCCGTTCTTGGCCGGGGTGACGGCGTGGCTCAGGGTCTTGAGCAGCTCGGCCAGCGTGGCCAGCACCTGAGGATCGTCGTCCACGAGCAGCACGCGCGCCCGGCGACGCGGCTGGGACGGCTCGGCCGGCTTCGCGGGCGCCGTCGGCTCGAGCACCGCCGGGAGCGTGATGGTGAACGTCGCGCCGCGTCCCGGCGTGCTGTCCACGCGAATCTCCCCCCCGTGCCGTTTGATGATGGAGTACGCCATGGATAGGCCCAGCCCGGAGCCGGCGTCGCCCTTGGTCGAGAAGAACGGCTCGAAGATGCGCCGGCGCACGGCTTCCGACATCCCGATGCCGGTGTCGGCGATGGTGAGCACCACCGTGCGGCCCTCGCCTTCGCGGCTGCTGACCGAGAGCGTGCCGCCGGCCGGCATGGCGTCGATGGCGTTCAGGAACAGGTTGGTCACCATCTCGGTCAGCGCCGCCGGCCGCCCGTTGATGGGCGGCACCGCGCCGAGCTCCAGCCGCAGGTCGAGCGGGCGGTTCTCCTGCGCCCGCTTCTCTTCCCATCGCGGCCGGATGATGGCCACTGCGTCGTTGACGATCTGGTTCACCTCCACCGGCACGAACTGCTCGTCCGGGCGCAGCCGGGCGAACTGCTGGATGCGCCGGACCGTCTCCGAGCCGTCGATGGCCGCGGACTCCATGACCTTCAGCGAGCGGCCCACCAGGTCGACGTCGCCCATGTTCTGCTTCATGAGCTGGGTGTAGCCGAGGATGGCCTGGAGCAAGTTGTTGAAGTCGTGGGCGATGCCGCCGGCCAGCTGGCCCAGCGCGGTGAGCTTCTCCGACTGTTGGAGCTGGCCCTCCACCTCGCGCTGCACGGAGATGTCGCGCACGATGGCGATGAGACCCTCGAACTGGCCCCGGCGCCCCCGCACGGGCGACACGGTCACTGCCAGCGCCAGCGGCCGCGGGGTCCGGGGCACCGTGGTCTCGAAGACGTGCATAGCCGTGCCGCGCGCGAGCCGGCCCTTGGCGTCGACGTAGTCGGCCGACGGCAGGAACTCGGTGATCGGCCGGCCCATGGCCTCGGCGGCCGGACGGCCGAAGATGCGCTCGGCCGCCGGGTTCCAGCCCTCGATGCGATCCTGGCCGTCCACGGCGAGGATGGCGTCGCCGGCCGAGGCGATGAGCTGCTCGAGCGAGCGCTTGGTGGTGGCGATCTCCGTATAGAGCCGCGCGTTACGCACCGCGATGGCCAGGTACTCGGCGAGCATCTCCAGCAGCTCGCGCTCGCGCGGGTCGATCATCCGCCCGGAGGCGCGGTTGTCGACGACCAGGTGGCCCAGGAGGCCTTCGGCGTCCCGGATCGGGCAGACGATCAGGATGGGGTGCCGGGCCTGGGGCGGCGCCGTGTCCAGCGTGATGCTGACGGCGTCGTAGCCGAGGGTTCCCTGGAGCTGCTCGGTGACGGCCGCCGTCATCTGCGGCAGGTCGAGCTGGCCCACGATCGTGCGCGCGATCTCGCGCAGGATGGAGAGCTGGGTGACGCGCAGCGACTGCTCGGCCTGCTCCCGCCGCGCCGCCTCCTCGAGCTCCCGCGTCTTGGACGAGAGGCTCCGCATCTCCTCCACGAGGTGCGCCACCTGGTGGCGCTGGCCGAGGTCGGCCTGACGCCGCAGCAGCGCCCGCCGCACCACGTCCTCGAGGTCCTGGCGGGAGAACGGCTTGATGAGATACTCGAAGGCCCCGTGGCTCAGCGCGAGCTTCACGGTCTCCAGGGAGGCGTAGGCGGTGATCATCACGACCTCGATCGACGGGTCCAGCCGCTTGATGCGGCGGAGCACCTCGAGGCCGTCGATCTCCGGCATCTTGATGTCGAGGATGACCAGGTCGGGCCGGAACTCCGTCACCTCCTGGAGCGCCACGCGCGCGGTGTCGGCGGTGCGGATGTCGTGGGCGGGCTTGAGGAGCATGCGCAGCGACTCCCGGGGCCCGATCTCGTCGTCGACGACGAGGATGCGCGACCGGCTGGTCGGGGGTGCGACCAGCTTCATTTGGTGGCCGGCGCCAGCCCGATGTAGAAGGCCAACTCGTGCCGGCCCTGGCGGACGCGGAGCCGGCCGCCGCCGGCCTCGATGAGGCGCTGGCTCACGGCCGGGCCCACGTCGATCAGGTTCTCCTGGACCATCTGGACCGGATCGAACAACCGCTCCAGCTTGTCGGCGCCGACGACCGCCGTCCGGGAGCTGATGACGATCCGCACCTCCTCGGGGTGGTCCTTCTCCGTGTGCCGGCCGATGGAGATCGACACCTTGGCCTCGTCGGCAGGGGAGTTGTGGCTGAGATACCAGATGAGATACGACAGCGCCTTGCGGAGCTGCACGACGTCGACGCGCACCGGCTCGGCCGCCCGATCGGGAGCGATGTCGAGGTGCAGGCGCTGGCCCGGTCCCTCGTCCGACAGCTCGATGGCGGTCACCACCTCGTCGATCACGGCGTTGGCGTCCACCGTCGTGAAGTGTAACTCACCCTCACTGACCAACCCTGCAAGTTTTTCAAATACCTGCACGAGCCGGCGGACGTCGCGGCGCACGACGGTGGAGAACAGCTTGCGGAAGTCCGGATCTTCGTACCGCTCCTCGATCAGCTCCACGAACGTGTTGACCGAGACCAGCGGATTCTTGATCTCGTCGGCGATGCGGGCGATGACCCGGGCCAGGAGCTGGAACTCCTGGGCCTGGAGCTTCTGGGCGGCCAGCTCCTTCTGGGCCGTCCGGTCCTCGAAGACGAGCACGGCGCCCAGCGGGGCGGCCTCGTCGCCCTGGATGGGGTAGGTCGAAACCTCGAGCCAGAGGTTGCGCAGGGCCAGGTGGACCTCGGCCTTCGCCTGGGAGCTGCCGTGGGCGAGCGTCTCGTACAGCATGTCGCCCAGCGGCGAGGGCAGGGCTCGCAGGTCCTGCCCCTTCAGCTCCCAGGCCGGCAAGCCCAGGATCTCCTCGGCGCGGCGGTTCACGATGCCGACCCGTTCGTCGCGCCCGATGGTGAGGACACCGCTCGACATGTGCGCGAGGATCCGCTCGCTGAACTCCTTCTCGCGCTGGAGCTGGTGGTGCAGGCTGATGTCGCGGATGGCCGTGGCGAGCTGCGTGGCCAGATCAAAGAGCATCTCGGTCTCGTGCCGCCCGTAGCTGCCGCCCACGATCGGCTGGCCGACGACCAGGATGGCGATCAGCTCGCCGTGGGTGAGCAGCGGCACCGCCACCGCCCCGCCGAGCAGCTTCATCTCCGCCACCAGGGCCGGGTCGGTCACATCTTGAAGCCGCGCCGGGCGCCCCTGGGCGGCCAGCCAGCGGCCCAGCCCGTGGGTCGCCGACACCCGGACGGCCTCGACTACCTGGGGGGCCAGCCCCCGGTGGACGCGCACCCGGTAGATCTCGCCCCCCTCCTCCAGCAGGAGCAAGGCCGAGCGCGCCGGCCGGAGCAGCTCACCGATCGCGTCCAGAAACATTTCCAGGACCCGGGGCAGGTCGAAGCCGGCCGCCAGGACCCGGCTGAATTCCCGGAGCGCCGGCGACAAGGCGGGGGTTTCCCGGGGCGGCTCCTCGGCCACCGCCGGGGGGGCGCTCTGGGCCTTCAGCGTGGCCACCTCTCGCAGCAGCCGCCGCCGGTCGCTCGCCTGCCGGAGGGCTGCGTCCAGCTCCCGCTGGGTGAAGGCCGCGGGCAGCAGGAAGTCCGCCGCCTCGGCCTCCTCTTCGCCGGCCCCGATGGCCACCACCAGGCTGCCCGGGTTCAGCGCCCGGGCCTGCATCACGAAGGCGCCCAGCGTCCGCGCGGGCCCCCGGCTGTCGCGGAGCACCACGTCGACGTCGACCAGGCGGAGGGTCTTGAGGGCGTCGGTGTCGGTCGGGGCAGCGAAGGCGGAACAGTCGGGGAACGCCCGCAGTAAGCGCGCCCGGAGCGCATTGTCGGGCGTGACGACCAGAACCGTTTTCATCCGCGGGCGTTCATCCCGGTGCGGCGACTCTCCTTCGACACTTCGGCCGGCGCGGCCGGCGGGAAATCGACGATGAGAAGCGCGCCGCCACTCGGCCGATTCGTCGCTCGCAGCTTAGCACGATGCGCGCTAGCAATTCCGGCACATATCGTCAGGCCTAGGCCGGACCCCCGCGGCTTGGTGGTGACGAACGGGTCGAAGACGTGCTCCAACAGCTCGGGGGGGATGCCGGGCCCAGAATCCGCCACGGTGACCGACGCGCCAGCGTCGGCGCGCGTCAGCTCGATCGAAACCACACCACCCGGCGGCGTCGCCTCATGCGCGTTCATCAGCAGGTTGATGAAGAGCTGCTCGAGCTCGTGCGTGTCGCCCATGACCGTGCAGGGCTGGTCCCCCAGAGCGCTGACGATCGAGACGCCCTTCTCATCCAGCACGGGGCGCATCGACTCCACCGCTTGGCGAATCGGCTCGCGCACGTCCAGAGGCTGCTTGGGGCGGTCGCTCGGGTGGGACAGCGCGCGCAGACGCTCCACGAGCCGCTCCATGCGGTCCGTCTCACGGGTCACCCGCCGGCTGAATTCCTCCACGAAGCGCTCGTCCCGGTGCCGGAGCGGAATCAACTGGGCAAAGGCCTTGATGGCCACCAAGGGGTTGCGAATCTCGTGGGCCAGGCTGGAGGCGAGGAGCTCGAAGTAGGCCAGGCGCTCGGCCCGCCGCCGCTCGCTCTCGAGCTGCTTGAACGGGGTCAGGTCGCTGAAAACGGCGACGGCGCCGAGGATGGCCCCGCCCGGGTCCCGCAGCGGTGAGGTAGTGCAGATCACTGGCCGCGTCGTCGTGCCGTCCGCGAGCTGGATCTCGGGCTCGGTCCGCTCGACCCCGTCGGCGACGGTGCTCTTCAGCAGGGCGCCGAGACTGGACGGGAGAACGTCAACCGATTGCTGCTGCACCTGGGCCGCTGTCAGGCCCGTGAGGTGTTCTGCCGCGCGATTGAACATGGCGACGTGCCCGGCCGCATCGACGGCCACCACGCCGCTCTCGATGGTCCGCACGATGTTCTCGATGTGCTCGTTGGCCAGAACCACCTGCGTATAGAGCTGGGCGTTCTTGATGGCGATCCCGGCCTGGTGGGCCAGCGTCATGAGCAGGTCGAGGTCCTGAGGATAGAAGGGATCGCCCGACATTTTGGGCCCCACCACGATCGCCCCGATCACCGCGTTCTCGGAGAGCAGCGGCAGGACCAGCGCCCAGTTGAGCCTGGTGAGTTCTTCATGGAGCGTCTTTGCCCGCGGAGCTTGGTCGCGAAGCAATTCATCGACCACCAGGAGATCCTTTCTCGCCTTCAGCTCATCCAGGAGCAGGTCCCCAAGGAACTCCGGGGCGATGAACGCGGCCGCGCCGTGGCGAAGATCCAGTTGGACTCTGGTCAGCCGGGAGCCACGAACGAGGTACACGCTGACTCCTTCGGTTTGGGTCGCCGTGGCGACGGCTTCGGTAATGAACGAGAGGAGGGCCCGGAGATCCAGCAGTTGAGTAAAGCGCCGGCTGGCGTTCCGGACTGTTTGCTGAAAGTTCGTGTGGGTGCGGTATACGTAACGGTCCAGCAATCGGCTGGCGATGTCGCGGATGGGCGGGGCCAACAGGGTGGCGACGACGATGGACGCAAACAGGATGACGAGTTGGTGATGATGGAGCTCTTGCGCGATCTGGCTCCCGAACAGCCACAGGGAGAAACAGACGGGAAGGAGGGAGAGAAGCGTCGCCGTTGTGATGGTGAGACTGCGATGAATCACGATGCGTAGATCCATGAGACGGTGACGAATGATTGCGTGTGCAACCACGGCAACGAGGAGGAGACCGAAATAGGGGCCGAGCCAGCTGTATTCGGAGCGGCTCGTTACGAAGGGAATCAGAAGATTGGACGTGATAGCTCCGGCACCTGATACGAAAATTGCCGCACCGAGGTATTGAAGCTGAGCGCGCGCCAGGCCACGAACGTGATTCCATTTCGCGATGAGAACGAACAATGCGGTCGCAAAGGTAGCAAGAAAGTAGACCACAAACGCGGAGTACAGAGGTCCTGGCTTTCGAGATAATCCTCCAGGCGTGAGATCGGTATCGTAGAAAACTAAAGGAGTGAACAGTGACAGCAGGGCGAAGCTCGCTCCGAGCGTGAGGCAACTGCGGAGAAAGACGGGACGGAGAGAATGCGTAAGCGCCGGATAGGCGTTTATGAAGGCAAGAAAGAAGGCAGGAATAAAGCTAGCGCTAGCGAAGGTGACCGACCCCCAAAAGCTAATCCTGGCGCCGGAGTGCAGTAGAGCAACTCCGAGACTCCAACTTGCCGATGAAAGAGTAAAGGCAGCAAACCAGCGATTGACATCACTTCGAGGGCGAGCCCGCCAGACGAAGAGAGCCAATGCGACAAGAAGACCTGTAATGAGGAATAGCGGGGCCTGAGCAAAAGCGGACGGCGTTGCGTCAGCGACCTGATAGCTCATCTTGATCGGATGTCGATGTCGTCGGTCGGGGCGGCGAAAGTCAAGCAGTGAGCGAACGCCGTCGGTAATCGTGGGCGGAGCGCGTTGTCGGCCGCCACTATCAGGACTGTTTTCATGCGAGAGCGTTCAACCCCTGCCGTTGACCCGCTGCACCCTGCCAAGGAGATTGCGCAGAGCGCAAGTCAGCGATGAATGTTGCTATTCCTTTTGGCAAGACGAAGATTCCCAAGGTATTGCGGCCGCTACGAGCATTAGCGAGGAATAGTCTCGGGTCATTACCGGCTCGCTTCGAACTCTACGTAAGCTCGGTGGCGCTCGGCTCGACTTGAGGGATCGGCAGCTCAATGGTGAGCGTCACACCAGGACCTGGGGTATTGTTTCGCGCGACAATCGTTCCACGATGAGCCTCGATGATGCCCTGGCAGATGGAGAGGCCGAGGCCCGAACCCTGGGGTTTGGTAGTGACAAATGGATCAAAGATCTTTTCAAGGAGGTGCTCGGGTATACCCGAGCCAGTGTCTCGGACCACGAGCAGAAGCATGTGGTCCTCTGGGGTTTGCTTAAGGGAGAGCTGAACCGTCAATTCGCCACCCTGTGGCATTGCTTCAACTGAATTCATCAAAACATTCAGTAGGAGCTGCCTCAACTGAGCTTCGTCACCTGTGACCGCCGCGGAATTGTGCTCGTAAAGGGTTGTGACGTCAATTCGAGCCTGTTCAAGCTGGGCTCTGAGCAGAGACAAAACTTCTTCAACAAGTTCGGAAAGAGCTACCGGTGCAAGCTGTTTCGTCTGGGGTGTTACTAATCCACGAAGGCGCCCCACAAGTTCGTCGATTCGCTCTATCTCTCGTATGGCCACCTTTGAGAATTGATCTCGGAAATCTTCGTCGGTAAAGCGTTCTGGTAACAGCTCGGCGAAAGTCTTTATTGCAACGAGAGGGTTCTTAATTTCGTGAGCTATGCTCGACGCGAAGGCACCAATCGACGCCAAGCGCTCAGTTCGTCGCTTTTCGGTCTCAAGCTCGCGAAGCCTTGTCAGATCACTGAAGACTGCGACCACTCCGAATACTGCGCCTGACCGGTCTCTCATGGTCGACGTTGAGTAGATTGCTGGCGTCAGTCTGCCCGAACTGCGGCGGAGGGTTGTCTCAACTTGGAGACGGGGCCGCGAGTCACGCAGTGTCGCTTCGATTGGACCCGAGATCTGAGCCGGAAGCGTGCCTACCTGACTGCCCTTAACAGCGGACGCGCGAAGACCGGTGATGCGCTCAGCTGCCGAATTGAACAGAGTAACGATCCCCGTATCTGTTACCGCAATGACAGCGTTGTCCATCGTTTCGAGGATGTTTTCGATATGCTCATTTGCCAGGACGACCTCGCGATAGAGATGCGCATTCTTCATCGCGATGCTCGCTTGGCCAGTCAGCGTCGAGATCAGATCGACATCGTCTGAAAGATAAGGGTCGCCCGAAAGTTTCGGTCCAACGACGACGACGCCGGAAAGGGAGCCGTTCTCAAGGAATGGGAAGGCAAGCTCTCCGCCGACTTCCTGAAGGTCGCGGGCGGCTTCTCTCAAGGCGTCATGATCAGAATTCCGTGCGGTGTCCGCGAAGACAGGCCGGCGATCCGTGCGGAGAAGATCAAGAAGAGCCGAGTCTCCGGGCAGATATCGAAGCCGGCCTGATTGTGCGCTGGGCAGACTTCTCGTGGCATGGGAGACGAACGTCTCGCCGCTACTGTCAGGCAAATATACACTCACGGCTTCGCTCTTCAGAGTGCGCGCAATGACATTGGTGAGAAACGTCAAGAGGGACTGAACGTCGAGAATCGTGCTGAGGCGCCGACTTGCCTCACGGATGGTGCGTTGGTAGTCATAGGTCTCGCGATAGAGGTAGCGGTTGAGCGAAGCTTGAATCCAGCCCTTTAGTGGCTGAAAGCAGATAGAGATTGCAAGCGCAATGACTACTGCTGCCGTGAGTGGAACCTGTTCGGTGGTGTGACCGGTGAGCCAAGTCGCAAGAGTCGCGACACCGAGAACCATGATAGACGCAACGGCCAGGGCAGAAACGTAGACTACTCCCTTCCGGGCGAAGAACTTGATATCCATGAGGCGGTGACGAATGATCGCGTGCGCTGAGAAGGAGACGAAAACCAAGGTGAAATAAGGGCCGAAGACACTGTAGTAGGACGTACGCCAAAAAAGCGGGATGAGGAGATTCGTTCCCAGAACGCCTATCCCGCCGAGGAGTATCCCCGACAGCAGATAACGGAGCTGAAGTCTGCGAATGCCAGTAGCCTCGTAGGTGATTCGCCAAAGCGTATAGAGGGCGAAGGAGAAGCAGCCAACCAGATATGCGCCAACAAATGGGTATAAGGGGCCATAGACGAAGTTCGGCCGGGCTGGATGCGGTGTAGCGCCCCGAAGTACCCACGGGGACAGGGATAGACACGCAAAGACAAAGCAGGCGACGCCTGCAACGATGAAACCCAGGTTACTAGCCGATTGGTTGGGAGCCTTGAAGCTCAGGACGAGCCAAAGAAGGGCGAATGGCATAAAGCAGGCGAAGGCGAAACCCAGACGACCCAGGGCGACAGTGAGGCGAATGTCACTGGACGACAGTGCCAATGAAATGCTGCTGATCCACCCGACGATGATTATGACCATGAATAGAAGGAGCCGATTCGTTTTGCCTTTGGGATCGTGCAGAATGACTAAGATTCCGAGACTGAAATTTGCCGCGCATAGAAGAATCAGACCCAATGACTGCCAATCTATCTGGAGCAAACTCAAGGCCTCACTGGCGAAAGTCTCCGAGGACCAGCGCCGCCACGCTGCCTCCGAAACTGTGGCCGTTCAGCACGACCTTCTTAATACGAGCAGTTCGTGACACGTTCGGAACATAGTCAAGATCGCAATTGGGGTCCGGCACTTCTTGATTGATCGTTGGCGGCACGCGCTGGTGCTGAATCGACATGCAGGCGGCCACCGCCTGCATCGTCCCGGCGGCGGAGAACGGTTGCCCAGTCATGGATTTGATGGAGCTGATTGGTATCGAGTAAGCCCTCTTACCTAAGGCGAGTTTGAATGCATTTGAATCGCAGATGTCGAAGTCCGGTAGGGAGCTACCGTGCGCGTTGACATGATCAATATCGGATGACGATAGACCCGCAGTGGTGATGGCTGCCGAGATTGCGTCAGCCATGACCTTTCCGGACAGATCGCCCTTTCTCATACCCACGGCCTCGCTCGCTGCGCCGTAACCTAGGACCTCCGCATAGATTCGTGCACCCCTTGACGAGGCGAAGTCTAGATCTTCAAGCACAAGCGTTGCGCCACCCTCACCGATGACCAAGCCATCTCGGAGTCGATCGTACGGTCTTGAGGCTTGATATGGAGGGCAGGCGCGAGTGGAAAGGCACCCTAGTGAGCAGAACGTGCCAAAAGCGGTCGGCGAAATAGGAGCCTCGCAACTTCCCACAATCGCCACTGTGGCCATCTTGGATGCAATTCGAGAGAATCCCAGATTGATCGCATCGAGGCCGGTACAACAGTTTGATGAGAGAGATAGGGCAGGGCCGGTTATTTTCAACTCGATCGATACGTAACTGGCAGGGGAGTGTGGGGGGTACTCGAGAGCTGACCAGGGATTTATGCCCGCTAGGCCTTCGTTGATTAGCCCTCGTGTGGCCGTTTCAAAGATGTCTCCGCCACCCGAACTCCCGTACGATACTGTGACCTCGGAAGAAAAGCTGGGCTCGATCCGTAAGCCCGCATCCTCAAGCGCAAGTCGCGCAGAAGCAACAGCGAACTGCGAGAAGCGGCCCATTACCTTTGCTTGCTGTCGTCCAACGAAATCGGTCGCGACAAAACCTCGTACCTCGGCAGCGACCTTGCAGGGATACCGGGAAGCATCAAACGCCGTAATATAGTCAACGCCCGACTTTCCCGCAGTCAGGTTGGCCCAGAATTCTTCTTTGCCGATTCCATTCGGCGCGACGACGCCAAGGCCTGTTATGACGACGCGGCGTTGACTCACCGACCCTCCTCCGGACCTGCTAACTTGAACTTAGCAAGTGAACCAGCGTACGCTCGTAGTCCGGTCGGGCTAGCACTCACGTAAGCAGTAGAATAGGCGAGCCTGACTCGACATGTCCAGAAACCCATGGACCGTCGCGGATTTCTGACACTCATCCTGGCCCTGGCCGTCGCGCCGCTGGCCCGGGCCCGGGCGGCAACCCAGCACCGGCGGGCGGCCTACGACGTCGACGCGGGGATCCTCTACAACACCCTCACCTTCACTCTGACGGGCACCGTAGAGGAGACCCTTGACAGGGCCGCCGGCCGCTACGAGGTCCAGGCCGTCGGGCAGGGAAGCCGGATCAGCAACCGGCTGGAGTCGCAGGGGGTCTGGCGCGAGGGGCGGTGGGCCCCCCTGCGGGCGACCTCGTGGTTCCAGGTCGCCGGGCGCGAATCGCGCTCTGAGCTCGCCTATGACTACGAGCGGCGCACAGTCGAGTACCACTACCGCGGTGAGACGTTTTTCCTCCGGCGCCGCCGCGTGGCGGACGACGTGGTGGCGATCCCGGAGGGGGTGCGGGTGGACGACGCGTTGAGCGCCGTCCTCAACTACGAGGAAGGTCGCTGGCCCCCAGAGAGCGACGGCACCTATCGCAGCTACGTGGTCCGGCGCCGGCGGCCCCAGAATGAGAAGCCCGACGACGTCCAGAAATTCTATCGGGCCGAGCTGGTCCCCTTGGTCCTGGAGGTCGTCACCGACCCTGAGTCGGGCAAGCCAGGGGCGCGCTTCGACCTCACCCGCTTTTCGTCCTGGGCGCGGGAAGATCAGCCGGCCCGCATCGTGTTCGATCCGCACCGTCGCCCCGAAAGCATCACGGCCTCACTCGTCCTGGGGACGTCAATCAGCATCCGTATCAAGAACGCCGCCTAGATGCACGACGTCGCCACCCTCGGCGAGGCGCTGCTGCGCCTCTCCATTCCGTCGCCCGGGCGGGTGGAGACCGCCCGGGCGCTCGACGTGCAGATCGGCGGGGCCGAGGCCAACGTCGCCGCCGCCTGCGCTCGCCTGGGCCTGCGCGCAGCGTGGATCTCGGCGTTGCCGGCGAATGCCTGGGGTGAGCGGGTCCGCCGGGAGCTAGTGGGGCACGGGGTGGATTGCGGCTACGTCAGCATGGTCGACGGCGCGCGCCTGGGCCTTTACTTCCTCGAGTACGGTGTCGCGCCCCGCCCCATCCGCGTCCTCTACGATCGGCGGGATTCCGCGTTCGCCCGCCTGGCCCTGGAGACGGTCGACTGGGAGCCGGTGCGGCGGGCCCGCGTCGTGCACCTGACCGGGATCACCCCGGCCCTGAGCCCTACCGCGCGCGCCCTCAGCGAGCGCGCGCTACGGGAGGCGGCCACGGTGTCGCTCGACGTCAACTACCGAGCGGCGCTCTGGACGCCCAATGAGGCGCGCGTCTGGCTCGAAGCAGCGCTGCCCATTGTGCGCTTTCTCTTCGTCGGGCGTGAGGAGGCGCGCACGGTCTTCGGCCTGGAGGGCGAGCCCGAGCAGGTGGTGGAGCGGCTGGGCAGCCTGGCCCCCAAGGCGACGGTGACGCTCCTGATGGGCGACGAGGGGTCACTCACGCTGGATGGCGGGCGCCTGGTGCTGCCCACACGCCGCCTGCAGATCGATGTCGTGGACCCGATTGGAGCCGGCGACGCCTACGTAGCAGGCTTCCTCTGGGCCGCACTGCGCGGCTGCGGGCTGGAGGAGACGGTGGACACGGCCGCCGCCGTGGCCGCGCTGAAGTGCTCAATCTGGGGCGATATCGCGCTCATCAGCCCGCGGGATGTCGAGGAGGTCCTGGCCGGCGGACCTCGGGTGCGGCGGTAATCAGGGCCTGCGCCCCAAAGCCCCCAAATTCATTGACTCCCGAGAACGAATTCACCATCCTATCGCTGATGTCCGACCTGGACCGACGAAGGCGTCAGGGAGAGGGTAGCCCTGCGCCCGACGGAATGAAGCGGCCAAGTCTCCCGCCTTCCCTCTACCAGCCGCGCGCCCTCTCCTCGATCGCGTTCATCATGTACGGTTTACTCATGTTCTTCGGATGTGCGTTTCTGACGGGCTACGTCGCCGGCGCGGGCATCCCACTGTGGGTCAAGACCCTGACCATTCTCGTGTTGATCCTGGCTACGCAGCAGGGCGCACACGTCATGGGCTGGGTCGGTCACGAAGGGATCCATCTGAACCTATTTCGGAGCAGATACTTGAGCGCGCTTGTCGGTGCCTTCGTCGGCGCGGCGATCTTCTTTCCGATCATGGGGTACGGGATCTCTCACTGGAACCACCATCGGTTCACGAATCAGCAGTCGGACCCCGACGCCGAGATCTTCCCGAAGTTCAAGACCTTTTGGCGCCGGTTTTTCTTCGCGCGGGGTGACGCCCAGCGGAGCTACTTGAAGGCGAACGTAGAGATGGCGCTCGGCAGACCACTGCCCTTTGGATACCGGCTTCCCTTTCCCGCGCCCGTTCAGCGAACTCTCGCCTGGGCAAACCTTGGTTTCCTCATGTTCTGGTTCCTCGTGTACGCTACGGTCGCGCTCCAGTCCCCTTTGACGGCGCTCCTTGGCATCGTCCTTCCGCTGATCCTCGTCGCTCCCTTTTCAGGACTTAGAGCGTACGTGGAGCACTCCGGAACTGGCATCGGGATGTTCCGTGATGCGAGGAGCTATGTCTCGCCGATCTACACGGTTCTCTTCTTCTGCAACAACTATCATCTCGAGCATCACCTCTATCCGACGGTGCCCTGCTACAATCTGCCTGCGGTTCACAGGTTGCTCAAGGCCGGTGGCTATTACGACCGCTGGCGGTCACCGGTCGACACGACAGTGCTCGGCCCGATGGCCCACACGGCGGCGCGATCTCCATATCCCGGCCCGCTGGGCAGTGATCTTTCCGACGACCCGTTCCGAGCGGTGGTGGAGGAGAAACAAGCCTAAGCGCTCAGTGGCCAAGATACAGACTTCCACCCAGTTAATCTTCCTGCGCGCATCGGACAAGGCGAGGGACTTCGCGTTGAGGCAGGTCGGGCATCCTCGCCGCTCCCTGACCTGATCGACTCGATCCCCGAACGTGGGGCCCTGGACCGCGGCTTGATCCCCCTCGCCTGCGGGTGCCTGTTCGTGGCAACATCGAGCCCCCGTGGCCCGCAACAACCAGGTCACCCGCCAGTGGCACCTCCTGCGGCGCCTGGAAGGCTCGACCGGGCTGACGCTGCAGGCGCTCGCTGAAGGACTGCCTGACGACTTCCCCAAGCACCTCCGCACGGTCCGCCGGGATCTGGCGGCCCTGGAGGGCGTGGGTTTCCCGCTGATGACCGAGCACGTCAGCGGTCAGACCCGGTGGAAGCTGCTCGACGGCTTCCGGCGACTGCCGGCGCTCGGGTTCGCCCCCTCGGAGCTCATGGCGCTCGTGTTCAGCCGCGACCTGCTCCGCCCACTCCAGGGCACGCACATCCACGCCGCTCTCGATTCCGCTTTGACCAAGGCGTCGGCTGCGCTTCTGCCGGCTGGTCTCGACTTCGTCCGCCAGATGCACGAGTTCCTCTCGGTCCGATTCGGCCCGCACAAGACCTACCGCGCCCACCGCGATGTGATCGATCGCGCTAGCCGCGCGATCGCCGACCGACGGACCGTCCAGATGCGGTACCTCTCGGCGTCCAGTGGTAAGACCGGCCGCCGGGAGGTCGACCCCTATCACCTGTGGTACGCGGCGGGCGGGCTCTACTTGATCGGCTACTGCCATCGCCGGCGGGACGTCCGCATGTTCGCGGTCGAGCGGATTCGCTCCCTCACGATCACCGACCACCCGTACCAGCTCCCGCTCGGCTTCGACGTCGAGGCGTACGTGCAGGACGCGCTCGTGGTGATGCGGGGCCAGCAGATCGCCGTCGAGCTGTTGTTCGACCGGCCCACCGCCGCCTGGGCGCGGGATCGCATCTGGCACCCGAGCCAGGAGCTGGTGCCGCTCCGGGACGGCAAGCTCCGCATGACGTTGCGCGTCGCCGACACCCGGGAGCTTTTCGGGTGGATCCTGAGCTTCGGCCGGGGCGTGAAGGTGGTCCGGCCGGCCGAGCTGAAGGACAGGGTGCGGGAGGAGGCGCTGGCCCTCTCGCGTCACTGAGGGGTCGCGATGACCGTCAGACCCAGCCGGCGAAAGTCCTCGTCGAACGCGAAGCAGGGCATGCGCTCGAGCAACGTGGTGACCACGACGAACGAGATCGCGTCGCAGAGGGAGAGGCGGTGATCGCGGCTATGCCGCCGGAAGACCTGCTCCGCCTCGATGCGGATGTTCGCGCCGTAGTCCATGACATGCAGCCCCGGCTTGACGTCGTCGAGGAAGCCGATGGCGGCCGCCGAGCTGTGGCGGTAGCGAAGGAGCGTGACGGTCTCGCTGATCACGTCCCACGTGGTCCACATCTGCGTCCGCCGACTCGCCGCCTCGCCGGCCAGGGCCAGCGCCCGCCGGTGGTACATGTCGTCGGTGTCGGCGCAGGCATAGAAGTACGAGGTGCCGCAGAAGACTCGCCCGGGGAGGGTGGGCCGTGCCTCACCGGCGCCGGCCATAGAGGTAGTCCTTGACGTGGGCCGAGACATCCGTCGGACGGCCTCGCCGCCGTGGCTTGGGAAGTTTGCGGGCCAGCTCGAGCAGGGCCCGGGCCGCCGCGCCCGGCTCGGGCTCGGGCAGGGCGGCCCGGAGCTCGGCGACAACCTCATCGCGCACGGTGATCTGCACCACGCTCCCGCGGTCCTGCTTGACCTGGCGCACGAGCTGCGGCAGCCGCCGGCGCGCCTCGCTGATCGACACGCGTGTCATCGTTTCCCTCCCAGGGAAAGCCGCCCGCCCTGGCGGCTACCCGGCCTGGCCGGGTGCGGATCGCCCCCGTGTACAGCGATGTACGTTCCGGTGCCATTCTCGCGTGACCCCGGATGTCACGGCAAGTGTGTACCGTGGGCGACAGATGGACCATCGGCAGGCCGGGCTGACCATCCGGGGCCATGATCTCCCCGGTGCGCGATGGCGGGAAGCGGGACAGAGCGATGACGATGAGGACAGCCGGCCGTGCGGGAATCGGTCAGGGAGGAGGCCGAAAAATCGCCGCGCGAGCGTGACCCGATCTGTCACAGGCGGAGGATAGGTCGAAGGCTATAGATAGCCCGACGACCGAGTCGTGCGCGGCCCGTCGGGGCCACGCAGGGTGACCATGCAATCGCGAACGCAGTTCGCGGACGTGTCCGAGCGGGTGGTCGGTAGTCCGCTGTACGACTGGCAGCGCGAGGTCGGCGAGGAGCGTCCCGCCCCGGCGGGGAAGCGATGAAGCAGTTCGAAAAGGCATTCTACGCGCTCACCAGCCACACGCCGATGCTGTGGCAGTGTCGTCTCTTTGAACGCTTCGTCACCGGCTCGGTTCCGTCGGTGTGCGACATTCCCACAGGGCTCGGCAAGACGTCCGTCATGGCAATCTGGCTGCTCGCCCTCGCGAGACAGGCAGCGTTGGGGGGCCTTTCTCTTCCGCGACGGCTCGTCTACGTCGTCAACCGCCGCACGGTCGTGGACCAAGCGAGCGAGGAGGCGGCGAGCCATCAGCGTGCCCTGCGTGACGGCTCCAGCGACGCGTTGCGCGAGGCGCGAGACGCACTCCTCCGGCTTTGTGTGGATCCGCAGGATTCCGCGTCACCGCTCGCCGTCAGTACGCTGCGGGGTGAGCTTGCAGAGAACCGCGCGTGGCAGGCCGACCCATGTCGGGCGACGATCATCGTCGGAACGGTGGACCTGATTGGAAGTCGGCTTCTCTTCTCCGGCTATCGATCTGGTTGGAAGATGCGCGCGTTCGACGCTGGGCTCGTGGGCCAAGACACGCTCCTCGTGCACGACGAGGCGCACCTTTCGCCTGCGTTCGGCGCACTCGGAAAGGAGGTCGCACGCGTACAGCGCAACGGGAGTGAGGCCACGCGGGCGCTCCGCGTCCTTGAGCTCTCCGCAACGCAACGCGTCGGCGAAAGCACGGACGTCTTCTCGCTGACGAAGGCCGAACGGGCGGAGCCTCTGACCGCGCGCCGGATCCGGGCGGCCAAGTCGCTGTGCATTCACGACCTGCCGGAAACCGACGACCTCGCGTCGAGGATCGCGGGGCTCGCGTTGCGCCACCGCGACGCGAAGGCGCGCGTGCTCGTCTACGTCCGTCGGCCGGAGTCCGCACAAAAGGTTGCCGCTGCCCTCCGCCACGACGTCGGTCCGCAGCGGGTGGCATTGCTCACCGGGACTCTGCGCGGCCACGAGCGGGACGCGCTCGCAACTGGTAGCGCCGCGTACCGGGCGCTCCGCGCCAACGACAGACGCCCGCCGGTCGCCGAGACCGTCTACCTCGTGGCGACGTCGGCAGGGGAAGTCGGCGCGAATCTCGACGCAGACCATCTTGTCTGCGACATGATGACAATCGACTCGATGATCCAGCGCCTCGGCCGCGTGAACCGACTCGGACGCGACGACGAGGAGTTTGTCGCACAGGTCGACGCTGTATTCGAGGCGTGGCGTTCGAAGAGGAAGGTGAAGGCCCACGACGAGGAGGAAGCCAAGCCGCCGTTCGAAGTCGCGCGCGACGAGACGGTCGCCATTCTCCGGCGTCTGCCGCCGCGCGGGAACGGCTACGACGCGAGCTCGGGCAGCCTCCGCGCGCTGCTCGACGACCCGGCCGCGCGGCCGGCGTTCCCGCCCCCAACGCCAGAACTGCCGTGCACAGATGTGCTTCTGGATGCGTGGGCGCTGACGTCGATCCGTGACGCCCTCCCGGGTCGGCCGGCCGTGCATCCGTTCCTTCACGGCGTGGAAAGCGATCCTCCAGAGACGGTCGTCGCGTGGCGGGAGGAGGTCACGGATCTGGTCGCGCTCGCGCGTTCGGCAGCCGATGACGTCGTCGAATGGCTGGACGCGCATCGGGTCCTCCCGCGCGAGACCTTGACCGACTCGCCCGCGCGAGTCGCGAAGGTTCTCCTCGCGCTCGCCAACCCTCAGACCCGGTTCGGCCGGCGCTTCGATCTCCTCGTGGTTCCGAGCTACGGGGCTCCATTCGTACTGACAGGGCCAGACCTCGACGCGGACGTGGTGGACGCGAAAGATCTCGCTCGACGCATCGGCGATGCAACCGTGCTGCTCCCCCCGACCGCCGGTGGCCTGGATGATGCAGGCATGCTAGCGGAGCCGCGCGGAAGGACGTCCGTCGCCGACGTCGCTGACGTCCGCTCCGATCCCGCCCGCGCCCGCCTTCGGATCCGTCTCGAGCGGAACCAGGGTGGTGACTGGGTCGTCGGCGTTCTCGGTGGCGTCGGTGGTTCCGCGCAGTCCCCGATCATGGCGAGCACGCTCGCGGCGGCGATCCAGCAGGTCGGCGCGAAGCTGCGCAAAGCGAACGAGCCGAACGTGGAGAAGACGCGCCTCGTGCTCGCCGAAGACGAGGCTGGTCCGGCCGCCGCACTGGTGTCGTTCGGCATGCCACGCCAGCCGGACACCGCCTTCGATTCCTCTGCCGCTGCACCCGCAGAGCAGTCGCTGCCCGAGCATCTCGATGCAGCGGGCGAGGCGGCACGCCGGATCACGCGGCGTGCGAGGCTCGACGAGGATGTTGCTCGCGCGATCGTCGCCGCCGCTCGGTGGCACGACGTGGGTAAGAACCGGACTGCGTGGCAGCGCGCGATCGGAAACCACGACGCCAGCAAGCCCCTCGCGAAGACGACCCACGGCCGTTTCGACTACGGCATCTGCCCCGGATACCGGCACGAGCTCGGATCGCTGCTCGACGCGGCGCTGGACCCCGAGATCGCCGCTATGCCGGAGCGCGATCTCGTGCTCCACCTCATCGCCTCGCACCACGCGCGATCGCGCCCACACTTCCCCGAGGCGGCATGGGACCCGACGGCGACCGACGAACAGAATCGCGCCGCCGTGGCCGAGGCGATTCGCCGCTACGCGCGCCTTCAGCGCCGGTTCGGACGCTGGGGCCTCGCATGGCTCGAAGCGCTCATGAAGTGCTCGGACGTCGTCGCGACCCTGCGCGGGCCGGCGGTCAAGGAGCTGCCTGAATGAGTCGGCGCACCCCCGAGATGGTCCTCGACGTTGACGTCCGGAACCCGGGCCAGTTCTTCGCGTGCTGCGGCGTGCTCGAGATGGCATCGCGCATGTGGCCCGGCTCCGAGGTTCAGGGATGGTTCGACGGTGCGGACTTCTGCGTCTTCACCCCCGGCGTCAAGGACCCGCTCTGCGCGCTGGTCGATCGACTCGTCACGACCAAGCCTCTGGTTCAGCCGTGTCCGGACGCGCCACGCTTCGAGCCCAACATCGCCCCGGTCTGGTTCAAGCCGGTCAACTTGCGGCTCGACTGGTGGCTGACGCCCTCAGGAGCGGCGACTTCTGATCCGATGCTCAAGCTGTGGGCGGGCAACCAAAGTGCGACCAAGAACATCTTCCCTGGATTGGAAAAGGCCCTGCCTCGGGTAGTCGGGCCTGACGCCCCGCCGGGCCGTGATTTGCTTCGACGCCGCACACCGATGTCTGGACGCCTCGGGGTCGACCCCGGCCCCGCCTGGGACGCACTTGACGTCGGTTTCTCACCGAACGAGCACGAGGGTTTGGACGTAGACACCGCGCCGGTCACCGAAATCCTCGGCGCCGTCGGGCTTCAGAGGTTCCGCCCGGCGCGAGCCGACGGTCGCCATCTCGCCTTCGCGGTGTGGTCGGAACCACTTCCGGTGATCGCCGCTCGTGCAGTGGCGGCATGCGCGTTATCTGGCCGCCGATACGGTTTCGCGGTGAACAGCCGCGGAAGGTACAAGTCCTTCGGCTACGCCGAGGAGATGGAGGAGAGCGACTCATGATGGAGACGAAGACGGGTTGGAGTGAATTAGCCGAGAAGTGGCTGAAGCACGACGGGCCGGCTGCCGTGGTCTGCCGCGAGTGGCTGGTCCCCGTCGAGGGCCGGTACTCGATCATCTTTCCGCCGACCTTCGCGGGGGAAAGGGGGGGCGATTCGAAGTACAACGTCGACACGCTCGCGGATGGAACAAAGAGCGTGCTGATCGACAGCGTCGGTGCGCAGGCCAACCGTATGGAGCCGTTGTTCAAGGACGAACCGTACGCGAAGCTGGTTCCCCAGATTGTGATCAAGGCAGGCGATAAGGCCGTGTCGCTCCTCGATGCTGGGCACCGCGCTGCCGACGCGATCGTGCGGTACTCGCCGCTCGCGGCCGGACTTCGGGCAGCCTTTCTCGAACTGCGGGACAAGGGAGACGCGAGGAAGCTCGCGAAGCTCGCGCCGACGTCTCTCGTCTTCGGCGCGTGGGACTCGCGCGACACCGAGACGAAGATCCCGCGGCTGCTGGGGTCGACGATTCGTGCCTACGGCGCGGAGCTGCTCACACGGTCTGCTCAGTACAACCCGCCCATCGATTACGTTGCGGCCGGCTTCGTCGATGGGGACGACAAGGAGACGCTCGCCGCGGCATCGAGCCTCGGGTTCCGGCATGCGCCGGCCGCAGGCACGCTGGGCGGGGTGATCGTACGCAAGGAGATCCGCCGAGAGGTGGTTCTGAGCCTCGTGGCCTTGCGCGCTCTCGGGCCCGCGGGAGAAGACGGTGCGCCCCTCCGACGCTACATTCTGGGCCTCGCGCTGGTCGCGATGACTTACGAGCGTCCGTTCGCGCTCCGGCAAGGGTGTCTGCTCGTCCGCGACGCCGACCGAACACCCTCGTGGGAATGGGAGACGGTTGCGCACACCGGGACGCGCGACACGCTGACGCCCGACCACGACGTGGCCCTGAAATTCGCCCAAGAGGCGGCCGCGCAGTTCGAGGTGGGTGACGCGAAGAGCATCGACTTCGATCGGAAGGGGGCGAACGCCGCCATCGCACACGCGAAGAACGGTGGGACGAAGAAGGGCGGCGGGCGCAAGCGTAGCCCGGGAGGCGGCGCAAAGACGGAAAAGGACGAAGACAACGGTTCAGCCTGATGAGTACCTGGCTCTGCGTTGAGGTCACGCTGCTAGCCGGGAGGTACCACGGGCGGCGCCCGGGCGGCGAAGAAGCCGAGTGGCCACCAGCGCCGCACCGACTGTTCTCTGCCCTCCTCGCTGCGGCCCACCTCGGGACCCGCACGCTGGAATGGTCAGAGGCGAAGGCGCAGGCGTTCCGATGGCTCGAGGAGATCGACCCGCCGGAAATCGTCACGCCGCACGCTGCTCCATCGAGCCCGTTCACTCTGTCGGTACCGAACAACGACATGGACGTGATCGCACGGGAGTGGGTACGCGGCAAGGAAGGAAAGAAGCCGAGCGAGCTGCGCGCACTCAAGACGCTCCGACCGCAGCGAATCGATGGCGACGCGACGGTGCGCTTCTGCTGGCGTCTTGACGACTCTAGCGCATCGCGCGGGCACGCTGAGCTGCTGTGCGCTGAGGCGCGGTACCTGCACCATCTCGGACTCGGCATCGATCTCGTCGTCGGCGGAGGGCGAATCCTCACTCAGATTGAGAAGGACGCCCTGCCCGGTGAGGTCTGGATCCCCGATCCGCGGGGAGACTCGGCTCGTGCGCCGATGCGTGGCTCTTTCGACGAGCTCGTCGAGAGGCACAGGGCATTTCTGGAGCGCGTGAGCGGAAAGCGCGTCAGCCCGCCAACGCCGCCTGCCGTGGTTCGGGGGGTGGGCTATCGACGGCGGGCTGCCGGCGAAGCCCGGCGCGCGCACGCCTTCGTTCTGGCGACTGCAGAGGGCGCCATGGCATCGTTCGACGCCAAGCGAGCCCTGCACGTCGCCGCGTGGCTGCGGCACACATCTCACCTCGCGGCGCAGGGGCTAGGCCTCGACGAGTTGTTCACGAATTCGTTCGTGTGCGGTCATGGCGCGGACGACTCCACAAAAGCGCGGAGATTCTCGTACGTCCCGCTTCCGTCCATCGGGCACGCTCACGTCGACGGCCGCATCCGCCGCGTGCTGATCGTCGAGCCGTTCGGCGATCCGGATCCGTCCGCGCCGCCCGTTGTGCGCGCGCTCGCGGGCCGAGGGCTCATCGACGAGCACGGCGAGGTGAAAGCACTGCTGCGCCCCACGCGACGCGGCGAGGACGAGATGAAGATGATCCGCCAGTACGTCGCTCCGGCGAGGACGTGGGGGAGCGTGACACCGGTGCTGCTGCCGGGCCTCGACGATCGGCGTTCGCGCAAGGCTGCCGGGCTGGTGTTGAAAGCGCTCGGGCAGGGGGGATTCACGACGCCCCTTGCCGAGGTGAGCGTCCAAGCCGAGCCCGTCTTCGCGGGCGCAGCCATGGCACGCGAGTACGTCGTCGCCGAGCATCTCCGCCACTGGCCGCGGGTCCATGTCATTGTGCGCTTCGCCGAGCGGGTCCCGGGGCCTCTGGTCATCGGCGCCGGGCGGCACTCGGGCCTCGGCGTGTTCGCCGCCCTCGAAGATTGAAGAACGAGATGGAGGTCATTAGCCGAGTGGCACGATCTTGTCGCGGCGCAGCTTATGACGTTCAAGCTGGGCGCGATGGGGCACAAGGGCGTGTGCTGGATTCGCCGGCCTCGAAGTCCGCCTGGTCCAGCATGTGCTGCGCCAACCGTCCGAGATGCTCGTCAGACATGGAGGTGCAGCGATCATCGGTCTCAAGCCGCTCGGCGGTCCATGTCGGATTCGAGCTCGTGTTCCGGGAGCCTGTAAGAGGGCCGATACTGCTCGGGTGCGGGTGCCACTACGGCCTCGGGCAGTTCGAAGCGCTTCGGTGACTCCGGACCCTTCGAAACCTCAGTCCCCGGCGGCGGATGCTGCCCTTGCGGGGCCGGACGCTATCCCACCCTTCCTTCCCGTCCGCATGCTCAACGAGTTCGCGTACTGTCCCCGCCTCGGTTACCTGGAGTGGGTGCAGGGCGAGTTCGCCGACAACGACGACACGGTCGAAGGTCGGTACCACCACCGGAACGTCGATCGGACCCGGCAGCGGGCCCGGCGAGACGACGACGGCGACGAAGTTCCAAAGATCCACGAGCGCTCGGTGTGGCTGGGGTCAGAGTCGCTCGGCCTGAGCGCCAAGATCGACCTGCTCGAGGGCGAGGGGCGCCGGGTCACCCCCGTGGACTACAAGCGTGGCAAGCGCCCCCACGTTCCCCGAGGCGCGTACGAGCCCGAACTGGTCCAGCTCTGCGCTCAAGGGTTGTTGCTGAGAGACCACGGTTACGAGTGCAACGAAGGCGTACTCTTCTTCGCCGGCTCCCGTGAGCGCGTCAGGGTCGTCTTCGACGATGAGCTGATCGCGCGTACGGTCCAGCTGGCCGGCCAGATGCGCGCGGTTGCGGCTGCCGGGCCGATCCCGCCGCCGCTCGTGGATAGCCCCAAGTGTCCCCGGTGCTCGCTCGTAGGAATCTGCCTCCCTGACGAAGTCCGCTACCTCACGGTCGGCGACGGTACTTCGGCTCCGCCCCGGCCGCTGGTCCCTGCCCGCGATGACGCGCTGCCGCTGCACGTGCAGCACCCCGGTGCTCGGATCCGCAAAGATGGCGAAGTCCTGCAGATCGTTGACGACGACAAGGTGATCGGGGAAGCGCGACTCGCCGAGACTTCGCAGGTGGTCCTCTTCGGGGGCGTCCACGTGACGACGCCAGTCGTCCAGGAACTTTGTCAGCGGGGCATTCCCGTCTGCTACCTGTCGAGCGGCGGCTGGTTCTACGGCATCACTCATGGGATGTCCCACAAGAACGTCGAGCTCCGCCGGCGCCAGTACGCGGTGGCTGGCGACCCCGCGAGGTGCCTGGCGCTCGCTCGACGGTTCGTCCAGGCCAAGATCGCCAACTGCCGCACGCTGCTCCGGCGCAACCACCCGTCACCCGCCGAGGAGCTCCTGTCGGAACTGAAGGGGGACATCCGGCGAGCTGGCCAGGCCGACCGACTCGATGCGCTTCTCGGTGTGGAAGGGACGGCGGCCCACCGCTACTTCTCGGCGTTCGCCGAGACGCTCCATCCCGATGAAGGGGAAACAGCGACGTTTGACCTGGAGGGCCGCAACCGCCGCCCACCACGAGATCCGGTCAACGCATTGCTCTCCTTGGCCTACGCCATGCTGACGAGGGAGTGGACCGTGGTGCTCTTCTCCGTGGGCTTCGATCCCTACCTGGGGTTCTATCATCAGCCCCGCTATGGACGGCCGGCCCTCGCTCTCGACCTCATGGAGGAGTACAGGCCGTTGATTGCGGATTCACTCGTCCTCACCGTGGTCAACAACGGCGAGCTGCGGTCGGAGCACTTCGCGCGGGCCCTCGGCGCGGTCTCGCTGACCGCCGCCGGCCGCCGCAAGTTCATCGAAGCCTACGAGCGCCGGATGAGCCAGGAGATCACCCATCCCGTCTTCGGGTACCGCATCAGCTACCGCCGGGTGCTGGAGGTCCAGGCGCGCCTTCTGGCCCGACACTTGAGCGACGAGATCCCCGAGTACCCATCCTTCACGACCCGATGAGCGAGTGAGCGGTGCGGCGGGTGTGCATCGTCAGCTACGACATCTCGGACCCGAGGCGGTGGCGCCAAGTCTATCGGACCATGCGTGGATTCGGCGAGCACCTCCAGTTGTCAGTGTTCTCCTGCGACCTCACGCCAGCGCAACGCATAACGATGATCGCGGCCCTCGAGAGGGCGATCGACTGCGATGAGGATCAGGTGCTTCTGATCGACCTCGGGCCGTCTCAGGCTCAGCCGATCCACCAGATCGAGGCTCTCGGCCGGCCGCTGACGGTGCGGGACCGCGGCCCTGTTGTCCTGTGAGATCAAGACGTCTTGCCGCCGCGTTCCCAGCGAGCGGTCTTGTGCCACGACATTTCGCTGAGGCGCTCGCGGAGCCGCTAAAGTGCGGTCCCGACGGAGGATCCAGCGTGACGCGGGCTCGCTCGCTTCATTCCTGTTCGGGGGTTGCGCTGGCCGTGATGGGTGCCGCTCGCGTTGCGTGCTGTATGTACCTGATAGATCGTGCGGTATGATGGCGGCCGGTTTCCGCGGCGTCGACGCCGCGGCTCAATTGAAGGTCGTGGTGCACCACCAGCCAGGCCCCCCACGGGCATAGGTTTCCGCGGCGTCGACGCCGCGGCTCAATTGAAGGTGAAAACGTCATTCCTACCTCTCCATGAGTGCCGGAGGTTTCCGCGGCGTCGACGCCGCGGCTCAATTGAAGGGCGGCCCTCAAGCAGGAGGACCCCCAGGATCGCCCGCGGTTTCCGCGGCGTCGACGCCGCGGCTCAATTGAAGGTCGTAGTGGCCGGCCACGCCGTCAGGCAACCACTCGAAGGTTTCCGCGGCGTCGACGCCGCGGCTCAATTGAAGGACCGGCGGTGGAGAAACGCCCCCCAGGGCCTCTTCGGTTTCCGCGGCGTCGACGCCGCGGCTCAATTGAAGCACGGAGTTGTCGATGTACGGGACATGGCGAACCACCGAGGTTTCCGCGGCGTCGACGCCGCGGCTCAATTGAAGCCACGCGCGCCGTCCACTCCTCGTCGTCGTAGTAGTTGGTTTCCGCGGCGTCGACGCCGCGGCTCAATTGAAGCGCTGCGGATCTGGCAGACGTTATCGGGCATCTAGATGGTTTCCGCGGCGTCGACGCCGCGGCTCAATTGAAGCGAGCAGAGCCATCCCGCGGTGGCAGGAACAGATATGGGTTTCCGCGGCGTCGACGCCGCGGCTCAATTGAAGCACGCCGACTCAAGCGGGAAGCCAAGAGCCTCGGCAGGTTTCCGCGGCGTCGACGCCGCGGCTCAATTGAAGCGAGGTCATGCGCTCGGAGGACATCGAGTGGCATCGCGGTTTCCGCGGCGTCGACGCCGCGGCTCAATTGAAGCGCGATGAGGTCGGAGCGGGTCTGGGAAGGCGGCGGAGGTTTCCGCGGCGTCGACGCCGCGGCTCAATTGAAGCGTGGTAACAGCCCGCCTGCCCTGAACGCGCTCAAGAGGTTTCCGCGGCGTCGACGCCGCGGCTCAATTGAAGCGACCAGTTCGGGCGGTCGGTTGTCGACCTCTCCGACAGGTTTCCGCGGCGTCGACGCCGCGGCTCAATTGAAGCGGGGAGCGCGCGAGCCAGGTGCTCGACGAGCTCAACCTGGTTTCCGCGGCGTCGACGCCGCGGCTCAATTGAAGCCCGAGGACGATGATCTTGGCCCGCTCCAGGTGGCTGGCGGTTTCCGCGGCGTCGACGCCGCGGCTCAATTGAAGCGGTGAGCAGCCGGACTATCCCTCGGGGACCCGGCTGGGTTTCCGCGGCGTCGACGCCGCGGCTCAATTGAAGCGAGTGGGGCGGCAGCATCAGGGTAAAGATCGTTTCGAAGGTTTCCGCGGCGTCGACGCCGCGGCTCAATTGAAGCAGCGTATGGGAGTACATCAGGGAGAGCCCCTCGTCGGGGGTTTCCGCGGCGTCGACGCCACGGCTCAATTGAAGCGCGAAGTGGGGCCTTCGGAAGCGGTACTGGACCGAGGAGGTTTCCGCGGCGTCGACGCCGCGGCTCAATTGAAGCCGTGTCGGAACCGTCAACGATAACAGCACGACGACGTTGGTTTCCGCGGCGTCGACGCCGCGGCTCAATTGAAGCCTGAACGTGTGGACTGCCATGATTCACATCTCCCCGGAGGGTTCCGCGACGTCGACGCCGGATGGCCGTGCCGGAGCGTGGCGTGGGACGGTGGGGCGTGGGGGCTGTTCACGGAACCCTGCGTGCTCGTGCAGGTGGAGCGCGTCGTGCCAGTGGAGATGGTCGTGCTCAAGCGCCTCGGGCAAGTGCATGTGCTCGTGGCGCTCGGTCAGATGGAGCCGGACCGCGGACGCCATGAGGCCCCGCTGCGACGAGGAGTCCGGCCTGGAGGCGAGCGCGCTAGGCGCCATCGGAGGACTGCTCTAAGGCTGGAGGATCGACTCATCGCGCCACAGGAAGCGGGAGGGCCTCTTCCTCGGTTTCTATCCCGGACTGTCTGTCAAGTTCGTGGCCCCATCAACGGGATTCGAACCCGTGCTTCCGAATTCCCTGTTGCCGTCGGCACAAAGCGCCCCCCCGCAACCACTCGAATCGTGCCAGTTGCACAGAGGTGGCTCCGGCCCCTTCGACTTCTTAAAACTTACAGCGTGTCAATGGTACGGGACAGCCTGCAGCCGACGGCGGTCCTCGACGTGCAGATCGGCGGGGCCGAAGCTAACATCGCCGCCGCCTGCGCTCGCCTGAGCCTGCGCGCGGCGTGGATCTCGGCGTTGCCGGCGAAAGCCTGGGGCAAGCGGGTCCGTCGCTACGCGGCTGCGGGCTCGAGGAGACGGTGGACACGGCCGCCGCCGTGGCCGCGCTGAAGTGCTCCATCTGAGGCGAAAGGTCGGTGAACCGCTCGAGATTCTCTTATCGGTAGTCCCGGAGCGGTTGAGGCCGATGACGCCGGTCCCGGCTGAGGCCCCTCTGGCCCCATATGTGGGGTAATTCACGGGTAGACACCCCAAGTAATAGTTGCCATTCGGCTGGCACTCTTGCTACTGTCGAGCCGGTTACTGTCGGGCCGATCAAGGAGGGGACCACACTGATCTAGAAGGAGCATGTATGCGGACGATAGCGGTGGTGAACCAGAAGGGCGGGTGCGGAAAGACCATCACATCCATCAACCTTTCGGCCTTTCTCGCGCGCGAGCAGCGCAGAGTGTTGCTCGTGGACATGGACCCGCAGGGCCATGCCACCTTGGGACTCCGCGCCGATCCTGTTCAGCCTTCGCGGACCATGTACGAAGTATTCTTGCGGGAAGCAGGCAGACAACCCACCGGTCTTCGTGACGTCATCCGCCCAGTTCGCGAGAACCTTGATGTGGCTCCTGCCGATATTCTGTTGAGTGCGATCTCGGAAACACTCGCAGGGCTTGTCGGCCGGGAGGACATTCTGTCTGACGCCATCGCCAGCGTCAACGGCCACTACGATTACGTCGTTGTTGATTGCCCACCGAACGTCGGCCTCCTCACCTTCAACGCGCTGAAGGCCTGCTCGGAAGCGATCGTTCCGATGGATCCCAGTTTCTTTTCGTTGCACGGCCTCGGCAAGCTGCTGGAGACGTTTGATGTGCTGGCCAAGGAGACCGATCATCACATCGCGGCTCGCGTGCTGGTGACGCTCTATTCAGGCCGGACGCCCTTTGTGAAGGCGGTTGTCGATGAGATTCGCCATCACCTCGACGGCCGGCACTTCGATACCGTTATCAGGTATAGCGTCAAGCTCGCCGAGGCGGCCAGCCACGGCGTGCCGATCGCCCACTATTGCAAACACTGTGCGGGATTTGACGACTACCAGGCGCTCGCCGTCGAAGTCTTGCAACAGGAAGCCGCGATGCCCAGGAGTGAGCGCGTCAGGATGGCGGGGAACGCGACCGGAGCGAGCGCGGGCGACGATGGGGCAGGGCCATCGGCCCCCGCAGTGACGTCCGAGGGAGTCATGTTCACCATTGAAGCTCCCACCGCGGAACGAGTGTATCTGGCGGGCGACTTCAACAACTGGACCCTGGACGGAAGCGAGATGGAACCCGTGGGTGGAGTCTGGAAGAAGGTCGTAAAACTGCCACCCGGACGTTACCGATATCGCTACGTGGTCGATGGGCGGTGGCAGAACGATCCGCTGAATGCCGAGGTCGAGCCGAGCCCCTACGGTGGAGACGACTCCGTTCTCGTCATGGACGAGAGGGTTGCCGGCTAACCTTAGACAACCTCTGTGGCCGGCCACGGGCCTTGGCCACGGCCGGCTACGGACGTGGGACTGACCAACATGGATCAGAACGAAACTGGTGGTTCGGCCGGCGCACAAGACAGGCCGCTTGGACGGGGATTGGAGGATGTCTCCCATCTGTTCTTGTCACACAAGACAGGTGAGGCGTCGGCCAGCGATCGCCCGGCGGTTCGTTCGCCCGAGCGCTCGTCTCCGCCGCCCGGATCCCGGGAAGGCATCGTCCTTCTGCGACCCGCGTCGGTCACCAAGGACCGGCTTGCCATCATCCTGATGGAGTCTGACGGTGCGCTCGAGGAGGGGCTCAGCGCGATTGACGCAAAAATTCCATGCCCTCCGTGCGGCGAGATCGACCTGCTCGCGGTAGATCGGGCGAGCCGACTCACGATCATCGACTTCGAAACGACCTTCAACGACGGCCTGCTGCTTCGCGGGATTGGTCACTTCGACTGGGTCGTGCGCAACATGCCGAACGTCCAGCGCATGTATCGGGGGCAGGCCGTCAACTTTTCTCTTCCGCCGCGGCTGTTTCTCCTCGCGCCCCAGTTTTCTCCCTTGCTCAGAAGCGTGGTGCGGCAGATCACCCGCCCGCAGATTCACTGGGTCAGGTATCACACGGTAGACGCATCTGGCGGGCCTGGGATACTGTTTGAGCCTGTTGTGGGCGAGTGAGGAGACTAGACTGAAGCGGGGCCGGTCTCGACCTCCACGCTGAGCGCGGGTACGACCTGCGCGTTCGCCAGCCGTCGAAACACCTCCGGTCCGATCTTGATCTTCGACGAGCGGCTGCCGCTGCCCAGGATGATCCAGTCGAGCCCCATCAGCCGGTCGTCGACATAAATCGGCAGGTCCGGCGGCAGCGCGAAGACCGTCACCCCGCCGATCATCATCCCGGTGAGCGCCTGGGTCTCCTCCGCCGACGCAAAGGAGAGCTTGGAGACGCCCATGAGCCGGCGCACCGCGTGGTTGACGTCGAGCCGGTTCGTCGCCTTCACCACGCAGGCGCTGAACTGCTTGGGCTCCTTCTTGGAGGCCACGATGATGGTGTTGCCGGCGCGCTCGAGGGGCACGCCGTAGCGGGCGCAGAACGCGGTGGTGTCCGCGTAGTCGGGGTCGATGGGGACCAGCTCGTAGGGCACGCCGAGGGCGCGGAGGGCCTCGACCACCCGCGGCTCGATCTCCACGGTCAACGTGAAACCTCGGTGAGCGTCGCGCGGTAGGCCTCTCCGTCGCCTCGCGCCAGGCCCAACGCCTTTTGGGCTGCCGCGATCGCGTCGTCCCGGCGCTGCTGCCGGGCCAGGGCGTGCGCCAGGTTGTTCCACGCGGCAGGATCGTCGGGACGAAGGTCGATAGCCCGGCGGAATGCGTCTTCCGCGCCGGCGTAGTCGCCGAGCCGGTACCGGGCGTTGCCGAGCCCGACGAGCCCGGGGTAGCTCGCGGGCCAGCGGCGCAGCAGCGCCCCGTAGGCCGTCGCGGCCTCGGCGTGGCGGCCGGCCCGCTCGAGGCCGCTTGCCGCCTGGAGCACCATCGGCTCATCGGCCGTCGCTGGCAGCCTGTCCGGCGGCAGGACTACCACGGCCCATTGGTCTGCGCGCGCCCATGTTCGCTCGAAGGTCCGGAGCGGCGTGACGTAGCGGGCCCTCGTCCCCGAGTGCAACACGAGCGCGCCGGCGTCGAGGTCGTAGCCGATGGCGACGGCGAAGTGCCACTGCGGGATCCACCGCAGCGCCAGGTTCTGGAAGACGAGAACCGGATGGCCGGCAGCGAGTTCAGCGAGGAGGTCCGGCAGCGTCCTCACCCGGACCGCGAGGCGCCCGTGACGGCGGGCCGCCGCCAGGATGTCGGTGCGGAGCGTCCCCTCGCGGCCCGGCGTATAGACCTCGGGCACGAGATCATCCGGTCCGACGGCCAGGCCCGACCAGGCGAGCACCATCGCGAGGGACGCCGGACCGCAGTAGTACCGCTCCTGAGCAAAGAAGGGGACGTCGGCTAGCTCGGCTTCCCGCGGCAGCTCCGCCGCCGGGGTGGGCGACAGCCGGAGGGCCGGCGCACACCCCGCGAGGAGCACGAGCGCAACGAGGCCGACCGTGATCGAGACCGCGCGCGGGGCGGAGGTCAACGCTTGGGCTTCGTGTCGATCGGGTTGATGAACGGAAAGACGTCGATGACCCCGAAGAGGTCGAGGAGCAGGAGCACGAGGAAGATCAAGACCGCCACGCCGAGGACCACGCCGAGGAACTGCCCGGCAGGCAGCGTGTCGAGACGACCTGAGATCTGCTGGACCTCGGCGTCGGAGAGGGCAGCGACACGGGCGACTGCCTCGTCCGCGTCGACGCCGAGTCGGACCAGTTGCGCCCGGACGTCCTCCCTGAGGAGGAAGTCGACCACACGGGCGCGGTCGGTGCGGACGGCGCGCTCGGCGATCACCTGCTCGGTCTCGACCAGGCCGGCCAGCGCGAGCCCGCTTGGTGTCGAGACAAGCGTCACCACGACCGCCATCGTGAGGGCCGTAAGCCTGAAGGGTCCCCAACCTGTCATGTGTCTTCCCTCCTGTCGTTCAGCGAGAACTGGATGCCCGGGGTGGCCTGGGATCCGTCCAGCGGCAGGGCCCGCTCGCTCGCCAGCTCGATGCAGACCGGGCCTTCGTCGGCGGCGGGGTCGATGGCGACGACGATGCGCATGGGCGAGCGGGGCCAGCGGTAGATCAAGGTGCCGTCGGCCTGCCCCGTGCGCTCGCCCTCCAGCACGTCGAGCCACTGGCGGTCCGCGCGCTCGCGGGCGTGGGCGCGCATGCGCAGGCCGACGACGCTCGCGGGCGGGGGCGGGTTGGCCGGAGCCGGCGGCGGCTGCCAGCGCCGCGATCCGCCGGCCCGGGCCTCGGCGAATTGCACGACGATGCCCAGCGCCTGCTTGGGGTGAAGGAACGCCTCCTTCCAGTGCGGGTCCGAGGCATCATAGCCGACGATGTCGTAGCCGTGGGCCCGGGCGCGGGCGCACGTCGCCTCCAGGCTGGGCACCCTGAAGGTCACGTGATGGACGCTTGGGCCGTACCGGCCGAGGAACCGGTGCAGGAAGCCGTCGGCGCCCACCGGTTCCAGCACCTCGATGCGCCCACCGTTGGCGAAGCGCCACTGCCCCCACTGGTACGCGCCCGACGGCGCGCCGTAATCGGGGACGCCGCCCAGCACGCCGCCGAGGAACGGCGCGAGGTCGGCGATGCGGTGCTGGGCCACCGCGATGTGGTCGAACCGGATCCCGGGCACGGCCTCCTAGTCTACGACCGTCACCGGGGGCCGGGGACGAAGGCGTCGCGGCCCGGCGCGTAGGTGCGCTGCCGCTGCGCCGGGTTTCGGTTGATGAGGGGGCGGAGGTACATGGGGTGAGTCAGGCTCCGCACCTCGTGCTCGAGGACGAACAGGACCTCGCCGGTGCCGGGATCGACGATCTTCTCGAAGCGGTACTGGTAGGGGTCGCTCTCCTCGGACACCAGCCCGCGCTCGTCGAGCCAACGGTGCGGGCTGGAGAAGTCCGAGATGTAGATGGCGATGTGGTGGCCGTCGTAGCGCGCCAGCGGCGCGTCGGTCTCCCGGAACACGAGGCGCTGGCCCCGCCCGAAGCGCACCCGCGCGGCGCCCTCGGCCACGACGGCGGGCGCCCCCATGGCCGTCTGATAGAAGCTCGCGATGCCGGCGGCGCTGCCGCGTGGCACAGGGAACTCCACGTACGGCATGCCGAGCGTCATCCCGGGAAAGTCCGGCCCCGGGGCGTGGCAACGGAGGCGATTGCCCCAGGGGCAGGTGACGACGATGCCGCCATTCTCGACGGCGTAGTCGAAGGCTGTGCCGCTCAGCGCGCCCTTGACCGAGGCCAGGCTGGCCGCCAGCGCCTCGAGGTCGGGCACAACCAGGCCTACCCGGCCGCGCAGCACCTGCGGCTCCCCGGTGGGCAGATGGAACTGTTGCTGGCCCAGGTTGATCCACATGTTCTCGAGCCCGACCATGAGGTAGGGATCCCGCGTGAAGCCCATCCCCACCACGTAGAACGCCGTCGCCGTCTGCTGCGACGGGACGCGGACGTTCACGTGCTCGAGCGCCAGTATGTTGCCCACGTCCTGCGCGCTGCGGTCCCACTTTCCGCCCATGGCTCCCCTCCCGGCAGCCCCTACGGTATACCAACTGGGGGTGCGTCTGCCTCTACCGTTCTGCTACGGCCGGGTCTTCTGCTGGCAGGCCACTTGCTGAACCAAAGGTGGGGAGGTCTAAACATGTGGCGGCTTAGTGTAATCCTGGTAACAGCGGCGACCCTTTCGGCCTGCGCGACGAAGGAGCGAGGTGCGACGACGACGACGATTCCCGCGGCCGGGGGCCAAACGGTAGTCATCGGCGAGTCGTCGTCGGCAGCGACGCGTGGCGAGGTCCGGCACCGAGTCGCAGGACGGGTGACCGACATCGAGAGAAACAGCGGCGAAATCACGGTCCGTGCGTCGGACGGCTCAAGGCTGAAGCTGCTGCTTCCGCCGATGGCCGCGGCCACGATCCGCGAAGGCGACGACGTCAGTCTCGACGTGCTCGTGACGCCACGACGATAGTCTCGGCGCGGCTCTGGCATTCCCCAGTCACCGGGACGACGTCGACTTCCTGATGACCTTCATGACCGACGACTGCGTCTTCGAGACCACCGCGGGCCCGGAAGTCTGCGGCAAGCGCTACACGGGACGCGAGCGTGTGCGCGAGGCGTTCGCCAGGGTGTTCAAGATCTTCCCGGACGCCCATTTCGGTGACGCGCGCCATTTCGTGGCGGGCGACCGCGGCGTGTCGGAGTGGATCTTCACCGGCACGACGGCCGACGGCAACAAGGTCGAGGTCAACGGCTGCGACATCTTCACGTTCCAGAACGGCAAGATCGCGGTCAAGAGCTCGTACTTCAAGAACCGCACCGCGTGAACCGCCTCGGTCACCTCAGCCACCCAGCAGGCGTGCGGATAGTGCCTGTTGCCCCCCCCGCACGACCCTGAGTAGCCGTCTGCGGCTGATCCGGTTGCGTCTCATACCGCTGCTGATATACCTTTTCCGATATGAGAGACGCGAACGATGCGCAGAGCCGAAGGCCGCGCGGCTGGCCGGTACTCCCCGGCTTCCGCGAGATGGCCGAGCGGCGGCGAGAACTCATCGCGAGCCTCGTGGCCCGCCGACGGGCGCTCGGTCTGTCTCAGACCGAGGTAGCCGCCCGCATGGGCACGTCACAGCCGGCGGTGGCCCGACTTGAGTCGGGCGCGGCCGACGTGCGCCTGACGACGCTCGATCGGTATGCGCTGGCAGTGGGCCGGCAGCTCGACTGGCGGCTCCGTGCGGACGAGAAGAGGTGACAGGCATGCCGGCGAATGCTCCGGAGGAGCCACCCAGCCGACGCTTTCCTCCGGGCTGGTTGCAGGAGAAGCTATTCGAGCGCCGCATCGTATTCGTTACTGGCCGGCTCGACGACATCGTTGCGGCCCAGGCAGCGGCCGAGATCATGACCCTGGATGCCTCCGGGGACGAACCCATCGATGTCTATCTGGACAGCCGGGACGGCAGCCTCGAAGCGGCCTTCGTCCTTATCGACATCATGGACCTGCTCCACACGACCGTGCGCGGGCACTGCCATGGGCAGGTGGGTGGGCCCGCGATCGGCGTTGTGGCCGTCGCGAACCATCGCTCCGCCTCCCCGCACGCAACGTTTCGGCTCGGTCAGCCAATGACGCAGCTCTCGGGGACGCCCGATCAGATCATCGCGCAGAGTCAACAGCATCGGGACCTGCTCTGGAGGTTCCAAGCCCGTCTTGCGAAGGCCACGGGCCGACCGCCCGAGGAAATCGCCGACGACATGCGCCGTGGGCGCTACCTAAACGCACAGGAAGCGCTCGAATATGGACTGATCGACGCCGTCAGGTCAATCGCCGATGCGCGATAGCGCCCCGCGGCCCCGCAATCGATCGTTTTAGGTTCTCCGCCCAGAGTGTTGGCGTAATCCTGATCAGAGTCTCAAACGAGGCCACCTCGGTCACCTCCGCCTCCCATCATGGCCGTTGACCCCGCCGGGTAACCCCGAGTAGCCTGCCCCCGCCCCCGGAGGTGACGGCATGCGGTTCCGTCCCGCCCTCCTGCTCCCCCTATTCCTTGGCCCCGCGCTGCTTTTCACCGTCTTGACCGGCGGGGCGCAGCACGCCAGGAAGCTCGCCCGCATAGGTTTCCTTTGGGGCACCTCTCCGTCCGCCGCTCAGGACTTGGTCCAAGCGTTCCGGCAAGGGCTGAGCGAGCTCGGGTATGTGGATGCGCAGAACATCATGGTCGAGCACCGATGGGCCGAGGGACGGTTGGACCGGCTTCCCGACCTCGCAGCCGAGCTGGTCCGGCTCAAGGTGGATGTCATCATGGCGGCGAATGTGCCAGCGGCCCGCGCCGCCAAGCAAGCGACCACCACGATCCCCATCGTGATGGTAGGCGTTGGCGAAGTCGTTGAGACCGGGCTCGTCACCAGCCTCGCTCGGCCGGGCGGGAACGTCACCGGGTCGACCATCCTGTATGCTGAGCTCAGCGCGAAACGGCTGGAGCTGCTCAAGCAGATCGTTCCAGGCCTCGCCCGCATTGCCGTTCTCTGGAACGCGGCGAATCCCGCTAAGGCTTCTGATTGGAGAGAGACGCAGCTGGCGGCGCGCGCGCTGAGCGTGACCCTTCAGTCCCGAGAGGTTCGAGGTCCTAACGATTTCGAGCGTACGTTGGCCGCGATGGCCAGGGAGCGACCCGATGCGCTGCTTTTGCTGGGGATACCCTGACTTTTTTTCAGCGAGGACCGATTACGGAGTTTGCGGCGAAGAGCCGCTTGCCGGCCATGTACGACAACCGGGCCTATGTGGAGGCAGGCGGCCTCATCGCCTACGGGCCGAACCTTCGCGAGGCTTTTCGGCGGGCTGCCGCGTACGTGGACAAGATCCTGAAGGGCACCAAGCCGGGTGACCTGCCCGTCGAGCAACCCACCAACCTCGAGCTGGTGATTAACCGTGCGTCCAGAGAAAGCTGACGTGTTCAGCGGGAGTCAGCCCCGCCGGGGGAAGAGCCAGAGCCCCGTAACTCGGGTGGCAGGGTGGAGGGAAACCAAGACTCTGAAGCCCACCGACCAAGCCATCGAAAGGATGGTGAGTGAGTCCCCGGGCCGTAACGGAAGTGAACGCAGAGGTGGCCTCGAAAAACTAAAGTTCCGGGGGCCGAGCCTCACGGTTGAGAGGCGAAGGCAGCATGGATCGTCGCACCTGGCTGAGGCGGCGACCCACCCCGGCGGGGTGAGAGCGACGGCACGGTGACGAGGACACGTCGAGCGACTGGAGAAGCCCTCCTCGCCCCACCGCGAAAGCGGCGGAGCCAGGGCGGCCCTATAACCAGAGATGGGAAGTGGGCGGACGGCGAGAGGGTGACGGATGGGCCCGCGGTAGCGATGAAGCGGGGTAATGCCCGTGGAGCGATGGGGCCCTACTGGTGCGCAGCGTCTCCGGCAACACGGGAGGCAGGGGCGCGATGACAACGGCGCCCATCAGTCGGCAAGACCTGCGGCGGAGGCTCTACGTCAAGGCGAAGGCCGAGAAGGACTGGCGGTTCTGGGGCCTGTACGTGCACGTGGCCAAGCTGGAGACTCTGCACGCGGCCTATGCGCTGGCCAAGCAGGACAACGGCGCTCCAGGCATCGACGGGGTGACGTTTGCGGCCATCGAAGAGGCCGGGGTGGAGGCGTTTCTGGCCCAACTGCGGGACGCACTGGTCTCACGCTCCTACTGGCCATTGCGGAACCGGCGCGTCGAGATCCCCAAAGAGGGCGGCAAGGTGCGCGTCCTGGGGATTCCGGCGATTCGGGACCGCGTGGTGCAAGGGGCGCTCAAACTCATCGTGGAGCCGATCTTCGAGGCTGACTTCCACGACGGGTCGTATGGGTACCGACCGAAGCGGACAGCCCAGCAGGCGGTCGACCGGGTGGCCGAGGCCATCGTGCGGAACAAGACGCGGGTGATCGACGTCGATTTGGCGGCGTACTTCGACAGCGTGCGGCACGACCTGCTGCTCGCCAGGATAGCGCGTCGGGTGAACGACCCAGACATCTTGCACTTGCTGAAGCGGATGCTGAAAGCCTCCGGAAAGCGCGGGGTTCCCCAGGGCGGCGTGATTTCCCCCCTGCTCAGCAACATCTACCTCACCGAGGTGGATGCCATGCTGGAACGGGCCAAGGAGGTCACGCGAAACGGCGCCCACACGTACGTCGAGTACGCGCGCTACGCCGATGACCTGGTGATCCTCGTGAATAACGATCGCCGGCAGGACTGGCTGGTGGAAGCGGTGGCCCAGCGGCTCCGAGAGGAGTTGGCCAAACTCGATGTGCAGCTGAACGAGGAGAAGAGTCGGATCGTGGATCTGAGCCGGGGGGAGAGTTTCGGATTCTTGGGCTTTGACTTCCGGCGCGTCCGGTCGCTCCGGGGGCGCTGGCGGCCGCAGTACACGCCGAAGCTCAAGAAGCGCACGGCGCTGCTACGGGAGCTCAAGGAGGTGTTCCGACGCTCCCGGTCCCAGCCGGTGGAGGCGTTGATCGCGGAGATCAACCCGAAGCTGCGGGGCTGGGTCAACTACTTCCGGATCGGGCACGCGAGCCGGTGCTTTGCCTTCGTGAGGCAGTGGGTCGAGCGAAGGCTGCGACGCCATTTGATGCGGGCGAGGAATCGCCGGGGCTTCGGCTGGAAGAGGTGGAGTACGGCCTGGCTTCACACCACGCTCGGGCTGTTCGCCGATTACCGAGTGCGGTACCTGGGCCGGGCCTGAAAGCACTCCCAGGCGATAGGTCTCATAACCCATGACGCGAAGCGCCCAGGAAAGCCCGGTGCCGGAAATCGGCACGCCGGGTTTGAGGTGGCGGGGGCTGGAAACGGCTTACGGCAAACCTAAACGGGCACGAAGCTGGAAACGGCGGATACAGCCAAGGGGAGCCTACGGAGCTTTGCGCCAGTCCTCGACCCTACTGAAGACGGCCAAGGCCCTCGGGCTGACGATCCCGCCGTCGGTGCTGCTGCGGGCGGATCAGGTCATTGAGTGATCGACCGGTTCGACAGCCGGAGATTCGACGCCCGTCGGTATGGCAGCCAATACGGTAGACCGTAAGATGTTGAACTGTTTGGCCTCAGAGGTGGCACATTTGCTGCCATAGGACATGCCGACAGCCCGACCTCAGACGTCCGGCAGCTCTCCTGGAGTTGCTGAACCTTAACGAGGGAGGCTAGGTATGAGGAACGCTCTGCGTTACCCAGCCCCGCCCCGTGATGACGACAAGCCGTGATGACGGCACACAGGCTGCCACGTACGAGTACATGACTCCCTTCCGTCCCACCTCAGGGTTCTGGGCTAATCCTGACGTGCGACGGCAGTTATACCTCTTCGTTAGTGGTCCCACCACTTTTCTGTCGGAGATTATCTTCGTTCCTTTGGAGATTGGAGGGAAGATCTACCGCTCCGTCAAGGGCGAGAAACATAGCATCACGGTTGTGTACGGGGGTGACGACCGAGTCGTCGGGCGAGAATGACTTGAGTTCGCCGGCCCACTCGGCCTCACCATCCCGTCCTCACAGTTGCTGCGGGCGGATCAGGTGATCGAATAGCGTTGCACTAGTACGAGGGGTTGCGAAGCCCCTTCAGACAAGGATCATCCAGGGGGAGAGGAAGATGGCAGACGACGAGTCGGTGATCCACGAAGCCTTGAGTCGGCTGCTCGACGTATTCAACCGTCACGATCTGGACGCCATCATGGAACACGTCGCGGACGACGCCACCCTTGACATGCCGCGAGGGCCGCACCCGTGGGGACAGCGGTTCGTCGGTAAGGCTCAGGTGCGCGAAGGTCTCGCCAGTCGGTTCAAGGGCCTTCCCGACGTTCACTACGGGGACGCCCGCCACTTCGTGAGCGGCAACATGGGGTTCTCGGAGTGGACCTTGACTGGAACGACGCCCACTGGCGTCCGCATCGAGGTTCGCGGTACTGACCACTATGAGTTCAGGAGTGGCAAGGTCGTCAGGAAGGACGCCTACTGGAAGATCGTCGAGAAGTAGGCACGGGGCGCATTGAGGGCAGTCGCAAGCTTTGGCGCTCGCATCCTCATTGCCCAGAGAAGTCTCCGGAAAGCGCGTAGGCGATGGAAGCCGCAGCCGCCCTAGGGCTTCCTCAAGGTGCCTCGGTCGGGTTCCTGGTATGCTGATCGCGGAATGGCCGCTCGGCCGCGACGAGATCGCGATGATCTGCACGCCGCCGCCCCGGCGGACTTCGTCGAGGCCCGGAACGCCCTCGTGAAGCGCCTGCGAGATGTGGGACGAACCGGGGAAGCGGCCGAGATTCAGCGCCTGCGCAAGCCCAGCCCGGCGGTCTGGGCGGTCAACCAAGTAAGCCGTCAGGATCCCGAGACCCTCGCCCGCTTCATCGCGGCGGTGGACGATCTGAAACGGGCGCATCTCGGGACCACCGGTAATCTTGCCCCAGCGACGCAGCACCAGCGGGACGCGCTCGACAGGGTCCTCCAGACCGCGAGCCGGGCGCTCACCGGCGCGGGGCTCCGGATTTCACCCGCTCTCCTGACGCGAGTCTCGACGACCCTGCTCGGGGCTGCGGCGGACCGGAATGCGAAGGAAGAACTCAAGGCAGGTCGCCTCACACGTGAGCTCGAGGCCCCAGGCTTCGAAGTCTTCGCGGGCGCCCATCCGGTTCGAAGGCCTACTACGAAGGTGGTCAGGGCACGCGTCAAGGAGGCGGCTCCGAATCGGCACCAGCGGGCGATCGAACTTGAGACATCGGCGGCGGGCCACCGGAAAGCGGCGGACCAGGCCGCCAAAACCCTGGCCGAACTCACCGAGCAGCTCCGACAGGCCAAGCAGACGGTGCGCAGGGAGCGTGAGGCAGCCAACCGGGCGGAACGCGAGGCCCGCCGCGCCCACGAGCAGGCCAAGCGGGCAGAGTCTACTTGACGATCTCCAGCAGCTCGATCTCGAAGACCAGGGTGGCGCCCGGCTTGATCCGGGGCGGCGCGCCGCGGTCGCCGTAGGCGAGATCGGCCGGGCAGGTCAGCCGGCTCTTGCCGCCCACCTTCATGAGCCGAATGCCTTCGCTGAAGCACGGGATGACGCCGTTCAGGGGAAACGTCGTAGGCTCGCCGCGCTGCACGGAGGAGTCGAAGACGGTGCCGTCGGCGAGCGTGCCGTGGTAGTGCACTTTCACCGAGTCGCTGGCCCCGGGGCTGGGACCGGTGCCCGCCTTGAGCGTGGTAATGACCAGCCCCGACTTGGTCTTGGTCGCTCCCTTCTCGGCGGCCGCCTTGTCGAGGAACGCCTGCCCGGCCTTCTTCTCGGTCGTTGCCGCCGCCGTCGCCCGCTCGCGCTGTAGTTGCTGGAGCTTTGGGCCGTAGATTTGTAAATCAGCTTTCCGCTCGCGGTTGAGCACGGCGTCGCTGAGGCCGGCCTTGACCAGCTCCAGCTCAGCGGCGGTGAGGGTGAAGGACGCCAGGTTCTGGCCGAGGGCCAGGCCCAGGGCGTAGAAGGTCTTCTGCTCGTCCGTCTTCACTTCCGGATCGGCGCCGAGCACGGGGCCGGCGCCGGCCAGGAGCAGGGCGAGCGCCCAGATCAGGGGGGTCCGCATGGGGTGTCCTTTCTCGGGGTCGATTTGTCGTAGGATACCGCCATGCCTGACTCGATTCCTTCATCTCTGATCATCGACGTGTACAAGGAGACGTTCCGAGAAGCCCGGGGGGGCTCGCGCCGCGAGCCGCTGGGCTGGGTCCTCAGCGTGCCGGACACTCACCAGAAGTCGGTGCTGGCCGCGCTCGACAAGGAGCGGGCCCTGCGGGTGCTGACCTGCGCCACCGAGGACGAGGCCAACGCAGTGGCCGCCGGCCTCTTCATCGGGGGCGAGCCGGTCATCGTCATGATCCAGCATGCCGGGCTCTACGCCTCCGTCAACACGCTGCGGGGCGTGTCTATCGACGGCCGGGTGCCGATCTTCTACATGATCGGCCTGCTGAGCCGCGAGAAGGACAAGGACCCGCGGATGTCGCGCCATTCCATGGTGCGGTACTGCGAGCCGCTGCTCGACACCTTCAGCGTGCCCCACGCGCGGCTGGAAGGGCCCGACGACGTCCACCTCATCCCCGAGTACTACAAATTCGCGCAGAAGCGGCGCGGGCCGGCCGCCCTGCTCGTCGGCCTGGAGACGATCTGATGGCGCTCAAGCCCGAAGACGTGCTGCGGGCGATCGCCGCCGCGCGGGGCGACGCCATCTGCGTGCCGACCATGACCACCGCGCCGGCCTGGCGCGACATCGCCCCCGACGACCTCTCGATCACCTGTGTGGGCTTCATGGGCGGCGCCTCCTCGCTGGGGCTGGGCCTGGCGCTGGCGCATCCGGAGCGCCGGGTGATCGTCCTCGACGGCGACGGCTCGCTGTTGATGCAGCTCGGCTCGCTGGCCACCATCGCCGGCGCCGCCCCCCGCAACCTCGTCCATCTGGTCTTCAAGAACGGCGTCTATCACACCTCCGGCTCGCAGGAGATCCCGGGCGGGCTCACCGTGGACTTCGTCACCATGGCCCGCGGCGCCGGCTACCGTAGCGCCTACGCCATCGGTGAGCTGGACGAGCTCGAGCGGCGCCTGCCCACCATCCTCAAGGACGAGGGCCCGGTGCTGGTCGAGCTGCACACCACGCTGGCCGAGAAGACGCCGATGACCGATCGCCGCGGCAAGCCGTTTCACGAGATGGTGGAGGCGCTGCGCCAGAAGCTCACCGCGGCCGCCGGCCGCTAACTTCTCGATCGTCGCCGGTAAGGAGAGACAGACCCATGAGCGAGTGCAAGCACGGCTTGAAGCACGGCTGTGCCTACTGTCATGGCCGCGCGGCGGAGGCGCTAAGAGAGCTCGGCAAGAAAGCGCGGACGAAGACCTCGCGCCTCTCGGAGAAGATGAACGACCGCATGACGGCGCTGAAGCGGCGGCTGCGCCAGCTTCGAGGTGAGTAGGCCCGCCGCCTAGTCAGGGGACGGTCGTTGCAACAGGAGGTCAAGGACATCCTGCAGCGCGCGGCGACCACGCTGACGATGGAGGAAGCACGGCGGCTGTCCGAGGCGTGGCATCGTCGTCTGGCTGGGCGCTCGTTCTCCGACAGCGCAGAGGTGATCCGACGGAACCGGGACTCGCGTGTCGTCTCGTGACTGCCGATCGCCGGCTTTACAAAACCTGCCGGCAGGGAGTCCATGAAACGTCGAACCCTCGTGGCCGTGGTGGGTCTCGCTCTCGGGTCCTTGCTCGCCGCCGACGCTGCCGACGTCTGGGCGCGGGCCGGGCGCGGCGGGAGCCGCGGCTCGCGGTCTTACTCGGCGCCGGCGCGTCCGTCGCCGAGCTCGCCGATGACGCCGTCGAGCCCCTCGCGCTCCCTCAACCAGCCGTCGTCGCCGATGGCGCCGCAACGCCCCGGCTTCTTCGGCGGCGGCATGATGGGCGGCCTGCTGGGCGGCCTCGCGGGCTTTGCCCTCGGCGGGCTACTCGGTAGCATGCTCTTCGGCGGCCTCGGCCACGGCCTCGGCGGCTTTGGCGGGATCGGCCTGCTGGAGATCCTCCTGATAGGCGGCGGGCTGTTCTTCCTGTTCCGGTTCCTCCGCAACCGCCAGGCTCAGAGTCCGCAGCCCGCGTATGCCGGCCCGGTGAGCCAGACGAGCGCGTCCGGCGGAGGGAACGAGCGCTCGTGGGGCACGACTGGTGGGAGCACCGTCGAGATGCCAGCGGCGCCCTCCGACCTCGAGCGCGGGATCGCCCACATCCGCACCATGGATCCCGGCTTTGACCCGTCCGCGATCGCCGACCACACCCGGCGCGTCTATTTCGTCGTGCAGCAGGCGATCGGGATGCGCGAGCTGGCGGGGGTGCGGGAGTACCTGACGCCGGAGATGGCCACGGTGCTGCAGGCGCAATGCGACCGGCTACGTGGCGCGCGCCAGACGAACCGGGTCGAGCGGCTCGACATCCGCCGCGCCGAGGTGAGCGAGGCGTGGCAGGAGAGCGGACAGGACTACGTCACCGTCCTCGTCGCTGCCTCCATGCTCGACTACACGGTTGACGACGCCACCGGCGCCGTCGTGGAGGGCTCGCGCACGGCCCCCCAGGAGATCGAGGACTACTGGACGTTCACGCGTCCGGTCGGCAACAACCCGTGGAAGCTCTCGGCCATTCAGACAACGTAACCGCCGTGGCGGATTGCGGTGAAGCGCGTCGAGTGAGGCGCGCGCAGGGAGGGTGGCATGGAGTTGTGGCTTGACTACCTGAAGACCTTTGGCTGGGGGATCGTGGGTGCCCTGACGATGGCCGTGTCCCTCTGGATCTTGCTAAAAGTCTTCACGTGGCTCACGCCTGTAGACGAGTGGGAGGAACTGAAAAAGGGAAATCTCGGGATTGCCATCATCATGGCTGCCGTGATCGTCGGGTTTGCGATCGTGGTCGGGTTCATGGTGGCCCCCCCTCCCGTGACAAGGTAAGAATTGATCGCCCTCGCGCTGCCTTGAGATAGCGCATCCGCACTACGGCTCAGTTCAGAAGGTAGGCCTTCCGGGCAGCGGAAGATTTCTCCCGGCCGAGCGTCAAAGCCCGCGAGAGAAGGCCCGCGATTTCATTGCAAATGAAAGTGGTATTCATTTTGCTCTTACTGTCCCGCGGACAAGAATGGCGCGCAACTACATCCTCATCGTCGACGACGACGCCAGAATGCGCGATCTGCTCCGCGAGCACGTGACACGAATGGGGTATTCCGTGGAGACGGCCGCAAACGGGGCGGAGGCACTGTCCGTGGTGCAGCGTCAGCGCCCAGATCTCGTGCTCCTCGACCTCAGAATGCCCGGCATGAACGGCCTGGACGTTCTCAAGGGAATCCGGGACATCGATCGTACGATTCCGGTCATGATGGTCAGCGGCGAAAGCGACCCTTCGGTCATCGGCGAGACGTTGAAAAACGCCGTGTTCGCGTTCGTTCCCAAGCCGTTTGACTCTCGATACCTCCATCATCTCGTTTCCGCGATCGTCGGGTGACGGCGCCGCCACCCTCACGCGAGCTCGACCTCGGCGCTCGCGGCGATGGTGCGGGGTGACGGTCAAGACCGGTCAGAGCTTGTCCTGATTCTGATCCTCGGCTAACTCGTGGCCGGATTGCTCGCTCGGGCGCTGGCGGCCCTGCTCCGGGCGGTGGACTTCAACGGATTCGCCGACCGCGTCGGCCCGAGCCATCTCGGCTCTGTTGCCCCGAGACACGCGGCAAGAGAATGCGCCACGTTCCTAGAGCAGGTCTTGGATTGGGATGACGAGAATCTCGAGCAGCTTGGTCTTGAGCCCGCGGTTCTTCCAGGTCTCGTAGTCGACCTTGATGGAGTGTGCGAGATCGTCCTGAAAGAGCTTCTCGAGACGACCGGCGAGGCCGGGATCGTAGACGACCAGATTGAGCTCCTCGTTGAGGGCGAATGACCGGTTGTCGAGGTTCGTGCTCCCGACCGTCGCCCAGACGCCGTCGATAGACATGGTCTTCGCGTGGAGGAGCGAGGCCTGGTATTCGCGAATCTCGATGCCGCCAGTCAGGAGCCGGCCGAAGTCGCGGCGGCTTGCTGCCCGCACGATATTGTGGTCGATTTTGCCGGGCGTCAGCACGATGACTCGCACGCCGCGTCGAGCCGCCGCGAGGAGCGCCTCCGCCATTCGATCGTCGGGTAGGAAGTAAGGATTGGTGAGAGAAATAGAGTGACGCGCGGATGAGATCGCGAGCATGAACATCGTGTACATCGCGTAACTGCCGGCCGCCGGTGAGCTGCGGACGACTTGCGCCCGGATATCGCCTTTCCGCGCCTGAGGCCGCGGGAAGAACACAGCCCCGCCCAACACCTCGCCGGTGGCTTCGCGCCAGCTCTCGGCAAACGCCGCTTGGAGTGAGTCGACCGCTGGTCCTTCGATGCGGACATCGGTGTCGCGCCAGTGGCCGTCCAGGCGGCCGTTCCCCATCCACTTCGCGCTCACTCCGGACCCGCCGGTCAGGCCGATCCGCCCATCGACGACGAGGATTCTCCGGTGGTTCCGATTGTTGTGACGTCGAAGACTGAAACGACCGACGGGGCGGAAAATGACCACCCGGCAGCCCGCGGTCTTGAGACGCTCAACGTACGCGGCGGGCATCGAAAGCGTGCCGAACCCGTCAAGCAGGATGTTGGCGGTGACCCCGGCCAGGCACCGCTCCGCTAGCGCCTCGGCGATGTCTCGGGCCGGGGGCCCATCGGCGTAGAAGTACTCTGCGTAGTTGATCGTTCTCTGGGCCGAGCGAATCGCTGCGAGCTTCGCGGGGAAGATCTGGTCGCCGTTGAGCAGCAGATCGACGGCGTTCCCTGCGACAACCGGACTCGTGTAGGCCTCGACCGTCGCCGCGAAGGAGGGGTCTTCCAGTGTCAGCGGAGGTAGGGATTCATGCTGGGGAACACGCTGGCACGACGCGCCGGCGACGAAAATGAAGAAGAGACCGATCAGTCTCATGCCGCGTCCTCCGCGCTGCCGTCAGTTCGATGCGCCAGACGCTCGACCCGATGCCTAGGCTACCGGCCCGCTCGCGTGACCCCGAACCAGCTCGCCAAGCTCATCGTTGAGCTGGCGACGGGTGGCCCAGGACCAGCTATCGCCCGGCTAGCAAACCAAGACACTATCACCATCCGAGAGGACACCTGGATCGCCCATCAGCACAACGCCTTCCGTCCTGGTTTCTGCTAAGCAATATGAGTCCCGAGGGTTTTCGCGCGATGGTTGTGCCCCCGCAACCGAGCAAAGGCAAGGGGTTAGCCTCCAGCATCCGCGGCTCCGGTGTGGCCCCACCCTTGCGCCACTTAAAATTCGCTAATAACCGCCGGCGGAGGCCGTGGCAAGTCTCCTTCGGTCAGGCACGAGGCGGAAGCGATCCCCGCGGAATGGAGAACACATGGCGAGCCACGCATCACGGAGTGCCCCTCGCGCATCAGCGCTGATCAGCATCGTACTCGCCGACGATCAGAACCTGATGCGCGACGGTATTCGATGCCTGGTTGAGAGGGAAGGGGACTTCAAGGTGGTCGGCGAGGTCGCGGACGGCCTAAAGGTCGTCGGCCTTGTCGAGCGCCTCAAGCCGCGCATACTGATCGTGGCCGTGGCGATGCCAGGGCTGAACGGTCTCGAGATCACTCGCCTGGTGCGTCAGCAGTCGCCGGCGACCGCCGTGATCGTGCTCTCGATGTACTCGAAGGAGCAGTACGTCATCCAGGCGCTGAGGAACGGCGCGTGGGGATACGTGGTGAAACATGCGAAACCCGCTGAACTGGTGCGCGCGATCCGCAAGGTCGTCGCCGGACACCACTATCTGAGCGAGCCGCTGTCCGCGCGCCCCCTGGCGACTTGGCTGCAACGAGCCAAGAGCGCAGCGTCCGACGCCTACGAGACCCTGACTCGTCGGGAGCGCGAAGTTGTTCTATTGGTCTCCGAGGGCTACAGCAGCGCCCGCATCGCCAGTCGCTTGTCCATCAGCCGTCGCACGGCAGAGTCGCACCGCGCGAGCGTGATGCGCAAGCTGCATCTCCGCCATCTAGCAGACCTCATCCGCTACGTGCTCGCGCGCGCGATCCCGGTCCCGTTGGCTTAGCTCTGTGCCCAGGGGTCGGCTCGAAGTCTCCGTGAGGCCACGCCGATCACGGCCGTGAGGCGGTGGGAATACCTTCCGATCCTCAGTAAACGTACGAATAGACGGCCGCGACAGAGCGCGGTAATTCTTCCAAGGGCGACCCGGTCCCACGGGCGGCGCTGACGAAACGAACCAGTGGACGCAAGAAAGGAAGAAGAGTGCGCGCCGACGCACGATGTCGCCGGTGATCACTATCGCGCTCGCCGACCACCACCACTTGCTCCGCGAGGGTATCCGGTCCCTGCTCGAAAGGGAGAAGGACTTCAAGGTCGTAGGCGAGGTCGCCGACGGCCTCAAGGTCATCGGCCTCGTCCAGCGCCGCAAGCCGCGAGTATTGATCATGGGCCTGGCGCTGCCGGGGCTCAACAGCTTCGAGGTGACCCTCCGGGTTCGCCAGCGGTCTCCCGAAACCGCGGTCATCCTGCTCTCGATGTACGCGAGCGACCAATACGTCGTCGAAGCGTTGAGGAGCGGCGCGTCCGGGTACGTGGTGACGCAGGCCAAGGGCATCGAGTTGATTCGCGCGATCCGGAAGGTCGCGAGTGGGGACCGCTACCTGAGCGCGCCGCTATCAGAGTACTCCGTGGACACCTGGCTGCAACGTGCGAAGACCCGAACGCTCGACCCTTACGACGCCCTCACCCGCCGTGAGCGCGAGGTCTTCAACCTCGTCAGTGAGGGCCACAGCAGCGCCCGTATCGCCAGTCGCTTGTCCATCAGCCGTCGCACGGCCGAATCGCACCGGGCGAACGTGATGCGCAAGCTGCATCTCAGCAATCAGATCGACCTCATCCGATTCGCGATTGCCCGCGGTATCTTGACGTTGCCTTCGGACCCTCTACGTCACTCGGACCGAGGGCCCCGGCGGCCGGAGCCGAACTGATTGCGGTCCCCCCCGGACTGGCTATACTCCGTAGCCGTACGGATGGACGCGTCGCCCATCCAGATCTATAAGTAAGCGTTCGGCAACAAGCGTTCGGCGTCACGCTTGTGGATGCTGCCGATCTGAAGCATCCTTGCGATTTCTTCAGTTCGGTTCTGATCGCCTGGCGTCGCTGCTCCCGGATCGTGGTCCGCCTTCGAGGTCGTATCCAGCGGCCCGGAATCCGCGACCGCCTCCACGGCTTGCCGGCGCAAGGGGCTGTAGGAAAAAGTTTTCGACCCATGCGCTCGGGGCGAGCATATTCTTCGCTCAGGCGAGAGAACCTTCCGTTCGACCGATGAGGCTCCGCTCCGACCTCATCGCGCTCGAAGTAGTAATCCTTCCCGCGTTCATGGCATTGCGCGCCCCGTGGCGCCCCGCGGACCGCGTGCGGATCCGCTGATGGGACGAGGGACTCCGCGCAAGAAGACAGCGCCGACTCGCGCGTCCAGGCGCTTGCCCGCTGCCGTCACGCACGAATCTCCGGCCGTCGACAGCCCCGCAGAGCCATCAGGGAGCACGACGTTCCCGATCGTCGGGATCGGCGCCTCCGCCGGCGGCCTTGAGGCCTTCAGCCAACTCCTGAAAGGACTGCCGGTTGACACCGGCATGGCCTTCGTGCTGGTCCAGCATCTGGACCCCAAGCACGAGAGCCAGTTGCCCGATGTCCTGTCCAGGACCACGGCGATGCCCGTCATCGCGGTCACCGACGGCTTGCGCGTGGAGCCCGACCACGTCTACGTGATCCCCCCGAACGCCGACATGACGATCGGCGGCGGCCTCTTCGCGCTCACGCCGCGGGCCGCGATGGACCGCCACACGCCGATCGACCACTTCTTCCGCTCGCTCGCGCAGGAGCAGGAAGGCCGCGCGATCGGCGTGGTGCTGTCGGGGACCGGTTCGGACGGCACGCTCGGCCTGCGGGCGATCAAGGCGGAGGGCGGCATCACGTTCGTCCAGGACGAGAAATCCGCGAAGCACCCCGGCATGCCCCAGAGCGCGGCCGCGGTCGCCGACTCCGTGCTGCCGCCCGCAGGGATCGCCCGCGAGCTGGCGAGGATCGGCGGCCACCCGTACGTGAACCATGCCGTGCCATCCCCCGCCGGCCCGGGCCAGCCGGAAGACGGGGCCGACGTCAGCGCCGTCCTCCGTGCCCTGCGCACCGCCACCGGCGTCGATTTCGCGCAGTACAAGCCGGCCAGCATCCGGCGTCGGATCGTCCGTCGCATGCTCCTGCAGAAGATCGACGACTTCGGGACGTATGTCCGGCACCTCCGGCAGACGCCGCAGGAAGCGCAGGCCCTGCACGACGACATCCTCATCCAGGTGACGGGGTTCTTCCGGGACCCGGAAGGGTTCGAGGCCCTCAGGCGGAGCGTCTTCCCGAGCCTGGTGAAGCAGCGGGCCGCCGACGCGCCCATCCGGATCTGGGTGCCGGGCTGCGCCACCGGCGAAGAGGCCTACTCGCTCGTGATCTGCCTGCTGGAGTTCCTCGGGGAGACGGACAGCCACCTCCCGATCCAGATGTTCGCCACCGACCTCAGCGCCGCCGCCGTCGCCCGGGCCAGGGCCGGGACGTTCCCCGCGAGCATCGAGAACGAGGTCTCGCCCGACCGGCTGCGACGGTTCTTCGTCAAGACGGACGGGCGCTATCAGGTCAGCAAGGCGATCCGGGATGTCTGCGTCTTCGCGCCGCAGGACGTGACCAGGGACCCGCCGTTCTCGAAGCTCGACCTGATCAGCTGCTGCAACGTGCTGATCTATCTCAGCGCCGCGTTGCAGGAGCGCGTCATCCCGGTCCTCCACTACGCGCTGAAGCCCACCGGCTTCCTGAAGCTCGGTCCCTCGGAGGGCGTCGGCCGGTTCACGACCCTCTTCGCGGCCGTCGACAAGAAGCACAAGATCTACGCGCGGAAACCAGGGCCGTCGGCCCACCTCGGCTTCGGCCTCACCGCCGGCGACCGGCTTGCTGCGCCGGCCGGCGCGCAGGAGAAGGAGGCGGGCTGGAGCGCGGGGGCGATCGAGAGGGAGGCGGACCGTCTCATCCTGGGGCGGTACGCGCCGGCCGGCGTCGTGGTGAACGCCGACATGGAGATCGTGCAGTTCCGCGGGAAGACCGGCCCCTACCTCGAGGCGACGCCGGGCGCGGCGAGCCTCAACCTCTTCCAGATGGCGCGGGAAGGGCTGCCGGCCGCACTCCGCGAGGCCGTCCACCAGGTGGCCAAGCGCGGTGGCCCGGTGAAGGTGGAGGGCTTGCGGGTCAAGGGGAACGGCGGGGTCCGGGAGGTCGGCCTCGAGGTGATCCCGATCGGGCCCGCCGAAGGGACGAAGGGCCGCCACTATCTCGTCCTGTTCGTCGAGGCGCGCCCCCGGCCCACCGAGCCCGTGCCGCTGAAACCGACGCGGGAGCACGAGCCTCGACCGAAGACGGTGGGCGAGCGTCGGGTGGCCCAGCTCACCCAGGAGCTGGCCGACGCTCACCAGCATCTGCAGGCCATCAACGAAGAGCACGAGGCGGCCATGGAAGAGCTGCGCGCCGCCACCGAGGAGGCGCAGTCGAGCAACGAGGAGCTGCAGAGCACCAACGAGGAGCTGGAGACCGCCAAGGAGGAGCTGCAGGCGACAAACGAAGAGCTGACCACCGTGAACGACGAGCTGAACAGCCGGAACCTCGAGCTCAACCAGCTCAGCAACGACCTCGGCAACCTCCTCACGAGCACCCATGTCCCGATCATCATGGTGGATGCCGACCTCCGCATCCGTCGCATGACGCCGGTCACGGAACGGGCCCTCAACGTGGCCCCGGGCGACGTTGGACGGCCGATCGGGGACCTCAGGCTCAGCGTCGAGGTCCCTGGTCTGGAAGCGCTCCTCCGGGAAGTGATCGAGACCCTGACCCTGCAGGAACGCGAGGTCCAGGCTCGGGATGGCCGCTGGTACTCGGTGCGGGTCCGGCCGTACCGGACCGCGGACAACCGGATCGACGGCGCCGTGATCGCCTTCGTCGACATCGACGCCCTCAAGCGCGGCCTCGAGCAGGCGAAGGAGGCGCGCGACCAGGCGCAGGCCATCGTCGCGACGGTGCGCGAGCCGCTCGTGATCCTCGATGCCGACCTCCGCGTGGTGACGGCGAACGAGTCGTTCTACGAGACCTTTCAGGTGCGGCGGTCAGAGACCGAGCGCCAGTCCCTCTTCGATCTCGGGAACAGCCAGTGGAACATCCCGCAATTGCGGGCGCAGCTGGAGGAGGTCCTGCCGCGGGACAGCGCCTTCGAAGACTTCGAGGTCGAGCACGACTTCGAGGCGATCGGGGGGCGGACGATGCTCCTGAACGCCCGCCGCGTGCTCTCGGCGACCGGCGAGCCGGCCATGATCCTTCTGGCCATCGAAGACGTCACCGAGCGCAGGCGCGCGGAACAGGCCATACGCCAGCTGGCCGCCATCGTGGAGGGCTCGGAGGACGCCATCGTTGGCAAGACGCTCGACGGCGTGATCACGTCATGGAACCGCGGGGCCGAGCGGATGTTCGGGTATACGGCGGGTGAGGTGGTCGGCCGACTGATCACCGTCATTATTCCCCCCGAGCGGCTCGACGAGGAGGTCGACCTCTTGACCCGGCTCCGCCGTGGTGAGGGAGTCCACTACGAGACCGTGCGCGTCCGGAAGGACGGCGGCCGCCTGGACATCTCGCTCACCGTCTCGCCGGTCCGCGACACCGCCGGCCAGATCATCGGCGCGTCCACGATCGCGCGCGACATCACCGAGCGACAGCGCGTCCAGCGCGAGCGAGCCGAGCTGCTGGCCCGGGAGCAGACCGTGCGCGCCCAGGCGGAGGCGGCGACCCGGGCCAAGGACCAGTTCGTGGCAATCCTGTCGCACGAGTTGCGCACGCCGCTGACCGCGATGCTCGGGTGGACCCGGATACTGCGGACCCAGAAGCTCGACCCGGCCACCGCCGCGCGAGCCCTCGAGGTGATCGAGCGCAACACCGTGCTTCAGGCGCGTCTGATCGAGGACCTCCTCGATGTGTCGCGCATCGTCGCGGGCACCCTGCATCTCGAGGCGCGCCCCGTCATGGTCGCCCCGGCCGTGGAGGCGGCGCTCGCCCCGATGCAGCCGGCGGCCGAGGCCAAGGGGGTCGTGCTGAAGAGCGCCCTCGACGAGAAGGCGGGCCCGGTCCGGGGCGACCCGGCCCGCCTGCAACAGATCGTCTGGAACCTCGTGTCCAACGCGATCAAGTTCACGCCAAGCGGAGGCCGGGTCGACGTCCGCCTCGCGCGGCTGGGGTCCGCCGTCGAGCTCAGCGTGAGCGACACCGGCAAGGGGATCACGGCCGAACAGCTCCCCCATATTTTCGGCCGGTTCAGCGTCGCGAACGCCAGCACGCGGGCTCAGGGAGGTCTGGGGCTCGGGCTCGCCATCGTGCGCCATCTCGTGGAGCTGCACGGCGGGGCTGTTCAGGCCGAGAGCGCCGGGCCCGGACAGGGGGCGACCTTCACCGTGACCCTCCCGCTGACGGACGAGCGTCCCGCCAACGAGGCGGAGGCTCGCGGCCAGAGGACTGGCCTCCGATCGGCTTCCGGCGCTCAACGGCGTCCGGGTCCTCGTCGTGGACGACGAGGCCGACGCGCGCGAGCTGGTCAGAACGATCCTCGCGCAATGCGGAGCCGACGTGACCGCCGCGGCGACCGCCGGGGCGGCGCTGGAGGCGCTTGAACAGGCGCCGTTCGATGTCCTGGTCAGCGACATCGCCATGCCCGACGAGGACGGTTACGGGCTCATCCGCAAGGTCAGAGCGCTCGACGCCGCGCGTGGCGGACGGATCCCCGCTCTCGCCCTCACCGCGTATGCCAAGATCGAAGACCGAACGGCGGCGATCTCGGCCGGCTATCAGCAGCACGCGGCCAAGCCGATCGAGCCGGCCGAGCTGGCGGCGGCGGTCGCCACCCTCGCCGGCCGCGTGGAACCGAAGCGCGGCGATTAAGCTTAGTAACCGGCCGTAGCCGTTGATTCGGCGCTCGCTGGACGGTCACCGCAGGTAGGTCAACCCCTTAAAGGGGTGGAAAAACTTTTCCTATACCACCTGCCACTTGCTCTCGCGTTGGGAGACACGCGTTGCTATCCTGTACCGCTGCCATCTCGGTTTCATTCGCCTGGCGTGATTGGAGACACCCGAATGCCGGATGGAGCTCGCGAGTGTGAAAAAGTAAAGGGGGTAGAGGCCCTTCCCCTTCGGTCGCTTCGAAGGCCTCCTGCTCACGAACGCCATCAAGTCCACTCCCAGGGGCGGGCGCGTCCAGGTTCGCCTCGAGCGTATCAACTCTCACGTCGAAGCCGTGGTGAGCGACACGGGCTGTGGCATCGCCGCCGACGTCCTCCCCTACGTCTTCGATCGGTTGAAGCAGGCGGACAGTACGACCAGCCGGCGACATGGCGGGCTTGCCTCGGGCTGGCGCTCGTCAAACACCTCGTCGAGCTGCACGGTGGCGCTGTCCGCGCCGAGAGCGAGGGCCTTGATCGGGGCGCAACGTTTGTCGTCAAGTTGCCGTTGATGGCCCGGGTCGCCCCAAAAGGGACGGTGCGGGACCGGTAAGGAGGAAAAGCCTATGGCTCAGTGCGAAGCGTGCGGCAACGACTACGACAAAGCGTTCGAGGTGACCATGGCAGGCGAGCGTCACGTCTTCGACAGCTTCGAGTGCGCCATCCACCGCTTGGCGCCGACCTGCACGCACTGCGGCTGCAGGGTCGTCGGCCACGGAAATCGAAGCCAACGGCGACATCTACTGTTGTGCGCACTGCGCCCGCCAAAGCGGTGTCGAGGATGTGCGAGACCGAGCCGCCGCGTAGTAACACGCCTCGCGCGATGACGATTCCCACCGAGCCTATCGGCAGCATCCCGCGACCGCCCGAGCTCATCGAGGCGGCCGCCCGAAAGGGCGGTGACGATCCGAGCCTGGACCCTCTCTACGAGGAGGCGGTTCGGGACACCGTGCAGCGGTTCGAGGCGACGGGGTCCCCGATCATCGCCGACGGCGAACAGCGGAAGTATCACAATTTCTGGACGTACCCCGTGCACGGCCTTCCGAATACGATGCCCGAGGGCTTCCAGATCCCGTTCGCGGCGGGGCATACCCGGCGCATGCCGCGGCTGACGCACGGCCCGTTTCGATACCGGCGCTATGCGGACAGCTTTCTCGACGTCGCTCAGCGCTACGCGACCGTTCCCGTGAAGCAGGCGGTCATCTCGCCGTCGGCGCTGAGCCTCATGTATCCCGCCGACGGGATCCCGGGCTACACGCGCGAGGAGTTCATCGAGGACCTGCTTCGCGAGCACGAGCTCGAGATCCGCCGCTGTCTGGAGAAGGGCGCGCATTCGGTGCAGATCGACTTCACGGAAGGCCGCCTGTCCATGAAGGTGGACCCGTCGGGCCACCTCCTCAACAGCTTCATCGACTTGAACAACCTCGCGCTGTCGCGCTTCTCGGCGGACGATCGCCAACGGATCGGCGTGCACACGTGTCCGGGCGGCGATCGGGATTCGACGCACAGTGCGGACGTCCCCTACGAGGAGCTGTTGCCCAGCCTGTTCGAGCTGAAGGCGGGCCGCTTCTACGTCGCGCTGGCCAACGAGTCGGACCGCGTGCGCGTGCTGAAGATCATCCGCGCGTACCTGAAAGCGCACCACCGCGTTTTCGTCGGCGTCATCGCGCCGATCGACCCGCGTGTCGAGACGCCCGAAGAGGTCCGTGACCGGATCCTCGAGGCGGCCCAGTACATCCCGGTGGACCAGCTCGGCACGACGGACGACTGCGGGTTCGCCCCCTTCAGCGACGACACGTCCACGAGCCGCGAGACGGCCTTCGCCAAAATCCGTGCGCGGGTCCTCGGCACCGCGCTCGCCGCCGAGGCCTTGGGGCGTTGATGGCCGAGCACGACGACGAACAGCTCCTGCAGTCCGTCGCGATCCAGAATGCCAACGCCATCCTGGTCGCGCGGCAGCGCGCGGAGCAGGAGCTTCTCCGGGCGAAGGAAACGCTGGAGCTCAAGACGCAGGAGCTCGCCCATTCGCTGGCGATGATGCGCGCCACGCTCGAATCCACCACCGACGGCATCCTCGTGACGGGCGAGCGCGGGAACGTCGCCGACTTCAACGAGCGGTACCTCGCGATGTGGCGCCTGCCCCGCGACGTCGTGACGTCGGGACGACATCAGGGGATCCTGGAGGTGATCGCCCCGCAGTTCGCGGACGCGCGGCCGTTCCTCGACCGGATCGAAGAGATCTACGCCTCCTCACCCGAAGAGACGTTCGACGTCCTGGAACTTGCGGACGGGCGGGTGTTCGAGCGCTTCTCGCGGGTGCAGGTCGTCGACGCGCGCAACGTCGGTCGCGTGTGGAGCTTCCGAGACATCACCAAGAATCAACGCGCGGAGGAGGCGCTGCGCGCCAGCGAAGCGTATTTCCGCGAACTGACGCAGAACATGCCGCAAGTGGTCTGGACCAATCTGCCCGACGGCCACGTCGATTTCGTCAATGACCGCTGGCTCAAGTACACCGGGCAGACGCTGGAGTACGTCCAGTCCCATCCCGAGGCCTGGATGGTCGCGCTCCATCCGGACGACCGCGAGCGGGCAGGCGAAATCTACCTGGAAGGCACGCGCTCGGGCCGGGGCTTCACGATAGAGGTGCGGTTCCGCCGCGCTGCGGATGGCGCCTATCGCTGGCACGTGAACCGCTCCGTGCCGCTCCGTGGCGCCGACGGGAAGATCGTCAAGTTCATCGGCACCTGCACCGACATCGACGAACAGAAGCGGGCCGAGGACGCGCTGCGTGAGAGCCAGGAGCGCTTCGCCACGCTGGCCGAACTGGTGCCGCAGCTCGTGTGGACGGCCGCCCCGGACGGCACGGTGGACTACTTCAACCAGCGCTGGTACGACTACACGGGCACGACGGCGGCGCAGGCGCTCGGCCACGGCTGGGCGCACGTGCTGCATCCGGACGATCGGGAGGCCACCTGGGAGCGCTGGCAGGCCGCGCTGCGCAGCGGCCAGCCGGTCGAGGTCGAATATCGGCTGCGCGGGGCCGACGGCCGACACCAGTGGTTCCTTGCCCGGGGCGTGCCGCTCCGTGATGCCGGTGGCCGGGTCGCGAGGTGGTTCGGCACGTGTACCAACATCGAGGCGCAGAAGCGGGCCGAACAGGCGCTCCGCGAGGCCGACCGGGCCAAGGACGAGTTCCTCGCGATGCTCGGCCACGAGCTGCGGAACCCGCTCGGGGCGATCGGCAGCGCGGTCCGCGTGCTCGACAGCGCGGCCAAGCAGGACGCGACCGCCGGTCGCGCGCAGGCCGTCATCGAACGCCAGGTCGGGCATCTCGTCCGTCTCGTGGACGACCTGCTCGACGTGGGTCGCGTGACGGCGGGGAAGATTGCGCTGAACCGCCGGCCGCTCGATCTCGCCGACGCGGCCGCCAACGTCGTGACCGCGTGGCGCGCGGCGGGGCGCACGGATCGTCACCGGGTGGCGGTCGAGGCCGTCTCGGTCTGGGTGGATGCCGACGAGACCCGCCTCGAGCAGGTCATCGCCAACCTCCTCGGCAACGCGCTCAAGTACACGCCGCCTGGCGGCTCGGTGGTGGTCTGGGTGAAGGCCGACGGGGACGGGGCCGTGCTCGAAGTCCAGGACAGCGGCGTCGGCATCCCGTCGGACCTGATCGGCCGCGTCTTCGACCTGTTCGTCCAGGGTGACCGGGCGCTCGACCGCGCCCAGGGGGGCCTCGGGATCGGGCTCACCCTCGTCCGCCGGCTGGTCGAGCTGCACGGGGGGACCGTCGAAGCCCGCAGCGCCGGACTCGGCCGGGGCAGCACCTTCACCGTACGATTGCCAGCCATCGCGCCGGCACTCGGATCCTCGACACCTGCGCCTAAGAGGGCCGGCAGGGAGCCGCGGCGGGTCCTGATCATCGAGGACAACGAGGATGCGCGCGAGATGCTGCGGTGCGAACTCGAGCGAGAGGGGCACACCGTGTACGAGGCGGCGGAGGGGCAGGATGGGATTGCCCAAGCGCTCTCGATGGCGCCCGACGTCGCATTGATCGACATCGGCCTTCCCGGACTCGATGGGTACGAGGTGGCGCGGCGCATACGGGCGGCCAATGCGGGGAAGTCCCTCACGCTCATCGCGCTCACTAGCTATGGTCTGGCCGATGACCGCCGGCGCGCGGAGGAGGCGGGCTTCAACCTCCATCTCGTGAAGCCGGTCGACCCCGTGAAGCTCGGCGACGTGATCGCGACGGCGGCGCGCAATCTTGCACATCCCGAAGCCGGGCGAGCCGGCCAATGACCGCCTTCCCGGCCGTGGAGGCAAGAGTGGACCCCGAGCACCTTCACACTATGTTCTCGCGTTGGGGACGCGTCGATCCGCCGCGCCGGAGGTGGTCAATGACAGCGATGGGGCGTGACAAGAGAGGGGGGAAGGAGTAATCAGGACGACGCGTTCGGACAACGGGAAGCTTTTTCAATTCCTGCGCTGAAGTGTTCTCTGGATGCGGTCGAAGGCGGCTGGCTGATGTCAGGCCAACACCTCTGTGCATCGTCGTCGCCGGGCTGCGGGCACGGTCAATGGTAGAGGCCTTGCAGGCTGTCGTCTGTCTAGTCGACGCCCGGCAAGGGCCAGGGCTGCGGAGGAGGCCGTAATCGGGCTCGGTGAGGGCCGCCACAGGAGGTACCGCTGGTGAGTGCTCCGGCTACGGCACGCGCACCGGGAGAGGAGGACGCGATGGCGCTGGAACTCTGGCGACCGGCGCACGGGGACCTGGCGCGCCCCTTGGGAGGAGGCCTGACGTGAGGTCAGTGGAGAGTCGCGAGGAACAGGCACGAACGAACGTCGCAGCGGCGCTCGAAAGGGCGAACCTTCGCTGGACCTTCGAACTCAGCTGCGAGTTCGAGGGTTACCGACTCGTCTTCTACCACCGGGATCGGGTCTTCGAGCAGGCACGGCTCGCTGACGCCATCGTCGAAGACCTCCCATCCCCGAGACTCGACGCCATCATCCAGGAAGCACGGCAACGCCTCGAAGGTGAGGCCGCCTGAACGGCCGCGTTGGAGAGTGAAGCCATGCCGACGTTCGTACTGCTCACACGCCTGACGCCAGAGACGGTTGGGACGCCTCGTGACCTTAAGATGCTGGAGCAGTCGGTCGCCGAGCGAATCCGTCGCGACGTTCCCCAGGTCAAGTGGCTCGCGAACTACGCCCTCCTCGGGCCGTACGACTACCTGGACGTCTTCGAGGCTTCCGATGAGACCGCGGCCGCCAAGGTGGCCATGATCATTCGCTCGTTCGGCCACGCGCAGACCGAGACGTGGCTGGCGATCCCTTGGCAGCAGTTCCGCGATCTCATCCCCGGATGACCGCGGGTGGGATCGCGGAGCTCGGGAGAAGTCTCGAGCCGTCCCTGATCCCCGGCACATCGCTTGCTCGGCGGAATAGGAGCCGGAGAAGTATCGATGATCCGAATGTTACCCAGCGGCCAATACCGGCTCTACTCTCGAAAGAAGGACCCGAGAACGGGCAAGCGCCGGAACCTCGGCACATTTCGCACGCGCGAGGCGGCGGAACGGCACGAGCGGGCCGTGCAGTTCTTCAAGCGCGGCGGTTGAGGCGCCCCGACCCGCTCCTCGGCCGGCCGGAGCACCCACCGTGCGCGGAGGCGCGGCTCCCGAGAATAGCAGGAGCTGCGCCGTGGGCGCCGCTGCCGGGCGCTTTCTCGGCTCGCTCTCCGGTTCCCTGGGTTGTACTGCTTACAGGCAGTTTCATAACGTCCGGGCGTGGACCGATCGAGGTGCGCCTGAACGCCGCTGTGAGCCCTCTCACCGCCGGCGGCCGGCCGGGCAAGTACCGGTGCTGGCGTGGGCCTCGGCCGGCCAAGCCGCGGGCGAGACCGGTCAGGAACGTGTCGCCCCCGGTCGCTCGACGCGCAGCGTCTGCGAGGCAAACGGCATTCCACATGCAGCCCGCGAAGCGTAGATGGATATCGCATTCGTTCCGCTCGCCCAGCTCCGCGCGACGCTCGCCCTCGGGACGTTCATCTTCCCAGAGTCCGTCTACCAGTGGCCGCGGCCGCCAGCGGTCGCCTCTATTGCCTCGAGCCGCCTGATCACGGCGTCGCCGCTCAAGGTGGGCACACTGCGACACATGGGTGCGTGTCAACGCGTGAAGACGGTGCTCGTGTGGCTGCTCGTCGCCGGGTGGGCGATGGCAGCGCTCGGCGCTTGTGACCGGTATCAAAGAGCCCGCGAGCCGCATCCCACTGCGCCCGCGGACTGGGCTGCGCGACGTGGACTCGAGACCGGGGACCCGGCCGGCGGCGCCCCCGTCGACCCCCGCGATGCGCGAGCCACGGCCTCGAGGGACACGGCGGAGCGGCGCGCGTTCTGGACGAACCTGACGATCGGGACCGTCGTCGCCACCGGCGTTGTCGTTGCCTTTGGCGTGTGGCTGCTGGAGTCCCGTCGCGGCCTCCGCCGGCGGGCCGAAGCGCTCGAGCAACGGGTAGTTGCGCGGATCCAGGCGGACGCGCGTCTGGCCGGTGTGCCCGTGATCGCGACGCCGCGGATGCCGCTCTGGCGTGGACCCGTGCAGCTCGACCTCGTCGGGTCCGTCCCCTCCGAGCTGGAGCGTGACCTGGTTCGGCGGCTCGTCCAGCGTGAGGTGGAGGCCGTGCGCTTCCCGGTGCGTGTGAACGAGGTGGTGCGGATCGAAGCGACGACGAGGCCGGTGGACGGGGTAGAGACGCGACCGGCTTAGCGGCGCTGCGGTGCGTCCACTTCGCCTCGAACGCAACGCGGCCGTTGGCATCGATCACGACCTTGTCGTCGGGCAACCCGTAACGCCGGTGCGCGCTGCCATCGAGCCGGTCGACGAGGATGGGATCCGTTCGATCTCCTGGAAGTCGCGCGCGTGGTCGTCGCTTCTGGTCGTAGCTGGGGGTACTGTAGAGCGGGTGTCGTGCGTTGCAAGGATTGCGTTGCAAGGATTGCTTTGCAAGAACGCCGTGGAAGATGGTTCGCTGGCCGCCTCCGGCCAGCTTGATGCTTGGACGGCGCGCCGAGGCGGCCGGGTGCTGGCTGCTCTCAACCCTGCGCGACGCCGGTGTGCAGGCGGATGACGCTGAGATCGCCTCTTGGCACACGAGGACTCCCGTCTCCGGCGCCGTCCGCCTTCGTGCCGCGCGACGAAGTGGATGACGGAAGTGGTCGTTGCGCGACGTCGCCCCCCGTGTGCTGGCTACGCCCTTGCAGTGGGGCTCAAGGTGCTCGAAGGAACGAGGGGTCCGATGGTGAAGTCTCGCAGGACGCGCAAGCTTGGCGCACCGAAGGCGCGTGGTTGGCGCCGAGTGGTGGGTGCCGTAAGGCGACAGCGAAAGACGCTGGGCTACGGGCAGGACGCCGGACACCCGGGCGGGCAGCAAGACCTGCGCGCGAAAATCGACACCGAGGGGGAGCACGACGTGTGGAAGCGCCATGGGTAGCCCCTCCGAGGCCGGTCGCCTGACCGTCGCCCTGATCGTCAACGGTACCGAGCATCCGCTGCTGATCGAGCCACGCCGGACGCTGCTGGATGCCCTGCGCGACGACCTGGCCCTGACCGGGACGAAGAAGGTGTGCGACATGGGCGACTGCGGCGCGTGCACGGTCCTGCTCGATGGCCGCGCCGTGTACTCGTGCCTGCTGCTCGCCGTGGACTGCACGGGCCGGCGCGTCACCACGATCGAGGGGCTCGGGGGCGAGCAGCTCGATCCCGTGCAGGAGGCCTTCATCCGTGTGGATGCGTTCCAGTGCGGCTTCTGCACGCCGGGACAGGTCATGAGCCTGCGGGCGCTCCTCGACGAGACCGCCGCGCCTTCCGACGCCGAGATCCTGCGCGCGGTCACCGGCAATCTCTGTCGCTGTGGCGCCTATGCGAACATCCTGCGGGCTGGCCGTCTCGCCGCCGAGATCCAGGCCGCCACGGGCCGCGACCACGATGCCGCGATTTCACGTCGATAGGCTCCGGACCGGCGACGGCGCGGAGGACGAGTACCAGGTCATCGAGACCGGCGGCCTGCCGCCCTGGGGCGCCGACGCAGCGCTGAGCGTGGTCGGCCGGCCCCTGCCGCGGGTGGAAGGGCCCGAGAAGGTGACCGGTCGCGCCCGCTACGCCTACGACGTCCGACTACCTGGTCAGCTTTACGCGCGCGTGCTGCGGAGTCCGCTGCCTCACGCGCGGATCCGGGCTCTGAGCACCTCTCGCGCCGAGGCCCTGAGCGGCGTGTGCGCGGCCATCAGCTCGGTCGACGCGCCGGCGATCGAGTGGTACGACGGCAGCGCGCTCTTCGACCGCACGGTCCGCTTCGCCGGGGACGAGGTGGCCGCCGTAGCGGCCGAGAGCGAGGAGATTGCCGGTGACGCGCTCGAGTTGATCGAGGTCGAGTACGAGCCGCTGCGGTTCGTCCTGACGCTCGAGGACGCGCTGCGACCGGGGGCCCCGAAGGTCCGCGAGACCGGCAACGTGGCAGGCGAGCCGAAGGTGTACCGGCGCGGCGATGCCGAGACCGCCCTGCGCCGGGCCGACGTCATCATCGACGAGGTCTACGCGACGCAGACCGCGCTGCACAATTGCCTGGAGCCCCACGGATGCACAGCGGCCTGGGACGGCGACCGCCTGATCCTGTGGGACTCGACCCAGTCGGTCTTCGACGTGCGTGAGGAAGTGGCCGCGAAGCTCCGGCTGCCCGAGCACCGGGTGCGCGTGATCAAGCAGCACATGGGCGGGGGTTTCGGCAGCAAGCAGGTAGCCTGGAAGCACACGGTCATTGCGGCGCTGCTGGCGCGCCGGGCAGGCCGGCCGGTGCAGCTCATGCTCGACCGCGAGGCCGAGAATCTAGCCGCCGGCAACCGCAACGCCACGCGGCAGCACGTCCAGCTCGGCGCGACTCGGGACGGCACGCTGACGGCGATCACCGCCCGCGTCGAGCAGGCGGCGGGCGCGTACATGGTCGGCGGCGAGGGCAGCAACACCAGCGCGATCTTCCAGACGCTCTACCGATGTCCCAACGTCCACACCGAGCAGGTGACCGTCTACACGAACACCGGACCGGCGGTGGCCTTCCGGGCGCCGGGCCATGTCGAAGGCGCGTTCGCGCTCGAGTCGGCCCTGGACGAGTTGGCCCATGCGCTCGGCATGGACCCGTTAGAGCTACGCCGGCGAAACTATGCCGGAGAGGACCAGCGACGCGCGCGGCCGTACACCTCGCCGGACAGCCTCCGGCTCTGCTACGAGCGTGTCGCAGACGCCTTCGGCTGGCACCAGCGCCGCAAGGCGAGCACGGCCGGTCCGCGCCGCCGCGGGTTCGGGGTGGCCGCGCACGACTGGGGCGGCGCCGGCTACCCTCCGGGCTACGCGTGGGTCAAGCTCAACGCCGACGGCACGGCAGAGGTCGTGACCGGGACGCAGGACATCGGGACCGGGACGAGGACCGGCCTGACGCAGGTCGCCGCCGAGGAGCTAGGCCTGCCGGTTGAGCGGGTAGTCCTGCATCTCGGGGATACGGGAACTGGTGTGTACGCGCCGGTCAGCTCGGGGAGCGCCACCCAGGCCACGATCGGTCCTGCCGTGAGAGCCGCGGCCGCCGAGGCCAAGCGGCACCTGCTCGACGCGGCCGCGACGATGCTCGAGGCGGCGCCCGGGGACCTGCGGGTCGGCGAGGGGACGATCTCGGTCGTCGGAGCGCCCGCTCGCACGATCAGCGTCGCCGACGTCACCCGCCGCATCGCCCCGCACATGATCCAGGGCCACGGCGCGCGCGGCCCGAACCCGAGCGGCAAGTCAGTCCGCACCTTCGGCGCCCAGTGCGTGGAGGTCGAGGTCGACGTCGAGACCGGCGACGTGCAGGTCCTCCGGGTCGTCGCGTCGCATGACTGCGGCCGCATCGTCAATCCCGCGCTGGTGGACAGCCAGGTGTTCGGAGCCGTCACCCAGGGCGTGGGCTTCGCGCTCATGGAGGAGCGGGTGCTCGACACGCGCAGCGGGATCGTGCTGAACGCGAATCTCGAGGAGTACAAGGTGCCCACCGCCGCCGACGTGCCGGCGATCGTCCATGCGCGTCTCGACCATCCCGATCTTGAGGCCAACCCGACCGGTGCCAAAGGCATCGGGGAGCCGCCGCTCGTGCCGACCGCGCCCGCGATCGCCAACGCCGTCTTTGACGCCGTCGGCGTGCGCCTGCGAGACGCGCCGCTCTCGCGGCGACGGCTGCTCGAAGCGCTGGCGGCGGCGCGCGGCGACCGCCGGACGTCGAGCCCCGACGGCCGCGACTCGCCCTCGTCGAGCGTTCGAGGCATGGCGGACCGGGCATGAAGCCGTTCGCCTACACCAGCGCGGGCTCCCTGGACGAGGCGCTTCGGCTGCTCGAGCCCGACGGGCAGCCGAATGGCGGGATCCGACCGCTCGCTGGCGGGACAGACCTGCTGACGCTCATGAAGGCGGACGTCATCGCTCCCGCCCGGGTGATCGACATCAAACGCGCGGGCCTGCCGCGCGGCATCGACGTCACGCCCGAGGGGGCCGTCATCGGCGCTCTCACGACCCTCGCCGACATCGAATCGAGCGCGGTCCTCGGAGACGGGTACGCTGCGCTCGTCGAGGCGGCGGTCGTGGCGGCCACGCCGCAGCTCCGCAACATGGCAACGATCGCCGGCAACCTGATGCAGCGCCCGCGGTGCTGGTACTTCCGCAACCCCCACCTGCGCTGCTGGCTCAAGGGCGGCGACGACTGCCCGGCACGCGAAGGCGAGAACCAGCTGCACGCGATCCTTGGCGGCGGTCCGTGCCACGCAGTGCATCCCTCCGACCTGGCGCCCGCGCTCATCGCGCTGGACGCGCAGGTTGGGCTGCAGGGGCCGGGGGGCGAACGCACCATCCCGGTGGCGGAACTGTTCGCGCTGCCGACCAACAACCGCCGCACCGAGACCCGCGTCGCCGAGAACGAGCTGATCGTCTCGGTCCGCCTGCCCGCCGTCGCTGCGGGCACGCGCAGTACGTTCCTCAAGGCGATGGACCGGCGCGTGTGGGCGTTCGCACTGGTCGGCGTCGCGGCGCGACTGCGTCTGGACGGCCCGCGGATCGTCGACGCGCGCCTGGCGCTGTCGGGGGTTGCCCCGGTGCCCTGGCGCGCGCATGACGCGGAGCGCGAGCTGCTCGGAGCCGAGGCCGGCCAGCCGCTCTTCGAGCGCGTCGCCGCTGTCGCGCTCGCCACCGCGTCGCCCCTCCGCCTCAACGGCTACAAGGTCCCCCTGGCTCAGGCACTCATCAATCGCGCCCTGGGAAAGTGTTCGCTTCACGACGGCCATCTCCCGAGTCCGTGAACGCGCCGGGCGCTCGCCGTCGCGTGTCACCCTCTTCACAGGTTACAGAAACGCTTCGCCGGGCGGCCCAGCCCCTCGCCGGCGGGCAGAGCGACTACGACGGGTTGCTCGCGCCACCGCCATGGCCGCGGCCGGCGAGCTCAACGTCGGCCAGCTCGTGCGCGAGCGCTGGGGTGGGGAGGCCGTGCTCGTCGGCTCGATACGGTCATCCACATCGACCAGACGCGTGCCGTGGCGCCGCTCGAGCGCACCGCCGGCTGGGAGACCGGCGAGGTCCCTGAGACCTATCCATGGGCGGTCTGACGAGCACGCATCCTTCAGAGCGCTCGCGATCGCGCGGCCGCTGGCACGGCGTTGGCTTCAATTCCCCGCGTGAGCACATGTGAAGGAGGTACAACGATGAGAGTGAACCGGTTCGTAATCCTTGCACTCCTCACCCGCGCTGGCCGCCTCTGGGGCCTGGGCCCAGCAGGCGCCGTCGCGCCAACCTGCCGAACGCGAGACGCCGCGCCCGGCATGGGACATCCCGGGCAACGCGCTCCTGTCGAGCACCGTGATCGGCGCTCGCGTGAAGAACCGTGAAGGCAGAGACCTCGGCGAGATCGATCAGCTCGTGATCGATCCGAGGACCGGGCAGGTCTCGCACGCGGTCCTTGGCCTCGGTGGCCTGGCCGGCGTCGGGGAGACGAAGGTGGTGGTCGACTGGAAGGACATCAAGCTGACCGCGGACCCAAGCCTGCCGCGTAGCACGATCGCGAGCGTGGACCAAGCCGTGCTCGAACGGGCGCCGCGCTGGGACCGGGCCGACGACCGCGGGGCGCGGAAGCGGGGCCCGTCCGCAAGCCCGCCCACGATGCCGCCGGTGATACCTCCGGTGCCGGGCGTCCCGGCGCCGCGCTACTGAGGACGACGATGCCGCGGACGACCAGGCGGCGCTGGGTGCGACGCGTGCAGGAGACCTCGAACGCGATGGACTTGCCGCCGGGCATCTTCACCCGGTCGCCACGCGGCATCGCGACTGGCCTCAAGCAATCGGTCCTGAAAAGCCGTCGCCGGAAAGGACGCTCGAAGTTTCAGTCGGCGATGTCGATGCTCAACCTGCACATCAACCGCTCAGGGCGGAAGCTCGGGCGCGAGGACCGCGCCCGGCTGGAGGCGGCCAAGGACGAGTTGCGGCGGGCCTTCGGCGGGGCGGCCAGGGATGGCCGGTCCGCGAGTCCCCGGCGGCGGAAGGCGGCGTAGCGATGCCGCGCGCGTTCCGGGACCGGGCCGAGGCCGGCCGCCGGCTTGCCGGCGAAGTGCGCCACCTGGCCTGCCGCCGGACGTCCTCGTGCTCGGCCTTCCGCGTGGCGGCGTTCCGGTGGCCTACGGGGTGTCCCAGGCGCTCGGCGAGGTGGACGAGGTGATCTGCGCCGACACGCCTGGGCATTTCATCGCTGTCGGCGAACGCTACGACGACTTCCGCGATACCAGCGACGAGGAGATCCGCGCGCTCCTCGCCGACGCTAAGGCCTCATGAGCGTCCCCGACATGGTCCACGTCGCTGTCGCGGGCGTCACGCTCGAGGGCACGCTGGCCGTCCCCGACCGGGCGCGAGGGGTTGTGCTCTTCGCCCACGGCAGCGGGAGCAGCCGACTGAGCCCCCGCAACCGGGCCGTGGCTGCCGCGCTACACGGGGAGGGTTTCGCCACGCTGCTCCCCGACCTGCTGACACGCGAGGAGGAGCGCGCGGAGGCGCACACCGGTCACCTGCGCTTCGACGTCTGGATGCTGGCCCGGCGACTCGTGGCGGCAACCGACTGGCTCGGGACCGGGGCGACCACGGGGTTGCGGCTCGGGTACTTCGGCGCGAGCACCGGCGCAGCGGCCGCCCTCATCGCCGCCGTCGAGCGGCCGGACGCCGTGACGGCCGTGGTGTCGCGCAGTGGGCGTCCGGATCTGGCGGGACCGTCCCTGGCACTGGTGCGCGCGCCGACGCTGCTCATCGTCGGAGGCGGCGACGAGTCCGTCATCGAGTTGAACCGGCGCGCCAAGGCTCAGATGCGGTCCGAGGTGAGGCTGCAGGTCGTGCCGGGCGCCACCCACCTCTTCGAGGAGCCCGGCGCGCTCGAGACGGTCGCGCGGCTGGCGGCATCGTGGTTTCGGGTCCATACGGGCCCCGGCGCGAGACGGCAGGGTGAATGTATCGGCGCGTGATCCACCGGGCGTGCCGCGCTGAGCGCACGCGGGGGTGCGGAAACAGTGGCGGCTCCATCCGGCACCCGCGATCGATCGATGTGACGGCCTGGGAAGGCCGCGTGACGCTCCGCGGGCCGGTCCTGGCCGACGAGGTCGGTGCGCTGCTCCAGCAGGTGGCATCGGTGCGCGGGGTGCGGGACGTCGACCACCGCCTCGAGGTCCACGCTGAACCAGGAGACGTGCCGGGCCTTCAGGGAGACCGGGGCCGGTGGCGCGGAGGCGAACGGTTCGAGCTGCTCCAGACGCAGTGGTCGCCGACGGCGAGACTGCTGACGGGCCTTGCCGGCGCGGCCCTCGCGTTCGTTGGGGTCCGGCGGCGGGGCATGACAGGAACAATCGCTAGCACCACTGGCCTGGTGGTATTCGCGCGCGCCCTCACCAACCTCGAGCTGAGGCGGCTCTTGGGCGTCGGCGCTGGACGGTGGGCCATCACCATCCAGAAGACAGTCACGGTGGCGGCGCCGATCGAGGAGGTCTTCGAATTCTGGAGCCGCTACGAGAACTTCCCGCGCTTCATGGTCCATGTGCAAGAGGTGCACCGCGCCGGCGAGGGCCATGCACGGTGGACGGTCGTGGGGCCGGCCGGGGTGCCGATCGAGTGGGAGACCCAGGAGACGCGGCGCGAGCCGCCCGGACTGCTCGCCTGGAAGACGACCGAGGGCGCGCCGGTCGGACACGCCGGCGTCGTGCGCTTCGATCAATATCCCGAGGGCACCCGGATCCACATCCGGATGCACTACAACCCTCCGGCCGGGGCGGTGGGCCACGCGCTGGCGGCGCTCTTGGGGAACGACCCCAAGCGAGCCCTCGACGAGGATCTCGTCCGGTTCAAGTCGCTCCTCGAGGAGGGCAAGACGTCAGTCCGCGGGCAGACCGTGACCCGCGAGGCGCTGCGCTGATCAGTCGAGAGCGACGGAGGCGAGGAAGGGGAGCAGGCCAGTGAGAACGCAGATGCAAGGGAAAGGTCAGCGACCTCGGGACGTTGCCTTCGCGGGTGGCGGCCGAGCGCACGAGCGGGCCGTTCAGTTCTTCAAGAGGCGCGGCTGACGGCGCGGCGGAGGGTGCCATGCGGATGAGGGATGTGATGGTGCGAGACGTGGTCACGATCGACGCGTCTGAGACGCTCGTGGAGGCGGCGGAGCGCATGCGTGAGGCGAACGTCGGGATACTCCCGGTCATCCAGGCCGGCGCGCTGCGCGGCGTCCTCACCGACCGTGACCTCGTGGTACGCGCCATCGCGCGGGAGGCTGACCCGCGGACGACCCGGGTGGGCGACTGCGCGACGGTCGAGCCCTTCGTCGCTCATGCGGACTGGGACGTCGACCAGGCGCTCGAGCTGATGGCTCGTCACCAAGTGGGTCGACTGCCGGTCGTCGACGCCGAGGGTCGACCGATCGGCATCGTCACGCTCAGCTCGCTTGCACTGCGGTCCCGCCAGGACGATGAGGCGCTGTCCGCGGCCAAGGAGATATCTCGCCGCTCGGCCAGGGGCGGACGTGGGCCCGTCCGGGAACCGGCAAAGGAGGGAGCGGCGGGGGTCCGCCAAGCGCGGGGCCGACGCGCGGCCGCCGGCCGGCAGCCGTCGGGTCCGAGGCCTGCCCAGAAGCCGGCGGGTGGCCGGGCACACCGCGCCGCGCCGCGGACCGAGCCCGGGAAGCGCCGGTTCAAGCGCGCGAGCTGAGCCCGGGTGACCGCGCGAGGACGGGGCGAGGGCCATAGCAGGTGCGGGGCGTCGGCCAGAGATCCGACGCGAAGCACCATATCCGAGATGATTGCATGGAGGACTGAGACATGCAGAGCATCGTCGGCATCTTCACCGACCGAGCATCAGCCGAGGCCGCGGCGACGGCGCTCCGGGTACCGGAGATCGCGGGCGACGGGGTCAGCGTGCTGACGCCGGGGATGTCGCGACAGGAGGTGGTCGGGCAGGTTCCGACCGAAGAGGGTGAAGCGCCGGGCATTGGTCCGACGCTCGGCGGCGTCGTCGGCCTTGCGGCCGGAGCGACGGGTGCCGCGGCGCGGAGGCACCGACTACCTGAAGGCCCCGGCGGCGTTCGTCGTGGGCTCGATCGCGCGGGGTCCGCGGGCGGGGAGGGACGCCTTCAACTTCTTCGTGGAAGAGAGGACGCATCTCTTTCCCCGTGCGGCCTTCGAGGCGGCGGGCCATGACCTGCTCCAGATCGTGACGGGCCAGGCCGCACGCGCGCTGACGCGGTACGAGCGACTGCTCGAGAGCCACACGGACGCGGTCCTCTTCGCGCGATTCCCGCAGATCCCTTCGAGCCGCGCCTTCGGGACATCCCCGGCCGGCTCCGTCGTTGAATATCGCGAGCGCGCGCAGGCGAGACGTTCGAGCGCGGCGAAGGACCCGTCGGCGCCCCGCCCGTTTCCCGCCGGCTTGAAGGAGACGTGCGCGCTCAGTCCTGCGTCGGCGCTTCCGCGGCAACACTCCGTCGGCGGCGCCGCGCCTCGCGGGATACGAGCGCAGTCGCCGTGAGCGAAGGATGACCTAGGGCCCCCATCATCGGCCCCGAAGCCAGCGTTTGAGTGTCCGGAGATCACGGCGAAAGCGGCGGCCCATCCAGGGGAAGCGCATTGCCGCTGCGGGATGGACGGTGACGAGGACCCGCCGGCCGTCGAGAATCGTCTCATCCTTCAGAGCGTCCTTGGCGACCTGGCCGAGCAGGACCACGATCTCCGGATCGATTGCTTCGAGCTCGCGCACCAGCAGCGGCTTGCACGCCTCGATTTCCTCCCGCCTGGGTGGTCGGTTGGGGCGGGGCGCGTACTTCTCGACCGAGGTGACGAAGACCTCGGTCCGCGAGAGGCCGACGTCTTCCAGGGCGCGATCGAGGAACTTCCCCGCGCGGCCGACGAACGGACGGCCCGCCCGGCCCTCCTCGGCGCCCGGGGCCTCGGCCGACGAAGAAGACGCGGGCATCGGCCGGCCCTTCCCCGAACACTGGGCGACCGCGTCGGCCGGCCAGCGGGCACCGTGGGCCGACGCGCCGGTAGGTTCCGCGGAAAGCTTTGCCTTGCTTCGTCATGGCATCTGTGCCGATCGGGAGGTCACCCAGCCGGGTCCGCCGGTGTTCCGACAATGCTACCCTGTGCCGTTAAAGCGGGGAACGTCCTCTGCATCGCCGAGACTGCGCGCCGGGCCACGAGGCTGGAGGGCGAGGCCCTGCTCGCAGAGGCCCGAGGGCTCGAGACCACGACCTTCTTCGGCGGGTTCCGATTGGAAGCCTCGACGCTGCGACAGGTCGGCCATCGCGTGCGCCTCGTCCAATGGCGACGGGGCCACAAGATCGCCCTAGAGGCTTCGTAGCGTCCGCGTCCCCTCCACCTGGTGTCAGGATCCCAGCGTGTCGGGGCGAGCTCGGTGAGGGCCCCAAGGGCCGGACGGACGAGCGCGCGGGCGAGAGGCAGCTTGTCGGCGTTGTGGCGGACCGGGGCGGCCCCGGCAGGACCGCCTCGGCCGCACGGTGTGCTCGGTTCCCTTGACTCTCAGGGGCACGGGAAGCCCACTCATCGGCATCGTTGGTCACTCCCTGTCGGTGTCGCGCCCCGGCCGGCAGTCCTGCGAGGGCCTCGCCGAAAATATCCACGGCTCGATCGATCTCAACGTCGCGGACGACGAGTGGAGGCATCCAGCTGATCACCCGTTCGTCGGGGCCGCACGTTCGCAGGAGAAGGCCGTGGTCGCGGCATCGCCGGATCAACGAGAGCGCGATGTCCCCGGCCGTGCCGAGACCGACCACGGCCCGACACTCGACTCCGACCATGAGTCCCAGGCCACGCACGTCGGCGATCACGTCGTGCTCGGACTGTAGCTCGCAGAGCGCCTGCATCAGCCGTGCACCACGGCGTCGCGCGTTCTCCAGAAGCCCTGCGTCACGGATGACCTCCAGGGTGGCGACGGCGGCCGCGCAGGCGAGGGGATTCGCCTCGAACGTACTGGTCGGCGACCGCCTCGGCCAGCGCGCGGCCAGGTCCTCTCGCGTCGCCAGGGCACTCAACGGCAGACCGGAGGCGATCGCCTTCGCCATGACGATGACGTCCGGACGAACGTCGGAGTGCTCGAGGGCGAAGAATCGTCCCGTCCGGCCGAACCCGGTGAGGACTTCGTCGAGGACCAGAAGAATGCGATGCCGGTCACAGACGTCTCTCAGAGCCGTGAGAAACCCGGGTGGAGGCACGACCTGTCCCCCTTCGCCGAGGACCGGTTCGACCAGTAGGGCGGCCGTGTCCTCGGGTGCTGTCCGAGTCTTGAAGAGATATTCGGGTTCACCCAGGCACCATGCCAGGGTATCGTCGGGCGACCAACTGTAGCGATGCGCATACGGGTAGGGGGCGACGTGGACGCCCGCCATGAGTGGATGGGTGTGGATGGCGTAATCGGGCTCGGAGGCGCTGAGGCTCATGGTCGCGATGGTCCGGCCGTCAGGGCAATCATCGCTTCGGGCGGAAGCGTCCTGCAGCCGCGGCAGCATCTTCCTGTCTCGGCTCCTCGGCGTCATCGTCATCGAGCGGTTCACCTTCGTCGTGATGCCACTCGATCGTCACGACGCCGGACGACTCGCGGTCGAACTCCTCGCGATGCCGGCCCTCGTGGCCCGTTTCCCGCTGGCATCGGATGATGGCCTCACGCTCGAGGGAGTCGTCGGCAATGTAGAGCCTGGCCGGACAGCTTCCCGAGCGTCTCATGTTCTTGCTCTGGCTAACGGGCCGGCGGCGTCGTCGGTGGCCATACCGGCACCCTCACTGTCAATCGCCCCGAGGCCCCGGGTGCTTGGTCTGTTCGACGCCGCTCTCCTTCTGTGGGTCCCGGCGCAGCGCGGCATCGTCCAGCGCCTGCTCCTCGTGGGGCTCGAACGGGTCCGTGTCGTGGTGAGGCCCTCGCGCCTGCTCGGCCTCAAAGGGGCCGGCCTCGGCGCGATCGAGTGTCCCCGCCTCACGGGCTGCGGCACGTGCCGCCTCCCGCTTGGCCTCGGCTGCGTCGCCCGGGTTGTGGGGCCGTCGCTTCCGGCTCTGATTCTTGCGCGCCATAGACCCTCCCGCCGTGCAACGCGGCTGCCACCGAGAGTTTCGTGCCTGAGGAAGGAGCAGTGTCGTGTCTTGGCGTCGGGCCGACGTCTCGCAGCTCATGGACTGCGGGAATGTCGTCGTTCGCCGTGGTAGAGTGACGACGTCGATCTGATCGGTTCCACTGGCGTTCGAGGGCCACCATGGACATCATGGGCACGCTCGCGATTGTGCGGTACGACCCTTCTGACTCCGACCAGCCCGTCTACACCTTCATGCTGCTACCTGCTGGGACGCGTGAGGCTAAGGCGCCTGTCCACCGGTGCGCCGGCGACCCCACGCTGCTCCGGATTCTCGAGGAGTTGCTGCCCGGCACAGAGCAGCGGCGCGAAGCCCTCGAAGCCTTGCGGGCAACAGGCCATGCATCGATTGCCAAGGTGACCGTCCCCAGGGAACAGTTGAAGAAGTACGGCCTTGCGCCGCGCTGACTGACTGACGCTCTCGGCGTTCCGCGCCGCAACTCGCTCGCCTCCCTGGGATCGTGGGAAATGTTTCAAGCGGGGCAACTTCCGCGTCCGATCGGTGATCTGCGGTGGTCGCCGACGCGGTGTTGGCGCAGCGCGGGGCCAAAGGGCCGCCATCAACCGATGAGACCGCGGCGCGCGGGTGCAAACGTAATACGACTGCTATTTTCTCATTGCCGACTACCAGGTTTCTGACTACGCGGAGAACCTCGGACTCGTTCGCCAGGCGGACGTCGCCCTCGACTGGATGGCCGTGGGACTGGACCCCGAGGAGAGTGCCTTCGTCGTCGAGAGCCTCGTCCCCGAACACGCCGAGCTGATGGTCTGGCTCAGCTGGTTCATCCCGCTGGGCCTGCTGCAGCGCAACCCGACGCTCAAGTCGGAGGTGGAGGAGTTCGGCCGGAAGTCCGTGCCGGTGGCCTTCTTCAGCTATCCCGTGATGCAGGTGGCGAACATCCTGCGGCCCCGGGCGCACCTGGTACCCGCGGCGGCTTAACCGCTCCGTGCGCGAGATTTTCCCCGAGCTGGAAGCCCTCGTCGAGCGAGTCCCACGCCTCGTAGGCACGGATGGTCGCGCGAAGATGAGCAAGTCGCTCGGCAACGCGATCTTCCTCAACGACGACGAGCAGACGGTGGGCGAGAAGGTGCGTGGCATGTTCACCGATCCCAGGCGCCTCCGTGCCAGAGATCCCGGCCACGTGGAAGGCAATCCGGTGTTCGTGTGTCACGACGCTTTCAACCCGAGTGTCGAGGAGGTCGACGAGCTGAAGGAACGATATCGGCGCGGTGTCGTCGGCGACGTGGAGGTCAAGGAGCGCCTCGCGATAGCGCCGAACCGCTTTCTGGGTCCCCTCCGAGATCGCCGGGCCAAGTACGAACGCCATATGAGGCTCGTGAGACGCCCGTGGCTCACGGGACCGAGCGGGGGCGCGCGGTTGCCCGGGAGACGATGCAACTGGTTCGCGACGCCCTCGATCTTGCTATCTGAACAGATTTCCCGAGGGCACGCAGTCCAGGCCGCGGCGGCGCCCAAGATGCTACCGGTCCCCGCCCCTCGGCACAGTCAGGACAGCACAAGGAGCCAGGCGCAGCAGTCGTTCTCCCACGCTGCCGATCAGGGGGCCTTTGGCATGGCGGCCGTGGGCGCCAACGACGATGAGATCGGCCGCCTGTCGCGTGGCGACCTCCGCGATCACGCAGGGCGGGTCACCCGTCTCGATCAGCGTTTTGGCGGTGAGAGTCCTCGCCGACGCCATGGCGACTCGTCGCTGGAGCTCATGCTCGGCGAGACCCCGCTGTTCCTGACGCCCCTCGTCGAGTTGCCAGACTCCCGGCGCGCGGGCCGACGCCATTGTGACGTGCAGGAGAAGGAGTTCGGCGCGATGGATCTTCGCCAGTTCCACCGTGACGCGCCAAGCCTCATCCGCGGATGGAGAAAAGTCGGTCGCGGCCACGATCAATCGGAACATCGGTGCCTCTCACTAGTCCCGACGTGCAGGAGCACGACGGTATAGATCCTTGCTCAACGGCCCCGGGGCGTCGCCCGGGCGGCGGCTCGAACGAGTGCGAGGGCGATCAGACCGGCGCCGGCCACAAGACCCGCTCTGGCGCCAGGTGGAAGCGGTCTCGCGCGCAGGGCGATCGGCACCAGCAACGGCCGGAGCTGGTGGCCGAGCCACATCGCCGATGGCATCCCCGGCGCCGCCGCCCCGAGATCCCACCGACTGTCCGGGAGCCCGCGCCGGAGCCCTCGCCAGCCGTCGACCAGGGATGCCAGCATGTGCGGAGTTCGGTCGATACCGCCTTCGACGATCCCACGTCCACCCTGATCGAGGAGCGCAACGATCGCGCGGTCGAGCGTGGGGGCGTGGGTCACCAGGTTGTAGAAGGCAACGCGGCCCTCGATGTCGATCAGGTAGCTCGGGGCGGGAAGCGTCCCGTAGCACTGGTGGACCGTGCCCTGGAGGTCGTCGACGAGGACCGGCCACGCGATCGCCTCCATCCACCGGTACCGCCCGGCGTCGGCCATCTTCTCCCCGAAGGTCCGGTAAGCGCGTGCACCCGGCCCCGGGTGGGCCTGCCGTACGAGGACGTCGACGAAGTGGACCGAGCGGCCCCAGGTATCGTGGAGCTTCTTCATCGGCTCAACCGAGCCGGTGGTGATAGGTCAGGTTGGCGAGCCGAAGTGAAGCAGGACAGGCTCGCCGCGCAGCTCTGAGAGACGCAAAGAGCCGCCATCGGCCCGTGGCAACTCGAAATCCGGCGCTGGCGCGCCCGGCTCGATGCCCTGCCCCCTCCAGATCCTCCCGGTGTCCTCCAGCAGGTGCTTTGCGCGGAAGTGTTCGAAGTTGTATGGCTCGGCCGTCGGCCGATCGTCGGCCACCATCCCCATCCGGGACTCCGGCTCCATGGTCGCTTCTCCTCCAGCCTCCGTGGAGAGACCCGCTACGACGTGATCACGCCTGCTTCTCACCCCGTTCGCAAAAGCGGTCAGGAGTACGGGCATGATGCAGACCGCGTGCCCGCGGCCGCGCCGTCCGGCGTCAAGTGCGGTGACCTGCTGCGTCAGGCGGCACCGCCCAGGCGCATGGTGCGCTGCTAACGGCAGCACGGTACTCACCCCGAGGGTATTGTCGACGTCGGCGAGGATCAGTGTGCGGTCCTCGATGTCCTCGGGTCGCTTGCGCCCGAGCGCCTTCAGCCCGGAGGCCGTAGGCGACTGGACGATCTGCGGATCCACGAAGCCGAGTACCGCGTTGTCGCCCATCACGGTGCGGTCGGCGGCAAGCGCGGCCAGCGAGCCGCGTGCCGCGATGGCGACGTCAGGCGACGGGCGGCGTCGGCGGACCGGGGGGGCCGCCACGGGGACGGAGGATCGCGCGGTTGGGGCGGCTCCGGGGGGCGGCGGCGGCTGCCAAGGGGCGGCGGGCGCGGCGGACGGCGCGTCATGCCGAGTGGCCCTGTCACGTCCCGTGCCGACATTGTCCTGACCCGGGTCTCGTTTAGGACTCTGGCAAGGCTCTCGAGCCTGGCGAGCCGGTCACCCTAGCGCACGTGCTTCTGGGGGATCGGGTTGGTAACGAGCGAGCCCTGGTCCACCAGCGCACTCTCGCCCTGACTCACGTCCAGGGGTTGGAGCCCTCCGGACTCATGGTGGGGCGTCCACGGGGGAGCTGCCACCTGCGAAAACGATGAACGAGACTGCCGACCTCGCCGTCAAAGGGAGGAACTGATCGCGTGGCGTTAGCGAGCCGTCACTGTGCGCCCGGCTCGTCACACATGAACGTCTCGAGCGCGCGGGCGAGCGGTAGCTTGTCGCGGTTGTGCCGAAGCGGCTCCGCGCCGACGAGGACGGCCGTGGCCGCGCGCGAGCACGCTCGGGCCAATCTCGTTGCCGACCAGGTCGCCCTCTGCCTCCTGCGCGGCCACGGGATCGACGCCACCCCGACCAGGACGATGCGGGCCTCAGTGATGCGCCAGTCCTCGACGCGCAGCCGGGCGGCGACACCCACGAGGGCGAACGCCCAGGTCTTGCGGTCCATGGCTTGAGGTAGGTCGTGCAGGTCCCGGGCGGCAGGGACGGCAGCACGAGTGAGATCAGGAGCTCGTCGCCCGCGACGATCGTCTCGCTCCGCCGCCGATCCTTCGGGGCGGCGAACAGATCGGCCACCGGAAGGCATCTCTCGCCGCTCGGGCCCCGCAGTCGCGCCTCGGCGTTGATCGCGACCACCATGACAGGAGCCAGGTCCGAGGGGTGGACGGCGTAGCATGGGCTGCCTCCGAGGATCGCGTGGAGCTGGCTCTCCCCGTCATGCCCGAGACGTTGGAGGGCAAGAACCCCTCATGGGTTCACCGCCCGCCGACACCAGGATTGGATCTCTCCGTCCAGGTCATGCGTATCCCCGCGTTCTCAACTACTTGGTCCATCTCGCTGGCAAGCCAGCGATGTCTCGGGAAGTCGCGGCCGTTTGCACGCGGCCCGCGGCGTGAGTCCCGGCTTCCGCTGACCTGTGGACCTACCCGATATTGCTGGCCGGGTCCCGTAGAGCGAGCTGGCGCCGGATCTCATTGAGGAGCTCCTCCGTTCGAGCGTGACCGGAAGGCATACGCACCCTTGCTAATCAGCAAGATTAAGCGACCCCCTATGTATATTCGCTTGCTGACCCGGGTCCGTGAAGAGCGGCGAACAGATGGTCACGAGAACCGACCCGCGAGACAGTGGTGGTCATCCAGACCCGATCTGTCCCGTTTGCCCGCAAGTAATTAAAGCCTCTGATCGCGTGTCAGGACAGAGGGATGACCTGATGCACGAGCGGTGCGACTACACCGGTGAGCGCCCTAAGTCGAAGTAGCTCGCCGCGGATCGGACCGTCCTGCGCCTCGTCACCTTGCCGAGTCTTGGTTTCAAGGACCCCACGCGAGGTGGCGATCGCGGACCTCGGTAAAACCGAGGGATCCGGAGACGCGGCGACCGACTGCCGCGGTGACAGCAATGCGCTCCCGGCGCCCCACCACGGCCGTTCGTGACGGTGAGTGTGCTTCGGCCGCGGCCATTTCGGCCCCGTATCTGGCCGGCCCTGGGGCGACCGGCGCCCGGAAGCGGGCGAGCCGAGGCAGGGATCGCAGGCGGCTTCGGGCGCGTGCGGTCGCGATTTCACCAGAAGCTGGCCATGTGCATCAACGAGAGCGTCTGGGGTCGCCGCCTGCAAGCTGCCTCGTCGATGATCGCCTGGGCGAGATGGCAGTGATGGCGTAAGATCCATAGTGCCGAAGCGAAGCGGGAGAGGCCATGGAGAGGGCGGAGGTCGAGCGAATCCTGAGCGGCGCGGAGCGGACGCTCGCGAAGGGCGAAAAGGTTGACCTAAGGCGGCTGGGCTTCTGGCGCGCGGTCGAGGCGGTCAAGGAGCACCGTGAGTGGATCGAGGCCTACGCTGACCGGATTTCCGCCATCGACCGCGAGGCGTTCAGGCACGACACGTGGATTGATGTCCCTCTCAACCTGGGTCTGGCCGGCCTCGCGACCGGGACGCTCATAGGCCTGGCGCTCGTCGGTGGCGCCTTCCTCACGCCCGCGCCCGTCAACGGTCTCATGATCCTGGCCGGCGCCGGGGTGTTGATAGCCGCCACGCATGATCTGACGCATTGGGCCGTCGGTCGGGCGGTCGGCATCCACTTCACCGAGCTGTTCATCGCCCGACCGAGCCGACCCCAGCCCGGGATCAAGATCGACTATGCCACGTATCTGCGCACCCCGCCTCGCGCTCGCGCGTGGATGCACGCCTCGGGCGCACTGGTGACGAAGGCGGTCCCCTTCGCGCTCCTACCCCTTGCCGTCGCCGCCCGGACGCCGCGCTGGGTAGCGGTCATCCTGGCGCTCCTCGGGGTCGCCCAGGTCGCGACGGACGTGCTCTTCTCGACGAAGTCGTCGGACTGGAAGCGGTTCAGGCGCGAGATGCGGAACGCCCGCACTGAATGAAGAGCCGGGGAAGAAGTCGGTCAATGTGGTTGGCGAGTGTGCCAGTGGCCGGCCGGCCGGGCGCGAGGAACGGTCGATCGCGCCATGCGAGCCAATCGCCCGTCACGCCGAGCACGAGCGTGATCACGGGGCCTGCGGCCCCGGAGCCGCCGGGCAAGACCGGGCCAGGGGCAGGGCCCACGCCTCGCTCGAGGCGGCCCAGCGCCACACCGCCGAGGGGATCACCGCAGGCGAGTGCCTGCTCCTCGAGGGTCTCTTCCCGCCGCGCGCGCAGGTGCTGGATATCGGGTGCGCGACCGGTCGCGTGAGCCTCGCCCTGCAGCGAGCGGGATGTTTCGTGAGTGGCGTCAACGAGGCGATGATCCGGACGGCCACCACGCTGGCCCGGGAAGCGGCGATCCCAGTCGATTTCCGCGTGATGGATGCCCGCGCCCTCGGATTTCGGAGCGAATCGTTCGACGCGGTCTTGATGATCGGCTCGGTGGTCTGCTACATCCGCGGCCGCACCGGCCGGGTCCGGGCCTTCCGCGAGGTCCACCGCGTGCTCCGGCCCGGCGGCAAGTTCTTTGTGGTGACGCCATCGCGGGAGTACTCATGGAAGTTCCGAGCGTGGTTCGCCACGCTGGGCCTGGTCCACGGGGGTCTGCGGCTGCTGGGGCGAGACTCCGATTGGGAGCCTGGTGACCGCTTCGGCCCGGCATGGAGCGGCGACACCACGCGCCTCCTGTTGTATTGGCACATGTATTCGCCTGCGGAGCTCAGGGCGGACCTGGCGGCAGCCGGGCTCGCGGTCATCCAGGCCTTCCCCGACGCCTACATGATGTCCTTCGTCGCCCGCCGGTCCTGAACCAGGCTCGCCCCAGTTTCCTTGATTTAGCGCACGCGGCCTTCGCGCCAGCTCGTGTCCTGGTCCCGGGACCACGACCCGTGGATGATGGCCGCGCATTCCGGGTGCTCCAGCCGGAGGCATGTCATGGCACCCGCGCGGCGTCCTGGGGCTGGAGTTCACGCTGCCGTGCGATAGAGGACCGGTCCCGCGCGTCGCTCAGGTGCGCGAGCCGCCAACGGTGCCACCCGCTCGCGAACCAGACTCGCGATCGTTTTCAGGGCCGCCTCGAGACGCGCTTGGCTCTCGAACCGCGTGACCGCGACCACCTCTCGAGGCCCGGTCCGGATCACGGTGTACGATCGAAACCCGGGCTGGGCACGCAGGGCCTCACCAATGCGACTGGCCGCGGTGACATTGGCCGGGTCGTCCTCGGCGGTGAGCTGCCAGACATTGACGTGCGCATACGAGCTTTCCGTCGGATCGCCGACCAGCACGGTCTTGATGTTCGACGCGATCCACTCCTGGACCGCTGGCGTCAATGCGGTCACGCCGTGGGCCTGCGCCGCGTGCTTAGCCTCCGTCGTCATGATCTCTTGCTCGGTGGCCCCGACAATCCGCGCGGGCAACCCGGAAAGACCACGTCGCACTCGAGGACTTTCATGGCCTGGCCATGACCTCAGTCCGAGGAGCTTGGCACCCGGTTGCTCGCATTACCGGCCCCTCGGGACAGGGAGGAGTCATGCCGCGCCAGCGGGTTCGAGCGCGGTCGACAGTCGCTTGACGTGAAGGCTCCTGAACCGGACGCGCGCGCCCGGGTGATGGTTCTGGAGGCCGATGTAGCCGCGGCGGCGCCCGCCGGGGCCGTCGGTAAGCGCGCTTACCGGAATCCCGTTCAGCCCGACCCTGATCGTGGCGCCCTGGGCGTCGATCTCGAACGTGTTCCACTGACCAACGAGGCCTGAAGCGCGCGCCCGCGCCGGCGCCCGCTCGTAAATCGCGCCGGTGCGGTGCCACGCGCTCTCAACCACGCCAGCCTGGTGGTCCATACCGCGGTCGTCGATCTGGATTTCATAACCCTGCTCCGCGGCCGGTTTCCAGCTCTCGGCGCGGTCGCCCGCTGCGAGCCATGGGATCCGGACGAAGACGCCGGCGTTGTCCTCGGGCATCGAGAGGCGGAAGTCGATGATGAGCGTGAAGTCGTCAAACTCCTCGCCCGTGTACCAGAGGACGCCCGGCCCGCCGTCTGACTCGACCGTCCCGGGCCCGACGCGACGGAATCCGCCGGCCCCGGCCATCTGCCACCCGGTGAGCGGATCCAGAGATATGGCCGCGAATCCGTCTCGCGCCAAGCTCGACTCGCGCTGCTGGGTCACGAACCCACTCACCGCGTAGACGTTCTCCTCGTGGACGTCACCCGCCTCCGCGGCATCCCGCCGGCCCGTGACGACGGCGAGCGGTCGCTGCGGATGCGAGACTACCCGCACCTGCTCGCCGACGTCGAACCGGAACGCCATGCCCACCCTTATTCGGTCGAGGACAACCGCTTCGCGGCGAGCAGCCTCAACCCAGCTCATTGAGCTTGACCGGCTCGCCCCGCACCCGGGTGCGACCCTCTTCGAGCAGCGACTTGAAGCGCACGAGATCATCGTCCATGGCGCGCTTGGGATCGCTACCCAGGAATGCCGCCACCGCGTGACCCATCGCTCCGCCCGGCGGGTTGTAGGACATCTTGATGTCCACCCGCGTCGTGCCGTCCGGGTTCGGGTCGAAGCGCACCATGCCCGAATGCGCGACCGGGGCGCCTTCGACGGTCTTCCAGGCGATCAGCCGGTTGGGCTCGAACCTCGTCACCTCGGTGTCCCACCGGATCGGCACGCCGCCCGGCCCGGCCACTGTCCAGTGCGAGCGGTCGCCCGCGCCGCGCCGGACCTCGCGCACGTGCGCCATGAACCGCGGGAAGTTCTCGTACCGGCTCCAGAAATCGAATACGTCCTCGAGTGGAGCCGCGACGTCGATGGTCTTCTGCACGACCACGGCGCGCCGGCCTCCGCCCACGCCGAGCAGCCGCTTGAGCTCGAGGTTCGTGGCGGCGCGCGCCAGGAGCGTCAGGCCGGCGGCCCCCAGGGCCAGGCCGGTGAGGCCCGCCTGCCGCGCCGCCACGAGTCCTAAGGAGCCTCCCGCGATCCCGGCGAGGAGGCGAGCGGTCGGCGACCACTGCGTCTGGAAGAACTCGAACCGCTCGAGCCCGCGGCGGCGGGCCGGAGCGCCTTGGAGCCCGGGGACGTCGCTGGGCTCCTGGTGAACCTGGAGCTGGCTGTCGATGCTCCGAACCCCGCGGACGACGGCCACGCGCCTGATGAGACGGTCCACTTCGTGGGCGAGGATCGGGCCCCTCAGCGTGATCCGACCGTCCGCCGCGGTCACCTCGATGGAGCTCGGATGGCTCACGACGCCGCCGATCCGGGCGCGCACGCGCTCGACCAGGACGGGCTCGATCACGTCATCGCGCGTCAACCGTGAGCGGATGCCCGCCAGCAGTCCCTGCGTGCGGTTCGCCACGTCCCGCGACGTCGTGTCGATGGCGCCGCCCGTGACGTGCGCCGCGCTCAGCATCTTGTCCCGGGCCCGCGCACGTCGCCTTCGGCCCCGCTCGGGATCGAAGAAGTAGCTGGCGCCAACCCCGAGGCCGACTCCGCTGATCAGCGTCACCACCAAGTTCTTCATCTCAGGACCTCCCTTCGAAACCCTTTCTCCAGCAGCTAAAGGCGTGCCAGCAGGGCCCAGAGCGACGTGAGTGGCGCTCGGTTTGCAGCCCAGGTCGTGCCTCGAGCGGGCCAGCCGCCGCGTTAGAAGTCTTTCAAAACGACAGGCCGGAGGAGGGGAACACGCTGAACGCCACGGGCAGTGGACGCGCTGACAGTCGTATCCAGTCCCTCGAGGATGTCGCGACGCGCCTCCGGATCGACTCGCTGTGGGCCACGACCGCGGCAGGCAGCGGTCACCCGTCCAGCTCGGCCTCCGCGGCCGATTTGGTGGCGGCGCTCTTCTTCGATACCATGCGGTTCGATCCCGACGACCCGCGGTCGGTCGCCAGCGACCGGTTCGTGTTGAGCAAGGGCCACGCCGCGCCCGTGCTGTACGCCGCCTGGGCGGAGGTCGGGGTTATCAAGCGCGAGGATCTCACGTCCCTTCGGGACATCACCAGCGACCTCGAGGGCCACCCGACGCCGCGCCTGCCGTTCGTCGATGTGGCTACCGGTTCACTCGGCCAGGGGCTCGGTGTCGGCGTCGGCCTCGCCCTGGGCGCGCGACTTGCGGGAAGCGATGCGCGCGTGTACGTCCTGCTGGGCGATGGCGAGACCGCCGAGGGGTCCGTGTGGGAGGCGGCCCAGATGGCGGCGCACCAGCGCCTGGACAACTTGGTGGCCGTGATCGACGTCAACAGCCTCGGGCAGTCGGGCCCCACCATGCTCGGTCACGACCTGCGCGCGTACCAGCGACGGTTCAGCGCCTTCGGCTGGCGCGTGAAGCTGATCGACGGTCACGACATGCGCGAGGTCGTGACGGCCTTGCGGTGGGCGCGACGAGGCCGAGGAGCGCCGAGCGTGGTGGTGGCTCGTACGGTCAAGGGCAAAGGCATCGAGGGCATGGAAGGGCGCGAGGGCTGGCACGGCAAGCCGCTCACTGCCGACGCGGCCGAGCCCGCCATCCAGGCGCTCGAGGGCCGGCTCCATCACGTGCCGGCACCGCCGGTCCAGCCGCCTCGCCGGGGTCGCGCTCGTCAGCCCGCTGCGGGCGGGCCGCGCCTGCCGGGCCCGGAGATCGCTGGAGAGATCGCCACGCGCGAGGCGTACGGCAACGCCCTCGTTCGCCTGGGGGCGAGCGATCCTCGGGTAGTCGTACTCGACGGTGACGTCAAGAACTCCACGCACGCCGAGAAGTTCCTGGCGGCCTATCCGGACCGCTACCTCGAGGCCTTCATCGCCGAGCAGAACATGGTGAGCGTCGCCGCGGGCCTTGCCGCCCAGGGCTGGGTTCCGTTCGCTTCGTCGTTCGCGTGTTTTCTGGAGCGGGCCGCTGACCAGATCAGGATGGCCGGGATTTCGCGCAGCAACGTCAAGCTCTGCGGGTCGCACGCCGGGGTCAGCATCGGTGAGGATGGCCCTTCCCAGATGGCGCTCGAGGACCTCGCCCTGTTCCGCGCCCTGCCCGAGGCGGTGGTCCTCTACCCGGCCGACGGCGTTTCGACCGATGCCTGCGTGCAGCTGGCGGCCATGCACCGCGGGATGGCGTACATTCGCGCGACGCGCATGAAGACGCCCGGGCTGTACTCTCCGGAGGAACCGTTCGCGATCGGCGGGCTCAAGGTGGTGCGCGCGAGCGGTGCCGACCGCTTGACCATCGTTGCCGCCGGCATCACGCTCCACGAAGCGCTGGCTGCGCACGACGAGCTGCGGCAGGCGGGCGTCACCGTCCGCCTGATCGACCTGTACTCGGTCAAGCCTCTCGACACCGCCGGCCTGCTGTCCGCCGCGCGGGCCACCGGCAACACGCTCCTGACCGTCGAGGACCACTATGCAGAGGGCGGCCTGGGGGCCGCCGTCCTGGAGGCGGTCGGTGACGCCGGCGTCGCGGTGCATCGCCTCGCGGTGCGGGAAATCCCCAGGAGCGGCGCGCCCCGCAAGCTTCTGGAGCGCTACGGCATCGGCCGCGGCGCGATCGTCACGAAGGTCCACGAGATCCTGGCCGGGTGAGGCGCCGCTGCGGGGCGATCACCCGTGACGGCGGCTTCGAGCTTCTCCTGGGCTCGGGGTTTCGGCCTGGCCGCCGACCGCTCAGCTCGCCCGCTTCATCGGGCGTCGGGCGTGGCGCTTCGTGGCCGTCGCGGGCGGCGTCGTGGGCCCCTTCACGGAGCGGCGCGAGACCTGCTTGGCCGCCTCGAGCGTTTCCTGGTCCTCCCGCGACCGGAAGGCCAGGGAGCTGAGCGTCACGATCCCGACAAGGCGGTTGCCATCACCGATGACGGGCAGACGTCCGATTTGCTCGCGCGCCATGGTCTGCATCGCCTGATCGACGTCCCAATCGGGATGCGCGCAGATCGTGTCGGCAGTCGAACAGTCGCCCACGGGCGTTGACTGCAGATCGGCGTTGCGGGCGATCGCCCGGACGACGAGATCCCGGTCGGTGATCACGCCCCGAACCTCGCCGTCTTCGACGACGGGCAGGACTCCCACGTTCGCCTCGCGCATGCGCTTGGCCGCCTCGACCAGCGACGCCGACGGCCTGATAGTGACGACATCGTGGACCATCACATCTCCGACTTTCATACGGCCCTCCTCTTCGAAAATCCCTGCTGCGTGCAGAGAGGATGACTCGAGCCTCGAACGCCGCAGCGTGGGTGCAACGCGAATGCCACTACTTGCCGGGAGACGGATCGACCCCGCGCCGATCACCGGTGCTCGCGTAAATCCTGCATCGTGGCGTCTGATGGTGCCGTCGTACCCCACGATGTGGTCTCCCGGCGGGCTCGCGTCTTCGCCCTCAAGGACCTCACGCTCGCGGGCCCGTCGGGGTTGGTCTGGCTCACGCCGCCGGGGTCACGGCCTCGTCCACGCCGAGCCGATCGTCGATGCGGTAGTAGGGCTGAAGCCGAGCGATCTCTCGCTCGACGACATGCACGATGACATCCCGGAGCTCGGCGGTGGGCACGTTGCCGGTGAGCTCGACGATCACCGGCGACCTCCTGGATCTCGGGACGTGCGCGATGGGCAACACGGGGACATGCCCCACCTCGCGGTCCAGCGCCTTGGAGATCATCACCTGGAGCCGTTCCGCCTCCTCCTCGTGCCGGCCGCCGAGATCGAAGACCGCCAGGCCGACGCCGACCACCAGGATCAGGAACAGCCACGACGATCCCGGGGGCGATCCGGAACGTTCTGGCTGCACTCATGCCAAGGATTGCGTGCAAGCGCGGGGCCGGTGACTTCGGCGCAAACTTCGTCCGGCGAGGCCGAGCGTACACTGGACGCGGGATCGGCCCGGCGCTAGCATTCCCGCATGTCCCCCACCGACGGTGTGTCACGCGGCGTGGCGACGATCGGGCCCGAGACCTCACTGAGAGGACGGAACCTACGAGCTCGAACCAGCCGAGCCCGGGAGGTGTGCGATGGCGCGATGCGAGGTCTGCGGCAACGACTACGATAAGGCGTTCGAATTGATCGCGGCCGGAAACCGGCACGTCTTCGACAGCTTCGAGTGCGCGATCCACAAGATGGCTCCGATCTGCGAGCACTGTGGCTGCAGGATCGTGGGCCATGGGATCGAGGCGACCGGTCACTTCTACTGCTGCGCCCACTGCGCGCGCAGTGCGGGTGTCCGCACCGTCCGGGATCGCGCCGAGGAAGTTGCTGTATGAGCGGCTGAGCCAGTCCCGCAGCGTCGGCGCGTTGACTCGGATCAGCCGGGCACTCAGATCCGCCGATCGTGAACGCCCAATCGGGGATGGTGATCGGAGCAACGCCGGCCGGAGACCGGGAGGTTGGGTCTCCGGCCGGCGCACGCGCTCAATGGCTGGTTTACCGCTTCGGCGAGCCCGCGGGAGGCGCCGTGCGCGGTGACGCGGAGGGCTGCACCCCGATCCCGGTCAGCACCTTCGTTCCCGCTTCCTCCGTGTAACGGGCGACGATGGTTGCCCCCTCCTTCACGTCCGGCGGGAGCATGGCCCCCGCGGGGATCATGAGTTTTGTCCCGTCCGTGAGGGTCACTTCCCTCGTGGCGGGATCGATGCTCCTGATCTGCCCCTCGACCTCCTTTTCTCCTGTGGCCGGGTTTTCCACCCCAGGAGTCGACGGCCTCTGCGCCGCCGGCGGAGACTGCATCTGCGCTAGTGTCTCGGCGGCAAGGCTGACCAAGCCCGCAACCACGATAGCGACGAAGACCCTGACCAAAACGCTCATAACCTCTCCTTTTCGAGTGATCGACTTGAGCGTGAGCGCAACTTTCGCAGTCACTGCGAAAGTTGGCTGACGCTTCCAGCCCGGTGGGCTGGTTTGTTTAGCGCCCGCTACCGCGGGCTCCCGGGAGATGACGGCGATCCGCTTGGGGGCTGTAGCCCGGGAACCCCGGGACGCTCCCCAGGACCGGTCGGCGGCGAGGCGGCTGGCGGGCGTTCCCCCGCGCCCTCGCCCGTTCTTTCAGTAGGCGATTCCGTGCACGCCACCGCGAGGGTCGTGATCAAGGCGAGCGCGGAGAGACTGATGAGTAACTTCTGCATCCCCACCTCCTTGTGGTTTTGAAGCCCCAAGTGGGGCAGCAAACGAGGTGCCAACATCATGGCGGAACGGCCTTCGCTTGACGGCGCCGCGATCGCGGCGGGAGACTGAGGGTCGGAGTTAGCATTGCTCATCGCGCCAATGCTCGGATGGTCAGCCCTTCTCGACTGCACGGACGGCCGCCGCCCCGTCCCTCAACCGTCCTGGCCGTGCTGGTTCCGTCTCCCCGGCCGCGGCGTCTTTTGACCTCCCGATACCACCGCTAGTCGCTCAAGTCGGCGGCGGTTACCCGTAGACGGCCCGCGGGCTCACGGAAGTTGCCGGACGCGCAGGGGAGCGCTTCCGCCGTCCGCCCTCGGTGCCGGTGGGTGCTACCCGATTACCCCGATCGCCACAGAACCGGGTCCCGGACTTAAGGAGAGCGTGATAGTTTACGTCACTGACCGGGCAAGAGCGCAACTGAAGGCCGCGACAGATCAGATGGTCGATGAGTCGGAGCGGAGACTGCGACTCGGGCCGACCGCCGATGGGAAGCTCGGCGTTTATCCGGACAGGGCGCAGGAAGGTGATCAGGTGGTCGAGCACGACGGCGTGGCCGTGCTCCTGATCGGACAAGACGTCGCCCGGGCCCTGGCCGGGCGCATGATCGATTTCGAAGAGCGCGAGAGCGGGTCTCACTTCACTCTCAAGGAGCGGTCATAACGCTCAGAGCAGGCCGAGCTTCAGCCTGGCGGCTTCGGACATCTTGCAGCTGTCCCAGGGCGGGTCGAAGACGATCTCTACCCGCGCGTCGGTGACGCCGGGCACCGCCCGCACCGTGCGCCCGACCTCGGCCGGCAGCTCCTGGGCCGCGGGGCAGTTGGGCGAGGTCAGCGTCATGCGGACATGGACCACGCCGTCGGGGGCGACCGTCAGGCCGTAGATCAGCCCGAGCTCGTAGATGTCGACGGGCATCTCCGGGTCGTAGCACGTCCGCAGGGCCGCGATGACCCCGCGCTCGATGACGGCCTGGTCGGCCATGCCTGTCCTCCTCCTACTCGGTCGAGACCGGCTCGGCGGCGCCGGTGAGCGCGGCCTGGAGCGTGTGCCACGCCAGCGTCACGCACTTGATCCGGCTCGGGAACTCGCGGACGCCGGAAAAGACGGCGAGCTTGCCCATCTCGGGGGCGGTGCCGTTCTCGCCGGTCAGCATGGCGTGGACGCGGTGGAAGAGCGCGTCCACCTCCCCTTCCGGCTTGCCGATCACGCTCGCGGTCATCATGGACGCCGCCGCCTTGGAGATGGCGCAGCCCGTCCCCTGGAAGGCCGCGTCCTTGATCATTCCGTCCTCGACGTTCAGGTAGAGGGTGATCTGGTCCCCGCAGAGGGGGTTGTAGCCCTCGGCGGTCCGGTTGGCCCCCTCGAGTGTCCGGAAGTTGCGCGGTTTCCGGTTGTGGTCGAGGATCACCTGCTGGTAGAGCTCGCGCAGCTCGGACATCAGCCGAAGATCTCCCGGGCCTCCTGGATCGCTCCCGCCAGCGTCTCCAGCTCGGCGTGGGTGTTGTAGAAGGCCAGCGAGGCGCGGGCCGTCGCCGGCACCCCGAACCGCTCCATCACGGGCATCGCGCAGTGATGCCCGGCGCGGATGGCCACGCCCTGGTGGTCGAGGACCGTACCGAGGTCGTGGGCGTGCACCCCGTCGAGGACGAAGGACAGCACGGCGGCCTTGTGGCGGGCGGCGCCGATCAGCCGCACGCCGCGGATGGCCGACAGCAGCTCGGTGCCATAGGCGAGGAGCGCGTGCTCGTAGTCGCCGATCCGGTCGAGACCGAGCCCGGCGATGTAGTCGAGGCCGGCGGCTAGCCCGATGGCGCCGGCGATGTGCGGCGTCCCCGCCTCGAACTTGTACGGCAACTCGTTGTAGGTCGTCTTCTCGAACGTGACGAGCTTGATCATGTCCCCCCCGCCCTGGAAGGGCGGCATCCGGTCGAGCCACTGCTCCTTGCCGTAGAGCACCCCGATGCCGGTGGGCCCGTAGGCCTTGTGGCCCGAGAAGACATAGAAGTCGCAGTCGAGCTCCCGCACGTCCACCCGCTGGTGGGGCACCGCCTGGGCGCCGTCCACGAGGACCGGGACGTTCTGGCGGTGCGCCATCTCGATGATCTGTTTGATCGGGGTGACCGTGCCCAACGCGTTGGAGACCTGGGTCATGGCCACCAGCTTGGCGCGGGGGCCCACCAGGCGCGCGTACTCCTCCATGATCAAGTCGCCCCGGTCGTCGATGGGGACCACCCGGAGGATCGCCCCCTTCTCCTCGCACAGCATCTGCCAGGGCACGATGTTGGAGTGGTGCTCGATGGCCGAGATGACGATCTCGTCGCCCGCCCCCACGAACGCACGCCCGAAGCTCGACATCACCAGATTGATGCCTTCGGTGGCCTGCCGGACGAAGATGATCTCGCGCGGGGAGGCTGCGTTGATGTGACGCTGGATGCGGGTCCGCGCCCCCTCGTAGGCCTCGGTGGCCCGCTCGCTCAGCCGGTGCACGCCGCGGTGGACGTTCGAGTTGTCGAGCGAGTAGTAGGCCACCAGAGCGTCGATCACGACCTGCGGCTTCTGGCTGGTGGCCGCGTTGTCGAAGTAGACGAGGGGCTTCCCGTGCACCTCCTGGTGCAGGGCCGGGAAGTCCTTCCGGATGCGCTCGACGTCCCAGAGCGTCCCCGGAGCGTCGCGGGCCATGGTTGCACGGGCGGTGCTCATCATGATTCCTCCGTGGCGCGGCGCCGGTGGAGCCGGGCCATCAGCGTGCGGTCGAGGTAGGCCTGGATCGGCTCCACCGCGACCCGCTCGACGACCTCGCGGGCGAACCCGTAGGTCAGCAGGGCGCGCGCGGTCTCCTCCCCCAGGCCGCGGCTCTTGAGGTAGAACAGCGCCTCGGGGGCCAGCTGCCCCTCGGCGGCGCCGTGGGTGCACTTGACATCGTCGGCGAAGATCTCGAGCTGCGGCTTGCTGTCCACCTCGACCCCGTCGGAGAGGAGCAGGTGCTTGTTGGTCTGGTTGGCGTCGGTCTTCTGGGCGTGCGGACGGACGATGATCCGCCCGTTGAACACGGCGCGGGCGTGGCCGTCGAGCACGCCCTTGTAGAGCTGCTGGCTCGCGCAGTGGGGCACCGCGTGGTCCACGGTCACGTGGTTGTCGACGTGCTGGTGGCCGCCGACGACGTAGAGGCCGCTGAGCGCGCCCCGGGCGCCCTCGCCACCGAACTTCAGAGTCAGCGTGGTCCGGCCGAGCCGCCCGCCGAAGCTTGCTCCACACGTCGAGAACGCGCTGTCCCGCTCGAGCGTGGCGTGGATGGTCGCCACGTGGAAGGCGTCCGCCCCCTGCTCCTGCAGTGCATAGTGGTCGATCGCGGATCCTGGGCCGGCCACGATCTCGGTCACCACGTTGGTGAAGTACGCCTCGTCGGTGAGCCCCACGTACCGCTCGACGACGGTGACCCGGCTGTGGGGACCGGCCACGATCATGTTGCGTGGCTGAGCCAGGACGCCGGGCGAGCTGGCCACGAACAGGAGCTCGATCGGCACCTCGCCCCGCGCCTCGGGCGCCAGGTACACGAAGGCGCCGTCCTGGACGAAGGCCGTGTTCAGCGCGGCGAAGACGTTGGCGTCCCAGGCCGCGTGGCGGGCCAGGTGACGCTCGACGAGCTCGCCGTCGGTGATCATCGCTTCGGCCAGGCTGCCCACCCGGCCACCGCCCGGCAGCGGCCGCATCGACGAGTGCTTGGCTGAGTACCAGCCGTCGAGGAAGACCAGGCGCGGCCAGTCGGTTCCGCCGAGGCCGAGCCGCTCGAGGGCCTCGGCCGGCAGGCCGGCGGCCACGGTGTCCCCGGCCGGCCGGAAGGGCGTGGCGGCCAGCGCGGCCAGGTTCGTGTAGCGCCAGTCCTCGTCCCGGGTCGTCGGAAAGCCGCGCTCGGCGAAGCGGGAGATGGCGGTGCGCCGCACTGGCACGAGCCACGAAGGGCTCTCGAGCGCACCTTGCCGCTCGAGCGCCTCGAACTCCGCGACGTAGCGGTCCTTGGCGGTCACGACGGTGTCCATCCCCTCCTCGCTACGCCCCCGCCGGCTGGACGGCGGCTGCCTCTTCCCGGATCCAGTCGTATCCCTTCCGCTCGAGCTCGAGCGCGAGCTCTTTGCCGCCCGACTTCACGATGCGGCCGTCGAAGAGCACGTGGACGTGGTCCGGTTCGACGTAGTTGAGAATCCGCTGGTAGTGGGTCACCAGCACCATCGCGTTGTCGGGCCGCCGCAGGCGGTTCACGCCCTCAGCGACGACCTTGAGGGCGTCGATGTCCAGCCCGGAGTCGGTCTCGTCCAGGATGGCCAGCCTCGGCTCCAGCACGGCGAGCTGGAGGATCTCGTTACGCTTCTTTTCGCCGCCCGAGAACCCCTCGTTGACCGGCCGGTTGACGAAGCTCCGGTCCATCTCGACCAGCTCGAGCTTCTCCTCGAGCAGTTCGAGGAACTCCATCGCGTCGAGCTCCTCCAGCCCCTGCCGGCTCCGCTGCTCGTTGACCGCCGCCTTCAGGAAGTAGGCGTTGCTCACGCCCGGGATCTCGACCGGGTACTGAAAGGCCAGGAACACGCCGGCCCGGGCTCGCTCCTCGGGCGGCATGGCGAGCAGATCCTGCCCCAGATAGGTGACCTGGCCGGCGGTGACGGTGTAGGCCGGGTGCCCGGCCAGCACCTGGGCCAGCGTGCTCTTGCCCGAGCCGTTGGGGCCCATGACGGCATGGATCTCGCCGGCTCGCACCTCGAGCTCGATGCGCTTGAGGATCTCCTTGCCCTCGACGCCTGCGCACAGGTTGCGGATGCTCAGCATCAGCCGATGCTCCCTTCCAGGCTCACGCCGAGCAGCTTGGTGGCCTCCACCGCGAACTCCATGGGCAGATTCTTGAAGACCTCCTTGCAGAAGCCGTTGATGATCATCGACACGGCGTTCTCGCCCGAGATCCCGCGCTGCTTGCAGTAGAAGAGCTGCTCGTCGCTGATCTTGGAGGTCGAGGCCTCGTGCTCGGCGATCGACGAGGCGTTGCCGACCTCGATGTAGGGGAACGTGTGGGCCCCGCACCGGTCGCCGAGAAGCAGCGAGTCGCACTGCGTGTAGTTCCGCGCGTTGGTGGCGCGGGGCAGGATCTTCACCAGTCCCCGATACGTGTTGTTCCCGTGGCCGGCCGCGATGCCCTTGGACAGGATCGTGCTCCGGGTGTTCTTCCCGATGTGGATCATCTTGGTGCCGGTATCGGCCTGCTGATAGTTGGCGGTCAGCGCCACCGAGTAGAACTCGCCGACCGAGTCGTCGCCCTGCAGGATGACGCTCGGGTACTTCCAGGTGATGGCCGACCCCGTCTCCACCTGCGTCCACGAGATCTTCGACCTCCGCCCGGCGCACTTGCCGCGCTTGGTGACAAAGTTGAAGATCCCGCCCCGGCCCTCGGCGTCGCCCGCGTACCAGTTCTGCACCGTGGAGTACTTGATCTGGGCCCCTTCCAGCGCGACCAGCTCGACCACCGCCGCATGCAGCTGGTTCTCGTCGCGCATGGGGGCCGTACAGCCCTCGAGGTAGCTGACGTAGCTGCCTTCCTCGGCGATGATCAGTGTCCGCTCGAACTGTCCGGAGCCCGCCGTGTTGATGCGGAAGTAGGTGGACAGCTCCATCGGACACCGGACGCCCTTGGGGATATAGCAGAACGACCCGTCGCTGAAGACGGCCGAGTTCAGCGCCGCGTAGAAGTTGTCCGTGTACGGCACCACCGACCCCAGGTACTTGCGCACCAGGTCGGGATGGTTTTGGACGGCCTCTGAGAACGAGCAAAAGATGACGCCCAGCTCGGCCAGCTTCTCCTTGAAGGTGGTGGCCACCGACACGCTGTCGAAGACGGCGTCCACCGCCACCCCGGCCAGGCGCTTGTGCTCGGCCAGCGGAATGCCCAGCTTCTCGAAGGTCTCCAGCAGCTTGGGGTCGACCTCGTCGAGGCTCGCCGGGCCCTCGCCCTTCTGCTTCGGGGCCGAGTAGTAGACGATCTTCTGGTAGTCGATGGGCGGGTACTTCACGTTCGCCCACGTCGGCGCCCCGGCCGTCCGCTCCATCGTCACCCAGTGGCGGTAGGCGCGCAGGCGCCACTCCAGCATGAACTCGGGTTCCTTCTTCTTGGCCGAGATCAGCCGGATGACATCTTCGTTCAGCCCTGGCGGAAGCGCGTCGGCTTCGATATCGCTGACGAAGCCCCATTTGTACTCCCGGTTGGCCAGAGCCTCGAGTGTCTTGGCCGTTGTGCTCATGAACGCTCCCTTCCTCCCTGCCTGGCTGCCGCCTCCGAACCTCTCAGTGCCATGCGTGGGCCGCGACCTCCTCGTGCGCGTCACCGCCAACGGCTTCGGGAATCTGCGCTCCGATCAGCTCGGCGAGCGTCAGCGTGTCCAGGAGGTCGGTGATCGCCGCCTGGATGATCGCCACCGGCCCTTCCAGGGCCCGGATCACCTGCCCGATCGTGACCTCCGCCGGCACGAGCTTCGGCCGGTAGCCGCCGCGGGGACCGGTCTGGCTAACCAGGAGGCCGCGCTTGGCGAGGCGCTGGAGGACCTTGGCCAACAGCTCACGTGGGATCCGGAACTCGTCGGCGATCTGCTTGACGCCAACGGCGCCGTCTCCCTGGTGCGCGGCGACGTACTGCATCGCCATCAGCCCGTAGTCAACCTGCTTCGTGAAGCGCAGCATTGCCTGTCCTCTCAGTCCCTCCGCCAAACCTCTAGGCTATACCCGGACGATCTCCGATAAAAATGGTCGGCGATGTCTCGAATTGATCTGCCGGGCATTGCGCGGGCTATTGGAAAGTCTACAAAGTAGCCCGGCCGACGGCCTCCAGGTGGTCGGGCACCAGTCGGACGTGGTCGATCATGGCGCACCACCTCGGTGGCCCTGGCCATCGAGAGTTCCCGGTCGGTAGGGAAACTGGAAGGCGTGAATGGAGCGTCCGAGTTTGACCTCGGACGCTTCGCGTGCGGTGTCGAGATCGGACTACTGCGTGATACGAGGCCTCGCCCGCCGCCCGGGCCCTTGCGCGTCGAGCGCCCCGGCCACGATCTGGGTGAAGGTCCGGCCCGTCTGGGTCTCGATGCGCACCAGGCGGGTCCAGAACCGTCCCGGGAGCGTCACGGGGAAGTCGGCGTGGTCGGAGGCGTGGTAGTGGCGCACGCGGTCAGGCCAGAAAAATTCCTTGTGGTCCGTGGCGATGTGTTCGCGGAGCCGGGCCGCCGGTCCCTCAAGAAAGCAAACCTCACAGGTCGCCAACATCTCGTGAGCGAGCTGAATCTCAGTCTTCATACAGCCCCTTCGCCGGGTACAGCCACATCACCCGGTGCGGCAGCGTCGGTGACACCCCTACGTGAATAAACGTCCCCCTCTGTGCCAATGATGGTGAGACACCGACCCCCTCCCAATTACTGTAGTAGAGGGTGGAGAGAGGTGTCTGAGTCATGGCGAGCGCGAAGAAGTCGAAGGCCCATCGGCGGCCGGCCCCG
>Ga0187892_10000285_pt1 | contig 136110 bp, 115 predicted proteins | sample MA1701073metaG_FD_139345 | JGI IMG/M metagenome (GOLD analysis project Ga0187892, IMG submission 139345) | Bio-ooze microbial communities from a basaltic lava cave in the Kipuka Kanohina Cave System on the Island of Hawaii, USA - MA170107-3 metaG ... | reverse complement strand
TCTTCGTCTTCGGGGGGCTCCGCCCCCCGAACCCCCCCGCCGCGGAGCGCGCGGCAAGGACTTGGCTTCGGCTTCCGCGCGCTCCGCTCAAAGGGTGTGAATCTTTCAGATTCCCACCCTTTTTCGCCGGTCTTCGTCTTCGGGGGGCTCCGCCCCCCGAACCCCCCCGCCGCGGAGCGCGCGGCAAGGATTTGGCTTCGGCTTCCGCGCGCTCCGCTCAAAGGGTGTGAATCTTTCAGATTCCCACCCTTTTTCGCCGGTCTTCGTCTTCGGGGGGCTCCGCCCCCCGAACCCCCCGCCGCGGAGCGCGCGGCAAGGATTTGGCTTCGGCTTCCGCGCGCTCCGCTCAGCCGACGATCGAGGCGATCTCCCGCAGGAACGCCGCCGTCTCGGCCGCCACGTCCTCCGCCTCGACGATCGCCGAGGCCACGGCCACGCCGTGGATCCCCGTCGCCAGCACCAGGCCCACGCGCGCGCGCGCGATCCCGCCGATCGCGTAGCCCGGGACGCCGGCCGCCTCGAGGAGCGGGCGGACGGCCGCCAGCACGGCCGGGCCGCCGGCCGCGAGGTCCGCCTTCGTCGGGCTCGGGAACACGGTCCCGACGCCGACGTAGTCGGCGCCGGCCGCGAGGGCGCGCTCCACCTCGGCGACCGAGTGGGTCGAGCGACCGACGAGCCGGCCGGGCCCGACGACCGCCCGCGCCGCCGCCGGCGTCAGGTCGTCCCGGCCGACGTGGACGCCGTCGGCGCCGGCCTCGGCGGCCGCGGCCGCGTCGTCGTTCACGATGACGAGGGCTCCGAGGGGCCCCGCGAGCGCGCCGATCGCCCGGGCGGCCGCGGCGACCTCGGCGCGCGGGCGCCCCTTCAGGCGGAGCTGGAGCAGGCGCCCGCCGCCCTGCAGGACGCCGGCGGCGACCTCCAAGGCCGAGCGCCGGTCGTCGCGCGCCGGTCCGACGAGGACCATGAGGCGCGACGCCCGCAACCGCCGGAGGCGCAGGGCCCGGTCGTCGCGCGCATCGCCCGGTCTCTCATCCGCGGCTCGACCCACGAGGAGACGATGCTCGCGACGCCCGCCGTCGTCAAGCCTTGCAGCGGCGGGCGCCCTGTCTATAATGGGAGCGCTTCCGGGGGAGGCGAAGCGGGATCTCATGGCGCTGAAGGCCATTCTGGCGTCGCTGGTCCCGGGTCTCGGCCACCTCGTCCTGCGGCGACACCTTCAGGGCGTCGTGTTCTTCGCCGTGTTCGCGGCGTCGCTGAACGGCGTCCTCGTCGGCACGCTCTGGCAGGACGACGTGGTCGCGCCGCGGATCCTCTTCACCTCGGCCACGGCGGCCGCGGTCGTGTGGCTGTTCGCGCTCGCGAGCGTGGTCCGGCTCGCGCTCCTCGTCGATCGGCAGGCGCTGGCCCGCGCCCGCGAGTCGAAGCTCCGGGAGGCGCTCACGCACTACCTGCGCGGCGAGAACGACCAGGCGCTGCGGGCGCTCGAGGCGGGACGCGAGCTCGACCTCGACGGCATCGACGCGGACATCCTCTTCCACCTGGGCGCGCTCCGGCGCCGCCTGGGCGAGCATCGCCGGGCGCGGAGGCTCTTCCGCCGCTGCCTCGCGGTCGATGTCGAGGGCAAGTGGCGCTGGGAGGTGGAGCAGGAGCTGAAGGCCATGGCCGGCCTCGGCGCGGGCCGGCGCAACGGGGCGAGGCCCGGGGCCTGAGGGCCGGCGGCGGCGGGCTCGGGCGCGAGAGAGCCTCCGAGCCCGACGAAGGAAGGGGCGGACGACGTGGACGTGAGGCCGGAGAAGCGCGAGTCCTGCGGGCTGTTCGGCGTGTTCGGCCATCCGGACGCGGTCCGCAAGACGTACTACGGGCTCTTCGCGCTCCAGCACCGCGGCCAGGAGAGCGCCGGCATCGTCGCGACGGACGGTTGCCGGCTGATGGACCACCTCGGCATGGGCCTCGTCGCCGAGGTGTTCGACGACGCGACGATCCGCCGCCTGGATGGTCCGCGCGCGATCGGCCACGTCCGCTACTCGACGACCGGCAGCTCGATGATCTGCAACGCCCAGCCGATGCTCGTCAAGTGCGCCCGCGGCGAGATCGCCGTCGCCCACAACGGCAACCTCACGAACTCCGCCGCGCTCCACCTGGAGCTCGAGGAGAAGGGCTCGATCTTCCGCTCGACCGCCGACAGCGAGGCCATCCTCCACCTCTACGCCCAGCCGAGCGAGCTCGACGAGGTCGAGCACCTCCTCTGGACCCTGCGCCGGCTCGAGGGCGCGTTCTCGCTCCTCTTCCTGACGCCGACCGCCATGATCGGCGTCCGCGACCCGCACGGCTGGCGCCCGCTCTGGCTCGGACGGCTCGGCGACGCCCACGTGCTCGCGTCCGAGACCTGCGCGCTCGATCTGGTCGGGGCGAAGGCGCTGCGCGAGCTCGAGCCGGGCGAGGTCGTCATCGTCGAGGAGCGCCGGATGGCGTCGGTTCACATCGGGCCGCCGACCCCGTCGCACTGCATCTTCGAGCACGTCTACTTCGCGCGGCCGGACTCCGCGATCTTCGGCGACAGCGTCCACGAGGTGCGGCGCCGCCTCGGCCGGCAGCTCGCGCGCGAGTGCCCGGCGCCCGGGGCGGACGTCGTGATCCCGGTCCCGGACTCCGGGATCCTCGCGGCCATGGGCTTCGCCGACGAGGCGAAGCTCCCGCTCGACCAGGGCTTCATCCGCAGCCACTACGTCGGCCGCACCTTCATCCAGCCGACGCAGACCGAGCGGGTCGAGCGCGTGGGCATGAAGCTCGCCGTCGTGCGGGCGGCGGTCGAGGGCAAGAAGGTCGTCGTCGTCGACGACTCGATCGTGCGCGGGACGACCGCGCGCTCGCGCGTCGGCAGCCTGCGGCGGGCGGGCGCGGCGGAGGTGCACCTCCGGATCTCGTGCCCGCCGATCCGGCACCCGTGCTTCTTCGGGATCGACTTCCCGACGGGCGAGGAGCTGATCGCGAACCGCAAGAACCACGCCGAGATGCAGGAGGAGCTCGAGGTCGACAGCCTCGGCTACCTGTCCCTCGACGGCATGCTCCGCGCCGTCGGCCGGCCGCCCGGGAACTACTGCACCGCCTGCTTCAGCGGCCGCTACCCGATCCCCGTCCCGGCGACGGCCGACAAGTACGTCCACGAGCACCGCTGACGTGCGCTACGCGGACGCCGGGGTCGACCAGGACCGCAAGGACAGGGCGATCGAGGACGCCCAGGCCCTCATCGCCTCGACGTTCACGGCGGGGGTGATCCCGAACCCCGGTGGGTTCGCCGGGCTCTTCGCCCTGAAGCGGATGCGCGATCCCGTCCTCGTCGCCTGCACGGACGGCGTCGGGACGAAGGTGAAGCTCGCCACGCAGCTCGGGCGGCACGACACGGTCGGGATCGACCTCGTCGCCATGAGCGTCAACGACCTCATCGTCCAGGGGGCCGAGCCGCTCTTCTTCCTCGACTACATCGCCCTCGGCAAGACGGACCCGGGGCGGGTGCGCTCGATCCTCGAGGGGGTGGTGGCCGGCTGCCGCGAGGCGGGCTGCGCGCTGCTCGGGGGCGAGACGGCCGAGATGCCCGGCGTGTACGCCGAGGGCGACTACGACCTGGCGGGCTTCGCGGTCGGCGCGGTCGAGCGGGACGGGGTGGTCGACGGCTCGCGCGTGGGCCCGGGGGACGCCCTCGTGGGCGTGGCCTCGACCGGCGTCCACTCGAACGGCTACTCGCTCGTGCGGCGGATCTTCGGCGACGACGCGGCCCTCGACGGGCGCCCGCCCGAGCTGGGCGGACGATCGCTCGGCGAGGCGCTCCTCGAGCCGACCCGGATCTACGCGCGGGCCGTCCGGGCCCTGCTCGAGCGGTTCCGCCCGAACGAGGAGCTGAAGGCCCTCGCCCACGTGACGGGCGGCGGCATCCCCGGGAACCTGCCGCGCGTGCTGCCCCGGGGAGTCGCGGCCCGCCTGGACTCGCGGGCCTGGCCGCGGCCGGCCGTGTTCGACCTGCTCGCGCGCGCGGGCGCGGTCGACGAAGATGAGATGCGGCGCGTGTTCAACCTCGGGCTCGGCCTGATCGCCGTGGTCCCGAATACGCGCGCCCCCGAGGCCGTCCAAGTCCTCGAGGGCGCCGGTTTCCCGGCCTGGGTGGTCGGCGCCGTCGGGGAGGGCGCAGGGGAGGTGGAGATCGCATGAGACTCGGTCTGCGGGTGCTGGTGATCGTGCTCGTCCTCGTCCTCGGGCCCGGGCTCGGGAGCGTGACGCTCGCCGACACGGTCACGCTCAAGGACGGCCAGGTCCTCGAGGGCACGATCGTCGAGGAGACGGCGACCCAGGTCGTCATCCAGGTGCCGGGCGCCGGGGCGCTCAAGTTCGCGAAGGACCGCGTGCTCTCGGTCGACCGCGACGCGCCCAAGAAGCCCGGAGAGGACGGGGGTGCGGGCGGGGAGGTGCCCACCCTTCCGGAGCCGACGCCGGAGGAAGCGGTGCAGATCGAGCAGCTCGTCTTCGGCCTCGGCGACACGCGGCAGGCCGGTGGGGCCGGGACACGGCGCGAGAACGCGGTCACGGCGCTCGTGGACCTAGGCATCGTCGCCATCCCCGCGCTCACCGAGGCGCTCAAGGATCGCGCCGGCCTCGGGCACGCGTACCGCCGCCGGAACGCGGCCCGGGCGCTCGCCGGCATCGCCCGCAAGGACCCGCGGCTCCCGCTCTACCGCGAAGCGATCCCCTGGCTCATCGCGAACCTGAACGACGTCAGCGACCCGCATCCGCGCGCGCGAAAGCTGGCCAACGACGCGCTCGAGGCCATCTCCGGGCGAAGCTTCGGCTATCCGCCGATCCCCGACGACCTCCCGGCGCCGGCGGCGGGCGAGGCCGGCACCCCGCCGGCGCCCGAGGAGATCGAGGCGGCGCGCCGCTGGCAGGCGTGGTGGGACGAGGAGCGGGTGAAGCTGCCGCCCGCGGCCCCGCCCGGTTGACGGCCGGCGGGCGCCTCGTTCAGTCCTCGGCCCGGGCCGGCGCGGCCAGCACGCCCAGCCGCCGCAGCACCTCCCCCGCCAGGTAGATCGACCCGCAGACGAGCACCCGCTCCGGGCCGCCGGCGCCGGGCGGCCGCGATGCCCCCGTGCGGGCGATCTCGAGCGCCCGCGCCGGGCCGTCCGCGGCCTCGGTCTCGACCCCCAGGTCGAGGAAGCGCTCGGCCAGCTCCGCGGCCGGCGTCTCGCGCGGGCTTCCGACCGGCGTGGTCACGACGAAGCGGGGCTCGAGGCGGACGAGCGCCCGGACCATGCCGGCGACGTCCTTGTCGCGGAGCGCGCCGAAGATGACGGCCGGGCGGGCGCCCGGGTAGACCTCGGCGAAGGCCCGGGCGAGCGCCTCGATGCTGCCGGGGTTGTGCGCCCCGTCCACGACCACGGGCGGCGGGCCGGGCACGACGTGGAAGCGACCGTCGATCCAGGCCGCCGCGAGGCCGGCGCGCACGGCCGGGCCCGGGAGCCGGACGGCGCCGGACTCGTCGAGCCGCTCGGCCACGGCCGTCGCGACCGCCGCGTTCCAGGCCTGGTGCCGGCCCGCGAGCCGGATGCGCAGGTCGTCGTGCGGGCGCCGCCAGGTGCGGACGTCGAACGCGACCCCGTCCTCGCCCGCGGCGTGCACGGTCGCCTCGAAGTCGCGCCCGATCGTGCTGAGCGGCGCCCCGCGCTCCGCGGCGACCGCCTCGATCCGCGCGCGCGCGGGCCCGTCGGCGACGCCCGTCACGACCGGCACGCCGGCCTTCACGATCCCCGCCTTCTCCCCGGCGATCGCCTCCTCCGTCGTCCCGAGCTGGGCCGTGTGGTCGAGGCCGATCGACGTGATCGCGCAGGCGGCGGGCCGGACGACGTTCGTCGCATCGAGCCGCCCGCCGAGGCCGACCTCGATGACCGCGGCGTCCACCCGGGCGGCCTCGAAGTGCAGGAAGGCGACCGCGGTCAGCACTTCGAAGAACGTGAACGTGTCGCCCGCCCGCCCGAGATCGTCGAGGGCCGGCTCGAGGCGCTCGAACGCCCGGCCGAGGTCCTCGGGCGCGGCGGCGTGCCCGTCCACGCGCAGGCGCTCGCCGAGCCAGACGAGGTGGGGGGAGGTGTAGAGGCCGACCCGGCGCCCGGCCGCCCCGAGGATCGACGCGATCATCGTCGACGTCGAGCCCTTGCCCTTGGTGCCGGCGACGTGGACGACCGGGCCGAGGCCCCGCTCGGGGCGGCCGAGGCGATCCATGAGGCGCTCGACGCGGTCGAGGTCGAAGGTCGCGCGCCCGTACGCGACCTTCAGCTGCTTCTCGTAGTCCGTCGTCGCCGCGAGGTGCCGGCGGAGGCGGCGGTAAGCCTCGATCGACATGCGGGAACCTCCGCCCGGAGAGCCGGGTATCGTAGCAGGTCCCGGCCCGCGAGGCTATAATGCCCGATCGCCCATGGGAAGCGCAGCGAAGCCCTGGATCGTCCTCAACGCCGACCTCGAGCGCGAGCCGCGCGAGGCGTCCAGGGCCTACTCCGCTTACTACGACGCCGTTCACGAGGCGGGCGGGGTGCCGGTGATCCTGCCCCCGATCGCCGACGAGAGCTACCTCGAGCGGGCGCTCGAGCTGGCCTCGGGCGTCGTCGTCACGGGCGGCGACGACATCGACCCCGTCCGCTTCGGCCAGGAGCCCCATCCGAGCTGCAAGCTGCTCGCCCCGCGGCGCCAGATGTTCGACCTGGCGCTCATCCGGGCCGCCCTCGACCGCGATCTCCCGCTCCTCGCGATCTGCTGCGGCACGCAGGCCCTCAACGTCGTCCTGGGCGGCGACCTGGTGCAGGACATCCCCGACCTCGTCCTCGGCGCGCTCTGTCACCACCGCGGACTCAACGTGCTGCCGCACGCGACCCACGACGTCGAGATCGAGCCGGGGAGCCGCCTGGCGTCTCTCGCCGGCGGGCGGACGCGGGCCGTCGTCAACTCGGTCCACCACCAGGCGCTCGGCCGGCTCGGCCGCCGGGCGCGCGCCGTCGCCCGCGCCCCCGACGGCGTCATCGAGGCGATCGAGGTCGAGGGAGCGACGTTCGCGCTCGGCGTCCAGTGGCACCCCGAGCGGATGGTCCCCGATGACGAGCTGTCGCGGGCGATCTTCGCCGGCTTCGTCGAGACGGCCCGCGCCGGGGGCGCGGACCGTGGGGGGGCGCAGGCGGCGGGCGCGGCGCGGGCGGAGGTGAGCTCGTGATCCCCGGGCTGTTCCCGACGAACCCGGAGCCGCCGCCGAAGCCCATCCTCGGCAAGCGCACGACCGACGACCGCTCCTTCATGTCGCGGGGCGAGATCGTGCGCCTCGGCATGGCGGTCCTGCTGCTCCTGCTCGGCGTCGGGATGCTCTGGCAGTTCAAGTCGATGCTGAGGAAGCCCGCCCCGCCGCCGGGGAAGGAGGGCGCGGTCGAGGCCGACGACGGCGCGAGGCCGCTCGCCGGCCAGAAGGTGCCGATCGAGGGCGGCGAGATCAAGCCGGAGTGGCTCGAGCGGGCGCGCGCCGAGTGGCCCGAGCGCGCGGCGGCCGAGGGCCTGCCGCTGCTCGTCGAGCTCGACCGGAAGCGGCTCGACTCGGTCGAGGACGGGACGGAGACGAAGTGGGAGTGGCCCGTCGTCTTCCACCTGTTCGACTTCCTGGGGTCGCGGACGCGCGAGGACCTGCTCGAGGGCGCGGACACGATCCCCTACTCGGCCTACAAGGAGCCGGCCCCGCACCGGGGATCGCTCGTCGTCGTCCGCGGCGTGCTCATGGAGGAGCTTTGGATCCGCGAGACCCCGGTCGGATCGCCGGTCGCGCGCGTCTACGAGGGCACCCTCTTCACCCGGGAGGGCCACCTCTACTACGTGATCGTGCAGGACAAGGATCGCGAGTACCTGACCGACGACCGCGTCGAGGTCGTCGGCACGTTCTTCAAGGTGGTGCGGACGGACACGAGCGGCCAGGGCAAGAGGGACTGGCCGGTGATCGTGGCGCACAGCTTGAAGAAGATCGAGGCCGTCACGAAGCGTCCGCCGCGGTGGCCGACCCTCTCGATCATCGTCATGTCGCTCACGACGCTGATCCTGATCCTGATCGTCGGCCTCGTGGTCCGGACGAACCGGGCGGCGCGCGAGACGGGGCCGCGGAAGGCGCTCGACAACGCGGCGATCCGCGGCCACGACCGGACGAAGCGCCCGCCGGGGTGGAAGCCGGCTCCGCCGCCGTCGCCGCCGTCGCCGCCGTCGCCGCCGTCGCCGCCGCCGCCCCCGAGCGAGGCGCCGGCCGCTCCGGCGCCCGCCGGCCCGCCCGCCGCCGTCGACAGCGCGGCCGGCGCCGTTGACAGCCCGGCCGGCGCCGATAGAATGGCCGCCTCTTCGCCGGCGAGGGACGGGCCGGCGAGCGAAGCGAAGCCGGAGGCGGGGAATGAGAGAGACGGCGGCGGCGATCTTCTCGCGGATCGCCCTGGAGAAGGGCCTCCTCGACGAGACGAAGCTCGGCCTCGCCCGCCAGAAGCTCCGTGACATGAGGCGCAAGGGCGTCCCGTACGCCCTCGACCGCGCCTGCATCGACCTCGGTCTCCTGAGCGAGGCCCAGGTCCGCGGGATCGAGCGCGGCCTCCGCTACTACGTCGCCCGCAAGGCCGACAAGGCCTACCGGCGGATCGCGGCCGACAAGGGGCTCGTCGACGGGACGGTCCTCGACGAGTGCCTCACCGAGCAGAAGCGCGAGTTCTACGAGAACCACCGGCTCCTGCGGCTCTCGCGGATGCTCATCGACCGGGAGGCGATCGACGCCGCCGGCGACGCCGCCGTCCGCCAGGAGGTGCTCGCCCGGCTCGCGCCCGAGGAGTCGGCCGAGGAGGCCGACTCCGTGCGCGAGGCGGCCGAGGAGGAGGCGGCGGCCCAGGAGACGGCCTCGGCCGCCGACGAGTGGGAGCTCGTGGACGAGTCCCGGCCGCCGGCGCCGGCCGCCCGGCGCATCGGCCTGCGCGGCCGGACCCTGGGCGCGCCCGCCGCGCCGGCCACGGCCCGCCCGGCCCCGGGCACGCGGGCGGCGGTCGGGGCGCGCGCGCCGGCGGCCGTCGCCGCGCCGCCCGCCAAGCCCGCACCGCGCAAGCGTCTCGGGCGCGCGAGCTCGACGTCCGAGACCGATCCCGAGGCGGCGCCCACGGCCCTGGTCCGCGAGAAGCTGCGCGCCAAGCCGAAGCCCGAGGACACGCCCTTGAAGCGGAAGCTCGGGGCGATCCGGCGGCTCAAGCCGAAGTCGTGAAGGGGTGGCGCGCGTGACCGATCGAGGTCAATCGTCCTTCCCGCCGGGACCGATCCGGTAGACCGCGACGGCTCTCCCGCCCGCGCCTGCCTCCGGGTCGAAGAGCTGCCGATCGAGCGCGAACCCTCGCCTCCGCGCCTCGGCCTCGAACGCCGGCGCGGCCGGCCGCTGCGGGTCGGCGATCAGGGCCCGCCCCGTGCCGGGCGAAAGGACCCGGTCGAGGGCCGAGAGGACCGGCTCGACGTTCCGCGCCTCGTAGAGGAGGTCGGAGCCGAGGGCGACGTCGAACGGCTCGGGGACGGCGGCCAGGCGCCAGTCGAGGAGCCTCGTCTCGAAGTCGAAGCCCTCGCGAAGCCCGTTCAGACGGGCGTTCGCGGCCGCGTGGTCGAGGCTCTCCTCGACGTAGTCGGTGAGGCACACGAAGGCGCCGGCGAGCGCGGCCGCGATCCCGACGAGCCCCAGGCCGGTGCCGAGCTCGATCGCCCGCTCTCCTCGGCGGAGACGAAAGGGCCGCCCGGCGTCGGCGTCGAGCAGCACGCGGGCGAGGACGAGCGAGGAGGGCCAGAGGGTCGCCCAGTACGGCATCCGCTCGTCGGCGGCGAACTCGGCCGGGTCGATCTCGTCGAGCAGCCGCTCGGGCTCGACGACCGCCCGGAGGCGCACCGGGCGCCCCGCCAGCCTCAGGTCGTGGACGACGGTCGGTCGCGGGGGCCGGGACACGTCGCGATCATATCCGTCGCGGCGCCCGCCGCAAGCGGCTCCCGGGGTCGGCGACCCCTTGCCCGTCCGCAGCGGAAATGCTATAGAGAGGGCGCCTCGGGGGGAGGGGCGCGGGGCGTCCGCGGGCGGGTGCATTCCCTGTGACGCCAGCCAACGGCACGGGGTCGCGGTCGCGAGTGGAGATCGAAATGGCGACCACGGAGGAGCTTCGCCTGGGTTACCTGGCGATCGCCCTCGAGTTCATGAACCTCGCCGAGCTCAAGTGGTGCCTCGCGCTCCAGGCCGAGGCGAGCCCGCCCCCGACCCTCGGCCACGTCCTCAAGAAGGAAGGCTACGTCTCGCAGCGCGACCTCGAGTACCTCGAGATGGTCATGCGGGCGAAGCTCGAGCGGGGCGACCCGGACCCGCTGCTCACGGCGGAGGAGCTGTCGATCGACCGCATCGAGCGGGCGGTGGTGGCCCGCCTCGGGCGGGCGCTGCGCGGCGGCACGTTCGGCCGGTTCCGCGTCCTCGGCCAGGTGGGGCGGGGCGGGATGGGGCTCGTGCTCAAGGTCGAGGACGGCCAGGACCCGACCCCGCTCGCGCTCAAGATCCTCGTCGGCAGCGGCGGGGCGACGGTCAAGGACATCGAGCGCTTCAAGAAGGAAGCGGCGATCATGGCCGCGTTCCAGGCCCAGACGCGGCATCCCAACATCGTCCAGATCTACGACGTCGGACGCGAGAAGGGCCTCGACTACATCGTCATGGAGTTCATCGACGGGCTCTCGCTCGCCGAGCTGCTCGACGAGCGGCTGCCGACGCTCCAGGAGTCGCTCGAGATCGCGCGCGGCGTCGCCGACGCCCTGCGCTCGATCCACAACCGGGCGATCTACCACCGCGACCTGAAGCCGGCGAACGTCATGCTCGAGAGCACGGGGCGCCCGGTGCTCATGGACTTCGGCCTCGCCGTCTTCGAGAAGTTCGAGGCGACGGGCCGCCGCAAGCGCGGCTCGGTCGGGACGCCGCAGTACCAGCCGCCCGAGCAGGCCGACGTCGGCGGGGAGTTCGGTCCGATCGGCCCCGCGAGCGACGTCTACGGCCTCGGCGCCACGCTCTACCACCTGCTCACGGGGGCCGCGCCGTTCGAGGGCACGGACCGGAACGAGATCCGCCAGCAGGTCCTCACCGTCGAGCCGCGGCCGCCGCGCGAGGTGAACGCGGACGTGCCGGTGGAGGTGGAGAAGCTCGTCCTCAGGTGCCTGCAGAAGCGAGCGGAGGACCGCTATCCGAACACGGTCGAGCTGATCAAGGACCTCGACCGCCTGCTCGGGAAGGGCCCGAAGCCCCCCGCAAGACGGCTCCGCTTCTGACTCTCGGGGGCCGCGCCCGCCCTCCCGAAAAAATTCCGAAAAACCCCCGGAAACATGTCGGACCCCCCGGGTAGACTGCCGGCGTCGACTCTTGAACGGGTCGGAGCTCGGAGCCGGCAAGCGGGATCTCGAGCGGGGGGGGGCGGTCATGACCTGCGTGGACTCCGGATCGCGCGTGAGCGCCGGCGAGCGGCCGCCGGCTCTTCTGGACCTCGTGCGGCTCAACCTGTCGTGCCAGGCCGGCCAGCGGCTGTACGGGCGGCTCGTCGCGGCGTTCGGGAGCGTCGGGGCGGCGCTCGCCGCATCGGAGGCCGCTCTCGGGCAGGTCGCGGGGATCAAGCCGGAGACCGCGGCCGCCCTGCGCGCGGTCCGGCGCGAGGACGCCGAGGTGGAGCTCGAGCGGGCGCTCCGCCTCGGCGTCGAGCTGGTCCCGTTCGGCGACGGACGCTATCCGGCGCGGCTCGCCTTGGTGTACGATCCGCCGCTCCTGCTCTACGTCCGCGGCGCCCTGGGCCCGCCCGACGCGCCGGCGGTGGCGATCGTCGGCGCGCGCCGGGCGACGCACTACGGGCGGCGGCAGGCGGAGCGGTTCGGCCGCGGGATCGCGGCCGCGGGCGTCGCCGTGGTCTCGGGCCTGGCGCGCGGGATCGACGCGGCGGCCCATCGCGGCGCGCTCGCTGCCGGCGGGCGCACGCTCGCCGTCCTCGGGAGCGGCCTCGCGAACCTCTATCCGCGCGAGAACGCCGGGCTCGCGGCCGAGATCGTCGAGCGCGGCGGGGCGGTGATGTCGGAGCTCCCGCTCGCGGCCCCGGCGCTGCCGCACCACTTCCCGCGTCGCAACCGGATCGTGAGCGGGCTCTGCCTCGGCGTCGTCGTCGTCGAGGCGGCCGAACGGTCCGGATCGCTCATCACGGTGACCTGGGCGCTCGAGCAGGGGCGCGACGTCTTCGGCATCCCGGGGCGCGCCGACGACGAGATGAGCCGCGGCGTCCACAAGCTCCTTCGCGACGGCGCGGGCCTGGTGACGGGCCCGGACGAGGTGCTGGCGGGCCTCGGCCTCGCCGTCCCGGAGGCCGTCGCCGCGGACGGGGCGGGGTCGGGCGGCGCCGGGGGGGCGACCGACCTGAGCCCGCACGAGACGGCCGTCCTCGCCGGTCTCGGACCGGACCCGCGGCCGCTCGGCGACCTGCTGGACGAGATGGACCTTCCGGCGTCCACGGTCCTCGCGACCCTGACGCTGCTCGAGGTGCGGAGGCTGGCGGTGCAGTACGCCGGCAAGCTCTTCGCCCGGGCGCCGCCGGGCATGTACGTGGATGGTTCTTCAACCTCCGAGACACCGGAGGTCGGTCGTCGCTCGCAGGCGATGCCCTCAGCTCGCGAGCTGGACGAGGGCGACGAGGCCGTAGAAGAGGCCTGTGCCGCCCGCGAGGAGGGCGAACGTCGCCGCCGCCCGGCGGGCGATGCGGGCGGGGTCGTCCTCGCGGACGGCGGCGCACACGTAGGCCGCGACGACGGCGAGGTAGACGAGCGAGAGGAGCGTCCACGCGAGGCTCACGACGGCGCGCTCCCCGGGCGGGCCGCGCCGCCGGCGGACGGTTCGGAAGGGGGACCGTCGTCGAGTCTCTCCGGGCGTAGCCCGGCCGCGCGCTCGTAGGCATCGTGGACGACGAGGAGGTTCAGGAGCCCGGCGACCATGGTGTAGAGGTGGCCGAGGTCGATCGTGCCCGCGATCGCGTCGGGAAGCCGCGCGGGCGCGGCGGCGAGCGCCTCGCCCGCCGCGGCCAGCCAGCCGAGGGCGAGCGGGATGAGCGCGGGGAGGCCGGCGCCGACCTGGGCGAGGGAGGCGAGCGGATGGTCGTCGCCGCCATCGGCCGACAGGCGCCGCACGGCGAGGTAAGCGCCGGCCGCGAGCGCGAGGGCGCTTGCCCATCTCCCGCGCTCGGCGACGAGGAGGTGACCCGCGGCCGCCAGCACGAGGATGGCGGCGACGACGACGGACGGAGGCGCCGAGACGGCGTGGCCCCGGGAGACGCCGAGGCCGATCGCGAAGGTGAGGACGATGGCGACGAAGAACGAGGCCCCGCGGACGTACCTTCCGAGGAGGGCGTGGCCGGCGCCGGGCACGAGCCAGGCGATGGCCGCGACCGCGATCGGCGGGACCGCGCGCCCGGCCGGCCGGCCGGGCTCTCGTTCAGAGGGTGAACTTCTCGCCAAGGTAGACCTCCCGAGCCTTCGGGTCGTCGACGATCTCGCGCGGCGTGCCGCTCACGAGGATGCGCCCCTCCTCGATGATGTAGGCCCGGTCCGTCGTCGAGAGCGTCTCGCGGACGTTGTGATCCGTGAGCAGGATGCCGATGCCGCGCGCGCGCAGGTCGCCGATGATCTCCTGGATGTCGGCGACGGCTATGGGGTCGACGCCCGAGAACGGCTCGTCGAGCAGGATGAGGGCCGGTCGGGTCACGAGCGCCCGGGCGATCTCGAGGCGGCGCCGCTCGCCGCCCGAGAGCGTGCAGGCGAGGCTCCGGCGCACCTTCTCGAGCCCGAGCTGGCCGATCAGCTCCTCGAGCCGGGCCTGCCGGGCGCCGGCACCCGACTCGACGCGCTCGAGGATCGCGAGCAGGTTGTCGTCGACGCTCAGGTAGCGGAAGACGGACGACTCCTGCGGCAGATACCCCATCCCGAGCCGCGCTCGCCGGTACATGGGGAGGCGGGCGATGTCGTCGCCCCGGAACCTCACCGTTCCCGCGTCCGGCCGGATGAGGCCGACGGTCATCCGGAACGTGGTCGTCTTCCCTGCCCCGTTCTTCCCGAGCAGCCCCACGATCTCCCCGGGCGCGACGTCGAAGCTGACGCCGCGGACCACTCGTCGTCGGCCGTAAGTCTTTTCGAGCTCGCGGACTTCGAGGAGGGCGCCGTCGTGGCCGGTCGCGGGGCCGCTCACGGCGGAGCTCTCCGACCGCCGGCGCTCACCGGCGGCCCGGCTTCGCGCCTTCTCGGGCCTGTGGAGAAGTGGTGGAGAAACGGGTCGGCGACGGGAGGTAGGAAGCGGCCGCCGGTGTCGGACGAGGGCGGGACCCGTACGGGCCCCGCCCGGCGGGACCGTCCGGGCGCCCGGATCGCATTCGCTCTAAGCGCTTGCTTCGTATGCATGTGCGCCGTAAGAGGCCCGATCCTCGGAGAACCTTTCGCGCGGTGCGCCGGAACTTTCGACCACCACAGCGTCGTGCATTCTACGATCCTTGCCGCGGCGCGTGGCGGGCCATCGGCGATGTGGAAAACTGCAGCGCTTCCGCCGGGCGTCCCCCCCGGCTCACCGGACCGGCCGGACGGCGAAGTCGCCGGGCAGCGCCGGCCAGAAGACGACGTAGGCCCGTCCCACGAGGTGCGAGACGGGGACGACGCCCCAGTAGCGGCCGTCGGTCGAGTTCGAGCTGTTGTCGCCGACGACGAAGCAGTACCCGGGGGCGACGCCGTACGGGAGCTCGAGCTTCAGGTCGCGGCGGCCGAACGCGGCGCGGAGGTGCTTCGTCAAGATGCGCTCGACCGAGGTCTTGAGGTAGCCGGGGAGCTGGCCCTGCAGGACGGCCGCGTGGATCAGCTCCCGGTCCAGAGGACGCCCCGGCGTGGTCGTCTGGAGGTCGATCCGACCGTGCGCGTAGTAGACGTCGCGGTAAACGCCGACCTCGGTGAACGTCGCTTCGAGCGGATGACCGCGCAGGCCGAAGCGCACCTCGCTCCGGCGCGGGTCGCGGTCGGCCGGCTCGATGTCGTGCTCGAAGATCGTCTTCCCGTCGACATCGAGGGTGATCCGGGCGTCCGCCCTCCCGAAGTCGAATCGTACGGCCTCGGCGGTGGGCAACGCCGGGACGGCGCTCGTCGCCACCGCGGCGTCCCCGTGCCGCAGCTCCGCCTGGCCTCCGGCCAGCGGATAGAGGAACGTGAACGCGTCATCGTCGGCCGAGAGGCGGCCGATGATGCCCTCGGCGGGCCCGGTGCGTTCACCCGGCCGCCGGATCGTCGCATCGAAGACGACCCGGATGTCCCGCAGGATCCGATCCCCGCCGTTCCGCGGCGGCTCGTTGTAGCTCGTGAGGTCGCGGATCGGGCGGGCGTATACGAGCCAGGCGTCGGCCCCGTCCGACCGCCCGCGGAAGCCGCCCGCGACCGGCTCGAACGAGCCGCCGCCGGCGGTCTTGAAGGCCGGCCCGCGCGGGCCGCCTCCGTCGCGCTCGGCGTAGCGGCTCTCGTGGACCGGGCGCCAGAGGCGCTCCTGGACGCGTCGCGGCTTCCGGGCGATCGCCCCGTCGACGAAGACGTCGCCGGCGCGGAGCGCGACGAGCTCGCCCGAGAGGCCGAGCAGGCGCTTGATGTAGCTCTGCTGCGGGTTCAGCGGGAACTTGAAGACGAGGACGTCGAAGCGCTCGGGCCGGCCGACCTTGTACGACATCTTGTCGACGAGGATCCGGTCGCCGCGCGAGACGCCGCCGAACGGCCAGAGACCGCGGTCGACCTTCGCGATCGCCTCCTCGAGCGAGTACCCGCAGTTCGAGCAGAGGGGACGCGGGTCGAGGGTGAGCCGGCGCTTGCAGGTCCGGCAGGTGACCTCGAGAGGCTCGCGGGCGGCGCTCGCCGGGGCGGTGACGACGACGTGGGCGCCGCAGTCGGGGCAGGTCTCGACCAGAAGGCGCCCTCCGTGCGGGCCGCGTTCGCTCCGCGCGAAGTTGTCGGAGACCGGCTGCTCCTTGCCGCAGTTCGTGCAGGCGACGTCCAGGTGGGCGCCGAGGAGCGTCGTCGCCATGGAGCCCGTCGGGATGACGAAGGCCTCCATGGCGTAGTGGCGGATGCAGAGCGCGAGGATGAAGGCGACGACGATCGCCTCGAGGTTGTCGCGCCGCGTGCCGTGCGGCGTGGGCGCCAAGGCGCCGCCCGGGCCGGCCACCGCTCGCTACTTCTCCCCGAGGACGGCCATGAACGCCGTCTGCGGGATCTCGACGCTCCCGACCGCCTTCATCCGCTTCTTCCCCTCCTTCTGCTTCTCGAGGAGCTTGCGCTTGCGCGTGATGTCGCCGCCGTAGCACTTGGACGTGACGTTCTTGCGGACGGGGGCGATGTTCTCGCGGGCGATCACGCGGCCGCCGATCGCCGCCTGGAGCGGGATCTCGAAGAGGTGCCTCGGGATCTCCTTCTTCAGCCGGCGGATGAGGTTCCGGCCGATGAACTCGGCCTTCTCGGCGTGGACGATCGTCGAGAGCGCGTCGACCTCGACGCCGTTCACGAGGATCTTGAGCCGCGCGAGCTTCGCCGGCCGTTCGCCGATGACCTCGTAGTCGAGCGTCCCGTAGCCGCGAGTCATCGACTTCAGGGCGTCGTAGTAGTCGTAGATGATCTCGGCCAGCGGGACCTCGTAGCTCAGGATCACGCGTTGCGGGCCGAGGTACTCGGTCTTGAGGTAGGTGGAGCGCTTGTCCTCGTTGAGCTTCATGATCGCGCCGATCGACTCGGTCGGGACCACGAGGCTCGCCCGGACGATCGGCTCGCGGAACTCCGCGATCAGGTGCTCCTCCGGGAGCCTCGCCGGGTTGTCGATGCGGATGACGTCGCCCCGCGTCGTCACGACCTCGTACGTCACGTTCGGCGCGGTCTGGACGACCGAGACGTTCGACTCGCGCTCGAGGCGCTCCTGGACGATCTCCATGTGGAGGAGGCCGAGGAAGCCGCAGCGGAAGCCGAAGCCGAGCGCCTCCGACGTCTCCGGCTGGTACGTGAAGGCCGAGTCGTTCAGGCGGAGCCTCTCGAGGGCCTTCCGGAGCTCGGGGAAGTCCGCGTTGTTCGTGGGGTAGATGCCGCAGTAGACCATGGGCAGCGGCTCCTTGTACCCCGGGAGCGCCGCCACGTCCTTGGCATCGGCCGTCGTGATCGTGTCGCCGATCTTGACGTCCTGCATGACGCGGATGTTCGCGCAGAGGTAACCGACCTCGCCCGTCCCGAGCTCGGCGACGGGCGTCATCTTCGGGCGCTGCACGCCGAGCTCGAGGACCTCGTGCGTCCGGCCGCCCGCGAGCAGGCGGATCCTGTCGCCCTTGCGGACGGACCCGTTCTTCACGCGGATGTACGTGATGACGCCCTTGTAGTCGTCGTACACCGAGTCGAAGATCAGCGCCTGGAGCGGGGCCAGGACCTCGCCCTTCGGCGGCGAGATCCGCGTGATCACGGCGTCGAGGACCTCGTCGATCCCGATCCCGGCCTTCGCGCTCGCCCGGAGGACCTCGTCGGGCTTGATCGCGAGGCTCGTGTGCATCTCCTCGATCACCTCGTCCGGGCGGGCGGAGGCGATGTCGATCTTGTTGACGACGGGCACGATCTCGAGCCCCGCCTCGACGGCCAGGTAGCAGTTGGCGACGGTCTGGGCCTGGACGCCCTGGGTGGCGTCGACGAGGAGGAGGGCGCCCTCGCAGGCGGCGAGCGACCGCGAGACCTCGTAGTTGAAGTCGACGTGGCCCGGCGTGTCGATCAGGTTCAGCCGGTAGCGATCGCCGCCCCAGTCGTAGTCGAGCGCGACGGCCTTCGCCTTGATCGTGATCCCGCGCTCGCGCTCGAGGTCCATGGCGTCCAGCACCTGGTCGCGGGCCTCGCGCGAGGTGATGGCGCCCGTGCGCTCGAGGAGGCGGTCGGCGAGCGTCGACTTCCCGTGGTCGATGTGCGCGATGATGCAGAAGTTGCGGATCTTCTCGAGCGGGATCGCCATGGGTCCCTTGGTGCGCCCTCAGGAACGGAGCCGGATCGGCGCGGCGGGCGGCGCCGGCGCAGCCGGCGGCGACGGCCCCGTGAGCCCCGCCAGCCGCTCGCGCAGCCGTCCGAGCGCGCGCGCCCGGTGGCTCAGGCGGTTCTTCTCATCGGGGGCGAGCTCGGCGAAGGCCCGGCCCAGCCCCTCGACGACGAACAGCGGGTCGTAGCCGAAGCCGCCCTCGCCGCGCGGCCCCGTGGCGATCTCGCCCCGGCAGCGGCCCTCGACGGTGAAGAGCAGGACCGCGCGCGTGCCGTCCTCGCCCGGCTCGCCGTCGCCCGCCGGGCGGGCCGCCGCCATCACGCACCGGAACGTCGCGGAGCGCGCGGGGCCGCGGACGCCCTCGAGGGCGGCGAGGAGCTTCCGGTTGTTGTCCGCGTAGGTCGCGCCGGGTCCCGACCAGCGCGCCGACAGCACGCCCGGCTCGCCGCCGAGCGCGTCCACCTCGAGGCCCGTGTCGTCGGCGATGGCGAGCAAGCCCGTCCGCTCGGCCGCGAAGAGGGCCTTCCGGGCGGCGTTCCCCTCGAGGGTCGGCCGGTCCTCGAGGGCGGCGTCGCCGACGCCGAGCTCGGCGAGCGAGCGGAGACGTACATCCAGCCCGGCGAGGATCGCGCAGATCTCCTCGAGCTTGTGCGGGTTCCCGGTGCCGACGGCGATCTCGAGCATGGTCCCTTCCGGAAAAGTCGCGCCATTATACGCAGGTCGGCGGGCCCTGGCAACGTTCGCGGACGCGGGCGAACGCGGGCGCGAGCGGGCAGTTGTCGCCCGCCGGGGGGCTACGCTCCGCTCCGGCGGAGCGCGCTCCGGATCAGGCCGGAGAGCAGCCGCACCGCCCGGGGCAGCAGGGCGCGGCCCGCCTCGGTCCGCTCGACCGGCGCGAGCCCGGAGATCGCAAGGTCGCGGTGGTGAGCTGCTCGCGCAGGTCGCCGCGGGCCAGGCGCCGCTCGAGCGCGTGCGCCAGCGCCCGGAGCTCCATCGCGACGCGGTAGGCTTCCAACCGTTCGTGGGAGAAGAGGACTTCCACGTGAGCCTCCTTTGTCCGCGATCTTCCCCTCACGAACCGCGGGCAGCCGCCATCGCGAGCGACGTGACGGCGCGGAGCGCCGGCGCGCCTTCGGCCCCACCAACCCCACACCCCAACCCCACCCCACACCAAGACCCCCTCCCCAAACCCCAACCCCTGTCCCCCTTCAACCCGTCCCCAGCCCCCTGCCCCTGCCCCTGCCCCGGCCCCGGCCCCCGCCCCTTGCCCGCCGTCCCCCCAAGCGCCCGCGAACCGCGTCGCCCGGCCCGTTCGCTTCCGACCAGGCGGTCGCGCCCGCCTTGACAACGGTCCGCCCGAGGGCTACGCTGCCCCCGGCCACGCGAGGGTTTGCGCATGCCGACCTTCCCTTCCCGTCCCGGGCCCGCGACTCTCCCGACGATCGCCGCGCTCGCCGCGTTCGCGCTCGCTGCGTTCGCGCTCGCCGCGTTCGCGCTCGTTGCGTTCGCACCCGTGCCGGCCGCGGCCGACCGCGTCCACCTGAAGGGGGGCGGCGTGCTCGAGGGTCGCGTCGAGCGGCTGCCGGACGGCTTCCAGGTGCAGCTCGCGAGCGGAGCGCTGATCGTGCTGCCGGCCGCCGACGTGGACCGGATCGAGGAGGGCGAGACCGCGCTCGACGAGCTCGACGTCCGGCGCGCGACCCTCGACCCGACGGACGTCGACGGGTACTACGCGCTCGCGCTCTGGTGCCTCGACCGCGGCCTCGAGCGGCAGGCCGGGGACTGCTTCCGCCACATCGTGACCGTCGTCCCCGACCACGCCGCCGCCCGCGAGGCGCTGGGCGAGGTCCGCTTCGGGGACGAGTGGGTGCCCTGGGACGAGGCGCTGCGACGCCGCGGCCAGGTGAAGCACGAGGGCCGCTGGATGTCGGTCGAGGAGCGCGACCGCCTGATCTTCGAGGCGCGCAGCCGCGGGATCGCGCGCGAGGTCACCCGCCTCGCCGCCCGGCTCCGGAGCGGGCTCCCGGCGACGCGGGCCGCGGCCGCGAAGGCGCTGATCGCGCTCGGGAAGGACGCCGACCCGGCCGCCTTCGAGCCCCTGCTCGAGGCCGTCCGCCACTGGAACCCCGAGGTGCGCATCGCCGCGGCCTTCGCCGTCGCCCCGTACGCGCCGAGGGAGGAGCGCGCGCAGATCGCGCTCGTCGACCTCGCGAGCCGCGACCCCGTCCTCGCCGTCCAGGACGCGGCCATCGACGCCCTGAAGCCGCTCAAGCTCGTGGCCGTCGGCGAGCGGCTCGTGGACGAGTACCTCTTCGCCCCGCAGGCGAGCGTGCGCAACGCCGCCGCCCACGCGCTCGGCCAGCTCCGCTACAAGGGAGCGGTCGCCGCGTTCATCGAGACGCTCTTCTTCCGGGTCGTGAAGAACCAGCTCGTCCCGGTCGGCTTCGAGCCTTACCGGCTGCGGCTCGTCGGCGACCGGCGCTTCGCGGGCTACTACAACTACGAGCTCGTCGGCGGCCCTTCGCCGCACGGCGGGCTCGGCTACCGGCGCTACGAGTACCGGCTCGTCCGCGACTACGCGTTCAACGGGGCCGCCAAGGAGGCGCTGAAGGGGATCACGGGGCGCGACTTCGACTTCGACCGGGAGGCGTGGCGCAACTACTGGGACGAGGCGCGCGACCGCCACGGGCCGTTCATGGAGGAGGTCGACCCGCCCGCCGGCTCCGCGCCCCCGCCGCCCGGTTAGCGGCCGGGACGGCGCCGGTCACGCGTAGCGCTTGATCAGGGCGGCGAAGCGCCGGTCCTTCCGCAGCTTCTCGAGGTCGGGGTCGCGCTCGAGGTGCTTGAAGTCCTTGTAACCGAGGCGGATGGCCCGCTCGAGCGAGCCGAGGGCGCGGTCCGCGTCATCGAGGAGCGAGTAGCTGCAGGCGAGGTTGTAGTGGGCGACGGGGCTGTCCGGGAGGAGGGAGACGAGCTTCTGGTCGACGCGCAGGCCATCCTCGACGCGGCCCTTGCGCGTGTAGGCGTTGCCGAGCGTCTCGAGGGCGTCGACGTGCTCGGGGTCGAGGCCGAGCACCGCTTCGTAGAAGCCGATCTCGAAGTCGAGGGCGAGCCTCTCGATCGTCTCCGGACGCAGGAGGCTCTGGCTCTTAGCCGGACCGCGCATCTCCGCCCCTCCGCGAACGCGGACTGGTCAACACAATAGTAGCACGGGGTTGCCGGGTGTCAAAGAACGGCGCGGGGCGCGGGAACATGGGGAAGGCGAAGGGCGGCCGGCGCGCCGCGGGCGGGGCGAGGCTCCTCAAGACGGGCGACGTGGTGGAGCTCTCGGGGCTGTCGCGCCAGGTGATCTACCAGTACCAGGCCATCGGCCTGCTGAAGGCGGTCGAGGTCACGCCGACCGGCCATCGCCTCTACGCCGAGAGCGTCCTCACGCACCTGAAGCTCATCCAGAACCTGGTGAAGAGCGGGTACACGCTCCGGGCCATCAAGGACATCTTCTTCAAGGACCGGCAGCGGCGGCGCGGCGACGGCCGCGGGGAAGCGCGAGGCGATGGGGAACGCGGCGGGCCGGCGCCGGTCGACCCGGTCGGGGACTAGCGGACGTCGACCGTGAACTGCGAGCTCTGGGAGTACGGCCCGGTCGGCAGGCCGTCGCCCTCGCCCGTGACCTCGATCCCGTAAGGGTAGCGGCGCGCCGGGGTCGCCGCGTCGGCCTTGACCAGGAGCCGGACCGTCGTCCCCTCGCCGGGCCTGAGCGTCATCTCCTTGCTCGTCCACGAGAAGGAGAGCGGCTTCGCGCCGGCCGGCAGGTCGGCCTGGTCCGCGTACACCTGGACCGTGGCCTTGATCGGCTTCGGGCAGAGGCTGCGGACGACGAAGTCGAAGTGGACCTGGGCACCGCGCCGCACGGCCTTCTCCGCCCCGCCGCCCTCGAGCTCGAGCGGCGGCGCCTCCTCGGTGTCGTCGTCGAACGACTCGAGGTCGATCGGGTCGAAGTGCTCCTCGACCTTCTCGAACGTGTAGAGCTGGTCCTCGTTGGGCTTGTGGCCGCCGTGGAGGGGGTCGAACGAGGCGCGCCCGGCGGCCTGGTCGCGCAGGGCATCCGCCCAGAGCGCGTTCTTCCAGTTGCCGCTCTCCCGGAGGCTGAAGTCGGAGGGAAGCTTCGGCTGGTCGTCGGGATGCAGCGCGCCCTCGTCGTCGCCGAATCCCCAGCCGCTCATGGACGCATCCCCCCGAAGGGCGGGCCCGGCCCGCGCGGTCCCGCGCGCGACCGACCGCCGGCTCCATGGTAACACGCGCGCGGAGCGGTGGCAATCACGCGGAGAGCACGTCCAGGTGGATGGCGACGAGCCGCGGGAGCGCCTCCACGCTGTAGCCGCCCTCGAGCACGGACACGATCCGGCCCCCGCAGCAGGCCTCGGCCGCCTCGCGCGCGACGGAGGTGATCACGCGGAAATCGTCGAAGTCGAGGTTCAGCTGGCCGTAAGTGTCGCCGGCGTAGGCGTCGAAGCCGGACGAGAGGATGATGAGGTCCGGGCGGAAGTCCACGACCGCGGCGATCCCGTCGCGGAGCGCCGCGTGGAACTTCGCGGGCGGCGTGTCCTTCGGCAGGGGGAGGTTCAGCGTCGTCCCGTGGCCCGCGCCCGAGCCGCACTCGTCCTTGTCTCCCGTCCCCGGGAAGAAGCCGGCGCCGAACCGGTGGATCGAGAGGAAGAAGACGTTCGGGTCGTTCCAGAAGATGTCCTGCGTCCCGTTCCCGTGGTGGACGTCGAAGTCGACGATCGCCACCCGCTCCGCCCCCGCGGCCTGGGCGGCCCGGGCCGCGATCGCCGCGTTGTTGAAGAGGCAGAAGCCCATCGCCCGGTTGCGCGTCGCGTGGTGACCCGGCGGCCGGACGAGGCAGAAGGCCGTCCCGGCCGCGGTGGTGAGGACGGCGCGCGCGGCCCCGGCCGCGTTGCCGGCCGCCGCCAGGGCCGCCGGCAGCGAGTGCTCGGTCATGACCGTGTTGCGGTCGATCTGGGCGCCGCCCGCCGCGTGGATCTCGCGGATCCGGGCGATGTGGGCGCGGGAGTGCACGGCCCCGAGGAGGTCGTCCGTCGCCGGCTCGAACGTCCGGGCCGCCGCGACGAGCTTCGGGCGAAACCGCCTGAGCTGCTCGAGCGTGAACGTCACCCGCTCCGGGCACTCCGGGTGTCCGTGGAAGGTGCGGTGCTTCTCGCAGGTCGGGTCGTAGACGAAGATCATCTCACGCCAGCGCGGCCACGTGTGCCTCGACGAGCCCCGGCAGCGCATCGAGATCATACCCGCCCTCGAGCACCGAGACGAGACGCCCGCCGCCGCCCGCCTCGGCGACCTCGCGGGCGCGCACCGTGAGGATGCGGAAGTCGTCCGCGTCGAGCCCGAGCCCGCCCACGGGGTCCTCCCGGTAGGCGTCGAACCCGGCCGAGAGGAGGAGCAGGTCGGGCCGGAACGCGCGCACGGCGTCGAGGGCCTCGCGGTAGGCCTCGTGGTAGCGCTCGGGGTCCGTCGAGGCCGGAAGGGGAAAGTTGAACGTCGTCCCGAGCCCGGCGCCGGCGCCCCGTTCGTCGCGCGACCCCGTGCCCGGGTAGAAGGGGTAGCGGTGGAGCGAGACGTAGAGGACGGTCGCGTCCTCGTAGAAGATGTCCTGCGTGCCGTTGCCGTGGTGGACGTCGAAGTCGACGATCGCCGCCCGCTCGACGCCGCCCGCGCGCTGCGCGGCGCGCGCCGCCACGGCGACGCTGTCGAAGAGGCAGAACCCCATGGCCCGGTCGCGGGTCGCGTGATGCCCGGGCGGCCGCACGAGGCAGAAGGCGGTCCGGTCCTCGCCGCGCGCGACGGCGAGCGCCGCCTCGAGCGCCGCCCCGGCGGCGAGGCGCGCGACCTCGAAGGTCCGCGGCCCCACGTACGTGTCCTCGTCGAGCCACACCACCCGCTCCTCGCCGGCCGCCTTGCCGAGCCGGAGGTCGCGCCGCTCGAGCTCGGCCTCGATGGCCTCCATCCCCGAGGCGGCGAGGCGCGAGGCCCCGGCGACGACGTCGATGAGGCGCGGGTCGTGGACGGCCTCGAGGGCCTCGCGCGGCGCCGGGGCCGCGCGTCGCGCCCGCGTGAAGAGCTCGGGGAAGCGCCGCGCGAGGTGCCCCGCGACGCCCTCGACGCGCTCCGGCCGCTCCGGATGGAAGGACCCGTCGCGGTGCCCGGACGAGGCGGGGTCGTGGTAGAGGAGCATGGCGCGCGCGAGCATAGCATCCTCCGGGCCGACCGGCTACCCGAGGACGCGGGACATTGACACCCGTCGCGGCGACCCGATAATGGGGCTCGAAGTCGCCGGGCAAGCGGCTTCCCGGGCGTCTCGGGCGGCGCCCGCAGACCGGGGGTGAAGCGTCCATGCGCGTGCTGGTGACGGGCGGAGCGGGCTACATAGGGTCGAACACGGCCCGCGAGCTCGCACGCCGCGGGCACGAGGTCGAGCTGCTCGATGACCTCTCCCGCGGGCACGAGGCGGCCGCGGTCGCGCTCGGCCTCCCCCTCCATCGCCTGAGCCTGCGCGATGCCGGCGCCGTCCGGGCCTTCGTGGCCGAGCGCGACCTCGGCGCCGTCGTCCACTTCGCCGCCTACGCCCTCGTGGCCGAGTCGTTCGCGCGGCCGCTCGATTACTGGCGCAACAACCTGGGCGGGACGCTCGCGCTCCTCGAGGCGCTCGTCGCCCGGGCCGCGCCCGTGCGCTTCATCTTCTCGTCCACCTGCGCCGTCTACGGCGTCCCGGAGCGGGTGCCGATCCCGGAGTCGCACCCGACGCGCCCGATCAACCCGTACGGGTGGACGAAGCTCGCGGCCGAGTCGGCGATCGCCGATGCCGCCCGCGCGCACGGGATCGGGGCCGTCGCCCTCCGCTACTTCAACGCGGCCGGGGCGTCCGACGACCGGGTCCTGGGCGAGGACCACGACCCCGAGACCCACCTGATCCCGCTCGTCCTGCGCGCCGCCCGGGACGGCACGCCCGTGACCATCCACGGCACGGACTACGACACGCCGGACGGCACGTGCATCCGCGACTACATCCACGTCGCCGACCTCGCCCGCGCGCACGCGCTCGCGCTCGAGCGCGCCGTCCCGGGCGAGGCGAAGGTCTTCAACATCGGCACCGGACGCGGGGCGAGCGTCCGCGAGGTGATCGAGGTCGCGCGGCGCGTGACCGGCCGGCCGATCGAGGCGAGGGTGGGGCCGCGCCGCCCGGGCGACCCGCCGAGCCTCGTGGCCGACGGCCGGTCGGCCCGCGCGGGCCTCGGGTTCGTCGCCGAGCGGGAGCTCGCCGAGATGGTCGAGAGCGCCTGGGCGTTCCAGTCGCCGAGGCCGGGGGGGAGGAAGCCGTGAAAGCGCAGAAGACCGTGCTTCGCTTCGGGGACATCGCGAAGAAGCTCGGGTTCGTGACCGACGCCGACCTCGAGCGGGCGCTTCGCGTCCAGCGCGAGCGCCTCGAGCGCGGCGAGGAGCACCGGCTGCTCGGGCTCACGCTGCTCGAGCTCGGGCTCATCGACACGGGCCAGCTCATCGAGATCCTGCGCGTCTACGAGGAGAACGGCCAGTAGCCATCCGCCTCCCGCGCGGCGCCCGGGGCGCCGCTTCGCGGCCGGCCGGCGCGTTGACAGGCCGCGACCCCCGAAGGTATACTCCACCCCTTCATCCATGGCCTTCACGGACAAGAGCAGCTTGAAGATGCGGCTTCCGGCCGCCGTCCTCGCCGGCCTCGCCGCGCTCCTCCCCGCGCTCGCCCCGGCGTGCGTCTCCCCGGACCCCGGGCGCGCCGCCGAGCTCGACCGCGCGCGGGCCGAGGCGCGCGAGGCGACGAGGCGCGCGGACGAGGCATCCGCCCGGGCCGCGCAGGCGGAGGCGCGGGCGGGGCGGGCGGAGGCGAGGGCCCGGGCGGCCGAGGCGAAGGCGGCCGGCGCGAGCCCGGCGCCCGCGGTGCCGGCCGGGACGCCCCCGTCCGACGGCGCCGCCTGCGCCGTCTGCGCGCGCGACGACGAGCCCGTGGCCGTCGTCGACGGGCGGCCGCTGCGCCGCGGCGAGTACAAGGAGTACCTCCTCCGCCAGTTCGGCCCCGGCTACCTCGACGCGTACGTGAACGAGGCCCTGATCGAGCGGGCGGCGGCCGAGCAGGGCGTCACGCTCTCCGAGGAGGACGTGACGGCCTGGATCGAGGAGAAGATCCAGCTCGCGTCCGAGCACCCGCAGCTCAAGGGCCACGTGAACCCGGACGAGCTCCGCGTCCAGTACCGGGCGCACGCCCGCACGGGCGCCACGATCGAGCGCCTGATCCGGGCGCGCCGCCGCACGGACGAGGGCCTGAGGCGCGAGTACGAGCGCCGCTACGGCGAGCGACGCCGCGCCCGCCACATCCTGATCCGCAGCTCCGCCCCGAAGGGCTCGCCCGAGGACGAGGCCGCCCGCAAGAAGACGGAGGCCGTGCTGGCGCGCCTCGTCGCCGGCGAGGACTTCGCCGAGGTCGCGCGCAAGGAGTCGCAGGACGGCTCGGCCGCGCAGGGCGGCGACCTCGGGGAGTTCGACCGCACCGATGTCGTCGCCGAGTTCGGCGACGCCGCCTTCGCCCTCAAGGAGGGCGACGTCTCCGTGCCCGTCCGCTCGCGCCACGGCTGGCACCTGATCCAGGTGACGCGCGTGATCCCGTCGTCCGGGCGCCCGTTCGACGAGGTCCGCGGCGAGCTGGCCGCCGAGACCGACGCCCGCGTCGTCACCCAGGACGAGGTCGAGGAGCTCCTCACCTCGCTCCGCACCGGGGCCAGCGTCGAGAAGAAGCTCGAGTAGGGAGCCCCGCATGCCCCGTCGCCCCGCGGCCAAGGCCGCCGCCCCCGTCGTCGTCCTCGCGCTCGCCGCCGCGCTCGCGGCCCCGGTCGCGGCGCCGCGTCCCGCCGGCGCGGCCGAGCCGACGCTCAGGATCGAGGCCGAGCCGCAGACGCTCGTCGAGGTCGCCGCGCGCGACCTCGAGGGCGTGAACCCGGCGAAGTGCACGCTCTACCACGGCGGCGAGTCGACGCCGGTGCCGTTCCACGTGCGCGGCGACGGGTCGCTCGTCTTCTTCGCCGACGCCCGCCCGCGCCACAGCAGGACGGCGACGTTCGTGCTGAAGCCGGTCGCCTCGGCCCACGCGAACGACGAGATCGCCGTGCGCCGGCTGCTCGTCGAGCGCAACGACCACTACGAGCCGCTCGTCGTGCGCGAGGCGAGGCTCCTCGACTCGGGCGCGGACTGGTTCTACTTCGGCCCGGCGCGCAAGGACGCGACGTACGAGTTCGAGGCGAACCCGCTCGAGAAGGTGTCGACCGTCCGCGTGATCCTCCAGGGCGGCTCGCGGGCGACGAAGGCCCACGAGGCGACGGTCTCGGTCGCCGGCCACTCGCAGGTCGCGAGGTGGACGGGTCCCTCGCCCCACCTCGTGACCCTCGAGCGCGTGCCGATCCCGAAGGCGCCCGTCCACAAGCTCACGATCGAGTCGGCGTCGCCCGTGCTCCTCGACCGCATCGAGCTCGAGGGCCGCTTCCACCCGCCGGCCTCCAGGGGGCGCGTCACCCGCATCGCGCCCGAGGACCTGCGCGCCGCGACGAACCGGGCCGACTACGTCGTCGTCGCGCTCGACCCCCTCGCCGACGCCGTCAAGCCGCTCCTCGCCCACCGGGAAGCGCAGGGCCTGAAGACGAAGCTCGTCCGCTTCCGCGATGTCCTCGACGTCTTCGCGGCCGGCCAGTTCACGCCGCGCGCGCTCGCGGACTTCGTCCGCTGCACCCAGGAGACGTGGGCGAAACCGGCGCCCCGCTACTTCCTCCTCGTCGGCGACGCGAGCTACGACGTCGACTGGCACTTCCCGGCCGGGGAGACGCTGCCGACGACCCTCGTCGACACGATCGAGAACGGCGCGACGGCGAGCGACCACGCGTTCGTCTGCGACGACAAGGGCGTCCCCTTCGCCGCGATCGGCCGCTTCCCGGCGCGCACGCCGACCGTCGTCACGGACCTCGTCCGCCGCACGATCGCCTACGAGACCGAGAGCGAGCCCGGGCCCTGGCGGCGGCGCCTGTCGTTCGTCGCCGGCGAGGGCCGCTTCGGGGCGGTCGCCGATGCCGCGATCGAGGGGATCTTCGTCGAGATCCTGAGCAAGCTCGTCCCGTACGCCTACGACGTCAACATGACGTACGCGAACCCGACGTCGCCTTACTGCTACGTGCCCGACAAGCTCACGGAGAAGGTGGTCGAGCGCCTGAACGAAGGGTGCTTGATCCTCAACTACATCGGCCACGGGCACCGCGACGGCTTCGACAACCTCCACCTCGGGCGCCGGCGCTATCCGATCTTCATGCGCTCGGACGTGCCCGACGTCGCCTGCGCGAAGCGGGCCCCGATCGTCATCGTGACGGCGTGCTGGACGGGCGCCTTCGACTACGTCGAGGCCGAGGAGCCGGTCGGCGAGCGGCTCTTCGAGCACCCGGGCGGGCCGATCGCCGTCATCGCCGGGACGCGCATCACGCACCCGGTCGGGAACTCGATCCTCTCGAAGGACCTGGTCGGGGCGTTCTTCGGCGAGGACGCGCGCCGGGCGCGGCTCGGCGACGTCCTGTCGACCGCGAAGCGCGACGTCCTCTCGAAGCGCGACGAGTACCGCGACCTCATGGACGTCATCGCCCTTCCCTTCATCGGCGGGAGCGTCTCGACGCTGAACCGGATCAACCGGGACACGCTCCACCACTACGTGCTCCTCGGCGACCCGGCGCTCGTCCCGGCGCTGCCGATGGCCGACGCGAAGGTCGAGGTCGGCGGGGCCGCCGTCTCCGGCCGACCGCTCGTCGTCCGCGGCGAGGCGCCCGGGATCGAGACGGGGCGCGCCCTCGTGACGCTCGAGGTCCAGCGCAAGACGATCCGCGGCGACACGCAGCCGGTCGACCTGGCGAAGCCGGGCGCGGCCGAGACCGTCCTCGAGAACTACGCGGTCGCGAACGACAAGGTCTGCGCCCGCGCCGAGGTGCCGGTCGTCGGCGGGCGGTTCGAGGCGACCCTCGCCCTGCCCGACGATCTCCTGCCGGTGCGCCACTACGTCAAGGCGTACTGCTGGTCGGACGGGTCGCGGCGCGATGCCGCCGGCTCGCTCGAGGTGCGGGTCGAGGTCGGGGACGAGGAGAGCGAGTGATGGGGCGGGACGAGACGCCCGACGCCGACGCCCTCACCCCGACCCTCTCGCCGAGGGAGAGGGGGACCGGGGAGCCGGCACCCGGGTCGGCGCCTGCACCGTCGGCGCCCGCACCCGCGCCGGCGCCCGCGCCGCCGCCGGCGCCCGCAGGCCCCGCCCTCCCGCCCGGCGCGACGCTCGCCGGCGCGGTCGAGGCGATCCTCCTCGTCTCGAACGAGCGCCTGACGGTGAAGGACCTCGAGCGGCTGCTCGACGGGGCCCCGCGGGCCGCGATCGCGGCCGCGATCCGCGATCTCCGCGAGGAGCACGCGGCCCGCGTCGCCGCCGGCCGTGGAGGCCTCGAGATCGTCGAGGTCGCCGGCGGCTATCGCCTGGTGACGCGCCCCGCCTACGGCCCGTGGGTCGAGCGCGTCGAGACCATCCGGCGCGAGGAGCGGCTGTCGCGCGCCGCCCTGGAGACGCTGACGGTCGTCGCCTACCGGCAGCCGATCGGGCGCGCCGAGATCGACGCCATCCGCGGGGTCGACTCGTCGGCGCCGCTCGGGCGGCTCGTCGACCACGGGCTCGTGAAGGTCGTCGGCCGCGCCGAGACCCCGGGCCGCCCGCTGCTGTACGGGACCACGCCCCGCTTCCTCGAGCGCTTCGGCCTCGGGAGCCTGAAGGACCTCCCGCGGCCGCCCGCCAGGGACCTGGAAAACGAACTGCCGAGAGTGAGACCCGACGCCCCATGATTCGATTCTTCCACCGCTACCAGAAGGTCATCTTCTGGATCATCGTCGCCGTCATCCTCCCGCTGTTCGCGGTGACGTCGGTCATGATGGACCTCCTCATGGGCCCGTCGAACCCGCCCGTGGGCAAGCTCTACGGCGACGAGGTCGACCAGAGCGACTTCGACGAGGTCAAGGAGCGGCTCGACCGCTACGCCCGCGCCCGCTTCGGCCAGCGCGGCGTCACGGGCGAGGGCGCCTGGAACCACCTCCTCTTCGTGCGCGAGTCCGAGCGCGCCGGCATCGAGGTCAGCGACGAGGACGTCGCGAAGGAGGTCCAGGACTGGTGGAAGGAGAAGTGGACGCAGGAGGAGGTCCAGAAGCGCCTCGCGACCGAGGGGCCGCGCGCGGACGCGCTCCGCCGCTTCGAGATCGAGCAGGAGATCAAGGTCCAGGCTCGCTTCGACGCCGACGCCTACCGCGACTGGCTGAGGCGCGCCGACACGAACCCGGCCGAGTTCGAGCAGACCGTGGCCGAGTTCCTGAAGATCGACAGGCTCCGCGACATCGCCCGGCTCGACGCCAAGCCCACGCCGCAGCAGGTCTTCGACGCCTACGAGAAGGAGAAGCACCGGCGCAAGGTCCGTCACGCCGCCTTCACGCCCGACCCGTTCCGGGCGAAGGAGGCGAAGGACCTGACGGACAAGGAGCTCGAGGACCAGTACCAGAAGACGCCGGACCGCTGGCGGGTGCCGATGCAGGTCGCGCTCGAGTACGTGTCCGTCGACTTCACCGAGCGGGCGAAGGCCAGCCCCGAGCCGACGCCCGAGGAGGTCGAGGCCGAGTACACGAAGCTCAAGGACGCGCGCTACCGGATCCGCGTGCCCCCGGCGTTCGCGAAGGGCTGGGTCCACGAGCGCTTCGTCGCCCCCCTCTACCGTCGCCCCGCGCTGCCCCCGCCCGCCGTCGTCTACCGGCCGCTGACGCTCGAGGCGGTGCGGACGGAGGTGGCCTCGGCCGTCAAGCTCGAGAAGGCGCGCGAGGAGCTGAAGCGGCGCGTCGACGCGGCGCGCACGCTCGCGGCCGCCGGCCTGACGCCCTACCGGCTGGCGGCCCGCCTCGGCGCGAAGCCGGCGGACGAGGCGTCGGTCGCGGCCGGCCTCTTCGAGGGCATCGCCTTGGGCTACGGGCTCAAGCACGGCAAGGTCGGGCCGATGCGCGTCAACGAGCTCAACTCGGTGCCCGAGGTGAAGAGCTTCCGGATCCTGACGGACGCCGAGATGATGCGGCCGCTCGTCGAGGTCTCCCCGGTGCGGCTCGGGCGCGACATCGGCATCGCCGCCTCCCCCGACTTCCCGAACATCTCCTTCTACCGCGTGCTCTCGCGGACGAAGGAGCGCGTGAAGCCGCTCGACGAGGTCAAGGACGAGGTCGTGAGGTCGCTCGTCCTCGGGACGGATGCCGACCTCCTCCAGTACTACAACGCTCACAGCGTGGCCTACAAGACGCCCGAGCAGGCGACGGTCGTCTACGTCTTCGCCCCCTACGCGCGCTTCCTCCGCCTCGATGAGGTGAAGAAGATCGAGGACGAGGCGAAGCGGAGCGAGAAGGCGCGCGAGCTGGCCGAGGAGGCGTTGAAGAAGGCGATCGACCGCTACGAGGCCGATCGCAAGCGCCCGGGCGGCTCCGCCGACCTCGAGGGGGCGGGCCTCGCCGAGAACCTCGACGCGAGCACGCTCGAGGGCGTCGACCTCGCGAAGCCGGTCCTGCCCGAGGAGATCACGGCGCCCGAGGTGTCGGCGCGCCTCGCCCAGAAGCGCGACAAGATCGGCGACGTCTCGCCCGTGAGCGAGAACGACAAGAAGACGGGCGTCTTCGCCTACGTCGTCAAGTCCCGGCGCGACGGCAAGATCCCGGCGCTCGACGACGTGAAGGAGAAGGTCCGCGCGGACTACCTGACCGAGGTCGCCTGGCGGCGCGCCCAGGCGGCGGCGAGCGAGGCGGCGCGCGACGTCGCCGACGGGAAGAAGGACCTGGTCGAGATCGCGGAAAAGCACGGGCTCGTCGTGAAGGAGACGGGCTTCTTCGCCCGCGACGCGAAGCTCGAGGACGTCGCGGCCGACCTCGTCGCGCTGAAGGACGCGGGCGGGAGCCTCGTCCCGCAGGTGTTCAACCTGGCGGAGCTCGGCCAGGCGGTGGCCACGCCGTTCACGGAGCCGGGCGAGGCGAAGCGGGCGTTCGTCGTCCAGTACGTCGAGCGCGAGGCGGCCGATCTCGCGGGCTTCGCGGCCGCCGAGGTCGAGATGCGGAGGAAGGTGCGCGAGGAGCTGCGCTCCCCCGTTCAGCCGTGGATGGTGGCCTACCTGAGGGACGCGCCGAACGTCCAGCGCGAGCTCTCGTTCCAGCGCCAGGTGCAGGCCGAGGCCTACGGGCTCGGCGACGACCACCTGCGCGAGGCGTACGAGCTGCGCTACGGGCCGGACGGGCTCGCGCACGTCGAGGCGGCGCACATCTTCTTCAAGCCGGACGAGGACACGCTCAAGGCGACGCTCGACCTGAAGGCGAAGGAGCTGGCCGAGAAGGCGCTGGCCGACATCCGCGGCGGGCAGCCGTTCGAGCGCGTCGCGCGCCGCCAGTCCGAGGACAAGCGGACGAGGGCGACGAAGGGCGAGATCGGGTTCGTCCGGCGGGCGACGCTCGTGGCCGACTACGGCGAGGACTTCGCCCGGGCGGTCTTCGACCAGCCCGCGAACGAGCTCGCCGGGCCGGTCGAGTCGACGAAGGGCTGGCACGTCGTCCAGGTGCTCGAGCGCCGGGGCGACGAGCGCCAGATCCGGCACGTCGTCTTCTTCAAGGAGTCCGACACGCGCCGCGCCGATCCGGCGATACGGGCGGCGGCGATGGCGAAGTCGCGCGAGAAGGCGGACAAGGCCCTCGCCCGGATCCGCGCGGGCGAGGCGTTCGAGCGCGTGGGCGCCGAGGTCACGGACGACCGCGACGCGCTCCGCAAGAAGGCGTACGAGCGGCTGACGACGTTCGAGGCGAAGGCGCTCGAGCAGAAGCCGCAGGAGATCGGGCCCGTCCTCGTCTTCGAGGACGGCGCCCGCCTCATCGTGACCGAGCCGCGCGGCCGCGACGACCCGCGGCTCCGGGACATCAAGGCCGTGACGGTCCGCCACATCTTCGCCAGGGGCAAGGGCGACGAGCCGAGGCGCCGGCTCGAGGCCATCCGCGAGGACCTGGTCGAGGAGAAGCAGGACATAGCCGAGTCGGGCCGGAGCGGGAGCCGGCGCGGCGGCACCTGGGGCCAGTTCATCGAGGTCTTCGAGGAGAAGGCCGAGGACGTGTCGGACGCGCCGAGCGGCAAGCGCGGGGGCGTCGTGGGCGTGGTCTACGAGCCGGAGGAGGTCGTCAAGTACGGGCCCTCGTTCCGCGAGGCGCTGTACGGCTTGAAGGCGGGGGAGATCTCGGGCATCGTGGAGGGGAAGGACGGGCTCCACATCATCAAGTGCCACCGCCTCGTGAAGAAGACGTTCGAGGAGGCGCGGCCGGACGTCCTCGACTCGCTGGTCGAGGCGGTCGAGTTCTGAGACCCGAAGCGAGACCGAGGTTCCCGTGAAGATCGCCCTGGGCGCGGATCACGCGGCGGTCGACCTGAAGGCGAGCGTGGCCGGGATCCTCCGCGAGCTCGGCCACGAGCCGGTCGACTTCGGGACGGACTCGAGCGAGAGCTGCGACTACCCGGACTACGCGTACGCCGCGGCCCGGGCCGTGTCGGACGGCCGGTGCGAGCGGGCCGTGCTCATGTGCGGGTCGGGCATCGGCATGGACATCGTGGCCAACAAGGTCGCGGGGGTGAGGGCCGCGCTCGCGAACGACGTGAACGCGGCCGAGCTGTCGCGCCGCCACAACGACGCGAACGCGCTCTGCATGGGCTCGCGGGTGGTGGACGCGGCGCGGGCGGCGGAGATCGTGCGGAGGTTCCTCGAGAGCCCGTTCGACGGCGGCCGGCACGAGAGGCGGGTGCAGAAGATCAAGGAGATCGACGAGCGGGAGCGCTGTCGAGCGCCGGACGGGGGGTCTTAGAGAGCCCGATCTCTAGAGCGGCAGCGTCTCCACCACCTCCCGGATGCGCCGATCGATGTGGTCCGCGCACTCGCGATAGAGCTCGATCGGCCCCCCGATCGGATCCACGATCCCGTCCTCATCCAGCAGCCGCACCTTGTCCGCGTGCTCCGGCCACCAGTCGGTCAACGAGCGCGCGTGCGACGGGCTCATCGCGTAGATCCAGGTCGCGTCGTCCATGAGGTCGATCGTGATCGGCCGGGAGCGGTGCGAGGAGATGTCCATGCCGCGCTCCTGCATGACCTTGAGGGCCCCGGAGCTGGCGGCGTAGCCGTCGCTCGCGGCCGTCCCCGCGGAGAGGGCCCGGAACCCGAGGTCCCGGAGCCGCTCCTCGGGGACGCCCAGGCGCTCGGCGAGCCGCCGGCGGAAGATCGCCTCGGCCATGGGGCTCCGGCACGAGTTGCCGGTGCACACGAAGACGACCGTCGTCGTCAGGTGCCGGGCGAGCGACTCGCGCGAGATGATGCCCTCGCGCAGGCACTCCCAGCCGTCGTCGGCGTCGAAGCGGACGACGGTCGTCTCCTCGGCGAGCGGCGTCGCGCCGGCGTCGACGACGACGTCGGCCGCTCCGCCGAAGGCCTCCTCGACCGCCGGCCCGAGGCCGATGGGCGTCTCGTCGGCGGCCCGCGCGGTGACGCCGACGACCGGGACCTCGGCCAGCTGAAGCAGGTCGCGGGCGACGGGGTGGGCGACGACGCGCACGGAGACCTCGCGCCCGCCCTCGAGCGGGAAGACGAGGGTCAGCGGTCCCGGCCAGAACTTGCGGACGAGCCGGGCGGCGCGCGGCGGCACGCGCGGCACGTGGCGCGCGACGTCCTCGGGGCGGAAGAGGTGCAGGGCCACGGCCCGGCGCGCGCGTTCGCGGGCGTCCGCCGCCGGCCCCGGGTCGGGCGCCCGGAGCCGCGCCGGGGCGTCGTCGCCCGCCCGGCATCCCACGGCGTAGGCGGTCTCCGTCGGGAAGACGACGACGAGGCCCTCGGAAAGGGCGCGTGCCGCCCCGCGCAGGTTCTCGCGATCGTAGGCTTTCGGGTCGAGGCGAACGACTCTCGTGCTGGCGGACATGCTGGCGGCGCCATTCCAGCATAGCGGCCGTTTCGCGTCAAGGCGTTTGAAGCGAACGCGTTGACAACGGTAGGGGAAACGGGTAGACTCACGCCCTTTGTCGCCCGATTACGAGGGGAACGCCATGCCCGCTCCTCGCCGCTCGCTCCTCCCCGGGGCGCTCGCGCTCGTCTCGCTCCTCCTCGTCCTCGCCGCGCCGGCGGTCGCCGACGACCCGCCTCCGGCGCCCCAGACGCCGCCGGCGCCGGCCGCGCCGAAGCCCGACGATCCGGGGGCCGGGCGCGCCGGGGTCGTGAAGCTCGACATCGTCGAGACGATCGACGGCAAGGAGAGCAAGGTCAACGTGGCGGCCTACTTCCTGAAGAAGAAGCTCGGCGAGTCCGGGTACCGGGTCTACTCGGCCCGCGAGCCCGCGGCGAAGCCGGGCGAGAAGCCCGAGGAGCCGCCGAAGCCGGCGCCCGCGCCGCCGCCCGCGCCCGACCTCGTGATCTCGGGCAAGGTCGAGTGCAAGCTCCTGAGGACGTCCGACTTCTACGACCAGACCGTCGCGTACATCTACGAGACGACGGCCGAGCTCAAGATCGCCGACAAGGGGGGGAAGACGCTCGCCGACGTGAAGGAGCGCGACGAGTGGGGGCGCGGCACGAAGAAGGCGGCCCGCGACGAGTCCCTGAAGCGCCTGGCGAACTGGGTCACGGCGGCGGTCCTGAAGGAGCCGGCGATCCGCGCCCGCCTCGACGACGCGGGCAAGCAGGCGGCGGAAGCGTACGTGAAGAGGGTCGAGGCCGCCCGCAAGAAGCCGTCCGAGCCCGAGGGCGGAGAGGGCGGCGGCGGCGACGACGACGGCGAGTGACCGGGGAGGCCTGGAAGTGATGCGGTTCGGGTTCGGGTCCGGCGGGCGGGCGCTCCTTTCGCTCGGCCTCGCGTTCGCGGTCGTCGTCGGCGTCGGCTCCTGCGGCTCCGGCGGTGGCGACGGCGCGGCCAAGAAGGACCCGAAGGCGGCGCGCGCCGAGCTCGAGAAGAGCAAGATCGAGAACGACCTCGGCGTGGTCGAGAAGGAGATCGAGGGCGGCGTCGGCGACATCGGCGACACGCTCGCGAGCCTCGAGAAGCTGAGGCTCCGGGCCGAGGAGTACGGGATCGCCGCGCTCGTCTCGCGCATCGAGGCGGACGTCCGGAAGGTCCCGGAGTCCCACGGGAGGCTCGTCGCGCGCGTCCACAAGGAGCTGTTCGACGAGGTCAAGAAGAAGCTCGACGCGGGCCAGGTGGCCGAGGCCCTGAAGGCCCTCTACGGCCAACGGGCGTCTTACCTCGCCAACTCGGCGCACTACAAGGAGATCGTCGACGAGCGGGCGCGGCTGCGCCGCATGGCGCGCGCGGCCGAGGTCTTCGACCACGTGAAGAGCCGGCTCTCGGAGCTCGAGCGGGCCGAGGAGTTCGAGCGCGCGCTCAGCCTGCTCCGGGCGTTCGCGCTCATCGACGCGTTCAAGCAGAGCCCCCAGGCGAAGGAGGTCGAGAAGCTGCTCGAGGAGCTGCGGCCGAAGGCCGAGGCCGCGGCGAAGAAGCGGGCGAGCGAGGCGAGCATCACGTGGCTGCCGCTCTTCCGCGCCGAGCCGGACGACCTCTCGAAGAACTGGGAGCTCGAGGAGCACTCGACCGTCAACGTCGACGGGCGCGAGCTGGTCTTCAAGAACGACACCGACGATTACCTGTACATCCGCGCCGGCCGCTCGTCCTGGGAGGACTACCTCCTCGACGTCGAGTTCAAGGTCGCGAAGGGGTGCTTCTTCGTCAACGTCCGCGGCGCCGTCGCCGGGAGCGAGGAGGAGGGGCAGACGATCACGTTCGCCCCGAACCTGCTCGTCTGCCTAAAGGGCGGCGCTCCCGACGAGTTCGACCGCTACAACGACGTCGCCGCCGACCGCTGGACGCGGCTCCGGATCGAGGTCCGCGGCCCGACGCAGAGCATGGCGGCCCTCTTCCTGGACCCGCGGAAGAAGCTCGAGCTCTACCAGCCGAAGAGCCCGAAGGGCCCGTTCGAGATCCGCCTCGGCCCGAAGTCCGAGGTCCGGTTCAAGGCGATCTGGGCGAAGGTCCTGAAGCCGCCGGGGGCCTGAACCCCCGTTCCCGTCGCGAGGGCTAACGCTCCGCCGCTCCCGGCGCCGATCTTAAGTGTGGCGCATGGCGCGGAGGGAGCGAGGTTGAGCGACATCATCGAACGGATCGACCGGGGCGTCGCGGGCGCGCGCGCGCGTTTCCTCGCCGCCCCGCTCATGCAGTCCCTGCGGGCGGGAACGGTGTCGCCGGACCTCTACAAGGCCTGGCTTCGCCAGCAGTTTCACTTCACGGTCCACACCACCCGATTCCTCTCGGTGGCCGCGACCCGCCTCCCGTACGGGCGCGAGGCGCTGCGCGTCCGCTTCCTGAAGCACGCCCTCGAGGAGTTCGGCCACGAGGAGATGTGCCGGCGCGACCTCGTCGCCCTCGGCGAAGCGCCGGACGAGGTCGAGCGGGCGGTGCCGCTGCCGGCGACCACCGCCCTCGTCGCCTTCCATTACTTCCTGGCCGAGCGCGGGAACCCCGTCTCGCTTCTCGGCACCGTGTACACGTTCGAGGGGCTCGCCGAGCGGGAGGGGGGGCGGGTCGCGGAGGCCCTGCAGCGGAGCGGGATCCCGGACGGGGCGACGACGTTTCTGGCGGCGCACGCCGAGATCGACGTGAAGCACATGGAGGAGGCGCGGCGCATGCTCCGCGAGCACGTGTCCGACGCCCGCGACGAGCGGGACATCATCTACGCATCCGTCGGTGGATACGACCTTTACAGGATCCTCTTCGACGAGATCGCGGCCTCGGCGCGCGCCCTCCGGCTCGGCGTCGCCGGGGGATAGGCGAGCCGGCCCGGGCTCCCCCCTCGACGCGCAAGATGACGAGCCTCTTGCGCGTCCTCATCATCCGGCGCTAAAATAGCTGGCTTCGCACCCGGCCATCCGCGGGTCCGGAGGAGCCGGGGCGCCGGATGCGTTTCACGGCGCGGCACTCGTGTTGCTCACGAGGGCCGGGACCGTTTCCGGGTGGCGACACGATCACACGCTCGCCCGGTCCCGTCCGTACCAGGACGAAGGACCGGCGGCACCGGGGACAGGCGCGGTCGGCTATACCGCAGGCGGAGGGTTGGACGGATGACGTCGACTGGGCTTCGGGTAGGCCTTGCACTCGCTATCGCAAGCACGCTCGTCGTCGGTGGTTGCAAGAACGGGGCGTCCCCGTCCGGGCTGAACGCGGCGGTGGGCGGAACGGGCCCCGGCGGCGGCGGCGGCGGCGGGGGCGGCAGCACCGTCACCGTCAACCCCGGCCCGGCCCTCTTGACGGGCGTCGTCCTGCACAACGCCGTGGCCCTGAACAACGGCAAGATCCTGGTGGTCAACGGCGTCGACCCGGCCCAGGGCGGCGGCGTGAACATCGACACCCAGATCGTCGACGTCGCCGGGATGCTCGTGTCCTCGGCGATCCAGAACGCCGCCCAGGGCGGCGGCAGCCTCGCGTCGCTCCAGGACACGCTCCAGACCGTCCCGCCCGTCCAGGGCAGCCCGGGCCAGATCCTGATCCAGGGCCAGCCGCCGGTCGGCTTCGTGATCGTGGCCCGCGTCCTCGGCGCTTCGGCGACGCTCCTCCCGAACGGGCAGGTGCTGATCGTCGGCGGCTGGGGCTTCGAGCGCACGGACTCGACGGGCGCGAACTACGTGAACCGCCAGGGTGGTCCGGACCCCGAGGCGCTCGTCTCGGCGCACCTCTTCGACCCGGCGACCGAGCGCTTCACGCGCGTTCCGGGGCTGAACACGGCGCGTCTCTTCCACAACGCCATGGCGCTGCCGAACGGCAACGTCCTCATCTCCGGCGGCGTGGACTCGCTCACGGTGACGCAGCAGGCGACGACCTTCGGCAACTCGGTGACCCAGGACGAGGTCTTCGACATAACGCAGAGCCGTTTCGTGAACTCCGGCACGGCGCCCCACGGGATCGTCTTCGGCGGCTCGGCCGGGCTCTCCGCGGGCGGCTTCGTCTGGGGCGGCCTCGAGAACCTGGGCCAGGGGCTGAACCTGCCGGTCGATCAGGCCGGCACCGTGATCGAGGCCGGCATCCAGACGAACCAGGCGGGCCAGCAGCCCACGGTGGTGGGGCGCATCGCGCCGACCTCGCCGGTCGGCTACGCTTTCGCCTTCGGCTTCACCCGGATCCAGGACACCCTCTTCGTCGCCGGCGGCGAGCAGCTCGGCATCGCCGGCGGCCAGCTCCAGCAGGTGACGTCGGGCGACTGCTTCCTGATCGACATCAACGGCGCCCCGACGCCCGCCGGCTCCATGGCGACGCCGCGCGACGACGGCCTTACGGCCGTGATCGGCGGCCAGGGGACGCGGATCGTCGTGGCGTGCGGCCTCGATGCGAACAGCACGGCCATCCCGGACTGCGAGCTCTGGGACTCGGCCACCCGCAACTTCGTCGGCGTCTTCCCGATCCCGCTCCACGACGGCGGCGTCGCCTGCCGCCTGCCGAGCGGCCAGGTCGCGCTCGTGGGCGGCACGGACGCGAGCGGCGGACCGGTCCTCCAGGTGGACATCCTCGTCAACTGAACCCGACGGGGCCCGGCCCCGTCCTTCAGAAGACCGCCAGGCAGGCTCGAGGGGCGCGCGACGGCGCGCCCCTCGGCGTTTGAGACGCAAGAGAGGCGAACGCGGGCGGCCAGGCGGGCCCGGCGGTTGCGGGAGATGTGCGGATCGCGTTAGAATGGCCGGGACTTTCTCGGCGGAGGGGCGGATGGCGGCGACGAGCGGCAGCGGGCGGCTTCGGACAAGGCGGAGGACGGCCGGGTCGTCGAACGTCGGCGTCCTCATCGCCATGGGCGTCGCCCTCGCGGGCGCGCTCGCCGCGATCGTCTACCTCGCCTTGATCCGCGCTCCCGCCACGCTGCGCCAGGCGCCGGCCCGGGCGCCCGAGGCGGCGGACGCGCCGCGCAAGCCCGCCGCCCCCACGGCGAGCCCGAACCCGGGGACGGGCGGCCGCCCGAAGCCCGCGGCGCCGGCCGTCTCGCTGCCGAAGGCCGAGATCGTGAGGCGGATCGACGTCCTGCTGGCCGAGTACGACGCCGTCCTGCGCGACCGGTCGTACGGCCAGGGCCCCGGGCAGAAGCCGCTCAGCGAGCGGACGGCCCGGATCGACGCGATCGTCCGCGAGATGGCGGCCCTCGGCCCGGACGCCGTGCCGGTCATGGCCCAGAAGATGCGCGAGGCCTCGACGGCGGCCGCCGATGTCCAGGTGGCGAGCATCCAGTCGATCTTCGTCCGGGCGATCGCCCAGATCCCGAGCGACGAGGCGCTCCGCGTGCTCGGCGAGGCGCTCACCGGCTCCGACCGCTGGGGCTTGAAGGGCCCCGACCTTTACACGCTGAAGATGACGATCGTCAACCAGGTCCACGACCACGCCGGCGCGACCGGGCTGGCCATGCTGGCGGAGAGGGCCCCGTCCGAGACCGACTTCCGGGTGCGCGGGCGGATCGTCCAGGCGCTCGGCAAGGCGAGGTCGCCCGAGACCGCGGCGCTCGCGGAGCGCCTCGCCGTGAGCGATCCCGAGCCGACGGTGCGGGTCGAGGCGATCCACGCGCTCGGCAACCTCGGCGACCCGGCGCAGGCGCCGGTCGTCGAGCGGATCGCGCGCATGCCCGTCCAGAACGAGAAGGACGTGTGGGTGAAGCAGCACGCGGTCCGGGTCTACGCCCAGGTCGCGAAGGAGGCGTCGCTCGGCTACCTCGAGGAGGTCCTTCGCTCGGACCCGAACTCGAACGTCAAGTCGGCGACGATCACGGCCGTCCAGAGCGTGGGCGGCGACCGGGCGTTCGCGCTCCTCGAGCGGATCGCGAACGACCCGAGCCAGCTCGAGGACATAAGGCACCGCGCCCGCCAGGCCCAGGAGGCGCTCGCCCGCCGGGCGGCGGACCCGGGCGGCGGCCAGACGCCGGCGCTCGAGGAGATCAAGCTCGACCGGCCGATCCCGTTGAAGCCGCTGGGAAGGCCCGGCGACCTGCGGAAGTAGAAGTAACCGAACCGGAGCAGCCTCCAGATCGGTCTTCCGGAACGGCATGCCCTCCGCTCTCCTGATCGAGCCTTCCGGGTACGATCCGGACTCCGTCGTCATTTCCATGGACGACGTCCGGGCCGCCAACCCGCAGCGCTTCGAGATGGAGCAGCTCACCGGGATCCTCCGCTTCGCGCCCGAGGAGCGGCTCGTCGTCGGGGTCCGCCACGTCGGCGCGGACGAGTTCTGGGTCCGCGGCCACATCCCGGGCCGGCCGCTGCTGCCCGGCGTGCTCATGGTCGAGGCGGCCGCCCAGCTCTCGACCTTCTACTGCCGGCGCGTGCTGCCGGACGTGAAGGGCTTCTGGGGCTTCGCCGGGATCGACCGGGTGAAGTTCCGGAGCCCCGTCGTCCCGGGGGACAAGCTCATCATCGCGGCGCGCAACGTCGACCTGCGCCCGCGCCGTGCCGAGTTCGACTTCCAGGGCTTCGTGGGCGCGCGCCTCGTCGTCGAGGGCGCGGTCACGGGCATGATCGTGAGGGGCTCGTGAGCGAGGCAGGCACGGACGCGAACGCGGGCGGGGCCGCCGGCGCGGCTGCGGCCACGCTCGCGCCGACCCGCATCCACCCGACGGCCGTGGTCGACGCCGCGGCCGAGGTCGGCGCGGGGGTCGAGATCGGGCCCTACGCGGTCGTCGAGGGCGGGGTGACGATCGCCGACGGCTGCCGGATCGTCGGTCAGTGCTGGATCTTCCGCGGGACGGCGCTCGGCGCCGGCTGCGCCGTCTACCCGGGGGCCGTCCTCGGCGCCCCGCCTCAGGACTTCCACTTCCGGGGCGAGGAGAGCTTCGTCCGGATCGGCCCGGGGACCGTGGTCCGCGAGGGCGCGCAGGTCCACCGGGCGACGGCGAAGGGCGGCGTCACCGCCGTCGGTGCGCGCTGCCTCATCATGGCCAACGGCCACGTCGGGCACGAGTGCCGGATCGGCGACGACGTCGTCATCTGCAACAACGCGCTCGCGAGCGGGCACGTCGAGATCGGCGATCGGGCCTTCATCTCCGGGAACGTCTCGATCCACCAGTTCACGCGGGTCGGGCGCCTCGCCATGATCGGCGGCAACGCCGCGATCTCGCGCGACCTGCCGCCGTTCCTCACGGCCGCCCCCATGAGCGGCAACCGCGTCCTCGGGGTCAACACGATCGGCCTCCGGCGCGCGGGGATCGGGGCCGAGGCGCGCCTGCGCGTGAAGAACGCCTTCCGCCGGCTCTACCTCTCGGGCCTCCTCTTCCTGGACGCGCTCGCCGAGCTCGATGCCGACGAGACGCCGGAGGTGCGCGAGCTGATCGCCTTCATCCGCGCCTCGCGCCGCGGGGCGCTCGTCAAGGCCTTCAAGCGGCGGGACGACCACGAGGAAGAGGCCGACTGACCGCCGGCCGCGCGGGGCTTCCGGCTAGGGCGTCGTGAAGTCGGCGTCGCTCGCCTCCCGGTAGACGAGCCGCGCCTCGCCGAGCCCGACTCGCGCGCCCGGCCGGAGCGGGACGGGCGTTCCCGGCGGGACGCCCGCGCCGTTCAGCAGGACGGGCGCCGGCGGCGAGCCCGCCGGCTCGATCCGGAAGACCCCGCCCCCGTCGTGCGTGATCCGGGCGTGCCGCGGGGCGACGCCGTGCGCCTCGAGGGGTAAGGCGTTCTCGAGCGCGCGACCGAGCGAGACCGCGCGCGCGACGAGGGCGTAGACGTGCTCCGGGCAGCAGGACGGCGGGCGTCGGATCACGACCGCGTCCACGGGGCGCGCGCCGCCGTCGACCTCCTCGGCGAGGACCGTGTCGGCGTCGAGCGTCTGCGGCAGCGCGCTCGCGCGGAGGACGCGGCCGGCGAGCACGATGGCGTGCGCGGCGACGTCGAGCGTGAACTCGTCGGGCGCCGGCGTCCGCCGGTCGTGAGGGATCGGGGCGCCGTCGAGGAGCGTCCCGCGGGCGCTCCGGTCGGTGACCGAGACCCGGGTGCCGTCCTCGACGACCACCTCCCCGTGGGCGTTGCTGATCCGGACGGTCGCCGCCCAGGCTTCGGGGTCGAGCTCGGGGCCGCGACAGGGGAGCACCCGGAGCACGACGTGATTCCGCACCCGGCGCCGCGGGTCCTCGGCGCTGCGGCCGTACGCGAGGCGGTCGCCGGCCACGAGGAAGACCTTCGCGAGCCCGCGGACGCCCTCGACGAGCAGCCGCCCGCGGCCGGGCCCCGACCGCGGGCGGCTCCCCGGACACGGGTCGGTGATCGCCCGCTCGAGGACGGCCCGGTCCGCCGTGGCGGCCGGCGTCGCGACCCCGACCGGGCTGGCCACGGCGCCGGCGGTGACGGGCGTGAAGGGCCCGATCGCCTCGAGGAGCGCGCGCCGCAGGTCGTGGGCGGTCTGGAACCGCAGGCCCGGATCCTTGGCGAGGGCGCGGGCGATGACGGCGTCGAGGTCGGCGACGCGCGGCAGGTCGGGGGCGAGGTCGGCGAGGCGCGGCGGCGGCTCGAGCAGGTGCTGGGCGAGACAGCCGCGCGGCGAGGGGCTCTCGAACGGCCGGCGGCCGGCGAGGGCCTCGAAGAGGAGGATCCCGGCGGCGTAGAGGTCGGCTCGCCCGTCGACCGCGAGGCCGCGCACCTGCTCGGGCGCGGCGTAGGCGGGGGTGCCGACGAAGTCGCCTTGCCGCGTGAGGCCGGGCGTGCCCGCCGCCGAGCCCGGGTCGAGGATGCGGGCGATCCCGAAGTCGAGGAGCTTGATCCGGTCGCCCGCGCCGACCATGACGTTCGAGGGCTTGAGGTCGCGGTGGACGACGCCTCCTTCGTGGGCGGCGGCGAGCGCGTCCAGGGCCTGGTCGAAGATCCGCGCTGATCGTCGCCGGCTGGGCCGCCTCGCAGTACCCGTACGCGATCGTCCCCGACCTGACGCTCGCCCAGGCGAGCGCCCCGCCCGTGACGCAGAAGCTCCTCCTCGGCGCGCTGGCCGCGGGCGGCGTGCTCCTGTTCCCGTGCTTCTACTTCCTCTTCCGGGTGTTCAAGGGAGAGCGGCCGTTCGCCGTGGTCGACCGTTCCGCGGGCGGCGGCGGCGGCGGGGCGGGATAGCTACGGCTCGACCAAGAGACGCGCGACCGAGGAGGGCGGGCGCCGCCCGGGGCTCAGAACGGCGCCTTCTCCTTGAGCGCGATCATCCAGCCGTCGCGGTACGTGAGGATGATCGTCGACGCGAGCCGCTTGTCCTTCTCGACGAGGCTCGTCGGCGAGAAGGGGTTCGTCACGAAGAAGTCGACGTCCTTGGAGAAGGGGTGCCGCCAGAGGACCTTTCCCGTCTTCTCCTCGATGGCGACGAGCGAGCGCTCCTCGTCGATGTCCCGCGTCGCCGGGTCGTCGCCGGCGAGGACGTAGATCGTCTCGCGGCCCTTGGCGAGGACCTTCCGGCCGCGCGGGTACTGCCAGCGGACCTCGTACTTCTTCTTCGGGTCCGTCGGCTGCCGGTTGACCGAGTAGAGGAAGTTGTCGTCGGACATGACGTACACGGTGTCGCCCGTGTACGCGACCGGCGTCTGCGTGACGGGCGCGCCGGTCGGGAACTCCCAGTCGAGGCTCCCGTTGATCGTCGCGATGCAGTAGACGCTCATGTCCTTCGAGCCGACGTAGAGGAAGTTCTTGAAGAAGAGCGGCCGGGAGACGATCCCGGCGTCCGTCTCGACGGCCCACTTGAGGTCCTCGCGGACCGGGCTGAAGGCGTAGATCCGGCCGTCCTCGGAGCCCGCGAAGACGGCCTCGACCGTCTTCTCGGCCGGCTCGACCGGAGCGACGACGGGCGCCTGGGTGCGGTACGACCAGTCGATCGCCTGGCTCGCCTTGTCGATCGCGTAGACCCGGTGGTCCCAAGAGCCGATGTAGACGTGCGAGATCGAGGCGGCGGGCGCGGACGCGGCCGCGAAGGGGAGCCGCTTCTTCCAGAGGAGGAAGCCGCGCTTCGGGGCCGGGTCGACGACGTGGAGCGTGTCCTTGGCGATGAGGAAGAGCTCGTCCGTCCGCGGGATGCCGTCGCGCTTGTAGCTGTACATGGCCGGCGGGTACGAGAGGTCCTCGCCGATGTGGTACATCCACGTCACGAACCCGCTGTCGACCTCGACCGCCCAGAGGTTCTTCTTGTCGGTGAAGAGGAAGAGCAGGTCCTCGACGAGATGGACCTGGAGCACGTTCTCGGCGAGGTAGTACGTCCACTTGACGTCGAGGTCGCGCGCCTCCAGGTCCTTCGTCGGGATGTTCGGGCGCACGCCGGCCGGGCGCGCCCCGGCCGCCGGGCCGCCCGCGCCGCCCGGGAGGGTCCCGGTCCGGCGGGGCTGCGTCTCGCAGCCCGCACCGGCGGCCGCGACGACCGCCAGCGCGGCCAAGCCACAGAGCCTACGAGTCCACGTCATGGGCTACGTCCTTCTCCCCAGCCTCTGAGTGTCAAAGTCGCTTCTCTTCCAGCTCGCGGGCGAGCTTCCCGAGGTCCGTCGCCGTCCGTCCCTCGTAGCTCCGCATGCGTTCGATCCGGTCCAGGTCCTCCTCGATCTTCGTCGCGAGCTGGAAGATGTAGGGCCTCCCCGCCAGCCGGTCGCGCAGGTCCGCCTCGAGCAGTTCCCACGACCCGCCGTACAGCTCGTCGCGGACTTCGAGGAGCGTGCGCTCCTCGTGACTCAGGGAGCGGGCGAACGTCTCCGGGTTCAGGTCTTCCACGTGGCTCGGTCGACAGGGAACGAGTGCTCAGTCCAGGTCCGTCTTCTCGATCCGCTCGAGGGTCACCCACTCGCGCCCCTCGAACTCGAGGGCGTCGAGGGTCGCGTAGAACTCGTCGCCCGGCCGGTAGTACTTGAGGAGCAGGGCGCGCTCGACCACCTTGCGCCGGTGCGGCGGGAGGTCCTGGGGCGGGTCGCCGCGCTTTCCGAGCTTCTCCGCCTCGCGGCGCTCCTCGTCGCCCTTGTAGAAGTGGACGTCGTTCGTGAGTCCGCGGACCGTGATGGTCAGGCGGTCCATCTCGGGGTGGTAGCCGTGGAAGATCACGACGCACTTCACGGTCTGGCCGGGCTCGATCGTCTGCGTCCCCGACGTCAGCTCCTCCTGCCCCCAGAAGGTCTCGCCGGGCTTCACGCCGATGAGCTTGCGCACCTTCTCCTTGACGAGCGGCGACGCCAGGTCCTCGTAGTGGACGCTCTTGTCCGAGTCGGCGTAGAGGTCGATGAAGAACCCCGAGTGGGGCTCGCCGTCCTCGTTCGTGAGCGTGAAGGGCAGGACCCAGTAGTTCTCGAGCGAGGGCTCGCGCCCGAGCGTCACGCGCGCCGGCTTCCCGTGCTCGAAGCGCAGGAGCCAGACGCGCTGGATCGCCCGCTTCCTGACCTCCGGGTCGACCTCCTTCTGGTCGTCCGGGAGGGAGTCGTACGCGCCCTTCGGCTGGGGCGGCGGCTGGCCCTCGCCGCCGGGGCCGCCGGGCGCGGCGTCGCCGGGGGGCGCCGGTTCCTGGGCGAGCGCCGCGCGGGGACACGTCCAGGCGAGGGCGAGCGCGATCGCGAGCGCGCTCGCGCCGAGGGCGAGTCGGATACGGATCCCCACGGGTGTCGCGACCTCCTTCCCCAGCCCCCGTCCCGCCACGCGACCCGGGCTCCGCGCGCCTCGCGCGTCGGTCCCGCGGCCGCGGTCGGCCCCTTCCGCCCGGCCCCGTGCCCGCGTCGGAGAGCGTGCGCGCTCGGTCCGGCCGGGAGCGAAGTCGCGGCATTATACAACTCCCGCAAAACGCGTGTCAACAGCGGGCCGGCCGGAGGCTTCGGAACGGCGCGGGTTGGGCAGGCACCCCGGGGTCCGGCCTTGACTCGGGCGACGACCGGCGGTTTAATAGCCGTCTTCGCGCGGGGTCGCGAGGACCGAGCGCGACCCGTCCGGACGGTCCGGCCGGGGGCGCGCGAGGCGATGGATGGCGGGTGAGGAGGCCGCCGCAAGAGGCTCGCGAACCGACGCGAAAGCGTTGGGATGTGTCGGTTCGAACCTTCGAACACGCGAAAGGGGATAGCGACCGATGGCCCGGAGCAAGCAAGGCTTCACGCTCGTCGAGCTCCTCGTCGTCATTGCCATCATCGGCATTCTCGCCATGCTGCTCACCCCGGTCGTCACCCGCGCGCGTCAGGAAGGCTTCAAGACCACCTGCAAGAACAACCTCTCGCAGATAGGCAAGGCGGCGATGATGTACGCCGACCATCCGCCTGGCAGCGGGAAGAAGGGCTTGCTCCCGTGGCCGAAGCCGATCCAGTCCGGCGGCGTCGGGCAGCTCTCCGACGACCAGGACGCGCGGGCGGCGCTCGAGCTCCTCTACAAGTACGACTTCGTCGACGACCCGAAGATCTTCGTCTGTCCCGCCGCTTCGACCGATGACCCGGCCGAGGCGGTCGAGGACCAGAAGGACCGCATCGCGAGCTTCAACCTGGACGAGTTCACGTCGTCCTACACGTGGCGCAACAAGCTCACGGACGTGAACGCGGGGTCGAAGACGCCCATAAGCGGCGACAAGCGGGGCGGCGACGTCTCGCCGACGAACCACAAGGACGGCAAGCACGTCGCCTTCCTGAACGGGAACGTCGAGTTCTTCAACATCGAGACGCTCGAGGACTCGGGCCACAAGGAGGCCCAGAAGTTCCGGGCCGACCTGATCGGGTTCTCGACGACCGGCGGGCGGTAGACAGCCGGTCGGGGAAGTCGGCCGCGCCACCGCGAGGTGGCGCGGCTCCTTTTTTTTTCAGTCGGGCGACCCGTCGCCGCGCGAGATCGCGAGCTGCGCCCCGCGCAGGATCGAGAGCAGGGCGAGCGCGTAGAACCAGACGTTCCCGCCCCGGCCGGTGACCTTGCCGGCGACGATGGCGAAGACGAGCGCGCCGACACCGAGGCCGAGGTAGAGGAGGCCGCGGCGGAAGCGATCGCGAGCCGCCTCCTCGAGCGCCGCCCGGTCGACGCCGAAGCGCGGGTCCTCGAGCGGGGTGCGGCGCCCGGGAGCGGCGACCGACGCGCTCGAGTCGTCGCCGAGCGGCACGTACTCATGGACCGTCGGGAGCGCGGGGCCGGGCGGCGCGGGACGAGGGGGCGGCCTCGGGGCCGGCCGGGGTGGGGGCGGCGAGGACGCCGCCGCGGCCGCCGCCGGCGGCCCGGGGGGCGCCTCGTCGACCACGGCCACGCACCCGCAGAACTTGCAGCGACGCCCGTCCCGCGTCTGGAAGGCGCGAGCGCACTCGGGGCAGCGGCTCGGCAGCACGGCCTTCATGAAGACCCTATACGCCACCGCCGGGCGGGCCGCAACGCCCGGGTGGAGGGCCGTTCCAGGACTGAGGACGCGGCCCCTCTTAGGCCGGGCCGCGGGTCACGTGCCCTCCTCCCACGAGGCCAGGTACCGCTCCTGCTCGGTCGTCAGCCGGTCGATCGCCAGGCCCATGGACTCGAGCTTCAGGCGCGCGACCCAGTCGTCGATCTCCTTCGGCGGGTCGTAGACGCGCGCCGTGAGCGAGCCCGCGTTCTTGACCGCGTGCTCGGTCGTCAGCGCCTGGACGGCGAAGCTCATGTCCATGACCGACGACGGGTGGCCGTGGGCCGCGGCGAGGTTGATGAGGCGCCCCTCGCCGAGGACGAAGATCCGGCGCCCGTCCGCGAGCACGTACTCGTCGACGTGGTCGCGGACGCCGCGCTTCACCTCGCGCGCGGCGGTGGCGAGCCCCTCGAGGTCGAGCTCGACGTTGAAGTGGCCGCTGTTGCAGACGATCGCCCGGTCGCCCATGGCCTCGAAGTGCTCGCGCCGGATCACGTGCTTGTTCCCCGTGAGGGTGACGAACAGCTCGCCCGTCCGGGCCGCCTCGGCGATCGGCCGCAGGTCGAAGCCGTCCATGGCCGCCTCGAGCGCCCGGATCGGGTCCACCTCGACGACCGTGACCTTCGCCCCCATGCCGCGCGCGCGCAGGGCGAAGCCGCGCCCGCACCAGCCGTAACCGCAGACGACGACGGACTTCCCGGCGAGGAGGAGGTCGGTCGCGCGGATGATCCCGTCGACCGTGGACTGGCCCGTGCCGTAGCGGTTGTCGAAGAGGTGCTTCGTGCGCGCGTCGTTGACGGCGAAGACCGGGAACTTGAGGCGCCCCTCCTTCTCGAGGGCGCGCAGGCGGATGACGCCCGTCGTCGTCTCCTCCATGCTGGCGACGATGTTCGACGCCTTGTCCTGGTGCTTCTGGTGGAGGAGGGAGACGAGGTCGGCGCCGTCATCCATGGTGACGTTCGGCGCGATCGCGACGGCCGCCTCGAGGTGCCGGTAGTACGTGGCCGAGTCCTCGCCCTTGATCGCGTACGTGGCGATCCCGAACTCCTGCACGATCGCGGCCGCGACCTCGTCCTGGGTCGAGAGCGGGTTCGAGGCGCAGAGCACGACGCCGGCGCCGCCGGCGGCGAGCGTCCGGACGAGGTTCGCCGTCTCGGCGGTGACGTGCAGGCAGCACGCCATGCGCTTCCCGACGAGCGGCTTCTCGCGCTCGAAGCGCTCGCGGACCCGGCGCAGGACGGGCATGTCGTGGTCGGCCCACTCGATGCGCTTGCGACCCTGCGGGGCGAGGCCCAGGTCCTTGACGTCAGAGGCGACGGGGCTCACTCGGATCCTCCTCCTTCGTAGCTCGGGCGCCGTTCCGCGCCCGAGCTTGCGCGCGAAAACGAGCGCTCATTCTACCGGTCCGGCGCTCGGCCGGCAAGGCGGCGGGCCCCGCGGCGGGCGGGCGGCCCGCCCGATGCCGGCGATCCGCGGCGTGGACGGTCGCCCGGCGCGGCGGCCGTTTGCCGGCCCCGGCGACCCTGGATAGACTCGAGCTGGAGGACCGATGCCGGGCGAGGGCGGGGGCGGCGGATCGATCGATGGGCGGCGGCGGGGCGAGCGGCTCGCCCGCGCCCGCTGCCTCACGACCGTCGGCCGGCTCGCGGCCGGCGTCGCCCACGGCTTCGGCGACCTCATAACGGCCGTGGCCGGCCACGCCGGCGCGCTCGCCGACTCCGTCGCCGACCCCGTCCAGCGCGGGCACGTCGAGGCCATCCAGTCCGCGGCCGCACGGGCCGCCGCTCTCGCCGGGCAGCTCCTCGCCTTCGCGCGCATGGACCAAGCCGGCGGGCCGCGGGCCATCGACGTCGACGAGCGGGTCCGCCACGTCGCCGACGCCCTGCGCCTCCTCCTCGGGAGCGAGATCGGCCTCGAGCTCGCGCTCGACGGCTCGCTGCCGCTCGCGCACGCGGACCCGTCCGAGGTGGACCACTCGATCCTGGACCTCGTCGCCGACGCGCGCGACGCCCTCCCGGGCGGCGGGCGGATCCGGATCGAGACGCACGCGCGGCCGCCCGGCCCCGCCCCGGGCGACCGCGGACGCGTCGTCATCGCCGTCCTCGACTCCGGTCGCGTGGACGGCCGGATCTGGCGCGGGGTGGCCGTCGCCCGGTCGGCGCTCGAGCGCGACGGCGGGCGGGTCGAGGTCTCGGTCGCGCCGGGCCGCGGGACGACCGTCCGGCTCATCCTCCGGGCCGCGGCGGCGGTCCGGGAGCCGGAGGCGAGCGTCCGGGGCGGGAGCCCGGACGGGAGCCCGGGCGCCGGCCCGAGCCCGGGCGCGAGCCCGAGCCCGGGATCGGTCGCCGCCGGCGCGGGTCGGGCGTCCGAGACGCTGCTCGTCGTCGAGGACGACGAGATCGTCCGGTCGTTCGTCCGCGAGGTCCTCTCCTCGAGCGGCTACCGGGTCCTCGAGGCGGCGGACGGCCCGGCCGCCCTGCGGGTGTGCGAGGGCTTCCCGGGTCCGATCGACCTCCTCGCGACCGACGTCGTCATGCCGGGCATGAGCGGCTACATGCTCGCCCGGCATCTCGAGCCGCTCCGCCGCGAGATGAAGGTCCTCTTCATCTCCGGCTACGCCGCCGAGGTGGTCCTGCCCGCGCACCTGCTCGGGCCGGGCATGGCGTTCCTGCAGAAGCCCTTCTCGCCGGCGGCGCTCCTGGCGAAGGTGCGGGAGACGCTCGATGCCGCGACGACCCGGGCGCTCGCGCCCGCCGCCCCGGCGCGCAAGCGGGCGGGGGCGAGGAAGGAGAAGCGGCCGGGAGCCCGGGAGACCGGGAAGAAGGGCCGGCGCTAGGTCGGCGGCGCCGTCACGCCCTCACGCGTGCGCCGTCGCCGGCCTCGCTTCCCCCAGGCCGGCCTCCTGCCGCAGCTCGGCCGCCTTGTCCGTCCGCTCCCACGTGAACGCCGGCACGTTCCGGCCGAAGTGCCCGTGGCGCGCCGTCTCCAGGTAGATCGGGCGCCGGAGGTCGAGGTGCTCGATGATCTGGCGCGGCTTCAGGGGAAAGTGCTTGCGGATCAGGTCCTCGATCCGGTCCTCGGAGATGGCGTTCGTCCCCTCGCAGTCGACGAAGACCGAGACGGGCGCGGCGACGCCGATCGCGTAGGCGACCTGGACCTTGCACGACCGGGCGAGGCCGGCGGCGACGATGTTCTTGGCGATGTACCGCCCCATGTACGCCGCCGAGCGGTCGACCTTGGACGGGTCCTTGCCGCTGAACGCCCCGCCGCCGTGCGGCGCCATCCCGCCGTAGGTGTCGACGATGATCTTGCGTCCCGTGAGCCCCGTGTCGCCCATGGGCCCGCCGATCACGAAGCGGCCGGTCGGGTTCACGTGGTGGATCGTCCGCGCGTCGAGCATGTCGGCCGGGATCACGGCCTTCACGATCTTCTCGATGACGGTCCTCTGGATCTCCTCGCTCGACACCTCGGGCGCGTGCTGGGTCGAGACGACGACCGTGTGGACGCGGAGCGGCCGCTTGCCCGCGTACTCGACCGTCACCTGGCTCTTGCCGTCGGGCCTGAGCCACGGGACCTCGCCGTCCTGACGGGCGCGCGCCAGGCGCTCGCAGATCCGGTGCGCGAGCGTGATCGGCAGCGGCATGTACTCGGGCGTCTCGTCGCAGGCGTAGCCGAACATGAGGCCCTGGTCGCCGGCGCCCTGCTCCCGGCCGTCCTTCTCGTCCACGCCGCGCGCGATGTCGGGCGACTGGGCGTGGATGGCCGTGATGACGGAGCAGGTGTTGCCGTCGTAGCCGATGTCGGCGCTCGCGTAGCCGATCCCCTTGATGGTCTCGCGGACGACGTCGTCGAAGGCGACGCGCGCGGTCGTCGTGATCTCGCCGGCGACGAAGGCGAGACCCGTGGTCACGAGGGTCTCGCAGGCGACGCGCGCCGCCTTGTCCTGGGCGAGGATCGCGTCGAGGATCGCGTCCGACACCTGGTCCGCGACCTTGTCCGGATGGCCCATGGTGACCGACTCGGACGTGAAGAGGTGCTTCCGCGTCGCCATCTCGATGCTCCTCTTAAGCTCGGCTGTCGCTACTGTGCCACCGCCAGCGCCTGGGAGGCCGCCGCGCCGGCGACCTCCGCCACGACGCTCTTCAGGACTTCGACGTTCTTCATGGCCGCCCCGCGGTGCGCCTGGATCGACGCCCGCGCCCGCCTTCCGAGGTTCGCCGCCTCCTCGCGGTCGGCGAGCAGGCTCCGGAGCGCCGCCTCGAGCCCGGCCTCGTCCTTCACCTGGACGGCCGCGTTCGCCCGCAGGAGCAGGTCCGCGCTCTCGCGGAAGTTCGCGACGTTCGGGCCGAAGACGACCGGCCGCCCGATCCCCGCGGGCTCGAGCATGTTCTGCCCGCCGCGCGCGACCATGCTGCCGCCGACGAACACGACCTCGGCGGCCGCGTAGAGCTGGGCGAGCTCGCCCATCGTGTCGACGATGATGACCTCCGGCCGGGGCACCTCGCCAGCCGGCCTCGCGCCCGTGCCCGTGCCGGCGCCCGACTTCCGCACCCCGTCGATCCCGGTCTTCTTCACCGGACGGAACCCCGCCGCGCGCACCTCCGCCTCGACCTCGGCGATGCGGTCCGTGTGCCGCGGCGCCAGCACCAGCCGGAGGTCCCGGTACTCGCGGGCGAGCCGTCCGTAGATCCCGAGGGCCGTGCGCTCCTCGGGGGCGTGGGTGCTCCCGGCGAGCAGGACGCGCTCGCCCTCGGCCAGGTCGAGCGCCGCCCGCGCGGCGCGGGCGACGGCCTGAAGGGCGTCGGGATCGGCGATCGCCGATCCCGACGCCGGCGAGTCGGCCGCGGCCGCCCGGTCGCCGCCGCCGGCGCCCGGCAGGTTGTCGTACTTCATGTTCCCGGTGACGAGGACCTGCGACGGCGGCACTCCGAGCGCGAGGAAGCGCCGCGCGTACTCGTCCGTCTGCACGCAGAAGCGGCGGATGCGCTGGAGGGGCCGCAGGAGGAGCGGCTCGAGCCAGCGGTAGGCGTTGTAGCTGCGCTCGCTGATGCGCCCGTTGACGAGCGTGACCGGGATGTCCTCGCGCCACGCCCGGGCGAGGAAGTTCGGCCACAGCTCGAGCTCGACGAGGACGATGACGCTCGGCCGGATCGCCCGCAGCAGTCGGCGCACGGCGAACGAGAGGTCGAGCGGGTAGAAGATCACGCGCCGGCCCGGGAACGTCTTCCGCGCGATCTCGACGCCCGCCTGGGTCGTGCTCGAGATGACGATGTCCCAGCCCGGGAGGGCGCGCTCGATCTCGCGCACGAGCGGGCGCGTGGCCAGGACCTCGCCGACCGAGACGCCGTGGACCCAGAAGCAGGGCGCCGTCCCGACCCGGGGCTCGACGCGGAAGCCCAGGCGCTCGAGGAGGCCCGCGCGGTACTTCTTCTGCGTCGCCATCCTCCAGAGGAGGATCGGCCCGAGCAGCACGAGGGCGAGCAGATAGAAAACGTCCACGATCAGGGACAAGAAAGGCGTTCCCCTGCGCGAAGCTCCCGCTACGTCCCTTGGCCCTGGCCGCAGCACTTCTTGAACTTCTTGCCCGAACCGCAAGGGCACGGGTCGTTCCGGCCCGTCTTGGGCGCCACGTGGATGGGCTTCATCGGCCCGCGGCCGGCGGCCGCCGCGGACCGGCGATCGGCCTCCTGCCGGCGCGCGGTCGCCGCGACCTGGCGGGCCGCGTCCGGCGCGCCCTGCTCGCCGTTCCCGCCGTCGCCGGCCGCCGCCGCCGCCGCGACCGGACGCGAGGCCTGCCCGCCCGGGGCCGAGGAGATCTGCGGGGCGGCGCCGCGCCAGACGCTGCCGAGGAGCTTGGCCTCCTCCTCCGGCGTGATCAGGCGGACCTTGAAGAGGAGGCTCGTGACCTCGTCCTGGACCGAGCCCCACATCTGCTCGAAGAGCTCGAACCCTTCCTTCTTGTAGGCGATCTTCGGGTCGACCTGGGCGTAGCCGCGGAGCCCGATCCCGCTCCGGAGCTGGTCCATCCCGTGGAGGTGGTCCTTCCACTTCTCGTCGATCTTCTGGAGGAGGAGGAAGCGCTCGAGCTCGCGCATCGGCTTCTCGCCGATCTCCTTCTCCCGGTCCTGCTGCTTCTTCTCGGCGATGGCGAAGAGCTTGTCGTCGAGGTCCTCGGCGGTCCGCCCCGAGAGGTCCTCGACCTTCGCCTCGACGTCGAGCCGGGACTTCACCCAGTCGGCGAGGCCCTGGTAGTTGCGCTCGGCCTTGACGATCTCGTCGGAGGCGAACGCCTCGATCGCGCCGCGCACGGACGAGCGGAGGAACTCGGCGACGAGGCCCTTCGTGTCGGACCCGGTGAGGATGCGCTGGCGGTACTCGTAGACGAGCTTGCGCTGCTCGTCCATCACCTGGTCGTACTCGAGGAGGTTCTTGCGGATGTCGAAGTTGCGGGCCTCGACCTTCTTCTGGGCGCGCTCGATCGCCCGCGAGACCATGGGGTGGCTGATCTCCTGCCCCTCGGTCATGCCGAGGCGCTCGAGGATCCGCCCCACGCGCTCGGGGGCGAAGATCCGCATGAGGTCGTCCTCGAGGGCGAGGAAGAACTGCGAGGAGCCCGGGTCGCCCTGGCGGCCGCAGCGCCCGCGGAGCTGGTTGTCGATGCGGCGCGCCTCGTGGCGCTCGGTGCCGAGGACGTGGAGGCCGCCCATGCGGGCGACGCCGCCCTCGAAGTAGCGCTCGACGTTGACCGCCGCCTCGACGTAGCGGACGAGGGCGTCCGCCTTGCGGAAGCGCTCGAACTCGTCCTTGACGCCCTTCTGCTTGAGCGGCTTGTCGAGGAGGTCGCGCGGGTCGCCGCCGTCGCGGGCCGCGCCGAGGAGGTCGTCGACCGCCGCCTGGACGCCCGTCTCGCGGCTCCACTCGGCGGCGCGCTCGGCGAGGCCCTCGCGGGCGAAGGCGAGGAGCTTCTCGCGGACGTCCGCGGCCGGCGCGCCCTCCAGGTCCTCCGCGCGGAGCTTGCGGCCGCGCCCGCCGAAGACCGAGGCGACCCAGTCGACCGCGGCGGCGAGGCCCTCGGCGTCGCCGTCCTTCGGCGCCGGGCCGAGGAGGATGTCGGTCCCGCGGCCGGCCATGTTCGTCGCGACCGTGACGTTCCGGAGCTGGCCGGCCTTGGCGACGATCGGCGCCTCGCGCTCGTGCTGCTTGGCGTTCAGCACCTCGTGCTGGATGCCGCGGCGCGAGAGCATCTCGGACAGGAACTCGCTCTTCTCGATGGCGATGGTGCCGACGAGCTGCGGCCGCCCGAGGATGTGCAGGCGCTCGATCTCGTCGCAGATGGCCTTGAACTTCTCGCGCTCGCTCCGGTAGACGACGTCGTGCCAGTTGTCGCGGATGAGCGGGCGGTTCGTCGGGATCGTCACGATGTCGAGGCCGTAGATCTTCATGAACTCCTCGGCCTCGGTCTGGGCGGTGCCGGTCATGCCGGCGATCTTGGTGTAGAGGCGGAAGTAGTTCTGGATCGTGACGGTCGCGAGGGTCTGGTTCTCCTCCTTGATCTTCAGGCCTTCCTTCGCCGACACCGCCTGGTGGAGGCCGTCCGACCAGACGCGCCCGGGCATGAGGCGGCCCGTGAACTCGTCGACGATGATGACCTCGCCTTCCTTGCAGACGTAGTCGCGGTCGCGCTTGTAGAGGTGGTGGGCGCGCAGGGCCTGGTCGATGTGGTGCGGCCAGTCCATGTTGGCGCCGCTGTAGAAGGAGTCGACGCCGACGAGCCTCTCGGCCGCCTCCTGGCCCTCGTCGGAGAGGATGATGAGGTGCTCCTTCTCCTTCACCTCGAAGTGGTCGCCCTGCTTCAGCTGCTTGGCGACGCGGTCGGCGACGTAGTACTTCGACGTCGACTCCTCGCTCGCGCCGCTTATGATGAGCGGGGTGCGGGCCTCGTCGACGAGGATCGAGTCGACCTCGTCGATGATCGCGTAGAAGAGGTGGCCCTGGACCTGGCGGTCGAGGGACGTCTTCATGTTGTCGCGGAGGTAGTCGAAGCCGAACTCGTTGTTCGTGCCGTACGTGATGTCGCAGGCGTAGGCTTCCTGGCGGGCGCGGTCGGGCTGGTCGTGCTGGATCACGCCGACGGTCAGCCCGAGGAGCTCGTAGATCGGGGCGTTCCAGTCGCGGTCGCGGCGGGCGAGGTAGTCGTTGACGGTGACGACGTTGACGCCGTGCCCGGCGATCGCGTTCAGGTAGGCGGGGAGCGTGGCGACGAGCGTCTTCCCCTCGCCCGTCACCATCTCGGCGATCTTGCCCTGATGGAGCGCCATCCCGCCCATGAGCTGGACGTCGAAGTGGCGCATGCCCAGGGTGCGCTTGCCGGCCTCGCGCGCGCAGGCGAAGGCCTCGGGGAGGAGGGCGTCGAGGCCCTTCTGCTCGAGGCGCGCCGCCCTCTTCCGCAGCTCGACCGACTCCTCGCGGAAGCCGTCGATCTTGAGCTTGCGCGCCTGGTCGAGGAGGCGGTGGTAGCCCTCGCGCTCGACGTGCTCCTTCAGGCGGCGGCGGAACTCGTCGGTCTTCTGGCGGAGCTCGCGGTCCGAGAGCCTGGCGATCTCCGGCTCGAGCGCGTTGATCGCGTCGACCGCCGGAAGCATCTCGTTCAGGAGCCGCTGGTTTCGGGAGCCGAAGACCTTGACGAGGAACTTCGCGAGCCACTCGCCCATGAAGAGGAGCATGCTACGGGACCCGCCGCCCTCGTCGCCCCCGGATGTGGAAACGGCGGCCCACGCGAGCCGCCGCTCGAAACGCCGCATTATACCGGCAAAGGCGCGGACTGTCAAAGACCTGGCGCTTGAGCTACACTGAAGAGGGACACGTCCGGGCGAGGAGGGTCGTATGCGGTATTCGCGATGGGCCCCGGTCCTCGGTCTCGCGTTCCTCGGTCTCGGTCTCGCCGGTTGCGCGCACCCCATGGAGTACCGCTGGGCGACGGCGCGGGCGCCGCGCACCTTCGACATCCCCGCGGATGGGCTCGGGTTCGAGCGGCGCGTCGCGGTCGCCATCGAGCCGAAGAGCGCCGTCCCGCGCGAGCTCGTCGACGGGCTCGCGAACGCCCTCGCGGCGCGCCCCCACGTCCGCAAGGTCAGCGTCGCCCCGCGGACCGTGCGCGGCGTCCAGCCGAGCTCGGCGGCGCTCCAGGCCTGGGCGGAGGACCGCTCGCAGGCGGACTACGTCGTCCTGCTGCGCATGTCCGAGAAGTACGAGGGCAGCGGCTGGAACTTCCTCATCTGCTGGCCGGGCCTGCTCGTGCTCGCCCAGGTCTGGCACGGCTACGAGTACCACGCGACGCTCGACGCCGACGTCGACATCGTCGACTCGCGCCTCCGGGCGACGAAGGTGCGCGACACGGCCCGCTTCGACATCCACTACACGGACATGGACCGCGGGGTCGCGACCGGCTTCGGCGCCTTCTACTACTCGGCCGTCGGCCTCCTCATCGCGCCGGTCATGTGCACCTACGACCCGGACGGGACGCGCGTCTTCCGCGGCCAGGTCGCGGCCGATTACGGGGACCACCTGGCGACGAAGGTGCTGGCGGCGGCGGCTACTTCCGCGCGGTGAAGCGGACGCCCTCGAGCCCCTTGAAATGGGCATCCTGCGTCCAGAGCGTGGCGTCGTGGGCGCGGGCGGTGGCGTAGATGATGCTGTCGGCGAGGGAGAGACTGCAGTCGAGCCCGAGCCGGGCAGCGGCCATGGCCAACTCCGCATCCAGGTCCACGACGCGAGCTCGCCGCATGGCCGCGGCGACCCTCAGAGCGGTTTCATCGTCGCGGCGACGCAGGACGTGCTTGAAGACCTCCAACAGGCAGACGGTAGGCACGAGGAGGTGGTCGACATCGGTCAGCGGAGCGGCAAAGAAGGCAGCGTTCTCGCCGTCGACGATGTGCTCGAGCCAGCCGCTGGAATCCACGACGTTCAAGGCCGCTCCTCGTCCTCCTCTTCACGGTACCCACTCGTGTCCATCCCGCGGCACAGGCCTCGAAGGGAGCGAATGTCCTCGAAGGGGATCAGCTCGATCCGGTGCTCGTACTTGAGCACGGCAAGCTTCTGGCCGGGCCGGATGTTCAGAGACTCGCGGATCTCCTTCGGGATTACGATCTGGTACTTGGGCGAGACGGTGACGGTCGACATGGCGCACCTCCCCGTATGACGATAACCCGATCGATCGGGCGGGGCAACCGGGCGCAGCGGTCGGGTACGGCGCGTGCGTGGTGACCCGCATGCGCCGCACCCTGCCGGCCCTGGGCTGCATCATGGGTCTGGTCGTGCTCGCCGGGCCCGGGTGCGCGACGATAGCCCTCTGGGCCAACGGCATGCCTGGCGATCCGCCGCCGCTGCTGGAGCCGCTCACCTGTGGGATCGACGACGCGGGCGACCCGTTCGTCGTCGCCCTGATGGGCGATGGCTCGCGACGGCTCTATCGTGAGGACGATCCCGGCGGCGAGCGACTCGACCCGGACGAGCCGGCTCCGGCCTCGACGCGGCCCTGTCTCGTGGTGGCGCGCGCCGAGCATGCCACGGCGGGCGATACCTGCCGTCGCGTCGCGCAGGATGGATCGATCGAGGAGCTTCGTTCCCGGCTCACGGCGGAGGATCTCGCGTCCTGCGCGGTCGTCTCGTTCTCCATCCGCCACAAGGGGGAGAGCTACGCGGTCTTCAACGAGCGACGCTCGAGGCGGATCGTCATGGACGCGAGCCGGCAGTCCTACACCTCGGGCGAGAGGGGCCGGGTCGCCGGCGTCGTTGCGCTGACTCCGTTGACCGCAGCGGTCGACCTCGCGACGCTGCCGATCCAGCTCCTCGTTTTCCCGTTCCTGTTCCTGCCGTACCCGTTCGGGTTCTGAGGCGCGCTACCCGCAGCGCAGCGTCCCCACGACATCCTCGACCCGCGCGATCCTCTCGGCGTCGAGCAGCCGGTCGAGCCCGGCGATCGCCTTCGGGATCGCGGCCGGGTCGACGAACGTCGCCGTCCCGATCTGCACGGCCCGGGCCCCGGCGACCATGAACTCCAGCACGTCCTCCGCCGTCGCGATGCCGCCGATCCCGATGACCGGGATGCGCACGGCCCGCGCGACCTCCCAGACCATGCGGAGCGCGATGGGCTTGATCGCCGGGCCGGAGAGGCCGCCGGTCAGGGTGGTGACGAGGCCGGTGCGGCGGCGCCAGTCGACGGCCATGGCGAGGAGCGTGTTGATGAGCGAGAGGCCGTCGGCGCCGGCGGACTCGGCGGCGCGGGCGACGGCGGCCACGTCGGAGACGTTGGGCGTGAGCTTGGCGAAGATGGGGAGGCGCGTCGCTCGACGCACGGCCGCGACCGTCGCGGCGCACGAGCGCGGGTCCGCGCTGAAGGAGAGGCCGCCCTCCTTCACGTTCGGGCAGGAGAGGTTGAGCTCGAGGGCGGCCGCGCCCGGGGCGCCGTCGAGGCGGCGCGCGAGCTCGACGAACTCCTCGGTCGACTTGCCGGCGACGTTGACGATCACGGGCGGCCCGTAGCGGGCCATGCGCGGGAGCAGCTCGGCCAGGAAGCGGTCGATCCCCGGGTTCTGGAGGCCGATCGAGTTGATCATGCCGGCCGCCGTCTCGATCATGCGCGGCGGCGCGTTGCCGGCCCGCGGCTCGAGCGTGATCGACTTGCCGACGATGGCTCCGAGGGTGCCCGGGTCGAAGAAGCGCTCGAGCTCGGCCCCGTAGCCGAACGTGCCCGAGGCCGACATCACCGGGTTTCGGAGCGCGATCGGTCCGAGGCGGACCGAGAGGTCAGCCACGCGCCGGGGCCTTCGCCTTCGCCTTGTCCGGCGCGCCCGTGGCCGCCGCCGCGGCCGCTTCCAGCCGCTCGCGCCGGTCGTCGCGCCAGAACTTGACGAGGAGAGAGACGGCGCCGACGCAGATGAACGCGTCGGCGAAGTTGTACGTCGGCCAGTGGTTCGTGCCGAACCAGTCGATGAGCTTGTCGGCGGCCGGCCGGTAGCCGATGTACATGTCGATGAAGTCGCGGACGTAGCTGAAGACGAGCCGGTCGTAAAGGTTGCCGAAGACCCCGGCCGTGAGCACGCCCAGGGTCGCGTGGTAGCGCCAGGACTCCTTCCGGGCGATCGCCGAGAAGTAGACGAGGGCGGCGACGGCCACGAGCGAGATCGCGATGAAGATCCAGAACTTGCCGCGCAGGAGCCCGAACGCGGCGCCGCGGTTCTCGTTCCAGGCGAGATCGAGGAAGCCCGGGATCAGGCTGACGGGCGGCCGGTGCTCGAGCGGCCAGCTCGGGTGCTTGAGCGACAGCTCGGCGAGCCGCTTCGTCCCGAGGTCGAGCGCCGTGCCGAGCACGGTCGCGGTCAGGAAGACGATCGAGCCTCTCATGGGCCTGCCCAGTATATCAGGTCAAGGCGCGTCGTCGAAGACGACCCGGAAGCCGAGGCCGTCGAGACGCGTCTCGGCCGTGGCGTAGCGCTCGTAGTGCCCGAGCGCGAAGACGAGGCGCGGGTCGGCGTCGCTGAAGGCGCCGCCCTTGACGACGAAGCCCTTGCCCGGCCGCTCGGTCGTCGTCCACTCGGCCGCGTTGCCGCCCAGGTGGAGGATGCCCTCGGGCGTCCGGTCGTCCCCCGAGTCGGCCGGCCGGAGCCGCTCCTCCCACGCCCGGTCGAAGGCGTCGCCCCACGGATAGAGCCGCCCGGCCGGCCCGCGCGCCGCCCGCTCCCACTCGTCGGCCGTCGGCAGCCGCCCGCCGACAAAGCGCGCGAAGGCGTGGGCGTCGTAGAGGTCGACGCCCGTCACCGGCACGCGCCGGTCGCCGCGAAGCGCCTCGTCCCACCCGTCGGGCGTGTAGTTCTTGGCCGCCGCGGCCGAAGGGTGCGCGTAGGCCGTCGCCCCCTCCTTCCTCAGCGCCTCGAGGAAGGCGCGGTAGTCGTCGACCGACACCTCCCGCGCCACGCGGATCGGGCGTTCGAGCCGCGCCTCGCGGCCCGCCGGCCGGTAGATCTTGGCCGCCTCGTGCCCGGCGAAGTCGTCGGCCAGCAGGGCCCGGAAGACGCGGAGGAGCGGCGTCTCGCGGGGTCCGAGCGTCGCCGGGCCGCCCGGGATCCGCACCATGGGGCCGACCTCGGTCCGCTTGCCGGCGGGCGCGCTCGAGCTGGCGCAGCGGAAGCCCACATCCTCGCCCGTCCGCGCCCGGTCGAAGAGACCGGCCGGGCAGTAGGCGAGGCCGTGGATCATGGCCGACCCGCGGCCGTCGAAGGCGGCCCCGAAGACGCCCGAGAAGTGCTTGTCGCCGCCGTCGCGCAGGTCGGCGGCCCACTCCCGGACGTTCCCGTGCAGGCCCTCGACGCCTTCGGGCGTGGCCGTCGACGCGAAGTCCTGGACGGGCGCCGGGCCCGCGCGCGAGCGCGCGGTCGGGTAGACCCGGGCCTCGTCGAACGCGTCCCCGAAGGCGAAGTGCCGGCGGTCGAGGCCCTGGCCGGCCCGCGTCAGCTCGCGCTCGGTCGGCAGTCGCTTCCCGGCCCAGACGGCGTACGCGTACGCGTCGTACCACGAGACGCCCACGACCGGCTGGTCCGGGAGGTCGAACCCCTTGCGGTTCCAGGTCGTCGGGACGTGGCCGCGCCCGTCGGCCGGCTGCTCGGCGTGGTCGTATGCCTTCCGGTCCTTGAGCAAGGCGAGGGCGTCGAGGAAGCGGCCGTACTCCCGGTTCGTGACCTCGCGCCGGTCGATCCAGAACTCGGGCACGTGAACGGTCTCGGGCGCGCGGACGACGTCGGGGAAGAGGTTCAGCGACATGCCCGGTTCGGCGGCGTCGGAGAGGATGCGCTCGACGGGCGTCTCGACGCGCGCGCCCGTGACGAACGGCCCGGCCGGAAGCGCGACCGCGCTCGCGCGGAGGGCGCGCGCCACGGGGTGGTCGGGCCCGGCGCCGGCCCCCGCGGGCCCGGAGCCCGCGCCGGGCCCCGGCGGGCTCGCCCCCGGGCCGGCGCTGGCGCTAGAGCCCGCTCCCGCCGGCCGCGCCCGATCGAGGAACCGCCCGATGAGGACCGCCGGGACCGCGACCGTGAGGATCAGACCCGCGAGCCCGGCCGCCCCGAGCGCGAGGGCCCGGCGCGGCGGCAGGTTCGCGAGCGGTCCCGGCAGCGACCGCGTCCACGTCGCCGCCGCGGACGCGCCCTCGCCGCTGAGGACGGCCCGGATCGCCTCGGCGAGCTCGTTCGCGTCGGCGTGCCGGCGCGCCGGGTCGGGGTCCATCGCCTTCACGAGGACGGCGTCGAGCCCCGGCGGGACCTCGCCCCGGCCGCGCTCCTCGAGCCTCGGCCGCGGCGCCTCGAGATGCAGGCGGTACAGGCGCTCGCGGTCGCGCCCGAACGGCAGCTCGCCGGCGAGGACCGTGTAGATCGTCGCCGCCATGGCATAGACGTCGGCCCGCGGCGTGACGGCGCCCGGGTCCGTCCACTGCTCGGGCGGCATGAACTCGGGCGTCCCCATGCCGTACCCGCGGACCGTGCCCTGCTGCCCGCCGAGGTCGGCGGAGTGCGAGGCGCGGGCGATCCCGAGGTCGGCGAGCGCCGCCCGCCCGTCGAAGCGGATCATGATGTTGGACGGCTTGACGTCGCGGTGCACGAGGTCGTGGCGGTGGACCTCGCCGAGCGCCTCGACCACGGGCAGCAGCAGCTCCAGCACCTCGCGCGCCTCATCGCGCGCCCGCTTCAAGCGGTCGAGGAGCGACTCCTTCATCAGCTCGACGACGAGGACGTACCGCCCGGCCTCCTCGACGATGTCCTTGAAGCGCACGATGTGCGGGTGATCGAGGCGCGCGATGTGGCGCGCCTCGCGCCGCATGACCTCGCGAAAGCCGGGATCGCTCGCCAGCTCGGGCGACGGCACCTTGAGGGCGACGCGCTGGTCGAGCGTCGGGTCGTAGGCCTGGTAGACGACGGACGTCGCCCCGGCGCCGACGGCGCGCTCGACCCGGTAGCGCCCGACGGCGGCCGGCATGGGCGGCGGCGCGGGCGCGTGCGGGGCGTGGGGCGGCGGCGACGTGTAGCCGAGGGGCGGCGAGGGCTGCGCCCCGGGCGCCGTGAACTGCGCGCCGAGCGAGGGCGTGGGGCCGATCGGCCCGGACGGCTCCTCCCGGCGCGGGTCCGGCGCCTCGCGCGGATCCCGCGGGTCGCGCGGCGGCGGCCCCGGCGGCCGCCGGCCGAACCCCGTGCGGAGGTCGCCGATCGAGGGCAGCGGGTCTTGGCCGGGGTGCGGGCGGTCGCTTGACATTCCGTCGCGGTGCGAAAGACAATGGCGCTCGAGCCGCCGGGATCGTAGCACAGGTGGGACCGCATCGAAAGGGCGAGGGACGGCGTGCATCCAGGACCGACCCCGGAACGGCGCGAGCCGGGCGTGCTCGACTGGTCGAGCCCGGGCGGCGGAGGCCCGCCCCGCGCGCCCGGTGAACCGCGGAGCCTCGAGACCTCGCCGATCGTGCGTTCGCCCCCGCCCTACGAGCCCATGCCCGACCCCGCGCCCGCGCCCGGGCCCGGGCCCGCACCGTCGCAAGGGCCGCGGCCCGGCTCCCGTCGCGCCGACTCCCCGGCGCCGGACGCCTTCGGCGGCGGGGCCTCGGGGTCGTCGATCCCGGGCCCGCTCCCGACCGGGTCCGTCGTCCCGCCGGCCGAGGTCCAGCGCGCGGCCGACGTCTTCCACAACCCGTCGCCGCACGTGTCGCTCCTCGCGAGCGGCCTCGGCGCGCTCGCCCTCGCCGGCGCGATCTACGGGGTCGCGCTCCTCCTCAAGGGCGGCTACCTGTACGGCCTCCTCGTGCAGCGCGGGCCGGCGCCCTACTTCACGATCGTCCTCTTCGCCTGGTCGGTCGTCTTCCTCGGCCTCAAGACCGCGTGGATCCTGCGCCAGCGGCAGGGCGGCCTCGTCCGCTTCCTCGAGCGGCTGCCGGCCGAGATCCGCCCGGACGACACGCTCGAGGTCCTGGCGCGCCTGAAGAAGGCCGCGGCCCGCGCGACCGACTCCATCCTCGGGCACCGCGTGGCCAAGGCGCTCGTGCGCTATCACGCCCACCGCCGGCCGTCCGAGGTGGGCGAGGCCCTGACCGCCATGGCCGAGAGCGACGACGCCGAGGCCAGCTCGAGCTACGGCCTCCTGCGGTTCGCCGTCTGGGCCATGCCGATCCTCGGGTTCGTCGGGACGGTGCTCGGCCTCGGCCTCGCCGTCGCCGGCTTCCAGGGCTCGCTCGAGCGGGTGAACGAGATCGGCCAGGTGAAGGACGCGCTGAACCAGGTCATGGCCGGTCTGGCGACGGCCTTCGACACGACCCTCGTCGCCCTCGTGGCCACGATCGTCGTCATGCTGCCGCTCGCCGCCGTCCAGAAGGCCGAGGCCGCGCTGCTCGGGCGCGTCGACGAGCTGTCGCGCCACCACGTGCTCGCGCGCCTCGCCGCCCCGCCCGACGCCCTCGGCGGCGGCGCCGGGCCCGGGATCACGGAGGAGGCGCTCGAGCGCGCCGTCACCCGGGCCCTCGAGCGCGTCGCGCCGGCCGGGCTCGCGGCCGGCGCGGGGGGCGGCGGGGGGGCCGGGCCGCCGCTCGGCGAGGAGGCCATCGAGCGGGCCTTCGTGAAGGCGCTCCACCGCTCGGCCGCCGGCGTCGACTACTGGAAGACGGTGACGGCCAAGGTCTCGCAGAACGCCTCGGCGGCGATCGTCCAGGCCTGGCAGGAGATCGCGACGGCCTTGAAGGGCGAGCAGGCGGCGTTCGGCGACCGGCTCATCGAGGGGATCCGCGGGCAGCTCGAGGGGCTCACCCGGAACGTCGCCGAGGCCGAGGCCGACCTCGTCGCCCGCCACCAGGCCCTGCTCGAGGCGATGCGCGACCTCAAGCTCCACGAGTCCGTCCGCGACCTGGCGCGCTCGTCGATGGAGCTCGCCCGGCTCGAGCGCGAGATCGCGCCCGCCCAGGACGCGCTCGTCCGGCGCACGGACGAGGTCGTGCGGGCGCTGAGGGGCGTGCTCCCGCTGCTGACGGGGCTCTCGCACGGGTTCGTCATCACCCCGCGGGCCGAGGGCCCGGCCGCGGTCGGGGCGGAGGAGGCGGCGACGTCGGATGCGCCGACCCGCGTCCAGCCGGGCGGCGGCGCGGACCGGCCGGAGGCCTCGGGCCGGCGATGAGGCGCCGCCGCGGCGGGACGGGGTCCGAGTTCGCGGTCTCGCTCCTGCCGTTCCTCGCCGTCCTCTCGTGCACGATCGGGACGCTGATCCTCGTCCTCATCGCCGTCTCGATCGACGCCGCCTCGAACGCCGACCAGGTGATCGACGTCGCCGGGCCGGGCGGCGTGCTCGTCGACCGCCCGGGACCGGAGCGGGCGGAGGTGCGGCTCGAGAAGACGCCGATCTACGTCGAGTGCGACGGGCAGGGCTTCCGCGTCCACGGCGCGGCCGGCGGTGGGCCCGGGACCTCGGGGACCTCGGTCCCGCCCGGGGAAGCGCTGGTGCCGGGCGCCCAGATGGACGCCGCCTTCAAGGACCTCGAGGAGCGCCTCACGGCGGGCGCGGCGCTCGATGCCTCGCTCCTCACGAGCATCCGCCAGCCGGAACTGCGGGCGTTCCTCGTCGGCGCCTACGAGCGCCGCGACCGCGAGACGTACGTCTTCCTCGTCCGCCCGAGCGGCGTGCCGGCGTTCACGAACCTGTTCGAGCTCCTGAGCCTCATGAACCAGGTCGAGGCCCAGGCCGGGCGGGCGCGCCTCGACTTCGGCTTCGACGCGATCCTCGAGGCCGGCAAGCTCCGGTTCCGGAGGCGCTGATCGTCTTGGCCAGGCGGCGCGCGGGGTCCGGCGAGGCGTTCGAGCTCGGGCTCGACTCGTTCACCGACATCATGACGAACGTCGTCGCGATCCTCATCTTCCTCGCCCTGATCGGCCTCACGAGCGGCGGCGGCGTCAAGTTCGAGCTCGGGGCGCCGATCGTCCGCGAGCCCGCTCCGGGCGCGAAGCCCTTCATCTTCGAGTGCCGCGGCGACGCCGTCTACGCCGTGGACCTCGAGTCGATCCAGGAGCAGGTGAAGCGGGCCGCGGAGGAGATCGAGCGCGAGCCCGGCTTCGCCCCGGAGAGCGGCTTCGACCGGCTGGCGAAGCGTCGCTTCGAGGGCCCGAACCACGTCGCCCGGGTGAAGCTCGAGCCGCAGCCCCACCTCGCGCTCGAGCCGAAGGCGGGCCCGACGGGGACGCCCGAGGCGCGGCTCGAGGGGGAGGCGGAGGAGTTCCTCGGCCGGCTCGCGACGCTCGACGCGAAGTCGCGCTTCGTCTTCTTCTACGTCCGCCCCGACGCGTTCGCGTCGTTCCGCAAGGCGCGCGCGATCGCGATCGCGCGCGGCTTCGAGGTCGGCTGGCAGCCGTTGCCCGAGGACCGGCCGCTCGGCTTCGTCGGCCAGGGCGGGATCGCGCTCTCGCCGCAGCGCTAGCCTATCCGGGCGCGGCCTCCGCCGCGGCCGTCCGACCATCCGCGGCGGCGACCGCGGCCAAAGCGTAGCAACCGGGCAGGCGCTCGGGCCCGAGCCGAAGCGCGCGAGGTGCTGGGCGACGACGGCGTCGACGGCGACGAGGCTCGTGAGGAGGAAGGTCGCGACCTCGCCGCGGACGGCGGCGGCGACCTCCGCGATGCGCTCCTCGGCGATCACGCCCGGTCCGCTCGGCATGTGCGTGACGAGGCCGATCGCGGCGGCGCCGGCCGCGATCGCGGCCCGGGCCTCGACGACGCCCGCGATGCCGCAGACCTTCACGTGAACCGGCGAGCCCAGGCCGGGCAGAGTCTCCCGCGCCCGTGTCGCCCTGCGCCACGGCAGCGCCCGCCACGATCGGCATCCGGGCGAACGCCTCCTGGGAGGCGTCCGGGATCGACCGTGCCCACGAGGACCTTATCGCACGGGCCGTGAACCGCCGAGACACGCGCCGCGCCGCCGGGTCCGCTTGAAATCCGCCATCTCGGGCCTATACCTTATCCAGAGCGCCGGGTGGGCGGCGTCGGTGCGGGAGGTCCCGCCGGCGCCCCCATCCTCGAGACGGCCCGCCACGCGGGAAAGCGCCGGGGAGGGGGGCGTACCATGAGCTCTCGATCGCGCTCTCGCCTGCGCTCGCGCGCAAGCGGGGCCGCGGCCGCCGCGGCGGCGGCGATCCTCCTTTGCGCCACGGGCGTCGCCCGGGCCGCCTGGCCGCAGCGCCCGCCCGCCGGCCCGCCGCCGCCCGCTCGCGGCGTGGGCGTGACCGAACGCCTGGGCGAGACCGTGCCCCCGGACCTCGTCTTCACCGACGCCGGCGGGCGGCCCGCGTCGCTCGGCAGGCTCGTCGGCGACGGGGCGCGGCCGACGGTCCTCGTGCTCGCGTACGAGCGCTGCCCGCTGCTCTGCGGGCTGATCCTGGGCGGGCTGGCGGACGCCGCGTCGGCCATCGACTGGACCCTCGGACGGGAGTACCGCGCGGTCACGGTCAGCCTCGACCCGGCCGAGCGGCCGGCGACGGCGCGCCGCAGGCAGGCGGGCGTGCTCGATCGCGTCGGGCGCGGCGCGCGCCCCGAGGCCTGGCCGTTCCTCGTCGGCGACGAGGCGACGGTGCGGGCGCTCGCCGCCGCCGTCGGCTTCGGCTACCGCCTGGACCCGGCGACGAACGAGTACGACCACCCGGCGGTCGCCATCGTGCTCACCCCCGACGGCTGCGTGTCGCGCTACCTCCACGGCTACCAAGTCGCCCCGCGCGACCTCGAGCTGGCGCTCGTCGAGGCGAGCGAGGGCCGCACGGGGACGACCCTGGACCGGATCATCCTCCGCGGCTACCGCTACGACCCGGCGACGCGCCGCTACGAGCCGGCTGTCCTCCAGATCGTCGAGGGCGGCGTCGCGGCGACGCTCTTCGCGATCGCCGCCTTCGTCTTCGTCGTCGTGCGCCGGGACCTCGAGCGGCGGGCGCGCGAGCTGGCGGACCGGCGCCGGCACATCGAGGCGGCGGGGGTCGCCGGAGGAGCGCCCGCGTGAGCGCGGCGCCCTAAAGCCGCCGGCGGGCGGCGCCGATCACAAAGAAGGAATGATCGAAGCCGCGGTCGCGGACTATCTCCGTTACCTGTCCGCCGAGTGCGGGCTCGCAGAGAACACGTCCCGCGCCTACGGCCGCGACCTGCGCCGCTTCGGGGCGTTCTGCGGGAAGCAGCGGATCGGGCGGGTCGCCGACCTGACCCGCGACGACATCCTCGAGTTCCTCTACATCGAGGAGCGGCGCGGCCTCGCGCGCTCGTCGCTCGCGCGCGCGCTCGCGGCCGTGAAGGGCCTCCTGCGGTTCCTCGCCGCCGAGGGGCGCCTCGAGTCGAGCCCGGCGGCGACCCTCGAGGCGCCGCGCGTGCCGCGCCGCATCCCGCAGTTCCTCGACGCGGCCGAGGTCGCGCGCCTGCTCGACCCCGTCCCGTCCGGGGCGGCGTCGGCGGGGGCGGGCGCGCCCGCAGGCCCGGACGCAGGCCCGGGCGTCGGCCCGGACGAGCCGATCGACGCGCGCGACCGGGCCCTCCTCGAGGTCCTCTACGCGAGCGGGGCGCGCGTCTCCGAGGTCTGCGCCCTCGACGCGGCGGCCATCCGCCTCGACCTCGGCTTCATCCGCGTCCTCGGCAAGGGCCGCAAGGAGCGGCTCGTGCCGCTCGGCGGGCGGGCGCGCGAGGCGCTGGTCGCCTACCTCGAGCGCGGCCGGCCCTCGCTCGTCGCCGGGACCGGCCGGGGGGCCGGGGCATCGCGGTCGCGCGGGGCGGAGGCGCTCTTCCTCGGGCGACGCGGCGGGCGGCTCCGGCGCGAGACGGCCTGGCGCATCGTCAAGCGCCGCTGCCGCGAGGCCGGGATCACGAAGCGCGTCTCGCCCCACACGCTCCGGCACTCGTTCGCCACCCACCTGCTCGAGCGGGGCGCCGACCTGCGCGCCGTCCAGGAGATGCTGGGGCACGCGAGCGTCGCCACGACCCAGATCTACACGCACGTCGAGGGCAAGCGGCTGAAGGCGATCCACGCCGCGTTCCACCCGCGGGCTTGAGAGGCAGAGAGCGTCATGCGCGTCTACGCGGTCAGCAACCAGAAGGGCGGCGTCGCGAAGACGACGACCGCGATCTCGCTCGCCGCGGCGCTCGCGGGCTTCGGCCGGCGCGTGCTGGCCGTCGACCTCGATCCCCAGGCCAACCTCACGCTCGGCGTGGGCGTGCGCCTCGAGGACGGGCGGCCGACGACGCTCGAGGTCCTGACGGGCGGGGCGACGGTCGCCGACGCGGCCGTCCCGACCGAGGTGCCCGGGCTCGAGTGCCTGCCGGCGGACGTCGGCCTGACGGCGGCCGAGCGCCGCCTCTACGGCGAGCCCGCCTTCGACGAGATCCTGGGGCGGTGCCTGGCGCCCGTCGCGTCGCGGTACGACTACGCCGTGGTGGACTGCCCGCCGAGCCTCGGGCCCCTCACGATGAACGCGCTCGCCGCCGGCGCCTCCGTCCTCGTGCCCGTCCAGTGCGAGTACTTCTCGGCGAAGGGGCTCGACCAGCTCCTCGACGTCATCGCCCTCGTCCGCGAGCGCCGCGCGGCCGACCTCGCCCTCCGCGTGCTCCCGACCCTCTACGACCGCCGGAACCGCGTCGCGCGCGAGGTCCTGGCCGAGCTCAAGCGCGCGTTCCCGGAGGAGCTGGTGCCCGTCGTCATCGACGTGGACACGCGCCTCCGCGAGGCCGCCGCCCACGGCCGCCCGATCGGCGTCCACGCCCCGACGGCGCGCGCGGCCGTCCAGTACCGCACCCTCGCCCTCGAGATCGTGCGGATCGAGGAGGGCGAGCAGGCCGCCCGCGATGCCGTCGCCGAGCGGGTCGCCCGTCCGACGCGGACGCGTCGGACCGCCGGCGGCGCCGCGGCCGCGGCCGCCGCCGGGTCCGCCGCGGCCGCCGCCGCGCGCCGGGCCCGGCCTCCGGCGCGTCCGCCGCCGTCCCTCCGCATCGCCGCAAACTGCGACTGGGCAGAGGGTTAGGCCGTGGCGACCCGTCGGCCCGACGACCCCCTCGACCCGCGCGGGGCTCTCTTCGCCCGCCGCGACGACCGCCTGAGCGCCACGCGCCGCGCGCGCCTCGGGCTCCTCTTCGAGGAGCGCCGTCCGGCGTCGGCGCCGGCACTCCCGCCCCCGGACGCCCCCCTCTTCCTCGCCCTGCCCCCCCAGAATCAACGAGAAGTTGATTCTGGCGCCCCTTCGACGTCGAGAGGCCTCCAGAATCAACGAAAAGTTGATTCTAGCGCCTCCTCGACGTCGAGAGACCTCCAGAATCAACGAAAAGTTGATTCCACGGCGACGGTCTTCGAGGTCGTCCTGATCCTCTTCTACGGGGCGATCGCGACGGTCGCGCGCTGGATCGGGCGCTGACCGGCGCCCGTTCGGCGATCTAGCCCGGCCCGCGCGCGGTCGCGGGGGAGGGGACGCCCTTCAGCGCCCCGACCGAGGCGCTCGGGCCCGTGCCGCGGGCGACCGGCGTGACCTGGGTGGGGCGAGCGCCGGGCGGCGGCAGGGGGAGCGCGCCCTCGCGCGTGGGGACGTCCTCGACCTCCTCGGCGCCCGGAAGCTGCTTGTGCTCCTCGATGAAGTGGCGAAGCATGTGGTCGAGGAGGTCGGGCGTGAGGTCGGCGGGGCGACCCGCGAAGCTGCGGACGACGCGGCTGTGCTGGCGGCCGATCGCGGCCAGGCCCTTCAGGTTCAAGGGGAGCAGGTTCTCGATCTCGGCCAGGGCCGCGTCGTTCATGCCCTCCTCGTACTCGATGTGCGAGAGCAGGATCTCGCGCGTCGGGCCGGCCGCCTGGTTGAGCACGAGGATGTCGTAGAGCGACTCGAAGTGCTCGCCGATGTTGTGGAGGAGGCGCGGCAGGCGCTCCTCGGGCGGGAGGTGCTCGGCCAGCCAGCCGACGCCCTTCGGCGCGGCCGGCGGGAGCGGGCTCGAGGCCGGCGTCGGGTTCAGGTCGGGCATGGGGCGTAGCTTACTCGCGGGCCCGGGCGCCGTAAAGGGCGACGGCCAGGGCCCGGCCCGTGCAGGTGACCCCGAGCGCGCGCCAGCGCCCGGCGAGGGCCTCGGCGAGCGCCCGGGCCGCGCCGTCGCCGTCGCGGACGGGGAAGGCGAGGAGCGTGGGCCCGGCGCCGCTCACGCAGGCGGCGGCCGCCCCGAACGCGGCGGCGTCGCCCAGGACCGCGTCGGCGCCGCGATAGAGCCCCATGCGGTAAGGCTGGTGGAGGCGGTCGGCCACGCCGTGCGCCAGCGCGACCCGGTCGCCGGACGCGAGCGCCCCGACGAGGATCGCCGTCCGCTGCACGTTCGCGATGGCGTCCGCACGCGGGTAGGTGTCGGGCAGGACGGCGCGCGCCTCGGCCGTCGGCACCCGGAAATCGGGAATGATGAGGGCGACCTCGGGCGGGCCCGCATAGGGCAGGCGCAGCGCGAAGGGGCCGGTCGGTGACGGCGCGCAGGCGACCAGCCCGCCGAGGAGACAGGCGGCGACGTTGTCGGCGTGGCCCTCGATCTCGGCGGCGAGCGCCAGCCGGCGCTCGGGCGGGAGCGGGTGCCCGGCGGCGGCCTCGGCGGCGAGGATCCCGGCGACCGTCGCGGCGGCGCTCGAGCCGAGCCCGCGCGCGAGCGGGATCGCGTTGCGGCAGACGAGCCGGGCCGTGCCCGGGAGGCGCGCCTTCATCTCGACGACGGCGCGCAGGAACGCCCGCGCCACGAGGTTCTCCGGGCCCCGGGGCAGCTCGCCGGCCCCCTCGCCGAGGACCTCGACCTCGACCGCGCCCCCGCCCGCCTCGGCGACCTCGACGTCGACCTCGTTCCAGAGGTCGAGGGCGAGGCCGAGCGCGTCGAACCCCGGCCCGAGGTTCGCCGACGTGGCGGGCGCCCGCACCGTCACCTTTCGCCCCGGCATGCGGTAAGTAAGTGTACTGTGGGCAAGGAAGAAAGAGGAGGCGGTAACGCTTGAGCCGCGCCGAGCGTCCTTGCGTACGGGTGGACCGAGACTGCCATCGGGGGACCCGCGATGACCGTGAGCAGCGCCGCCGTGGCCCCGCCTGAAGCGAGGGCCGAGCGGGAGTGGTTCGACGAGGCGGTGCGCCGGCACTACCGCCTCGTCTTCTCGATCTCGTACCAGGTCCTCGGGTCGGCGCGCGACGCCGAGGACGCGGCCCAGGAGGCGTTCCTGCGGGCCTACCGCGCCCGGACGTCCCTCGAGACGCCCGGCGCGGCCGAGGCCTGGCTCGCCCGGATCGCCCACAACACGGCGGCCGACCTCGGGCGACGGCGAGGGCGCGACGAGGCCGTGCGGCGCGTCGCGGCCGACCGGGCCCGGGCGGCGGCGGAGGACGGGGCGGCGTCGGGGCCGTCCATCCCGAACGGCGGCGCCGACGAGGAGCGGCAACGGCGCATGCGGGCCGCGATCGGCTCGCTGCCCGAGGCCGAGGCGGTCGTCGTCGCCCTCCGCTTCCTCGAAGGGCTCTCGGCGACCGAGATCGGCGCCCGCCTCCGCGAGGAGCCGGGCACCGTGCGCGTGCGGCTGCACCGGGCGCTGAAGCGCCTGCGGGCCGCCTTGCCGGAGGAGATCTGAGTCATGATGAGCATTTCCTGCGTGGAAGCGAAGCAGGCGATCGAGCGATACGTCGAGGGCGAGACGCCGCGCGAGTCGCTGGCCGCCGCCGAGACCCACGCGGAGACCTGCCTGGCGTGCGAGCGCGCGCTGCGCGAGGCCCGCGCGCTCACGGCCGGGATCGAGTCCGCGCTCCGCGCCCCGCTCGTGCCGGTTTGCGGCGCGGACCGCGTGCTCGCGGCCGTCGACGCCGAGGCGCGCGGGATCCGGCCGGTCGCGCGCGAGCGCACGACGCGGGGCAGCCCGGGCCGACACGCCTTCATGGCGCTGGCGGCGACCGTGGTGCTCGCGTTCGGGCTGTCGTTCACGTTCTACGCCGGGACCACGGGGCCCCGGGGCCAGACGGGGGGCCGCCCCGACGCCTTCGCCGGCTACTCGAACAGGGACGCCGACAAGAGCCAAGACCCGCTCGGCCACACCAAGCAGCGCGAGTACGGCGATGCGGAGCTCGGGGGCCTGGTCGCGGAAGCGAGGCGATCCAAGGAGCTGGCGGAGTACGAGCGCGCGCACTCCCTGTACTCGCAGGCGCTGGCCGCCGCCTCCGCGGACACCAAGTACCGGCTGGAGGAAGAGCTGCTCGTCCTCGAGCGGGCCACGCGGAGCGGGGGCTTCGACAGGCAGCTCGGCCCGCTTCCGGCGACAGCGGCCGCGCCCGCTCCCGAGCCGGTCGCGGGCCTCGCGCTTCGCGCGCAGTCGGGCGCCGGCGCCGGCGCCGGCAAGCCCAGGTCCGTCGAGCAACGGAAGGCCGCCGACCCGGGCCTCGTCTCCCTCGACGCCGGCTTCGACGACGTCGGCCAGGGCGCCCTCCTCGTCAAGGGGGAGGGCGAGAAGCCCGGGCCCGGCGTCGCCTTCCCCCTCGAGCGCACGGCCGTCGAGGCCGAGATCTCGGGCTTCCTCGCCTCGACGCTCGTCACCCAGACGTTCGGCAACCCCTACGACCGCAAGATCGAGGCCGTCTACGTCTTCCCCCTGCCGGCGACGGCGGCCGTGAACGAGTTCGTCATGGAGATCGGCAACCGCCGCATCCGCGGGATCATCCGCGAGAAGAAGGAGGCCCGCGAGATCTACGAGAAGGCGAAGGCCGCCGGCCAGGTCGCGTCGCTCCTGGAGCAGGAGCGGGCGAACGTCTTCACCCAGTCGGTCGCGAACATCGAGCCGGGGAAGCGCGTGGACGTCCGCATCCGCTACTTCCACACGCTCCCCTGCGATCGCGGGACCTTCTCGTACGTCTTCCCGATGGTGGTGGGCCACCGCTACGGCTCGGACGCGCGCGCCGAGGGCCACTCGAACGTGACCCCGCCCCGCCTCACGCCGGGCACGCGTTCGGGGCACGACGTGGCGGTCGCGATCGACCTCGACGCCGGCGTCCCGATCGCCGAGGTCAAGTGCGAGACGCACGACGTCGAGATCGAGCGCCCGGCGGACGGGACGCGCGCGCGCGTGCGCCTCAAGCCGGCGGAGGCGATCGCCAACCGCGACCTCGTCGTCGAGTACCGGGTCGGCGTCCCGGCCGAGACCGTGTTCGGCGTGCTCGCTCACGCCGGCGACGAGGGCAAGTTCTTCACGCTCCTCGTCGCCCCGCCGCTCCTTCCGGACTCCGGCGAGGTCGTGGCCCGCGAGCTGTTCTTCATCCTCGACTCGTCCGGCTCCATGAACGGCGTGCCGATCGAGCAGAGCAAGCGCTTCATGCGGCACGCGCTCGACCGGATGCGGCCGGGCGACGTCTTCAACGTCGCGACGTTCGCCGGCCAGGCCCGCCTCATGAGCGAGCACTTCCTCGAGCCGACGGCCGACCACGTGGGCTTCGCGAAGAAGTGGATCGAGGCCCTGGAGGGCTCGGGCGGGACCGAGGCCGAGAAGGGGATCCGCCTCGCGCTCGAGTACCCGCGCGATCCTTCGCGCATGCGTCTCGTCGTCTTCCTCACGGACGGCGGCGTCAGCTTCGAGGGCGACATCTGCAAGCGGATCCAGGAGTCGCGGGGCGGGGCGCGCATCTTCACCCTCGGCGTCGGCTCGTCGCCGAACCGCCTCCTCCTCGACCGCATGGCCGAGTTCGGGCGCGGCGCGGCGGCCTACATCCGCCACGACGATCCCGAGGAGGCGATCGCGACGAAGGTCGATCGCCTCTACGCGAAGATCGACGCGCCCGTGCTCGTCGACGTGTCGATCGACTGGGGCGGGCTCGAGGTCGAGGACGTCTACCCGACGCAGCTTCCCGACCTCTTCGTCGGCCAGGCCCTCGCCGTCCACGGCCGCTTCAAGAAGGGCGGAAAGGGGACGATCAAGGTCCGCGGCCTCTCGGGTTCGGGCGGCGCGGGCGCGGAGCGGGCGGTCGTCGTCGACCTCCCGGCGGCCGAGCCGCGCAACCGCTCGCTCGCGCCCGTCTGGGCGCGGATGAAGATCGAGGAGCTGACGGGCCGGATGTTCGGCGCCGCCGACGAGGCGAGGAAGCGGCTCGGGGACGAGGTGCTGGCGCTCGCCCTCGAGTTCGATCTCGTGAGCGCGTTCACGAGCTTCGTGGCGGTCGACTCCGCTTCCGACACCGGGGCGGAGGCGCCGGCGAAGGTCGAGCAACCGGTGGAGGTCCCGGCGGGGGTGGATCCGCGGAACTTCGGGCCGGGCGGGGAGAGGTGACGACCGAGCGGCATCGCGGAGGATCCAGGGATCGACCCGTCCGCGGGCCCGCACGAGCGGTTGCGGCTGCGCGTGGCGCGGATCTGCGGCCGGGCTTTTCAGCCCGGCCGCGACGCGTTACAGTGAGGGTTTCCTCGTCAAGAGAACCGCGCCCAGAAGGAGGGAACCTCATGCCGATCACGCTGCCGCCGCTTCCGTACGCCTACAACGCGCTCGAGCCGCACATCGACGAGCAGACGATGCGGCTCCACCACACGAAGCACCACCAGGCCTACATCGACAACGCCAACAAGGCCCTCGACAAGCACCCGCAGCTCGCCTCGAAGCCCGTGGAGCAGCTCCTCGCCGAGATCTCGGGCGTCCCCGAGGACATCCGCTTGGTGATCCGCAACCACGGCGGCGGCCACTCGAACCACGCGCTCTTCTGGACGGGCATGGGGCCCGGCAAGGGCGGGGAGCCGGCGGGGAAGATCGGCGACGCCATCCGGTCGACCTTCACCGACTTCAAGACCTTCAAGGAGAAGTTCCAGGCGGCCGGGATGGGCCGGTTCGGCAGCGGCTGGGCCTGGCTCGTCCTCAAGAGCGGCAAGCTCGAGATCGAGAGCACGGCCAACCAGGACAGCCCCCTCATGGAGGGCAAGACGCCGCTCCTCGGGAACGACGTCTGGGAGCACGCCTACTACCTCAAGTACCAGAACCGGCGCGCGGACTACCTCGCCGCGTGGTGGAACGTCGTCAACTGGGACGAGGTGGGCAAGCGCTTCGACCAGGCGGGGCGGTAGTCACTCCGCCATCTCGAACCGCTCCAGGAAGGCCTCGTTCGTCGGCGTCTGCCCGAGCTTCTGGACGAGGAGCTGGGTCGCCTCGAGCGGGCGCATCTTCATGAGCACGCGGCGCAGCACGTGCATGCGCTTCAGGCGCTCGGGGTCGATGATCCGCTCCTCGCGCCGCGTGCCCGACCTCTGGACGTCGATCGCCGGGAACACGCGCCGGTCCGCGAGCTCGCGGTCGAGGACGATCTCCATGTTCCCGGTGCCCTTGAACTCCTCGAAGATGACCTCGTCCATGCGCGAGCCCGTCTCGATCAAGGCCGTCGCCACGATCGTCAGGCTCCCGCCCTCCTCGATGTTGCGGGCCGCGCCGAAGAAGGCCTTCGGCCGCTCCATGGCGCGGGCGTCGAGCCCGCCCGAGAGCGTCCGCCCCGCGCCCGGCGTGGCCGCGTTGTAGCCGCGCCCGATCCTCGTCAGCGAGTCGACGAGCAGGACCACGTCCTTCCCGAGCTCCGCCAGCCGCCGCGCCCGCGCGCCCACCATCTCGGTCACGTGGACGTGCCGCTCGTTCGGCTCGTCGGCGGTCGAGTAGTAGACCTCGCCCTTGACGGTCCGCCGGAAGTGCGTCGCCTCCTCGGGCCGCTCGTTCACGAGCAGGACGAGGAGCTTGAGATCGGGGTACCCGCTCGCGATCCGGTTCCCGATCTTCTCGAGGAAGATCGTCTTCCCGCTCCGCGGCGGGGCGACGACGAGCGTCCGCTGCCCGCGCGCGATCGGGGCGATGAGGTCGATGACCCGGAGCGTCGCGTCGCCCGCGCCGTCATCGAGCTGGATCCACCGGCGCGGGTCGATCGTCGTCAGCTCCTTGAAGCGCGGCTTGCCCCTCGCCTCGTCGGGCGTCATGCCGTCGACGGCGACGACGCGCACGACGCGCGGGCCCGCCGGCCCCTGCCCGCCTCGCGCCTCGGCCGCCTCCGCCTCCACCTCGCTCCCGGCCGGAGCTCGAGGTCGCGGACGAGGGCGGCGTCGAGGAACGGGTCGCCCGGCTGCGGGGCGAAGTGGCGCTTCGCCTCGCGCAGGAAGCCGCGGCCGCGCTCGTCGATCTCGAGGATGCCGCGGACGGCGACGGTCGGTCCCGCCGGGGCGCCGGTCGCGGGCGGGCCTCCTCCCTGACCCTGGCCCGGCGCCAGGCCGCCCGGCCCACCGGGCCCACCCGGTCCGCGCGGCCCGCCGCCGCCCCCACCCTGCGGGCGGTGCCCGCCCGGCGGCCGCGGTCCCCCCGGGCGCGGCCCGCGGTGCCCGCGGCGTCCGCCGCCGCCGCCGCTTCCGCCTCCGCCGCCGCCGCCGCCCGGTCCGCCCCGCCCTCCGCTTCCGCCCCGCGGCCCGCCGCGTCCGCCCCGGTCCTGTCCGTGGTTCACGAGGGCGTCCCCTTCTCGTACGTGAGCGCCTGGAGGTCCGCGTAGGACGCGATCTTCACGCCCAGCGCCTCGATCCACGCCCGTGCGTCCGGGCCCGCGAACAGCTTCGTGTCGACGAGGCGGTGCCCGGCATCGGCGCCCGCGAGCGCGCGCCAGTCGGGTCCGTCGTCCGCCGGATGGAGGATCACCTCGGTCACGCCCGGCGGCAGCGTCTCGATCGTCTCGCGGAAGAACCGCTCGCGCTCGGCCGGCTCGTGCGGCGCCGTCCAGAGGAGCTGGTCCACGACCCCGAACCCCCGCGCCTGGAGGTCGGCGAGCCGCGGCGGCCAGCCGTCGCGCAGCGTCAGCCGGAACTCGCGCGCGAGGTCGAGCGCGACCTCGAACAGGTCCTCCCGGAAGTGGTAGACGCCCATGTGGCAGTCGAGGTGGGTCGGGGCGACCCCGAGGCCGATCACGCGCTCGACCTGCGCGCGCCACTCGCGCCGGCAGTCATCGGCGCTCGCCTGCGCCTCGAGGTCGGCGCGCTCGCGCGGGAAGTAACCGATCCCGTCGCGGAGGGACGGGGCCGCGTCGCCCACGAGGGGCCCGAAGCGCAGCCCCTCGAACTCGCTCGTCGCCGTCAGGTGCACGCCCGCCCGGAACCCTCCCTCGCGCACGCGCCGCGCCATGTCGGCCACCCACGGCGTCGGGGCCATGAGCGTCGTCGTCCTCGCCGCCCCCGCGCGGAGCGTCCGCTCGATCGCCTCGTTGATCGCGAGCGCGTAACCGCCGTCGTCCGCGTTGAGGACGACGACGCGGTCCGTGCTGCGGAAGCCGAGTCGGACGTTCAGGGGCTCGGGTGATGAGGACATTTCGCGTATGGGTGTCGCGATCCGCGCCCTATCGTAGCACGCCGCCGCCCGGATGCCAACGAGCGGGCCGGCCCTCATCCGCGCGGTCCCGGAGGGCCCCGAGGAGGGCCATCTCGAGCGTGCGGCCGAGGTGGACGGCCGGCGCCGCCGCGGGCCCGTGGATCCGGATCGGCGTCGCCTCCCGGGCCGTGCGGTCGCGGATCTCGATCTCGACGCCCTCGGCCACGAGGCGCCGGATCAGGAAGCGCGGGGCCTCGCCGCGGACCCAGCGGGCGCGCGCGTCCGGGTGGCCCGGGACGACCTCCGGCGGGGCCGGCGGGCAAGCGCTCCGGCCGGCGCCCGCGCCGGCGCCGGCCCGCACGCGGGCCGCCCAGGCCTCGACCTGCTGGACCCAGCCCGTCTCGAGCGCCCGGCGGCGCGCCGCCTCGAGCCACGCGGCCCGGGCCCGCCCGTCCGCGGGCGGCGGCGGGGGCGGCAGGCCGGGCGGGGCGGGCTCGGGACGCGGCGGCCCGCTCCCGGGCGGCGGGCGCGGGCCGACGTGCTCGAGGTCGATCGTCCCGTCCTCGCGGCGCTCGATGCGCAAGCGGACGCGGGCGAGCCGGACCTCGCGGAGGACGAGTCGGCCCCGGAGGGCGGCGCCGACCTCGACCGCCGCGTCCGCCTCGTCGATCTCGAGCCAGACGGCGGCCGGATCGGCCGGGTCCCGGGCCGCGAGGCGCCGGAAGACGAGGTGCGCCCCCAGGGGATCGACGGCGACCGAGCCGATCGTGACGGGCGCCCCGAGCGCCCGGGCGAGGGCGCGCTCCGCCGCCCGGCGCGCGAGCGGCTCCGCCCCGAACGCGAGGAGGAGCGCGCTCGCGGCGATCGCCGCGGCGAGGACCTTCGGCCGGATGAGGCGCGGGTGTCGCACGTCGGGCCGGTCCACGATGGGCGGCGGGGGCCCACGCCTCAAGCGCGACCCCGTGCGGATGCCTGGCGCGCGGCCACCCGCGGCCGGCACCCACCGCGACGCCGCAGAGCGCGTGGATCCCGGGCCTTGGGGCGGCAGAGAACCCGCTCCCGCCGGCCCGCGAACGTCGTTGATGCTCCGGACCCGAGCGATAGAATGGGGGTCTCACGCGATCGACGGGCGGGCAGGTCGACGCGGACCTCCCGCCGGGGCCACCGGACCGCCAATGACCGCCAGACCTCTTCCCGGCCGCTGGCCGCCCAGGCGGCACCGGCCCGGGGACGCCAACCGGAACCCGAGCGCCCGCGCCCCGCGCGGCGCGCCAAGGGCGCGGGCGGGAGCCGAACGCGGCGCGCTCCCCGCCCGCCGGCCCGGGCACCCGCCCCGCGAGGGGCGCCCGGCGGCCCACCTCGCGCCGTCCCACCCCCCGAGACGGGAGGCCCACGTGAAGTGCCTCGTCCTCGCGGACCACCGCGTCTTCTACGGGATCTTCGCCCGCTCGGTCGGCTCCCTCGTCGAGGCGCATTACTGGCTCGCGAAGGGCGAGCGCACCCCGTACCCGGACATCGCGAACGTCTTCCGGGGCGACCCGGGCGATGCGGCGACCTACGAGGGCTTCGACGCGGGCGACGAGTACGCCGCCGTCCTCTACTTCCAGGAGCGGGCGGAGGCCGAGCGGGCGGCGCGGGCGATCGAGCAGACGCTCCCGCGCTCGACGTTCCTCTTCATCGCCCTCGAGGAGCACCTCCCGGCCCCCGAGAGCGTCGCCCGCGGGCGCTCGCGGTCCTGGGAGCAGGTGATCTCGCGGCGGCTCGCGGACGAGGTCCGGGCGCTCGTCACGCGCACGCGCGTCGAGTACCTGAGGCAGGTCTTCGAGGACGGCGGCAAGGTCGCCGTCCTGGTCCAGGACGACCCCGATCCCGATGCCATCGCGAGCGGCCTCTGCTTCCGCAACCTGATCGGGCGCAACCGCGTCGGCGCGCCGCTCGTGACCTTCGGCGGGATCGCGCGGCCCGAGAACCGGGAGATGGTGCGGCTCCTCGACCTCCCGGTCGAGACCGTGACCCCCGAGCAGCTCGCGGCCTTCGACCGGATCGCCTGCCTCGACGTCCAGCCGAACGTCTTCGGCGACAAGCTCGGCGGGCGGGAGGTCGACGCCGTGATCGACCACCACCCGGAGCAGACCGGCTACCGCGCGCGCTATCGCGACATCCGGGCGAGCTACGGGGCGACCTCGACGATCCTCACCGAGTACCTGCGCGGCGTCGGGGTCGAGGTGAACCAGAAGCAGGCGACGGCGCTGCTCTACGGGATCAAGACGGACACGCTCTTCCTCGACCGCGAGGTGACGGAGGCCGACGTCGAGGCCTTCCTGTACCTCTACCAGAAGGCGAACCTGAACCTCGTGCGGCGGATCGAGAAGCCGGCGATCCCCCGCGACTCGCTCAAGCGCTTCGGCCAGGCGCTCCAGAAGCTCGAGGTCGAGGGCGGGCTCTCGTTCGGCTGGCTCGGGCAGGTCGAGCGGGAGGACGTGATCCCGCAGCTCGCCGAGTTCCTGCTCCAGGTCGAGGACGCCGAGTGGTCGGTCGCCGCCGGCATCCACGAAGGGCGCGTCATCGCGAGCATCCGCAACGCCTGCTACCAGAAGGGCGCGGGCGACGTCGCGAAGCGCATCTTCGGCGACATCGGGAGCGCCGGGGGTCACCGCTCCATGGCCAAGGCCATCGTGCCGGTCGAGCGCTTCGTCGAGGCGTTCGGCGGGACGGACGAGGCGACCGTGCGCTCGGTGTTCTACGGGCCGTTCCTGGCGGAGACGAGGGCCGGAGAGAGCTGAGCCCGAGCCCCCATCTTCCGTAAATCCCGGTTTCTCCGTTTAATACCCCGGATGGCGTCAGCCGCTCCCATCGATCGCGACCTCGCCACGCTGGCGCGGGTCGTCGCCGAGCTCCACGCCGAGCTCGGCGTCCGCCCGCGCGGCCCCGTGTCCCGGGACTCCCAGCTCGACAAGGACCTCGGCTTCGGCAGCCTCGAGCGGGTCGAGCTCATGCTCCGCATCGAGGAGGCGTTCGGCGCGCGCCTTCCCGAGGCGGCCTTCGCGAACGCGCGGACGATCGCGGACCTGCTCGAGATCGTCGCGGGCGCGGGAGCGAGCCCGAGGAGCGCGGCCACCTTCACCCCGGCCCCGTCCGGGGGGGAGAGGGAGACCCCGGGACCTCGCCCGTCGCGCGCCCAGGCCGGCCCGAACCCCGACGGGGCGCGGACGCTCGTCGAGGTCCTGCTCGCGCGCGTCTCGACGGACCGCGACCGCCCGTGCATCCACCTCCCGGACGACGCCGGGAACGAGCGCGTCATCGCGTACGGCGACCTCGACCGGGGAGCGCGGCGCGTGGCCGCGGGGCTGCGCGACCTGGCGCTGCCGGTCGGCGCGCGCGTCGCCCTCATGCTGCCGACGGGCGAGGACTTCTTCCTCGCCTTCATCGGCACGCTCTACGCGGGGCTCGTGCCGGTGCCGATCTACCCGCCGTTCCGCGCCGACCGGGTGGGGGAGTACATCGAGCGCGAGAGCGCGCTCCTCAGGAACGCCGAGGCCTCCGCCCTGATCGTCTTCCCGGAGGTCGCGGCGGTCGCCGGGCTCGCGCGCGACCGCGTCCCGTCGCTCGCCCGCGTGACGACGGTCGCCGAGCTGATGGCCCACGACGCCTTCGCGTCTCCGGACGCCGTCGCCCAGGTCGGGCCGGAGGCGCTGGCCCTGATCCAGTACACGTCGGGCAGCACCGGCGACCCGAAGGGCGTGGCCCTCACGCACGCGAACCTGCTCGCCAACATGCGCGCCTGCGGGAAGGGCGTGGCCTTCACGCCGGCCGACGTGGCCGTGAGCTGGCTCCCGCTCTACCACGACATGGGCCTCATCGGGTCGTGGCTGACGACCATGTACTTCGCCTGCCCGACCACGATCCTCTCGCCGGTCGCGTTCCTCTCGCGCCCGGAGCGCTGGCTCTGGACGATGCACGCGAAGCGGGCGACGGCCTCCGTCGCCCCGAACTTCGCCTTCGACCTGTGCGCGCGGCGGATCCGCGACGAGGCGATCGAGGGGCTCGACCTCTCGTCGGTCCGGTTCGTCATGAACGGCGCCGAGCCCGTCCGGCCCGAGACCGTCGAGCGGTTCTGCGAGCGCTTCGGCCGCTACGGGTTCAAGCGGGGGGCCATGTTCCCGGTCTACGGGCTCGCCGAGAACGCGGTCGGGCTCACGTTCCCGCCGCTCGGCCGCGGCCCGCGCTACGACTGGATCGACCGGGCGACGCTCGAGCGCGAGGGGCGGGCCGCCCCGGTCGCCGCCTTGGCGTCCGGCGCGGTCCGCCACGTCTCGTGCGGCTCGCCGCTCGAGGGCTGCGAGGTCCGGATCGTGGCCGCGGACGGGACCGGCGCCGAGCTCCCGGAGCGGGCGCAAGGGCGCCTCCTGTTCCGGAGCCCGTCGTCGACGGCCGGCTACTTCCGGCGCCCCGACCGGACGGCCGAGCTGATCCGGCCGGACGGCTGGCTCGACTCGGGCGACCTCGGCTACCGCGTCGAGGGCGAGGTCTACATCACCGGGCGCGTGAAGGACCTGATCATCCGCGGCGGTCGCAACATCCACCCGCGCGACATCGAGCAGGCCGCCGAGGGCGTCGAGGGCGTGCGCCGCGGCTGCGTCGCCGCGTTCGGCGTCCCCGACGAGAAGACGGGCACCGACTCGGTCTGCGTCGTCGCCGAGGTCAAGCCCGAGATCCTCGGGGGCGGCGGCGACGGCGAGGCCGCGCGCGCCCGGGTCGCGGACGCGATCTCGGCCGCGGTCCTGGAGGCGACGGGCACGCCCGCCGACCGCGTCGTCCTCGTGCCGCCCGGGTCGGTGCCGAAGACGTCGAGCGGGAAGATCATGCGCCGCGACACGCGGGCCCGCGTGCTCGCCGGGGAGATCGGGCGGAAGCGGCCGCCGACGGCCGTGCAGGTCGCGGGGCTCGCCCTCGGGAGCGTGCCCGCCAGGCTGCGGTCGGTCGCCGCCAAGCTCGGGCGCGTCCTCTTCGGGATCTGGAGCTACGTCTCGTTCCTCGCGCTCGCGCTCGTCTTCCTGCCGCTCGTGACGATCCCGCCCGCCGGCCGGCTCCCGCGCCGGGCCGCGTTCCTGGCGGCGCGGATCTGGATGCGGATCGCCGGCCTCTGGCCGACGGTGCGCGGCCGCCAGCGCCTCCCGCGCGGGCCCGTCGTCTTCGTCGCCAACCACACGAGCTACCTCGACGTGTTCCTGCTCGCGGCGGCGCTCCCGCCCGACTCGCGCTACGTGGCGAAGATGGAGCTCCTGAACGCGCCTCTGATCGGGCGCGTCCTCTCGCGGGGCGGGCACGTCGGCGTCGAGCGCGACCGGCCCGACCGGGCGGTCGAGGCGTTCCGGGAGGTGAAGCGGATCCTCGAGGCCGGCGAGCCCGTCGTCTTCTTCCCCGAGGCCACGTTCACGCGCGCCGCCGGCCTCCGGCCCTTCCGGCTCGGGGCGTTCCGGCTGGCGGCCGAGGTGGGCGTCCCGGTCGTCCCGGTCGCGCTCCTCGGCTCGCGGCGCGTGCTCCCGGCGGGCGTCTGGATGCCGCGCCCGTGGCCGGTCGTCATCGACATCGGCGACCCGATCTGGCCGGACCGCAACGCGGCGGCCGGCCTCGGCGCCTACGTGAAGCTCAGGGACGCCGCCGCCGACTCGATCGCGGCCCGCATCGACGAGCCGCGGCTAGACCTGGTGGCGGCGGGACCGGCCCCGAGCAAGAGCGAGCTCGGGTAGCTATCCCCCGGGGCCGCCCGGCGCGGCCGGGACCGAGCCGCGCGTCGGGGACGGCTGCCCCGCCGGCCCGGTCGGCGGCTGGCCGGGAGGCGGCGGCGCCTCGCGGGCGATGCGCCCCGCCTCGCGGGCGACGTCGTCCGGTTTCGGGCGGACGCGCAGCGACTCCGACGCCTGCATCCACTTGATCACGCCCGTGCGGTCGACGATCAGCGTCACGACCTGGGCGATGTCCTGGCCATCGGGGCCCCCGCTCTTGTGGCGGATGCCGAGGAGGTCGACGGACCTCCCCTCCGGGTCCGACACGAACGTGAACGGGAGCTTCCCGATCCGCCCCTCGAGCCGCTCCTCGCCCTGCCGCTGCTGATCCGGCGTCTCGGTCGAGATGGCGACGAGGCGCACGTTCGAGGCCGCGAACACCTCCGCTCTCTTCTGGAGCCCGACGAGCTCCGAGCGGCAGTACAGTCACCAGAAGCCGCGGAAGAAGATGACGACGGTCGCCGGCGACCGCCGGAGCTCCTGGTCGAGGACGAAGGGCTCGCCCTTCGAGGTCTTGAGGACGAGGGCCGGCTCGGTCGCGGGCGGCGCGAGCGCGTCGCCCGCGTGGAGCCTGGTCTCGGTCGTCGGGTAGACGGACCCGATCAGCGTGAACCAGCCGAAGCCGCCCATGAGCGCGAGGGCCGCGACCGTGAGGAGCATCCGGAAGACCGAGAAGGCGGCCCAGACGAGCTTGCCGAGGAAGTAGATCCCGAGCGTGCCGAGGAGCAGGGCCGGTACGGGGTAGCGCTCGTAGATCCCCATCTCGAGCGCGCCGTAGAAGTAGCCGCCGATCCCGAGCGGGATCAGGAGGAAGGCGAGCAGCGCCTTCATGGTTGCACCTCGCTGTCTTCGGGCCTGAACCCAGGATAGCGCGTCCGGAACCAGGCGACCACTGGTTCCTGCTCGAGGAAGGCGGCGACGAGGCGCACGAGCTCGGGCGCCGGCTCGCGCGGCTCGGCGGGCGCGCCCAGCTCCTCCCCGAGGGCGCGCAGCGTCTTCGCCCCGTGCCGCTCGAAGAGCCGCTCGACGCGCTCGCGCACGCGCCGGCGGGCGGCGTCGTCGCGGGCGAGCCCGAGGAGCGCGTCCCGGGCGCGGGCCTTCATCTTCTCGAGGCGCTCGGCCGGGGCCCGGGCGACGTGGTCGCGCACGGGCGTCTCGAGGCCGCGGCGCACCAGGCGCTCGCGCATCTCGCGGAACGAGGCCCGGTTCGCCGGGTCGGTGACGTAGGCGACGGCGCGGTCGACGGCGACCTTGGCGAAGACCTCGAGGAACGCCTTCACCTGCTTCTCGAGCTGCTCGCCGAGGAGCCCGGCGGCCCCGCCCGCGAGGCCCGCCAGCCGGTTGGCGAAGCCGCCGGCCGCGCCGCCGAGCCCGCCGAAGATGCCGCCGACCCGCGTCCCGACCGGGTTCAGGCCCTTCTTCAGGAACTCGACGATGCCGTCGTAGATGAGCGAGGCGAGGAGCTTCTCGACCGCCCGCTCGCCGAAGAAGGCCCGGATCGTGCGCTCGTCGGGGTCGATCTCGCCGACGGCGCGGATCGCGGCCTCGGCGGCCTCGCGGCCGACGATCTCGGCGAGCGAGCGCTTCTCCTGGCGCAGGCGCTCGACCGTCCGGTCCCAGTCGGCCGGGAAGCGCTCCTTCGCGAAGCGCTCGATCCGCTCGGGGGTGAGGGCCGCGTCGATGCGCGCGAGGACGGCGTCGCGCGGGATCGCCTGCGAGACGGGTTTCGCGCCCAGCCAGTCGCGGGCGAGGCGGAGGAGGGAGGCGACGGGGTCGTCGGGCATCAGATCAGTCGGCCGCCCGTGCGGAGGATCTTGCGATAGAGGCGGGTCGCGCGGGCGGGGGCAAGGGCGAGGGCGGCTTCGACGGCCGCCGAATCGTGCGACTCGTCGAGATCGGGCAGCGTCGCACCGTTCGCCTGCGTCCCTTCTGCGCCATGGCCCCGCCATTATACACTTCCCGGTCTCCCGCTCTCCGCGTCCAGTCCGGGCTCATGCCGGGCGATCCCGTCTCCGCGATCCCACTCCTCCAACCCCACCCCAATCCCACCCCGACCCCAGCCCCAAACCCCACCCCCCAACCCCCGTTCCCTCAACCGGTCCCCTGCCCCTCCCCCTGCCCCTGGCCCTGCCCGCCTCCCTGCCCGCCGTCCCCGAAGCGACCGCGAACCTGCCTCGCCCGGACCGATCGCTTCCGACCGTCGTCCGCTCCGCTCCGCTCCGCCCGCGGCCCTTTACGTGGCCGCCCCCGGCGGTTACGATCGCCCGGCCCGATGATCCGAAGGAGGGGTGAAGAGATGGGGACCAAAGGCGGGAACGGAAACGGCAACGCCGACGGCAAGTCGACGTACGCGAAGTTCGAGACGGCCGTGAAGGAGATCAAGCTCCTCGGCTCGGCGAACGCGCTCCTGAGCTGGGACCAGGAGACCTACATGCCCCCGAAGGGCGGCGCCTGGCGGGCGGAGCAGCTCTCGCTCCTCGCCGGCCTCGTCCACGACCGGCTCGTCGCCGACGAGATGGGGGAGATGCTCGAGCGGCTCCGCGGACCGGCCGAGCGCGGCGAGCTCGAGCCGCGCGAGGCGACGAACGTCCGCGAGGTCGCGCGCTCGTTCGAGCGCGAGCGCAAGCTCCCGGCGGACCTCGTCCGCGAGATGGCGAAGCAGGCGAGCCTGTCGCAGGAGGCGTGGGTCAAGGCCCGCAAGGCCTCCGACTTCTCGATCTTCGCCCCCTTCCTCGAGAAGACGGTCGAGCTCAAGCGCAAGGCCGCGTCGCTCCTCGGCTACGAGACCGACCAGGGCGAGATCTACGACGCCCTGCTCGAGGACTTCGAGCCGGCGACGAAGACGCGCGACCTCGTGCCCGTCTTCGACCGGCTGCGCGGCTCGCTCGTCAAGCTCGTCCAGGCGATCCAGGCGTCGGGCCGGCGCCCCGACCTCGACCTCTCGCCGTCGCGCGGGCTCGCCGCCGCGGCGGCCGCGGGCGGGGCGAGGCGGGAGGCGAAGGCGCGGCTCTTCCCGGTCGAGCGCCAGCGCGAGTTCGCGCTCGCCGTCGCGAAGGACATGGGCTTCGACCTCGAGGCGGGGCGGCTCGACGTCAGCGCCCACCCGTTCTGCTCGGGCCTCCAGGTGCGCGACGTGCGCATGACGACCCGCTACGACGAGCGCGACATCGTCATGGCCCTCTTCGGCGTCATGCACGAGACCGGGCACGCGCTCTACGAGCAGGGATACGACCCGGCGAACGCCGGCACGCCCATGGCGGAGGCCGTCTCGAGCGGCATCCACGAGTCGCAGTCGCGCCTCTGGGAGAACCAGGTCGGCCGCAGCCGCCCGTTCTGGCGCCACTACTACCCGAAGCTCCAGGCGACGTTCCCGGAAGGGCTCGGCGACGTCGACATCGACCGCTTCTACTTCGCGATCAACGAGGTGACGCCCTCGTTCATCCGCGTCGAGGCGGACGAGGTCACGTACAACCTCCACATCCTGCTCCGGACCGAGCTCGAGCGCGAGCTCATCGCGGGACGCATCCAGGTGTCCGACCTGCCGCGCCTCTGGAACCAGAAGATGCAGGAGTACCTGGGCGTCACGCCGCCTTCCGACGCCAAGGGCGTGCTCCAGGACATCCACTGGTCGCTCGGGCTCTACGGCTACTTCCCGACGTACACGCTCGGGAACCTTTACGCGGCGCAGTTCTTCGCCGCGGCGAGGCAGGACATCCAGGGGCTCGAGGGCAAGATCGGGCGCGGCGAGCTCGCGCCGCTGCGCGAGTGGCTGCGCGACAAGATCCATCGCCACGGGCAGCGGTTCCGGGCGCACGAGCTCGTGCGCGAGGTGACCGGGAAGCCGCTCGACCCGGATGTGTTCGCCGGCTACCTCCAGACGAAGTTCGGGGAGATCTACGGCGTCTAGTCAGTGCTCCCGCCCCGCCTGGCGGCGCGCCTCTCCTCGGCGCGCCCCCGCGGGGCGGGCGGCCTCGAAGTCCGGCTCCGGCAGCCTTGCGAGCAGGGCCGCGACCTCGTCGTCCGCGAGGTCCTTCCGCGGCCGCCCGATCCCGCGGTACACGCGCATCCCGCGCCGGCGCGCCCGCGTCTCACGGAGCGTGCGGCCTTCCGGCGCATCCGGCCACGGCCCGTCCTTCGGCTCGAAGCGGAAGAGGAGCGGGACGGTCGTGAGGATGAAGCGCCAGTAACGGTCGTTGTCGCTCTGGACGACCAGGACCCCGTCCGGGGCGAGGGCGCGTCGCACGGCATCCAGGAACGCCGGCGTCAGGAGCCGCATCCGCTTCTGGGCGGGGTCGACGTAAGGCTGCGGGTGGTAGACGTGGACCTCGGCGAGGCTCGCGGGCGCCGCCCCGCCGCCCGTCACGAAGCCGTGAGCGTCGCCGACGGCGAAGCGCGCGTTCGCCAGGCGCTGCGCGACCGCCCGCTCGACCGCGTGGCGGATCGACGGCGGGACGATGTCGATGCCGAGATGGTCGTGCCCGGGACGGCGCGCCGCCGACCGCAGCAAGAACTGGCCGTTCCCGCAGCCGAGGTCGACGACGCGCGGGGCCTCGCCGCGCCCGAACACGGCGGCCCAGTCGAGCGGCTCGCCCGGCGGCGGCAGCGGGATCCGGACCTTCGGGAACGGCGGCGCGCTCACGCCCTCAGGTTAGCATCTGGTCCGCCCGCCGGGGACGGGGTAGACTCCGCGCCGTGGAAGACGCGCGCCGCGTCGAGATGCTGCTGAAGAAGGGCTGGACGCTCCTCGGCTCGAAGCAGCCCGAGGCGGCGCTCCAGGCCTTCGACGACGCGGTCGCGGCCGCGGGCGGCGCCGGCCGCGCCCTGGCCGAGAAGGCCCGCGCCCTCGCCCGCCTCGAGCGCCTCGACGCGGCCCTGGCCGCCTACGACGCCGCCCTCGCCCGCGCCCCGGACGACGTCGCGGCCGCGGTCGAGCGCGGCGAGCTGCTCGCCCGGCTCGGCCGCCGCGACGACGGGCTCGCCGCCCTCGCCGCGGCCTGCGAGACGAACCCGAAGGACCCCCGCGCGCTCGAGGCGTACGGGACCGCGCTCGCCGAGTCGCGCCGCCTCGAGGAGGCGCTCGCGGTCTTCGAGCGGCTCGTCGCCGAGCGGCCGAAGCACGCGGACGGCTGGCTCGCCAAGGGCATCCTCCTCTGGAAGACGGGGCGGCCGGACGAGGGCGTCGGCGCCCTCGACCGGGCGCTCGAGCTGAACCCGAAGCTCGTCGAGGCCTACCTCCAGCGGGCGCTCCTCCACCGCGAGGCCGGCCGCTACGAGGCCGCCTACGCGAGCGCCCAGGACGCGATCCAGCGCGAGCCCAAGGCCGCCCTGGGCCACCTCGTGGCCGGCGAGATCGCGTTCGACGCCGGCCGCCTCGACACGGCCTTCACCCACGCCGACAAGGCCCTGGGGGCGAACCCGCTCGAGGCCGGCGCCTGGCGCCTCAAGTCGAGGGTCCACGAAGGGCGCGGCCGCCCGGCCGCGGCCGCCGTCTGCCTCGGGCTCGCCCACCTCGTGGCGAAGGAGCTCGACCCGGCGCTCGCCGAGATGGATCGCGCCATCGGCCTCGACGGGAAGTTCGTCCACGCCTGGCACCACAAGGGCACCGTGCTCGAGCGCCTCGAGCGCGCGGACGAGGCGCTCGCGTGCTACGACCGCGCCCTCGAGCTCGACGCCCGGGACGCCTCGATCTGGCTGGACAAGGGAACGCTGCTCTTCCTCAAGCTCGGCCGCGCCGACGACGGCCTCAAGTGCTGCCGGAAGGCGGTGGGGATCGAGCCGAAGCTCTGGGGCGGGCTGCCGGATCCCCTGAAGAAGAAGATCGACCCGCCCCGCTGGTAGGCCTACCGGGTAGGGTCGAGCACCAGGTCGTTGATGAACGAGAACCCGGTCCGTGAACCGGAAATGAGGCGGGCGGGGGCGACCGCGCCGTTCAGCGTCATCGCCCCCGCGAAGATCCGGATGGCGGTCGCGCTGTCGTTGAGCTGGTAGAGGCAGTCCCTCTCGCGGTGGATCACGCCCTCGATCGGGGTCGCGAAGCCGGTCGCCGTGCCCGTCATGCGACGGGCGGGGGCGACGTTGCCCGTCACGGCGCCGAGGCCCGTCCAGACGAAGATCCCGGACGTGGGCGACGCATCGCGACAGGTCACGTACATCTCGTCGCGCTGGAAGTCGAACGACAGGCCCTGCGGGTTGCCGAGGCCCGTCGCCGTCCCCTTGATCTCGCGGTAGGGCGGCTGGAAGACCGCGGTCGCGCCCGTGCGCGCGCTCGCCTGGTCGACGATGATCACCGAGTTGTTGAGCGCCGTCGGCACGAAGAGGCGGTCGGCGAGCGGGTCCACGGCGATCCGGACGATCGCGATCGTCGTCAGCGGGAACGAGAACGTCCGGGCGGGCGTCGCCGGCCCGTTGATCGTGCTCGCGCGCTCGTAGACGCCGATCTGGTTGTCCGTCCGGACGACGTAGAGGATGTCGCGGACCCAGTCGATCGCGATCGAGAGGCGGATGTTGTCGCCCGTAAGGCCGATCCGCCGCGCCGGGCCGACGTTCCCGTTCGCCGTGCTCGCGGATGAGAAGACGAGGACCTCGTCGGGCGAGGCCCCGCGGTTCGTGACGTAGAGCTCGTCCAGGCGCGGGTCGATGTCGGCGTTGAGGGGCTCGCTCAAGCCCGTGGCCGCCCCCGAGATCACGCGGTCCGGGGCGATGTCCGTCGCCTGCGTCCCGGGCGCGCCGCCCTTCGCGGCGGGGTCGTCGAACACGCGGATCGCGTTGGCGCGGAAGTCGACGGCGTAGAGCTTGCCGAGCGGGTTCGGCGTGGGCGCCGGCGTCGCACCGGGGGTGGGAGCGGGCGTGGGCGTCGGCGTCGGCGTCGGGTTGCCGCCGGCCGTCGGCTGCGCCTGCCCCGTCGGGCTCCGGCCGAAGATCGACGACGTGTTCTTGCCCGCGCCGCCGCCGCCGCAGCCGGCGACGAGGCTGAGGGCCGCGAGGACGCCGACGGTCGCCCGGAGAGTCGAAGGTTGCGCCAAGGGTGGACCCCTCCTCTTTGCCGCGGGGAAAAAAAAACGAGGGGGGCACCCTAGCGCATGGCGTGCCGAAACCGAATCGAGACGAAAACGGGAATCAGGGCGCGGGCGGCTCCGGCGGCGCCTCCGGCGGCGCCTCCGGCGACGACGCCGGCAGGCCGCCGCCGCTCGGGGCCTGGCCGACCCGGAAGACGACCTGGACGGCCGGCTTCGGCGTGCCGATCACCGCGAAGCAGTCCTCCCTCAGGAGGTCGAGGGCGATCGCCTTCGGCACCCAGGCGGACGTGCCTTCCTGGAAGTTGCCGACCCCCGGGACGCTCCGGACGCCCTTGCCGATGTACGTGACGTAGAGCTCGTCCCGGCTCATGGGGTCATCGTCTTCGGCTTCTCCGTGCCCGGCTCAATCGACCTCCTCGCGCTCGGGGACCGACCACATCTCGATGAACACGCCCAGGTCCTGACGTCCCGAGCCGCGGAACACGCCCTTCACCGGCACGACGTCGTCGTAGTCGCGCCCGACCGCGACCTTGACGTAGCGGAGGTCCACCGGCCGGGCGTGCGTCGGGTCGATGCCGCACCAGCCGACGCCCGGGAGGAACGCCTCGACCCAGGCGTGCGACAGGAACGGGAACGGCCGCCCGCTCGCCCCGGGAGGCGCCTCGGCACCCGGCTCCCCGAGGTGGAAGCCGTAGCCGCTCACGTACCGCGTGGGCACGCCCAGGCCGCGGAGGGCGCCGATGAGGACGTGCGAGAAGTCCTTCGAGCTCCCGCGCCCGAGCGCCAGGACGCGGTCCACCGGGGTGTCGGCGCGCGTGGCGTCGCGGTCGTAGGCGAGCCGGGCGTGCACGCGCGCGAAGGCCTCCGAGACCAGGTCGTAGAGGGCCTCCCCGTCGCCCGCGGCGTCGATGTCGGGCGCGAGGTCGCGCCACGCCTCGAGCGCCGGGACGCGCGTCGACGGCGCCAGGAACTCGTAGTACGTCTCGCGGAGGCGGTCGCGCTCGCGCCGGAAGTCGCCGACCGCGACCTGCCGCCAGACGTCGCTCTTCGGCCGCGGCGACACCGAGACGACGGACTCCGCCCGGATCGTCAGCCGCTCGTGGATCGGGTGGACGTTGAAGTAGTGGACGACGTTCCCGAGCCAGTCGTGATAGCTGAACATGCGGGCGCGCGGCTCGCTCCGCACCTCGAACCGATGCACGCGCTGGAGCGGCGTCGCGAGCGGCGACAGCCGGAGCTCGTTGTGGCTCTCGTAGACCGAGTCGTCGTAGCGGTACTCGGTCGTGTGGCTGACGCGGTACCTCACGGCGCGCTCCGGAAGTCCACGAGCATCTCCTCGGGGAGGTGCAGGAAGTGGCTCTCGGCGATCGCCTCGCCGATGCGGTCGCAGTGGTCGAGGACGCGGGCGAGGAAGTCGTCGAGCCCGAACTGGCCCTTGAACGCGCGCCCCGGCTCGGCGTACGCGAGGTCGGCGAGCGCCCGCCCCGTGGCGCGCTCGGCGATCGTGCTCGAGCTGCCGGGCGGCGAGCGCCGGAGCCCGCGGACGGCGTAGTCGACGCTCGCGAGGCAGAAGCGCACGGTCCGCGGGAACGCCGGCTCGAAGAGGAGGAACTCGGCGACGCGCCGCGCCTCCATGCGCGCGTGGTGGACCTTGCGGTAGGCCTCGAAGGCCGAGGCCGCCTTCAGGATCGCCGCCCCGAGGGGCTCGACGGGGAGGCCGCGGAACTCGACGGCCTGGAGCTTGAACCAGCGCCCGCGCAGGAGCCTCGCCGTCAGGCCGGCGCGCTCGAGGAAGAGGCCCGTCCGGAAGAGGAGGAACCCGCCGTCGTGGAGGAGCGTCGCCTCCGCGACCCCGTAGATCCGCTGGATGCGGCGGCAGATGTCGATCAGGGTCGCGTGCGGGTGCTCGCGGACGGCCTCGGCCTCGAGCCCGACGAGCGCGTGGTGGAACGTGTTCAGCTCCTCCCACATCTCGCGCGAGATCCGGTCCCGGACGGCCCTTCCGTTCTCGCGCGCCGCCCGCACGATCGAGCGCACGGAGCTCGGCCGGTCGAGGTCGAGCACCAGGTGGTCGACCGCGGCCGCGCGGTCGGCGGGCCTTCCCGGCCAGGCGGCGCGGAACTCGTCCGTCTCGCCCAGGAGCGAGAAGACGGGGAGGAACGTCTCGTTCGCCGGCCCGTCGCCGAGCGTGCCCCACGGCTGCTCGAGGAGGAGCTGGGCGTGGACGTCGAGGAAGCGGGCGACGTTCTTCGCCCGCTCGAGAAAGCGGGCGAGCCAGTAGATGGACTCGCCGATCCTACTCAGCATCGAGCCCCGGCCGGCTCACTCCGCCAGCACCCACGTGTCCTTGCTCCCGCCGCCCTGCGACGAGTTGACGACGAGCGACCCGGCGCGGAGCGCGACGCGCGTGAGCCCGCCCGGCACGATCGTCGGGTTCTCGCCGAAGAGGATGTACGGGCGCAGGTCGACGTGCCGCCCCGCGAACGTCCCGTCCACGTAGGTCGGGTGCCGCGAGAGCGCGAGCGTGGGCTGGGCTATGTGGTTGCGCGGGTCGGCGACGATCCGCTCGCGGGTCTTCTCGAGCTCCTCGCACGTCGCGTGGGGGCCGATCGTCATGCCGTAGCCCCCGGACTCGTTCGTCGCCTTGACGACGAGCTCCGGCAGGCGGTCGAGGACGTGCTGGCGCTGCTTCGGGTCCTCGCAGAGCCAGGTCGGCACCTGCTCGAGGATCGGGTCCTCCTTCAGGTAGTACCGGATGATCTCGGGGACGTAGGCGTAGATCGCCTTGTCGTCGGCGACGCCCGTCCCGATCGCGTTCGCGATCGCGACGTTCCCGGCGCGGAACACGTTGATCAGCCCGGGGACGCCGAGCAGCGAGTCGGGGCGGAACGTGAGCGGGTCGATGAAGTCGTCGTCCACGCGCCGGTAGATGACGTCGATCGGCTTCAGCCCGTCGATCGTCTTCATGAAGACGCGTAGGTCCTGGACGACGAGGTCGCTGCCCTCGACGAGCTCGATCCCCATCTGCTGGGCGAGGAAGGTGTGCTCGAAGTAGGCGGAGTTGTAGAGGCCCGGCGTGAGCAGGACGACGGTCGGGTCGGAGCCCGCCTCGGCCGGGGCCACGTGCTTCAGCGTCTCCAGCAGCTCCTGGCAGTAGTGGTGGACCGGGCGCACGCGGTGCTCGGCGAAGAGCCGCGGGAACGTCTGCATCATGATCTGCCGGTTCTCGAGGACGTAGCTCACCCCCGAGGGGCTGCGGAGGTTGTCCTCGAGGACCATGTAGCGCCCGTCCCGGTCGCGCACGAGGTCCGTGCCGACGATGTGGATGTAGGTCCCGCGGGGCACGTCCATGCCCAGCATCTCGCGGCGGAAGAAGCGCGCCCCGTAGATCAGCGGCCGCGGGATGACGCGGTCGCGCAGGATCTTCTGCTCGTGGTAGATGTCGTGGAGGAAGAGGTTGAGGGCCGTCACGCGCTGGACGAGCCCGCGCTCGATCGTCTCCCACTCGCGCGCCGACAGCACGCGCGGCACGGGGTCGAACGGGAAGATGCGCTCGACCGCGCGCGCGTCCCCGTAGACGGCGAACGTGATCCCGGCCCCCATGAAGGCGGCGTCGGCGGCGCGCTTGTGCCCGTCGAGCTCGTCGCGCGTCATCGAGCCGAGGACGTCGAAGAGCAGGCGGTAGTGCGGGCGCGGTCGCCCCGGGGCCTCGAAGAACTCGTCGAAGAAGTCGCCGACGTCGTAGCCGTCGAAGAGGCCGGTCGCGGGCGGCGCGGGCGGGCCGCCCCCCGCCTCCGGGCCCTCGGCGGCGGGCGCGGCCTGCGCCGGCGACGCGCCGCCGGCCGCCGCCTGCGCCTGCCCGGTCGCCTTTCGCCGCGCGGCCATCCCGGCGTCAGCCCTGGCCCGCGCCCGGAGACCGGTTCTCGTCCTCCTCGGCGGCGAGCGTGGGGAGGCTGTTGACCACGCCGAGGATGCCCTCCTGCCACGCCTTCCGGATCGCCACGAGGAAGTCGTCGCCCTCGTTCAGGCGGATGCGGCGGCCGACGTGGAACGTGTCCTTCTTGTAGACGAAGATGTCGATCGGCGGCCCGACCGACACGTTCGACTTCATCGACGCGTCCATCGACAGGATCCCGCACTTCACGGCGTGGTCGAGGGTCGCGCCGTAGTGGAAGGAGCGGTCGAGGATCGGCTTCCCGTACTTGAACTCGCCGATCTGGACGAACGGCGACTCGCGGCTCGCGTGGATCGGGTTCCCCTGGGGGTAGATCTGCCACAGCTCGTGCGGCTCCCCCCGGATCTGCCCGCAGGCGAGGAAGTTCACGTCGAACGTGTAGCCGTCCCGCTTCAGGTGCTCCTTGTCGAGCTGCTCGACCCGTCGCACCTTCATGCCGACGTAGCGCGCGGTCTCGTACATCGTCCGCTGGTTGAGCAGGTGCTGGCGCCGCTCGTCGCGCCGGCCGAGGGCGAGATCCTCGTCGATCAGCGCGAAGACGGACTGCGAGAGCGACAGGTTCCCCGACGTCATGAGGCAGACGCAGCGGTCGCCGGCCATGTCGTAGAGGTGCATCTTGGGCTGGATCGAGATGTGGTCCATCCCGGCGCTCGTGCGCGAGTCGGAGACGCCGACGAGCCCTTCGTGGCAGAACAGCCCCAGGCAGTAGGTCATGCGCGGTCCCCCTCCCCCTCGTGGGCGAAGGATACGAACGATGGCGAGGTTGCGCAAGAGAGGAGCCGGGTTCGAGGGAGGACGGACGGGGAGCCCTCGGCGGGAGTCCCCGTTCGTTGAGATGGCGGCCCGTTTCTGATAGGAGGAGGCGACCAGGAGGAGAGTCGCATGAGCTGCGCCACCGAAGACCTTCTGCGCACCGTGCACGCGAAGGCCCGCGAGGGCATCGAGCGCGGGCGCCTCGCCGACTACATCCCGGCGCTCACCCGGGCCGACAAGCGCTGGGCCGGGCTCGCGCTCACGGACCTCGCCGGCAGGCGGCTCGCCGTCGGCGACTGCCGGATCCCCTTCAGCCTCCAGAGCGCATCGAAGCCGTTCACCCTGCTCGCGGCGCTCGAGCGGCGCGGGCACGCCGAGGTCTTCAAGCACGTGGGGTACGAGCCGTCGGGCGACCCGTTCTACTCGCTCGTCCAGCTCGAGCACGAGCAAGGGCGGCCGCGCAACCCGTTCATCAACGCGGGCGCGATCGCGGTCGCCTCGCTCCTCCCGGGCGACACGCCGGAGGAGAAGTGCCGCTCCGTCCAGCAGCTCATCGAGGCGGCGACGGGGAAGCCCGTCGTCGTGGACGAGGAGGTGTGCCGCTCGGAGAGCGAGACGGGCTTCCGGAACCGGGCGATCGCCTACTTCATGCGCAACTTCAAGGTCATCGAGGGCGACCCGATCGTCGCCGTCGAGGCGTACTTCCGCGCCTGCTCGATGCTGACGACGGCCGAGGAGCTGTCGGACCTCGGGCTCCTCCTCGCCGGGCTCGGGCGGCACCCGACCACGGGCTCTGTCGTCGACCCGGAGCACGTCCGCATCTGCCTCTCGCTCATGACGACGTGCGGGCTCTACGACGGCTCCGGCGGCTGGGCCGTGAAGGTCGGCCTCCCCGCCAAGAGCGGCGTGAGCGGCGGGATCGTGGCCGTCAGCCCCTGGCGCGGCGCGATCGCGACCTTCGGGCCGGCGATCGACCACCAGGGGACGTCGATCTTCGGCGAGCAGGCCCTGACGATCCTCGCCCACGCGCTCGACTGGGGCATGTTCGACCCGATCCACCCGCTCGAACCGCTCGAGGCGCAGGGCGCCGCGGCCACGCCCGCGCGCTGAGGCGGCGGCCGCCCGCCATGCCCAGCTCGTACAGCACGCGGTGCCCCGAGTGCCAGCAGGTCGCGCCGGTGCCCGACCACTACCTCGGGCGGAACTGGCGCTGCCCGGCGTGCCGGTCGCCGTTCCAGGTCGACCGGGTGCTCTACGGGGGCAACCTCGTCGCGCTCGATGCGCTCCCGGGCGGGCGTCCGTCCGGCGTGCCGGCGGCCCCGGAGGAGGCGGCGGCGGCGGCGCCCGCGCCGCCGCCGCCGCCGGTCCCCGAGGGGACGCGGCGCGAGGTCGTGGCCCTGGCCGGGGTCCTCATCGCCCTCGGCGGGCTGGCGCTCCCGCACGTGCCGATCGACGTCGGCGCCCTCAGCGTCCGGACGGCCCCCGCCTGGCTCCTGGCGGCGGCCGTCGCGGCGCTGATCGGCGCCTGGCGCGGGCGCCCGAGCCTCATCGGCTCGCTCGTGCAGGCCGTCGCCGCCGCCGTCACGCTCGGCCTCGTCACCCGGCGGGCGGTCGTGCTCCGCGAGGAGCTGACGGCCGATCTCGGCCTGGTGGCGGTCGGCGGGCTGCTGCTCCTGGTGGCGGGCGTGTCGGCCTTCTTCCGGCGGGCGCTCCGCCGCGAGTAGGGCCTACCCCACGTCCACGACGCGCAGCCTCGCGCGCGCGATCGCGTCGGGCGTCCCCGACCACTCCTTGCCGGGATAGCCGAGCGGGGCGATCACGGCGCGCTTGCCGCCCCCGAGGTCGCGGTCCGTCGGCACGTGGATGTGCCCGCAGACGACGAGGCGGACGCGCCCGCCGCCGTGCTCGTCGATCGTCCGGCCGAGGCCCGGGCTGCCGAGGAAGGCGCAGCAGTAGTCCCAGGCCGCGTTCCCGCGCCGCGAGTAGGGGACGAGGTCGCGGTAGGGGAGGACGTGGGTGACGACGACGATGGCGCCCACGTCCTTGCGGGCGGCGAGGGCCCCGAGGTCGCGGGCGAGGTCCTGCTCGAGGCGGCGGGCGACGGCGCGGTCGTCCTCGCCGAAGCGCGCGCGGCGCGCGTCGCCCCAGCGGAGCGGCCCGTAGCGCTTCTTCGCGAAGAAGTCGTCCGGCTCGTCCGCGAAGACGTCGGCCCGGAAGCCGTAGTCGTACCAGCCCATGGTGCCGCAGAAGCCCACGCCCGCGTGCGCGAGCGGCCCGTCCGCCCACAGCGCGCGGAACCCCGCGTCCCGCACGACCTCCGGGATGGCCGTCTCGTACTTCGCGCGGCTGGCGGCCGCCCCGCCCTCCTCGGCCCCGAGGGCGCACCAGACGTCGTGGTTGCCGGGCACGAAGAGGCGGAGCGCGCGCGGCGCCGCGGCCGAGAAGCCGGCGAGCGCGTCGCGGAGGAGGCGCGCGTTCGGCGACACGTCGCCGGCGACGATGACGACGTCCGGGTCCGCCTCGACGAGCGCGGCGGCCACCGAAGCGGTCGCGGCCTCGTTCTCCGGGAAGTCGACGTGGAGGTCGGAGATGGCGGCGACGCGGAGCCCCATCAGGGGGCGGCCTCGAGCGTGAGCGCCATCCTCTCGACGGGCGCGCGCCCGAGCGCCTCCTTGAGCGAGAGATCGTCGTGGCGGGCGGCCGGCAGCCGCTGGACCTGGATCTCCACGCGAAGCGGCGGCCCGATGGTGAAGGGCCACGGGCGAAGGGCGGCGCCCGACGGACCGCGGCCGGCGACGTCGAGCGCGTGCGCCTCGGGGCCGTCGCGGCCGGGGACGGCCTCGATCCGGCCGGGGGGGAAGGCGCCGCAGAGGACGAGGGAGAGGTAGTCGAGCGCCTGGAGCAGGCGGAAGCCGGCCTCGACCGTCGCGTCCTCGGCCAGGCGGCCCCAGGCCGGGCGATGCCATCGCACGATCCCCGCCGGGCCGGCCTCGAGGCCGCGGGCCTCGGCCAGGATCGCGGCCCGGAGGGATGTCTGCTCGGCGAAGAACGCCTCGATCGCGGCCCGGTCCTCGGCCTGGGTCCCGGGCGCGGAGAGGCGGTACCGGAGCAGGTCGACGGCGTGCCGGCTCACGAGCAGGGCCGCGTACCGGTCGCGCTCGTGGGCGAGGGCGGTGCTGCGCCGCCAGATCTCGACGTGCTCGGCGGCGCCGACCTCCAGGAACGAGAGCGGGCGTCCGGTCTCGAGATCGGCGCGCGGCGCGGCTTCCCAGTCGGCCCAGCCGTCGTCGTGGTGGGCGATCGCGAGGACCGTCTCGGCGAACGGCTCGGGCGGCCGGAAGGGCGGCTCTCCCCAGGCGCGGGCGAGGTCGCCGGCGAGCCGCGCGTGCTCGGGCTGGCGGATGAGGAGCCACCCCTCGCCGCCGTCATCGCTCCGGATCACGAGATAAGCATGGAAGCCGCGGGGCGGGAATGCAAAGGCGGACGCGGCTCGACCGTTGACGGGCGCGCCGCGGCGCCCGTACAGTGACGCCGCCGCCAGCGGCCGGGGGGGACCATGGGAAGCGTCTTCGCGGGGAAGGTCGCCGTCATCACGGGTGCGGCCTCGGGCATCGGCCGGGCTCTCGCGGAGGAGCTCGGGCGGCGCGCGGCGCGGGGCTCGGGGCACATCGTGAACATCTCCTCGCTGGCCGCGATCGCCGGGGCCCCGACCATGGTGCCCTACGGGACCACGAAGGCGGCCGTGGTCGGCCTCTCGCTCTCGCTCCGCGTCGAGGGCGAGGCGCTCGGCGTCAAGGTCACCGTCGTCTGCCCGGGGTACGTCCAGTCCGGGATCTACGACGCGTCGACCTACCTGAGGACGCGAAAGGAGGACCTGGCCGCCAAGATCCCGTTCAAGCTCATGGACACGGACGCCGCGGCCCGGACGATCCTCCGCGGGGTCGAGAAGAACCGCTCGCTGATCATCTTCCCCTTCTACGCCCGCCTCCTGTGGTGGCTGACGCGCTTGAGCTACCGGCTCGTCCTGCCGATCGGGCGCCGGTACGTGAGCGAGCTGCGGGCCGCGCGCGTCGAGACCTGACGGGCTCGCCCTTGCCCGGCGGGACCGCGAGCCCCCGCGCCATGGGCGGCAGGGGAACGCCGGCCGCCTCGAGGTAGGCGATGACGGCCGCCGGGCTCGGCTGGGCGCGCAGCTCGTCCCACGAGATCTCGCCCGCGCGGAAGCCGACCTCCCGGACGAGGGCGCCGTCGCGGAGCTGGAGCACGCGCGTCCACTTGACGAGGCCGACGCGCGCGGCGCCGTCGACGACGACGCTGCCGACCTCGCGGTCGGCGGCGAGCGCGACGCCGCGGGCGACGACGACGACCTCGGCCACGTCGTCGAGCTCCCGCTCGTGGATGAATCCGAGCTGGAGATGGCCGACGGCGGCCGTGTCCACGACGCGCCCGGGCGGGGGCGAGGCGCAGGCCGCCGCCGCCGCCGCGAGCGCGACCGTCACCGACGCTCGAAGTAGTCGCAGACGTCCGCCAGCACGCATGACTCGCACCTCGGTTTCCGGGCCGTGCACACCGTCCTTCCATGATGGATGAGCTGGTGGTGGATCGTCCGCCACTTCTCCTCGGGGACGAGGCTCGTGAGCGCCCGCTCCGTCCGCTCGCGGCTCGTCGCCCGCGCGAGCCCCAGCCGGTTCGCGACGCGGTGGACGTGCGTGTCCACGGCCAGCGCCGGCTGCCCGTGCGCGACGGCGAGGACGACGCTCGCCGTCTTGCGGCCGACGCCCGGCAGGGCCTCGAGCTCCTCGCGCGTCGCCGGCACGCGGCCTTCGTGGCGAAGGACGAGCCCCTTCGCCATCCCCACGAGGCGCTGCGACTTCTCGCGGAAGAGCCCGCACGAGCGGATGAAGGGCTCGACCTCCGCCGGCCGCGCCGCCGCGAGCGCCGCCGCCGTCGGGAAGCGCCGGAACAGCGCCGGCGTCACCTGGTTCACGCGCGCGTCCGTGCACGAGGCCGAGAGGATCGTGGCCACGATCAGCTCGTAGGGGTCGCGGTGCTCGAGCCAGGTCGTCGTCTGCGTCGGGTACGCGGCCTCGAGCCGGCGCACGACCTCGGCGGCGCGGTCCTTCCGGCTCGTCGCCTTCTTCCCGGGCCCCTTCCTCGGCTTCTTCACCGGCACGCCGTCTCGACCTCGCGCAGGACCTCCCGCAGGCGCCCGATCGCGCGGCGCGCCGGCGGCAGCGACTCGAGGAAGGCCCGCCCGTAGCTCCGGGCGACGACGCGCGGGTCGAGGAGCAGGATCGCCCCGCGGTCCTGCTTCGAGCGCACGAGCCGCCCGAAGCCCTGCTTCAGCTTGAGCACGGCCTGGGGGACGGTCAGCGCCCGGAACGGGCTCCGGCCGCTGGCCTCGACGGCCTCGGCGCGCGCCTGCTGGAGCGGCTCCGTCGGCACCCGGAAGGGCAGCTTGACGATCGCCACGAGCCGGAGCGCCCCGCCCCGCACGTCCACGCCCTCCCAGAAGCTGTCGGTCGCGAAGAGCACGGCCGGGGCCTCGGCGCGGAAGCGCTCGACGAGGCGGCGGCGCGTCGTCTCGCCCTGGCGGAGCGGGGTGAGGCCGAGGGCGCGGAGCGGCCGCTCGAGCCGCCCGTGCATGCGGCCGAGGAGCGCGTACGACGTGAAGAGGAAGAACGCCCGCCCGCCCGAGGCGCGCGCCGCCTCGAGCAGCGCCGTCTCGAGCGCGCGCTCGTGCCCGGGCGCGCCCGGCTCGGGCAGGTCCTGCGGGACGGCGAGCACGACCTGGCTCGCGTAGTCGAACGGCGAGGCGAGGGCGAGCGTCCGGAACCGCTCGGGCGGGTCGAGCCGGTCGAGGCCCGTCCGCACGGCCAGGTAGTCGAAGGTGCGGGAGACGGCGAGCGTCGCCGACGTGAGCACGATGCCGCCGAGCGAGGGATAGACGTCGCGGGCGAGCGACCGCGCGACCTCGAGGGGCGCGGCCTGGAGCGTGACCTGCGGCGAGGAGCCGCCCGGGGCCTCGCGCCGGCGCTCGACCCAGCGGACGAGCCCGGCCGCGTCGGCCACGCCCGCGGGCGGCGCCTCGCAGAACGACGACACGGTCCCGGCCGCCGCCTCGACCCGGCCGGCGAGGGCGCGGAGGTCGATGGCGAGCGAGCCGACGTCGTCGCGAAGGCCGTCCGGGACGTCGCCGAGGGCCTCGAGCACCGGGCCGAGCGCGGCGTGCACGTGGTCGAGGGCGCGCGCCAGCTCGACCCCGGCGCGCGCGAACTCGCGCCACTCGGGGCGCCCGGCGACCTCGGCCCGGAGCCGGAGCGCCGTCGGAGCCGGCCCGGGGTCGCGCTCGTCGCCGCCGGCCGGCGCCGGCTCCTCCCCCTCGCGCGCGCCCGTCTCCACCAGCCGCGCCGCCGCCTCGACGAACGCGTCGAGCGGGAGGTCGGCCGCCGCGCGCGCCGGCAGCGCCTGCTCCTCGATGGCCCGCAGCGCCAAGGCGACGGCCTCCCCGCCGAGGACGGCGGCCGGCTCGAGCCGCGCCCGCAGCGCCGGCAGGAGCCCGCGCTCGCCCCGCCCCGAGCGCGCCGACGCCCGGAGGCGCCCGAGCAGGAGCCGGAGGCCGAAGCCGGTGACGCGCTCGCCCAGGTGCTCGGAGGCGACGTCCTCGAGGTGGTGGGCCTCGTCGAGGACGAGGTGCCGGTAGGGCGGCAGCACGGCCGACGCGGTCCAGCCGAGGGTCCGGCGCGCGGCGATGTCGCTGAAGAGGAGGTGGTGGTTGACGACGAGGAGGTCCGCCTCGTGGGCGAGGCGCCGGGCCTTGAAGTAGAAGCAGCGTTCGTAGTGGGCGCAGGCCGTGCGGTTGCAGGCGTCGGCCTCGCACGCGACCTTCTCGAAGGTGCCGCGCGGCGGGACGGTCGGCAGCTCCTCGCGCGAGCCCTCGAGCGTCCGCCTCGCGAACGAGCAGAGGCCCAGGATCTCGGCGCGCTCGCCCTCGTCGTCGAAGAGCTGGTCGGGGGCCCGCTCGAAGTCCTCGACCTTGCGGAGGCAGAGGTAGTTGGCCCGGCCCTTGAGCAGCATGGCGCGCGGCGGCGCGGGCGGGAGCCCCGCCTTCGCCGCGATCTCCGGCCAGGCTTGAAGGACGAGGGGGATGTCCTTGCGGACGAGCTGCTCCTGGAGGTTGATCGTGGCCGTCGAGACGACGACGCGCTGGCGCGAGAGGACGGCGCGGATGAGCGCCGGGACGAGGTAGGCGAGCGACTTCCCCGTCCCGGTGCCGGCCTCGATCGCGTGGACCTCCGCGTCCTCGAAGGCCGACGCCACGGCCTCCGCCATGCGGACCTGCTCGGGGCGGGCCTCGAACCCGTCGCCGAGGCGCCTCGCGATCGGGCCGTCCGGGCCGAAGACGGAGGCGAGCGCGCCCCGGTCGATGGGCGGGGGCGGCGGCGGCCGCGCGATCAGGCGGACGACGGGGTTCACGCGCTCGACGTCGTTGTCGACGATGTAGAACGCGAGGCCGAGGTCGCCGAGCTCGGCGGCGACGTGCAGGTCCGGGTCGGAGGGGGTGAGGTCGCCGCCCGGGTGGTTGTGGATCGCGACGTCGTAACCGCGGGCCACGCGCCGCAGCACCGGGACCATGTGGTCGTTGCCGCGGCAGAAGTCCTCGACCTCGTGGACGAGGCCGTCCTCGGCGCGGCCGAGGAAGAAGACCTCGCAGCCGTCGGCCGCCCGGATGGCGGCCCGGGCGCGCTCCCGCGCTCCGTCCGTCAGGTAGGGTCCGCTCGGCAGCCCGCGCACGGGATCCAAGGATAACCGAGGGGTCCGACATTTTTCCGGCGGGCAGCCCGCAAATACGGTGTTTCCGGCATGGAGCCCTGGCCGAGCCGGGCCGTTTCGAGTAGCCCCTAGAGCATGGACAGCATCGCATCCATGCGAGCGCCGGCGCCCGCCCTGGTCGCGGCCGCGGCGCTCGCCATGGCCCCCGAGCGGGTGCCCGCCGGTCCGGCGTTCGTGGGTCGCTCGCCGGCCGTCCTGCGGCTGCTCGAGCACGTCGACACGCTCGCCGCCAGCGACGCGCCCGTCCTCGTCACCGGCGCGAGCGGGACGGGGAAGGAGCTGATCGCGCGCCGGCTCCACGCGCGGAGCGCGCGCGGGCACGAGCCGTTCGTGGCCGTCAACTGCGCCGCCTTCCCCGAGACGCTCCTCGAGGCCGAGCTGTTCGGCCACGAGCGCGGCGCCTTCACGGGCGCGGTCAGGCGGCGCGAGGGCCGCTTCCAGGCGGCCCACGGCGGGACGCTCTTCCTCGACGAGGTCGCCGAGATCCCCCCGGCCGGCCAGGCGAAGCTCCTGCGCGTCCTCGAGGAGGGCGCGTTCGAGCCGCTCGGCACGAACCGGACCGTGATCGTGGACGTCCGGATCGTGTCGGCGACGCACCGCGACCTCCGGGAGCGGATCGCCTCCGGGCTCTTCCGGGAGGACCTCTACTACCGGCTGAAGGTCCTCCAGCTCCGCGTCCCGGCGCTCGGCGAGCGCGGCGACGACGTGCCGCTCCTCGTCGAGCACTTCCTCCGCCGCTTCGCCCCTCCCGGCCGGCGGCCGACGCCGACGCCGGCGGCGCTGGCGGCGATCGGCCGCTACCCCTTCCCCGGGAACGTGCGCGAGCTCGAGCACGCGATCCAGCACGCCGTCGTCCTCGCCCGGGGCGGGGAGATCGACCTCGAGCACCTGCCGCCGGAGATCGGGAGCGCGGCGGGGCCCGGCGAGGCGCCGGCCGCGCCGCCCGCCCCCGAGCCGCGGGGGGTGACGCCGCTCGCCCTGGCGCTCGCGGCGTTCGAGCGCGACCACCTCATCCGCGCGCTGCGCGCCTGCGGCGGGCGCCGCGCGCGGGCGGCGGCGGCGCTCGGGATCTCGCGGAAGAACCTCTGGGAGAGGATGCGCAGGCTCCGGATCGGGTCGGGCGAGATCGCCTGATCCGGCACGAGTCGCTCCCCGCGGTTAAGATGTCCGGTAGCCGTGCCCGAAACCCCACCCCACGCGCGCTCACCCCGTCGACGCCGGGTTCTGCGCGCTCTCGCCGGCTTCACCCTCGCCGCCGTCGCGCTCCTCTCCTGGCTCTGGCTCGACGTCCTCGCCGGCCCCGACGAGCCCCTCGACGACCCCGCGAAGCCGCTCCCGCTCTACCGCGCCGACTCGAAGGACGAGGGCCCGCTCCTCGCGGGCGCGGCGAAGGTCGACATCACGCCCGAGAAGCCCGGCTACCTCGCCGGCTTCGGCCAGGGCCGCAAGAGCACGGGCGTCCACGACCGCCTCCACGCGCGGGCGCTCGTCCTCGAGCGCGGCGGGCTCCGGATCGGCCTCGTCGTCTGCGATCTCATCGGCCTCGGGCTCGCCGACGTCGAGAAGGCGAAGGCCCTCGTGAAGAGCTGTCTCCCGCCGCACGTCATCGTCGCCTCGACCCACGACCACGCGGGGCCCGACACGCTCGGCTTCTGGGGCGAGGCCTTCGTGGTCTCCGGGCGCGACGAGGCGTACCTGGAGACGCTCCGGGCGCGGATCGCGGAGGCGGTCGACGCCGCTTCGGCCCGCCTCGAGCCGGCGCGGATCGCGCTCGCGAGCGGGCCGGTGCCGGACGGCGTCGCCCGCAACGCTCGGCGCGCGGACCTCATCGACCGCGAGGTCTCCGTGCTCGCCGTCGACGCCGTCGACGACGGGGCGCCGATCGCGACCCTCGTCAACTTCGGGATGCACCCGGAGGCGCTCGGGTCGAAGAACACGCTGATCACGGCCGACTTCCCGCACTACCTGTGCGCGCGGGTCGAGGAGCGGCGCGGCGGGGGCGTCTGCGTCTTCGCCAACGGCGCCCTCGGCGGCATGGTGACGGTCGACCTCCGCCCGGACGAGAAGGGGACGTTCGCGGCCGCCGAGCGGGCGGGGACGGCGGTCGCCGACGCCGCCCTCGCGGCCCTCGCCGGCGCGAGGCCGCTCGAGGCCGCGCCCCGCCTCGCCCTCCGGCGCTCGCCCCTCCGGATCGCGTCCACGAACCGCTTCATCAACCTCTTCGCGATGCTCGGCCGCTTCGGCCGGCCGCTCGACGGCGGTGTCCTGACGACGCCGATCGTGGCCGTCGCCATCGGCCCGGCGGACCTCGTCACCGTCCCGGGCGAGATCCTGCCGGGGCCCGGCCTCGAGCTCAAGTCGCGGCTCGCGGGCCGCCCGCGCTTCCTCGTCTCGCTCGCCGAGGAGGAGCTCGGCTACCTGATCGCCGCGAAGGACTTCGACGACGACCTCTACGACTACGAGCGCGGCTGGTGCCTCGGACGCGACGCGGCGGACCGCATCGGGGCGCGCGCCGCCGCGCTGGCGGCCACCCTGCGAGAATGAAGAGACGAACGGCGCAGAGGCGCAGAGGACGCGGTGTCTCGCAGGGTCCTCCGCGAGACTCCGCGCCCTCCGCGCCTTCTCTGCGGTAAGATAGGATCATGCTCGCGCGCCCGGTGGGCGGGTGTCTCACGGTCTTGCTCGCGTCGTTCCTCGCAAGCGGCTGCGGCGGCGGCACCACGGCCGCGACGCCCGCGCCGGGCGCGAACCAAGGCGGCGCCGCCCCCGTCGACGGCCCGCCCGCCGTGCGCGCCAAGCGGGTGCGCGGCATCCCGGACGTCGCCGTCTACCGCGAGGTCGGGAGCGTGCGCGCCGACCGGACCGTCAGCATCGCGGCCGAGGTCGCCGGGCGCGTCGTCCGCGTCCGCTACGAGGTGGGGGAGGCCGTCGAGGCGGCGGCGCCCGGGGCCCGCGGGCCGGTCGTCGTCGAGGTCGACCCGGCGAGCTACGAGCTGGCGCTGAAGCGCGCCGAGGCCGGCCTCGAGGCCGCCCGGGCGCGCACCGCCTACGCTCTCCGCGACCGCGACCGCGTCGCCGGCCTCATGAAGCGGGAGACGGCGGCCCTGAGCGAGGCCGACCTCGACCGGGCCGAGAACGCCCTCGCCCTCGCCCAGGCCGAGGAGCGCGGCGCCGACGTCGCGGTCGCCGAGGCCAAGCTCGCCCTCGAGCGCACCCGGATCGAGGCCGCCCCCGGCTACCGGATCGCATCGCGGCTCGTCGAGCCCGGCGACTACGTCGTCCCCGGACGCACCGTCGTCCAGGCCCTCGACGACCGCTCCGTCCGCGTGGACTTCGACGTCCCGGGCGAGCGCCTCGCCGTCCTCGAGAAGGGGACGCGCGTCCCCTTCACCGTGAAGGAGCTGAAGGACCGCCGCTTCGAGGGCGAGGTCCTCTTCCGCGGCCCGCGCGCGGACGAGCGCTCGCGCCGCTTCCCGGTCGAGCTGCGGGTCGAGAACGCGGACGGGACGCTCCGTCCCGGCATGGTCGCGGTCGTCTCCGTGTCGATCGCGCGCTCGGGGCGCGCGCTCTCGGTCGTGCCGCGCGAGGCCGTCGGGCAGCGGCTCGAGGAGCGCTACGTGCTCGTCCTCGTCGCCTTGGGGAGCGGCGGGGGGGAGGGCGGCGGGGCGGAGCGCCTCGCGCGGGTCGAGCGCCGCCACGTCGACCTGCTCGACATCCCCGACCTCGACCCGGCGCTCCTCGCCGTCGACGGGGTCTCGGCCGGCGAGCTCGTGGCGGTCGACGCCGTCGCGAGGCTCCGGACCGGCGACGCCGTGCGGGTCGTCGAAGAGGCCCCGTAGCCCGGTGAGCGAAGCGCGCGGAGACCGAAGCCAGATCCCGGCCGCGCGCTCCGCGGCAGGGGGTTCGGGGGGCGGTGCCCCCCGGAGCGGAGGGTCGCTGTTCGCGAAGCTCCTCGAGCAGCGGATCCTCGGCCACCTCGGCTACGCCATGGTCTTCCTCGCCGGCGCCTTCGCGCTCCGGCACATGCCGGTCGAGGAGTACCCGAACGTCTCGTTCCACCGCGTCTCGATCATCACGATCTGGCCGGGGGCCTCGGCCGAGGACGTCGAGCGCCTCGTCACGAAGAAGATCGAGGACGAGGTCGAGGACGTGAAGGGGATCACCTACATCCAGTCGACCTCGATCCCGGGCAGCTCGCGCGTCCACGTGAAGTTCGACGACGACATGGACGACCGGGAGTTCGACCTCGCCGTCCGCGACCTCGAGAGCGAGATCCGCAAGGTCAAGGACCTGCCGCCGCTCGCCGAGGAGCCCGAGATCGAGCGGATCGAGATCGAGAACCTGAACCCGGTCGTGATCGTCGTCGCGTACGGCGACGCCGACGAGGCCGTGCGCAAGGGGGTCGTCGACGAGCTCGAGCGCCGCCTCGAGGCGCTCCCGGGCGTGCGGCGCTGCAACATCTTCGGCGTGCGCGACCGCGAGGTCCACGTCGACGTCGACCCGGAGCGCCTCGCCGGCTACGGGCTGACGCTCGAAGACGTGGCGCGCGCGCTCGCCGCCCGCAACGTCGGCGCGCCGGGCGGCGTCCTGCGCGGCGGCGGCGCCGAGATCGTCGTCCGCACGGGCAACGAGTGGGAGGCGATCGCCGAGCTGCTCGAGACGCCGATCCGCACGCCGACCGAGGGCGGGACGCTGCGCCTGCGCGAGGTCGCGCGCGTCCGCCCGGGCTACGAGGAGGCGACGATCCTCGCCAAGTACCAGGGGCGCGACGCGTCCACCCTGTCCGTCGTCAAGACGACGGAGGCGAACGCGCTCGAGATCCGCGAGGCGGTCGGCAAGGCGGTGCGCCGCTTCGAGGACGAGGGGCTCGTCCCGCCCGGGCTCGAGCTCGGCTTCGTCGCCGACACGACGGTGCGCATCCGCGACCGCGTGTCGGTCCTCGCCTCCGACGTCCTCCTCGGGTCGGCCCTCATCTTCGTGATCCTCGGGCTCTTCCTCGGCTTCCGGATGTCGCTCCTGGCGACGGTCGGGATCGCCTTCGCCTTCCTCGGGACGTTCGTCGGCCTGAAGGCGCTCGGCGAGTCGCTGAACGTCCTCACCCTCTTCGGCCTCGTCCTCGTCTCGGGCCTGCTCGTCGACGACGCGATCGTCATCATCGAGAACGTCGTCCGCCGGCGCGAGCGGGGCGAGGACCTCATGACCGCGACGCGCAACGGCGTCGCCGAGGTCGCCGGGCCCGTGACGGCGGGCGTCGCCACGATGCTCGCGGCCTTCCTGCCGCTCTTCCTCATGAGCGGCGTCACGGGCAAGTTCTTCGCCGTGATCCCGACGGCCGTCTGCATCGCCCTCGTCGTCTCGCTCGTCGAGGGGCTGACCCTCCTGCCCATCCACATCGCCGAGATCGGGACGGGGCGGGCGGGGTCGGGCGAGGGGGCGCCGCGGGACTCGCTCGCCATGCGGGTCTACAAGCGGCTCCTGGGCGTGACCGTGAGGCACCGCTACCTGACGGTCGTCGCGGTCGTCGCCCTCTCGGCGCTCGCGATCTTCTCGCTCCGCTACGTGAAGGTCGTCTTCTTCCCGAGCGACTACCAGCTCCTCTTCATCAACACGAAGCTGCCGCCGGACGCGTCCCTCGAGGACACGGAGGCGGTGCTCGACCACGTCGACGCCGCCATCCGCGGGCTCGGCGAGGACGTCGTCGAGTCGACGTTCGGCACGCCCGGGTTCTACTACGACTACAACTACCAGCCGCACGTCAACGCCCACTACGGGCAGATCCTCGTCACCCTGGCCCAGCCCGACCGGCGCAAGATCACGACCAAGGAGGCCATGGCCGCGATCCGCGGCCGGCTCGAGCGCGAGGACCTCGGGCGGGCGACGATCGAGGTCACGGAGCTGAACGACGGGCCGCCGATCGGGCGGCCGATCGTCGTCCGCGTCCAGTCGGACGACCTCGCCGACCTGCGCCGCCTCGCCATCGACGTGCGCCGCGAGGTCGCCGACACGCGGGGCGTGAAGGACGTCCAGCTCGACCTCGAGTTCGGCAAGCTGACGGCCGTGGCCCGGGTGGACGAGGAGCGGGCGGCGGCCAACGGCGTGGCGCCGGCGGCGGTCGCGCAGGCCCTCGCCGACGCGAACGACGGCCGCATCGCGACGCGCTTCAAGGCGAAGGACGACGAGTGGGACGTGCGCGTGCGCGTCTCGCCCGAGGCCCGGCGCACGGTCGCCGACCTCGGCGCCGTGCGCGTCCGGAACGCCTCGGGGGCGCTCGTCCCGGTCGGCGACGTCGCCCGCCTCGACGTCGAGTCGGGGTTCGCCGCCATCGGCCGCTACGAGCGGCGCCGCACCGTCACGGTCACGGCCGACGTGGACCCGGCCGCGACCGACTCGCTCGCCGCCAACGCCGCCATCGAGCGGCGCCTCGAGCCGCTGCTCGCGCGCGAGCCGGCGCTGCGCGTGAGCTACGCCGGCGAGTTCGAGGAGACGAACAAGTCGTTCGAGTCGCTCTTCCAGGCGTTCGTCATCGCCATGCTCGCGATCTACACCATCCTCGGGGCGCAGTTCCGCTCCTACCTCGACCCGTTCGTCGTCCTCGCGAGCGTGCCGTTCGCCCTCCTCGGCGTCGTCCTCGGCTTCCACGCGACGGGCGACCCGTTCACGGTCGCGATCGGGCTCGGCTCCGTCGGCCTCGCCGGCATCGCCGTCAACGACGCCATCCTCATGCTCGAGTTCGCGAACGACCGCCGCCGCGACGGGGCGACGGCCGAGGAGGCGATCCTCGACGCCGGGCCGCGGCGCCTGCGGCCGATCTTCCTCAACAGCGCGACGACGATCGTCGGCCTCCTGCCCGCCGCGATCGGCTTCGGCGGGCGCTCCATCGTCTGGGGGCCCATGGCGTCCGCGCTCTGCTTCGGGCTCGGCGTCCAGACCGTGCTCACGCTCCTCCTCACGCCGGCCTTCTACCTCGTGGCCGAGGACCTGCGGCGCCTCGCCCGCCGGGCCTTCGGGCGGCGCGGGGACCCGGCCGCCGCCGCCCCGGCCGAGGCGCCCACCGCCGCGCCCGCCGGGGCGGAGCGGACACCCCTGAAAGTACCCTAAGGCGAACGAAGATCTTGTGGCCCGGGCGCGCTTGCGATTACCCTTCGCCCTAGCGGTCCCACGAAACGTGGAGAAGAGGGGGGAAGAGGACATGGGGGAGACCACGCCTTTCGCGCGGCCCTGGCGGCTCGCGCTCGCGAGCGCGGCGCTCGCGCTCGGGCTGATCGCCGGCTGCAACGGGGACAGCAGCGACACCGTCACCGTTCCGGCCACGCTCGAGCAGAACTCCGGCGCGTCGAACGTCACGCTGAACGTCTTCCCGAGCGACGAGTACCTCATGGGCGGTGTGCTCCAGGGCTTCACCGCGCAGCAGAGGGCGAACACGAGCTTCGTGAACCAGCTCGACTTCTCGGGTGAGACCGGCTACTCGACGGTCACGACGATCCGGATCCCGTTCTCGCCCGGGCCGAGCGTCTTCCAGCCCTCTCAAGGGGTCGCCCAGATACAGCCGGGGGCGAGTCAGATCGACGTCAACTCGGCGCCCGGGAACGTGCGCATGTACGACGTCACCGGCTCGACGGCGACCGAGGTGACGCTCGCCGAGTTCGCGGTGACGCCCAACAACGCCTTGACGTTCCGGTCGCTCGTGCCGCTCACCGCCGGCCGGACGTACGGCGTGGTGGTCCTCTCCGGGCGGCTTCGCACCGTCAGCGGTGGCGCGGTCTTCGCGTCGAACGCCTACGCGGCCATCCAGCAGTCGGGCGAGGCCTCGACCGATGCGGGCTTCGCCAAGGTCGCGGCCGCCGATCCCGACATCGAGACGCGGTTCAACACGATCTCCTACTTCCAGTTCACGACGCACGACGACACGGTGAAGCTGACGCTGCTGCGCCAGTTCGTGAACGGGCAGATCGCGACGAGGGTGATGGTGGCGCCGGGGGTCATCGCCGACGTGCCGATCGCGCTCGTCAACGCGCCCAACCTCGGCATCTTCCAGACCGGGGCCACCGTGCTCGCGGACCAGTCGGGCACGCCGCAGACGGTCGCGCAGTTCTTCGCCGGCGCCGGCGCGGCCGGGCTGCCGACGACGGGGATCGACCGCATCGCCGGCGGCGTGATCGGCACGCCGAACTTCATCTCGATGCTCACGCTGGACGCGACCGCGCTCGCGACGCCGGGTGGCTCGACGCTCTTCACGAACGGCACGATCATCGGGGACAACCCGGACCGGACGGTCCCCTTCGACGGGACCACGAACCGGGTGCTCCTGAACGTCACGGCCCCGCTCCACACGCTCTCGTACGTCGCCTTCTTCCCGACGATCGTGCGGACGAACCCGACCGTGCCGGTGCCGGTGGTCGTCGGCCTCCACGGGCTCGGGCGCAGCAAGTCCGACCTCGGGGCGATCGCCAGCGCCATCACCGCCCGACAGATGGTGCTGGTCGCGATCGACTTCTACCAGCACGGCGACCGTCAGATGGCCGGGCCCGCGATCAACGTCCCCGAGGGCAACTTCTCCACGAAGCCCGACGCATCCCTCGCCGTCCTCGGCATCGCCTTCCCCGACCCGTTCGTGAACGGGTTCTTCCTCGCGCGGTCCCGCGACAAGTCGCTTCAGGGGTTCGCCGACCTCCTGTCGCTGATCCGGTTGCTTGCGGCGGCGAACGGCTCGCAGTCGGTCAACATCGACTTCAACGGCGACTCCAACCAAGACCGCTACAGCGACGTCCGCCTCGTCGGCCAGAGCCTCGGCGGCGTCGGCGGCACGATGATCTCCACGGTGTCGCCGACCGTCCGCCGCTCGTTCCTGAGCGTCCCCGGTGGCGGCATTCCGGCGATCGTGCGCGAGAGCATCGAGATCTCGCCGCAGAACAACTTCGCCCTCGACGCCGCCGGCACGGCGCCGCTCTTCGGCCTCTCCGCCGGCCGGACCGACATCCCGCAGTACAGCGTGTCGGCCGAGCGCGAGGTCAACGACATCGTCAGCGACACGATCATCGGGCCGATCGACCCGCTCGCCTACGCCCCGTTCCTGCTGAACGACGGGGTCTCGGGAGGCGTTCGGAACCCGCCGCTGCGTGTCCTCGTCCATTACGCGCTCAACGACCGGGTCGTCCCGAACAACGCGAACGCGCGGCTCGCCCGCGCGATCAACGTGGGCGCGCCGTCGCCGACGGACTTCCCGCACTTCGTCTCGGGCCGGAACCCGCAGGGCCAGGCGTTCCTCTTCGACATGGGCATCCCGACGCGCAACGTCGACGTGGACGGCTTCACGCGCTCGGGCGTCTCGCAGTACCGGGGCGGGCACGGGTTCCTCTTCGACTTCCCGAGCAACGCCGCCGCCACGCTCTCCGCCCAGGGCGAAGGCGCGACGTTCCTGCTCGGGGCGCCGCCGTTCGGGCCGTAAGCCCACCCGCCGGCCGCCGTTCGCCCGGCGCGCTCCCCGCGGGCGCGCCGGGCGGGAGCAGGAGGAGCGAGCCATGAGCGTGGGCGGCATCGGCGGGCCGCGCGGGCCGGTGGGTCTTCCGCCGGAGGACGACGATTACGGGCGCCCCCCCGCCCCGGCGCCGTTCGAGCCGCTCGAGCTCCGCTCTCCGGGCGGCGTCGACCTCTTCCCGCGCGCGGCCCTCCTCCCTCGCCCCGACCGTCGAGGATCGAGCCGGGTCACGGCGCTCGGCGAGTCCGCGCTCGCCCCGCTCGCGGCCGAGGCGAAGCGCGACCCGGCCGGCCCGCAGGCGCGCCTCGCCGGGCGGATCCGGGGCGAGATGCAGGACGCCCTCCGCGCGATCCGCGCCGACGAGGCCGAGCTGGCGAAGCGCCCGGCGGGCTGTCCGAGCCGGCGCGAGATCGAGGACCGGATCGACGCGCGGGTGCGCCGCTTCCAGGACGACGTCGCCCTCGAGGCCCTGAAGGCGGCGAAGGCGGTCCGCGGCCGCGGGAAGGAAGGCGCGCTCGCGGGCTTCGTGCGCGCGCTCCCGCCCTTCCTGCGCGAGAGCGTCGCGCGCGGCGGCATCGCGATCCCGGGCATCCCGGGCGCGTTCAAGCCGCGCGCGGACGACGGCATCCTCAAGGGGCCGACGGGCCTCGACTACAAGATCGAGCTCTAGCCCCGGTCCCCGCCGCCCTCGGCGCGGCGAAAATCGCCCGCTTGACATCCCGGATAGCCCGCGCTTAACTTTGGCCCCTTCCATCCCGAGGGTCCCAAAGTCCGTGAGGAGACCGCCGCGATGACGAGACCCGCTCTGCCCCTCCTGGCCCTCTGCCTCGTGGCTTCGACCGCTTGCTCCTCGGGCGGCGGCGGGGGCGGCGCGCCCATGGCGGGGCCGGCGCCCGGGGCGCCGGGATCGGGATCCGGAGCGGGCACGGGCTCGACGCCCGGCGCGCCCTCGCTCGCGCCCGTCAAGACCAAGACGGCCGTCGTCATCGCCACGTCCGGCGCGGGCTTCCTCGAGGAAGACCCGGGGCAGGGCGGGCGGCGGACGCTCCACCTGAAGGGCACGCCGTACGAGATGGGCGTCCAGTACGGCGAGATGGGCGGCCCGGAGATCGAGGGCTGCGTGCGCGCCGCCGAGTCGTTCGTGCGGCAGAACGGCGTCCCGTCGTTCCTCGTCCCGGGCCTGATCCCGATCGGCGCCTCGCTCTTCAAGCCGTACTTCCCGCAGGACGCGAAGGACGAGATCCGGGGGATCGTCCAGGGGATCCGGAACAAGCACCCGCGCCTGGGCGTCACCGAGGACGACCTCTACTTCATGGGCGCGATCGTCGACCTCGGGGCGGTCTTCGACCTCGACTTCATCGCCTCGTTCATCCGGATCAACTGCTCGGGGATCGCGGTCTGGGGCCCGATCGCGAAGGACGGGAAGACCTTCCAGACGCGTTGCGTCGACCTCTTCACGGGCAGCGGCCTCGAACGCTACCCGCTCGTCGTCTACTACAAGCCGGCCGGGAAGGTTCCGTACGCGAACGTCGGCTGGGCCGGCATGACCCAGGTCTGCAGCGGCATGAACGCCCACGGCGTCGCGATCTCCCAGGTCTGGGGGTTCAGCACGGACACGCGGCTCGGCCAGCCCTGGGGCATGACGATGAAGCGGATGCTGGCGGAGGCGTGGACGAGCGACGACGCCGTCCGCACGCTCCGCAACGAGCCGAACCGCACCTACGGCTGCAACTTCGTCTTCGCCGACCGCGGCGACGGGCGCGGCGGGGCCGCCTCCGGGCGCACGGCCGAGTCGACGCCGAACCTCTTCGCCGACTTCACGGACGACGACCCGCGCGAGGACCAGGCGCTCTGGAACGGCCAGCCCTACGGGATCCGGATCCCGAACGCGGTCTTCCGCGGCGACTGCGCCCTCGACCCGACGGTCCGTCGCTTCCAGACGGCGTCGGGCGGCCCGGGCGGCGACCCGCGCGCGGCCGGGGCCTACCAGAAGCGCTACAAGGGGCAGGCGGACCGGCTCATGGCCTACGTCAACGCCGGCCAGCCCGTCGGCGCCGAGGAGCTGAAGGCGCTCGCGCGCGGGGTGGCGATCCCCGACGGCTCGCTCCAGTGCGTCGTCTACGAGAACACGGACCTCAAGATCTGGGCCGCGTACTCGCGGTTCGACGCGAACGGCACGGCCATCGACGCGCGGGACGAGCCCTTCTACCTCTACGACTTCGACTACTACCAGCCGACCGTCGACCTCGTCCTCGATCGCAGCGACTACGCCCCCGGCGACACCCAGAACCTGGCCCTCTCGCTCTCGAACCTCGGGAGCGACCGCGACCTGGAGCTGCGCCTGGAGATCCAGCCGGCGACGAGCTCGTCCATGTCGTGGACGTACGCCCAGCCGGCGGGCACGACCGCGGTCTCCTTCCGCCAGGGGCAGATGGGAAGCGCCTCGGTCCCGGCCACGCTGCCGCTTCTCGCGCCGGGCGCCTACCGCGTCGTCGCCCGCCTTTACGAGCGCGGGACGCTGGACCTGGTGGACGTGGGGGTGGCGGCCTTCAGCGTCCGGTAGCGGCCGACCGGGGGCCACGACGGCGGGTCGGCCCCGGTCTTTATGTCGTTCGCCTGGTGAACGCACCAGATGAGCGCCGTTGGTGCACTTGAGGCCTCTCCGGCGCCGAGAGGGCCTCATCTGCGCGCTTTTCGCTCATCTAGGGCCGACTTTTCGGGACGGCGGGGGAGGCACCGGCATCGGCGCCGGCCCCTCCTCCCCGCAACCCGTCGCCAGCGCGAGCAGCGCGACCGCGAGCCTCGTTCTCACCTCCGCACCTCCACGGCCGTGTAGCCCGGCAAGACGAACCGCACCCGGGCCCGCCCGGCGAGCGGCGCGACCCCGGCGAGCAGCTCGTACTCCGCGTCCGTCCTCACCTTGCGCATGCTGGTGACGGCGTCCTCGTGCATGGGTCGGGAGAAGAAGGCCCGGGTCACGGCGCCGACGAAGGCGAGGACGGCGACCGAGCGCGCCGGGTCGAGGAAGAGCGCGCCCGTGCGGGCGACGCGCGACCCCTCGGCGAACAGCCGGGCGACCTGCCCGGGGGCGAAGTGGTGGAGCGTCTGGGTGAGGAGGACGACGTCGAAGGCGCCGTCCTCGACGTCGCCGAGATCGAGGGCGTCGAGGACGCGGTAACGGACGGGCGCGCCCCGCGCCCGGGCCTTCTCTTCGCCGAGCTTGACGTAGGCCGGGACGATGTCCGAGCCCGTAAGCTCGACCTCGATCCCGTGCCCGGCCGCCCACTCCGCGACGTGCGCCAGAAGCTCGCCGTGGCCCGAGGCCAGCTCCAGGACGCGCGCCGGCCGGCGACCCGCGGCCGCGGCCGCCTCGACGAGCGGCGCGACGGCCCGCACGAACGTCGGGTACGCGCGGACGAGCCGGTTCCAGAGGGCGAGCCCCTCGATGATCTGGAGGCGCACGGGCTCGGGGGTCGCGTCGAGGTCCATGTGCTCGGGGCGCTCGGTCCGCAACTTCTTGTCGATCGCGAGCTTGAGCGCAGACAGCGGGTGCCCGCGGGCGGCCTCTTCGAGCCCGCTCGCATAGCGCCTCACGGCCTCGCCGGCGAGCCGCGCCGTCGCCTCGAGCCCGGCCGATCGGTCGCGGGCGTACACCACCCGGACCTCGGCCCGCTCGGGGACGAGGGAGTCGAGGACCCGGCGCGCGACCTCCGTCTCCAAACCCATTCCGCGGCCCCGCAACCTACCAGTTGGAATCGTCGATCCGCACGCTAAAATTAGGCAGTTAAGCTCGAAGCTGCAAGCGCGAAGGGCGCGCGGGGAACATCGTTTCGCCGCCGCGCCTCACCCCGGGAGGGAAGCATGGCGAAGGTCGAAGGCGGCGGCGGGAAGGACCTCGAGAAGCTCGAGTTCGTCGGCCGCCTGGACGGCGTCATCGACAAGGCCCGCGTGAAGCTCCCGTACTCGGTCTCGCTCCCGAAGGGGCTCGGGAAGTGCCTCGAGGACGAGTTCGAGTACACCTTCGTCGTCCGCGTGCCCGACGCCGACGTCACCCACCCGATGGACGGGCCCCCGCTTCACGTCCGCCCGGCCATCGCCAACCCGCGCTGGGTCACGAGCCAGGGCGACCTCCCGCCGCGCAACGAGACGGCGCCGAAGGACCCCCGCGAGTCGTTCGAGACGTTCGTCCAGCTCGACCCGCAGAAGCCCGAGGACATGCGGGCGCGCGTCGTCCTCGAGAGCGAGGACGGCGTCTACTGCCAGTCGCGCTCGACGAAGGACGACCTCGTCCCCGACAACCGCAACACGACCGTCCGGTTCACGGGCGTCATCCCCGGGCGCCGCTACCGCCTGAAGATCGTCCGCGACGACCCGAAGAACCCCGAGATCGTCTTCAAGGGCAAGATCATCGGGAAGCCGCACGTCCCCGGCCCGATCGCCTTCATCGGCGAGAACGTCAAGATGCGCGCCGACGTCTTCGGCTGGGTGAAGCCCGGGAGCGCCGCCACGTTCAAGGTCTACGAGGGCGAGACGGACAAGAACGTCAAGACGATCCAGGCGAAGACGCAGCCCGGTCTGGTCGAGGCCGAGTTCAAGTACGAGTTCCGGAAGGACCAGGACGACGTCGAGGGCGGGCCGGAGGCGAAGGCCCTCGCGGCCCGCGCCCGCAAGGAGTCCGACGAGGCGCGCAAGGCCGGCATCGTCGCCAAGAAGGAGCGCGGCGAGGCCGACATCGCCAGGCGGAAGTACGCGAAGGAGTCGGCGGAGGCGCGCGCGGCCCGGCAGAAGGCGATCAAGGAGCAGAAGGAGGCGGACGCCGCCAAGAAGAAGGCCGCCAAGGAGCAGGCCGAGGCCCACGCCGCCAAGGTCAAGGCCGCCCACGAGAAGGCCGAGTCGGATCGCGCCGCCAAGAAGGCCGCCTGGGAGCAGCACGAGGCCAACATCGCCAAGGCGATCGCGACGAAGGAGCAGCACGAGGCGATCGCCGCCGAGCGCCACGCCCAGAAGCAGGAGAGCGAGGCCCGCGAGGCCGCCAAGAAGGCCGCCCGCGAGCGCGCCGAGGCCGACCTCGCCCGTCACAAGGCGTTCTGCGAGCAGCGCGAGGCCGACGCCGCCAAGAAGAAGGCGGCCAAGGAGAAGGCCGAGGCCGACGTCGCCAAGATCCAGGCCGAGAAGGAGAAGCACGAGGCCGCCCGCGCCCAGCACGTGGCGAACGTCGAGAAGGCCCAGGCCGACCACGCGAAGCACCGGGCCGAATGCGAGAAGCGCGAGGCCGCGATCGCGAAGAAGCACGCCGAGATCCAGGAGTCCCAGGAGCGCGCCGCCCGCTGCCGCCTCGCCCACGAGCAGGCGGAGGCCACCCGCGCCCACGCGATCGCGCGGAAGGAGCAGGCCGAGGCCAACGCCGCCCGCTGCCGCGCCGCCCAGGAGCAGGCCGAGGCCAACGCCGCCCGCTGCCGCGCCGCCCACGAGCAGGCCCAGGCCGACGCCGCCAAGCACAAGGCCGCGATCGAGCGCCACGAGGCCGACCGGGCGAAGCACCACGCCGCCATCCAGCAGCACGAGGCGAAGTGCGCCGACGCCCGCGCCAAGCGGGAGCGCGGCGAGGCCGACGCCGCCAGGAAGAAGGCCGACCACGAAGCGGCCGAGGCGCGCGCGGCCCAGTGCCGGGCGAACCACGAGAAGGCGCAGGCCGACGCCGCCCGCCACCGGGCCCAGGTCGAGTCGGCCCAGGCCCACGCCGCCCGCTGCAAGGCGACCCGCGAGTCGCACGAGGCGGCCATCGCCAAGCACAACGCGGCCGTCCAGGAGCACGAGGCCCGCTGCGCCCGGAGCCGGGCCGCGGCCGAGGAGCACCAGGCGAAGTGCGCCCAGGCGCGGGCGAGCAAGGAGCGGGCCGAGGCCGACCACGCCCGCCACCGGGCGATCATCGAGCAGCGCCAGGCCGAGGCCGCCCGCCACAAGGCCCTGGTCGAGCAGCACGAGGCCCACGCCGCCGCCTGCCGCGCCCGCCAGGAGCAGGCCCAGGCCGACGCCGCCCGGCTCAACGCCATCCGGCAGCAGCACGAGGCCGAGGCCGCCCGCCACTACGCCTTCTACGGCACGCCCGACTGGCTCGGGGGCCTCTGCTACAGCGCCAAGTACCAGACGGCGCACGGCAACAAGCTCCGCTACATCAAGGAGTTCCACGAGGCCCAGGCGGCCGCCCAGGCGGCCGCGCGCGAGGCCCAGGAGGCCGCCCAGGCGAAGGCCGAGGCGGCGCGCCAGGCGCACGAGGCCCAGCAGGCGCTCGCGAACGCGCAGCGGGAGGCCCAGGAGGCGCACGCCGCGGTCCAGCGCTTCATCCAGGAGGAGCACCAGGCGCAGCAGGCCGAGGCGGCCGCGCGCCGGGAGCAGCAGGAGGCCGACAACGCGAAGGCCGTCGCCCAGCGCGAGACGAAGGAGGCGGAGACCGCCAAGCAGCGGGCGGCGCAGGAGGAGCAGCAGGCGGCGCAGGCCGAGAAGACGGCCCAGCAGGAGGAGCAGCAGGCGAAGGCCGCCATCGACCGCTTCCACAAGGAGCAGCAGGAGGCCGTCCAGGCCGCCCAGAAGGCCCACCAGGAGACGCAGCAGGCGCACGAGGCCGCCCGCAAGGCCGCCGATGAGGAGCGCCAGGCGAAGGACGCCGAGGCGACGGCGCGCCGCGAGCACGCCGAGGCCGAGCGGGCGAAGGCGCACGCCGCCCAGCAGGAGCGCGAGGCGCAGTCCGCCGCCGGCAACGCCGCCCGCGAGCAGAAGGAGGCGGACGCCGCCAAGGCCCGCTTCCAGAAGGAGCAGCAGGAGGCGGACAAGGCGAAGCAGCTCGCGGCCAAGGAGGACGACGAGGCGAAGAAGGCGGCCGACAGGGCGAAGAAGGAGCAGGAGGACGCGGACAAGGCCAGGGCCCAGTTCGTGAAGGAGCACCAGGAGGCCGTCAAGGCCCGCGCCGAGGCCCACAAGCAGGAGGCCGAGGCCAAGGCCGCGACCGAGAAGGCGCGGAAGGAGCAGGCGGAGTCCGACCACGCCGCCGCCGTCGCCCGCAAGGAGCACGCCGAGGCCGCCCACGCCGTCGCCCGCTTCCACAAGGAGCACGACGAGGCCGTGCGCGCCGCCAACGAGGCGCGGAAGCAGCAGGCCGAGGCCGATGCCGCCCACAAGCGCTTCCAGAAGGAAGAGCACGAGGCGAGGCAGGCGGCCGACGTCGCCCGCCGCGAGGCCAAGGAGGCGACCGACGCCCGCGCCCGGGCCACGAAGGAGCACGCCGAGGCGGCCGCCGCCGCCAACAAGGCGAAGCGCGAGCAGCAGGAGGCCGACGCCGCCCACGCCGCCGCCCGCCGCGAGAAGGCCGAGGCCGACGCCGCCGCCGCCCGGGCGAAGAAGGAGCAGGACGAGGCCGACAAGGCCCAGCGCATCGCCCACCGCGAGCAGCAGGAGGCCGACGAGGCCAGGAAGGTCGCCGAGAAGGAGGAGGCCGAGGCGAAGAAGGCGCTCGAGCAGCTGAAGAAGGAGGAGGAGGAGGCGCGCAAGGCCGAGAACAAGGCCAAGCAGGAGGTCGACCAGGCCGAGAAGGCCCTCGCCGACTACGAGAAGAAGCGCGGCTCCCGCAACTACGTGGCGCCCGAGTACTACTTCACCGTCGAGGTGGAGAAGGAGTGCGCCCGCTCCTCCGTCGCCCGCTTCCAGGACCGGATCGACGGCGTCCTCGTCGACGACAAGGGCAAGGCCCACGAGAACGTCGCCGTCTGCTTCCGCTTCGTCGACAACACGGAGCGCGAGGTGACGACGGAGAAGGGGGGCAAGCTCCTCGTCGAGCCGGTGCCGCCCGGGAGCCTCGAGGTCCGCGTCCGCGACCGCCTGCTCTTCATCAAGCCGAAGAAGGGGCTCGAGCCCATGCCGGTCGCGACGTGGCCCGAGACCCCGCCGCCCGTCCCGCTCTTCAGCGACACGATCGACAAGAACCCGCCGCCCGCGCCCAAGATCGCGCACAAGGGCCCGGCGAAGTAGGGGAAAGACGAACGAATCCCCTCTCCCCCCGGGAGAGGGTTCAGGGTGAGGGCTTCACGTGACCGCGAGTGGCGCTGCCCCCCAGCCGAGGAAGATCGAGGCCGTCCGGGCGATCTCGAACCTGAAGCTCGATCCGCCGAAGATCGCGCCGATCACGCCCGCGGTCGCGGCCTACGCCCCGGACAAGGCGAAGAAGGTGAAGCTCACCTTCGACGTCCCGGAGTACGTCTTCGCCGCCGGCTCCGAGATGCCGATCACGGTCAAGCTCCTCGCGACCGACAAGGACTCGCGGTCCGAGACCCTCGCCGTCTTCGAGCCCTCGCCCGTGCCCAAGGTCGAGTCGGGCGGCAAGGTGAAGGTCGACCTGCCGCTCCCGCACCTCTTCGAGAAGGCGACGAACAAGATCTGGGATGAGGGGAGCAAGATCCAGCTGAACGTCGTCGCCAACGAGGTCGTCCGCGCCGCGCAGACCCGCGCCCACAAGGAGGTCGCGGAGGCGAAGCTCGCCGAGGCCAGGGCCGACAAGGAGATGAAGGAGGCCGTCGCCGCCGAGCACCAGCAGAAGAAGGAGGAGGCGGAGGCGAAGAAGGCCCGCGCGAAGTACGTCCAGGAGCAGGCCGAGGCCGACGCCGCCAAGATCCACGCGAAGCAGCAGGAGGCCGAGGCCCAGCTCGCGCAGAAGAACCTGATCCGCGAGCAGAAGGAGGCCGACCTCGCCAAGAAGAACGCCATCAAGGAGCAGCACGAGGCGGACGTGGCGGCGAGGCAGGCGGCGAAGGAGAAGGCCGAGGCCGCGGCCGCCGAGCACAAGGCCCGCCGCGAGCAGGCGGAGGCGGACCACGCCAAGGCGCGCCAGCGCAAGGAGGAGGCCGAGGCCAAGAAGGCGCGGGCCGTCGCCACCCACGAGCAGGCGCAGGCGGACGCCGCCAAGCACAAGGCGGCCAAGGAGCGCCACGAGGCCGACGTCGCCAAGCACAAGGCGGCCGTCGAGCAGCACCAGGCGAACGCCGCCAAGCACCAGGCCGAGCGCGAGCGTCACGAGGCCGAGCTGGCGAAGAAGGTCGCGGCCGCGCAGGAGCACGAGGCGAAGGGCGCGGAGAAGAACGCCGCCGTCCAGCAGTCCCAGGCGACCCACGCCAAGCACCGGGCGGCGCTCGAGCAGCACGAGGCGACCCGCGCCCGGGCCGAGGCGAAGAAGCAGCAGCACGAGGCCGACGTCGCCCGCCACAAGGCCGTGCGCGAGCGCGCCGAGGCCGACGCCGCCCGCCACAAGGCGGCCCGCGAGCAGCACGAGGCCGCCATCGCCCGGGCGAAGGCGAACCAGGAGCAGCACGAGGCCAACGCCGCCAAGCACAAGGCCGCGGTCGAGCAGCACCAGGCGGCCTGCGCGAGGGCCGAGCAGGCCCGCCAGCAGCACGAGGCGCGCTGCGCGCGGGCGCGGGCCGACAAGGAGAAGCACGAGGCCGAGTGTGCGCGCAAGCGGGCCGAGAAGGAGCAGGCCGAGGCGAGGCACGCGCAGGCCCGCGCCGACCACGAGCGGGCCGAGGCCGACCACGCCCGCCTCCAGGCGGACAAGGAGCAGGCGGAGGCGAACGCCGCCCAGCACAAGCTCCGGCAGGAGCAGGCCGAGGCCCACGCCGCCCGCTGCAAGGCGGCGACCGAGGCGCGCGAGGCGGCCATCGCCCGCCACAACGCCGCCGTCCAGCAGCACGAGGCCGACGTCGCCCGCTGGAACTCCCAGCTCATCGCCGCCATCACCGAGGAGCAGCGGTCGCACTGCGGGCGCGAGCTCGCCATCGCCCGGGCGGCGCGCGACCGCGCGGCCCGCGAGCAGCACGAGGCGATCGCCGCCCGCCACGAGGCGCAGCGCCAGGAGGCCGAGGCCCACGCGGCCGCCCAGGCCGCCGCCCGCGAGGAGCAGCAGGCGCGCGCCGCCGCCGAGCGCTTCGCCCGCGAGCACCAGCAGGCGGTCCAGGCCCGCCAGCGCTTCCAGCAGGAGCTCCAGCAGTTCCACCAGGCGGCCGAGCGCGCCCGCCAGGAGCACGCCCAGGCGCACGCGGCGACCCAGCAGTTCCACAAGGAGCACGCCGAGGCGCAGGCGGCCGAGCAGAACGCGCGGCGCGAGGAGGCCGAGGCGCGCGAGGCCAAGGCCCGGGCCGACCGCGAGCAGAAGGAGGCCGAGGCGGCGGTCAAGCGCGCCCAGCAGGAGCAGCACGAGGCCGACCAGGCGAAGAAGAAGGCCGAGCAGGAGGAGAAGCAGGCGCACGACGCCAAGGCCGCGGCCGACCGCGAGGAGAAGCAGGCCCAGCAGGCGGCGCAGACGGCGGCGAAGGAGCAGCAGGAGGCCAACGCCGCCCACCAGAAGGCGGCGCAGGAGGAGGCCCAGGCGCGCCAGGCCCACGACGTCGCGGTCAAGGAGCAGCGGGAGGCCGACCAGGCCGCCGCCCAGGCCCGCAAGGAGCGGGGGGAGGCCGAGGCGGCGAAGAAGAAGGCGGCGACCGAGGAGCACGAGGCCCGCCTCGCCGCCGACCGGGCGAGGAAGGAGCAGGCGGAGGCCGATCAGGCCCACCGCATCGCCGCCCGCGAGGAGCAGGAGGCGCGCTCGGCCGAGGACCGGGCCAAGAAGGAGCAGCAGGAGGCCGACCAGGCGAAGTCGGTCGCCGAGAGGGAGGAGAAGCAGGCGGTCGATGCGCGGCAGACGGCCGAGAAGGAGCAGAAGCAGGCCGACGAGGCGCGGAAGCAGGCCCAGAAGGAGCACGCGGAGGCGGCCAAGGCGGCCGCCACCGCCAAGAAGGAGGCGGCCGAGGCGAAGCAGGCCTGGGAGGTCGCCCACCGCGAGCAGCGCCAGGCCGACGAGGCCCGCAAGGTCTACGAGAAGGAGCGCAAGGAGGCCGACGAGGCCATCCGCCGGGCGACGATCGAGCAGCAGCAGGCGGACCACGCCCGCGCGGTCGCCGAGAAGGAGGAGAAGGAGGCGCGGATCGCGGCCGCCAACGCCAAGGCCGAGAAGCTCGAGGCCGAGGAGGCGAAGAAGCGGGCGGAGGAGGAGAAGAAGGAGGCGGCGATCGCCCTCGAGGACGCGGCCCGCGAGGCGCGGGGCGAGACGATCGACGTCGAGCTCGAGCGGACGAAGGCCCTGCTCGTCGACGAGGCGGCCGGCGAGGGCCAGGCGGCGTTCGTCGCCGAGGCGAACAAGCTCGGGACGGCCAAGGTCGCGTACAAGGACGGCTCGGCCAAGGCGTCCTTCAAGGCGGACGGCTTCGGCGCGAGCAAGCCCGTCGACCCGAACGCCCCGCGGCTGCTGGACTTCGCCGAGCTCATGCTCTCGCTCTTCGTCTGCGGCAAGGGCCACCCCGACCTGATCGAGCTGACGCCCAAGGCGGCCGTGCGCCCGGAGAACGTCCTGACCGAGATCCCGGCGAAGCTCGGCCCCCGCTTCGTCATGGCGACGGGCCCGCGCACGGTCCCGGGCCGCCCGCAGCACGTGCCGCCCGAGCTCGCGCGCTCGTTCTTCTCGCGCGGGGCCGAGGGCTACTCCTGCTTCGACAACCCGGTCGAGCTGAACAAGGCGCACGAGCTGATCCGCCAGTTCATCGGCGAGTGGAACGGGAAGGTCGACGAGCACTCCATCTTCGCCGCCTTCAAGAAGGCCGAGCAGAAGTACTACGAGCTCTGCCACAACGAGGCCGTCGAGAAGGCGAAGAAGGCCCAGATGGAGGCCGACGTCAAGAAGAAGAAGGCCGACCAGGAGAAGAAGGAGGCCGACGCCGCCAAGGCCAAGCAGCAGAAGGAGCAGAAGGAGGCCGACCTCGCGAAGAAGGACGCCGACCGCGAGAAGTCCGAGGCCAAGGCCGCGAAGGCCCACGCCGACCGGCAGCAGCACGAGGCCGACGCCGCCCACCGCGTCGCCGCCCACGAGGAGCTCCAGGCGCGCTCGGCCGAGGCGAAGGCGAGGAAGGAGCGGGCCGAGGCGAACGCCGCCCACCACAAGGCCGCCGTCGAGCAGCACCAGGCGAACGCCGCCAAGCACAAGGCGCAGGTCGAGCAACGTCAGGCCGATGCGGCGAAGCACAAGGCGAAGGCCGAGCAGCACGAGGCCGACGTCGCCAAGCACAACGCCGCCCGCGAGAAGGCCGAGGCCGACCGGGCCCAGGCGAAGGCGAAGCAGGAGAAGGCCGAGGCCGACGCGGCGCGCTGCAAGGCCGCGCACGAGGAGGCCCAGGCCAAGGCCGCGCGCTCGCGCGCCGAGCGCGAGAAGCACGAGGCCGCCTGCGCCCGGGTGCGGGCCGCCCACGAGCAGGCCGAGGCGCACGCCGCCCGCTGCCGGGCCGCGACCGAGCAGGCCGAGGCCGACCGGGCGAAGCACGAGGCGGCCGTCAAGAACGCGATCGCGCACCGCGACCGCTGCCGGGCGAACGCCGAGCGGCACGAGGCGGACATTGCGAAGCACAAGGCGGCGAAGGAGCAGCACGAGGCCGCCGTCGCGAAGCACAAGGCCGCCGTCGAGGAGCAGCAGGCGCGGGCCGCCCGCTGCCGGGCCGCCCACGAGCAGGCCGAGGCGAACGTCGCCCGGCACCGGGCGGCGATCGAGCAGCACCAGGCCGTCGTCGCGCGGCACCGGGCGACCGTCGAGCAGCACGAGGCGGCGGCGGCGCGCCACAAGGCGGCCTGCGAGCAGGCCGAGGCCAACCACGCGCGGGCGAACGCCGAGAAGGAGAAGCACGAGGCGGCCGCGGCCCAGCACAAGGCGCGGGTGGAGCAGGCCGAGGCCGACCGGGCGAAGCACCACGCGTCCCGCGAGCAGGCCGAGGCCAACGCGGCCCAGTGCGCGGCGCGCCGGCAGCAAGCCGAGGCCCAGCACGCGCGGGCCCTCGCGAACAAGGAGGCCGCCGAGGCGCGCGCCGCGGCCCACCGGGCCGTCATCGAGCAGCGCCAGGCCGACCACGCCCGGTGGGTCGCCCAGCAGGAGGCCCACGAGGCCGAGGTCGCGTCGCTCCAGAAGCAGGTCCTCGTCCTCGTCGGCGACGCGCGGACGCACTGCCAGCAGCGGATCGTCGTCGTCCAGCAGAACAGCGCCTACGCGCGCCAGCAGGCGCTCGAGGCGCAGCAGGCCGCCGCGGCGGCGAAGGCGGAGCAGGCGCAGGCCGACGCCGCCCACAAGCAGGCCCAGGCCGAGGCCCAGCAGGCCCACCAGGCCGCCCAGCAGGCGCACAAGGAGGAGGCCGAGGCCCACGCCGCGATCGCCAAGGCGCGCGAGCAGCAGGCCGAGGCCGACCGCGCCTGGCAGCGGGCGCACCAGGAGCAGTCCCAGGCCGACGCCGCGAAGGCGCGGGCCGCCAAGGAGTCGGCCGAGGCGCACGCCGCCGTCGAGCGGGCGAAGCGCGAGCAGGCCGAGGCCGACCAGGCGAAGCAGCGCGCCCAGCAGGAGCAGAAGCAGGCCGACGAGGCCGTCAAGCGGGCCCAGCAGGAGGAGAAGGAGGCCCACGCGGCCGTCGACAAGGCCAAGAAGGAGCAGGCCCAGGCGGACGAGGCGGCGCGCACCGCGCACCGCGAGACGGCCGAGGCGGAGGACGCCAAGCGCCGCGCCGACCAGGAGATGCGCGAGGCCGAGCAGGCGAAGCAGCGGGCCATCCACGAGGAGCGCGAGGCCCAGCAGGCCGAGCAGCAGGCGCGCCACTCGCAGACCGCCGCCGACCAGGCGAAGCACAAGGCGATCGGCGAGCAGAAGGAGGCCGACGCCGCCCACGAGAGGGCGCGGCGCGAGACGGAGGAGGCGCAGCGGGCCGTCGACCGGTTCCGCAAGGAGCAGGAGGAGGCGGTCAAGGCCGAGGAGACGGCGCGCAAGGAGGAGCACGAGGCCCACGCGGCGCGCCGCGACGCGGTCAAGCAGCAGGCCGAGGCCGACGCGGCCGCCAAGAAGGCCCACATCGAGACCGAGCAGGCGAAGCAGGCCGCCCAGGTCGCCCGGCAGGAGCAGGCGCAGGCGGACAAGGCGCACGCCGTCGCCAGGAAGGAGCAGGCCGAGGCCGACCACGCGAAGGCCGCCGCCGAGCGCGAGCAGAAGGAGGCGAACGACGCCAAGGCCCGCGCCCAGAAGGAGGAGCAGGAGGCGCAGTCGGCCGAGAAGACGGCCCAGAAGGAGCGCCAGGAGGCGATCGCCGCCCGCGACAAGGCCCGCAAGGAGCAGGAGGAGGCGAACCAGGCGCGCGTCACCGCCGCGAAGGAGCAGGCGCAGGCCGACGCGGCCGTGAAGAAGGCGCACCGCGAGCAGCTCGAGGCGGACGTGGCGGCCCACGTCGCCAAGCGCGAGCACGAGCAGGCCGAGGCGGCGATCAAGGACGCCGACACCGCCCAGCGGCGGGCGGACTACCTGAAGGAGCACGAGAACGACCGGCCGAAGGCGAACCCGCGCCTCTTCTTCCGGTCGGGGCGCGTGGTCGCCGTGCCCGACAAGATGCCGTGGGAGCAGAAGCAGGGCGCCGCGGCGGCGGCGAAGTAAGGCCCGAGCCCCGTGCCCGAGACGCCGGAGTCCCTCGACGAGCGCGCCCGCGCCGCCGCCCTCGCCGCCGTGCGCGGCGAGGAGGAGGTCGAGCGGCGCGCCGTGCCGCTCCGCGAGACGCGCGTCGAGTGGAGCCGCCCGCACCTCCGCCTCATCCACGACGCCCGGTTCGGCGTCTACGAGCGCTCCGACGAGGTCGAGGTCGTGCTCGACCCGGACGGCCGGCTCCTCGAGCTGGACGAGCCGCGCAACGCCCCGGCGACGGACGAGGTCCACCGGAGCGAGGAGGACGCGATCGAGGTCGTCGCCCGGATGGCGGGGGTGTCGCGCGACTCGCTCACGGCCTCGTACGTGCGCTCGCGCCTGGGCGGCAAGGCGATCCGCGTCGCCAGCCGCCCGCCGCGCGTCGATCGCAAGGGCCGGCCGCGCCCGCAGGACGAGGTCGAGGGGTACGTCAACGCGAACAACGGCCGCCTCTACCGGCTCAAGTTCGAGCCGGCGCCGCCCGAGCCGCCCGAGCCGCCGGAGCCGGCGGAGCCGGCGGCGGCGGGGGAAGCGCCGGAAGGGGAGGGGGGCGCGGTCGCCGGCCCGACCTGATAGACTCCGGACGCCCCCATGACCCGCGAAGACGCGATCGACCGCGCCAAGCAGATCCGCCAGCTCGAGCCCGGCGACCAGATCATGGGCGCCACGCGGCGCTGGGTCGAGATCGCGAAGGACCCCTCTCAGCCCGGCCCGATCCGCGACATCCTCTGCTGGGTGGTCGAGCTCTCGGGCGACTACGGGCCGATCGCGGACCTCTACATCGCCGACGAGAGCGGTGAGCTCGTGAAGAGCGAGAGCTACGGCTGATGAGCGCGATCCCGCCGCGGCCGACGCGCCCCGAGCTGGTCGAGCAGGCGCTCCGCCTGGCCTTCGGACGCGCCGACGCCGAGCTCCGCGAGAAGCTCGGTCACCCGCGCGCCCCGGGCGGGGGGCCGGCGCCGCTCGTCGACGAGGACTCGGCCGCCCCGCTGATCGACGCCACGGTCGCCGGCGCCGACGACGAGCGCGATGCTCACGAGCGCCCGCGCCTGCGGGTGAAGGTCAAGCTCTGGCGCTTCAAGGCCGAGGTCGGGGTCGAGCAGAACGCCGGGACCGGCGACCTCATGGCCTGGCGCAACTACACGTCCGCCTCCGAGCGCGGCGACAAGGTCATCGACCGGAAGGCCGCGCTCGAGATCGCCCTGGCCGAGGTGTCGCCGCTCCCGCCGGGCGCGACCGACCCGTCGATCACGCTCCGCGAGACCGGCGACCAGTCGTCCTACGAGATCGAGTGGTACCACTTCGCCGATCCCGAGACGATCGTAGACGGCGACAAGATCGTCGTCCGGATCAACGCGGCCACGCGCAGGGTCCACTCCGTCTTCAAGAAGTGGCGCCGCGTCCCGGGCGAGCCGCCGGCCGCCTGATCCGCGCGGACCGAGACCCCGGCTTCAGCGCCGCTCGAGCTCGAAGATCGCGAGCTGGGCGTCGCCGGCGCCGACGGTCAACGTCGCCGTGACGGCGTCGCCCGAGAGCAGGCGGTCCTCCTCGAGCCGGACGCCGGTCCCCGCGGCCGCGGTCGCCTCGGACACCGCGTAGCGCCTGAGGTCGAAGGGGCCCCCCCCGAACGGCAGGCCCTGGACCGTCAGCTCGAGGCGCGTCTCCCGGCCCGGACCCGGGTCGTCGACGACGAAGGCGACGACGACCTTGGTCGCTCCGGCGCTTCGCCCGGCGATGAGGAACCGCCCGGGCGGCGCGCTCACGGCCAGGGCGCGCGGGCAGTCGTCGAGCCGCCGGAGCCCGAGGTAGACATCGGCGGCCGGCTTCCGCCGGGCCGGGCCGGTCGCGACGAGCCCGGGGAGGCCGGGGATGGCGATCGGATCGCGGAAGAGGGCCTCGTGGGCGATGCTCACCCCGGCCGCCTCCATGAGGGCGATGACCTTGGCCCGGAAGAGGCCGTGCTCGATCCGGTCGAAGGCCGGGTCCGGAAGCCCGCCCAGGTCCCGCGCCCACTCGGCCACGATGAGCTCGGGTGCGAGGCCGAGGGCGGCGAGCGTCGCCCGCACCCGGGCGAGCGCTCGCGCGTGGGCGTCGGGGTCGTGGCCGTAGCTGTGGAAGCTCAGGAAGTCGAGGCGCGTGCCGCGGGCGGCGACGTCCGTCGCGAACTCGTCGAGGAAGCGCGGCGCCGGCTCGGGCGGGAGATAGCGAAACGACGCCGCGCCCAGGCGCACGATCGGCGAGAGCTGGGGGTCGGCGTCGATCTCGGCGGCGACGGCCCGGTATACGGCCATGAGCTCCGCCCGGGTCCCGGTCCAGAAGATCGGCAGCGGCGCGAAGCCCGCCCCGAACAGGTCGGGCTCGTTCCCGACCTCGACGTACCGGATGCCGAGGTCCGTGGTGCCGGCGAACAGGCCGCGCACGTGCCGCACGGTGTTGCGGACGACGCGCGCGTAGACGGCGGGGTCGGCGGGCGGCGCGGTGCGGATGCCGTTCGAGAAGCTGAAGGCGGGGTCGGAGAGCCCGAGGTTCCGCGGGTTCAGCGGGTCCTGCACGGAGGCGAGGGTGAAGGGCGTGTAGTCGAAGCAGAGGAAGGGCTCGGCCCCGGTCGCCCGGAGGGCCGCGAGCTGCGCGTCGAGATAGGCGAAGTCGTAGCTCGCCGGGTCGTCCGCGGCCGCGAGCGTGCTCGGGCCGCGGTAGAACTCGCGCTCGACGGCGCGGAGCACGCCGGGATCGAGGCTGTCGGCCCCCGGCGGCGGCGGCGTCCCGATCTCAAAGCGCCCGACCGAGCAGCGCCAGGAGCGCGGCCCGAGGGCGGCGACGATCGGCGGGAACCCGGGCTCCCCGGCGTACCGGAGGTGGGTGTACGAGAGGTCGTAGTGGTCGCGCCAGAGCGGCTCGAGCGCCCCGGTCTCGACGCTCGCGTCCACGGTCGCGGCCACGACGACGGTCGTGACGGGCACGGGCGGCGGGGCGGCGCCTCCACCGCCGCCGCCCCCTCCGCCCCCGCCGCAACCGAAAATGCCGGCGAGGACGGCGGCGCCGGCGGCGGCGAGGCGGATCGCGAGCCTCGGGGCGGTCTGGGGCATGGCGCTCCTTCCCCGGTCGAGCGGCTTCGCTGAAGGTACGTCGCGCGGCGCGGGCGGGTTTCGCCCGGGCTCCACGCGGTGGTGGGCGTTCTCGCCCCGGGCGCCCGCGGACCCGCGCCGTTGCTCGGGCAAGCGCTCGGTCCGCTTGATGGGCGGCCACCGGGCGCCCAGAACCCTCATCATGGCGCCGCCGCTTCCGCCGCCCCCGAAGGTCACCATCGGCCTTCCCGTCCGCAACGGAGAGCGGTTCCTCGAGGCGACGCTCGACTCGCTCCTCGCCCAGACCCTGCAGGACTTCGAGCTCGTGATCTCGGACAACGCCTCGACCGACCGGACGCCCGAGATGTGCCGGGCGTATGCGGCGCGCGACGGGCGCGTGCGCTACGTGCGGGCGGAGGAGAACCGCGGGGCGGCGTGGAACTATCGCCGCGTGTTCTCGCTCGCGCGCGGCGAGTACTTCAAGTGGTGCGCCGACGACGACCCCTGCGCGCCCCGGCTGCTCGAGGCCTGCGTGGGCGCCCTCGAGCGGGCGCCCGAGGCGGTCCTCGCCTTCCCGCACTCGATCCACATCGACGCCGACGGGCGGCCGATGGCGTCGGCGGAGCACGGCCACTGTGTGGAGCGCCACGACTTCGCCGTCGATGCGCTCGCCCCGCACCTCCGCTTCCGGGACCTCATCCTCCACGGCCACGACTGTCGCGAGGTCTTCGCCGTCATGCGGACGAAGGCGCTGCGGACGACGCGCCTGCTGCTCGACCTCGAGGCCCACGACATCGTCCTCGTGTCGGAGCTCGCCCTCCGCGGCCCGTTCATCCAGGTCCCCGAGCGCCTCCAGTACCGGCGCCGGCACCCGGACGAGTCCGAGCGCTGCTTCCGGCACCGGCGCCACGTCCGGCTCTCCTGGATCACGGGCCGGGCGCACCGCCTCTCCTTCCCGGAGTGGCGGCTCTTCCGCGAGCTCGTGGCCGCGGTCGCCGCCGCCCCGGTCGCGGCGGCCGAGCGCCTGCGCTGCGCCGTGGAGCTGCTCCGCTGGCTGCGCTGGGGTCACGGGCGACTGCTCGCGCGCGATCTCGGGATCGCGGCCCGGGCGCTCCTGCGCGGCGCGCCCGCGTTCACCGTCTGAGCCTTCCCCGCGCCGTCCTCCTCCGGCGGTCGTGAAGCGCCCGCCGCCCGGCGGGATGCCTCTGCCGGGACCCGAACCCTCGGCTCGTGACCGCGGTGGCCGCCGCTGGCTACAATGCGGGGGCGATGCGCTACATGGTCCTCGAGTCGTTCAGGGGGGGCGACCCCGTCCCGGTCTATCGCCGCTTCCGGGAGCGAGGGCGGCTCATGCCCGAGGGGCTCACGTACGTGTCGAGCTGGGTCACAGCCGACCTGACCCGGTGCTATCAGGTCGTGGAGTGCGACGACCGGCGGCTTCTCGAGCAGTGGATGGCCCGGTGGAGCGACCTGGTCGAGTTCGGGGTCGAGCCGGTCGTGACATCGGCCGAGGCGGGCGAGCGGGTGGCCCCGTGACCGCCGACCGGACGCGCCACGAGGTCGACACGGTGGCCGGTCGCCTCCACGTCGAGAGCGCGGGCTCGGGTCCGGCGCTCCTCTGCTGGCCGAGCCTCTTCTGCGACGGCCGAACGTTGGAGCCCCAGGTGGACGAGTTCGCCCGCGACCACCGCGTCATCGTCGTCGACGGCCCCGGCCATGGCCGGAGCGGCCCGCCGCCCGGGCGCTTCACCCTCGACGCGTGCGCCCGCGCGGCCGTCCGGGTCCTCGACGCCCTGGCGGTCGAGCGGGCGGTCTTCGTCGGCACGGCCTGGGGGGGGCACGTGGGCGCCGTGACGGTCGCCGAGTTCGCCCCGCGCTTCCGCGCCTTCGTCGCGATGAACGCCCCCATGAACGCCTGGACCGGCCTGCTCCGGGTGAAGTTCTGGACGCTCTACAGCCTCTTTCGCCTTCTCGGTCCGGCGGGGTTCATCGTCGAGGCCGTGGTCGGCGCCCAGCTCTCGCCGTCCGTGCGCGCGGCCCATCCCGAGCGCGCGGCGGTCGTCGCCGGCTGCGTGCGCGGCTCCGAGCCGCGCGGCCTCGCGCTGGCCATCCGCTCGGCCATGCTCGACCGGCCGTCGCTCCTGCCCCACCTTCCCCGGATCCGCGTCCCGACGCTCTTCGTGACGGGCGACCAGGACGCGATCTACCCGGTCGAGGTCGCGCGCGCTCAGGCGGGGCTCATCCCGGGGGCCCGGTTCGAGGTCGTGGCCGGCACCGCCCACCAGAGCCCGCTCGAGAAGCCGGAGGCGGTGAACCCGTTGATCCGCGAGTTCCTGAAGGGTCTTGGATAGCCGCATGGGGCTCGGGGGACCGAGATGAGGGTGCCGTTCTCCGGCGGCTGCGCGTGCGGAGCCATCCGCTACGAGTGCTCGGCTTCGCCTCTCGGGATGGGCCACTGCCACTGCCGTGACTGTCAGCGGTCCAGCGGGACGGGGCACTCGTCGGTGCTGGTCGTGCCGGCCGCCGCCGTCGCCGTGACGGGCACGCCGCCGAGGTCTCACGAGACCCGGGCCGACGACGGCGACACGGTCCGTCGAGGGTTCTGTCCCGAGTGCGGGTCCCCGCTCTTCGCCTCGAGCGGTGCCCACCCCGAGTTCCTGTCGATCAAGGCCGCCAGCCTGGACGATCCCGGCTCGTTCCGGCCGACGATCGATGCCTGGACATCGAGCGCCGAACCCTGGGACAGCATGAGCCCCGAGACCCTGAAGTTCGAGAAGGACATCGGCGCATGACCCCGGCGTCTCGCGAAGGTCGAGCCCGCGAGGCGCTCCGGCTCGAAGGGGCGGGATAGCCATGCGACTCTCGACGGAGCTTCGCCTCTTCCGGCTGATCGTCGGCGTCGTTGTCCTGATCCCGCTCGGCCTCGGTCCCATCGGCGCCTTCGCCGGGCTCGAAGCTCTCGGCGCGACCCTGGGCGGGGCCGAGACCATCCGGCTCGACCCTTCGCTCCGCAACCATCTCCGGGCGATCTGCCTCTTCTTCGCCGGGTTCGCCGCGCTCGTCGCCTGGGCGCTCGGCTCGCTCGAGGCGCGCGCCGGCGCCATCCGGCTCGCCCTGGCCGTGACGCTGCTGGCCGGGCTTGCCCGGCTGACGGGCTTCTTCGTGGATGGTCGCCCCGGCCCGGTCGCGATCGCGTTCATGACCATCGAGCTGGTCGTCCCGCCGCTCGTGCTCCTCTGGCATGGCCGGCTGCTGCGCCGATTGAGAGGCGCCGCGTGACTTTCCTGGTGCCCGAGCGATGGAGGCGAGGCTCGTGATGGATCGCGAGAGAGCCCTTCGGTTGCTCGACCTGTCGCGCCAGGCCCGCTGGGCCTTCCCGTCGTCGTCGGGTCGACCCGTGCCGCCCGACGCCCCGCCGGGGGTCGAGGCGCTCGCGATGGAGCGGGATGCGTTCGCCGACGCGGCGACGGTCCTCGTCGAGCACGGCCATCGGCCCGCGGCGACGGAGCTCGCCGCCAACGTCTGGCGCCTCTTCGTCCTCGCCCGTGAGGACGCGAAGGGCCGGGCCTTTCTCGCGATGGTCCTCGATCGCCCCGGTCCGACCGATCTCTCGCGGGACCGCGCGCTGGCCCTCTATGGCGATGGCCTCCTCGCGTTCCGCCTCGGCGATCTCGCCGCGTCCCGTGCCCGCTGCGAGGCGGCCCTGTCCGCGGCCGGGACCGCCGCCGACGGCGAGGCCGAGGGTCTCTCGCTCCTCGGCCTCAGTCGCGTCGAGCTCTCGGAGGGTCGTCCGGCGAAGGCCCGCGAGCACGCGGCCGCGGCCCGCTCGCTCCTCCGACCCCTCGGGGAGGCGTTCGTCCAGGCGCCTCTCCACATGCTCGCGCAGGCGACGCGGCTCACCGGTTCGACGGACGAGGCCGCCGCCCTCTTCGCCGAGAGCCTCGCGCTCAACCGCCGGCTTTGCGACCGCGGGATGGTGCTCGTCGAGCTTCACAACCTCGGGCACGTGGAGCTGCGTCGCGGGAACGTCGCTGCGGCCGAGCGTTGCTTCTCCGAGTGCGCCGCGCTCGACGCGGCCAACGACGACCCCTACGACGTCGCCTTGCGGCTCTTCAACCGGGCCGCCGTCGCCCTGGCCCGCGACGACCACGCGCGGGCGTCGAGGCTCCTCGACGAGGCGCAGGAGGTCCTCGCGCGCGAGAACGTCTCCCTCGCGACGGACGACGCCCACGAGTTCGACGATCTCAGGCGCCGCCTGGCCGCGGGGCCGAGCGCCCGGGGGAGGGCGGACGGGGGCGCGTGACCTTCCCGCTCGCGACATGGCCGCAAGGAGCAGCTTCGCGACACGAACGGCCGGCGAACGCGCCAACGAGGGGGCGACGAGATCCGGCGCCGGCTCCGTGCGCTGAACGCCCGGCTCGCGCTCGAGACGCCGACGATCTGCACGCCTGAGGTGTTGCCGGGAAACCGGCGAGCCGCACACTTGCAACCACGGCGTGACCGAGACGAGGTCGAAGCTACACTGAGGAGGCCGGTCGCGTCCTGACGAAACGGATCGTCGTGCGAGGCCCGTTTCCCGCTTCGTCGAACCTGCGGGTGCAAGTCCCGCCACGGTAAGCGCCGGTGCGCCGTGTAGCAGGCCCCAGGCGTCGGGGGAGACTCCGCCGTCCAAGCGGGGCATCGAAAG